>Ga0157374_10000007_pt1 | contig 595643 bp, 506 predicted proteins | sample M25metaG_FD_115308 | JGI IMG/M metagenome (GOLD analysis project Ga0157374, IMG submission 115308) | Miscanthus rhizosphere microbial communities from Kellogg Biological Station, Michigan, USA - M2-5 metaG | ecosystem: Host-associated > Plants > Roots > Rhizosphere > Soil | place: USA... | reverse complement strand
CAGGACCACCGATCCCGGGTAGGACAGGTCTTCCGGTTGGCGGTCGGTGACCAGGACATCCGTCCCGCTGTCGCCGAGCATGTATTCCAGCCGTTCCCGTGGGTAGGCCGGGTCCAGCGGCACGTAGGCGCCGCCGGCTTTGAGGATACCCAGCAGGCCCACCAGCAACCGTTCGTTACGGCTCAGCATGACGCCGACCAGGCGGCCTGCGCCGACGCCGTGTTGTTCGCGGAGGTAGCGGCTGAGTTGTTCGGATTGTTGATCCAGAGAGGCATAAGTAAGGGCGCGGCCTTCATAGACGACGGCCACTTTGTCCGGTGTCAGGGCTGCCTGGGCCCGGAACAGGCTCACGATCGTTGCCGACCGGTCATAGTCCAGACCCGTTGCGTTGCGGGCGATGAGTTGTTGCTGACGCTCTACGCCATCGAGGAGGGAAAGAGCGCCCAGTTGTTCCCCCGGATCCCGCAGGACGGCGGTAACCAGTTGCCGGAAATAGCCGATGAAGCGTTGCACCGTCTCCCGGGTGAATAATGCGGTAGCATATTCGAAGGAGAGGCCGATGGTGTCGTCTTTTTCTTCTGCGACGAGGGTGAGATCGAATTTGGATACGTGGTGGAACGATCCGTTGCAGGGCGTCAGCGTTACGCCCGGGACGGTCAGTTCGGCTCCTTCGAAGTTCTGCATAAAGAAAGCCGCGTCGAACAGTGGGTTGCGGCCGGTGTCGCGTTGCACGTTCAGCGCATCGACGAGTGATTCGTAAGGAAACGCCTGGTTGTTCATTGCCGCGATGGTCCGGGTACGAACCGTGGCCAGGAATTCGCGGAAGCCAAGGCCCGGGGTACACCGGTGGCGGATGGGGAGTGTGGCGATGAACATGCCGATCATGTCTTCCAGATCAGCATGTTCCCGGCCAGCCACCGGCACGCCGGTGATAATATTTTGTTGGTTGCTCAATTTGGAGAGCCAGACCGAGTAGAGGGAGAGCAGCAGCATGAACACCGTGGTGCCTTCCGTCTCCGCGAGGGCTTTGAGCTTTTGTGTCGTTTGTTTGTCGAGGACGACCTCTTCCGTGTCGCCGGCGAAGTCCTTGACGGCAGGACGCGGATAGTCGGTGGGCAGTTCCAGGGCCGGCACTTCTTCCGTATATTCTTCCAGCCAGAATTCCCGGGCTTTCGAGAGTCGTTCCGGCGAGAGCGCCGCCAGTTGCCATTCGGCAAAATCCTTGTATTGGAGGTGTTGGTCCGGCAGTTGTGTACCGTTGTAGAGCGCCATGAAGTCGCGGACGATGATCCGGCGGGAGGGTCCATCCGACACGATGTGGTGCATGTCTATTGCCAGGAGGGTGCGGGGGCTGTCCGTTGCCGTGATGAGGGCTGCGCGTAAGAGCGGGCCCTGGTCGAGCCGGAAGGGGCGGACAAAGGCCGTGATGGCCGAGGGCAGGTCTGCTTCCGCGGCCTGTGCTCTTTCGAGCGTGAAGACTGTGTCCGCCGGGATCTGCTGCATGGGTTCATCGTTGTGCATCGTATAGACCGTTCGGAAAATCTCATGGCGGCGGATCAACTGCTGGAAGGCGGCTTCGAGGCGTTGCGGATCGATGGTTCCTTCTACCGACAGAACATAGGGCATGTTATAGGCGAGGGAGCTGGTGTCAAATTGATGCAGGAAGTACAGCCGGCGTTGCACGGGGGACAGCGGGTAGCGTTCTTTTTGCGCGGCCGGTTCAATAGGTGCGAAAGCCACCGGTTTCGCCGTGCGGATGCACTGGGCGATACCTGTGATGGTCGGGCAGCGGAATACGTCATTGAGCTGGAGCGCTACGCCGAATTCGCGGTTGATCTTATTCAGCAGGCCGATCGCGCGGAGGGAGTGGCCACCCAACTCGAAGAAGCTGCGGCGCGCGCTGAGATCTTCCGCAGGCAGGCCAAGGATGGACGACCAGATGTCTGCCAGGGCAGTCTCTGTGCCTGGGGCGGGGGCGATAAATTCTTTTTCCCGGCCGAGATAGGGATCCGGAAGGGCTTTCCGGTCGATCTTTCCGTTCGGAGTCACCGGGAGGGAATCGAGGTGGACGAACCAGGACGGGACCATATATTCCGGCAGGCGGGCGGCGAGGAAGTTGCGTAATTCCGAAGCCGGGATCTCGGCCGCGGCGGCATACCAGGCCACGAGGCAGGGTTCTCCGTCGAGGTGTTTCGGCATCACGAGGGAGCCGCGTACTTTTTCATGTTCCGCCAGCGCCTGTTCTATCTCGCCCGGTTCGATGCGGAACCCACGTATTTTCACCTGGTGGTCGATGCGGCCGAGGAAGGAGATATTCCCGTCCGGCAGCCAGCGGGCCAGGTCACCGGTGCGATAGATGCGTTCGCCGCGGATGGCCGGAAAGGCAACGAATTTCTCGTCGGTCAGGGTCTTATTGTTGAGATAGCCGCGGGCGAGGCCTACGCCGGCGATGCAGAGTTCGCCGGGGACGCCGACCGGCACCGGCTGGAGCCATTTATTGACGATATAGAGCCGGATGTTGTCGATGGGTTTGCCGATGGGTACGTGGCGGCTGGTGTAGTCCATGGGGCATTCATAGCAGGAAACGTCCACCGTGGCTTCCGTGGGGCCGTAAAGATTTATGAGCCTGGCGCCCGTCTGCTTGTGCAGGGTAGCCGAAAAAAGATTGACCTGTTCAGGTTTCAGGGCTTCGCCGCTGGCGAAGACCTGTCTCAGGGTCGGGCAGTTATTGCCTATTGCTCCTTCCTGTGCTGCGTTGAGGAAGACCTGCAGCATGCCCGGAACGAAGTGCATGGTCGTCACATTGTGGCGACGGATCGCTTCCGCGATGGTGCGGGCTTCTTTTTCACCACCGGGCCGAAGCAGGCTGAGGGATGCTCCGGTGAAGGACCACCAGAACAATTCCCAGACCGACACATCGAAGATCACCGGTGTTTTCTGCAAGATGACGTCCGCATAGCCCAGGGGATATTGTTTTTGCATCCAGAGGATGCGGTTCACTACGGACCGGTGTTCGATCATCACGCCCTTCGGCATGCCGGTGGAGCCCGAGGTGTAGATGACGTAGGCCAGGCGGTCGCTGCTGAAGCGGGGGATGGGCAGGGGTTCATAGGCTTCGATGAGGGGCCATTCCTTTGCAATATCGAGAAGGGTGAGTAATGTGCCGTCAGGACCTGCCGCTGCGAGTTCTTCTTTCTGACCGCGTGTGATCAGCAATTTTACTCCGGCATCCGAGATGATCCGGCCATTCCTTTCCGCGGGCGCTTTCGGGTCGAGGGGCAGATAGGCTGCACCGGTGCGCAGGATACCGAAGACCGACACGATCAGCGCTTCTTCTCTTTCGAGCATCACGCCGACGATATCGCCCGGGCGGACGCCTTTTACTTCGCGGAGGAAGGTCGCCATCCTTTCCGATCTCGTCTTCAGTTGCTTATAGTTCATGGAGCCGCCGTCCCAGCGCAGTGCGATATTGTCCGGCGTGCGTTTTGTCTGTTGGTCGAAGAGAGAGATGATCGTTTCCTCTTCCGGAAAAGCCGCCTCCGTATGGTTGGCTTCTTTTATCGTCCGGACGTCCGCGGCGAGCAAAAGGCTAAGCAAACCTGCCTTCTGGTTTTTGTTGCGGATGATCTCATCGACGATATAACTCAGGCGGCCCGCGAAGGCTTTTACATATTCCGATGTCACCGCGCCTTCTTTATAAGAGAGGTTGATCTCCAATTCCTCTTTCAGGAAAGCCGTTATCAGCATGGGGATGCCGGTATTCTCGTAAATGGAGACCGACTGGACGGTAAAATCCTTTCCCTTGGTTATTTTCTTTTCGTTGAGCGGATAATTTTCCACGACCATTACCGAGTCGAAGAGGTGTTCCGCCGGCTGCATTCCGACCAGTTGCTTGATCCGGCTGTAGGAGACGTTGTTGTATTCCGTCCGGCTGCGGAGGTCTTCGCTTACTGCGGCGACCACTTCCCACAGGGTTTTGTCGCCGGGATCTTTCAGGCGCAGGGGGAGGGTATTGATAAAATTGCCGATGACCTTTTCGCTACCGGGGACGGAGCTGTTCCTGTCGGAGACCGTCATGCCGAAAACGACATCATCCGAGTTGTTGTCCAGGGCCAGGAGGATGCCATAGGCCGCATAGAGGACCGAGGCGGGGGTCACTTTGTTCGACTTGCAAAAGGCTTCCAGGTGGTCGAACGGCATTTTTATCTGTGCCGTCCGGATCGGCTTATCCGGCTTTGGGGTCACTTCCGCTTTCGCGAAATAGCTGTTCGGGCCGATGCCGGCGAGATAATTTTTCCACCACTCGTCCTTCCCTTCCGGGTCGCGGCGCAGCAGCTGTTTGTAGGCGGGTTTCGGAGCGGGTTCCGGTTGGACGTCCTTCGCCAGCAGCTGGTAGGTGTCGAACAGTTCTTCCAGCAGTACGGCTGTGCTCCAGCCGTCATACAGGATATGGTGGTGGGTGATGATCAGGAGGAAGCATTGCGGGGTCGTGCGAATGAGGCTGACCCGGAGGGGGAGTTGGGTGAGGTCGAATCGTCTGAGGCGATCGGCCGCGAGGTAATCCGTCACGAACTCTTCTACCTTTTTGCCGCCGGCGACCATGTCGAACCAGGAGAAGTCGAGGGCGCTGTCCTTGAAGATGATCTGGACCGGGCGGCTCAATTTTTCCCAGCTGAAGGCTGAACGGAGGGCTTCGTTATTCGCCTGTACGGATTCGAATGCTTTTTTGAGGAGGAGATGATCGATATCCCCTTCCAGGCGGAAGGAGAGCTGGACATTGTACACATTCTGGTCGTTCTCGCGGAGATAGTGATACAACATTCCTTCCTGGATCATATTCAACTCCAGGATATCCTGTACGTTGGATTTCTTTATTTTGGCTTTCACTGTCTGTTTTTTTGAGTGTTGTGTTAGTGTGCTTTTGCGTACAGTTGTTTGTATAGGTGGTCATAGACCGCGGTGGCCACGAGCCGATTGACAGCCACGGAGGCGTGGGCGTCGTTGCCGTTGATGATCCGGCTGGCGAGCGGCATTCCGCTGGTGAGGTCTGCGACATCCACATATGCTACGCCCGTCTCTTTAAACCAGGTTTCCAATTTGTCGGCATAGACCCGTTTGCTGAGGGCAGGGTCCTGCATGAAGGGGAAGACCACCACCAGCAGGGGGATGTTGTTCTGCCGGGAGAACGAGACGAATTTTTCGAGGTCTTGTTTATGCCGGTTGAAGATCGAGTCGCTGGCATAGCTTTTTTCCAGGAAATCGAAGTAGTTGGAGTAACCCCTGCCGGGGACCATCCAATAGAGATAGTTGAGAAAAAATGACTTTCTGATCAGGAACTTCGATGTCGGGTTGAGATCTCCGTAGGGTTTAAGGAGGTTATAGTGCATCCCATAGTCTTTCGCAACCTCTTCGATGTCATTGCCGAAATACTGCAGAACGATGTACGCCGGCCGCCGGCCCGTGGCTTGTATGAACCCTGTCATTGTCTGGAATTCATCCCGGGTGTCGGCGCCTTGTTTGCCGAGGTTGACCACGGGGGTGGCAATGCTGTTCTGCTTCATTTTCGAGTGAACGAGATCCGAGAAGCGGTCGTTGGTATTCTTTATCCCGTGGCCGGCGGTGAAGGAGTCGCCCAGGAAGAATACGCCAGGGGCAGTATCTTTTGCCGGTTCCTCATCGCGGAATCCGTAGGAATTGATCGGCCGCCAGTAGGTGTCGAACCAGAGGTGGGAGGCCAGGGTATCGCCAAAGGCGTTCGAGCGCCGGATGAACATAAAGCCCGATTCCAGTGCAAGGAAGAGCAGGAGGATCGAGAAGAGGGCCGTGCTCATATTCTTTACCCATTCTTTTTTATCCGTTGCGATCACCGTTCGTTTGAACAGGACCGCCAGTTCCGCCATAAGGATGAGCAGCAGGATAAGCCGGGAGGTCCCCGAAGGCAACATGGTGGCGATCCAGAGCAGCGTAATGACAAGCACTATCTTGTAGACTGTTCGAAGAGGCATGATGTATCGGTTTAAGTATGGTTATGGACGTGTTATCGGGTGAGGGCGTGCTCCGCGATCGCTTCCTGCAGCACCTGTGAGGTACCTTCGATGATCTCGAGGGTTTTTGCTTCACGGAAGAGGCGGGCCACCGGGTAGTGCGGAGAAAAACCATTGGCGCCGTGCACCTGGAGGGCGTCCGCCGTGACACGGCCGGCCGTCTTCGAGGCGTGGTATTTCGCGATGATGGTCGCGATCATCGCGTCGGGGTGTTTTTCTTTCCGGTGTTGAGAGGCGCGGAGGCAGAGGGCCCGGGTCGCCTGCAGGCTTGTGACCGCGTCGCCCAGCAGGCCGCGGATCAGCTGGAACGAGGAGATGCTTTTCCCGAATTGTTTTCTTTTGCGGGAGTAGGCTACCATGGCGTCGAGCGCTTCCGCCGCGATGCCTGCGCCGCCCCAGGCCACGCTGTGGCGGCCGAAATCCAGCGCCGTGTTGGCGATATAGGCGAAGCCGTTGCCTTCCATGCCCAGGATGTCCCCGGATGTCAGCGCGACGTCTGTGAATTCAATCTCGGCGATATGGGTACCGTCGCCGGCCAGGAGTCCGCGCATGGGGGAGACTGTGACACCGGGGAGTTGTGTATCCACCAAAAAGGCCGTGTGTTTATTACCGGAGACCGCAATGACGAGCAGGAGGTCTGCCAGGGCGCCCATCGTGATCCATTTCTTTCTGCCGTTGAGGAAGAAATGACCCGGCGACACCGGGAGATAGGAGGTGGTGATGCCTTTCGCGTCCGTCCCCGTGCCTGGTTCCGTGAGAGCGAACGCGCCGAGTAATTCGCCGCGGGCGATGCGTGGAAGCAGTTCCTCTTTCTGGCGGACGGTGCCGCAGCGGAGGATCGTCTCCCCTACCAGCGAGGTATGCACCGTCAGCATGGCCCGGACCGAGTCGCTGGCCATGCCGATGATCTCCGTGAACAGTCCGTATTGAACAGGGTCGAGGCCCAGGCCACCGTAGGCCACCGGAATGGCGGCTCCGAGGTAGCCGTTGTCCGCCATTTTACCGATGAGTTCCCGGGAGAAGCCGCCCTGGTTTTCGTCATTGGCTGCGTTGGGGCGGATCTCAGCGGCGGCAAAGTGTTTTAGTTCGGCAAAAATGTCCGTCTGCACCATATCGGGGAATTAAACCGTGGCCGTTTTACGGGCAATGAGCCGGGCGATGCTGTCGACCGAGCTGAAATGTTTGATGTCCATGTCCTCGTTCTCGACGACGATATCGAATTCCGACTCCACGTAATGCAGGAGTTTCATTACATAGAGGGAGTTGACGAGGCCCATTTGAAAGATGTTGTCCGAATCGGAGAATTCGATCTCTTCGTCGAATACCGTAAGATTCCTGGTGATGAATTCTCTGATCTTGTCTTTGGGTTCCATAATAAAAAGTATTAGTAATGTGCCGCTTCCAGCGGCTTAAGCCGGAAATTGAATGGTTATATACGGGGGATATTTCTGCACCTGCGCCAGGTCATTTTCGAAAAGGATATTTCCTTCGCCGTCATTGGAGATCTCTTTGAATCCCGCGAAGCGATAGGTGGCGTACATCAGTTTATTCCTGCCGGTCTGGCGGAAATCCGCCAGCAGTGTCTTCCCTTCCTGCTTCGTTCCGAGCATGATATAGGTGAGGAGGACCGAGCCGACGCTGCGGGACATTACCCGGCAGGACATCAGCAGCATTTTCAGATGCCAATGTTGTTCGGTCCGCTCGATGAGGGCCAGGCCGATCTTGCCATAGGAGCCGTATTTGTCCGTGAGTTCGCATACCAGGAGCAGGTGGTCGGGCGACTGACTATAGGCTTCCAGTTCCTTATAGTCGTAGGTGCGGCCCGTGGCATTGAGTTGGTTGGTCCGGATGGTCAGTTCCTCCGCGCGCTGCAGATCCTCCGTGGCTGCGCGGGAGATAACGAAGTGCATATCCAGGGAGGCAAGGAATTCGTCCTTGGGGCCCTTGTACGCCGATTCTTCCGCGTTGCGGCGGATATCGTCGAGGTACATCTGTCTGCGGCGGGCCGAATCCCGGGTGATGAAGCGAGGCTTGAGGCGGGGATATTCGAGCAGGCCGGCGTAGTCCGCGGCATCGATGGTTTCCACTTCCGGAAGACTCGAGGCCACTTCATCGCGTTCGAAGGGCTGGTCGTCGACGAACAGGATCGAATCCATGCCGATGTTCAGCTTGCTCCTGATCTCGCCGATGGAAACCGACTTTGCGTTCCAGTGGATCTCCGGATAGATAAAGTACTGTTCGACGTCCAGCTCCTTCAATTTTGCCATTGCATCCTCATGATTGTTCTTACTGGCGATGGAATGAAGGATGCCTCTGCCATCCATTTCCGCCAGCAGCTCGCGGATGCCGGGTTTCAGGCGAACGTCGCCGGGTTCCGTGAGGATCCCGTCCCATATCGTATTGTCCAGGTCCCAAACAATGCATTTTACTTCTTTCATAACGATTAGTATTTATAGAATCCTTCGCCGGATTTTTTACCGAGCAGTCCTGCGTCCACCATTTTGCGAAGGAGGGGACAGCAGCGGAACTTCGAGTCCTGGTAGCTGTCGTAAAGGATATCGAGCGAATTGACTACGGTGTCGAGGCCGATGAGGTCCGCTGTTTCGAGGGGTCCCATCGAGTGGCCGTATCCTTTTTTGAAAATGACATCCACTTCTTTTGCTGTGGCGACGCGGTCCTGGATGATGAAGGCCGCTTCGTTCATGAAGAGGTGGGAGAGGCGGTTGGCGACGAAACCCGGGAAGTCGTTGACAAGAACGGCTGATTTGCCGATGCTGCGCAGAAGTTCTTTTGCAGCGGCGATGGTCGGCTCCGAGGTGTGATGCCCCTTCACCAATTCGACCATTTCTTTCAGGTAGACCGGGTTCATGAAATGCATCCCGATGACGTTACCGGGACGGGGCATCAGGGCGGCGATGCGGGTGATGGAAATGCAACTGGTATTGACGCAGTAGACCGTCTCTTCCGGGCAGACTTCCTTCAATTGACAATACACATCGTGTTTTTGCTGCCAGTCTTCCGAGATATTCTCGATACAATAGCCGATGTCCGTAAAGCCCGAATAGGTGGTAGCGAAGGCGATGTTCGTCAGGACCTCGTCCACCTTTTTCTGCTTCAGGGCGGGCACCAGCAGCTGCATTGTTCTGAATTCCTTATTCATCCGCCGGCGGGCCAGTTCGAGGTGGTTTTCACCGAGATCTTTGAGGATTACCTGGTGTCCGTGACAGGCCAGGTTGAGGGCGACATCGCAGCCCATTACTCCGGCGCCTATGACCGCTATTTTTTTCATTGTGATCGCTTTTGACGATGTTACCATGTACGTTCGAAGCTGGGTTTATCGAATTCTTTCCGGCTTTCCCGAAAGGTGCTGGCGGCGGAATTGTGGAGCGACAGGGGGTCTTTACCGGAGAGCATTCTGAAGAGGACCGAGACCGGGAAGATGAAGACATAGAATACCCCTCCCAACATCAACGGGGGAATGATGTTGGCCAGTCTTTTGGACAGCTGCATCCAGGCCCAATCGATCTTTTTGCTGAGGAGGTCCGAGAGCGCGCCGATGATACCGATCGCGATCGCGGCTTTGACGGCCCAGTCCCATTTTTTGATGAGGCCGGCCAGTAACAACGCCACCATGAGGGTGAGCATTGTTTTTGCGGGATGATTGCCTTTTTGTTCCATAGTGATCTAAAATAAGGTGTAGATGAAGGGGGCTACCGCGCTGGCGCCGCCGAATACGATGAGCAGGCCGATGATGATCAGGATGGCGATCACCGGCACGAGCCAGAATTTCTTGCGTTGGCTGACAAAGAGCCAGATCTCTTTTAACGTTTCCATATAAACATGTTTGGTTTGTTTTTAATCGGCTTTGAAATCTTTTTTCCATTTCTGCTTATTGTCGCTGTCGGGTTGGGCGGATTTATCGAAGAGATAATCGCCGATCACCAGGCAGTCCATATCCGTCGCCATGAAGCAGGCATAGGCGTCATAGGGGGTGCAGACGATGGGTTCGCCGCGGACGTTGAAGCTCGTGTTCACCAATACGCTGTATCCCGTCAGGCTTTTGAAGGCGTCGATCAGTTGCCAGTACCTGGGGTTCGTCTCTTTGTGAACCGTCTGGATGCGGGCCGAGAAGTCCAGGTGGGTAATGGACTGGATATCGCTCCTTTCGTAGTAGAGTCTGTCCATGAAGGGCAGGTCGTGATAGTTGTCGACCAGGGTCCGGCGTCTTTCTTTTTTTACGGGCGAGACCATGAGCATGTATGGGGAGTCGCCGGTATATTCGAAATATTCTTCGACGTCTTCGACGAGGACCGAGGGTGCGAAGGGCCGGAAGCCTTCCCGGTATTTTATTTTCAGGTTGAGTTTTTTCTGCATGCCGGGGTTGCGGGCGTCGCCGAGGATGCTGCGGTTGCCGAGGGCTCTTGGGCCGAACTCCATGCGACCCTGGAACCAGCCTACTACTTGTCCGGCCGCGATGCGGGCCGCCGCGGCGGTTGCGAGGACCGTGAACTCCGGGAATTTTTCGAACACTGCATTTGTCTTCCGGCTCATCTGTTCGATCTGCCGGGCCGAGAAATCCGGGCCGAGATAGGCGCCCTGCATCCTGTCCGGGTATGTGCCGTTGTCCCGCGGTTCATCAAAGTACATATGACCGGCCGCCAGTGCTGCGCCGAGTGCTCCGCCTGCGTCTCCGCTGGCCGGTTGTACGTAGATATTCCGGAAGATGCCTTTCTCCTTTAGTTTGCCGTTCGATACGCAGTTGAGCGCTACGCCGCCTGCCATGCAAAGGTTTTCCGCGCCGGTGATGCGTTGCGCCTCGACGGCCATTTTCAGGACGATCTCTTCTGTCACACGCTGTGCCGCCAGGGCGAGATCGCAATGCGGCTGTTCCAGGGGCGCTTCCGGCGTCCGGCGGGGAAAGCCGAACAACTGTTGCCACTTGTTCTCTTTGACCATCGTCAATCCCGTTGCATAGTTGAAATAGTCCTGGTCCAGCCAGATGGAGCCGTCCTTTTTTATATCGACCAGTTTCGTCCGGATGATCTTTTCGAATTTATCCACCAGCGGCGAGTCCGGGTTTCCATAAGGGGCCAGGCCCATTAGCTTGTATTCCCCCGAGTTGACGGTGAATCCCAGAAAATAAGTAAAGGCGCTGTACAGCAGGCCTACCGAATGAGGGAAATTAAGCTCTTTGATAATGGACAGTTTTGTGCCTTCGCCCAGACCGATCGAGGCTGTGCACCATTCGCCGACGCCGTCGATCGTGAGGACCGCTGCCCGGCCGAAGGCCGAGGGATAGAAGGCGCTGGCCGCGTGCGAGAGATGATGCTCCGTGAACAGGAGTTTCAAGGCCCGCTTGTTGTAGGGGCCAATTTCGCGGAGCCCGTCGTGGATAAGCTTCTTGAGGAAGACCTTTTCTTTCAACCAGACGGGGATGGCCTTTACGAAGGAGCGGATGCCTTTCGGGCTAAAGGCATAATACGTCTCGAGCAGTCTTTCGAATTTCAGGAGCGGTTTATCATAGAAGACAACTGCGTCGAGATCGGCCAGTTCGAGTCCGGCATATTCGAGGCAATATTTTATCGCCTGCACGGGGAATTTCCCCGTGTGTTTGTCGCGGGTGAAGCGTTCCTCCTGTGCAGCGGCGACGATCTCACCGCCGATGGTCAGTGCCGCGGCAGAGTCATGATAGAAGGCCGAGATTCCAAGGATCTTTTTCATTGTCATTCTGATGTGTGATGGGATGATGGGCTATTCGAACAGGGCGTCCAGCTCCGATTGGTCCAGGCCCGCCGAATTAAAATCCGTAAATGTGTCGAGGCAGGTCGTCTCGTCCGGCTTGTGGTGCAGCAGGCGGCCGAGGTGATCGAGGTACGAGGTCTTAAGGCGATGGATCGTCGAAGCCCGGTGGGCCTTCGAGTTGTAGTTGAATTCCATGATCAGCTGACCGCCGACGATCATCGCGATGCAGTCCAGTTTAGTGGTCATTCCATTATCCGGATGGATATGGAGGCCTGTGAGGCGATGATCGAAGGAGAAGAGGTCGTTATTGAATTCCCTGCCGAACTGGCCGAGATAATTGAAGCGGATGCTGCTGCGCCGGTTGCGGATGCGGGCCGGATCCTTGTGGCCGTAGTGGAGTACGCCATAGCCGATGCCGTAATCCGGTACGCGGGAAAGCTGGTCTTTTACGGCAGTCACCAGCGCCGGGAGCGTGTCGTGACCGACTTCCAGCAGGACCGGGTACATTGCCGTGAACCAGCCGACCGTCCGGGAGGTGTCTACCGGCAGGCCCTGGCGGCCGAAATTCTCTTCTTCCACGACGAACTGGTCGAGGCCTGTCCATTCCCGGAGGGTAAGGACCAGTGCCGTGTTCAGGAGGGTGAAGGCGTCTGCGCCGAATCTCTTCGGGGCTTCCTGCAGGAGGAGGGTCGTCTCTTCTTTTGTCAGAGCGCCCGTGATGCGACGTTGTACGCCCGCATTCCATTGCGACGTGATGTAATCCATGGGGATGCGGCAGCCTGCCTGTTCGATCTCTTTCCAGTAGAGGTCCTGGCCGGCGAAGGCTTCTGCGCGGGCAGCGAGCGCCCTCAGGAAGTCCCGGCCGCCCGCGGTCTTTGGCGGTAGTTGGACGGGTTCGTCGTTGCGGAGCGCGTGGCAGATGCGATAGAAGTCTTCCAGCAGGATGCGCCAGGACATCCCGTCGATGACAAGGTGGTGAGCCGTGATGAAAAGGAGCGTTTGTTCACCTTCCTGGTACAAGGAGGCTTTCAGCAGCAGATCGGACTCCAGGTTGAAGTTGTCCTTTTCTTCGCGGAAGAAGAGTCCGTGTCCGCCCGGGAGGCGGCCGGAGCCGTCCTCTTCGAGTACGAACGGCCGGTCGAGGTGGTCGTTGTTGTAGAATAGCCGGCCCGTTTGGCGGATATAATTCATGCGCAGGCCGTCGTGGTGCCGGACGAGATGTTCGAAGGCCGTCTCCAGCAGGCGGCGGTCCAGGCTTTGGTGAAGGCGTAAAAGTACCGACTGGTTGTAGTATCCCGGTTGCGGCCAGCCCTGATTGAAGAACCAGGATTCGATGGGCAGCAGCTCGCGCTCGCCTTCCAGCGGGCGTTGCTGGTACCGGGTAACCATTGTTGTCGTGGTTGCTTTTGTGGCGATATGTTCGATGGTATGGAAGGTCAGGACATCGCGGACCGTAACGACGATACCTTTGGCGGCGAGGGCCGAAACGATCTGTACAGCTTTTATCGAGTCGCCGCCCAACTCGAAGAAGTTGTCCGTCACCGAGAGGTTGTTCCTGCCCAGGATCTCTTCCCATACCTGAAGGGAGATGGCTTCGATATCGTTCTTTGGTGCGTTGGATGAAGTGACGGCGGCTTCACCGGGGGCCGGCAGGGCGTTGTGGTCGACCTTGCCGTTGCTGGTGAGCGGGATCTTTTCCAGCGCGATGAATCGTACCGGGATCATGTAGTAGGGCAGCCGGGCGGCGAGGAAACTTTTTAAAGCCGCCTCCCGGGGTCTTTCTTCCCGGGGATCCTTCACCGTATAGTACATGTGGATGTTCTTTTTCCGGTGTGCGTCCGTGCGGACCACGAGGATGGCTTCTTTTACCGCCGGATGGCTCAGGAGGTGGTTCTCTATCTCCGCCGGTTCGATGCGATAGCCGTTGATCTTTATCTGCCGGTCCACCCGGCCGCCATAAAGGATGATGCCTGATGGAAGCCGTTTTGCCAGATCTCCCGTCTTGTACATTTTGGTTCCCGGGATGAATGGGTTCGCGACGAACCGGGTGTCCGTGAGCACCGCGTTGCCTACGTAGCCGATGGCCAGGCCGTCCCCGGCGATGTACATTTCTCCGGAGACCCCCACGGGTACCGGCTGCAGGAATTTATCCAGCAGGTAGATGCTTGTATTTGCCGCCGGGATGCCGATGGGCACCGATGCGAGGTCTTCATTCGGCTGGTATTTGTGGATCATACAGCCGACGGTGGCTTCCGTCGGACCATATTCGTTGCAGATGGCGGCCTTTCCGCCGAATTTGCAATAGACTGCGTCCGCCAGGCGGCTGTCCAGGTCTTCTCCGCCGACGATGAATTTTTTTATGCGGCTGCCCGTCACCGAATCGAGTTTTTTGCTGTCGAGGATGAGTTTAAGATGGGAAGGGGTAGCCTTGACGATCTCGGATTTGTTTTCGGCGATGACCTTTTCTATCAGCAGTTCGTCCCCTGCCCCGTCGTAGACGATGATCCTGCCGCCCGTGATGAGCGGGGTATAGAGGGAGGTGACCGTCAGGTCGAAAGAGATGGACGTATACAGCGGGTAGTCGGCCGCCTGGTCTTCGTTGTAGACTTCAGCCGCCCAGGTGATATAGTTGACGAGCGAACGATGTCCTACCATGACTCCTTTTGGCCGGCCCGTCGTGCCCGAGGTATAGATGAGATACGCCAGGTTGCCGGCCGGGTCCAGGGACAGGATACCGCTGTCCGCCGAGGCTTCGTTGCCTGTGCTGTTACCTTCCGGGTCCAGGACCGTGAGAAGGCGTTCGCCATCGGCGTTGTTGATCCCTGCTGCGAGGGTAATAAGGGAGGGGCCTGCCATCACCGTGCGACAGCGGCTATCCATGAGGATATAGCGAATCCTTTCGGCAGGCAGATCGGTATCGATGGGCAGGTAGCAGGCGCCTGTCTTCAGCACGCCGAGGATGGCGATTATCAGTTGGGGGCAACGCGGCAGGAGCAGGCCGACCACGCTGCCCGGGCCGATGCCCATGCCGGTGAAGCGATCGGCCAGGTTATCGGCGAGTTCATTCAGCTGTTGATAGGTGAGACGCTCGTCGCCATGTTCGACGGCGATGTTCGAAGGGGTGCGAAATGCCTGTACTTCGAAGAGCCGGTGGATGGGACTATCGGCGGGATAACGGCGTTTTGCTGCGTTGAGTCCATGAATGCAGTCCGCGTATTCTTTTTCGTCGAGGAGGCTGAGGCCTGTCACCGGGGTGTTCGGATCGTGGATGACCTGGCCGATGAGGCGTTGGAAGTGAGCCGCCATGCGGAGGATCGTCTCTTCTTTAAAGAGCCGGGTGGCATATTCTATCGCATAGCCGACCCAGGCGCCTTCTTCGGTTACTTCGATGGAGATATCGTATTTCGAAATGCCCGGGTCAAAGGGATACCGGGTGAGCGTGAACCCCGATGCCCGCCAATCTGCCGGCGCCATGTTCTGGTAAATGAACATGGTGTCGAAGACCCTGTTGCGGCTTGCGTCGCGGTCCTGGTCCACCCAGTCGAGGATCGATTCGAAGGAATAGTCCTGGTTGTCGAGAGCGTCATTGAAATTGTTCCTTTCTCTTTCGAGCAGGGAGCGGAAGGGTTCGTCCCCTTTGAGCTGGGTCCGGACGGCGAGGTTGTTGACGAACATGCCCTGGATCTCCCGGAGGTCGGGGTGGCGTCTCGCGGCTGTGGGGATGCCTACGATCACGTCATCCTGACCCGTATATTTTGAAAGCAGGATCTTATAGATCGTCTGCAAGACCACCTGCAGGGTGCAGTTACCGGAGCGGCCGATCTCTTTCAATCTCGAAACCGTAAGGGGATCGAGCCGGAAGAACAGTTTTTTCCCTTCCGTGCTGAAGAGAACGGGCCGCTGAAAATCCAGCGGCAGTTGGAGGGAGGGCAGCTCACCTGTCAGCCGGTTACGCCAGTATAGTTCCTGCATGCGGAGCTTTTTCGAGGACCGGTTGCTGATCTCCCAGGAGACATAATGTTTGTATTGCGCCGGCAGGTGGGGGAGCTGTTGGCCGTCGTAGAGCGTGAATAGCTCGCTGAGGAACAGCGTGACCGAGACACCGTCGGCGATGATGTGATGGAAGTCCATCAGCAGGAGTTGCCGGTGGTCGTCCGTCAACACGAGGGCCGCGCGTAATGACGGCGGGGTGGCGAGGTCGAACGGCCGGATAAAGCCGGCGATCGTCTTTTCCAACAGAAGGGCATGGCATTGGATGCGCTGCAGCGAGAAATCGACCCGGGGGTGAATGGCTGCCATGGGTTCCGCATCCATGTGAAAGGAAGTGCGGAGTGAATCATGTCTTTCGATCAGCCCGCGGAAAGCGGCTTCGAGTCTTGTTGCATCGATGTCTCCTTCCACTTCGAAGGCAAGCGGAATATTGTAAGCGATGGATGTCGTGTCCATCTGCCATTGGTAGTAAAGTCGTTTTTGCGCCGAGGCCAGCGGGAGATAGTGGTTATCGTTTATTCCGTCGTTACCCAGGCCTTCGTCCGTGGGGGTAAAGAGCGGCGCGTAGTCCTGTGAATTGAGGGTGCCGATGATGCGGGCCAGCTCGCGGACCGACGGTTTTTCATACAGGGTATCGAGCGGGAGTTCCACCTGGAACTCTTTCCACATCGCCATCGTCAGGGTTGCCGCTTTCAGGGAATTGCCGCCGGCTGTGAAAAAGTTCTCTTCGACGCCGATCTTTTCGTTGTCGAGGATCTTTCTGTACATGTTCAGCAACCGGGATTCGGTGGGGTCAGCCGGCAGGGAAACGGGCGCCGCCTGAGTTGCCGCTGCAATGCGGTCCAGTTCATTCAGTGCATCGCGGAATTTGTTCTCCGTATAAAGTTCGAGCAATTTGAATCGTTGCAGTTTCCCGCTGGTGGTCCTTGGGATCTCTTTTACGGGGATCAGCCGGTCCAACTGAACTCCTGTTTTATCGTTGATCACTGCTTTTATGCGTTGGGCCAGCGAAGGGAACTTATCGAGGCTGTCGCGGTGAAGGACGAAGCCGAGGATCTCTTCCTGTTGATCTTTGCCATTGAAGCAGGCCGAGACCACGAATTTGTTCAATTCGACCAATCCCGCTTCTTCGGCAACCCTTTCCAGGTCATGCGGATAGCAGTTGCGGCCATTGATGCAGATCATGTCCTTGTATCGGCCGGTGACGTAGAGAAAGCCGTCCCTGATGAAGCCGATGTCGCCCGTGTCCCACCAGCCGTCGCGGCCTGCGGCGTCCCGGGTGGCGCCGATATTGTTATAGTAGCCGGCCGTAACGCTTTCGCCATTGATCAGCACATGGCCGACCGTACCTTCCGGCAATGTATGGCGGGTCTTGTCCGTTATGCGGATGGCCATATTTTCCACCGGGCTGCCTACATTGACGAAGGAGAGGCCTTTTTCGGCCGGTTCCGTCGGGACGATGCGATCGCCCGGCTTCAGGTGGCCGCGGTGTAATTCCAGGTGATGTACCGGTTTGCGCCAGTCCGTCATCGTTACGGCGAGCGTAGCTTCCGCCAGGCCATAAACGGGGCAGACCACATTCTCCGCCAGCGTGTATTCCGCGAGCCGGGCCGTAAACTCCCGGGCCGTGCGTTCGGAGATCGGTTCGGCGCCATTGTAGATGAGGCGAACGGCCGAGAGGTCCCAGGGATATTTTCTGCCGGGCGCCAGGTTCCGGAGCAAATAGGTGTAGCCGAAATTCGGCGAGGAGAGGACCGTGATCTTGTATTGACTGGCTTTATCGAGCCAGAGTGTAGGACGCCGGATGAAAAGGCCGACAGGCATTAGGTATTGAGACATGCCGGCGAGGATGGGGTTCAGGTGAAAGCCGATGAGTCCCATATCGTGGGTAAGCGGCATCCAGCTCAGCGTCGTGTCGTCAGCGGAGTACCCTGCGCCGGCGCTGATCGCCCGCATGTTGACCAGCAGATTGCGATGGGTGAGGACGATGCCCTTTGGCTGGCCGGTCGAGCCCGACGAGAACTGGAGAAAGGCAATGTCGTTCTCTCCGACGGAGGCAGGCCGGCCGTCTTCGTTGGAGGAAAGCAGTTCCTGACCGTCCATCCGGTGTTGGTCCATGCAGGCATAGAACTCTTCCAGTCCCCGGGCATGGGCCAGTTCACCCAGCCGGGTAAAGTCGTTCTCGCTGATGACCAGCCAGGGCGTATTCAGCACCTGCCAGACGTTGAAGATCTTCAGCCGGTGTTCGTCGTTCTGGCCTACGGAGAGCGGGACGGGGATGAAACCACCGAGGAGGCAGGCCCAAAAGACGATGATAAAGGTCTTGTTGTCGGCCAGTTGGAAGACGACTTCGTCCCCTTTGCGCAGGCCTCTTTTTTGCAGGACCGCCAGTGTTCTGATGGCGGCGCCATAGAGGTCCTTGTAGGAAAGGAATTCTTCGTGGTGGCCGCTTTCGATAAACATGATCCCCTTGCCCGAAGAGGACTGCCTATCCATGAGCATATCGATAAGCGTGAGGTTCATATAAGGATAGTGTTTATTATTCTAACAATTTGTTCCGTTTCGTCGTGAAGGAAGAAGTGCCCCTTATTAAAATAATAGATGGTGCAACGGCCCGCGCCGCAGTGCTTCCAGCTGTCGCATTCTTCCGCCGAGAGGTCGTCTTCCTTGCCCATGAAGACCGAGATATCGTTTTTCAGGGGTTCTACGCGCTGGCCGCGGGGATCCGTCTCGGCCATTCTGAAATCGTTGCGCAGCAGGGGGAGGAACAGTTCCACGAGTTCGGGGTGTTCGAAGAATTCGGGAGGTGTTCCGCCAAGGTTCATCACTTTCGATCTGAACTCCGTGTCATCCAGCAGATGGTAGAGTTTTTTATCGGGGCGAAGTGTATTGGGGGCGCCGCGGCCGGAGAAAAATACGTGCATGGGCGGGGGCAGGGCATGTTGCGATAATTTTTGAGCCAGCCGGAACGAGATCATGCCGCCCATGCTGTGACCGAAGAGGGCGTAGGGCGAGTCATCGAGGTCGTCCGTGACCTTATTGAATACATCGTCGATCATCTCGGGAACGTCTGTATAGAAGGGTTCCTGGATGCGGCGGCCTCTGCCGGCGAGTTCTACCGCTATCAATTCGATGTTTGGCCGGAGGTAGGGCCGCCATTTGTTGTAGATGGAGGCCGATCCGCCTGCGTAGGGGAAGCAGAATAATTTGAACTTCTTCATGACCTTGAGTGATGAGGTGTCAGGCGCCGAGTTCCAGTTGTTCCTTTACGAGTTGGAAATATTTCTTTTTCTGGGAGGCGAGCGTCGAATGCGTCCCTTCTTCTATTATCCGGCCATTGTCCAGCACGATGATCTTATCGGCATTCTTTACCGTGCTAAGGCGGTGAGCGATGATCACAACCGTGCGGCCCTTAAAGTAGGTCTGCAGGTTCTCCATGATCCCTTTTTCGTTGTGGGTATCGAGGCTGCTGGTCGCTTCGTCGAAGAAGAGGTATCGCGGGTTGCGGTAGATGGCGCGGGCGATGAGGATGCGTTGTTTTTGTCCGCCGCTGAGGCCCATTCCGCTGCTGCCGATGCGGGTGTTGAATCTCATCGGCAGCTGGCCGATAAATTCGTCGACATGGCTGATGGCAGTTGCCGCGTTCAGCCGATGCTGGTCGATGTCGTCGAGGGTGAGGCAGATATTGCGCAGGATCGAGTCGTAGAAGATGTAGCCGTCCTGCAGGACCGTGCCGCATTTTGTGCGCCACCATTTGGGCGATAGTTCGTCGAGGGGTTGATCGCCGATGAGGATCCTTCCTTTTGTGGGCGGGTAGAAACCCAGCAGGAGTTTCATCAGCGTCGTCTTACCGCTGCCACTCGCGCCGACGATGGCCGTCACTTTGCCCCGGGGGATGCGCAGGTTGATATCTTTCAGGACATGTTTCGAGAGCGGACCGTGGTACTGGAAGGACACGTCCTGAAGCAGGATGTCGTGGCCGATGCCGGCATCCAGTTCCGGCAGGCGGTAAAGGGGACGGCTGGGGTCGGCCGGGGCTTCTTCTTCCTGTTTTTCCTGTACTTCCTGCAGTCTGTCGAGACTGAGCCGGGCGTCCTGAACCGAGCGGAAGAACTCGATCAATTGTGCCAGGGGACCGTTGGTCTGGCCGATGATGAAGGAGATGCTGAGCATTTCGCCAAGGCTGAGTTTGTTGTCGATGATCGCCATGGCCGCCAGGCAGGAAACGAGGATGTTCTTAAAATAATTGAAAAAGGCGAAACCTGTCTGACGGGATTGGTCGAGTTGCAGGCTGCGTTTGTTGAGTTCGAATACTTTGTTCTGAAGCGATTCCCACTCGATGCGTTTTGCATCTTCGCTCCCGTTGAGTTTGATATCCTGCATCCCGACTACCATTTCATACATTTTTTCCTGCATCAGCTTGTTTTGGCCAAACCGGAGGTAGTCGAGGTGTTTTCTCTTTTTCTGGAAGAGAAAGATCCAGGCGACGCCGAGGGCGCTGAGACCGGTGAATATGGCCCAGATGGCTGTGTCATAACTGAGCAGTATAAAGGAGAAGGCCAGGATCTGGATAACCGAGAAGACCGAATTGATCGCGTCGCCCGTCAGGAACGCTTCGATGCGATGGTGATCGGTTATACGCTGGGCGATGTCGCCGACGGATTTCGAGTCGAAGAACCGGATGGGCAGCTGCAACAATTTGGACAGGAAGTCGGAGACGATCCTGATGCTGATGCGGGTGTTGACTTTCAGGACCAGCCAGCCCCGGAAGATGTCCAGGACCGTGCTGCTTAGAAAGAGAACCAGTTGGGAGAGCGTGAAAAGCAGGACAAGGGAATAACTTTTCCCGCCGATGCCTTTATCCACCAGTTGCTTTGTCAGCCAGGGCAGGCTGACGCCGATGGCCGTGATGAGGATCAGATAGCCCCCCAGCAGTGCGATCTGTTTTTTAAAAGGGGCGAGGTATTTGTACAGGAAGCCGGCCGGCTTTCTTTTCTCATCGTTGCCTGTTCTTTCGTAAAAATCGTTCCCGGGATACAGGAACAGGCCGATGCCGAATCCAGCTTTATCCGGCTGCCAGTGTTTGACGAATGCGTCCCTGTTAATGGTGATGACCCCGTGCCCCGGATCCCCGATGACGTATTCCATTTCGTCCGGCCGGGCCGATCCCAGCCAGGACCTTTTTTGTTTCACCTTATAGAGGACGACGAAGTGTTCCTGGTTCCAGTGGAGGATGGCGGGCAACTGAAAGCCCGGTTTCAGGTCGTCGATACAGACCCTTCCCACCACCGTTTCCATTCCCAGGTCTTTGGCTGCCGTGCTCACGCCGAGCAGGGAGGCGCCTTCCCGGGTGATGAAGCAGCTTTCCCTGAGGAAGTCCAGGCTGTATTGCCGCCCGAAGTATTCCGCCACCATTTTCAGGCAGGTGGGTCCGCAGTCAAAAGTGTCCAGCTGAAAATAGAATGGGTATCTCATACGGCGTGGAGGGATAACTGTTCGAGGAGCCGGACGATGCCGGACACTTTTATGGCTTCATGATTCAGATAGTTGACGAAGGTGTCCGGGCTGAGCCGGCTGACCAGGCGTTCACAAAGGCGGTCTTTGCTGCAATACGCCGGAAGGCCGATGAAGTGGTCGGTCAGGTGGTATTTTGCGGGCATGGCCTGGAAGAGATCGATGAACTCCCAGCTTTCGAATGAGGATCGGAAGAGGCTTGTTTCCGTGGGCATGGCCGGGCAGGGTTCCGGGTTGTCGTTGTCCTGACAGAGCCAGGCCGCGACGCAGTCCAGGACATCGCCCAGGATCTGCCGGGCAACTTCCGGATACAGGTGCAGATCGATCATCCGGGACAGGAAGAGCAGCAGGTGGAGGATCTCGTTATTGGGATTGAACAGCCCGATCGTCCGCTCGTACATATCGTCTTTATACAGATGTACCCGGGTATCTTCCACGAGGTGGACCAGGCATTCGTGCAATTCCATGGCCTTGCGCTTATCCTCATTGGGTGTCCGCCGGTTGTTCTCATAGTTGCTGAGCAGGTAGACGCCTCTGCCGAGAGCGCCTTTGCGGAGCGAGATGTCGTTGCTGTGTTCGAAGACCAGGCGCCTGTAGAGGAATTCGTTGAAGTCTTCGTACGGAAAATTGAAGGCGCCGGGAATGCCGAGTGCGCGAAGCGTATTGAAGAGCCAGCCGATCTCGAGGCTGCCGTTCGTAAAGTCGACCAGGGTTTCCTGGGGCAGGCGATCGAGGCCTTCGCAGAGCAGGCCTGCGATGTAGTCAATGATGGGAATAAGGGTACTGTCCCCATATTGCCGGTAGCGTTGTCCGAGGCAGAGGGCCAGCCGACCCAGTTCAGAGTGCTGGTCTGCCTGATGTAGCTGAAATGCGATGTCCCGGTAATAGTCTTTCCGTTGGCCGCGGGCGGCCGACTGCATTGCGTTTTGCACCATAAAAAAAAGATTTTTAGATGAAACTCCAGGTTTCGATATAGGCCATCAGTTCGTCGCGGGTCTGCGAGCATACCTTGAGGTATTCCGACATGAGCTGCTCGAAGGTTTCCCGCTGGTAGCCGCTGTTCTTGCCGCGCTGATGGTGAAGATGGTAAAGTACCCCCGGCGTCCGGTGAATGGAGTGGCCGAGGATCCTGTAGCGGGTTGCTCTTTCCAGATCATCCGGTCCCCAGCTGGTGAGGTATTCGTTCTCGCCGCCGTAGGTGATGAAGGTGTCCCGGTGGAGGAACACGCATCCGCCCAGGGACCGCCGGGAGCTGGTTGCATGTTTGTCTTTGAGTCTTTCGAGCACTGTGTGGTCGAGGGTCATGCGAAAGATGTCCGTTATCCAGGGGGCGGTGTTATAAAAGGTGCCCGAGTAAGGATAGGATATCGATGTGGTTCCGCTGCGCAGGGCCCTGAGCGAGGTCATCACCTGCCCGGGCGGGAAGATAACGTCCACGTCGTACAGGGCGATGAAGGGCGTGCGGCTTAATTTTATGAGTTGGTTGTTGTAGCGGGTGCGGTGGAAATACCCGTTGTGGTCCTCTATATAATGATATTGAACATTTGGCGCCAGGCGGCCCGGATCGACTTTTTGCTCCGGCCCTGCTTCCACGACGATGATCGTCGTGTCGAAGTGTTTATAAAGATACCTCGTGATCATCTCGAGGTTGGTGAGCCGGTCTTCCGAGTCGATAAAGAGGGGAATCAGAAAACTGGTATCCGTGAGGTCTTCCCTTGGCTGGGCTTGCTCGTATTCGCGGATCAGCTGCACGTATTCCCAGGAGCAATATTGTTGGCTATAAAGGTCGGGGCGGAAGTAATATGGAGAATGGGTATTGAATTTGGTCTTTGGAAAAAGTTTTTGTCCCGCCGGGGCCGTGTCTTCCAGGACCCCTGCGTTGTGGAAGATCTTGGCGCCGGTGTACTTTTCGATGGGGTCACAGGCCCAGGTGAAGTCGAGTTCGGGGGAGAGACGGATGGTCTTACCCATTTTGAGGCCCGTCCAGAAGAGGACCCACATGTCCGTGCACCAGGACTGGATCGATGGTGAATCGTTCTTTATCGCCGGAGGGATGGATGGATCGGTCAGGGTCGTGTCGTAGCGGCGAAGCAATGAAAAGAGGCGTTCGCAATCCTTTTCGATGGAATCCCAAAATGCGGCGTCGACACCTTTCAGGATCGATTGCGCGCCGCCGGCATATGCGTCGTTCGCTTCCACGAGCCGGGGGTCGATCTCCATGAGGGCGCACATCGATTCAAAGAGGCCCTGTTCCCTGCGTTTCAGATAGTGGGAGTCGAGGTAGAACCGGCAGTCGGCCATCCACCATTCGTCGCCCGGGCAAAGAGAGTCGAAGCCGGGAAGTTCGCGGAAGATGATGTCGGAGTCGTGATAGAATATGACCTCCCGGCTCAGTTCGGGGAAGCGGGCAAAATGTTGTTTGATCGTATGGGGCCGGATGGAGGGTTGGTAGAGGTGCTCGTCCGTTTCTTTTCCGTAAACGAAGAAGGAAGCTTTGTCTTCGTTGCGCCGCATGAGATCGGAAAACCAGATGCTCGGGCCGTAGGTCTTGTCGGCACCCAGCAGGATATGGATGTCTTCCTTGCGAATACCGAACTTGCGGAAGTTGAACAGCTGCAGTTCGATCTGCCAGACAAAATAGAATTTATCGGGGACAACGCTCAGGAAGATCATGGGAACAGAAGCGGCTGGTGAAAGATTAAGGCTGCCGGGTATTACCCAGCAGCCCCACAAACAATTAACGCTTGGTTGAAGTCGAAAGCCTAGGCGGACGCTGCAGAAGCAGTAGCAGGAGCAACAGTCAGACGGCTGCCGGTGTTAGCGGTACCGCCGGTTACACACTTTACTTCTTCGTTGTTGAGTTCGACAACGCTTTCGAATTTCTCGTTGATCTCATTCAGTTTCTCTTGCATAACGGTTTGTTTTTTGTGTTAAGTGATGACATAAAATTAGACCATTCCTCAACACGACACAATAGTCCCAGTCATCTATTTCGCATTCGTGGCAATAGCATTGCCACAAAGCAAAAATAGTTTGCAATCCGGGGCGTCAGGCCCTGTAATTCAGCCTCGGCAGGGGATTTTCGTTCTTTATGAACTTGAAATTGAATGAGCCATCCTTTACGTAATAATATGTTCCTTTTTTTCGGCTATACCTTACCGGTGCACCTAATTCCCGAAAGAGGCTGATGTAACCCCGCACCTGTCTTTCACTGATCTCAAGCTTGCATGCGAGTTCCCGCGGGGATCCGGTGGTCTTTGCCCGGATGAATTGATGAAGGAGGTCGAGCCTGTAGATAATATTCTTCGACATAGTGGTTGCATTTTTCAGGGTGTCAATTCATATTTGTACAAGAGCTCCTTTTCTCCGTAAAGCCGTTCCGCAAGCAGCCCTCGTTTTGTGCAGGTGTCGATCAGTTGGTTTGATTGCACGATAGGATTGGATGCGTCGGTATATTTGATGCTGCTGATGAATTCGAGCCAGGGTTCCTGACCCATGGCGTAGACATAGACCTCTTTTGGATCGAAGATGTCCACTACCGACATTCCTTTTGTGCAGTCGGAGCCCGACAGTCGCCGGCTATTGTCCTGTTCGCGGGACATGCGGTTGGTGATGAGCGGGCCATAGAGCCAGGACAGGGGTGCGCCGTCGCATTCCATTCCGAGGAAGAGCACATCGATGTCGCCGGTAAGGGTGTGGATGTTTCGATAGAGTGCGGGTTCGAGAATGCGGGAATCCGCGAGGAAGCCCAATTTGAAATCGCCGATCTGCACGAGGTAACAGGATTTCGTACGGATGTCCAGATCGGAGTGTTCGCCGGTGAAAGGAAGACCCGTAATGGAAGCGGCGGCGTCCTGGATCGTCTCCATTTCGTCGATGGCTATCACATTGTGAAAACCGATGTTGTTGAACATCAGTTTCAGGTCCGGGTCTTCCAGTTTTCCGCTGCAGGTGCGGGGAACCACGATGTTCCCGATGCGATGTCGTAGCGGAAGAAGTGTTTCGAGCAGGATATGGTCTTGATGGTTATGGGTAATAAGTACATAGTCTATTTTTTCCGGCAGGTCGGCATCCGAGAAATGTTCTACATCGGAGTGGTAGCCGTAGTAGCTGATGAGGGGATCCACGAGGATGCTGACGTCGTGGGTCTCGACGAGGATGCAGGCGTGGCCGAAGTAGCGGGTCCGGATGCCGTCACCTGTGTACGGCAGATAGGCAGGTGGTGTTTCGCCGGTAAAGAGGCGGTCGAACAGCGCTTCCTGGCCTGGGGAGATGCCGAGCATCTTTTTGATCCGGCCGATGGGGGCCGCGTTGCGCTTCATGCGGGCAAGCGCGTCGATCCCCGGGTGGTCGAAGGGGATCGGCAGATGCAGGACCTCGTCCTCGTTCAGGCGCGGGGTACTGAGAACGAAGGGTCGTTGGTCGTTATCGGTGATCCATAGGGCGATGCTTTGAGCGGACTTGTTATAGAAGCCGCTTTTATAGAGGAGGGATTCGAAGAACCGGAAGCCCGGTTGGTTGTTGCGATCATAGACCAGCTCAACATATCCTTTGAGCGGTTCGGGTACTTTTTCGTAGAGTGTTTCGAGGCTTGAGCCGGTGGCTTCCGATCGCAGGAGGTTATCCAGTTGTCTGATGGCCGCAGAGAGGCAGATGGACATTTGTTGCCGGGTGCGTGTCGTGTCGAGGAGGGTGCTGACCTCTTCGGCACGATGCGAGGGCAGGTCCATGAAGGGGCCGCCGCGCATTTTTGGGTTTTTCACGGCCTGGGCGTGGATCTGCGGCGCGGAGATGAAGGATTGCATGATCTCCATGTGCCGGCCGGTGATATTCATTGCCGCGGTGGCTGGTGAGATGAGATGCGGCCAGGCATACCAGTTGTCGAACAGCGGTTCGATGACCACATTCGGTTTGAGATATTTCGGCTCGTTGCTCATGACTATATTGCTTTTGTCGGATAAAGCCGGCGGACGGGCGGTTCGGCCTTTTGCAGTTGTCCGGCGCCGGGTGATGCATGGACGGCGTAGCCACGCGCCAGCTGGCGGAGGAGGGCTTTTTTCACATCCTCTACGGTGATGGATTCCATGCATTCATGACCATACGGGCAGGGATGATTCCAGACATAGTAGTAACAGGGCGAACAGCGGACGGCCTTGTAGATGTTGATATTATTGTCGTGTCCCCAGGTGGCCGGATTGGAGTCACCGAACAGGATAACGCCCGGCAGGCCGAACCCGTTGGTCGCATGTGCAAGGCTGGAGTCGATGCCGACGAAGGACCGGGCGTTCTTGAGCAGCGCGAGGACCTGTCTTGTCGTGTGTCTGCCGCGCCAGTCCAGGGCCCCTTTGACGGGGGGCTCGTCGGGGTGGCCGACCTGGATGAAGGCGATCTCCGGCATTTCCTTTACGAGTCTTTCCCATTTTTCAGCAGGCCAGTGGTGGTTGTTCGAGGACCGGGAGTGTACGTGGATCAGTACCGGATTCGGGAAGGGTGAAAGGTCGCGGACCGCCTGTTTGTCCTCTTTTTTGGTGAGGAAGATCTGCACCTTTTTATCGGCCAGGTGCAGGTGGAGGTCTTCGAAGATGTCGGCAACTATCTCTTTTACGTTCTTCTGGTAGATCCAGGATAAGGGGATATGCTGGAATTCCAGGCTATAGAATTTGAAGTTCTTCCGATCCAGCAGGAATCGCATCAGGTGCAGCGGATAACGCCAGAAGTGCAGGAAGTGCAGTCTTCTTATCGAATCGACATGCGGGTTGTGCTGCAGGACGTCGTAGTGCGCCTTCGTGCTGCAATACACGATCAGTTTGTGCCCGGGATAAGCTTCCCGGATAGCCTTGATGGTGGGCGTGCAGACGAGCAGGTCGCCGATGCCGCCCCAGGTCACAAGGATAAGTTCATTTTTCATACATCACCCATTTAAGCTCATTCAATTTTGCCGAGAAGAGTTTCTTCTCGATGTCGAGAAAGCGGCAAACGCCGATCCGTCTTTTAAAAAAAGGCCGGCTCAATTCCCGGGCCATGGCTTTTTCGATGACCATCAGTTGTTGTTCGGTCTCGCCGATCCTGCGGCGAATTTCCGTGTCGGTCTTTATGACGGGCATATGAGGAATTATTTTTTTGTTTCCGGGTTCAGGCGACTTTCCGGCCCGAGAATGCATTCATTTGGGCCAGGTAAACCATAAACCAGTTGTAAAAGGCTTTTAATCCGGCCTGGAAGTTGACGGCTGGCCGATAGTTCAGCAGGCTTTGTGCTTTTGTGATATCTGCGCAGGTATGGCGGACGTCACCCGGCTGATCCGGGCACTGATCGATCAAAACTTTCCGGCCGCAGACCGTACGGATGTGGGCGATGACCTCGTGCAAGGTCAGGGGGCAGCCATTTCCGAGGTTCATGATCTCGAAGCCCGTCTGTTCGTACTCCATGGCTGAGCGGATGCCGGCGACGATGTCCGATACGAAGGTATAGTCCCGGCTGGAGTTGCCGTCGCCGAAGATGTTGACCGGCTTCCCCTGGAGGGCGAGATCGACAAAGTCATGGATCGCCTGGTCCGGTCGTTGGGCGGGACCGTAAACCGTGAAGAACCGGAGGGCTAAAAAGCGAATGCCGTAAAGGTAGCTGTATAATTCCCCGAGGGTTTCCGCGGCGAATTTGGACATCGCGTAAGGGTTGCCGGGGTTGATCCTGCCGCTCTCTTTCCAGGGCAGTGCGGTGTCTTCACCGTAGATGCTGCTCGAGGAAGCGAAGACGAACTGGCGGATGTCGTGTTGGCGGGCGTATTCCAGCATATTCCTGGTGCCTTCCACATTTACCTTGTCATACAGAAAGGCATGGTTGAGGCTGTGTCTCACGCCGGTCTTGGCTGCGAGGTGAACGATGCAGTCCACCGTGCCGACGCGCGCGAGGTCCCTGGGGTTGCAGATATCCCCTTCGATGAGCCGGAACTGCTTATATTTCAGGAAGGACCGGATATTCATTTCCTTTTGCCGGCGGGGGTAGCAGGCGTCGAAATTGTCCAGGCAGACCACCTGGTGCGTGCCCGCGGGAAGGAGTTCCCTGATCAGGTTGCTGCCGATGAATCCGGCGCCGCCTGTGACGAGTATCTTTTTCATTGGAAATAGTTTAATTCGATTTTCTCGGGGGCCTTTTCTTTTTGGATGGCGTTGAAAAAACTATAATAGTGGGTTACTATCTTTTCCCAGGAATAATCTTCATCCATGCATCTGCGCATGATGCCGGACCATACCTCGGGCCGGCGCCTGAATACGTCCACCACTTCTTCCATGACCAGGAGCAAGCTATCGTGACTGAATTCTCCGATGTGGAAACCAGTTGATCTTTCCGGGTCATCCCGATTGGCGATCACGGTATCGAAGAGGCCTCCTACCGGTCTCACAACCGGTACGGTCCCGAACGCCATCCCATAAAGCTGGACCAATCCGCAAGGTTCGTACACGGATGGACACAGGATGACATCAGCGGCCGCCAACAGGCGATGGGCCATTTTATCGGAATAATTGGGGATATATCTGAATTTGTCCCCGAAGATCTCCTGGGCCAGGCAAAGTCTTTTGTGGATATCACCCTTTGGTCCGCCCGAAGGCCGGCCGCAAATGATGAACCGGATGCCTTTCGATAACAGTGATCCGATGTTGCGGATCGTGCGTTCTTCGTCTTCCCACAAACTCATGAAAATGTTGAGTCCTTTCTGCTCCGTCAGCCGGGCCATCATCAACACGATGGGATCGGCCGAGCGGGGTAAGTCCATTTCGCATTCCAGCTCAGCTTTCGCCAGCCGCTTGCCGTCCGATACGGACAGCCGGTCATATTGCCGGGGGATAAAGGGGCTTGTCGCCGGCGACCAGGCGGTCAGGTCGATCCCGTTTGGCAATGCAAAGATCTTTTGCCTTTTTATCGCACTCAAATATTTCAACCCGGCATGGGGAGCCCGTCCACTGGTCAATTCCCGGGCGTATTTCGCACTGACCGTCGCTACGTAATCGGCATTCTTCAATCCCAGGGCCAGAAAATTGGCCGTACGGAATCTTTCGAAGACCGGCAATAGCTCCTTTCTGACCTCATCATCCAACAGCGGCAACAGATCGGGCAGGATCTCACCCTGGTAGCCATAGTTGTGGATCAGGAGGATGGTCGAGCAGGACCCATTCGGATCGATCTTTTTAAGCAGGCCAGGGAAGCCGAAGCAGCCGCATACCTGCCAGTCATGAAAGATGAGAAATTCCGGGCTCCAGTTGAGATTGGCGATGAGCTGTAGGGCCGCTTTAGCAAAATATAGATATACAATGGATGACGGGGAGCCGCGATAGGGTTTTTCCCCATCTTCCGGCAAAAGATCACTCTCGCCCGACTCCATGTCGCTGAATAGGTGACGATCGGAAAGATTAAGGAAATAGAAATCCACTCCATCCGACTTGTGATAGTAGTAAAGTATTTCATATTCCACGTGTTGGATCCCGATGGTGTACGTTCCCGCAAGGCGGATCTCGTCGACCTTCATCCTGCCTTCGTAGTACAAGGAAATGACGGCGTTGCCGTATTTGCCGGATAAATATTTTGGAAGGGCTCCCACGACGTCCCCTAAACCACCCCGCTTGTAGTAGGGGGCAACTTCCGAGGTCAAATGAACGATCATCGATGGAATTTTTATTGTCAGAAAATCCGAACCAATTCCTCCCCGGCTTCATCAACGAATATTATCCTGGCCGAGCAAGTATTGAAATTAAATTCGAAGTCGAGATGACGCTTATTGAATGTCCTTCGCAGTACCATGATCTCCTGTTTCTGATCGATGGCCGTAAATTGTACGCTGCCAAAAACGAACCAATCGCTATATTTTTTTCGCAAGGCATTCAGCTCCCTTATCCAATCCGCCGTCTCCGGTCGGTCCGTGGGCCCGTCGAATCGCATGCACCCCCTGTTGAACGGATCATCGAGCCCTTCCATGCCGATCTCCTCGCCATAATAGACCAGCGGAGTGCCTGGTAAGGCGTACAGGAACAGGAACGACAGATGGTATTTACGCTTGTCCTTTATGATGGAGTAATACCGGGGAAGATCATGGTTACTCAGAAAATTCCATGACAGCCTGTTGGTGTTGAACGTATTTTTCTTCAATACGTTCATAACATTCAATGCCAGTCTTTTGAGGGAGATGTTCTCCGAGACGAAGAACGGGACGATGGTCTCCAGATACATCGCGGCATTCTGAATGCCGTCGATGCCCGCTTCCGAAGTAAATTCGGCCGTATCGTTGTGCCAGGTCTCGCCAATTATGAGCAAGTCAGGCCTGATCGCCTTCGCACTGCTGACGAATTTGCGGATGAAACCCGCGGGTAATTCCGTGGACACATCCAGCCTCCAGCCATCTATATCGAAGTTTGCGGTCCAGTATGTGGCAACTCCCCTAAAATACGTTTCTACCTCCGGCTCATCGAAATTGAATTGCGGTAATTCCTTATGCCCATGCCAACTGCTGTAATTGTGTTTGTTCTCTTCCTCCAATGGGAACCGGTCGATCTCGAACCAATTCCTGTAGGAGGATCGCTCCTGATGGGTCATCGTGTCCCGGAAGGCAAAGAAGTCGGTGCTGCAGTGATTCAATGAAATGTCCAGGATTATTTTGAGCCCCAAGCGATGCGCCGCATCCACCATCGACCTGAAATCTTCCTCATCGCCCAGGACCGGGTCGATCCTTTTATAGTCGGAGCAATCGTAACGATGATAGCTTTTTGCCAGGAAGACCGGGTTCAGGTAGATAAAGTCGAAGCCCAGACCGGCAATGTAATTCAGCTTTTCCGTTATTCCTTTAATGGTGCCTCCGAAATAGTTGTAGAGTGTCGGCGGGTTACCCCATGGTTCCAGCCCCGGATGGGCGATGTCCGCTTTTGTCCGGTGCCATCTGTCGGGGAGAACCTGGTATCCCGCGTGCAAGGGGTGTCCGCCCGCATTTGTCCGGTGACTGTCCGGCAGATGCTCGAAGCGGTTGCTTTCCGAGGCGAGAGCTTGCATTTCGCCGTTCCTTCCCAGGAACCAGGTTTTGTCCGTGCCCGACAACTGCAATCTATAGAAGACCGATCTGCCGGTCATTTCAACCCTGGCATTCCAGAAGGTCGAGTTCTTATTCGAGCAAACGGGGGTCAACGGGTATTCGCCGGAAGGCAGGATCATCGTCACAGCCTTGATCCATTGTTGGTGCGTTATCGCCCTGATCTCCCAAAGATCGTCTTTTACGTGGTCGATATGACCCGGTGCGTTGGCGAACTGAATGGGGCAAAAGACCTCGGTCTCCAGCACGATGGGCGCCCGTTTTTGAGGGTCATATTTCGAGATCAGCTGTTGTTCTTCATTTGCAGGCGCCTCGAAATTCTCATTGAAGAAGTAGTGGTAGAATGACCTGCCCCCTGGCAAGTCGACATCCATATCGAATCGCCCTGCTCCGTCAGACTGCATTTCCTTTCTGAAATACCTGCCTCGCGAGGGAAAGAAACCTACGTGCACCGTGGTTACCCGGGGGTCTGCCGAGATGTACAGCAATTCCTTTCTGATCAACATACAGGTAAATTAACGAAGCGATGCGATGGTCTCATTTTCGGTTTCCGTCAGCGGGATAGCGGCGGAGCAAGGGATCTCCACGGAGACCGTTCGTTGGAGGGTATCCACCCGGACCTGCAGCCTGGACTGGCCGTTCCTTTTCAGGAGGTAGCCTTTTATCCCGGCAAAGGGTCCTTCGCAGATCATAACTGGCATACCTATGCGACAGAATGAATTCTCTTCTACTTCCAGGACGGACCCGGACATTTTCTTCAGGGATTCCATCGTATAGACCGGGACGATGGCGGGTTTTCCGCCAAAGGAAACATAGCGGACGATGCCATCTATGCCGGTAACCTCAAAGCGACGCTGCGGGGTGACCCGGACGAAGATATAGTTTGGAAATAAGGGCAGTTCAATCCGCTTGATCCTGTCGCTCCATTTTCTCAGTACGCTTTGGACGGGATAGAAAGCGGTAATACCGGCGCGTTGTAAAAGGTCAAATGCTTTTTGTTCCGATTTAGGCATGGTGTATGCGACATGCCAGCTTTCGGTTGTGCGGGTCTCAGGCATAGAAGATACTTTTTTGGTTAAAGAACAGTCAGGGCGGAGAGCCTTCGTGAAGGGGCAGAGCTGTCGCTATGGTAAGCCCCATTGCTATTTTACCAGAGATAACCATCCTGCCGTCTGTTCCTTTTACCGTGGTGGGAGAAGGAAAACGGCCATCAATCATTAACGATACTAAGGTAGGTTGTAGAGGAGGCGAAAACTAAAAAGTTGTATCAACCGGGACATTGTAGGTACCAACCGGCAAAATACATTTTGCCATCAAAGCAACAGGCTTTTGCTCCATACCAAATCGAAGGGAGCGACGTAGGAGAGCAGGGCAAAGGCCACGCCGATGAGGCCATCCAGCAGGGAATGCTCTTTGCCGGCATACCTGCCGCGGTCGAGATCTTTTTCCACCAGCAGGATCGTCTGTTCGATCCAGTAATCGTGGCCATCCTTGTAGATGGGTAAGTGACGTTCGGTGTGAAGGCGGCGATAGATCTCGGACAGGCCGGCGGCGCCGTGGCAAAAACAGGAGTCGCTCACGAGTGTGGCTTTTTCCGTTTTCCGCAGGAGGGTTTGCGCCCCGATGACATCGGCCAGATCGACCAGGTCGGTGTTGTTGAACAATTTTCCCGCGCGGTAGAAGAGGAGCACTTCGTTGAGATCGCCATAACACCAGCCGAGGCGATTGGGGGCGGTGATCTCGCGGGCTTCCCGCTTGACAACAAAGGGGAAGGAGGAATATTCGTCGTTGGAGAAATCGACGTCCATTTTATATTTCCGGATGAAGCGGATGCCTTCCATTACGATCTTTTGGATCAGCGCCTTGTGCCTGGACCGATGCCAGGCATTGAGGAGCAGGAGGAGGATGCCGCTCTGGCCGTGGGCGAGGCCGAAGTTGATGCTTTCCTTGTCTTCGATACTGAGCACGTAATTGCCAAACCAATATCCGCCGTCCTTTTTATTGACGCGTTGGCATATTTTCTCGATCAGTTCGTCGAGGTAGCGATCTATTGCGGGGGAAGGCGTGCGTTGGGTGAAGTAGTGAACCGTGCCGAGGGCGCCATGGAGGAAGTCGATGAAGTCGTCCTCTATCTGGCAGATGGCGGTGGTGAAGAGGTGGTGGTCCAACTCGGCGAACTCTTTTTCGATCTCGAAGGAGATAAAGCCTTCGGATGTGAGAGCATTGACGACGTAACCCAATCCCGCGCCGCCTGCGTTAAAGGAGGTGCCGATGAGCTGGGGATAGCCGGAGTTGATGTTGGCAAAGATCTTTGCCAGCCCCTCTTCTACTTTTATCTTGTAGCGAACTTCCTCGGTGACCTTGTATAACTGAAAATAGTAATATATAAGCCCTAATTCGCCACCAATGAACGAGTCATTGGCCCCGGTGGCCGTATCCAGGACATCATTCAGTTTATTAAGTTGATTTCGAGCGATTTGTCTCATACAATCCAGTTTAAGCCGTAGCTATAAAAATAGCTAAAGGCAAATGAACTGAACAGTCTGATACACCAACCGGCCGATTGTCGGTACGAACGCCCGATTTTGCGCCCTTATTGCGGGAATTTTGCGCCCTTGTTGCGGGAATTTTGCGGTGGCTTGCAGGAATTTTGCGAGCTATTGCAGCAATTTATTCTTCATGACCTCGAAAAAATCGTCCTTAAAGGTGTCGCCGAGGAGGATGTCGGCCTTTATGTTCTTGAGGATGATGCGATTACCTTCGACGGTCGTGATCTTATTGAGGGCGACGATAAAGCTTTTGTGGACCCGCATGAACTTCTTTTTCGGGAGTCGTTCCTTGAGGTCCTTCATATTTAGTAAAGCCATGGTTTTCTGTCCGTTATGATAGATCGCCACATAGTTCTTCATGCCTTCGATATAGTCGATCTCGTCGAGGTTGATCTTGAGCATGCGGCCTTTGAATTCCGTTTTGACGAAGACGTAGTCGTCTTCCATATCCTCTTCATTTGCGGAGGGGGTCGAGAGGGTAATGATATTGACTGCCCGCTGGACGCCGCGGAGGAAGCGGGGGAGGGAAATGGGTTTGAGCAGGTAGTCGACGACGTCGAGGTCGAACCCTTCGGTGGCGAATTCGCTGTAGGCCGTGGTGAGGATCACTTTTGTCTTTCCGCCTTTCATGGTGCGGATGAAGTCCAGGCCTGAGATCTCCGGCATCTGGATATCGAGGAAGATGATATCGATCTTCTGGTTGTTGACCCATTCCATGGCCTCCATGGGATTGGTGGTCGAGTGAACCAGGTTCAGGAACGGCGCCTGTTTGACGTAGTAGGTGAGTACGTCGATGGCGGCCTGTTCGTCGTCAACTATTAAACAATTGATCATGTACCAGGGGTATTTTTTTATCGGGATTTAACAGAATCGACAGTTCTATCGTATAAAATTCGCTATCCTCTTTTATGATGATCCGGTGGTTGCTCCGATAGGCATATTCCAGCCGTCTGCGAACGTTGTCCATGCCGATACCGTATCCAAGTTCTTTCGGACCGGTCTTCTTCCGGTTGTGGATATAGAAGAAAAAGCGGGTTTCCAATTGGTGTTCCGTGACCTCGATGCGGATAACGACCGGGTGTACCGGGTTGGTGAGTTCGCCATGTTTCAGCGCGTTCTCGACGAGGGTGATGATGACGAGGGGGATGATCCGGATGGAGTCGACGTCGCCTTCGATGGAGAATTCGATATTGAGCCGGTTGCTGAAGCGGAGCTGGTTTATCTTGATAACCTTTTTAAGATTGTCGATCTCCTGGACGAGGGATACGCTGACGTTCTTTGTCGAGGTATCTTCCAGGGAGTAGCGCATTACTTCCGACAGGGTGAGGATGCCGTCGGAAAGGTCCTGGGAATAGCCGAGGGATTTTGCGTACAGGAAATTGAGGGTATTGTGGAGGAAATGGGGGTTGATCTGGCTGCGAAGGAACGAATATTCGGCCATGAGGCGGTTCTGTTCGATGCGAAGTTCCTTCTCCTGTGCCAGCCGCAGTTCTTTTTCGCGGCGGATGGCTTGCATGGCGAAGAAATAGCCGAGGGAGAAAAAGGAATAAAGGAAAAATACCCAGAAACATTCAATGAAATAATGGCCCAGATGGAGCGGAGGCGGAACGACATGGGGTAATAAGCGGGGGAAAAGCTGGTAGCCGTCGAGCCAGGTGACCAGGACATAGGAAAGGAAGAACAGGATCTCGGCGATGGCGAGGAGGACATATCTTTTTGTGGCAAGGAAGCGGAAGAAGACGAAGTTGCTGCCATAGAAGACGTAAATACTGGGCAATTGTGTCAATAGAATACCAATGATATTGACCTCCATCTGGTTGTTGAGTGCGATCCTGTTCAGTGTGCCAAAAAATATGAAAACAAACCAGGCAAGGGCATGCATGGCAAAGAATGAGTATTTTCTCTTTGTGTCCTGATGAAGCATATGTGATAAGGGTATTCCAAATATAATAACTTATTCTTCTACTTGGCCTAAAAAAAGTAGCGCTGATCTTTCGATCAGCGCTACACAAAGTTGACTAGCGGCAAAAAAATGAAGATCGTTTTAGAAGGCGGCGACTCCGCTACCGGTGCCGGTGTTGGTGACATCGCAAGCAGGGGGGATAGAGGAAACCTGGGTATCGAAGTGCCAGAAATTGGCGCCCTGGCGTTTGCTCCAGGAATTCCCGAGGAGGCTGATGGTTGTGCGGTCGAGGGTGAGCTTCTTTGATTGTTCGGACGTCTTTTTCATGGCGATAATATTTTGGTTTGATGGTTAGCTGATCTTTTATCCCGATCAGTTTGATATAGTAAAAATAGGCGCTGAGACGGCCGATGAGAAATCCGTTACACCAATCATTTGTTTGAAAGTACGAACCCGGTGTTTTCGGGCAAAGAGTCGTCCGCGGGCTTTGTTTCACCGTCACGGGCTACCTGGGATTTGTAATAGCGGGCCATAAAATCGTAGATAACGAGTTCGTGGGTGCGGGCATCGGTGGTGATGATGCGGTTCAGCATCATATGGATGTAGCTGCCCAGCAGTTCGCGGAGGGATACTTCCTGGGGGCCGGTGTTGAACAGGGCCAGGATTTCCGCTGCCACGGGTTGGAGGCCGCGGTTCTTTTCGGAAAGGATGGTCATCAGCGGTTCCCAATCCGGGGCGAGTTCCGGGCCGCCCTTCAACATGGCATCGATCATCTTGCGGTTGTCCCGGTATTTGTTATTGAGCTGGGTCCGCACCGTTTTGTCGAGATTGAATTCGAGGCCGAAGAGATGCCGGAGGTCCTGCATGAGGGAGAGTTTCTCCTGGATGGGAAGGGCGAAGCAATCGAGCAGCTGGTCCAGTGCGCGGAGGGACCAGATCCAGCGGATGGTTTCGCGGGCGTCGCCGGCCGTGCATTCCAGCAGCCGGAGGCAGGCAATGCTGTCATGATGAAACAGGCTTTCGGCGAGGTTGATGGTATTGGCGCCATAGCGTTCGATCTCCCGCTTGTAGGTATCGGTCTGAAGTTGCCAGATAAAGCCCTGGGATTGGAATTCCTGCAAATGTGCATGGACGATGTTGATCAGCTGGCCGATGTTGTGCACATTCTGTAGATGGAAGCGAACCCGTAAATGGAATTCCGGGTCGTTGTAGCGGATGAAGAACCATTTATCGATGAGGTCGTTCGCCATGAGTTGTTGGACCATCGGCGAGACGCCGTCCGACAGGATCCTGTCGGCAGACCGTACCCCGCAATAGATCTTGAAGTAGACCCATTCCGTTCCCAGCGGGAATTCGCGGCAGACCGTCCCGTTCTGCTGACCCGGGGACCAGGGGACCTGGTTGCCGGGATAGGAAGGGCCGTTCTTTGTCAGGATGGCGATGAACTGGTTGGCGTAGGTCGAGGCATTTTCGTCTTTGACCATATCGCCGGGGGCGATGAATTCCTTGATCACGATTCCGTCCTTATTGCGGATGGACTCGATCCAGAGTTGCACCGAGGATGGGTTGTAGAGATCGATGGGCAATTCGTTGTCGCCATCACAGAGCACTACATGTCTGGGCAGTCTCCATTTAGTGCGGAACCTTTCGATCACATTCTGATCCTTTTCGCCGGAGCAGTCCAGCAGGTGGGCGAAGTCTTCGTGGCGGAAGGTCCAGGTTGCGAGGTGAAGGATGGTATCTTTATACAGAACTCTGGGAAGGAAACGATGCTGATATTGGAGGCTGCCCCAGTTGAAGCCGAGGGCTTTTTTCTTGTCCTGCAGTTGGAGATCGCAGAGGAAGCGATAGACCGGCAGGGTACTCAGGGAGAAATTGTGGGCGGTGCTGAGTCTGGGGATGATCTGTTTGCCCAGGCGTTTCGACCGCAGGATGATCTTGCCGTTGCGTACCGAGACGAAGAGGTCGCTGAGATCGAGCCGGTATTCCGGGTCGAGGGAGGAAGCGGCGAGATAGGGTATCTCGAGGCGGCGGAAGGCGGGATGGAGGAGGATATTTCCGGTGCGGGACTCGGGGAGGTGGGCGATCTCTGCGTAGAGGATCTCCGGGTCCTGTTGTTGTTCGTGTCTGGTGATGTCCATGGCGAGCCGGTTGATCTCCGGGTCGGCGTGTGCGAAGCGGCCGAGAAGGTTCACGGCGCTGGAGCCGCCGGTGGCCTCCATATATAAGGTATTGCCTTCCAAGACCCTGAACATGACTGCGAGGGAGGGTGGCAGATCGTTTTCGCCGGAGCTGAATTTTTCCAGTTGTTCTTCCGTCAATTCGAGGACGAAGTCTTTGTTCTCCAGCGTCTCTTTCAACCTTTCGTGCAGGAAGACCTCGAGGCTGCTCCATTCCATCTTTTTATTCCCGGATTGCCCGGGTCCGAAGCGGAGGTCTTCCACCAGGGGGGAAATGCAACTGACCCCTTCTTCTTCATAGCCGATGCCGATCTCGGTGTCGAGGGCTTCCAGCAGCGGCATTTCCTTGTTCTCGAAGCGTTGGGTGAATCGTTGAGCAAAGGACCGGAGGGTGGTGTCGCCTTTGGAGAGGGTGAGTTTGTTCAGGACCTGGAGGGCTTCGCGGATGCGGGTCTGGAAGTGCGTCGGAAGGCCTTTTGATCGCAGTTGTTTAACCAGATCGGTCTGGAACACGCGGCCTTCGACGAACGGAACGCCCAGTTCCTGGACGAGGGCGATGATCTGTTTGTATTTGTCGATGTTGTCCCCTCGCTCGAAGTCGAGTTCTTTCAATCTTTGTTTTACTTCGATCAGCAGTTGCAGAATGGCGCCGGTGGCGGGTGATCCGGCCGGATCCAGGTTTTCCAGGGTGAGGATGATCTGGTCCATGAATTCCTGGCCGGTGATCGAGGGTTCGAGGTTACTGACCAGTAACTGGCAGTCGATGAGTTCGCCTATGAAGCCGCGGGCGTCGTCTTCGTTGATATCGTCCCGAGAGAGGAAATCCACCATTTGAGCGATGGTGGTACCCCGGGCCGCAAATTCCAGGATGCGTAACAGGTAGTCGGTGGCATTGACGCTGCTGACGCGGTATCGCCGGTTGGCGTCCACGAAGAGGTATTCCACGTAGCGCAGTTCGCTCCCGATGGCATAGAGGCTGTTATTGGGGTAGTAGCTGAGTCTTTCCCGGATGGGCGGGATCTCCGACAAGGATCTGGCGAGGGCGCATAAATAATGCATATCCAGCCGGGTATGACTGCGGAGGGTCGTGTTGTCGAGCACTACCCCACCCTGCTGGTCGGACCAGTTAGCAACGGCGCAGCCCGAGAAGAGTCCAAACGGGGTGGGCCGGCTGCTCATCCGGAGGTAGTATTTGGTCAGGGTGCGCATCAGCTTTTCCACGTCCTTTTTAGCGGTCAAACCTCCATCGCGCCATTTGAGGCATTGATCCATCAGCGCCGGTGAGGCGAGGTAGACCGCTTCGAGGAAGAGCTGATCTTTCAGCAGGGAGTCAAAATCCAGGTCTCCGGTGTGTGCCGGCAGCGGGAGTGTGGGCGTCCGAATGATCAGACGGGTGTCAAACTCATAAGTGGCTAACATGGGAGTAAAGTTTCACTAAATTTATTTTTACCGGGTTATTGGCAAAAAAACGATGGACGAACACATGTATTAACTATATGAAATACTCTAATGCAGCGCAAATACTTACCTAAGGCAACTAATGAGAGCGAGAAGAATGCAATTATGAGGATAATGTGGAATTGCTTAGTCAATTTAGGAAAATAACCGAAAGCGACAAAATTAATTGAGGAGAATAGAAAATTCCGTGCGGCTTTCGCCGACCGTCCGGAGCGAGAATTCGAAGCCGTGGTTGAGGAAGATCTCCCGGACGAGGGTAAGGCCGATCCCCTGGCCGTCTTTTTTTGTGCTAAAAAACGGCGTAAACAGATTAGCAGCCTGATCGGGTGTAATTCCTTTACCGTTATCGGCGATGGTCAGGCCTTTTTCCCAGGGGCGGGTGGTGACCGTGACGAGTCCTTTTTGTTCGATCGCCTCAATGGCGTTCTTTATGATATTGATAAGGGCGTGTTCCATTTGCTGGACGTCGGCCGAGACGAAGAAGGGGCCTTCGGCGAGATGTTTTTTGAATTCGACGCCGTTCTCCTCCGCCTTATTACCCATGAGGATCAATACGGACTCGATCAGCTGGTGGAGGTCGAAAAATTGTTTGTTGGGGGCGGGCAGTTTTACCAGGTCGGCAAAATTGCGCATGAAGAGGTTGAGGTTCTGATTCCGTTCGATAGCGATATGCAGGGCGTTGCGGAGCGTGGTGAAATCGTGGCCCTCCCAGAGGCGGTTGTTGATGAGGGTGGATTGCATGATGGAATTGACGGGGCCGATGGTATTGTTCACTTCGTGGGCCATCATGCGGATGACCTTTTCATAGACCTTTTTCTCGGCGCCCATCATTTCGGCGGTCAATTCCTCGATCATGATGAAATGACGGGAGACCCCTTTATCGACAAAGTGTGATTTCAACATTTTGTAGGTGTTCACACCCCTGAGTTTTACGATGGAGGCTTCGCCGGACCGGAGGTTCTTTATCTGGTCATACATCCCGTCTGTGGCCTTGCTGAGGGGCATGGCCGAGAAATCGAGCGGGTCGATGCCGAGGATCTGGGCCGCCTTTTGGTTGATCTGCTGGATATTATCGTCAAAGTCGAGAATGATGATGCCTGTGGGGGAGATCTGGATCAACTTTTCGAGGAAGAAGTGTTGTTGTTCCTGCCGGGTCCGTTCCTTTCTCAATTCGTCCATCATATGGTTATAGACCTCGATCAGCTTGTCCATTTCCCTGTTGCCGGTGGGAACGAATTTCACGTTGAAATCCTTGTCCTTTATGGTTTCCGCGCCCTGCATCAGTAATTTGAGGGGTTGGATCAGTTGCCGGTAGAGATGCCAGGCCATTGCCACGGACAGGGCCGAGAATACTTCGGAAAAGATGAACAGGAGTTTGTTGCCGCCCGCCAGGAAGTAGACGAGCACCTGGGTCACTGCGATGAGGGACGAGACAAAAAGGATATATTTAGTCTTGAGTTGCAATGTAAGGGATCTTATATTTATCCATTCGTCTGTACAGCGCGTTGCGGGTTATTCCGAGTGATGCCGCGGCGCGGGAGATATTGTTCTTGTGGTGTTCCATGGCCCTTTTTATCATTTCCATTTCCACTTCTTCGAGGGTGAGGGTGCCGACGCCGGGCAGTTGGATGACGTCCTTTTTCATGGGGGACAGCTCCAGCTGGGTGCGGAAGTCTTCGATATCGAGTACTTCCCGGCCGCTGACCAGTACGGTCCGTTCAACCAGGTTTTTGAGCTGGCGGATGTTTCCCGGAAGTGGAAGCTGTTGGAGCCATTTCACGGCCGCGGGGGTGACGGTAAGATCAGGACGGGTGTAGATCTCCTTCAGGTTATTGACGAAGAAGTCGACCAGCAGGGGGATGTCCTTTGGTCTTTCCCGGAGGGCCGGCAGATGGATGGTGATGAGATTGATCCTATAGAAAAGGTCTTCCCGGAACGTGGACCGGGAGATCATTTCGTTGAGGTTCTTGTTGGTGGCGCAAACGACGCGAACGTCGACCGAGCGGGAGCGGCTGCTACCCAGGATCTCGTAGGTACGGTCCTGCAGTACGCGGAGAAGTTTCACCTGGCTGCTGGGATCGAGATCACCGATCTCATCGAGGAAGATGGTGCCTTTATTGGCCATTTCAAATCGGCCGGTGCGGTCGAAACGGGCGTCGGTGAAGGCTCCCCGGACGTGACCGAACATTTCGCTTTCGAACAGCGCGGTGGAGATCCCGCCAAGATTGACCTTGACGAAGGGTTTTTGCTGACGGACACTGTTCTGGTGGACGGCTTCCGCGATGAGTTCCTTGCCGGTGCCGCTTTCACCCGTGATGAGGACGGAGGCATCGGTGCCGGCGACGCGGCCCACGGTCTCGAAGATCTCGATCATGCGGGGGTCGGCGCCGATGATGTGCTGGAAATCGTATTTGCTGTCGAGTTCTTTCCGGGTGGGGAATTCCACTTTCCTTTCCTGCAGGTCGAGCAGGGTCTTTACCGATTGCAGCAGATGGTCATTGTTCCAGGGTTTGTTGATAAAGTCATTAGCCCCCAGTTTCATACCCTGAACCGCAAGGTCGATGCTACCCCAGCCCGTGATGAGAATGATGGGGACTGTAGTATTGACCTCCCTGATGCGTCGCAGCAACTGCATGCCTTCTATTCCGGAGGTATCCATGGAATAATTGAGGTCCATGACGACGAGGGATATTTCCTCACCCATGAACTTTTCCACGGCTTCTTCCAGGCCGGCGGCGGTCACGAGCCTGTGACCAAGGTTGTCCAGCAGCAGCAGCAGGGAGGTCTGAACGGCCAGATCGTCGTCAACTATGAGAATGGTGTGCGACATATCGAAACTAGATTGAAACGGATCTTACGGATCATCTTACGCATCTTGTCCTGTGGTCGGGCGAACCTCCGGTCTATTCGTCGTGCAAGGCGACTGCCGGATAGATGGAGGCTGCCTGGCGGCCGGGGTAAAGAGCGCAAATGATCACCAGCAAATATACAAAAGCAATGGTGAGAAGTATAGCAAATATATAGGTACTTGCCGGGACCCCGAATACCCCAAGCAACGGGAACTGGACGGCGAAGAATGCGCCTACCAGCATCGAAAGGGTCGCCAAAACAACGGCTTCGGCCACCAACTGCCTTGAAACACCGTTGCCGCTCGCGCCTATTGCCCGGCGCAGGCCGATCTCGCCGCGGCGCTGGTTGATGTTGTACCATAGGACGCCGAACAGGCCCAGGGCGACATTGAAAATGAGGAATCCGGCAACCACCAGGAGTACGATCATGGGTACGAGGGTGATATTATTCTTTGCCGTCTTCATATCCTCGATGCGCCTGAGCTCGAAATTGGAGTGCCGCATGTTGCCTGCAAGGGCCTTATACAGGTGACTTTCGATACTGCCGCCGGCATTGGCGTCCACCTTGACGACGAGGTCGTTGAGGAGGTGTAGTTCGGAGGTGTCGATGCGTTTGAAGATAGCGCCTTCGTGGGCCTGGAAGTCGCTTTTATCTTTGATATCGGGGATGACGCCTACGATCTTCTCGTTATCGACGATCTTGCCGATGGCTTCATCATTGCCGAAGAGTTTTTCCTTCAGGGTCTGGTTGATCACTACGGGTCTGTTCTTCGAGCCGTCGTCGGCCCGGGCGAACCAGCGGCCTTCGAGGGGGCGGATGCTGAGTGCGTCGGCATAGGCGTCCTCGACATAATACACATTGGTATTGACCTTTACATTCTTATAGTTAATGTCGTACCGGTTGTTGACAAATGCATACGGGACGTTATTGGTCGAGAAACTGACCGCCTTTACCTCCGAGGCGCCGCGCAGGTTCTGGCGGATGGATTCCCGGAACAGTTCACTTTGGCTGTCGTCGGCCGTGCCGACGAGGGTGCTGTCGGTCGGGGCCTTGTTTGTAAAGGAGATGGCCCAGACACCCGCATCATCGAACCCGGGGGGGCGGTGATAGTTGTTATAATTCAGCACCACCAGTGTGAATACGACAAAGATCACGAGGAAGGAAACGAGGATCTCCGACATGAGGAGGAAATTCTGTTTCTTTTTGTTCCAGATCATTTTAAACAGATGGGTAAACATAGCTCTCGTATTTAGATCGTTAAACTTTTATTTTTTTCAATGCCGAAACGATGTTCAGACGCGACATGCGCCAGGCGGGATAGACTCCCGAAATGAACCCGAACACCAGGCAGGCCACCAGGCTATAGCCCAGGGTAAGATAGTTCATATGCAGGGTGGTGTCGGGAAGCAGGTTGCTGCTGTTGAGGATGTGCAGGATCAGGAAGGCGAGGATGATGCTGACTATTCCGCCGACGATGGTCAGAATAATATTCTCGACGATGAACTGGCCCACGAGGGTCAGGGAGGAGGCGCCGAAGGCTTTTCGAACGCCGATCTCTGAGGATCGTTCGAGGATACGGCTTACGTTTATGTTCACCAGGTTGAGGGTCGGCAGCAGCATAAAGACCAGCAGGAGGATGCCCGCGATGATACACAGTTTCGTAACTCCCGAGTCGGTGCCATCCCCGAGGAGGTCCCGGGTATAACTTTCGAGATAGGAGTCCGCGTTGCAGGACAACAGGTCATATTGGTTGTCGCCCGTCTTCACCTGCGTGATCCGCTGGGCGAATTCGTCTTTCATCGCCGAGAGGTCCGATTTGGAAGGCGCCAGAAGAATGGCCGAATAATTGCCGTGGAGGTTCTGGTCCTTCAGATCGGCGTTGGATGCCGTATAAGGGACATACATATCGGCATAGGAAAAGGTCATCGCCAGGGGTACCGTCTTTACCACGCCGATGACGCGGAACTGGGTATTGTCCACTTCGATGCATTTGCCGACCGCGACGACATCGCCAAAGTATTTATGCTTTGTGGCTTCGGAGATGACCGCCACGCGTTCGCTGGCGCCGATCTCCGACTGGCCGTACGGTTTTCCTTCGACGAAGTTATACTGCAGTACGTCCCACCAGGCCGCGTTGGTATATTTTACGTTTACCACCAGTTTCTTGTCGTTCACAAAGGTGGTGCCTGCCGAGTAAAAGGAAGAGATCGCCACCTTTTCCGCGCTTTTCAGGGGCGCAGCATAGGTGTTTAGAAAATAGAAGCTGGGGGGATTCGACCTGCTGTTCCCTTCCTTGGAGCTTTTTTCGATAATGGATTTGATGTAGAGGCTGCGATCGCGGTTGACCTCGGGATAGTCAGGGCTTAGCATGTTATCGACAAAGGCCGTAATAACGATCAGGATGGTAAGGGTAAAGCTGATACCGAAGAGGCTGATGAACGTGAAGAATTTTCTGCGTTTCAGAACGGCGATCGCTATTTTAAAATAATTCTTTAACATAACATAAGATTTAAGAGATCGGAATGGGTTATGCTACGCGCGATCCGTCGAAGAGGCGGACCAGGCGATGCGTTTTCTTAGCCATGTTCTCGTCGTGAGTGACCATGACAATGGTAGTCCCATCCGTCCTGTTCAGTTCCAGCAGGATGTCCATGACCTCGTTGCCCATGATGCTGTCGAGGTTACCTGTCGGTTCGTCGGCGAGGATGATCTCCGGGCGGCCGACGATGGCTCTTGCGATGGCGACGCGTTGGCGCTGACCGCCGGAAAGTTGCATGGGAAAATGTTTCACCCGGTTGCTCAGGCGCACTTTTTCCAGCGCTTCGACAGCCAGTTTCTTTCGCTCCTGCGCGGAGGTTTTCCGATAGAGCAGGGGAAGCTCCACGTTGTCCTGGATAGGCAGGTCATTGATCAGGTGGTAGCTTTGGAATACGAACCCGATCTTCTTGTTGCGAAAATGGGCCAGCTGTTTATCGGAGAGATTGTCCGTGTTCTGGTTGTCGATGGTGATCTCGCCGCTGGATGGTGCGTCCAGCAGTCCCATGATGTTGAGCAATGTGCTTTTGCCGCAGCCCGAAGGGCCCATAATGGATAAGAACTCACCCTTTTCGACGGTGAGGTTTACGCTGTTGAGCGCCATGGTTTCGATGGTATCCGTCTGGTATACCTTTTCGATGTTATTCAAAGTGATCATGATGGTCGATTTAGAATTGTTATTATTTATAGGTTATTATTTATAGGTGATCTTCGAGTTGAGTTGAAAATCGTAGAGGGACAGGTAGCGCAGCTGGTAAAAGGCGCCCCAATAATCGCGGAGCGACGCGATGTAGTCCCGTCTGGCCCGGTCGTTCTCTTCGAAGGAGATGCTCAGGTCGGTGATGCTGAGGTCCCCCATTACATAGCGTTGTTTGCTGATGAGGTATTTCTCGTTGGCGATACTGTCAGCCTGGCTGGTGATGGCTATCTGATCCTTCATGAGATTGAAGAGCGATACCTGGGTAACGATCTGCGCCCGGAAGGTCTGTTTGTCCTGCTCCACCGTATACTGGACGAGCTGCTCATTTGCTTTTGCGGTGGCTGTTCTTGCCTTTGCCCGGCCCCAGTCCAGGATCGGGACCGTGAACTGCAGTTGCAGCAGTTGCTGGTCCTGCGGAGCCTGATAGACCTTGCCAAAGGTGCTCGATGTCTTGGAATAACCGAGGTTGGCCGTGAGGTTTGCCGTCAAACCGTTCTGGCCGCGGGCTATTGCGACATCCCGCTGGGCTTCGGCCACGCGTCTTACGAACGCGATGGCGTCCGACCTGTTCTCATAGGCTTCCTTCATGATCGTATCCGCCGATACCTGGACCTGGGTGATCTGCGTGGGGGGCACCAGGCGGATAGCCGTGTTGCTTTCGAGACCGGTATAACTCCGGAGATTGAAGAAGGCCACTTCCATATCGCGGCGGGCTACGCCGACGGCTTTTTGGGCATTGAGGATCTCCAGCTGGATCTGGAGGATCTCGTTCTTCGAGACCTTTCCAAGATCGAATTTCACTTTGGCCACCTTGAGGATATCCTGGGTATTGGTGAGGTTGCTTTCGGCGATGTGCAGGTTCTCCTGGGCCAGGAGCAGGTCAAAAAAATAGCCTTCGACCGTCACCGAGATCTGTTCCTGCGACTCGATATAGGCCTGGCGGCTTTCCTGGTATTTGAGTGGCTCGATCTTTTTGTCCCATTTCAATTTGTTGTATTGAAACAAGGGTTGGGCATAGCCGACACCGTAGGGTTCGCCTGCGAAGAGGATATTATGCCGGTCGAAGTCCGCATATCGCTGCATGCTGGTGACCCCATAGATCGTGCCGCCCGTGGCGGAAATGACCTGGCTGAAGTTGAGCTGCAGGCTCGAGTTATCGTTGTGGATGGGTTGGAACAGGACTGTTCCATCGGGTTGGACTACCTGCTGGAAGGTCTTTGTATAGGCCGGCAGGTAGCCGCTCAGGGACAGTTGCGGATTGTAGTTGGAACGGTAGGTCCGCCATTGCCAGTACTTTGTTTCTTTGAGGGTGGAGGCTTGTTTGGAGGCGATGGAGTTGGCTTTTGCCATTTCCACCACTTCCGGGAGCGTGAGGATCGTCGTGTCCGATGCGCCGGAAACCGCGAGGCTGCCAGCCAGCAGGAGTATGGTAAGTAAGTGGTGCATGATCTGTATTTAGGAAAAGGCTTATTTAAGTATCACTTCGCTCGTGTTGGCATAGTCGTTCATGTTAGAGACAATCACTACATCACCGGTCTTCAGTCCGTCGAGGATCTCCACGTAGTCAAAATTCGACAGTCCCGTCCGAACCCTTCTTTTTTGCGCTACGCCGTTGTGCAAGACGAAAACGTCCTGGGGCCCCGCGCCTTTGAAAGCCGGGCCGTTCGCCACGCGCAGGACGTGCGGATGTTGTTCGGTCACCGGGAAAACATCCACCTTCATGTTGGGTCGCAGTATTTTGTTGTTCACATCGGCCAGGCGGACGTCGAATTTGATGGTGTTGTTCTGGACAGAGGGTTGTACGTTGACGATCTCGCCCCTGAGCTTTGTGTCGTTGATGCGGATGATCACCGACATGCCGTTGTGCAGCTGGTCGAGGTAGCTGTCCGAAACGCTGCCGACGACCTTGAAGCTGCCGAGGTCGGCGATCCGGGCAAGGGCTTCGCCTTCGTGTACCGTCGCGCCGATGTTCCGGTTGACCCAGGTGACTACGCCCGTGCGGGTGGCGATGATGTTGGCCAGGTTCAGCTTCCTTTGCAGTTCTGCAAGGTTGTTCTTCTGGATATCTGCCGCGAGTTCCGCCTCCCGGATCTCGATCTGCATGGTCTTTTGTTTGTTGGCAATCTCATTCTCGAGTTGCTTTTTTTCCAACAGGGCCACTTTCAGGTTCAGTTCCGCCTGCTCGATGCTTTCGCGGGTGCCGCCGCCTGCCTGGTAGAGGCGTTTCGCGTTCTCGACGGCATCGCCGAGATTGCTGATCCGCAGTTGTTTGATATCATCGTTGGATCTGATGTCGTAGAAGCTTTTATCCAGTGTGAGCCGAAGTTTCCCTATCTCGTTGAGTTTTGTTTCCAGCTGGAATTTCTGGCGTTCGTAGTCGGTTTGAGCGGCGGATTTGTCCAGGGTCAGGATGGACTGGCCGATGGAAACTTTTTTTCCGGCGTCCAGCACCACCTGCTGGATCGATGCATTGATAGGGCTTGTGAGGATCTCTTCGAATTCCGGGAGGACTTCGCCGGAGGCGCTGATGGTATTTTCCATATCGCCTGTCTCTACGACGGCGGTGATGACACCCGACTTGACGACCGTAGGTTTGACATAAGAGCGAAAGGCCCATACACTTATTAGTAAGCACGTTAGTGCGATGGTGATCACGAACGTCTTTTTTCTTTTCTTTTGCAGAACGACCTTTCTGCTGATTGTCTTATCCATAACGATAGGCTTTAGTTGTGCTATAGAGCATACAAGCCGCGATCCAAAATCAAAAAACTGTTAATCAGCGTTCTAGTGTTTTTTTGAAGAAAAAAAGTGCTCGATTCCGAACAGTTCGTTCGGAACTGGGCAAAGAAAAGCCCCCGGCCTTTGGCCGGGGGCTGATGAATCAATGGTTATTTGTTGGCGGTTATCGTGCGGGCGAGAGCGGAATCCAGATACTCCGTGTATCGAAGGGTATGAGTTGAGTCGACGAACAGGAGTGTGCTGTCGGTGAAAGATCTGTTGTTCTTCTTCAGGAAGTATTCGCAGGCGATGAGGGAGCCATACCGGTGGGTGGTGTCGCCGAGTTCGATGGATTTGGTGACGGAGTCGATCCCCTTTTCCAGGACGGCTATTTCGTAGTTGTAAAATTCGATGCTGTCTTTGTCCTGTTTCGTAAGTGCGCCGGCAAGTTGGGATTTTATGCGGTTATATTCGCGGATGTATACGGTGTCGTCGATCACCCGGCTTAACCTCTGGGTTACCGGGATGTTCCAGAGGATGTGGATGGAATCGAGGGTGGTGTTTGGGTCTATCGTTTGGAGATGATCGGTGAAGGTGAGGGTCAGGTGTTGAGAAAGGGTTTTCTTTTCCTTACAGGCCATCAGGCTGCAAAGCAGGATTAGAAGAGGCAATTTTCTCATATGTGATAGATTACCCTTAAGATAATGTTTTTTTCTTATATCAAGAGCGCAGACATAAAAAAACCCGGCCTTGGCCGGGTTGGGGTAATTCCTATCTATCGATCAAAGCCGGGCTGGATCTAAGCCACTGCTGTTCTTTGTTTTCCTGAGCCCCATGCGGTGAATTTATCCCGGATCCTGTCGACGCAGTAATAGACCATCGGCACCACGAAGACCGTGAGACAGAGGCTGGTAGAGAGGCCGCCGATGATGACCCAGGCGAGCCCGCTTTTCCATTCGCTGCCGGCGGCAGAGGACATGGCGATGGGAAGCATGCCGATCACCATTGCGAGGGTGGTCATGAGGATGGGGCGGAGCCGTTCCTTTCCTGCCTCCAGCAGGGCCTGCCAGGTGGTGTCACCGTGTTCCTTGCGGTGATTGGCAAAGTCGACGATGAGGATGGCGTTCTTGGCCACGAGCCCGAGGAGCATGATCATGCCGAGGATGGTGAAGATGCTCATCGACGATTTTGTGAGTGCGAGGGCGAGGAATACACCGATGAAGGCTACGGGGATGGAAAAAAGGACGACGAGGGGATATACGAAATTGTTATAGAGCGCCACCATGACGAGGTACATCAGCAGGATCGCCGCCACAATGGCCATGCCCATCGCGGCGAAGGAGTCACCCTGGCGTTCGACGTCGCCGGTCCAGCGCAGGTCGATGCCGGCGGGCAAGGGTTGTGCTGCCAGCGATTTTTTGATCTCGTCGGCCACGACTCCGGAGGTGATGCCCAGCACATTACTTTTTATGGTGACCGAGGTGCGGCGGTCCTTGCGTTCCAGCACGCTGGGGCCGCTGCCCTGTACGACATCGGCAAACTGCGAGAGGCGGATCAATTGTCCCGTCGCATTGACGAACGAGATATTCTTTACATCTTCCACGCTGTGTTTGTCGAAGTCGTCGAATTTGACCCGGATATCATACTCGTCGGTGCCGACGCGGTATTTGGCGTCGTCATTGCCGGCGTAGGCATTCTTCATGACGGCGCCGACCTGGTTGATGGAGAGGCCGAGCTGGCCCATCCTTTCCCGATCGATATTAACTTCGACTTCGGGGTTTCCTTCTTCCACGCTCAGGGTTACGTTGATGGCACCGGGGATGGCCTCGATGCGATGCTTCAGTTCGCCCGCGGCAGCCATCAATTTGGAGGAATTCTCACCGTTGAGCACCAGTTGGATGGGCTCACCGGTGTTGACCATATTTACGAGGGTCGGGCTGACTTTCACCCCGGCAAATTTTTGGGACAGGTCCGTCGCCTTCCGGAGCATGAGTTTTTCCGTGGTCAGCGTCCGGTGTTGCTTGTCCACGAGAGTGACGGTCAGCTCGGACTTGTAATCCGAACCCACGTTGGCCACTATGGATGAAGTGCTGGCGCCGGCGACGTTGCTGAATACGGTGGTGACGTCCGGCTGGCGCCTTAAATAGTCTTCGACTTCCCTGGTCCGTAAATTATTTTGGAGGACGGTGGTGTTCTTGTCGTATTCCAATGCCAAACGGAACTGGCCTTTGTCGGTGGCGGTGACGAACTCATTGCCAATGACCCCCATCTTGAGGACAGCCGCGGTCATGACGAAGAGCAGCAGCACTCCGGCAGTCATGATGATCTTGTGGCGTAATACCCAGGCGAGGGCGGAACTGTACCAGCGGGTGAGGCCCGCGATCAATTTCTCGAACAGGATCAGCGGTTTGTCGAAGAGTTTTTTGTTGTCGAGGATACTCAGTTTGCCAAAGCGGGATGCCAGCCAGGGAGTGAGGGTATAACAGACGAAGAGGCTCAACAGCGTCGCTACGACGATGGTCGCTGAATACGCGCGGAGGATGGAACCGATGCTGTTTTGGATAAGACAGAGCGGACCAAAGACTACCACATCGACCATCGTAATGGCCACCGCGGAGAACCCGATCTCCTTCCGGCCGTCGAGGGCCGCGGTGCGCTTGTCCTTGCCCATGGCCAGGTGGCGGTGGATATTTTCCAGCACGACGATGCTGTCATCCACCAGGGTGCCGATCACCAGCGAGAGGCCGAGCAGGGTCATCAGATTGAGGGTGTAGCCAAAGAAGTAGAGCGCGATAAAGGTCGAGATGAGGGAAGCGGGAATGGCGACCAGCACGATCAGCGAGTCGCGGATGCTGTGCAGGAACAGGAGCATGATCAGGGCCACGAGAAAGACGGCCATCACGAGGTCGTCCACCACGCCATTGGCAGCCTCGAGTGTATAGTCGGCCGTATCGTCGGCAATGGTGAATTTGACACCGTCGGCGGCATATCTTTTCTCCAGCGTTTTAAGCCTTTCTTTTACATCCTTACTGATGGCAACGGCGTTTGCGTCCCCTTGTTTTTTTATCAGCATACCGATGCCATTCTGGCCGTCGTAGCGGAAGACCGTGGATACGTCTTTTGTGACATCCGCAACGGTGGCCACATCGCTGAGGCGGATCGGGCTGCCGGCGACGGGAAGATCGATCACGAGGTTATTCAATTGTTCGACCGAGCTGTATTTGCCCGAGAGGCGCACGGTCATTTGACCCAGTGATTCCGATCTTACCTTACCGGCCGGGAATTCCTGGTTGCCGTTGGCGACTGCCTGGGTGACGTTCAGGATGGACAGGCCATAGTATTCCAATTTGTCCTTGCTGATGCTGACCTGGATCTCGCGTTCCTGCCCGCCTATGAGCGTGATCTCGCCGATGCCCGGCACCTGTTGCAGCAGGGGGTTGATCTGATTCCTGACGATGTCGTAAAATTTCGCGTTGTCGAGGTTGGACACCGCCATCAGTTGCATGATGGGCTGGTCGCTGGGAGACACCTTGGAGATGCCGGGGGATTTTACGTCATCGGGCATGTCGCCCATGATGTTGTTGAGTTTCCGTTGAACTTCCTGTTGTTTCAGATCGATATCGCTGCCGACGTTGAATTCGGCCGTGATGATCGACACCCCTTCCAGGGACTGGGAGGTAATGGTCTTGATGGCATCGATGGAACTTAGTTGGTCTTCTATCTTTTTTGTGACCGTCTGCTCCACATTGGCGGGCGCCGCGCCGGGGTAACTCGTGGTGACGACCAGCGTTGGGGACGAGATATCGGGGAGCAGTTCGTAACTCAGCTTCGAGTAGCAAAACAGGCCGGCGCCGATGAGGACGGTAAAGATGACGATGATCAGCGAGGGGCGCTTTATGGCTATTTCGGTGATTGACATGATCGTGGATTTTATCTGATACTGACTTTTGTTCCAGCCGAAAGATTCACGAGGCCGCCGGAGACGACCAGTTCACCCGCATGCAGGCCTTTTGTTACTTCGACGCTGGTGGCGTTGCCTGCTCCCGTGGCGATATCCCGGATCCTTGCCGTCCCGTTCTCGATCACATAGACCTGTGGGTTGAGGGCCGAACCGATAAGGGCCGAGCGCGGGATGCTGATGGCCGGATGAGCAGAAGTATTACCGATGGTGATATTGCCGTACATGCCTGCTTTCAGCGGGTGTTGCCTGTTGTTCGGCACGAGGATCTTGATCGTGTAGTTGTGGGAGGCATCGGCCTTGCTCGCGATCATCCAGACGGCGCCGGAGAAGGATGTCCCGGGATAGACGTCGGTGCTGACGGTGATGGGCATCCCGTTCCTGAATTGTGCGACATAGCGTTCGGGCACGCTGAGCTCCAGTTTGAGGGAGCTGATATCCGTCAGGGTTGCGAGGCCCGTGCCCGGGGAGACCACGGCGCCGAGGTCGAAGTTGCGCGAGGTGATGACGCCGGCAAAGGGCGCGGTGATGGTGTACTGGCTGATCTGTCTTTTTAGTTGTTCGATCTGCGCCTGGCTGGTCAGGAGCTGGGTGCGGGCATTGTCCATTTGGAGTTGGGTCACACCGTTGGGCGCCTGTTCATATCTTTTCAGCGTGCCGGCTGCGTTGTCGAGGCTGGCGGTTGCCGAATGCAATTGGGCGAGCAGGACTCCATCGTCGAGTTTTGCGACCAGGTCGCCCTGGGCGACGTGGCTGCCTTCCTGGATACCGACGGCGACGGCCTTTCCCGTGGTTTCCGAGGCGATGGCCACTTCGCGGTTGGCCGTGAAGGAGCCGAGGAATTGCGTGGCCTTGTTAAAAGGGCTTTCCTTTACGGTATCGGCCTGAACCGATGCGGTGAGATCGGGGTCCTGGCGGTAGACCTTGCCTTCTACTTCCTTCTTGTTGGCGACGAGTTTGAAGGCGGCCATTGCTGCGATGCCGGCAACGGCGAGGAGGATGAGTGTGTATCTGATTACCTTTTTCATTTTATCAGTTGTTTAAAAGTGTTCCGTTTGCTTTTTTCAGATCGAGCTGGGCCTGTCTGATGTTGATAAGGGCGGTGAGATAATTATTTTGTGCTGTCTCCAGTTCGGACTGGGAGTTGATCGCGTCCGTGAGTTTTACCAGGCCGCTTTTATATTGGGTGTTGATGTCGGTCAAGACCTTGCGGGCCAGGGTAAGGTTGCGTTTCTGGCTTTGAAGGGTGATGTAATTACTTTCCAGATCGGCGTAGGCATTGGCGAGGTCTTTTTTGTTTTGCTGGAGGGTTTGTTCCGCCTGGACATCATATTTGCGGATCGTGATCTCTTGTTGCCTGAGTTGATATTTTTTGCGGAAGCCATCGAAGAGAGGGATGCTGAGGTTGAGGCTGACATAGGAAGCGGGGTACCATTTGTCGTTTATGTTCTTTAGCGGATCGGCTGTAGAGTTGTACCCAGAGAGACCATAGTTGGCGCCGAGGGAGAGCGAGGGCAGGTAGCCGGCTTTTATGTTGCGGCGTTGCAGATCGGCGACCTCCTTGTTCTCGAGGACTTGTTTATAATTTGTTTTTTGCGTCAGGTCGGCATCTGTGCGTTGGCGGAGGGTGGCGTCTTCGTCGTAGTCGACGGTGATTACCGCGAGGTTTGTTTCCAGGGGGATGTTCATGAGTAATTTCAGCAGGTTGTATTGTTTTTCGAGGCTGTTGCCGGTGTTTTGCAGGTTGGCTTTTGTGTTGTCGCGTTGGACGGTGAGTCTGTCCACATCGGTTTGAGTCGCGAGGCCGGCGGCGAACTGATCGGTGGTGACTTTGAGCAGGGCTTCGTCGGTGGCGAGGTTTTCTTTAACGAGGGTCTGTTGTTTCAGGATCGATTGAATGTTGTAGTAGGTGGCTGAGACGTTGTACACCAGGTCCTCTTTGCTGCTGCGGATCTGGAGTTCATTCAGATGAACCGCGACTTTTGCCGCTTTCAGCGCGATGAGAGAGGAGGCGTTGAAGAGGGTTTGGTTGAGTTGAAGGCCTACCGATTTGCTTTGCGAGGTGCTGAGTGATACCGCTTCGTATTTGCCGCTCGTACCGCCGAAGACGTTTGCCGGGATGACCTGTTTTTGGAGTTGGAAGTAGTATTGATAGCTGCCGGTGGCATTGACCGAGGGCAGGAGGCTGCTATAGGCTTCGCCGATGCCGGCCTGGGTTTTTGCGAGATCGTAGTTATCGCTTTTCAGCTGGAGGCTTTTATGGAGGGCGGTGTCGATGCAGTCCTGCAGGGAATAGGCCTGCTGGGCTGAGCCGGTGAGGCCGGCGACGACGGCGAGAAAGAGGAGGGACAATTTTGTCATTTTTATTTGATTTTTTTGTTGTATAGTATTGTTTAACAATTTTGTTAGTTTGGAGGCAAAAAAAAATTACTTTGGAAAGATGAGTTTTAAAATGACGGCCTTTCTTTGGCTAATGAGTTGGTTATACGCTTCTTCGGAGATCTCCAGCGCGTTCTTGACGATGGGTTTGGCCAGGAAGGGGAAGGAGCAGAGGGACATCAAATTGATGATAAATTGCTCGGGCTCAATCGGGTTCATGGTCCCGGCGGCTACTTCCTGGGCGATGTATTCTTTGAGCATTTTTCGCCGGTCGAGCGCTTCTTCGGGGACGATGGCGTATTTCAGATCGGGGTTGGTGTTCAGTTCGGCAACGAGGAAGAGTTCCAGGAAGGGATGTTCGACGGACTTTTTGAGCAGGAAGTCGATCACGCTTTCGATGAGGGTTCTGAAGGATGAGTGATCCTGGGTTACGACGACTTTCAGTTTGGTGTGGAACTCGTCCATGGCCTCTTCGAATACTTTGTCGAAGAGTTGTTTCCGGCTGCGGTAATAGTAGTGTATGGAAGCGCGGTTGATGCCAGCGGCGTCGGCGATATCCTGGGTGGTGGCGTGCAATTTGCCTTCTTTGAAGAAGATCTTCTTGGCGGTGCTTTTTATAAGTTGTTCAACATCAGTCGATAAAGTTTCCATTGCCTCGTGTTTAACAATTTTGTTCAACACAAAAGTATGACAATTTTTGAAATTGGCAAGTATTTTTCCATTTTCGATAACTTCGATCCACATGAAAGCAATTCTTTTCCTTTTGCTGGCGCCGATGGCGCTTTGTGCGCAGAAGTACCAGGTCTATCCCGGCGAATATGACAATTGGGTTCGGCATCCGAAGAGCAAGCGGGTGTATAATGTTGTTGCTAACGGCAGCGAGGCCGTGCCGGGGCTGCCGCCGATTGCAGATGGTGAGGGCAAGGGTTCCGCGTCGCTTCATACGGCGGGATTTATCGGAGTCGATGGATATGCCTATGTCTGGGGCGACAATGCCTGTAATATTTCCGGCCTCGGCATCAGGGCGAGCTCGCTTGGGGCGACGAAGACTGCCGTGGGGAATGCGCGGCAGATCGTCAATTATGCCAATTCTGGGGACGGTTCGGGGCAGGGGCTGGGATATGGGTTTGCGATCGTGACCAACGACGGAAAGTTGATCCTCATCGGCAATACACAATCGGGATTTCGGGGCGATGGGACGGAAGGTAAGATGGCGGAGCCCGCGCCTTATACCGTGACCGCGATCAAAAAGCCGGTGGAAAAGGTTGCAGCGGGATCATTTATGTATGTGCTGTATAAAGACGGGACGGTCGATAGTTGGGGCGGAACGCGGTTTCAATATTACCCGACGTATGTCTTGGGCCGGGGGGTGGATAACCCCGACCCTACCCGACCGGGCGCAATGAAATTCCCCGAGCCGATCGTGGATCTTGCGGGCGGCGGGCCGTGGACCTATTTCAGGGGTAAGAGTGGCGCCATTTATGGGGTTGCATTCAATACGCGATATCTGGGACTTGGGCCGAATGCGAAGGGCCGGAATACGCCTTTTAATCTTACCAAGACCCTCGGGCTCCCGGGCAATCCGGTGCAGCTGGCGGTCGGCACGCAGGCCTCCTATGCGCTGATGGCTAACGGGGATGCTTATTCGTGGGGGGATAATACCCAGGCGGCGGTAGGTAATGGACAGGAGGCGAAATTCGAAAATTTTATCGCGCCATGGGGCGGAGGGGCGCTTTGGGTGGACAAGCCGGTGAAGATCAATCCGGCGGGTGTAGCCTTTGTGAAGTTGTTTACGAGCATTGGGGATGCATTTTATGCTGTTGCCGAAGATAAGAACGGAAGTCTTTGGGTATGGGGCCGAAACAAGGGGTATGTGTTGTGGAATGGTCGTGGTTCGGCGGATGGGAATATACAGGCGAGGCAGCCGAATAAATGGGATGTCCTGGCGCCGATGAAGATCGCGGGGTTTGACCGCGCGGCGGGTAGTGCAGATCGAGGAGCGGGTGGCGCCGGGGCGGGCGGCGGTGCGGTTAGAGAAGATGGGGACACGCTGGTCGACGTGGGCGGCTATAAATTACATTTTGTGATCACGAGGGGCAAGGGTATTCCGATCCTTTTCGAAGCGGGTGGCGGCGAGGATGCGACCACCTGGAATAAGATCCTCCGGCCGATCGCCGAGCGGACGGCAACGACACTGATCACCTATGACCGGGCGGGTTTTGGACAAAGCACGTTCGACTCCACCCAGCATGGGATCATGAGCGGAATGCTGGGGCTGGAAATGGCGCTCCAAAAATTGGGTTTCAACGGCAATGTCATGCTGGTGGCGCACTCACAGGGCGGGCTATACGCGCAGCTCTATGCCGCCCGTCATCCGGACCTCGTGAAAGCGGCCGTCCTGATCGATGTTACGACGACCTGTTTCTATAATGAAAAAAGACTTGCGGCGACGCAACGAACGATCGACGAAAAAAATACGGATAAGGTAAAGGCCTCGAATCCCGGCACCTATTATCAGGGCGCAGACTTCAGCGCGAATATCGAGACCATGATAAGATTCGAGTTTCCCACGACGATTCCCGTGACCGATCTTGTTTCAGACCGGACGCCATTCCAGGATGCGGCAGACGCTAAGGACTGGAAGCGCTGTCACCAGGAATTCGCGGCGGCGGCGCCCAATCGGACGGGGACGGTGGTGAATGGCGCTGGGCATTTTATTTATAATGATAATCCCGCGCTGGTGATCAATGCGGTGGTCAAGGCGTATAATGATGCGCGGCGGGCTTTGGAAGGGCAATAGAGAATGTGGCGTGGGTACCAGATCCGCTGTTGCTATTGATGCTGATACTGCCACCCAGGATCCGGGCTACTTCCTGCACCTTGCGATATTCCCTGGAGATGGCATGATAAAAATAGGCGCCGACATCCTTGATCCTCACCGTCAGCCGGTCGCCAACGGTGAGGGCTTCGATGTGGATGCATTCATTGTGGGTACTTCGGATCGCGCCATCGAGAAGGTTCCAGAGGACAAAAGCCAGCATGTTCTCGTCGACGGCCAGGTGGATATCCCTGGGGATCTCGTTGAGAACAATGGTATGATTGAGGGTCGTCAGCGGCAGGAAGCTTTGCAGCAACCCGGAAACGAGCCCGTGAAGGGAGGTTCCCGCGGATGACTCTGCCTGCGCCGGTACGGGCGCGAGGTTGCGGGGAAAATGGATGATTGGAGTAGCAGCGGCTAAAGACGTGGTATTCATAAATGGATTTTACGAATGAACAATACCGATATCGTTTCGATAGGGTACGGACTAGCCTCAGAATGTTCTCATGTGACTGGGGGCGTGGCTTTTCAGGAATAAGCTCGGTCTTTTGTGTCAGGGGAGGATGTAAAAGAACGACAAAAATCCATCGAATTTTGTCGTGAATTATCTACAGTTCGGTCTTGCTAAATCGATATAGTTAATTGATTATTAGCATTTTGAAAAATATTCGAAAAAGAACTAATTTTAGAGATGGAAATACCGAGGGTATTGTTGGCGGACGACCATACGATCGTCAGGGCCGGAATGAAAATTATTATTCAGGGGCTTCTTCCAACAGCGACCTTTCATGAGGCGTCCAAGGGGGACCAGGTGGTGAGTTTTGTCAAAAAGCACGATTACGAGCTGATCGTGCTGGATATCAATATGCCGGATACGGATTCCATCAGCCTTGTGAGTAACGTGTTCGCCTACCGGGAGGGAAGCAAAATTCTGATCTATAGTATGAATTCGGAGGACCTGTATGCCAAACGATTTTTGCAGTTGGGGGTGCTTGGCTACCTGAACAAGGAATCGGGGTCCGACGAAATAAAAAAGGCCATCGGGAACGTATTGAAGGGGGAGATCTATGTGAGCAAGAAGCTGAGAAAGCAGATGAACGAAGAAATGCATTCCGCGAAGCCGGGCGGCAATCCCTTCGAGAAACTTTCGGACCGGGAGATCCAGACCGTGAAATACCTGCTGCATGGTTATTCGCTGCTGGAGATAAGAAAGATCCTGAACATCCATTCGTCCACAGTCGGGACGTATAAGACCCGCATCTTCGAAAAACTGAAGGTAAAGTCGGTGCGCGATCTTGGGGAGCTGGCAAAGATGTATCAGCTGGAGATCTCTAAGCTTTGAGGCTGACCACTACCGCGGTGCCTTTTCCAACCGTAGACCGGATCTCGAGCCGGCCATCCAGCTTTTGGACGAGTTCCATAATAAACCGGTAGCCAAAGGTGGCGGGCGTTGCGGCAGGATCTTTCTTATTGTAGGATATCACCTCCACGATCTTCGAAGGGGACATTCCCTGACCGGTGTCTTTCACCTGGATCTGCACCAGGCCATCGTTGGCCGATGCGCTGACGCCGACGCTTCCCTTGTTGGTGTATTTGACGGCATTATCGACCAGGTTCCGGATAATGATCGCAAGGATATTCCGGTCCGAGACGACTGCGAGACCGGGCGGGAGATCCCATTCAAAGGACAATCCTTTTCTAACTGCGATATCTTCATAAAGGACGGTGGTGTCCTTTATAAAATCCGGCAGTTCGATCCGCTCGTGCTTTATGGTGAATCCTTTTCCCTGGCTTTCATACCAGACGAGAAAGTCGGTGCTCAACCGGCAGATCCGGCTGGTGGAGTCCTTCAGCAAATGAAACATCTCGTTCACCTGCGACTCGTCCAGCCGGCGATGGTTCGTATGCAAATGATCGATGAGCAGGGCCTGGGAGAACATGGGCGAGCGAATGTCGTGCATGATGACAGAGATCAGTCTTTCCTTCATCAGGGTGCTCTCGACGAGCTGGGCGGTCCGTTGGTCCACCTTCTGCTGCAGCCGGATATTGTTCCGGAGCAGGATCCTGGTCCGCAGCTTGTACAGAAGCCATAAGCCGCTGGCGATGACCAGGGCGGCGAGGAAGTAAAAAAGCCGGGTATTATACCAATTGGGCAGTACTTCGAAATGGATGGACATGTGGGTAAAGCCGCCGTCTTCGCCGGCATTGTGCTTTCTAACGAGGAGCGAATATTTTCCGTGCGGCAGCCGGTTGATGGTGATCCTGCCGTCCCGGTTCACGGGGTACCATTTGTTGCCGCCGGAGTCGAGGGTATATTCCAGCTTCAAATTTTCTTCCAGGCCAAAGAAGGGCGTAGCAATATCCACCACCAGCCGGTGGAAGTCGGGTCTGATGGTATGGGGCTTTCCATAGTCGAGGCTGGTCGTGTCGACGAAGAACTGGTCCACAAAGAGCGCCCTGTCGGGCATCTCGGCATGCAGGGTGGCAGGGTTGAAATAAACGATGCCCTCCAGCGAGGGGAAATAAAAATTGCCTTCCTGGTCCTGTTGGGAGGCGGGGATACAGCCGCCATTGAACTCGTTCGTGTTGAAGCCGGAGGTCTTATCGACATGATACAGATAGGGATTTCCGTTCCCGCCGACGGCAAAGTCATCCAGCTCCTTTTTCCGGATGCGGAACAACCCGTGATTCGTGCTGATCCAGAAGAAGCCAAATTGGTCTTCGAGGAAAGTGTGGGCGGTGGCGAGATAGTTTTGCTCATCGACCGGCAAGGCGATGAACTTCCCTGAATGAAATTTGTAGTATCCATTCCCATAGGTGCCGATCCAGAGGCTGTTGTCTTTTGCGCGATAGAAATTCCGGGCATAAATACCCGCGAGCAGCGGCTTCCCGCTGATGCTGTTGCTGGCGATGTCATAGACATAGATGCCATTCCGGGAGGCTATCCAAAGCTCGGTGGGTGAGACCTCCGCGATGGATTCGATGGTGTGATTGACAAAGGGCGGATAACGTCTGACGACATATTTCAATCTTCCGCCTTCTATTTTCAGCAGGGAATAGAGGGTACTGATCCAGATGGTATGCCGGGCATCCTCCACGATGCAGCTGATATAGGAGTCCAGGGCAAGGGTATCCACGGCCAGCTCCCGGGAAAAACTGCTGTCGTAGATGCGAAGGCGTTTCTCTTTCGACGTCCAGACGGACCCATCGGGTGCGCGGTAAAAGCAATTCCCATCGGGCCGTTCTTCCTTCCTGAACAAGAACTGACCGTTGCTGTTGTTTTGCGCCAGGATACCATTCTGGGTAAGGATCTTTTTGCCGGGGAGAAGGAGGAAGGCTTTGAAAGCGTTGTCGAGCCGGTCGGGAGAGTCGAAGGTCAGGGTTCGGAAGAGTCTTTTCGTAACCATCACGAAGCCGGTGGTGACGGTTGCGATGAACAGCCGCCGGTGCTTTTTATCATACAGGAAGGAAGTGGCGATGATCTTATCCAGCAATTGGAGATCCTCGAAGATCAGTTCAGCCGTTAGCCGACCGTTGTGCAGGGTCAGTTCGTAGATATCGTTCTTATCTCTGATAATGACCTGGTCGCCGCCCGGGCCAATGATCAGGCGAGGGTCCGCCGACAGCCAGTCGACCAGGCGGGAGACGGTTTCGTCCACGTGTGCGGGTATCTCCCGGCCGTGTTGAAAAAAACGCCAGCCTGCTTTTTCCGTAAATACGCAGAATACGCCATGGAGGGTGAAGACGTGGCGGCCGGCATCCGCGGCGTCGAGCGGCAGCCGGGATACCGAAGGAGAGGTATTGTTGAGATAGTACCAGTCGTTGTGGGGATCGCGAACGACGACCTCGCTATCGTTCAGGATGACGAAGGTCTCGGAAGAACAGAGCCGGGTCAGAAAAGAAGTATCGATGGCATTGCCGGCGTCCTTATTCCCTTTGAACAAGGGGGTGCAATCGAAGATGCCTTTTGAGTTGATGTGCAGAAATTTGCGGGGTAGCCGGGTCCTTGCGCTGTCGACTACGACCTTATATTCCGGGTCTACCTTATAGATCTCGGCCTGGTCAAAGGTGGAACCGACGAGGACTTCGCGTTGAGAGGACTCGGCGATGACCGAGAAGCGGTTGGATTTGATGGCGGGGGTATTGGATTTGTCGTAGATGCGGAACCGGCGGCCGTCGAATCGTACGAGTCCATTCTGCGTGGTTATCCAGAGAAAATCATTTTTGTCCAGCAGCAGGCCGGTGGCGCTGTTCTGGGGCAATCCGTTCTCGCTGCTGTATTGCCGGATGTCATAATTATGCCTGTCGGCGTGGGAGAGTTCGTTCCCGCCGATCTGTTGAGCCTCTGCCCATCCAACACTTATTCCAATGGAGCAGAATAAGAAGAATAGAGTCTTCCGCATAGCCGGATGGATAACCTGTGTAGTAAATTTACTACAGAAACCGCAAAGGGGGGTGGGTAATTATCCCCCGGCCTCTATTCCCAATTTAGGCGGAGGATGACGCTGGCGCGGCGATCGCTGACCTGGGGATCGAGGCCGACCTTCATGAGATAGTCGCCGGAGTAAGTGAGGCTGTTTTCGCGGCCTGGTTTTGAACCAGGATAATCGTTGACCTCCCGGACGCGGTAGTGTTTTGCCGGATCGAGGCCTTTGAGGCGGACGGGGCCTTTGTTACCGCCACCATAGCGATTGTTGACGAGATAATTGAAGAGAACGGCGGAAGCTTTCGACGAGTCGACATAGAGAACGGAGGCCATGTCTTCCTTGTATGGATCGGAGAGGCGATACTGGTCGCCCTGCCAGATGATGGGTTTTAGTTCGCTGTAGAGTTGAAGGGCGTTTTGACAGAAGGCGAGGTCAGCGGGAGCGAGTTTGCCGACGGGGATGTCGAAACCGAGTTTGCCCATCATGGCGACGTCGACGCGGAATTTCAAGGGCTGGCGGCCCCAGTTGGTGACGTGGTTAGCGCTGGCGATCGCCGGATAGAAGTAGGAGTATTCCCATTGGATAAAGATGCGCTCGAGTGGATCGGTATTGTCACTGGGCCAGTATTCCGTGAAGTATTTCAGGGCGCCGTAATCTACTCTACCCCCGCCGCCGGAGCATAGCATCATTGGGGTGTTGGGGTATTTGGCGCGGAGGCGATCGAGGACGCGGTATAGCCCGCGGACGTAGTCGACATAGAATTGGGATTGATCTTTTTTCAGGTACGCAGAATAAGCATTGTAGATGACGGCATTGCAATCACATTTAATATAGGCCAGGCCGGGGTTCTTTATGAACAGGGAGTCGACGGTGCCGAATACAAAGTCCTGGACGGCGGGATTGGCGAGATCGAGAACGAGCTGGTTGCGAAAGTAATGTTCTTCGCGTGCCGGTTGTTTGACGACCCAGTCGGGGTGCCGGAAATAGAGTTCGCTTTTGGGGTTGACCATTTCGGGTTCGACCCAGATGCCGAATTTCACGCCATCCTGTTGCGCCTCCTTTACGAGGGCGACGAGGCCATTCGGCAATTTGCTTTTATTCTCCTGCCAGTCGCCGAGACCGGCGTGATCGTCATTCCTTGGATATTTGTTCCCAAACCAGCCGTCGTCGAGGAGGAAGAGATCGACGCCAAGTTTCTTTGCATCGCGGATGAGGCCGCGAAGGGTGTCTTCATTGAAGTTGAAGTAAGTGGACTCCCAGTTGTTGAGCAGGGTCAGGCGGCTGCCGCGCCCATCGAGAATCTTGTAGTCCCGGGCCCAGCGGTGAAGGCGGCGGCTGGCGTCCCCTTTACCGGTGGTGGAGAAGGTGTAGAGGAATGCGGGGGTCGTGAATTCCCCGCCGGGCTTTACCGGATACGGCGATGAATAGTTGTTGATCCCGGCGATGAGGCGCAGATGGTTCTCGGGATCCACTTCGAGGTCGATGCGGAAGTTGCCGCTCCATTCGACGGAGCCATAGAGGACGCGGCCTTCGTCTTCGGAGGCGGGTTTGTCGAGGGAAATCATGAAGACGGAGGGATTGAACAAATCGGCACGGGCTCCGAGTTTAGTGTCGATGGTTTTTATTCCATGCGTCAGCTGGGTCTCTTCGGGTTGCATCTCTTTAGCCCAGTCGCCGTGATATTGGCGAAGCCAGTAGTTGTCAGCCCTGAGATATAAATTGGCAGAGGCATATTTATCCAATGTTATATTGCCTTTTTCGTGGTTGACGATGCGGCTCCATTGTTCTATGACGTCGTCTTTTGCGTATCTTTTGTAGTAAAGGGTTACCTCAACGGCGTAGACGGGGTCTTTCAGGAAGATGGCGGTTGTTGATACGTCGTCGGATTCGTTGGTCGTCGTGTGGCTGACGTACCGGAGATCGAGGGAGTGGTTGCCATCGGTGTGGGTGATCGCGATGGCGGGTTCTGCAAGGCTTGTCGATCCGGCTGGAGTGTAGGCCGATGAGAGGATGTCGGTGTTGTTGCGATAGGAGGCCGGCAAATTGTCGTAGTCTTTGGCATCGAGAAGTTTCTCACCGAAATAGAGGATATTGAGCCGGCCTGCAGCGTCGGTGCGGAGCACGAGGGCGTTGTGGGTGGTAGTGATGGGGATGGTTGTCTGGGCGATCGTGGAGGATAACCATTGGCTAAGAATGGTAACGGCCAGGACCTGGCGGAGGAGGCGGAGAGCGGCGTAGCGAATCATACTGTAAAGTTAGTGCGGTGGCGATGTAAGATCAAAAAATAAAATCAAGCACTTAGCGCGCCTTAAGTTTACCCCTATTTGCAGTTTAGCATGGCCGTTAGTTCTAATTTCCTGCGCGAAAGAAGCGGCTGAAATACCTTATCAAAATTGTCAAATCCAAACATTATGCGCAAGTTCTTTATCATCGCGTTGTCCCTGATGACAACAACCTTATTCTCACTCCGGACGCAGGCCCAATCGATGTACTGTGGTATTACGATGGGTTGTCCTTCCACGGTTCAGATCAATTATGTCAATCTCAATGTCGTATCCTCACAAACTATGCCGCCGCCAACGGGCCTCCAGAATTACACGAACCAATTGAGCGGGACTTATAATATCACGGGTGGCACCGGGCAGCAGATCCTTGGCCCGTTGTATTACTGGACCACGCCATCACTGTTCAATGCCCTGAATTTCAACATCGACAATACCAACTACGCTACCATTCAGAATGTCAGCGGCAGCAGCCAGCGGGTTTGGATCACCGTTTCAGCGGCGAACCAGTCGGGCGCGTCGGTAGGCACGGCAGTGACCATCCCCTATGGCCAAACGGCTACAGTGTATATGCCCACCAGCGGAGGACATTTTACCGCGGCGTCGCAATTGGGTCCCAATGATCCCTATAACCTGGGGTATCCCATCCCCATGCCCATCCAGATCGACGTTCAGACGGCGCCGGTGAACTAAGAGGTAAATAATCCCTCCGATCCTCCTTTAATATGTTTCGATGTCGCATAGAACCATCGGCGTGTCAGGCGTGCCAGGGCGTAAGCCTATTCTAAACTATTTTAGCCCGCTTTCTTTGATCGTCTGCCCGGGCCGGCGTTCCACTGGTTCTATGCGACTTTTTTTGATGATCTGCCTTTTCGCTTGCGCATCCGTCTCATCCGTCCGCGCGCAAGGCGGAGGCAGCATTTCCGGCTGTCTGTGGGACAGCGTCGCCCATCAGCAACTGCAAGGGGCTTCCATCCTCTTACTTGGCGCCGGGGATTCTGTTGCTCTCCGGCCGGGTGTTGTTTCCAATAGCGATGCCTGTTTTGAGCTCACCGCGGTTCGGCCGGGAAAATATATCCTGCGAATCGCGTTCGTCGGCTATGAGAGCTATTATAAATCCATCGAGGTTCGGGGGAATGCGCGGGTTGATCTTGGTACGATCGGTCTGCGAATCAAGGCCGAAAACCTGAACAGTGTGACGATTGTTGCGCCGCCGCTGCTGGTGGTGAAAAAGGATACGCTGGAATACAATGCGGCCGCGGTCAAAATAAGGGAATATGACGACCTGCAAGACCTGTTGCGAAAGATGCCGGGTCTGCAGATCGCCGCAGATGGGACCCTGCTTGCCAACGGTGAACGGGTGGAACAGTTACTGGTCGACGGGAAGCCTTTTTTTGGCGGCGACCCGGCAACGGCGCTACAAAACCTGCCTGCGGGCATTGTCGACAAAGTCCAGGTCTACAAGGCCAGGAGCGATAAGGAAAAGTTCACGGGATTCAGCCAGGGTCCCGGAAGGCAAACGGTCAATATCACCGTCAAAAGGAATATGGCTAAGGGCGATTTTGGTAAGGCCGGCGCCGGCGCAGGAACTCAAAACACCTGGGCGGCAGGTCTTAATCTCAACCATTTCGACGGACCGCAACAGATCACGCTGCTAGGGTCGGCGAATAATATCAATAATCAGAGCAGCCCCGTGTCTGCCACTCCATTCAACGACCAATCCAATGCGGGCAATCCTGGTATTCTCAGGAACATGACGGCGGGGATCAATTACCGGGACTCGCGGAACAGCCATACGGAGGGGAATGGAAGTTATCTTTATAGCGATCGGCACGTCACCAATCTGCAACAAAACATTATTCAAAATTTTTTTCCCGGCGATTCCTCGACGACGAGTCATCAGCAGGTGGCGTCCTCGACAACCGGCAGCGGCCAGAATCTTTCGTTTAAGCTCGCCGGGAAACCGGATGCAGCCAGCGTGATCACTTTCAGTCCGGGATTTGTCATCCAGCAGTCGACGGCCGACGGCTCCCAACAATCATTCCTGACCGGCAGGTCGCCTCAGGATACGGTGTACAGAAGCGCCAATCAGTCGGTGGTTACCAACAATAGCAAGGTATTTTCTTCGGACCTGGCGTTCATGCATCAATTCCACAAGACCGGCGGAAGCCTGGTGATCGGGGTTAAGCTGGCGGAACGCAATAACAGGATCGACAACCTGAGCCGTACCCAAACGGAGGTCCTGTTGCCGGCGCGCTATGACAGCCGGCTCAATAAACTGATCTCTCAGGCAACGAATTCGGGAACCGTCAACCCTACGATCTCCTATACTCAACCGATCGATAAACACCAGTCCGTGCAGATCGACTATGAATATACCTGGAGACCCAACCGGTCGACCAATCAGACCTATGACTACAACAACGATAACGGGAAGTTCGACCATATCGACAGTACTCAGAGCAATGATTACCGGTATGTGAACGAAACGCAGCTCGTATCGGGAAGCTATCGGCTCCAGCTGGATAAATGGCAGCTTGTCGCGGGTTTCGGATGGCGATGGGATGTTCTTTCCCAGCGGAACATTTCGCTTGGCGAACTTTTTAAAAAGCAGTACAAGGGTCCGGCACCGAGCGCCACCCTGAATTACAGCATCACGGCCAACAAAAGCCTGCAGATGACCTATTCCGGTAGTGTCGTGGAGCTTTCCGTTCAGCAGTTGCAGCCTGTCAGCATCACCGCGGACTCGCTATTTATTCAGAAAGGAAATCCATTACTCCGGCAGCCGTTCAAACAAGCCTTTTCTCTCTCCTATCAAAGCCTGCAACCGCGGCGGATGCGGATCTTCTCCGTGAGCCTGAATGGGGATGTAACCCAGCGTGCGGTGTCCAATTCCGTGGTGCAGCTGCCCAACGGGGCGCAGGTGAATATGCCCGTGAACATGAACGGCAATTTCGATCTTTCGTTAAATGCGAGCTATGGGATCCCTGTAAAAAAATGGGCCACCAGCCTGACGGTTTCAGGGAACGCGGGATATGTCCAAACTCCGGAGCTGCTGAATCTCATGCAGGCGGAGACCCGGAGCTGGAATAGCGGGGTAACGTTGTCCTCGACAACGACGATCAGGAATAAGATCGACTGGACGACGGATCTCAGCGTCGGGTATAATGGGTATCGGTATGCCTTCGGTACTGCACAGGCCGAAGATTATTTTAGTATGCGGGCGCTTTCGAGGGTAAGTTACTATGTGGGCAGATGGGTGCTATCGATGAATGCCTCATATACCTTCAACAACGGCTTGCCCGCCGGCTTCCGGCCGGATGTTTTACTGCTTTCGCCGGCGTTGTCGCACAGAGTGTTCCGCAACAAGGCCGGGGAGATCAGGCTGCTTGTTTTTGATCTTTTCGATCAGAATTCGGGAATTACGAGAACCGTCAGCGACAATCGCATCATAAATATGCAGTCGCAGGTGCGGGGCCGATATGGAATGATCAGTTTTACTTATACTTTTCGCCATTTTCCGGGGCTGGCGCATCCGGAGTGAGGTGCTAGACGATGCTCAACTCGGCCTTTAGCAAATCATCTATCTGGTGAACGACTGCTTCGAGGTCGGACAGTCCGGCGGGTTGCTGAAGAACTGTTCTTACACCGAGCCTTTTGCATTCTTCCAGTTGACTTTCCTTGCCGGAACAAGTCCAGACGAGGACGGGGATGTCGAGATAGCGGGCCTGGGTGAGCAGTTCGCGCAGCAGATCGGGCGCCTTCATGTCGGGGAGTTCGTAGTTGAGAAGGATCATCGAGGGAAGATCGTCCCAGGTGCGGCTGTTGAGATACGAGAGGAAGGACTCGCCGCATTCGACTGTCTTTACTTCGGCGTAAGCAACGCGCCGGTCTAATTCTTCAACGAATGATCCACAGAGGCCGGAGTCGTGGTCCGCCAATAGAATGTAAGGTAGCATGGATTGGATTTTTAATGAATTTAAGGGTGTAAAACTTCAAGTAATATAAAGATAATGATTTCTTAACATTGGAAGTGGGGAATTTTTTAATTTCCTGTATTCCAAGCAGATATGCTAAAATAAGGGGCGTTACCTTCGGCATCGCGGGTGGCATAGGTGACGTGGATGATGCGGGTTTCGCCGGGGGCCAGCTCGAAATAGTTGTCGCTGAAAATGACCGGGAGGATGTCGTCGCCTGACTTTCCTTTAAGGGCGCGGAGGTGCACCTGGAAGGCGACGGTTTTGCCGGTGTTGGTGATCGTCACGTCGTGGGAGGTGCTATCGGTGGTGGCGGAGGGCATTTTTTTGACTGTAGGGGGTTTTGTGTGAGTTGATTTGCGACGGACGGCGACAGGTCGGGCGGCGGCGCTGTGTTGGCCGGAGACGGTCATGGTGAGGGTGGTCTTGGTTAGGGTTTGGAGAGCAGAGTAGTCGGCATAGGCAGATTGCGGCGTTGTGTACCAGGTGGATTTACTCCAGTTGAGGGCGTCACCCCTGGTGGAGAGCCAGTACCAGTTGATGCTTTTTACAGCGCCCTGGGCATCGGCGAGCTGCAGGCGGAGGAAATACGTAGTTGGCGAGGGATAAGTTATGGCCGGGAGGGTGAGGACCTTCGTGATGCTGTCGGGCTCGACGGAGGTGGAGATCTGTTTTGAAAATTTAAGCGTTCCATCGAGGTTGTAGATGGAAGCTTCGGCCTTGAGGCCGGTAAATCTTTGTTGCAGGGAGTTGGTAATGTCCACTTCATTTGCTCCGTAGGAGTACATAATGTGGAGGGGCTCCATCGATTTTTTCATGCCGAAGTAGGTGCCGGCAGGATTGAGGTAATAGTCGTAGGTGTGCCAGATGAGGCCGGGCCAGGGGTTGCTGCCCATCCATTGGACGACGCCGGTGGCGGTATTGTATTTGCGGAGGCCATAGGCTTCCATCATGGCGCGATGGGCCTCGTAGTTCTGCGCCTGTGCCTTGGCGATATAGTCCTTTATATCCTTTGCATCGCCATATCGGCCCTGGAGGGCATCGTTGAAGACGTTGGTGGTGCCGAAGGTCATAGTGCCGCAATGGTATTTCCAGGTGGCGGTGGTGAACCAGAGCGAGTCCCTGGGAATGAATTTGATCAGGCTCTCGTATGGCGGGATGGAGGGGCCGGGGGAGATCTCGGTAGCGAAGCTCCAGGTGCCGCCGTATTTCAGGGCGGTGTCGGTTTCCCAATAGATGGGCGGAACCCATTCATAAGGTCCGGCCATTTTCACGCCGCTGAAGCCGGACACTTTCGATTTGCTGCCGTTGGCGGTGGCGATGATGGGATTGGGCCATTTCAATGAATCTTCTATCCGGAGCCAGTCCTGTTCGACGGTAGAGTCGCGGGGCGGCATATCGCTGCCATTGAGCCAGACCATGAGGCTGGGTTTGTTGCGCAGCCAGAGCATCACGCTGCTGTCGGAGGCCATGGCGGAGGCGCGTTTGGCGGCGTCCCAATTCTCGGGATATTGCCAGGCGCCGCAGCACATCCAGCCGGTCATCACCAACATCCCATATTTATCGCAAAGGGCGTAAAAATTATCATCCTCCATCTTTCCTTCAGACCGGACGATGTTCATGTTCATATCGCGATAGAGGCGGATCTCCTGTTCCTGGCGTTTTGGCGAGCGACGCTGGAAAATATCCGGGGCCCAGGCCGCGCCGCGGATGACGATCCGTTTGCCGTTGACAATAAACACCCGGGACTTGTCATCGATCAATTTCGAGGACATCTCGCGGATGCCAAAATTTTCGGAAATAGTGTTGCTGATGGTGCTCTCGTGGATCGCCTCGATCTCGAGGTGATTGAGTTCGGGTTTGCCGTATTGCCAGGGCCACCAGATGCGGGGATTCCGGACGTTGAGCTGGGGGAATTCGGCAGGAGTGAATGTGACGTTGACCTTGTCGTTCGCTTCGAGATGCACTTTTTTCTGAAAGGTGATATCGGAGTTGATCCTGCCTTTTATGACAACATCCTGCGCCTTTGCAGAATAATTTGTTACCAGGGCGTCGACCGTCAGATGGGCGAGATCGAGGGCGGGACCATTGAAGTGAGTGGTGACCAGCGGGTATTGGATGCCCACTCTATCATAAGTTTGGACCTCGATGTCGTTGACGATTCCGCCGTTGTAGTCGGGTGGGTAGTGGATCCAGTCGGCGTAGTCGATGGCCAGATCGCCGCCTCTTTTGTTGGGGTTGATCGGGCGTTTGATCTCGAGGGCCAGGACGTTGGCCCGGGCGGCACGGATATTTTTGGAGATGTTTATTTCGATGATACGATAAGGGTTCATGACCTGGTTAGAGTCGGCGATGAGTACGCCGTTGAGCCAGACATTTGCCTTGTAGTTGACGCCGTGGAGCCGGAGTACGACGTCCTTGCCGATCTCGGTCTTTGGCATGATGAATTCCTTGCGGAACCACCAGGGAGAATCGAATTTGGGATCGTTTAGTTTTTCGAAATTCATGCCGTAGAACGGATCGAAATCGTATACGTTGTTGGCCAGGAGGCCGGCGATGATGGTGGTGGGGATGCTGACTTTGTACCAGTTGGCGGGGCTGTACCCTACCTGTGAGACCATGGAGCCGTCGCCCGAGACCCGGGTGCTGGACTGCATGTACCAGTCGTCTTTGAGGGTCAGGTTCGAGTTGGCCTCCAACTGGGCCTGGGAGGGCAGGGCCTCGGAGGGTGCGGATTTATGGTGTTTCGCCTTTACGTGCTTTGCTTTGGAGTGTTGGGCGAAGGTTTGAGCGGCCAGGAGCGAAAATGCTGCGATGAGCGCGATGCGGTGGATGGTCGCGATGCGACGGTTGGTCGCGAGAAGAGCGATGCGGCAGAAGGTTTTATTGAGCATCATAGTAGAGCGCGGCAGCACCGAGGATGCCGCTGTTTTTTAGGTTAGATACTTGTATACGGATGCGTTCGGCGGACTTGCCATACGCGAGGGTCTTTATCTCTTTCCACATGGTTTCACTGAACCAGTCGTAGGCCTGGGCTACCGAACCGCCGAGGATGATCAGTTCGGGATCATAAGTGTACATGACCGCCTTGATCGCCTGGCCGACGTGGACGCCCAGTTGGGCATAGAGTTGCAAGGCGGCGGGGTCGCCTTTTTTTGCGGCTTCGAAGACCTGGACGCCGTCGAGATTGTGGACGTTCCGGAAAAAGGAGCCGCTGCAATAGTATTCGAGGATCTTATCCTTGTAGGGCAGGAGGCCGAACTCGCCGGCGCCGCAGTTGGCGCCCGCGAAGAGTTTCCCGTTGACGATGATACCGCCGCCGAGGCCCGTGCCGATGGTGAGGCCGACCATGGAGCCCACTTCCCTACCCTGCCCGAAGTAATATTCGCCGAGGGCGAAGCAGTTCGCGTCATTGTTGACGAAGACCGGGAGGCGATATTTGGTGGTGAGGTGTTCTTTCAGGGGGACTTCTACCCAGGACGGAATATATTGAACGTCGTAGACGATACCTTCGGCTACGTCGACCACGCTGGGTACCCCGATGCCGATGGCGGCGGTGTTTGGGTCGATGAGGGCGTCGATCGTCTGGTAGATGTCGCCCAGGACCTCGTCGACGGTGCCGTCGCTGTGGATCCGGGTGGACACGATCCCGGACAGGGAGTCGTTGCTGACGACGGCGCCGCGGATGTTGGTGGCGCCGAGGTCGATGCCGATAACCTTCGTGTCCGTATTATTTTGCTTGCTCATTTTTGTTAAAGACCGTTTTGTTCGTGATCAAGGGCTTTGCCCAGAAGCCGACACTGAGGATATACCCCATCGTGACATAGAGGAAGAACATGCCGGTGCGGAGGCCCAGGAGATCGCCGAGGCCGCCGATGATGACCGGGACGATGGCGCCGCCGATGATGCCCGTGACCATGATGCCGGCAAAGGAGCCATGGTGTTCGTCGATGGAGTTGAGTGCCAGCGAGAAGATGATGGGGTACATAACCGAGGCGAAGAAGCCGACGGCGGGGAAGGCGACCAGCGCTACGGGGCCGCTGCCGAAGAATGCCGCGCTGAGGCAAATGAGGGCTGCAATGGTGAAGCTGATCAGCACCTTACGGCTGTCGAGTATTTTTAGCAGGAGCAGTCCAAGGACTCCGCCGGCGGTCATGAGCCCCCAGAAATAGGCCACGGTATCGGCGCCTTTTGTCTGCGGATCGTAGTGGTGATAGGTTGCGAGGAACTTCGAGATCCAGTTAGCGATGCCCTGTTCGGTACCGACATAACAGATCATGCCGATGAAGAAGAGGACGACGGTGCGCTTTTTGAAGAGCATGATATGGGTCTGGAGGGCGCCGGCGGTCTCATCGGCCTTGAGTTCGACTTTTGGGAAGCGGGAGATCTTTATGATGACGATCATCAATAGGGAGATGACGGCGAAGATCCAGTACAGGGAGATCCATGGCAGGTTTGCGGGAACGACGGTCTGGAAGAGTTTTAAAAAGCCAGCTGTCTGACCCTTTAGATTCCGGGCGAAATAGGAGTAGACCATCGGGCTGACGAAGGATGCGGCGCCAAAGACGAGCTGGGCGAAGACCGAGTTGAAGGCGTAGTGTTCCTCACCGCCGGCGGTGCGGAGCAGGGGATTGATGACTACCTGTAGCATGGCCATGCCGCAGCCGATAAGGAAGAGCGAGATGATGGCCGAAAGGTAATTGTGGACGACGGCCAGGAGAAGGGAGCCGATGAAGGACACCACGAAGCCGGCGATCATGATCTTTTTTTCCTTGTACTTTTCGAGGAGCATGCCGGTCGGAATGGAAACCAGGCCATAAGCGATGAAGAAGGCAAAGGGGAGAAAGGCGGCGAGGGTGAGGCTTAAGTTGAAACCGCTGATGAAATCGGGGTTGAGGGCACCGATGACGTTTGTGAGGAAGGAGATGACGAAGAACGTCAGCATGATCAATGCTACGATGTAGTAGTCGCGTTTCACTTTATAATTGCGGTTGAGTTAGGAGTTAGTTGATAGAGGATGTAGGAGCCGTGCCGGTCGTGTTGCATCGTTGGAGTTTGGGTTTTATTGTTTTGGGTGACGGTGGCTTTTTTCCAGGTGGCGGGGAGATAGGTTTTGAGGGTAAGCGGCAGATCGTAGACGGAGGGGTCTAACGTGTGGGTGAGGGTGACGGTGATGGAGTTGCCGTTCTGTACGGCAGTTGCTTTGGCGTGCTCGTGTTCGCGCATGTAGCGGGTGGCGTCGCCGAAGGTGGCGATCCATAGTATGTCTTCTTTTGACTTGATGTATTTGAAGTATTCTTCGAGCTTGGGGATGGGGGTCCATTCCCAGCCGAGGCTGTCGATGCCGTGGAAGACGAGGACCAGCCAGGTGTCCTTATTGGAGCAGGTGGTGTCGACCCAGGACTTCATGAGATCGAGGGGGGTGGCGTGGAGGGGTCCGCGTTGCCACTGGACGTAGCCCTTGTCCGTGGGATGGGGTAGCACCTTACTGGCCCGGTCGATCTCTTTGAGAAAGGGTTCGGGCATGCGGTTACGGAGGGCGGGATAGATCTTATAGCCGACCCGCATGACGCGTTCGTCCTCGTAACCATAAGGCACTTCGGCGGAGAAGGTGGATCGTTCGCCGAGTTGGTTCTTTATCTCTTCCCTGCTTTTTTCGAGTTCGTACGAGATGTTGGCTTCGTCCATGCCGGGCATGGTGGCGTGGGTAACGGAGTGGCTGGCAATCTCGTAGCCCTGTTTGAGGTCCTGCCGGAAATCATCCCAGCTGGAGCCGATGGCCTCTTTGTATTCCGGGCAGGGCTCGTAACCTTGCTTGAAGTCACCGTTTCGGACCTTCGCGTAGAGGCTGTCCATCCAATGGAAGGCCTGTTGTTTTTTGCCGGAGGAATAAAGGCCGCCGGCGCGGGTGTGGAAGCCGATGGTCCCCTCATACCCGAGGTAGCCTGCGGCGGAGCACCGCTCGAAGAAATTGTTTTCGCCGGTGGGGATGGTGGCGGATTCTTTGATGATGTCCTGTACGGGGCGGCCGACGAATTTGCCGTGGTATTGGGAGCCCGTGATGGGGCCTGTGATGACGAAGAAGGTGGCGGGTAGTTTTAGCCGTAGCATGAGGGGCAGGGCCCTCGTGAACTGGTGGCGGGAGGCGTCGTCGTAGGTGATGGAGACGGCACCGTTGCGCCCGTATTGCCATTCGGTGATGGTGGTGAGGCCGGGTGAGCCGGGAGTTGTGGCGGCGGCGGTTTGCGCGCGGCTGAGGATGGAGGACAGGCTAAGTGTGAGAACGGCCGGCAGCAATCGTCTAAGGCCTGGGATGTACAGGTTCATTCCCAAATATAAAGCTAAACCGCGAAAATGGACTTTACGACCTGAAAATACGAGGGCCCGGTGACGATGCGGGTAAAATCCCGATTATTGAGGACAAGGGTGTACCGGTTATTGGAGTATTTATGGATCTCGGTGATCTTTTGCTTGTTGACGATATACGATTTCTGGACGCGGACAAAATCGGGTGAAAGCTTTTCTTCGAGCACGGCCAGCATATGGTCGCAGAAAAGACGCTGGCCGTCGGCGGTATGAACGAAGGTATATTTATCGGCAGCCTCGAAGTAGACGATGTCGGCGAGTTGTACGAGGGTAAATTTGTTGCCGCGCTTCACGGGCAGGGTCTTTGTTTCTTTTTGCTTTTGGAGGCCGGTCAACAGGGTGTCCATGTTGCTCCATACCGAGTGGGGGCCGCCGGCGAAGTGCTCCAGCTTGTGGATGGCTTTTGCGAGGCGGTCTTCTTTCAGGGGCTTCAGCAGGTAGTCCACCGAGAGTGCGTCGAATGCCTCGAGGGCATACTCGTCGTAAGCCGTGGTGAAGATGACATAGGGTTTGTAGTCGAGGTGTTTCAGAACTTCGAGACCGAGCATGTCCGGCAGCTGGATGTCGAGGAAGACGAGGTCGGGTCTTGTTTCGTTGATGAGCGTGATCGCTTCGCCGCCGCGAGCCGCCTCGCCCGTCAAATGGATCAGGGGGGCATAGTTGGACAGCAGTTCGTGAAGCAGGCGCCTGGCGGGGGCTTCGTCTTCGACGATGATGGCATTATAAGGCGCCGGCATGGGGGACCAGGTTGATCAGTGAGATGGCCACCTGCTTGCGTGGTTCGTTCTCGAAATAGATGGTGTGTTCGTGCGGGTAGTACAGGTTGAGCTTATCCATCACGCTTTTCAGGCCATAGCCGGTGCGGAGATCGTCGGGGAAAGGAGATCCGTTGTCATAGATCATGATGTCGAGTTTGCCGGCATTGCCTTTTATGAGGACGCGGATGATTCCTTTTGCGTCGGATTTGCGCAGGCCATGTTTTACGGCGTTCTCCACGAGGGGTTGGAGGATGAATTTCGGCACTTTGAGGCGGCCGGCGGCGTCATCGACTTCGATGGATACTTCGAGCTTGTCTTCGAACCGGATCTTTTCGATCATGAGATAGTTCTCTACCATTTCTACTTCTTCTTCGACGGCTATCAGGGTGTCGTTCTTTTTATTGAGGCTGTAGCGGAAGAGTTCGGCGAGGGCGATAGTCATCTGACGGGCCTTGGCGCCCTGGTGGATGGAAAGCTCCGCGATGCTGTTGAGGGTATTGTATAAGAAATGCGGGTTGACCTTGGCCTGCAGGGCTTCCAGTTCGGCCTTTGTCTTTTGTTCGTTGAGCCGGGACAGCTCCAGGTCCCGTTCGAAGCGCAGGCGTTTCTCGGCGAGGCTCGCGTAGCTGATATTGAGATAGATGGAGGCCACGATCCCGCTAAAGAGCAGGGAGATAAGGAAGGTGTAGGTGATCGTCGCAGGGCGGTGCTCCGGTGGGATGAGGAGCGCCATCCAGATATTCGTGGAGGTGAGGAAGACGAAGATCAACCCCGTGACGATAAGCCGCTTGTTGAGAAAGCTGAGATGCCGGCCTTCGAGCCAGCGCTGGACATACATAATGACCGTCACCGGCAGGAATACGAAGAAGGCGGACCGAAGGAGATGGAGACCCGAGCAGGCGAGGAACTCTTTGAACGTGGAGAAATCGTTGTAACAGGGATAAAAGGACATGAGGGCCATGTAGAAGCAAAGGAAGATGCAGCACAGGGCCAGCCGCTTGCGGTTGAAAGGGGAGATATTCAGGTTGCTGAACAGGATCTCCGACCGGTAATTGAGATAGATGCCCAGGCTCGAAAAGACGAACATATTGCTCAGGACCACGGCTGTTTTGAACGCGATGTTCATATGTCCAAGTTAGGATTTTTAGGGCAACGGAGACCGGGGAAATACTCAATACAGTCCTGTATGGTCGGTGAGAATCGTCGAGGCGTCCTGCAGGCCGTCGACGTTGGCGGAGGCCCAGACCAGGGAATAGATCCCATCGAAGAGCCAATGGATATTGGTATAGCCATCGGCGGCGAGTTTTTTACTTACAGCGGCCGGATCCAGGGAGGCGACACCGGTCATCTGACTGGTCATCGGTGAGGAGCCATAGATCAGCACGGGAGTGTTCCTGGGTTTGCCTTTTAAGGTTTCTTCCAGTTGGCCGGCCGCAGTATAATTGACGGCGTTTTTGATGTGGCCCAGGTTGAGCCAGTATTGCTTTGCCTTGTTGTCGAATTGATCTTTTGGACGAAGGTCGGCGACCACTACGCCGGGTGTACTGTTGACCAGGGTGATGGCCTCCCGGGCGCCGGTGAGGTGATAGGCCGGGGCGGCGACGATGTATTCCTTTCTTGTTTTTGACGCAGAGGAAAAGTTGAGCAGGAACGCGTCGAAACCATCGAAGAGGACCGATACATTTTTGAAGCCGGCGGCTTTGAGTTTATCGGCGGCAGTCATGGCCTTGTCGGTATAGAGATCATAGACGAGGATCGGTTTATCCTTATATTTTTCCAGGCCGGGGAGGGACTGGTCGAGGTCGGCGAGGGGGGTGTTGATCGCGTCTTTTATCCGGCCGATGTTGTTAAATGGGACGGTGTCGGTGCCGTTGAACTGGACGGACGGGCGGACATCGAGGATGATATTGTTCCTGTCGCTGATGAAGGCGGCGGCGTCTTCGGGGCCCATGAGTTTGTAGGGGACGCTTGTCGTATAGAGGGCGGCCTTGCAGGGGAAGGCAGCGGCGGGTTCCCGGTTGAATTCGGTCATGCCGCCGTTGATGCTGTAGACCTTTGTAAAGCCGCTGTCGCCGAGGAATTTACTGACGCGCCGGCTGCGCATGCTATGTGAGCAATAGACCAGGATGGGTTTGTCCTTGTAAGGCAGGAGGTCCTTGTAATGGCCTTTTATCGAGTCGATGGAGATATTGATCGCGCCTTTGAGCCGGCCGATGCGGGAGCTGATGTATTGACTGGTGTCGGCGTATTCGCCGGGGCTGCGGACGTCGAGGAGCAGAAGGCCGGGGGTGGTGCTTATCAGGCGGCAGGCCTCCTTGAAATAGATGGCTTTGTAGTTGGTGTTGTCGTACAGCTGATTCTGCTGGGCAGTGGCGGTGAGAGACGCCAGGAAGAGCAAGCCGGGGAGTAGGTGTTTCATACTGTAAATGTAGTGACGGGAGGGGCTTTGCCCTGGGAAAATGGAGTAAAAGCCGGGATTGCCGGAGTGAAATGCCCGGGGGCTGCGTGAAAATGGACAGGGGAGTTGGAGTTGGGGGTTATGACCTTATACTACATATTTACACCTAAAAAGGCTTAAATTCGTAAAAGACCCCGGGGTTCCTATACTGTATATGGTTCCCTTGCCGTTTGCACCACATGGCGGCCGGGCGGTCTGCCAACAACCACAAAAAGGGACTCTGATGAACCACGCGAGAGGTACGCTCTTCGTATTACTAATCTGTTGCTTATGGGCTTGCCGTGAGGGCAATCCTTTGCCGCCCGATCACCCGGAATACTTCGATCATGTCTTTCACGAGGTCGACCGCCTCAATTTATCTCCCGAACGATCTTTTGCTTTTCTCGATTCCGTGTACCAGGACTACCCTTCACCGGGGTTGCTGGACCGGGTGCGGCGCTATGATTATAAGGGTCAATACTATTTTTATGAGGCGCGGGACCTAAAGAAGGCGATGTTGTACGTAGACAGCAGCCTGACGTTGCTGTCGGGACCCGAAGCTCGCAAACATTATCCCCGGCAGTATGCGCGGGCCTTGCTCAACAAAGGCGAGATCTACCAGTATCAAAAGAACAAGGAGAGTGCCCTGTTCTACCTGTACAAGGGGCGGCAGGCGATCGATACGCTGAAGGACAGCTGTACGCTGGCGGACTATACGCAGCGGCTGGCGATGGCGAGTTATCACCAGGGGCGGTATGCGGATGCGAAGGTGTTCTTCGAACAGGCGGCAAGGGAGTTCTCTGCATGTTGGGGAGACTTTCGCGGATTTGCCTATGTGCAGTCGAACCTGGACAATATCGGCATGTGTTATGCCATGATGGGCAAATGGGATAGCGCCGCCTATTATTACGACAGCACCCTGGCCTATATCTCCGAGCGGGAATCCATCTTTAACAGCGACTCGGTGCGCCGCGTCTATATCGAGACGGCGAGGGCGGTGGTAGCGGGCAACCAGGGCGACTATTATCTGAATAAGCGGGACAGTGTCAGGGCCTATGAGCGATATCAGACGAGCATCGATATCAATATGAAGCCCCGGCATGATTCGGGCAATGCGCTTTCGATGCTGGTCAAGCTGGCAGGGTTGCATATCGCGCAGAATCATATACCCCAGGCGCAGCAGGTGCTGGCGACGGTGCGGGCAACGCTCGACCGGCGGCCTTCGCTGGAGATAGAGCTGGCGCGCCGGGGACTGCTGGCACAATGGTATGAGAAGACCGGCGCCTGGCGGGACGCCTACCGGACGCTGAATGACTGGCGGCGGCTGAAGGATTCGCTTGAGCAGCTGGAGGAACCTATTGCGGCGATCAACTTTCCCGGCGAACTCCAACACCTGGAAGACAAGTACACCATCCAGTCGCTGAACCAGCGGGACCGGCTCAAGACCGTCTACCTGCTGCTGACGTTGCTGATCGTCGTGTTGCTGGTGGCGGTGCTGGTGCTGATCGTCCGCGGCGTGCGGCGGTCGCGGAAATATATCGGGCGGCTGAACGAGTTGAATGAGGCGTTACAGATCGAGAACAAACAGAAGCAACTCGCCATCCATTCCCTGAATGAGAGCCAGGCCAATTATCTGCAGACACTGAAGACGGTGGCCCATGATCTTCGGAATCCCGTGGGCGCCATTGCATCGACGGTCAATATGCTGGACCACCAGCAGCCCACGGACGACAAGACGCGTCAATTGCATTCGCTTATCCGTCAGGCCACGGATCAGTCGCTCAACCTGATCAATAATATCCTGCAGCTGGAGATCCCGGTGGGCACGCTGACAAAGGAAAAGGTCGATGTCGCCCAGCTGCTCGAGACCTGTACGGGCACGATGCAGTTCAGGGCAAACGAGAAGGGACAGACCCTGCGCCTCGAAGCGGAGCCGATGAATGTTTATCTCGACCAGGAAAAGATCTGGCGGGTGGTGATCAACCTGCTCGACAATGCGATCCGGTTCAGTCCGGCGGGTACGGCGATCCCGATCAAGGCCGCCCGGGGCAAGGGAGAAGCGCTGATCACGGTCGGTGAGCGGGGGTCTGGCAGTTCATGCGGCCTGGAGGAGCAGGGGCTTGTGCTGGCAAAACAGATCGTGCAGGCGCATGGTGGGGCGATAAGGATCGGCGGAAGGGAGGGGGACGCTTCGACCTTTGCGATATCTTTACCGTTGTGATGTTTTCAACTGTGATGTTTTCAACAAAGTAAATTGACGTTTTGAACAAAGCCCGATGGGGTGTTGTGGTTCTACCTTTGATAAAAAAAAGAGATGAAGCAACAACCATTGGGTACGGGGTATTCGGGTAAGACCACGGCGGAGGAAATTATTGCCGGGATCGATCTGCGGGGGAAGACGGCTATTGTGACCGGCGGATATGCGGGCATCGGATTGGAGACAGTGAGGATATTGAGTCAGGCAGGAGCGGAGGTTTGGGCGCCGGCGAGGGATATGGCGAAGGCGGAGAAAGCGTTGACGGGGGTGATGGGGCGGTCCGGCGATGCGGAGGTGCGGCGGGGGCGTGTGATTGTGCGGCCGCTCGATCTGATGGATCCGAAGTCGATCGATGCCTTTGCGGCGGAGTTCCTGGCGGCGGGTAAGCCACTCGATCTGTTGATCAACAATGCAGGGATCATGTGGGTGCCGCTCCGGCGGGATGCCGAGGGCAATGAATCCCAGTTATCCACTAATCATTTGGGGCATTTCCGGCTGACGGCCAGGCTTTGGCCGGCGGCAGCCTCCGGCAGGATGAGTCCGTCTTCGGCGGGCGGTGCGAAGGTGAACGCGGGCAGCGGTGCGAGAGTGGTGAATGTGTCGTCGTTTGGGCATCAGATCGCGCCATTCGATTTCGATGATCCGAATTTCGAGCGCCGGGGTTATGAGAGCCTCAACGGATATGGCCAGTCGAAGACTGCCAATAATCTATTTACGGTGGAGCTCGACCGGCGGGGCGCGAAATTTGGCGTTCGGGCGTATGCGGTACATCCCGGGGCGGTGAATGGAACCGATCTCGGCCGGGAGGCGCCGATGGAGCTGTTTATCCAAATGGGCACGCATGATGTGAGCGGGAAGATCAAGCCGGAAGTGGAGGCGCGGTTGAAGACCGTGGCGCAGGGTGCGGCGACGACGGTGTGGTGTGCGGTGAGTCCGATGTTAAATGCCGTTGGCGGGGTATATTGTGAGGACGGCGATATTGCCGAATTGGATGAGGGGCAGATCGAACACCGGTATGATGATCCTGCGTCGTTGAGGGGGGTACGGCCGTATAGTGTGGATGAAGGGAATGCCCGGCGGCTTTGGGAATGGACGGAAGCGCGGACGGGTGTAAAATTTCCGGTAAATTAGCTTCAATGGAATGGCAATCGAAATATATTACGGCTGATATCAAGCTCTCCGAGTATTCGGGCAATGCGTATTCGACGGAGACCTTGTTCGATCACCATATGTTGGTATGGTTTATTTCCGGCGAGACGCGGATCATCCGGAGTGAGGGGAGTTATGTTTTTAAGGCGGGGGATATTTTTCTGATCCCCCGCAATCAATTAGCGACTATTATCAACACGCCGGGGGACGGGAAGCCGAATAAGTCGGTGGTGATGCATCTGACGACGGACCGGCTGAAGGAGTTCTATGCCGAACATCGGCCGCGGGCCCCCTTGTTGGTGTCGCCGGCGATCGTTGGATTCGGGCATCATCCGCTGTTGGAGAGTTGTCTGGCGTCGCTGATCCCGTATTTCGACTTGCAGGAACAGTTGCCCGTCGATCTGGCAACGTTGAAGATCAATGAGGCCATCCATATCATTCGGGGGATCAATCCGGCGGTGGATGGGGTGCTGGCGAATTTCGAGGAGCCGGGGAAGATCGACCTGGCGGGTTTTATGGAGCGAAATTTTATTTTCAATTTACCGCTGGAGAAATTTGCCCGGCTGACGGGACGAAGTGTGTCGACGTTTGGCAGGGATTTCAAGAAGATCTTTCAGACGACGCCTCAGCGGTGGTTGACGCAGCGGCGGCTGGAGTTTGCACATTACCAGATCAGGGAGAAGCGGCGAAAGCCCGTGGATGTGTACCTGGAGGCGGGGTTTATGGATCTGAGTCATTTTTCATTTGCGTTCAAGAAGAGATATGGCTATCCGCCGGGGGAGGTGGGATAGTTATTTTCCCAGGCGCGGGTTTCTTGTCATATGGCAAGTCGGGCGTGGAAATAGTTGTGTTGCTTTGTGAAAATTTATTGTCATGAGTAACACGACTATTTCTTTTTCGGACAATATCGCGGGACGATATGAGGAGTTACTGGGACCTTTTATTTTCGAACCATTTGCGGCGGAGTTGGCGGAGCGGGTACGGGATGTGCCTGCCAGGGATGTATTGGAGCTGGCCTGTGGCACGGGAAGACTGACGCGGCGGCTGGAAGTGGAGTTGGCGGCGGGAGTGAAACTGACCGCTACGGATATCAATGAGGAGATGCTGGCGGTAGCGAAGGAAAGGTTGCCGGACTCGGATGTTCAGTGGGCCGTGGCGGATATGATTGCCTTGCCGTTCGAAGATGGAAGTTTCGACCTTGTCGTCGCGCAGTTCGGGATGATGTTTGCGCCGGATGCCGCAAAGGCTTTTGCGGAAGTGTGCCGGGTGCTGCGGGAAGGCGGCCGCTTTGTTTTTAGCACCTGGGCGCCGGCGGCGGAAAATCCAGTATGGTGGGCCCTTGGCCAGGTCCTTCGTTCGGTGTTTGGAGATGGGGCCGACGGGCCGACGGGGCAGCCGTTCTCGATGAGTGAGGAGGGGAAGGTGCTGCAACTGCTGGAAGACAGCGGTTTTTCCGAGGTGTCGGCGCACCGGGTGCGGCGGATGGGGAGGATCGACAGTCCGGCGATTGCCGCAAAGGGAATGATCGAGGGTCTTCCTGTGATCAGTATGATCCGGGCCCGGGCGCCGCAGGCCTTGCCGGGAATGCTGGCGCAACTGGAAGAGCGGTATATCGCTGCTTTTGGGGGGCGGCCGATGGTTGCGCCGTTGAGTGCGCGGGTTTATGAGGCAGGGATTTCTTCACTTAAAAATGTCCGGCCATGAATAGCTTACCTTTTTATTTACCGCTGGGTTTTTTAGGGATCGTAGGTGTGATGATGGTGGTTTGGTACCAGGCCATGAGCCGGTTGGAACTGCGGACGCTGACGCTGTTGCATACGATCCGGATCGCCGTGGAGTTGGTGTTGTATGGGCTTTACCTGCATCGCTGGGTGCCGAAGCTGATGACGTTCGAGGGCGGGAATCTCGATATCCTTTCCGGGCTGAGTGCGCCGGTGGTCTATTATTTCGCGTTTGTGCGAGGCCGGATGAATAGCCGGTGGCTGCTGGTTTGGAATTTCATTTGCCTGGGACTGCTATTGAATGTGGTAGTGAAGGCGATGCTGTCCGCGCCGGGCGATCTGCAACGGCTGGCCTTTGATCAACCCAATATCGCCATCCAGCGATTTCCATTTCTTTTGTTGCCAGGGTTTGTTGTGCCGGTGGTGTTGTTTGCGCATGTCGTCACGATCAGGCGATTGGTGGGGGCGCCCCGGCTACTTGCGGGAAAACTCCCGGCGAATGCGGCTTAAGGAGGTGTCGGTCATTCCGAGAAAGGAGGCGATATGTTTTAGCTGGGCGTGCTGGAAGATCTCCTGGCCTTCGCGCATGAGGGAGGCGTAGCGTTCTTCGGCCGTCTTGTTGATCATGGCCAGGGTATGTTGTTTGTAGGCGATGAATTCTTTGACGAGCATGATGCGACCGAACTCGCGGAATTCAGGGATGGAGTGAAAGAGCCTGTCCAGTCTTTCGAAGTCGGTCTTGAAGCCTTTGCAGGGGGTTACCGCCTGGATGTTCTCCAGCGACTTCATGCCCTGGAAAAAGGAAGCAGGTTCGAAGAGGACGCGGCCGCTGGAATAGAAGTAGGTGGTGATCTCGTTTCCTTCCGTATCGTAGGTAAAGGCGCGCATGAATCCTTCGGCGAGGTAGAAGTAGCCGCTGATCTTTCCTTCCTTGAGCAGGAAGTCGTGCTTTGCAAATTCGGTGAAATCGAAGTTAGCGGCGATGATGTCGAGGTTCTCGGCGGAGACCTTGAATTTGGGGATGTTGGCCTGGATGAAGTCGATGAGAACTTTCTTTTCCATAGTTGACCTTTAAAGGTAAGCATTCCCGCCGGGGAGGACTTGCCAAATGGCAAGAATTTCGTACCTTCTGGGAAACCCCTCGTCCTATGTATGAAAGTTTTGGAGCGGTGGTGACGGATGATTCCGTTGCCTTCACCGTTTTCTTCCCCGACAATCTTATCGATCCCACGCAATATCAACGGGGCGGATCGCCCAGGATCGCCCGGATGCGGGTGACCGGCGATTTTCAGTCCGCGGTTGGCGGGGTGGACTGGGATCATGCGAATGCGCCCTTGCTGGTGAAGGGATCGCATCCCAAGGGTTGGGTTTATACGGCTGCGGTGAGCGGGTTACCGGCGGGGTTTTATCAATACAAATATTTTGTGGAGTTTGCTGACGGGACGACCCGGTGGTGTAGTGATCCGTGCTCGAAGTATGGCGGACCTGCCTTCGAGAATTCCGGGTTTGTGGTCGGCGGGGCGGTGATCCCGGTGGTCCCGCTTGCGGAGCGGCTGCCACTCGAACAGTTGGTGATCTATGAGTTGATGCTGGATGATTTTACCGCCGAATACCGGGCGGGGCGGGCGCCGCTGGATGCGGTGCTGGACAAGCTGGACTACCTGGTGGCGCTGGGGGTGAATGCGATCGAGTTCATGCCGTGGGTGGCATGGCCGGACAGCGGTTTCAGCTGGGGGTATGATCCGGTGTCGTTCTTTACCGTAGAATATAATTATTACAATGACGATGCCGATCCGCTGATGAAATTACGGCGGCTGTCGCTGCTGATCAACGAGCTGCACCGGCGGGGGATGCATGTCATCATGGATGGCGTTTACAACCATGCGTATGCGGGGGACTATCCCAATCTTGGATTTGCTTATTACTGGCTGTATCAGAATCCGGATGATAGTCCGTATATCGGGACATTTGGAGCGGGGGGATTTTTTGCGGAGTTCGATTTTGCGAATAACTGTGTGGATGAATTCATCATCGATGTATGTACGTATTGGATCAGCCAATATGGAGTGGATGGGATCCGGTTTGATTATGTGCTGGGGTATTATGTGGCCAGCGATCCGGAGCAGGGGATCGGGGAGGTGATCCTTTACCTCGATAGCTACGCCAGGACGGCGGGACTTGCGAGTATGAGCTGGACGTTGGAATTGCTGACGGATAACAGGTATGACGCGATCAATGATACAAACCAAATAAATGCCAGCGGATGCTGGTACGACCCATTGATGTGGGAGTGTATCGGTTCGGTGAATGCAGGGGCGCCGTCGGCAGGATTGATGCGGGCGTTGGATACGGGGCAGGATTTTGCGGCCGATAAGTATCCGGTGGTGTACCTGGAGAATCATGATCACAGTACCCTGATCGGGGCCTGCGGCGGCCGGCAAAAGTGGTGGGTGGTGCAGCCCGCGATGATCGCGTTGTTTACGACGGCGGGGGCGATGTTCCTGCATAACGGGCAGGAGTTTGGCGAGGAGTATGTGTTGCCCGAGTCGGGAGATGGGCGGGTGGCGCCGCGGCCGTTGCGATGGGCGAAGAGTGTGGATGCCGTTGGAGTTGGGTTGATCGGGCTTTATACCCGGCTGATCCGGATGCGGAAGGAGAATCCCGTGTTGTGCGGACATAATTTTTATTCTTATGGGATCTTCGGGGGGATCGTGATCTATCATCGTTGGGGGGAGGACACGAGCGGGGTGTTGATGCGGTATATCGTCGTGCTGAATTTTTCTTCGGGTGACCAGGGGGTCATTGTGCCGTTTTCGGCTAATGGGGAATGGACCGAGTTGCTTGGCGGGGAAGTGGTCACCGTGAGTGGATATACATTGCCGTATGTAGTGGGGAGTCATTGGGGGGCGATTTTCAGGAAGGTGGGGTCAATTTGAAAATTTGCCTTATGTTTGCGTATTGTGTACAAAGTACACAAATGTAAATTACTGCTATATGAAAAGATTTATTGTTGTCGCGCTTTTTTTCCTTGGCGTTGCCAGCTATGGCCAGGATTTGCGCTCGCCCAATGGAAATTTCCGGATGGAGTTTCGGCTGAACTCCGACAGCAGTCCAATTTATCGCCTTTATTATAAGAGTAAGGAGATCATCCGGCCGAGCAAGTTGGGGTTTGATCTGAAGAATGACTCCTTTATGCTGACGAGCGGCTTTGTGCTGGCGGATTCCGCGCGCCGGAGTTTTGATGAGACCTGGACGCCGGTGTGGGGGGAGACGAAGACGATCGTGAATCACTATAATGAATTGGCGGTGACGTTATCGCAGCCGCGGTCGAAACGAAAGCTGGTGATCCGGTTCCGGGCTTTTGACGATGGGTTAGGATTCCGGTATGAGTTTCCGGCGCAGGAGAACCTGGTGTATTTCGTGATCAGGGAGGAGCGGACGCAGTTTGCGATGACCGGAGATCACACCGCCTTGTGGATCCCGGGCGACTATGATACCCAGGAATACGATTATACCACCTCGAAGCTGTCGGAGATCCGCGGGTTGATGAAGGGGGCGCTTACGCCGAACGCCTCCACGACACCCTTCTCCCCTACCGGGGTGCAGACCTCACTGCAATTGAAGACGGCCGATGGAATCTATATCAATCTCCATGAGGCGGCGCTGATCAATTATCCCTGTATGCATTTGAACCTCGACGACCGGCACCTGGTGTTCGAGTCCTGGCTGACGCCCGATGCAAAGGGGGACAAGGGGCATATCCAGGCGCCGTCGGTTACGCCGTGGCGGACCATTATCGCGAGTGACGATGCACGGGAGATCCTGGCATCGAAGATGTCTTATAACCTTAACGAGCCATGCATACTCCCGGAGACCTCGTGGATCAAGCCCACGAAGTATGTCGGCGTTTGGTGGCAGATGATCTCGGGGAAATCCACGTGGGCTTATACCGACGAATTCCCTTCGGTGATCCTGGGCAAGACCGACTTTACACATGCCCGGCCCAATGGGCGGCATGGCGCCACGACAGAGAATGTGAAACGATATATCGATTTTGCCGCGAAGAATGGGTTTGATGCGGTCCTGGTAGAAGGTTGGAACATCGGCTGGGAGGATTGGTTCGGGAATATGAAGGACAAGGTGTTCGACTTTGTGACTCCCTACCCTGACTTTCATGTGCAGGAGTTGCATGCCTATGCGGCGGCGCATCATGTGAAACTGATCATGCATCATGAGACCTCTTCGTCGGTGCGCAACTACGAGCGGCAATTGGATACCGCATTTAAATTTATGAAGGAGAACGGGTATGATGCCGTGAAGACGGGTTATGTGGGCAATATCCTGCCCGCGGGCGAGTACCATTATGATCAATGGATGATCAATCACTATCAGTATGTGGTGGAGAAGGCGGCGGCGTATCATATCATGGTGAATGCGCATGAGGCGGTGCGGCCTACGGGGCTTGCGCGAACCTATCCCAATATGATCGGCAACGAGTCGGCACGGGGGACCGAGTACCAGGCATTTTACGGGTCGAAGCCGAACCATGTGACGATTCTGCCTTTTACGCGGCTGCAGGGTGGGCCGATGGATTATACGCCGGGGATCTTCGAGATGGATCTCAGCAAGGCGAGTCCCAGTAACCATTCGCATTGCAACAGTACATTGGCCAATCAGCTGGCGTTGTATGTGACGATGCCGAGTCCGCTGCAGATGGCGGCTGATTTCCCGGAGAATTACGAACGATTCATGGATGCCTTCCAGTTCATCAAGGATGTGGCGGTGGACTGGGATGACAGCAAGTATCTCGAGGCTGAACCAGGTGCTTATATAACGGCGGCGCGGAAGGCGAAGGGGACGGAGAATTGGTTTGTCGGGAATGTAAATGGGGATAGTTCGAGGGTATCAAGTATTTCGTTCGGGTTTTTGCCGGCGGGGAAGAAGTATGCCGCGACGGTGTATGCGGATGCGCCGGGGGCGCATTATCTGACTAATCCTCAGGCCTATGTGATCAAGAAGATGGTGGTGACGCGGGAGTCGAAGCTGAAACAATGGTGTGCGCCGGGCGGGGGGTATGCGATCAGTTTGGTCGAGGCTGCAAAAAATGATTGAAAACAGACTTGTTTGTTTCTAAAGTGATTCGTACCTTTGGGTCATGTTAGCGGAAAGAAAGAATGCGATAAGGGGTACGGTGATCGATACGGCGTCCCGGTTGTTTTACCGGCAGGGTTATGCCAATACCGGAATTAATCAAATCATCGAGGAGTCGGGGGTGGTCAAATCGTCGGTCTATACAGCATTCCGGACGAAGGAGGATATCTTGATGGCGTACCTGGAGAAGACCGGGGCGGCTACGGATGTGGCGCTGCAATCCGCTGCTGATCGGGGTAGTACACCGAGGGAGCAGGTGCTGGCGGTGTTCGATCTGCTGATCGGGATGGTGCTGGGGCCGGAGTATTATGGATGTCAGTTTCTGAATATCATCTCCGAGATCCCGCTGGAAAATGAGCGGGTGATCAAGCAGATCCAGAAGCAGAAGAATGGGGTGCGGGCATTGTTTGCGAGGTTGTTGGAGCCAGCGGGGAAGGCCGGGTTGGCTGATTCCATCTATGTTTTGTTTGAAGGGGCGTTAGCAGCCAATAAGGTCCACAACGCCGTGTGGCCGGTGGAGACGGCGAAGGCTGTAGTGGGGAAGTTGTTGTAAGGGGTTGAAAATGAGGTAGTGGTAATGCTGCCTTTTTTGGGGTCATTCTGAAAACAAGTCGGTCTGTTTTACAATTGAAAAAACAAAAATATGAATACATTAGCTGTTAGTTATCACACCGTCAGGGTGCATGATTGGAATGTTTTTTATCGGGAGTCGGGTCCGGCGGGGGCCCCTACCCTGTTGTTGTTGCATGGGTTTCCGACGTCGTCGCATATGTACCGGAACCTGATCCCGATCCTGAACTAGGAGTACCATGTGATCGCGCCTGACCTGATCGGATTTGGGTTTTCAGATGCGCCTGATCACCGGAAGTTTTCTTATACGTTTGATAATTTGACCCGGTATGTGCAGGGGCTGATCGATGTGCTGGGGTTGGAGAAGTTCGCCCTGCAGGTGTTCGATTATGGGGCGCCGGTAGGTTGGCGGCTGGCGGCGGCCAATCCGGAGAAGATCACGGCGATCATTTCGCAGAATGGGAATGCTTATGAAGAGGGGTTGAGCGAGGGTTGGAATCCGATCCGCCAGTATTGGAAGGACGGTTCTGAGGCCAACCGGAATAATTTGAGAGCGATGACCACGCTGGAGTCGACGAAGTTCCAATATTTTACCGGGGTTAGTGACCCGGGGTTGATCGCACCGGAGGCGTATTGGCTGGATCAACTTTTGATGGACCGCCCGGGGAATGCGGAGTTGCAGTTGGATCTGATGAAGGATTATGCAAACAATGTGGCGATGTATCCGCAATTCCATGAATATTTCCGGGTGTATCAGCCGCCTTTTTTGGCGGTGTGGGGAGATAAGGATCCGTTCTTTTTGCCTGCCGGGGCAGAAGCTTTCAAGCGGGATCTGCCGAAGGCGGTGGTGAAATTTTATGATACGGGGCATTTTGCGTTGGAGACACATGTGCGGGAGATCGGTGAAGGGATACGGATCTTTTTGAAGTCGATCTAGACGATGGCGCGGACGAGGCTGCAATTCCTTGGGGGCGGCAGGGTGGTCGTGCTGTTCACCCAATAACGTTGCGTGGCTTCTTCGGGGGTGAGCCAGTGGATGGTGGAGAAGCCGCAGGCCTTGAGTTCTGCTTCGAGTTCGCCGGGTTTGAAGTAAGTGATCCAGGGTTCGCCCGCGGCGGCGACCCTTGCAGCGGAGAAGAGAAAGAATGGATTCCAGCGGCGCGCCGAGGCGGTGAGTACGAATTCGCTGCCTTTGGGGAGGCTGCCCAGGAAGCGGAAGATGCGACTGACGGTCTCGCGTCGGAGATAGATGAGTACGCCGAGACAGGAGATGAATACGGGTCGGGTGGTGTCGAGGGGGCTGTTGGTGAATGCCGCCGGGAGCTCGTCTGTTTCGAGGTCTATCCCGATGAAGGAAAGATTTTCGGGGCTGGGGAGGCCGGCATGTTGAAGAAGGCGGAGTTTGTTGGCCTGGCTTGCGGGCTGGTCGGCTTCGATGATGTGGAGGTCCTTTGCCCATACCGGTTGTCGCCAGGCGAAGGTATCGACTCCAGCGCCCAGGAGAAGGTACTGCCGGACGCCGCGCCAATGGGCTTCATACAGACAATCTTCCGCGTAGCGGCTGCGGAGGATCATATGTGTCCGCATGGCGATGCTGCCGGGCAGGAAATAGTCGCCGCGGTGTTCGTGGATATGAGCGAGAGGTTCTTTGCCGAGGAGTTTCAGGATGACCTCGTCTTTTAGTAGCTTCTCGCCGCCATCCAATAGTTGGTGGGCCGCCCGGAGCATGGCGGCTCCAACGGCGGTAGTGCTGCCGGTCTGTTTATCCATTTAGTTTGTCGATTGTTGAATGATGAGGCAGACGTTGGAGTCGTCCTTCAGCGCAAATTCTTTGAGGCCCCAGGGTTGGGTCCTGATGGTTTTGAGGTTTGGGTGCAGGAGTCTGGGATTTTTTGCTTTTACCTCGGCGTAGAGGGTTTCGATATCGTCGGTGGCGATGCGAATTTCGGGCCGGTCCTTTTTCGCAAATTCGTCGTCCTGTGAGAGGGTCAGGGTGACGCCGTCGCGTTTGATGACATAGAAGGGGGGATTGGGGTCATGGAAGGCTATTTCGAAGTTGAGGGTGTCGATGAAGAGTTCGAGTCCATGGCGGATGTCGGAGTAGAAGATCTTGGGGATGACGTGGAGAAGCTTCATGGTTATTTTTCTCCGAAGATCGGAGTTGGGCGGGAGATAGCGATTTACAAATGTTAAGAAATGTGGCGGTTACCGCGGTGTTGGGGGGCGTTAGCCGCGGTTGCGGATGCGGCTGAGGGAGACGGGGGTGATGCCGAGGTAGGAGGCGATGTATTGGAGGGGGATGCGCTGGATGATCTGAGGTTGATCGCGAAGGAGGTTTTCGTAGCGCTGCTGGGGGGTATCGCGGAGGTAGGAGAAGAAATGGCGCATGAAGGCGGCGTGTTTGTCGGCGGACTTATCCAGGATCTGCGGATAGAGTTCCGGGTCCTGGCGGACGAGTTCCGGGCCGGCTTCCTCAGGTTTCCAGAGGGATCGGTATTTAAGCCAGGCGGAGCGGCGATCGGCGGAGAGGGACATGGGATTGGTTTACGCCGATGAAGTTAGAAAAAGATCACCAGCGCTCATTCAATACAAAAGAAACCAAATAGTAGACATCGTCGGGGGAAACCGGCTTACTCATAAAGTGTGCGGCTCCAAGGCGTTTGAGTCGCATCGATTCCTCCACATCGCGTGAGGTGGTGTATACGATAACCGGAACCGAGGCCAGACGGGGTTCCTTTTTTATCTCAATAAGACACTCTTCTCCGTTGAGTCCGGGCATCCGAAGGTCCAGAAAAATATAATCCGGTACTGTGTTGCGATCGTCGCGGAGAATGTCGAGTGCTTCCAGGCCATCGGAGGCAGACATACAATTGATAGAATTGTCCACTTCTTTTGTTGCCTCTACAAACAACTTGCGGTCATCCTCGTCATCATCCACCAATAAAATCTGCATTAGCGGTATTTTTTGTGTAATTTACGAAGGAGGAATCGGACTTCGTGAACATCCTTTTACATAATTTTGAGACTCCTAATCAAAAATATCATCACTCTTCGAAGTCTTCAGATCGCGAGAGGCGAGCTGGAGCGGCTGGGATTACACGGTGTAAGCATCGAACCTACGGAATTAATTGCCACCGACGAGCTTTCCACTCTTCAATACGACAGGTTACGTTTTGTGCTTGAACAGGTGGGGATCGAGTTGTTCGAGAACAAAAAGGATGTCCTGGTGGAAAGGATCAAGAGCATTATCATGGAGATAGTCTACAACGCCGAAGAAGCTCCGGTGTACAATCTATCGACACATCTCAGCGAACAGCTGCAGCACGACTATACTTATATGTCGAATCTCTTCTCGGAGCGCCTGCAGATAACGATCGAAAAATACTATATCTGTCATAAGATCGAACGAGCCAAGGAGTTCCTGGCCTATGAAGATATGACCGTGACAGAAATTGCGCACCGGCTGCATTACAGCAGTGTAGCGCATCTTTCGACCCAGTTCAAAAAAGTTACCGGTCTCACGCCTTCCCAATTCAAACATCAACATGTGAACAGGGATCTTCCGCCCGAGAATTGCTAAAAGCAGGCTTCCCGACCGGAAAACCTGTGAATTATGTAACATTTCAAGGCAAACTTGTAAAGCGTCGGCCCGTTCCATGTATTATCTTTATGTAGTGTTTTGCTAAAATATTATTGAAGGTCCTGAGGCTCTGGTCGGGCATTTCGGTTTTTAATTTGTCGGATAATTTGCGTAGTTCTTATCCTCGGGCGGTCAGTAGTGATCGCCCATTTTTGTTTTACAATGTCAAATCGAATAAATGGGTGCGTTGATAACGGGAACTGGCAGCTATATACCGGATGTACTCCGGTCGAACGAGGATTTTGCCAATTCGGAATTTTACGCAGATGACTGCCAGCGGATCACCAGCGATACGATCGATATCATCGGCAAATTCGAAAAGATAACGGGTATATCCAACCGGCGTTACGCCAAAGAGCATTTGACGGCGTCCGACCTGGCGATCTACGCGGCGACGGCGGCCATTGAGGACGCAGGAGTGGATGCCGAGACGATCGACCAGCTGATCGTTGCGCATAACTTCGGGGATGTCCCGAAGCATAGCAGGCAGGGTGATGCGGTGCCGAGCCTGGCCAGCAGGGTAAAAAGGGCTTTAGCGATCGTGAATCCGCGTTGTGTCGCCTATGACCTTTTATTCGGGTGTCCGGGCTGGCTGCAGGGGCTGATCCAGGCGGATGCTTTTATCCGGGCCGGGGTTGCCAAAAAATGTCTGGTCATCGGCGCCGAGACGCTGAGTCGCGTGATCGATCCACACGACCGGGACAGTATGATCTACAGTGATGGTGCCGGAGCAGTCGTCCTGGAGGCCGGGGACCATCATTCCGGAGGTGCAGGCATCCTTGGATCGGTGAGCCAGACGCATGCGGTGGACGAGAGCCAATTTATTACGCTGGGTCAGTCCTATTGTCCGCCGGTGGACCAGGGCATCCGGTATCTCAAGATGCAGGGGAGAAAGGTTTATGAATTTGCCATCTCGACCGTACCCGCGGCAATGAAGGCCTGTCTGGACGCATGTGGGGTCGAGCTCGATCAACTGAAGAAGATCTTTCTCCACCAGGCGAATGAAAAAATGGATGCTGCGATCGTCCGATCGTTCTATGCTCTTTTTGGCCGCCAGCGGGTACCCGACGGCATCATGCCGATGAATATCCGGGACCTGGGCAACAGCTCCGTGGCTACGATCCCTACCCTTTTCGATATGGTCAGAAGGGCGGCTCTGCCCGGACACCGTCTGTATACCGGGGATATCGTTCTCTTTGCCTCGGTGGGTGCGGGCATGAATATCAATGCCGTGTGTTATCGAATCTGACCCCTAGTCCTTTTTTAAATACGAATGGCCGTCCTTCGACGGCCATTCTTTCAACTACACTTCTACTACTACTTATTTTATCCGGATACTTTTTTGTTCCTCCCGTTGTGCGACGTTGCGGATGACCACTTCGACGCGGCGATTGCATTGCCGGCCCTGTTCGGTCTTGTTGTCACAAATGGGATTATCCTTTCCGAAGCCTCGGGCGATAATGCGCGATCTATCCACTCCGCCGGCGATGAGGGCGTTTGCCACCGCCTGGGCCCGGGCTTTCGACAGCCGTTTGTTGACGGCGACGCTGCCGCGGCTGTCGGTATAGCCGTCGATATAGAAATTAGAGTTGGGGATCTGTTCGTTCATGACCGTCGCGGCACTCCGGAGGATGCTTTCCGATTCCGGCCGGATGGTAGCCTTGCCATAGTCAAAGAGGATATTTTTGAATTCCGCGGTGATATGCAGCACCACCTTTTCGACAGGGCAGCCTTTTGAGGAAGCGGGGCCAGCTTCGTCAGGACAAAGGTCTTCATCATCGGGTACACCGTCGTGGTCGCGGTCAGGAACAGGGCAACCCTGATATTTCGCCACGCCAACCACCGTGGGGCATTTATCGTCCTTATCGGGAATTCCGTCCCCATCGGTATCGGGGCAACCGTTGAATTTCGCCAAGCCGGCCACTGTCTTACAGGAGTCTTCTTCATCGTTGATCCCGTCGCCGTCCGTATCGGGAATGGGGCAGCCGTGATATCTCGCCAGTCCGACAACCGACTTGCAGGAATCCTCTTCATCGTTGATCCCGTCGCCATCGGTGTCGGGGATCGGACAGCCCTGGTAGCGGCGGAGGCCGGCTACGGTCGGACATTTGTCGGCGTCGTCATAAATGCCGTCTTTGTCCGTGTCGGGTTTTATCTTTTTCTTGTACGGCATCCCGAAGTGAACGCCGACATGCAAGTCTGCCTGGCGGGAGTCGTGGACCAGTGCCGAGAGGACGCTGCCGGAGCCGATGAAGAAGGGACCTACGCGGAAGGCGATGCCAGCGTTGAAATGGGTAAGCTCGTTGTAATTCAGCGGGAGTTCGATGCTGAAGAGATGGTTTTCCCAGCGTGGTGTAAGACTGTAGGAATTATAATAATAAAGATTGAACGAACCGGTTTTTGTTGTTGTAAACTGGCCGGCCAGGTCTACGGCGAATCCGCCGGCGACACGATAGTCGATGTCTGCCTGGATCGTGGTCGGCAGGTTCACCCGGTAGGAGCTGTTTTGCGGGGTGCCGGTGAAATAGGGGCTGGCATCAAGAATGGCTTTATAGTCTTTGACGGATTTACCGGAAAACTGGCTTATCGGGAAGTTGCCGCCGGGCGGGATGTTCACGGTATAGTTGGAGGCCTGGTTAGAGGAGCGATCGAACTTTATCCTGCCGACATCCATCAATGAGACGGCCACGCGAAGTTTGTGCTGATCGGCCCAGCGGTCGGTGACATACATACTGTAGTCTGTGGCCGGCCGCCATTCGTAGACGAAGCCGATATCGCCACCGATGCCATGTCCGTTGAACTTGAAGAAATCGCTGAACCGGTAGTTGTTGAAGTCAGCTGCCGTCGTATTGAGGCCGATGGCCCCTGTAGTACCGGTGAGAAAGGTATTACCCGGACCGGTGATGGTTCCCGCGAACCCTGTAGTAGACAGATAAGAATCCGCCGTTCCGGCGATATATTTTAACGTCAGGCCGCCCTTGAAGAAGTTGTTGCTGCCTTTTTCAGTGAAGACCTGGCCGATGGAGGCGCCGATCTCTGTCCAGCCAGTGGCATGGATCAACTGGGTCGTATTAAAATTGAAGGGAACACCCTCCTTCGTCGAGCCGCCGTCGATGATGGTTCCCGCGAGGTTGCCATCGATATTCCTGCCATTGGCGAATACGCGCGAGCGAGTCGTGAAGGCGATGGATGTCTTTGGAGTGAGGCTGATCATGAAAGATGGCCCGAGCACGTCCACATAGGCGAGGCTGTTCACGTGTGCGTTACCCCGGAGTAATTTCGATTTCAGGCTGTCGCCGTTGAAGGAGCGGGTAATATCGCTGAACCGGAGCCCGGAGCTGCTGGTTCCCACAAAACCGTTGACGGCAAAAACATTTATATCCCATTTATACCGGCTGTCGGCAATATTGGCCGGGTTGAAGAATACACCGTTGACACCGGTGTAGCTCCCCGTCCTGTAGCCGGGGAATGTTTGCGCGGACAAGGTTATCGTGAGGGTCAGCAACAAGAGGGCGATCAATCCTTTTCTCATAAATATCGTTTTAATGAATGTCGCAATAACCAGACCGCCGGGACTCATCAAACTATCGGTAAAGAGTAGCCGACCCCACTGTTTACAATATTATTTCCAATCGTTGCATAATTCACAGTTCCATTCGATAAATTGTTTCATTATTAACTCGTACCTTTCGTCAAAATCCAGCTGACATCATGGCCAAAGCGACAAAACCGGGCAAGGCGGAACCGCCGTCCAACAATGACTTCCCTGTTGTGGGGGTCGGTGCTTCGGCCGGCGGGCTGGAGGCCTTCAAACGACTTATCAGGGCCATTCCGGAGGGTTCGGGAATGGCTTTTATCCTGGTGCAGCATCTCGAGCCGAATCATGAAAGCATGCTGACCGAGATCCTGCAGAAGAGTACTTCCCTGCCGGTGGAAGAGATTACGGATAATGTCCATGTCGAACCGAACCATATTTATATCATTCCTTCCAATAAGCTGTTGACGGCATTCGATGGCCGGTTGCGGCTTAGTCCGCGGCCGAAGGATATAAAGTCATCGCCGATCGACTTGTTCTTTACATCCCTTGCGGAAGTCCATGGGGCGCATGCGATCGGTGTGGTGTTATCGGGAACGGCTTCGGACGGCACGCAGGGGTTGAAGGCGATCAGGGAGCAGGGAGGTGTCACGCTGGCACAGGAGCAGGGATCGGCTGCTTTTGCGGGCATGCCCCAGAGCGCCATCGATGCCGGGGTCGTGGATTTTATTCTTACGCCGGAGGAGATGCCGCTGCAGTTATCGATGTCGACGGCGGGCTTTCCCGACCGGACGGAAGGTGAGGGGGCTGTGGGAGCACCTGCCGAGGAGGAAGCTTTCCGGCAGTTGCTTATCCTGCTGCGGCTTAGGAAGGGGACCGATTTCACCTACTACAAACAGACGACGATCAGGCGGCGGATCCTTCGCCGGATGGGTCTGAATAAGATAAAGAACGTCCCGGCCTACCTGGATTTTTTTAAGAACAACTCCGGCGAGCAGGACCTGCTTTACCAGGATCTATTGATCCCTGTCACAGGTTTTTTCCGTGACCCGGCCACTTTCGATGCGGTTCGCCGGTCTTTGTTTCCGGTGTTGTTCGGAGACGGGGGCACGGATAGTCCGGTGCGGGTTTGGGTCGCCGGGTGTTCGACGGGTCAGGAAACGTATTCCCTGGCGATCTCATTTTTCGAGCATCTAGGAGCGGCGGCCGGGGGGCGGCCTATCCAGATCTTTTCGACCGATGTCTCGGAAAGAAGCATTACGATCGCCAGGAAGGGTGTTTATTCCCGAAGTGAGGTGGAAGGGCTGTCGGAGGACCTGTTGGAAAAGTATTTCGAGAAGACAGCCGGGAACTATCACGTGAATAAATCGATCCGGGAGATCTGCGTGTTTGCGCATCACAATTTCCTCAAGAGTCCGCCGTTCGCCCGGATGGACCTGATCAGCTGCCGCAATGTCCTGATCTATATGGAGGCTTTTTTACAGAAGCGGGCGTTGTCGACCTTTCATTATGCCTTAAAGGAAAACGGCTTTTTATTGCTGGGACATTCCGAGACGACGGCTCCCGCGACGGATCTGTTCGTGCCTTTCGACCGCAAGGAAAAGATCTACACGCGGAAGTCTGTGCCGGGGAAATTCCTGCCGGTGGCTACCGGGCGGGCTGAGTATGCTGTTGCGGATAGGGAAAAGCCGATCAGAAAGGAGGCCGGCCGGGACGATTTCCAGAAAAGCGCCGATCTTCTGTTGCTGACGCGTTTTTCGCCGCCGGGTGTGGTGGTGAATGAGCAGCTGGATGTGGTGGAATTCCGGGGAACTACGGGTGGATGGCTGCAACCCGGACCGGGAAAGCCGAGTCTGAATATCCTGAAGCTGACGAAGGACGGGCTGACCTTTGCGTTGAGGAACGCTCTGCACAAGGCGAAGACTTCGCGGCAGCCACAGGTAAGCGAACCGATCCCCATCCCGGCGGAGGGCCTGCAGCACTGGCTCGTGCTTGAAGTGCATCCTTTGGCAAATACCGCAGAGCCGTATTATCTGATCCTTTTCAGGGAATCAGGTTCGATCGGCGAAGCGGGCCCGATGGTGGAGGGGCACATTGGGTCGAAGGAAAACGCCGAAAGCCTGCGCAACGCACAACTGGAAAAGGAGCTGGCCTCGTTGCGTGAGGATATGCGCAGCTTTACGGAGGACCAGGAGGCCGTCATCGAGGAGTTGCAGAGCGCCAATGAGGAACTGTTGTCGGGCAGTGAGGAGTTGCAAAGTCTTAATGAAGAGCTGGAGACCTCGAAGGAAGAGATCCAAAGCACGAATGAAGAGCTTACGACCCTGAACCAGGAGCTGTTCGATCGGAACGAGCAGTTGAACCTGGCCCGGCTCTATGCCGAATCGATCATCGCGACGATGCGGGAACCTTTGCTGGTGCTGGACCGCAATATGGCGGTAAAGACGGCGAACAGGGCCTATTATGAGAAATTCGGCGTTTCCGAGGAAGAGACAGAAGGCAAGTGGTTATACAGTCTGGAAGGAGGATCATGGAATAACCAGGTGCTTCGCGCCGCGCTTGGGACGATACTGACGAGTGAGGGGCGGATCAAGGATATCGAGATCAGTTATCCGATCAGGACCGGCGGGGAAAGGGTCCTATTGCTCAATGCAGCGCGCATCTTTCGAAAGGACAATGCCGAGCAACTGATCCTCCTGGCAATGGAAGATATTACGGAGGCCCGCAGAAGGGAGGATGAACAAAATCAATTTTCCGAGGAATTAACAAGGCAGGTGGAAGAGCGGACCGCCAAACTCAAAGAGGCAAATTCCGCACTCAAGAAATCCAATGAGAACCTCGCGCAATTTGCAACGATCGCCTCTCATGACCTGCAGGAGCCGTTGCGGAAGATCAGGACCTTTGCCGCCATCCTCAATCAGCGGCATTCGGAGGAGATCGATGTGGCGGCCAGGGACCTGCTTCAGAAGATCGCACTTTCCGCGGAACGGATGGCCGAATTGATCCGGGATGTACTAAATTTTTCAAAGGTGTTGGACGCCAGTGTTTTCGAACCTACGGAATTAACCTCGGTGCTACAGAGTGTTATCCGGGATTTCGATCTGCAGATCGAGGAGAAGAAGGCTGCCGTCCATTATGACCCGCTGCCGATGGTGCGGGCTGTTCCGCTGCAGATGAACCAATTGTTCTACAACCTGCTGGGCAATGCGCTTAAATTCGCGCGCCCGGGTGAGGCGCCCGTCGTCGATATCTCCTGCCGCACCGTTTTGGCGGCGGAGCTCAAGGGTTATCCGCAGCTGGACTCTCAATCGACTTACTGCGAGATCATTTTTGCCGACCAGGGTATCGGGATCGACCCACGGTTTGCCGAAAGAGTGTTCCTGATCTTCCAGCGGTTGAACACGCGGCAAAGCTTCGAGGGAACCGGTATCGGACTGGCCCTTTGCAAAAGGATCGTGGCCAATCACAAGGGAGAGATCTTTGTGCAATCTAAAGAGGGGTTTGGTTCTCAATTTCACATTCTTTTGCCGCTGTTGAAGTGAGCAGGGCCGATCAGCCACAGTGCGCCGGGGTGGGGAGTTTGTCATGATACTCCTGTTTGAACCCTGAGGCAGTCCGGCCGGTAATTTTCTTGAACTGGCTGGAAAGGTGGGCGGGACTGCTAAAGCGCATCCTGCGGGCAATTTCGACGAGTGTCAGATCTTCATATAAAAGGAGTTGCTTTACTCTTTCGATGCGATTGCAGATGTAGAATTTTTCGATGGTGTTGTTTGTCGCCGAGGAAAAAGTGTTGGACATATAGGTATAATCGTATTCGAGTTTATCGGAAAGCCAGGCTGAGAGGTTTTGATTTGGTACTTCATCGCCATGCAGGAAGTCCATTATGGCCAGCCTGATCCTATGCACGAGGATATCCTTTTTATCGTCGAGCAGGTGAAGACCGCCCCGGCTCAAGGCTGACCGTAACAACTTTTGCTGAACTGGAGTGATCTCCTCGAGGACATGAGCCTCACCCATCCTGATGTCAACTGGCCGGACGCCAAGCCTTACCAACTCTCCTTCGACGAGCACCAGGCTTCGAAGGTTCACCATATTTTTTATGTAAAGTTTCAATTCAGTGTTACAGGAGCAATAAGCGGGCCTAGCCGGGTGCGGCAATTGCAGGTATGTCGAAAAATATAATTATGGAAAATGTATTCCCGAAGAAATTAGAAGGAAGCCTGTATAACAAATCCGGCCAAGAAGGTCCTGTGGCCAAGGGCATCGAAAAGCAGACATCGAAAATCCCGTCAGATGTATTCTTATGGGCAGCATTGGGATCCATGGCTGGCGCATTGACCCTAAAGATCGCCGGCCGCAAGCACGATGCACTTTTTGTCGGCCAATGGGCAGCGCCGTTCCTGCTGCTGGGCTTGTACAATAAAGTGGTAAAGGTGGCGGGTCATGACCAGCAGCATCCCGAAGCGGGAGAAGAAAGGGAAAATGGGAATGAGCCGGGATTTGAATAGTCAATCGATGCAATCGTCGAAGAGCCGGCCGGGAAGTCATCGGCCGGTTTTTTTACTATTAAGCTTCTTCCACTTCATCCCTCAACAAGAGATCGAGCTGGGCGCTGATGCGCCAGGCACCTCTTTTTAGAATATCGAGAAATTGCTTTTGTTCCGGGTCCAGATCGGTGGAATTGATCATGTCGCAGGCCAGGGTAATATTGCAAAGCGGGCCTCTTATCTCACGGATGCGTCTTGCTATAGGCGATGGGACGGTGATTCTTGTAGTCATTTCCAGTGGTTTTAGCATATGGGCAAGGTACGGGGATTGCCGATGCCATTCCTTGCATGAAATTGGGTTATTGTTATATGATTCACAGCTAAATCGATAGAGTGGAATGCACTATTACCTCTTCAACAATTTTTCGACTGTTTGTTGGAGGGAGTCCCACGGCTGATATCCGCGGAGGATCACGGTTGTTTCACCGGTCTTACAAATCAGTGTGGGGCTGCGTCGAATGCCGAGATACTGCGCCTGTTGGAGATCGCGGCGGAAGAGCTCCCTGCCGGCGGAGCCGAGCAGGGAGGATTTGAATCTTTTGAGGTCAAAATCAGGATGGGAGGTGGCAAGGTGTGCGGCGATATCCAGTAGGACATCTGTCTGAGCGATGTTGCGGCCATCGACCATGATGGTTTCCCGGGCGGCGCGAAGGTATTCGTTGCCAAGCGTGGGGGTCTGTTCCTCCGCGCATTTCACCGCGATACATGCCGGAAAGGAGGAGGAAGGGGGGTTGGTAACCCAGATCTTGTCGGCTATGGGTAAGCCGCAGATCCTGGCCGCCTGCATCCATTCAGGTCCCATCTGCGAGGGGCGGGACAGGGAATGGAGAGAATCGGTGAAGCGGTCCCAGGAGGGCAGCAGGCCGATCATCCGATAGGAGAACTGCAGCTGACCTGCATATTCGTTTTGGAGCCTGGACCATTGAGGTTGCATGGCCCAGCTCCAGCAACAAATGGGGTCAGTATAGTACGTGATATCGAGTTTCGGGTTTGTTTCGAACGGATCAGTGTTTTGATGGCTTCCGGCCGGACTTTTGTCCATTGCGTTCTTCTTTTTGAGGGTGGTCTTCCGGGCTTTTCGATGTTTTCGCCGCAATCGCTGCACCTTCCGGCTGAGGCTTGTTCCACTGCATGACTCCGGCGGGTGTAGCTTCTTTGATCTCGGCGCTTTTCAGTTTGCTCATCTGGCGATCGGCCCTGGTCACGCCATCGGTGGTTCTGTCGGTACCCTGGGCTTCGTGGGAAAGCAGTCCGTTTGTTTGCAGGACGTAGTCGATCGGGTCTTCGACATAGTTGAGCACTTCGCCCAATTGTGTTGTTTTTCCTTCATTCCAGGGTCCGGTGTAATCGTTGCCGGTGGACATGTTGAAATAGACATTTGTGAACCGCGGGTCAGCCTGTAGCACGCCGGGGGGGAAGTTCGGCTGGATGGTGGACAGTGCTGCCTCGAACATCTGGTAATGTGCTACTTCCCGAGCCATGAGAAAGTGAAGGGTTTCCTGTACGCAGGGATCGGTTGTGAACTGGAGGAGGTATTCATACACCATCTTCGCGCGGGTTTCCGCGGCGATATCCGAACGGAGGTCCGAGCTAAGGTCGCCCTGGGCATCACCGTTGATGTAGGCGGCGGTCCACGGGATTCCCTGGCTATTCGTATAGCAAGGAGTACCGGCGCTACCTACCAGGAATTGCGGGGCGACCATCGCCTGGTGGATCACTTCTTCTTTAGCGCCTTTGCCGTCGAGGAGCTTCATGATCTCGGATTGATCGGCAGCGTCTTTCAGGTCGTTGTTGATGCCCGTGAGGAGCATCTGGATGGTTGCGCCGACGATCTCGAGGTGGCTGAATTCTTCGGTGGCAATATCCATCAACAGATCGTATTTGTCGGGGAAGGGGGTCTTTGCGCCGAAGGCCTGACCGAAATAGCGGAGGGCGGCGGCGAGTTCGCCGTTGGCGCCCCCAAATTGTTCGAGGAGGAGGGTGGCGAATGCCGGATCCGGCCGGGAAACCCGGGCGTTGAACTGAAGGTCTTTGACGTGGTGGAACATAATAAAAGATTGAAAGATGAAAAAAAGAGTGCGTGATCATTGAAGAAAAAACCGTACCACTACCTGGTGAAACCTGGAAGCGAAAGCCGTGCGAAACAGAGGTATAAACAAAAATAGTGTAAGGGGTGGGTGCGTTTTTCGTTACCCATATTGGGCAATTGCCGACGGTTTATGAACGTCGCGCGTCTTGATTTCCGAGGCATGATCATTTCGGGGATAACCTAAATTTAATTATGTCTACAACAAGTAATGCATCAACTCCCTCCTTTATGAGCGTCCCTGGATTTCATCATAAACGAATAACGTGGGCGTCGATCTTCGCGGGTCTTCTTGTCGCGCTGGGGATCCAATTATTATTATCTCTTCTGGGAATCGGTATTGGAATGGGTTCCGTGAATCCGTTGCGGGATCGCAACCCGGCAGCTGGGATGGGCATCGTAGCGATGCTGTGGTGGGCCATCAGCTTTCTGTTAGCGGTGTTTGCCGGCGGCTGGGTAGCCGGAAGGTTATCAAAGACCGGGAACAAGTTTGAGACCAATATGCACGGGATCCTGACCTGGGCGCTCTTTGTAATCGTCAATGTATACATCATGAGCAGTGCGGCGGGGAGTATCCTTTATACCGCAGGGAATATCGCCGGCAGGGCGGACTCGGCTACGATCCAGGAACGGATCACTGCGGTGAACGCGAATCCTTTGCAATCCGAGGCCAGGGTGCGCCTAGCGGCGAATGATGTTGCGTCTGCTTTATCCAAGGCGGGTATTTTTTCCTTTGTAGGTCTTTTATTGGGGGCGGTGCTTGCGGCGGTGGGATCGGGATTTGGCAGAGGAACGCAGAATGACGACTATGATGCTTTTGACGACGTCCGGCAGCGGCACGATCCTGGTGTTCCCCGGGCAGCGTCACCAGTTGTTGGTTAAAGCAACCGGAATAACCCGGCGTTATCCCCGGTATTTTTCACCAGGCATTGCGCGTAACGAGCCGGTTCATGCGGGATGCCCATAGTGGGGTAAAATGGCCCGTATTCCCATCCAATAACTATATAAGAATAATGGATCTGGAAGGCATACCTTTGTGTCAGATGTTCCTGAATAATATCCTTCTCTGATAATTTATTCCATCTACTTTCTCAAAGAATTTCGACAAACTATTTTTTATGTTTAGAACATGTGGGTTGGCCGCTGTCGCGGTAGTGTTTGGTTTTATGTCGGTATCTGCGCAGCAGATGAACACCGACTCTCTTTCGCTGGTGTCAAAGATCAGTGCAGACCAGCTAAAGCTGGCCAAGCTGCAAAATACGGTAGAAGATGTCACCAGGACAAAACAAGATTATGCCGTAGCGGCGCAGCAGTCGGCAGATAAAAACAGAATAGCTGCTGGCAGACTTAGTGATAACGCTACGGATAAGGCGGAAGCCCGAAAAGCCGACAATGCCGCCGGTGATGCGAGGAGCGATGCAAAAAAAGCGAGGATTGCCGCTGACAAGCTTAAGACCCTGAACAAAAACATTGCGGAGCTGCAGGATAAGATAAGAAAGAATCAGGATAAGCTCAATATCTATTTACATTCGCGGTCTAACACGATTGAAACCGGCCGGCCTATTCCGGTCGACTCGTCGGAACATTATTAAGGCGGTCAAAACGGAAACAAGAACGGATGAAACCGGAAAGCCAGGACTTAAACCCGGTGGCAGCCGCGCTTGTGTCGGAGGCTATGATACCTTCATTCCCGATGTCGGAAGAAAAATACATTATTATTACGATGCCTCTCGATTCCGCCAGTTGTTTCAACTCCTTTAGGCGTTCCCAGCTATTTGTCATGGGCATGTTGATATCGAGAAAGATGATGTGAGGGGGGGAGCCGTCTTTTTTGACCAGCTGCGGCAGGTTGCTTTCAATAAGCAGAATCTTCTTTGTCATACTCCTGATTTTTGGTGATGAGAGGGATCTTCATTGGAATGGGAGTACGTGAATGGTAAAGATACCGGATTAAACCGGGGCGCAATGAGAATAGGTATGAGTTGTGGTTATATAATTTTTGTCTTCCCCAGAGCGACGCTAAAGTTCCCCATATCTGACGCCTGATCGCCAAACTTTCAAGGAAAAGCCTTTAAATGTCTGGTGGCATATTTATTCATCTATACTATAAAATATCAAATCAATTATTATGTCAACATCACAAACGCACAAAGGCGGAACCGACGGTCATCCTAAATCAGGCGCGACTAAATCTTCAGGATCGAAGAGAAAAAGTATTCCTTCGAAAGAAGAAGGAAAGCTGAAGGAATTCTTCCATGAAGAAATAAAAGATATCTACTGGGCGGAAAAGAAACTGGTACAGACACTTCCTAAACTGGCCAAGGCGGCCACGTCCGAAGACCTGCGGTCGGCCTTTACCGGCCACCTTGAGGAAACCAAAGAGCATGTCACCCGGCTGGAGCAAGTGTTCGGCCTGTTGGGGGCGAAGCCGCAGGCCAAGAAATGCGACGCAATGGATGGGATCACCGAAGAGGGGGCCAGCATCATCGAGGAAACGGAGGAGGGAAGCTTTACCCGGGACGTCGCGCTGATCCTGGCAGGACAGAAGGCAGAGCACTACGAAATTGCAACGTATGGCGGACTGGCACAGATTGCCCGTACGCTTGGTCTCGATAAGATCGCTTCCATCCTGGACACCACGCTGGAAGAAGAAAAGGTGGCGGACGAAAAGCTGAGCGGGCTTGCGGAAGGCTCTATCAATGAAGAGGCTGCCCAGGAGTAATATCAAGATACCTGGGGCGGGGGGGGGTGGCTTCAAACGACGAGATTGACTTGCAGGGACCGGCGATATTGCTGGGGCGTTCTCTTTGTGAGCGCCTTGAAGGCGCGGTTGAAGAGCGAGATGTTGTTGAAGCCGGCATGTGAGGAAATGGTGGCGATGGAGAGGTCGGGGGCGGTCAAGAGGAGACAGGCCTTTTGGATGCGGACCTCAGTGAGGGCCTGTTTCAGGGTCTTGCCGGTGGCTTGTTTGAAGAAGCGGCAGAAACTTGTTTCCGTCATGGCCATTTCTTTTGCGATCTGGCGCGTGGAGACCTCGTCCTGGTAACGGGTCTGGATAATCTGGTAAACTTGCTGGATGCGGTTGCTGTGGATGCTGGCGAGGGGAAGGGATTCGCGGGCTTTGAGGTCTTCGGTGTCGCGCGTAAGGGACATCTCTTTCAGGATGCTGAATAAGTGCATCAGTTTGTCGAATGGCGGCAGCTGGTGCATTTTCTTTATGTCGCGGCCGATGCGGTGTTTTGTTTTGCCGATGATCGCGAGGCCGGTCTCTGCTTTGTCGAGCAGTTTGGCGATGGTGGCGAATTCGGGGAAGCGTTCCGTCATGGTTTCGATCTGTTCGCGTTTGAACTGGATGACGTATTCTTCGTAGGTCTCGGACGGGGATTCGAAGCCGAAGTTGAAGGTGTTGTGAAGGATGTTCGGGCCCAGCATGACGAGATCGCCGCCGGTGTAGTGACTGGCTTTGTTGCCGATGAACCGTTTGCCCTTGCCATGGGGTACGTATACTATTTCGAATTCGGGATGAAAATGCCAGTAGTCTTCGTGGCAGAGCGCGGGAGCCTTGAAGTGCACCATGTGGAATGAGGCGCCTTCGGCGGGAGAGATCATTTCGCGGTTTGCTTTTCGCATGGTTTGTCTTGGTGTTCGTGTTCTTTTGCTGCCTGTGCCCGATTGTCTGTTCTTGTCAATTTAGGACAATTTAGTGGAAATTCCTGAAAATCGGCTGGAAGGGTGGTTTGCGGGGAGTGGCGACATTTGCGTCATGAATAAGCGTATCGCCTACCGGGCTGCCGTGATCATTTATTTTTTCGTCAATGGGTTTTTGTATTCCAATCTCACTTCGCGGTTGCCGGAGTTAAAGGACCATTTCGGGGTGTCCAATAGTGTATTGGGGACCTTGCTTTTCACGACGGCGATCGGTGCGCTGGTGGCGATGCCGTTGACGGGATGGCTTTCCGTCCGATGGGGCAGTGCCAGGATGGTGATCGGCATGGGATTGTTGTTTTGTTGTTGTGTGCCTTGTATTGCATTTGCGCCTACGCTCTGGCTCGGGCGGGCCGGTTTCTTTATGACCGGATTCTTCTCGGGCGCCATGGATATCACGATGAATGCGCAGGCGGTGCTTGTGGAGCGGATCTATAAGAAGACGATCATGTCCTCATTTCATGCAGCCTTTAGTATCGGGATGGCAGCCGGCGCGGGAGCCGGGGCCTTGTTCGCGGATATGCATGTTGCGCTGGGCGGACACCTGGTGATCATGGCGGTGGGGTGTTTTGTTTTGCTGGCGGCGATGATCCCGGTATTGTTGACGCATCGGGTCAGCGTGGGGCCGAACCCGGTAGTTGCGGCGGGTTCGAGGCGGTTTCCCGTTGCGATCTGGCTGATCGCGATCATCGGATTTTGCAGTATGACGGGCGAGGGATCGATGGTGGATTGGTCGGCGATCTATACCAATACGGTGGTGGGGATGACAAAGGCGTTTAGTGCGTTGGCAATGGGGGTGTTTGCGACGGCGATGACGCTGGGCCGGCTTTTTGGGGACCGGCTCATCGATCGTCTGGGCAAAAATACCATCCTGGTAAGCAGTTGTAGTCTTTCGATCGCGGGGCTTGCGCTGACGTTGAGCTGGGTCTCGGCGCCAACCGCGCTGGTCGGATTCTTTCTTGTCGGCGCGGGGTTATCCAATGTGGTGCCCCTCACCTACTCTATCGCGGGGAATATCCCGGGGATCGATCCGACGGCGGGGATCGCGATCGCCAGTACGATCGGGTATAGCGGCTTTTTTGTGGGGCCGCCGGTGATCGGGTATCTGGGGGACGCGTTCGGATTGCGTATCGGGTTATGCTTTACGCTGGTGTTGTTCTTTATTGCCCTGCTGGTGATCTTCAGGCTGATCAGGCAGGGTTGAGCTGGCCCAGTTGGAGATTGTCATAATCATCACCCGTGAGTTCGGTCTGGTGTGCCGGTTCGCCTTTGGCGACATATCGCTTCAGGAATTCCTTTTTCGAGTCCTTGTACCAGGAGACCATTTTGAGTTTGTGCAGGGAATAGATGTAGATCCAGGCAAGGTCGAGTTGACCGGAGAGGAATCCACAACGGGCGCTTCCGGGGTAGAGGTGATGGTTGTTATGCCATTCGCCTGCGAAGAGGCCGGGCCGGGTTTGGTTAATGGAAAGGTTACTGCGGTCGAAGTCGACTCCTTCGCGGTGTTTTTCCTTGCCGCCGCCGTGACCTGTGTAGTTGAAGGCGCGGATGCCGGCAAACCAGAGCATAGCTGCGGAGAAAATGGCACAGACCAGGCCGGGTCCGCCGAGGAGATACAGGACGGTAAACCAGAATGACCAGTTGAGCACCCAGACGGCGATGGTATAGGCCGGGCTGGCCATCGAGCCCCATTTCTGGTATTGCTGATAGGTGTTCAGTTTTACTCCAGTATGTTTCATGAAGTGAGCGACTTTTTTGTGAGATTCTTCGCTCAGATCGGGAGAAACTCGTTGATGGTTGAATTCAGCCAGCATGCAGTACCAAAGGCCGGCCTGGGCGTTGTATGGGTCGCCGGGTTGGTCGGATTTGGAGTGATGGACATGGTGCGAAACCACGTAGATCTCCTCGGGGATGGTCTTGATGACGAGATTTTGGGTGATGATACGCCAGATGGAGCTGCTGAATCCGTATGATTTATGGGTGCAATAGCGGTGGAACCAGATGGTGCCATGGGTACCCATGATGATCATGCTATAGAGGACTACGGCGATGACGTAGTACCAGGTGATGTATTTAGTCAGGAAGAGGACGAGAAAGGGGGTCATGCTGATCAGCGTAAGGAAGCTGACAAAGGAGATCCAGTTCTTGCGGGTCTTGAAGATGTTTATCCGGGAGCGAGCTTCGGACCAGAGTTGCTTGTTGGTAGGAATGATCAGGGCGTCGTTTTGGTCTTTCCAGCCGTAAGAGGGGGTATAGAGAATCTCGTCAATGAACTTCGATTTGGCCATGCATGCGATTTCGGTGAAGATATCCAATGAAACGTGAATTCCATGTTATTGTTACATTTTTCGGTATATTATTTGCATAATTTACGGGTAATCCAAAAATTATGAAAAACATCCTATTCTATTGCCTGTTGCTGGCGGCGTGTGCCAAGAAGGGTTCTTCCAGCGGGAGCGATGCTCCTCCCAAGTCGCCGGATACCAGCGGCACTAGCGGTACCACCTGCACGACAAAGCCTTCAGATGTAAATTCCCTCACCATTTTTCCGGCGGATAATTTATGGAACCAGGACATTTCCGGGGCGGCGGTGGATGTCAACAGCACGTCGATACTAGCGGCGTATGGGGGTACGGGACTGCATCCCGATTTCGGCAGCGGGACCTGGGACGGGGCGCCGATCGGGATCCCTTTTGTGGTAGTATGTTCGAGTCAGCCCAAAGTGGCGGTGGTCTACCGAAAGAATGCGTATGACGGGAATTATGGGGATGAGAGTGACCCGGGTCCCTACCCTATCCCGCTGAATGCGCCTATCGAGGGAAATGGTACCGGCGATGCGCATGTCCTTGCAGTGGATAAAGACAATGGGATCTTGTACGAGCTCTACAATGCATCCGTGAACGGCGATCACTGGGAGGCTTCCAGCGGCGCCGTGTTTCATTTTAATTCCGATGCGTTGAGGCCGGATGGCTGGACATCGGCCGATGCGGCAGGGTTGCCGATCTTTCCGGGACTGGTGCGGTATGACGAAGTGGCGCGGGGTGCGATCACGCATGCGCTGCGGTTTACGCTCGCGAAGAACCATGTGAAGCCGGGGCATATCGCGCCGGCGCGGCATGATGTGAGCAGTACGGGTGGCGTCTATTCGCTTCCTTTTGGTGCGAAGATCCGGCTGAAGGCGTCGTTCGATGTAAGTGCGTATCCGGCGAATGTGCAGGTGATCCTGAAGGCGATGAAGAAGTATGGGTTGATCCTTGCGGATATCGGGAGTGATATGTATGTGTCGGGGGCGCCGGATGCGCGATGGAATAATGATGAGCTGGCGAATTTGAGTAGGATCAAGGCTTCGGATTTTGAGGTCGTTAAATTTGAGTGAGCTTTACAACACAATTTATTTGAGTTTTGCAACAAAACGAGGCGCCAATGACTGTGCTAATTTTGTTTCATTAACATTTGAACGATGAAACAAGTGGTACTTATCACCGGCGCTTCTTCCGGTATTGGCAAGGTGATGGCGAAGCATCTCGCCGATCAGGGTTTTTTGGTTTACGGCGCTGCGCGGCGGGTGGAGAAGATGCGGGACCTCGAGGCGTTGGGAATCCGGTTGTTGGTGGCCGGTGGGCGGAAGCCATCGGAGGTGTATCTGGATGTGGGGTTCGAGAATTTTTCGCATTTTTCTTATAGTTTCAAAAAGGTTTATGGGAGGCCGCCTTCGGCGGTGAGTGGTGGGGGGTAATAAATTATCTAACCCTTTCAATTAAGTGAGGTAGGGCGATGGCGGACTCCCGCGCCCCGCCGATGCGAAGAAGGTCGATCAGGGCCAGGATCTCGTAAAGGAGATCATCCTCTTTTGCCGCCGCGACCTGGTTGGCATATAATGGTTCGATGGCCAGACCTTTTTGATATCCATTTGGATCAGGCCAAACATAAGATGGCAAGCCTTTGAAGGCATTTTTTACCAGCCGGTATGAATATGCGGTAGGCACGCCGGAGACTAGAGTGCCGGGGCGGACAGGAAATACATGCCGAATTCCATACTGTAAAAATTTCATCAAAGATTTACGATCAATCATTCCCGCTTGGGGGTCCCATAGACCGGCTATTTCGCTTCGGTGGAGGGAATGGGTTATTTCGGCCGGACTGATCAGGAGTCCGGCGGCCAATTCCTTGTTTTGGAAGGGCATATCTTCCCTAAGGTGGATGGCCAATAGGATGACGATGTCCTGGGGGCGCATGCCGTTGTGGGCTCTCATTTTAGAAAAGTTGGATTTACAATTTACAAATTGTGAATTGGATTGTTCGCTGGTTGGGAGGTTTGGGGGTGACGGTGCATTTGCCGATGGTTCGGGCCGGGCGGATGTGTATAGGAGGGGGGAAGTGTGGCCACGGAGCTTCGTCGGCGGTTAGTGGGCGCTAGTGGGGTTGTTAACCGGAAAAGACCAACCAGATAGCGGGCCATTGTTTCGCGCGAGGACCAGGAGGGGGTGACTGGCGGTGCGGAGGAGTTTTGCGTCGCGCCATTCGCCGGGTTGCTGGGTTAGCTGGCCGGTGAGGTGGAATTGTTTCCCATCGAAAGTGAAGATGGAGGGATTCAGTGCGTCGTAGCGGCCTTCGTAGGGTTGGACGCCGTCAAAGTTGCCGGCGGCGAGCCACTGATGGGGGGCGTTGGCTGCGGGAGGTGTTGGGTGTCGGGGAGAGAGGGGTGTTGCGGGGTCGAGGGAGAGGAAGCAGAAGAGGGGTGCCAGTTGGAGTTCATCGGGCAGGGCTTTGGGGGTGAAGTGATGGTGGCCGTTGCCAAAGAGGGCGAGTGAGGCGAGGGTATCGATGTGGAGTTTGCGGGCGTTGTCTAGTTGGTTGCCGAAGAGGAATTGGATGTTCTTTCCGGCGACTTCGTCGTAACGCAGGTGGCTGCGCTTGAGGCCGGGCATCGCGAGTTCGATCTGGTCCTTACCGAGGAAGGGATATTCTTCTTTGTCGATGAAGTAGGTCAGGAGTTGCTCGATGGTGCCGTTGCCGTCGAGGTCTTTGACGTACAGGTTGAGCGGACCGTCCTTTCCGGCGGCGAGTTTTGTGTTGAGGCCCCAGTTACCGGCCAGGATATCGGGGTAGCCATCGCCGTCAATGTCGGTGATGGTGAGGGATTGCCAGAGGCCATTGGGGGCGGCTGGCGTTGTTTCGGTGAGCGTGCCTTTTGTGTTCTGGAATACCCGGATGGGCATCCATTCGCCGGCGACGACGAGGTCGGGTTTGTTGTCGCCGTCGAGGTCGGCGAATGCCGCGGAGGTGGGGATGCCGGAGTCCTTGAACAGAACGGTGCTTTTGAAGTGGCCGTAGCCGTCGTTGATGAGGAGGTACGATTCGATGTATTTTGCGCCATAGCGTTTTGCCTGGGCGGCGCCGCCGACGAAGAGATCGATGGCGCCGTCGCCGTTGATGTCCGCCGCGGCGATGCAGGATTTGTTTATTGCGGGGAGGGGGATGGCGTTGGGAGATTCATGAAAATGGCCGTGGCCGTCATTAAGATAAAGATGGTCGGCGAGTGCGGAGTCGTCGTCGGGCAGTTCGCCGCCACCGCTGACGACGTAGAGGTCGGGATGGCCGTCGTTGTTTGCGTCGAAGAAGAGGGCGTCGACACCTTCGCTTTGCTTATTGCGGATGAACGTTGTGCTGTCTGCGGGTGTGAACTGGCCTGATGCGTTTTGGAGCAGGAGCGCGCCGGCCTGGCCGCGGGCGCCACAGACGAAAATATCGTCGAGGCCATCGCCGTTGACGTCGGCGACCGCCATTTTGGGGCCGCGGGTGGATTGCATGTGGGGGATAAGATATTGGGATTTGAAGTCGTTGTACGGGTCTTCAAGATGGATGAAGGGGAGAAGATATTCAGGGGATTGCGGAGCTAAGAGAGAAGTGGAGATGGAGGATGAAAGGGTTTGTTGATGGAGGGTGAGTGTTGTGTCCGCCTTTTGCTGGTAGAGGGTTTGGGTGTGTTGATCGGGCCAGATGATGAGGATGCTATCAACAATGGCGTTGTCGCCGAGGCCGAAGTGCAGCCGTGGTTCGACGGAGGATTCGAAGCCGCGCGTAAGCATGAGTTGTTGGTATTGCTGTTTGCCGCCGGCATAGACCCAGGCTTTCGCGCCGATGCCGAAAGTGTTGGCGCCGGTGGCGGCAAACGCGAGGGAGATCCAGTGGCGATGGGGAGCGCCGGAGTGCCCGATAGTGCCGGAGTGCCCGAGGGCGGCGGACGAATTGTTGCGGAGGATGACCGCGGGTTGGTTGATGCAATTGATGACGAGATCGAGGTTGCCGTCATTGTCCAGATCGGCATAGGCTGCGCCATTGAAATAGCCTTTTAGTTTTGTGGTTCCCCAGGGGGCGCTTACGTCGGTGAAGCGGAGACCACTCTCGTTGTGGAAGATGAAGGGATGGGAGGCGCCGTCGGGCATTTTTTCGAGCATGGCCTGCTGAAGGGCGGCTTCGTCACCGTATTGAGCAGGGTTTTTGAGATTGGCGAAGAAGTTGATGAAATCGAGGTCGAGGGGGCGATGGACGATGCCGCTGGAGATGAAAAGATCTTTATTACCGTCGTTGTCGAGATCGGCGAAGAGTGGGCTCCAGCTCCAGTCCGTAGCGGAGATGCCGGCGATAAGGCCTACATCGCTAAAGCTCCGGCCCGCGCCGTTGTTGTGCTGGAGGCAGTTGCGGGAGTATTGGTTTTGGTAGCCGTTGGCGGCGATCTTCTGCTGATAGATGTCGAGGTGTTCGCCGTTGCCGTAAGTCTTGAGGGTTTTTTCGTCGCCGGGGAGCATGTCCGCGGTGACGAGATCCGGTGCGCCATCGTTGTCGAAGTCGGCGATATCGTTGCCCATGCTGTAGCGGCTGTAGTGGCGGAAGTGGGCGGCGCCGGATTCCGTGAAAGTACCGTTGCCATTGTTGATGTAATAGAAATCGTTCTCGTGGAAGTCGTTGCCAACGTAGATATCTTCCCAGCCGTCGTTGTTTAGGTCGGCTACGGCTACGCCCAACCCGTAGCAGAGGCTGCTGCGATAGAGGCCTGCGGCGGCGCTGACGTCCGTGAAGTGAGGATGGTCTTTCCCTCCGTCGTTGCGGTAAAGGCGTTCGCCCGCGTTGGGATCGAATTCGCGGCGTTTGCTGGTATCCGAGATATTTTGGTTGGGGTGTTGGGATTGGTTGAGGATGAAGCAGTCGAGGTCGCCGTCGTGGTCGTAGTCAAAGAAGACCGCCTGGGTGGAGAAGCCGGAGAAGTCGAGGCCATAGGTTTTTGCGCTTTCGGTGAAGGTGTTGTCACCGTTGTTAATGAAGAGTTCATTATGGCCCTGGAAGCCCTGCATATTGGCGACGGCGCAGACATAGATGTCGAGTTTGCCGTCGCCGTTGACGTCGGCCATTGTGACGCCGGTGCACCAGTCCGAGGTGCCCGCGACGCCTGCCTTTTCGGTGATATCTTCGAAGACGAAATTGCCTTTGTTGAGGTAGAGTTTGTTCCGTCCTTTGTCGTTGGCGGCGAAATAAAGATCGGGGAGGCCGTCGCCGTTGATGTCGCCGATGGCTACGCCGGCGCCGTTGTAGTAGTAGATATAGCTGAGGATGCCCAGGCCGGGTTTTGACGCCAGTTTGTTGACGAAGTCCACATGGGTTTGCGATGCGGGAAGGGATTCCAGCCAATCAGCCGTGTGAGTGCATCCGGCGCCAAGCAGCCAGGTTGTTATGGATGCGATAAATAGTGTCGGGGTTATCCTCATATTCAAGCAAATGTTGATCGGGGGCGTAAAGGAAGATGGCCGGGTAGCGTTGCGGGTGGAATTTAAGCATGTTCCGGGCGTCGGGGTCGGAAAGGAGCCGGGCTTTCAGGTGTGGCGCGTATTTTCGGACGAAGGCCTGCAGTTGAGGGATGGGTGCGGTTGAAACGATGTAGACGTTCATGATGGTATAGAGGCCGGCAGAGTCGTCCATTTTGCGGGCGGCGCGCTGGCAGTGGTCGCAGGTGGGGTCAAAAAATGCGAAGAGCCAGCCGCGATCATGGGGAAGATCGGCATTGGCGAAGGCGTGGCCGTCCGGAGTTTGAAAGATAAATTGAGGAAGGGTAAGCGCAGGGCCGCCGGGGCCCTGCGCCATTGTGAAGTTGGCTATCAATAACAGTATTACAGTGCGGACAGATCCCATATTTTCATGTTCTTGAGTGTTGCGCTGCCGCCGGTGGAGAAAGCCTGACAGCCGGTCGCACCCTTTTCGGGATAGACGTAGGTGGTGAGGACTTTCTCGCCGCCGTTGACGAATACTTCGAGGGAGGATTTGTCGAAGAGGATCTCCAGCCGGACCTTGCCGCTGACGCCGGGGAGGGCGATGGTTTGGCGGATACGGTCGGGGGTGGGGCTGGTGGAGGAAGTCTTTGACCGATCGATATAAACTTCGTGGTGCGCGGCGTCATAGCCAATGATCGTTTCGTGAGATCCGTCGGCGGTGCGGCCGATACTGAATCCCGCGGTGCCACCGGCAGCGGGTTCCACTTCCGCGTCGAGCCACCAGGCGTTGTTGTTATGCCCTGCCGAGAGGTTGGTATGGCCGTCGAATTGGAGGATGGTCGTTTTTGCCGGCGCCGGGAGGGCTTTCTTTACGATGGCCGCGGGCTGCTGGATCAGCCTCAGGCCTTCGGCCGTCTTGCGAATCGTCATGTCGCGGGAAATGGACATCTGGCCGGTCCAGGGGTAGGTCTTTTGTTTCCCGGGGACCATCCAGCCGATGAGGACCTTTCCGTTGCCGGGCATGTTATTCCACGGGATGGCCGCGTAGAAGCAATCGCCGTCGTCGACGGGCAGGATGAGAGAGGACGGGTTGTCGTTGGTGAACGTTTTGCCGTCGAAGTTGCCGATGAAGTACTGCATGAAGGTGCCGCGGGCGCTGCCGCCGGCCGAGTTCATGAGCACCCATTTTTTCCCGCCGCCTTCCACGGGCAATTCGATGAGCGAGGGGCATTCCCAGCCCGACCCGATGAAGCCTTCCGGGCCGAAGTCGCTGAGAATCGTCCAGTCTTTGAGATTCGGCGACCCATAGAATCGCACCTTATGTTCCATGGTAAGCACCACGGCCATGATCCATTTGTTGCCCGGTTTGTACCAGAAGACGTTGGGATCCCGGAAGTCATGCATTTTCAGGTCGATGACGGGATTTTTCGCGTATTGGGTAAATGTGTGGCCACCGTCGTTGCTATAGGCGATCCATTGGGATTCCTTTTTCAGGTTGGGCTGATGGCCCGTGTAGATGGCCACGAGGCAGCCGCCGTCCTTGCCGAAGCCGCTGGTGTTGTGTTCGTCCCAGACGGCCGAGCCGCTGAAGATCCAGACCGTGTCGCCTTTCGCCTTATCGATCATTTCCGGGATGGCTACGGGGAGGTGGTTCCAATGGAGGAGATCTTTCGAGGTCGCGTGGCCCCAGCTCATGTGGCCCCATTTGTTCTCGAAGGGATTTTGCTGGTTGTAGAGGAGGTATTCTCCTTTATACCAGATCGGGCCATTCGGATCGTTGGTCCAGTTCTTCTCGGGGGTGAAGTGGTAGCGCGGCCGGTATTGTGGAGTCGGCGCTTCGTCCTGGGCGTGGGTGGCGACCGTGCTTAGTAGTGCGGCGGCTATAATGATTCTACGCATACTAGTATCCTTTATTCTGAGTGTACAATCCGTTTGTGAAAACGATCTGTTCCTGCGGGATCGGGAAATATTCGTGTTTCCCCTTTGTGAACTGGGCATTGGCAAGGAACGGGTGCCGGACCTTTTCTATTGCAAAATAACTATTCATGACCTGATCAGCAATACCCCAGCGAACCAAATCGAAGAAGCGGGTGCCTTCCATGGCGAATTCCAGGCGGCGTTCCCATTGGAGGGCTTTAAAAGCGGTAGCCTTATCCCAGGTGGGGATGTTGGTGCCCGGTTTATAGACGTCAATGCGGTAGTTGCTGGGGTTGGTGCCGTTGGTCCGTTTGACGAGTGGGCTGACGGCTGCCGCGCGGGCCCGGACCTGGTTGATCAGGGGCAGGGCTGCGTTGGGGTTGTTGAGCTGGATCTGGGCTTCCGCCTGCCAGAGCAGGACGTCGTCATAGCGGATGATGTCCATATTGACCGAGGTACCGTAGAAGGGGCCGAGTTTTTTGAAGCAGGGGCAGGAGGCGAGTTGTAGTTCTTTCATCGTGCCGAATCCGCCGTAGACGCCCGAGAGGCGTTCCCAGGAGTGGCGGTATGGTATTGACGCATCGTATTTATAGGGATGGCCATCGATGCCGACGGTATGGTCGATGCGCGGGTCGACGCCGTTGGTGATGAAATCGATGCTGTCCTTCATTTCCGTGCCCGGGTCGTTGAAGTGATCGAATTGGGGCAGGCCATTGGCGTCGGTCTTGAAGGCATTGACCATATTCTGCGACGGAATATGGAAGGCGCAGCAGCCGTACTGGGGGGCGCCGGCGAAGTAATTGAGACTGGTGGACATGCCCAGGCGGCCGCCGATGGCTGTTCCGTCGTTGATGGAGTATTGGATGGCGTAGATGGATTCCGGTCCGTTGTCGTGGCCGTCCAGAAAGTTGTAAGCGAAGTCCGTATTCAGGGAATATTGTTTTGAATTGATGATGTCATTTGTGAGCGTGACCACCTGTTGGAGTTTGTTAGCGTCGACGCCGGTGACGTTATAGTTTGCGTCCTGGGTATAGGCATGGAAGAGGAGGGCTTTGGCGAGATAGGCTTTTGCCGCGAGCTGGTTGGCACGACCCGGTTCGCCCGGCTGGGTGGTTGGCAGGTCTGTGATAGCCGCCTGGAAGTCCTGTTCGATCTTTGTCCAGAGCGAGTCGTTGCTCATCGTGTTACCGACTTTCAGGATGTCGTCGTTGGATGCCGTCTCGTCGAACCAGGGGACGCTGTGGAAGAGTACTTTCAGCAGGAAGAACATATGTCCGCGGAGGAAGCGCATTTCGCCGATGCGGATCGTTCGTTTCGGAAATTCCGCGTCGGTGATCTTGTCGAGAGCGCGGAGGGCGACGTTGCAGCGGGAGATCGCCGCGTAGGCGCGGATCCAGGCGCCGGGGAAGCCGAAGTCGCCGAAACCATTGTTATCCGCTGCGACGAGGTAGAATTGTTCATAGCGATCCATCTGGCCCTGGTCGCCAATGTCTCCCCCACCCTTGTAGGCATCGTCACTGCGAATACTGCCCCACTCCCAGTTGCTGGTGATAGGTGCGTCCCACCAATCGTTTGCGATCCCTGCGTAGGCAGCCGTGGCCAGGCCGTCGACTGCTGCCGGTGTGGTCAGGTCGCTTTGGGACAGCGCGCCCTGGGGTTTGTAGTCAAGGTATTTTTTACAACCGAAGCCGGAGAGCGCCGCGAGGATCAGAAGGCCGTATATCCATTTATTTTTCATATTGCATTTTTAAGGTGTGTTAGAAATTTGCGTTGATGCCAACGGTCACCGAGGTGGGTACGGGCCAGGAATTGAAGTTGGTGCGTTCGGGGTCCTTGCTGGTGAGTTTGCCTGACTTGATGGCAAAGAGATTTTGTCCCGAGACATAGAGGCGGAGACTTTGCAACGCGGCTTTTGCGGCGATGGGTTTTGGCAGGGTATAGCCGATCATCGCGTTGCGGAGCTTGAAGTAGGCGCCGTTGACGAAATAATAATTTGACGTGCGGCCTTCGTTGTTGAGATTGAGCACCGTCAGTGCGGGAATGGCCGATTTTGTGTTCTGTGGCGTCCAGGCGCTGAACACGCCGGGGCCGGCATTTGTATTTGGGGCAACCGTCGTATTGAAGCCTTTCGCCGGATCGTAATTCGTGACGGCGGCTACGCCGCTGCCAAACAGGGAGACGTCGAAATTCTTATAGTCGGCGCTCAGGCGGAGGCCGAAGAGCAGCTTTGGCAGCGTAGTGCCGAGCCAGGTCTGGTCCAGCACATCTACTTTTCCGTCGCCGTTGAGATCATCATAGCGGATGCGGCCGGGGGCTGCGCCGGGCTGGGTGGCGTGGTTGGATACTTCCTGGGCGTTTTGGAAAATTCCGTCCGTCTTATAGCCGAAGACCGAATATTGGGAGTGCCCGATGATGCTGTGGTTGGGATCGCCGGGATAGGCCGAGCGGACGTCTGCCGGCAGCTGGGTGATCTTGTTGGCGAAGTGGCTCAGGTTGCCGGTGATCGCGTAGTGCAGTTTCCCGGATGTCGTGTTCTGGTAGCTGAGGATGAACTCCCAGCCTTTGTTGTTGATGCTGGCGCCGTTGAGCCATTGTTGCTGGCCTTCGCCTACAGCCGCCGCGATCGGCGGCTGGATGAGAATATTGCTGGTGTTGCGGTTGAACCAGTCGAAGCTGCCTGAGAGCGACTCGTTCATGAAGCCGAAGTCGAGGCCGATGTTGGTTTCTTTTGTCTGCTCCCATTTCAGGTTGGGGTTACCCAGTTGTACCTGGACGAAGCCCGAGGGCAGGGTGCCGGTGTTGATCCCGTTGAGGTCATAGGCTGTACCTGTATTCAGCCATTGGGGGTAAGCTGCGCTGGAGGTGCCGTAGTTGGGTTGGAAGAGGGTATACGCGGAGAGATTGCCGATGGCCTGGTTACCCACGACCCCGTAGCCGCCGCGGAGCTTCAGGTTGGAAACGAAATGGATGTTGCGGAAAAATTCTTCATTGTTGATACGCCAGCCGATGGTACCGGCGGGAAAATACCCGTAGGGGTTGTTTGTCCCGAAGCGGGAGGAACCGTCCCGGCGCAGGGTGAAGGATGCGAGATAGCGGTCCCCGTAGCCGTAGAACAGTTTGCCGAATTGCGAAAGAAGCCGATAACCTGTCGCGCTGCCGCTGGTGGTTTGGGTCCCGGAGCCTGCGCTAAGCTGGAAATAGCTGAGGTCCTGCAGGGCGAAATTCGTGACTGAGCCGGTGAACACCTGGTAGTCGTCGTGGACGGCTTCGATGCCGCCGAGGATATTCAGACGATGCTCACCGATCTCGAGGTTATAGTTGGCAGTGTTCGTCCAGGTGAAGGTGAATTCCTTGCCCTGGGTGAGGGTGAGGCTGTTGAAGGATTGCACGGGGCCTTCGTCGCCGATGAGCGTGATGTGGCGGCTGGGTTCGTCGTCATAGTCGAAGCCGAAGCTGGTGCGCAGGACGAGCTTTTTTATCACTTCGAGCTCGGCGTAGAGATTGCCATAGACCTGCAGCCTGTTGTTCGTATTCCAGCGATTGAGGTACTGGATGTCGACGGGATTGTTACGATCAGTATATCCCGGGCCGATGGGTCCGCCGAAGGTGCCGTCTGTCTTTCTGAGCGGGATCGTGGGCGCGAGGATCAGCGCGAGGGTGGGCGTCCAGGCGCCGCCGGGGTCGGTGGAGGAGCCTACCTGCGAGGAGCGGGAGATCTGGAGATTCTCGCCGACGCGCAGTTTGTTGTTGAAGCCGCTCACATGCGAGTTGATGCGAGCGTTGTACCGTTGGTAATACGAATACTGGAGCAGGCCATTGTTGTCCAGATAGCCGAGGTTGATGGAAATCCCGTTACGGGCGTTGCCGGCGGCAATGCCGATATCGTTTTGCGTGATATGTGCTGTTTTGTAGAGCTCGTTCTGCCAGTTCGTGTTGCCGACGGGTTCCAGCGGGCTGCCGCCGACGAAGGGGGCGACATTCACTTTATTGAGCACGGGATTGGAATAGTCGTTGTTCCAGTCGTAGGTATAGATCTGATTTACGAGATTGTTGGGGTCGGTGCCATCGTTGACGGCGGCGCGCCATAGCGCTTTACCGCGGTCAACGGTATTGAGCACCTTTTCCTGCCAGGGGCGTTCCGTCTGCCAGGTGAGGTTCGAATTGAGCGAGATGCGCAGCCGGTCGCCGGAGGTGCTACCATCCTTTGTGGTGACGATGATGACGCCGTTAGAGGCGCGGGAGCCATAGATGGACGAGGCCGAGGCGTCTTTCAGTACCTGGATGGAGGCGATAGAGGCGGTGTTGAGGTTGGCGAAGTCTTCGTATCGCGTGGTGGGTACTCCGTCGATGATGTAGAGGGGGTTCGTGTTGCCGAGGGTGTTCACGCCGCGGACCAGGATCGTCGGCGGATTGCCATTACCTCCGGTGGGCGAGCCGTCGGCGGAGATGTACAATCCGGGCACCTGTCCCTGGAGTGCGATCATCGGGCTGGTGGTGGGTACGTCTTTTATGGCCGCGAGGTTGACCACGGAGACGGCGCCGGTGAGATCCACCTTCTTTTCCGACTTATACCCCGTGACCACCACCTGGTTCAAATCGTTGATGCCATCGAGCATCGTGATACTGAGTTCGGTGGTGGTTGTTATTACCCTGACCTGCTGGCTGTTCATGCCGATGTAGCTTAGTGTCAGGAGATCGCCCGGGCTGGCCGCGATGGAGAAGCGGCCCGCCGAGTCGGTCATCACGGAACGCTTGCCGGCAAGGACGGAGACTCCCTGCAGGGGTTCTTTTGTCGTATTCCGGATCACTGTTCCCGTGATCACCTTTTGCTGCGCGAAGGATATCAGGCTTAGCAGCAGCAATGGCAAAACAATCTGTACTTTTCTCATAATCGTTGAGTTGTTTATAATTAATGCGCAATCAATTTTGTTATCTCGGCCACTTCGTATTCCGGGCAGGGGCCGCTGTAGCTGGCGATGAGTGCGCCCATGGCGCTGGCGAACTCGATGGCCGTTTCCGGGGGTGCGTTGTGGTAGTGCTGGTAGAGGAGGCCGGCGAGGAAGGCGTCGCCGCTGCCTACGGTATCGGCCAGGTCTACCCGAAATCCCGGGTGTTCGTAAAAGGTGTTGTTCATCGTCATCACAGACCCCTGGCTGCCTTTTGTTACGACGATGGTGGGGATGCGGAAGCGATCCTGCAGGGCGAGGATGCGATCGTGCTCTGTGTGATAGTCCGAGAACCACCCGGTGAGGAGTTCGAGTTCACCAAGGTTGAGTTTGAGGAGATGGGTTTTTTTGAGCAGGTGTTCGAGGGTATGCCGGTTGTAGTGTGGGGGACGGAGGTTGATGTCGAGTACCCGGTAGTTTGCGAGGTCCTGCAGGCGGAAGAGGACGTCCCGGTTGGTTTGGGTCCGGGTGCTGAGGCTACCGAAGATGAAATAATCGCATTGTTGCAAGAGGGGGGCGAAATGGTCGTCCCATTGGATATTGTCCCAGGCGACGGGTTTGACGATATCGTAGTGGATCTCCTCGGCTTCGCCCGGGGTCATCGTCACCTTGCCGGTGTCGAGCTCGAAGTCCATCTGGAAGAAGTCGGTGGTGATATCCTGGCGTTCCATCAGTTGGATGAGGCGTTTGCCGTAGTTGTCGAGGCCGACGCGGGTAATGAGGGCGGGGCGGATGCCGAGTTTTCGCAGATGGTAGGCTACGTTCATGGGTGCGCCGCCCGGGACGACGGTGTCGGGTAAGATGTCCCAGAGGATCTCGCCAAAGCAGACGATGGGGTAATTCATTTCAATGCTTGTTTTATTTGGTGCGCTGCTTAGTGCGCCATCAATGTATACTCTATTTGTTCCAACGACTTGCCTTTGGTCTCCGGCATGAGTTTCCAGACGAAGAGGAGCTGGATACACATCATGATCGCGAAGAAGAGAAAGGTGTTGCCGCCGCCCGCTTTTTCCGCGAGCCAGGGAAAGGAGAAGGCGATGATCGCCGCCATGACCCAGTGGGTGGTGCTGCCGAGGGTTTGTCCCTTTGCCCGTACGGGGTTGGGGAAGATCTCCGAGATGAAGACCCAGATGACCGCGCCCTGGGAGAAGGCGAAGAAGGCGATGTAGATGAACAGGAATACGGGGACCATGAAGCCATTGAAGGAGGTTGCGTAAAAGGACCATGCTACGAGGCCCAGGGTCAAGATCAGGCCGAAGGAGCCGATGAGCATGAGGGTGCGGCGGCCGATGCGATCGATGAAGTTCATGGCGATGAGGGTAAAGGCGAAGTTGACGATGCCGATGCCCGCTGTCGATAGTAATGAGGAGTTCTTGCCGAGGCCGGTCATCTCGAAGATACGTGGGCTATAATAAATTATGGCGTTGATGCCCGAGACCTGGTTGAAGATGGCAAAGAGGATGGCCAGCATGACGGGGGTGCGATGGCGCCGGGTGAAGAGGGCTTCCGCCGCCGGTTGCCGTCTGTCGTCATCGGCGGCGTGTTGGATATCCTGGAAGGTGCGTTCGCCATTGACCGGGTCGATCGCCAGGAGGATGCTTTTTGCCTCTTCGGATCTGTTTTTGTGCAGGATCAGCCAACGCGGGCTCTCCGGAACCCAGCGCAGGAGGAGGAGGAAGATCGCCGAGGGGATGGCCTGGATGCCAAGCATCAGCCGCCAGCTGTGTTCACCGGTCCGGCCGATAAGGTAATTTGAAAGGTAAGACACGACGATCCCGAAGACCACGTTGAACTGAAACAGGCCGACGAGTTTTCCGCGGCGTCCGGCGGGGGCGATCTCCGAGATATAGATGGGCGCCGTGACGGAGGATGCCCCGACTCCCAGGCCGCCCATGAAGCGGAAGAAGAGGAAGGCATACCAATTGGTGGAGGCGGCGGTGCCGAGTGAGGATAATAAATAGAGGACCGCTATTATGTACAAAGTACGCTTTCGACCGAGACGATCGGTTGGAATGGCGCCCGTCAGGGCACCGACGACTGTGCCGATAAGCGCGATGGAGACGGTGAGACCATGTTGTAGTGAAGTGAGGCTCCAATAAGACTGGATCGATTGTTCCGCGCCGGAGATCACGGCTGTATCAAAACCGAACAAGAAACCACCTAATGCAATGACAAGGCTCCAGGTAAAAACACTTTTCTTTCCCATATAGCAATTCGTTTCTGGAGCCAAAGTAGAGGTTGGATGATGAAATGCTTTCCAAAATCATCTCAATGTTTTGCAAAATCCGCCCATGTGGTGAAAAATGTGACATTTATCTGAGATAGAAGGATTTATTGTCGTAAATTATATATGGAGAAATCCATTTTTAGAAAAGATTGGTACGGATTCGAAAGGTCGATCATCGAAAAACACTCAATTTTATCCGTATGACTGCCTTGCCAAAGACTGCATTACTCTACGGGGTCCTTTTGTTCGTTCTTTCCTGCTCGACCCCGGTCACCGAAAAAAAATACCGGATAGGCTTTGCTCAATGCACAGGTACCGAGAACTGGAAGCGGGCTACGCGGGAGGCGATGGCGCGGGAGCTTTCCTTTCATCCCGGTACCGAACTCATTTATCGCAGCGCCAATGACAATAGTGAATTGCAGGTGCGGCAGATCAAGGAGCTGCTGAACCAGAATATCGATATCTTATTGGTATCACCCAATGAAGCGAAGCCGCTGACCTCGGTGGTGGAAGAGGCATATAACCGGGGGATCCCGGTAGTTGTAATCGATCGCAAGACCAGTTCCGACCTTTATACCAGCTTTATAGGTATTAATAATTATGAGTTGGGAAAGATGGCGGGGGATTATGTTGCGCATTGCGTCCATGACACCGCGAATATCATCGAGGCGATAGGCCTGCTCGGGTCGACCCCGTCGGCGGAGCGGCAGCGGGGATTCGAGGACCGTGTTCGCCAGAGTCCGATGATCCGGATCAAGGCCCGGGTCTATGGCGCCTGGTTACAGGATAAGTCGACGGCGGCTTTTTTGCGGATCAAGGATCAGTTGGCGCCGGGTGATGTCGTGTTTGCGCAGAACGATCCGATGGCGGTGGGGGCCTACGAGGTGTATAAGAGCCTGGGAATGGAGAAGAGGGCCAGGTTCTTTGGGATCGACGGATTGTCGGGGCCCGGGGGAGGTATTCAGTTGGTTGCCGATCATGTATTACAGGCGACCTTTCTTACCCCTACGGGTGGAGAAGAGGCAGTCAAGACGGCTTTTGCCATTTTAGAGAAGCAGCCGTATCGCAAGGAAACGATCATGCCGACCGTGGTGATCGACTCCACCAATGTCCGGATCATGAAGCAGCAGACGGACCGGATCAACGATCAGACGCATGATATCGAGAAGCAATATGCCCTGTTGGTCGAGCAACGGCGGATCTATCGCAACCAGCGTAATCTGTTGTATATCGCCATTACGGCGTTGGTACTGGTCGGTTTGCTTGGGGGGATCGCTTTTTTTGCACTGCGCAACAACCGCCGGATCAACCGGCGACTGGCTGGTCAGAACGAGGAGATCCTTTTGCAACGGAATCAGCTGATCGAGATGACGGCAAAGGCAAAGGAGGCTACGGATGCGAAGTTCAATTTCTTTACCAACATCTCGCATGAATTCCGAACGCCGCTGACGCTTATCCTTGGGCCTTTGGAGGATTCCCTGGCATCGCCGAAGCTGCATTTTACCATCCAGCATAATCTGCAGCTGGTCCAGAAAAATGCGCTGCGACTAATGCGACTGATCAACCAGTTGATGGATTTCCGGAAGATAGAGGAAAACAAGATGAGGCTGGTGGTGTCAGAGAACAATATCACGGATTTCGTCAATGAAATAGCGGGGTCGTTCCTCGAGATCGCCCGGCGCAAGTCCATTACATTTACCGTTGCCAGCGAGGTGCGGCATCTTCGCATCTGGTTTGACGTAAATATCCTTGACAAGGTGCTTTTCAATCTATTGTCCAATGCATTCAAGTTTACGAATGAGAGTGGGACGATCTCGGTGACCATTGGTGTCGATGGCGCCCGCGAGAGGGTGCTGATCACGGTGCGGGATTCGGGGATCGGGATGACGCCGGAGGAGGTGGCGCATGCTTTTGATCTGTTCTACCAGGGTAATAAAAAGGCCTTCAAGGGAACGGGGCTGGGATTGTCGCTGACCAAGGAGATGATCCATCTTCATCATGGGAGTATCACGGTCGATAGCGCCAAGTGGAAGGGGTCTGTGTTTACCGTGAGTCTGCCGCTGCGACGGGAGGACCTCGGCGAGACGGAGACGGCGGTGGAGGTGCCGGCGTTGCAGCCGAGTGTAGAGGATATCAGTATCTATACGGCCGATATCCAGCCGGTGAGCTATGGGGACGAGACGCTTTCGTCCCGGCAGAAGGAGCATTCGCTGCTGGTGATAGAGGACAATGATGATCTTCGTGGATTTTTGAAAAAGCGATTGGGTGTGCATTATGATCTGCATGAAGCGGAGGATGCCGCCAGCGGAATCGCCAAGGCCTATGACCTGGTGCCCGATCTGATCATATCGGATATTATCTTACCGGGTGAGGACGGGCTGCATATCACTGAGTTGTTGAAGCAGGATCTGCGGACCTCGCATATTCCGATCATCTTGTTGACGGCGAAAGGAACGATCGAGGATCAGATCAAGGGGATCAAGGTCCGGGCGGATGCATTTATTGTGAAGCCTTTCAACCTGGAGTATCTGGAGGAGACGATCAAGAATTTGTTGAATAACCGGTCGGTGTTGCGTGAGCATTATACGAGTGAGTTACCGGTGGAGGTGCGGCCGGGGACGGCGACACGGGTGACGAGGAAATTCATCAATGAGTTCATTGCGATCGTGGAGAATAATATCCCGAATGAGGATTTTTCGGTGGATGATATTTGCCGGGAAGTCGGGATCTCGCGGGTACAGCTGTACCGGAAGGTGAAGGCATTGATGGGGTATAACGTGAATGACTATATTTCGACGGTGCGGCTGCAAAAGGCTAAGTTTTTGCTGGCGGATGTGCAGTATAGTATTTCGGAGGTTGCTTCGCGGGTGGGATTTTCGTCGCAGGCATACTTTTCGACGGTGTTCAAGTCGAAGTTCGGGATCACGCCGAGTGAGTATCGGGAGAAGAAGAGGGGGCGGTGAGGGGCGATGGAGTATTGAGGCGACGAAATGACGTTGCCGTTTGACGAAATAACGTCGAATAACGAGCGGCTGGTTTGCTTATCGGCTGAGGCTCAACGTTTCATTGATTGGCATTGAATTCGTGTGGATTTGTGAAAAATCAACGACATGAAAAGAATGGCTATTTTATTCGCGATCTTCTTCGCCGGGGTTGCCGGGTTTGCGCAGTCCGCCGGAGTAAAGAATATTTTGCTTGTGCATGGTGCTTTTGCCGATGGCTCGGGTTGGGCGGGCGTATATAAGATGCTTACGGCAAAGGGCTATAATGTTACCGTCGTGCAGAATCCACTGAGTTCGCTGGAAGACGATGTGGCGGCGGTCAAGCGGGCGCTGGACCGGCAGACGGGGCCGTGTATCCTGGTGGGCCATAGCTGGGGTGGAACCGTGATCACGGAGGCCGGAGATGATGAACGGGTGGTCGGACTCGTGTATATTGACGCCTTCCAGCCGGATGCGGGTGAAACGACCCTTCAGTTGGCTACGTCGACGCCCGATCTGTCCGGCGGTGGCATTCTCCCACCCGACGCGAGTGGGCTGATCTATTTCGATAAGGCGAAATTCCATAGTGGATTTTGCGCCGACCTTCCGGTAGCGGAAGCGGACTTTATGTATGCCTCCCAGATCCCGGTGGCGGGCAAGGGTTTTGTTGCGCCTGTCACGCATGCGCCGTGGAAGACGAAGCCGTCATGGGCGACCATCGGAACGGAGGATAAGGCGATCAATCCGCTCCTTCTGCGCCGGCTGTATCAGCGTTCCGGCGCGAAGGTGGTGGAGATAAAGGGTGCGAGTCATGTAGTTTTCATTTCCCATCCAAAGGAAGTAGCGGATGTGATCGAGGCGGCGGCGAAGGGGTCGCATTGATCAGGGGATGCGGGGGGGTGAATTCGCCATTGGCGTCGGCGCTGAGGACCATGCTCATGTAGTCGAAGAAGGGGCGCATGTTCTTGAAGGTATCGGAAACCACGCTGACGAATTCGGGACTAAGGACCTCTTTGTCGGTGAAATTGCGGATCAGGAGGAATTGTTTGTGCTTCAGGAGGCCGGCGGCGGGGTGATCGGCGGGAAAGCCGTTGGGCACACGCTTCAGTTGTTCGCCCTTAAGGGCGCCGAACGTTTCCACGAATTTTTTTGCGTTGAGGATCTTTTTTATTTGTTTGTCGTCGAAGGCGATGTCCTCCCGGATCAATTTGAGGTCGGGGACAGATGGGGCCCAGAAGCCGCCGACCACGACGCTGTTGCCGCCGGGTTCGAAGTGGTAGTAGTAGCCGCCGCGGCGCTCGCGGCCAGCGCGCCGGAAATGACCGCCCCAGTTGGATTTATAGGGTGTTTTGTCTTTTGAGAACCGGGTATCGCGGTAGATGCGGTAGAGGCTTTTTTTACCGGATGGGGTCTCGAGTAGATCGTGACGGCTGAGGGATGCCAGCAGCGCGTCGGCGAAGATCTCGAGGGCCGGGAGGTTTTCGAGGTATCGGTCTTTGTTGGCGTCGAACCAGGGTTTGTTGTTATTGGCCTTTAATTCTTTAAGGAACTCGAAAGCCGAGCGCGGAATGACAGGTGCGTTCTTCATGTTTTGAGCGATGCTGTGCGGCGGACCGCCGTTTGGATCAAAGATACAAACCGATCAATTCAGATAAACCGCTTTCAGAACCCGCTGCCGGCCATTTTTTTCCATCACGGCGATATAGTAGATATTATGTCCGGGCAGGCTGGTGATCAGCGTTGTTTCGGCTGTGAGGCTATGCTGATGCTGGAGGGTCCGGCCCTGCGTATCATAGACGAGGATATCATAGGTTTTTTGGGAGCGCGCCGACGGCATGTCGATCCTGATATGGGTTCCCTCCGCGATTATTTTTGGTTGGGCATTAGCGCCGGTAACGGTGACATCGACGGTGTTGCTATAGGTGGAATTTCCATCCAGGTCCTGCTGCCGGATGCGGTAGGTCAGATGGCCTTGCTCCGAGGACGCCGTGCGATCTGCATAAGAGTAGGAGGTCGCGGTGGCGCTGTTCCCGCCGGCATTGGAAGAAGGGATGAAGGCGATCTGCGCAAAATCGCTGTCCGTGGTACTTCTTTCAATGGAGAATCCTTTATTGTTCTGTTCTTGTGTTGTCGACCATTTCAGGAACACCGAGCCGTCACTCTGCTGCTGGCCATTAAAGTAGGAATAGCTAACCGGAAGGATGAGGCCGAGGGGATTGGCGACGACCGCACAGTTGCTGTTACAGGAGGCATCGTATGAGCAGATGCTATAGTTGATGCCGGTTTGCGGATCGGTGAGTTGCAAAGAGAGCGTGCCGGCGGTGGGTAGGTTGGAGCCATAGAAGCAGTAGCTCACCTGCGTGTTTCCTCCGCTGAGGGTCGGCACTCCGGCGGGACCGAATGTCGTGCCGACGGCGCTTGTGCCTGTCGTGGTGATCCAGACATTGGTAATGGCAAAGGGAGTCAGGGTCGGGAGGGAACCGGAATAGGTGAGGGTAAGATTACCCGTCTTTGCGGTCGCGGGTACGGCAGCATAGGAGGTGCCGACGAAATTTACCGCGTAAAGGGTGCCGCTGACATTGGGGCAGGAATTCGCCCCACCGTTGCTATTCGCGCGGGAAGTGACGCCGGCGCAAGAGGAAGGTAATTGAGCTTCCGTCGTGGTCGCGGCCAGGAGGGCCGCGGCAAATAGCAATTTGGGGAATAGGGTACGGATCCTCATTTGGTTTCTGGTGTTGGTCCCAATAGAGACGATATAAAATGAAAGATTAATGTGTTCGCCTTTCGGATTCCCTGCTTTTTGGTTGAAAGATTTAGCGAGGACTAAGTAAATCCTTTATTATGTTGCTCCGGGCGGGCATGGGAATTGCTAAATCACCGGATATGGAACAGATGAATACAGATGGTTTGGTGCTGGTGCGCATCGACTATGACGCTGCCGATCTTCCGGATTCGGTGAAGCGGACCCATCCCGTGTTATATGAGCAAGGGGGATCGATCTGTTGTCTGCTTGGTCCCGACCCGGCGACAGGGATCTTTGGACGAGGCAGCACGCCGAAGGAGGCGATGGCGAATTTCGACCGTCAGTTCCAGGAGCGGCTCGAGCGGCCGATACCCGGGGATGAGGTTTCCGAGTTTATTCAGCAGCGGCATATTTAGGGTTACCGGGCGGCAGCCTCCGGCAGGATGAGTTACCGCGTGATGATTATGGCGCGGATGACGCGGGGTGATGGGCCGAAGTGAGGGCCGCCCCAGTCGGTTTCGTCACCGTTGAGGATGCGGCTGCGTTTGAATTCGCCGTTATCGTAGCTGCCTTCTTCCACGACGGCGTACTGCCAGGCTTTCCCTGCGTTGGTGCCGGCAGGGCGGAAGATCACATGACATTTATCGCCGATGAGGAGGAATTCGTTCTCATGCAGTTGGACGATCATCAACTTGCCGTCCGTATTTTGATTTGGCTTCAGAGCCTCACGGTCGCCGAGACCGAAATGGACAACGGCCTGCCAGGAACCGAGGTCGATGATCTGTTCGCCATGATCTTCGCTTTCGATCGCGGCTTTTATCTTTCCTTCAAAACTCCACTTCGCCAGTTGGGGCATCATGGTGGCCGCTACCGCATAGCCGGCGCTGAAGGGCGCCAGCCGTTGGGCGGTCTCTGTGGGTGTCTCTCCCCTACCGTTATCGTCGATGCCAAAAGGCGAGAAGCCGATGCCGCCGTTGGCGAGTGCGGCGTCAAAGTATTTGGCGTTCTCCACGCGATGGCCGATCTCGGGAATGAAGAGTGGGTTGTCGGGGCGGGTGTAGAGGTCGAGGACCTTTTGCACTTTGGCGGCGCCTTCGAGATAGATATCGGGTGCGAGCAGATCGATGGCCGGAGCCGCGATCTTCCAGATAGGGATCACGTTGTCGGTGGGACCGCCACTCTCGTAGCTGTCGGCCATGGGATCGGTGAGGGGATCGCGGAGCGCGGCGTTGACATAGAGCGGGAGGGGATATTCCGCTTTACCGGCGGCGGCGACCTTGCCGATAAAGGAGGCGATGGACCAGGCCTGGAAGTATTCGTCGGCGCGAGGGCCAAAGACTTCCTGCCAGGAGCCTTTGCCAACGACAGGACGGTTGAGGGTTTTTAAGAGTTCGGGGGCGAGCAGTTGTTTCGGGACAGGTCCGTCGAAGAGTTTTTGAGCTTGCAGGGAATAGTCGCGGACGCTGCCCCAGGAGCCGGATTCGTTCTCTACCTGCACCATGATGACCGTGTGTTTTTCGTCGGCTTCTTTTAAATGATGCATGAATGCCGCGAAGGCCTTGACGTCGGCCTGTTCGGTTGCTTCGCTATGCGGAGACGGCGAGTCGATGGGCTGGCCTTTCCTGCCGGTGATGTTTGGATATTTTTTTGGATCCTGCTTCATCCAGAGCGGCATGTAGTGGTTGCTGCCGTTCTTCCAGGTCGCGAACCAGAGAAGAACGAGACGAACGTTGTGATCGCGGGCCTGGGTCAGCAGGGTGTCGACGAGGGAGAAGTCGAACTTTCCTGGCAGAGGTTCCACCTGTTCCCAGTAGACGGGCAGTTCGAGGGTGTTGAGATGGAGTTGTGCAGCGGCCGCCCAGACATTGGGCAGGAGTGCAGGCCACGCGCTGGAGTTGTGGGCCTGGCCACCAAGGATGAGGAAGGGCTGGTTATCCACCAGCAGGGCGTGGCGGCCGTTGAGGGTTTGGATGCGGGGAAGATTGGCGGACTGGCTGCGGGTGACGGGTTGACCGATGGCAGCTGGTTGGCCGATGGTGACGACGGTCGTCAGCAGGAAGGCAAGGCAAAAGAGGAGCGGCTTCATGATCGTTGGGATAATATTTAAAGCGTTATTTTATCTTTTCCACAAGGAGGCGTTCGCCGGCGGTGGCGCTGAGGGTTTCCTGGCGATTGTCGTAGGTCAGGACCATGGAACCGTCGAAGCTTTCGACGGACTTTATTTTTAAACGCAGGCCGAGGCGGATACCGCGATTGTTGAGAAACCGCAGGAGATCGGAGCTGCCGTGGACGACGGCGCAGAGCCGGACGGTGTCGCCCGGGCGGCAATCGGTGAGGCGGAGGTAAGCGATCCAGGCGAGTTTGCCGTTCTTGTCGGGAATGACGGAGCCATGGGGATCCAGTTTGGGAAATCCGAGGAGTTGATCCATTTTATCGAAAAAGGCGGGGGATTGGATGTGCTCGATCTGTTCGGCAATGTCATGGACCTCTTCCCAGCCGAAGCCCATCTTTTCCACGAGGTACATTTCGGTGAGGCGATGTTTGCGCACGATAAGTCCCGCCTCTTTCTTTCCTTTTTCCGTGAGGCGAACGGGTTTATAGCTTTCGTAGTGAACGAGCTTTTTTTCTGCCAGTTTTTTCATCATGCTGGTGACGGTAGGCATTTTTATGCCCAGGTGACGGGAAAGATCGTTGATGTTGGCTTCGCCGTTCTCGCCGGCGAGGTTGAAGAGGGCCTTCAGGTAATTCTCTTCCGTGAGTGAGTTCATGGATTAAATATAGGGAATTATTTTGTTAGATGGCTCTAACTTTATAGTTTTGATGCAAAGCTATTTTTTATGAGAGTTGTCGTTTTTTGGTTGATAATGGGAGTTGTTTGTGGCGGGGAGGTGCGGGCGCAGGGCGGCGTGGATTCGGCAAAAGAGTTGGACCAGGTGGTGGTGACGGGAGTGGCGCGGGAGACGCGGATCAGGGACAATCCACTGGCGATGAAGACGGTCTCGACGAAGGAGATCGGGCGGAGCTCGGCCTCCAACGTGATCGATGCGATCGCGGCGCATGCTCCGGGGCTGGCGACGGTGAAGACGGGGCCGAATGTTTCGAAGCCATTTATCAACGGACTGGGGTATAACCGGGTATTGACCTTGTATGACGGGCTGCGGGTGGAGACCCAGCAATGGGGGGATGAGCATGGGGTGCCGATGGACGACTATGCCATAGAAAGGGCGGAGGTGATCAAGGGTCCGGCCAGCCTGATGTATGGGTCGGATGCGATCGCGGGAGTGCTGAGCCTGTTCCCGGCAGTGCCGCATGAAAAAGACGGGTTGTTGCGGATGCGGGTGTTGTCGGAATATCAGTCGAATAACGGGCTCATCGGAAATGGACTGACGCTGAGCCGGGGTGCTACGCGTTGGAGTTGGGCGGTGCGCGGATCGGAAAGAATTGCAAGAAATTATCTCGATCCGGTGGATGGCCGCGTATATAACACAGGGTTTAAAACGGGAAATGTATCGGGTTTTCTAGGCTATACTTCGCGGCATGGGCGGTCGGTGCTGAATACCAGTTGGTATGACAATCAGCAGGCGATCCCGGATGGAAGCAGGGATTCGCTGACGCGGCGGTTTACCTATCAGATCTATGAGGCGGCGGGATGGAAGCCGGGACAGACGCAGGTGGATGATATCAAGAACCGGCCGATCGTGCCCGATCGGGTGCTGAACGGTTATACGCTGGCGGCGCTGCGGCAGCGGATCCGGGACTGGCGGCTCTATTCGGATCATCAGTATTCGATCGGCGCAGGGGATCTTAACGTCAAATTGGGTTATGAAGAGAACCACCGGCAGGAGTTCAGTCATCCGACCGTGCCGAAGCTTGCAGGCGAGGACCTGCTTTTACAAACCCTGAGCTATGGCGTTCGGTACAACGCCCCTACCCTGCTGAACATCGCGCTTTCCGCGGGGGTGAACGGGATGTACCAGGTCAACCGAAATGCGGCTACCGCCACCGATCTGCCGATCCCCGACTACTATTTATTTGATGCGGGCGGCTATCTCTATGGAAACTGGAAGGAGGGGCGGTGGACTGTAGCCGGAGGGGTACGTTATGACGATCGGGAGGTCTGGGGGCAGCATTTTCATGGGGTGTCGGGGAGCATCGGGGCTACATTCAGGCTGGACGATCATCTGTCGGCGAAGGCAAATATTGCCCGGGGCTACCGGGCGCCGAACATCACGGAGATCGCGGCCAACGGCCTCGATCCCGGTGCGCATATCTATTATATCGGGAATCCCAACTTCACGCCCGAGTTCAGCGTACAGGAAGACGCAGGGCTCAGCGGGGAATGGAATGACTGGTCCTTTGGCGTGAACGTTTTCAACAACCATATCGACCATTATATCTACCAGGATCAGGCGGTGGATGCGGCGGGCAATCCGCTGGTGATCGTGGCGGGGAACAAGACCTTTCAATTTCAGCAGACGAATGCGCAGTTGTATGGAGGTGATGCGGAATTGCGGCTTCATCCGGTGGCATGGGGCGGGTTACGGTTGGATCAGGTGTTTAGCTGTGTGTATGGGTTCAATCGAAATAAGAAATATAAGGAAAGTGGGAGCCGCGGGGAGTATCTGCCATTTATCCCGGCGCCGAGATTTTTGGCGGGGGCAGAATACGAGCACCGGCTGGCGGCCGGGCTTTTACGGGGGGTGACCTTTCGGGCAGAGATGGACCATAATTGGCGGCAGGACCGCTACCTTGGGCTTTATCAGACGGAGACACCGACGGCGGCATATACGTTGGTGAATGTGTTGGTCGGGACCAGGGTGAAGTGTGGGGAGCGGCAGGTTGTCCGGCTGCAGTTGGCGGTCAATAATGTTTTGGACGTGGCTTATCAGTCGCATCTGAGCAGGCTACAGTATTTTGAATATTATACGGCTTCGCCGAATGGCCGACTGGGCATTTATGAGATGGGTAGGAATGTTTGCGCTAAGGTGATCTGGGAGATACGGTGATTTGGACGATTATTTTGTGGCTTTTGACGGTAATATCGGTGAAAGGGGCATGTGCAGGACCAATTTTGGTAAAAACACCCCATCATGAGAAAGAATCTTTTTTTAGCCCCGCTTTGCTTTTTTCTTTTAGTCAGTTTTGCCGATGGCGGCAAAACAATTGTTGGCCGCTGGAAGGTGGCCTACGGTAATAAGATCACGGGCGAGATCGTCTGCCGGCCCGACGGTCATTTCGAAGCAACCTTTACGGGGCAGACGTGGAAGGTTGGCGGCGAATGCAAGTTGGATGGGAACACCGTTTCCTTCACCGATAGCACCTGTGGTTTTGGATACTGGGGAAAATACAAGTTGACCTGGTATTCCAACGACTCGGTGAAATCATCGGTCATCGAGGATAGCTGTTCCGGAAGAAAGATGAATGGAGACGGCGCCGTGCTTGTACGCATGAACAAATAAGGTTATATTTAGTGGAAGCGGCCTGGCAGCCATGGATTACTCCCTCCGATATATTATTGTCGACGATGACGATTTCGACCGGCTCAGTCTTGAAACGGAGGCGAATAAATTTCCCTTCCTGCGGCGGGTCGCTTCCTGTTCTCATGCGTTGGAGGCGGCGGAGCTGATCTCCAACCACCAGCCGGATATCCTGTTCCTCGATATCGAGATGCCGGGGCTCAGCGGGCTGGAGCTGGTGAAGATGACCAGCGGCCAGGGTTGTATCCCGATCTTCGTCACTTCTCATCCGGAATTTGCGGTTGAGAGTTACGAGATCGAGGCCTTTGATTATTTGCTGAAGCCGTTGGCTGCAGACAGATTTGCACGAACAGTAAACCGGCTTTATCATTTCTGCCGGCTGCGCAGTGATGCCTTTTCATTTGCGCAGGAGCAGGCCAAGGATTGTTTGATCATCAAGCAGGGACATGACAAGGTGAAGATCCAGATCAGTGATATTGTGTACCTGGAAGCGATGAAAGATTATACCCGGGTGGTCATGGCCGGGGGGCAATACCTGGTGCTTACGACGCTGAGCGCCTTACAGGAAAAGCTACCGCCGGAGCGATTTATCCGCATCCATCGCAGTTATATCGTCAACCAGGAGCGGGTCAAGGGAGTTGCATCGACGAAGGTGCAGATCGGGGAAGAGGAATTGCCGGTAGGGAAGTTTTATAAGCAGGCGTTGAAGGGGATTCTACCGCTGTTATTGTTGGTTTTGTCGTTGGGGATGTTTGGTCAGAATGTGGCGCCCGATCTCTCGAAGATCGTCGATTATGGCGCGAAGATGAAGGCCTGGGTGGCGTGGTGCGAGAGTCTGCGGATCAATGCCAGCGTGAATCAGGTGCAGTTGCGGCAGGCGGGGTTGGAGGGGTTGCGGCTGAGCAGGCCGGAAGATGACGCGAACCGGAGCAATTTTTTTAGTTATCAAGGTCTGGGGTACTACTATGCGAGCCGCTTCGACAGTGCGCAATATTTTTTTTCCCAGAGTCTTTATGCGGCGCAGCGGGCGCGCGATGTCCGGAAGATCTCGCGGGCCTGTACGACATTGATCCCGGTGGATTTCCAATTGCAACTGACGGACAAGGTGGACAGTGTGAAGGAGATCCTGCAGTCCATTGTAGATACGACACGGGATCGCGAACTGCTGGCTGACGGAGATTATTCCCTTGGAAGTTACTATCAATACAAATCCTATTATAGCAGTGCGCAGGACTATTATATCCGGAGCCTGCAGCTGCGGGAAAAAGAGGTGGATACGACCAGTGATGCGCGGAAGAAATTCACCTTCGCTATTCAATGCGACCAGCTTTCGAAGCTGTACCTGAACACGGAGATGGCGGATAAGAGCCTGGATGCGTTGCACAAGGGGGAGCGATTTGCGGCCGTTTCGCCGAATGTGGCCAACCGGCTGACGAGTTCTTTTGTGGAGGCTTTTACGACTTCCGGCAAGATCGATTCCGCGTTGTATTATGACCGGAAGTTGGAGGCGGAGGTGGGGAATCCTTTACTTTTCCCGTCCGAGATCGTGTCCTCCGATCTGAACATCGCGATCTATTATCTCGACAAGAAGTTATTTGCATCCGCCGGCCCATGGATCGGAAAAGCGGATTCCGTGGCGGCGAAGATCCAATCGCCATTATTGAATTTCCAGGTGCAGATGACCCAGGCGAGGTATTTTGTGGGAATGGGCAAGTACCAGCCGGCGATTGACCTGCTGAACCTGTCGATGCCGGTGGCGAAGCAGTTGAATAAGGAGCTTTACAGCACCGATCTGAAATATATGGCTTTGGCGCAGGAAGGCAAGGGGAATACGGCTTTGGCGCTGCAATACAACAAGGAGTATGCGGCTGTCACCGACTCGCTGAACAAGGAGAAGTTGTCGCGGACCTTCGCCGACCTGGAGACACGATACCAGACGAATGAGAAGCAACGGCGCATAGATGTACTCGACAAGGAAGCGCAGTTGCGGACCCTGGAGCTGGAGAATGCTTCGCGAACGCGGTTGTTGCTGGCGTTGGGATTGGCGGCCATGGGAGCGATCTCGTTGCTGCTTTACTTTTTTTACCGGAGCAAAGAGCGGCTGAGCCGGGAGCTACGGATTGCCAATGAAACGAAGGCCCGGCTGTTCGGGATCATCGGGCATGACCTGCGATCGCCCGTGAGCAAGATCATCCGGCTGATGCAATTGCAAAAAGAGCGGCCCGAGCTTTTTGCCGGAGATGCGGGGCGGCAGCATGAGGAGAAGATCAAGAAGGCTTCGGAGTCGGTGTTGGAAACGATGGAAGACCTGCTTTTGTGGAGTAAGAGCCAGATGCAGCATTTTACGCCGGATCTGCGGCCGGTGAGGCTGGCGGAGCTGGTCGATAAGGAGATCGGTTTTATCCGGCAGCAGGATAGCGGGGTGGAGATCGTGAATAAGACGCCATTGGGGCTGTTGCGGGAAACGGACGAGAACTTTTTGTCGATCATTGTCCGGAATTTGTTGCAGAATGCGGCCAGATATAATGAGGGGGCGGCGCCGATCGTGATCGATGCGGATCCACGGGAGATGACGATCACCAATTCGGCGAGGGGGGTAGATGTGGATGCCTTGAATGCGCGCATTGGAAAGGAATCGGTCGACAGCCGGAGTTCAGGATTGGGTTTACAGATCGCGGCCGATCTGGCGGCGAGGATCGGGGCGAAGTTGTATTTCCGGGCGGAAAATGGGGCGATTGTGACCGTACTCCGATGGAACGGGAAGGCTTAGGCGAGGTTCAGGATGGCAAGGAACCGCCGGATAGTTATCCAACGATTATTTTTTGACGTTTGTCGACTCTACGGCAAGCGTTTTTTTTATGCGTTGACCTTTATGCAAACAAACGGGGAACCCGATGCCAGTACCAAGATCGACCAAATGGATCCAGCGGCTGCTCCTGCTGCTGGCGGTCGTGTCCTTTATTTTAGCCATACTATTAATCCTTAAAAAATGAAAAAGCTATTGTTATGTGTTGTGTTGGTTCCGGGGATGATTGCCGCCCGGGCGCAGTTTTTTAAGAAAATGGTCGACAATGTGAAGCAGACGATGCAGAGCCGGGCGAATGGGAAGGCGAACCAGGCCACCAATAAGGCGTTGGACAAGGTGGATAGTTCGATGCGGGTCGGTGCGGCGCAGAATCCCAATGATACGTCGGCGGCCGATGTGACGATGAAGGCGTTGGGCATTCTGGCCGGGGGTGGAGGCGTCTCCGCGGCGGATTCGGCAAAGGCGATAGCTACATACCGAACAGCGCAGGGTGGGTCCGGGGTGATGTATATGATGGTTACGACCATGACCGGCAAGATGAACCGGAAGGACACCAGCCGGGCGTGGTTTACCAATAGCGGTGAGGGGCGGAGTGAGATGACGATCCTGGGAAGCGGGAAGCTGGTGCTTATCGGGCGACTTTCCGGGCCGACGTATAGCATCACGCTGGACGACGCGGAGAAAACCTATTCGCTGAATGTGATCGATACCAGTCTGATCAATAATGCGGTAACGTATAGTGTCGAGAAACTGGGGATGGAAACGGTTGTGGGATATCCCTGTACGCATGTGCGGATAAAGTCAACGACCGGGAAGGGGAAGTTCAGTTCGAGTACGGTATCGGAGTTATGGTTGAGCACGGCGGTGCCGGGGTATTCCATTCTAAAGAACGGCATGCTGGACAAGGGTGCGCAGATCGACATGCTGCGGGCTTTGCATCAGGCTGGGGTGGATGGGTTCTTTGTGAAGATGACGGCTGAGGACGGGAAGGATTATTCCATGGTGATGCAGTTGGTGTCGATGAAAGAAGGGAGTTTTCCCGCGGCGATGTTTGTGATCCCGGGTGGGTATAAGGAATCGGATGAGGGGATGATCCCTCATCTGGTGGGTGGAATGAAAAAGAAGCCTTAGCGGATGCCGACCAGGGCGGGACTTGCCAGGCCTCCTTCGATGAAATGCTGCGGCGCGAATTTGAAGTACCGGGCAGTTACCGGGCGATCGAGTGTCAGCACCTGTTCGACCGGGTTTGCGCGGATGTTCCCGAACTCGCCTTCGGCTACCTTCTTCCATTTGATGCGGTCGTCGCTGACATAGAAAATATAGCGATCCACGATGCCGTCGAGTTGCTTATCCTGCCGGGGAAGATAGGTGAAGGCATTGATGGTTTGCGGAGAGCCCATGTCGAAGGTAAAAGCGAAGGCGGGTTCCTTCATCTCCAGCTTCCAGGTTCTGGATGCCGCGCTTTTTGTTGTGTTGGCTGCGGACTGTGTGGCTTCGAGGGCCGGTTCGAGGAAGAGGCCGAAGTCGCTGAGAGCAATGCATACGGGGGATGAGACTATGCGAAGGCGGAGTTTTGTTGTTGTCGCGTTTTGCGGCAGGCGGATGAGGCGGTTGGCGCCGATGCTGGTGCCGGTGGCGATGGTTTCCCAGGCGTTGTTGTTTTGAGCGTCGATGGCAAAGGAGTCGATCCGTTGGCCGAGTTTTATATTTTCCCTTAGTCTGATGACGTTGAAGGTGGTGGGTTTGGCAAGTGTGATGGTCAGCTCGGGAGTAGTGATGGCGTCATCGGTTGCCCAATAGGAATAGCGATCCGCATCGAGAAGCCGGCCGGGGCCGTAGAGCGAAGCGTTCTTCCCGCGGATGTTGCTGGCAGTGAGTGCAGCGCCCCTTGCGAGGTTGTCAGCAAAGATCTTTTTCAGGAGATCGCCAAAGGCTTGCAGGTTGGCGACGTCGCCTGCCTCGAGGCGGCCTTCGCGATTAGGGGCAAGACCGAGATCGAGATCGGCGCCGCGACCGACGCTTTGATAATAGAGGTCGAGCAGTTGCGCGGGTGTTTTGGCCTTGCCGTCTTGCGAGGGATGATAGAACCAGCCTGGGCGGAAGGGGACATCGCATTCGGCGGGCATCCAGAATTCGCCGTTGCGGGTGCCGTTGGTCGCGAGCCAGTATTTGTTATAGCCGTTGGCGGGTTTCTTTCCGGCATCGGGGGCTTGGGGTGTAAAGGTTGCCCAGCTGGTCTTGCCGGCATGGCCTTCCTCGTTGCCAACCCAGCGGACGTCGGGGCCGACATCGCCGAAGATACAGGCGGAAGGCTGCAGTTGGCGGACGAGACTCCAGGTGGTATCCCAGCCGTAGTAAGTCGTCCGATCGATTTTGCGGGTCTCGCGGGTGCCGCCATAGTAACCGTCACCGCCATTGGCCCCGTCATGCCAGGAGATGAAAAGAGGGCCGTAGTTGGAGTAGAGTTCTTTTATCTGGGCGCGATAGGTCTGCACATAGGCCGTCGTGCCATATTGAGGGTTGTTGCGATCCCAGGGCGAGCAGTAGAGGCCCATCTTCATACCGAGGGCGTTACAGGCTTCGCGGTATTCCTTTATCATGTCCCCGTGGCCATTGCGCCAGGGGCTTTTTGTTATGTTGTGTTCCGTCGTTCGTGTCGGCCAGAGGCAGAGGCCGTCGTGGTGTTTGGCGACGATGACAACGCCCTTGAATCCGCCGGCTTTTGCGGCGCCGACGATTTGTTTTGCGTCGAAGCTGATGGGGTTGACGATGGCGGGATCCTCGTCACCAAAGCCCCATTCTTTGTCGGTGTAGGTGTCGACGCCAAAGTGGATAAGGCAGTACATTTCCATTTCGTGCCAGGCTAGCTGGCGGGGAGATGGGAGGGCGCCATAGGGCTTTGGGGGCGCCTGGGCGATTGCGGGGCTGATCGCGGCGGAGAGGATGGATGCGAGGACGAGTGTGCGTATCATATTAATGTTTTAACCAGGCCGCGGGGATGTCCTGCGGTTGGGAGCCGTTGAAACTATATTTTAACTGGAGCGTGTAACCGCCGCCGCCTTCGATGAAGTCGAGGTTGAATTTTTGGAGACCTTTTTTAAGCGCTACCTGGCCGGTCTTCTCGAGGGGAGGGTGGTTGCCGTCGTTGTTGACTACCTCGCGATCCGCAATGGTCAGGATGCCGCCATCGTCGCAGGTGAGGTAGAAGCTATAGACGCCATCGGCGGGGATGTCGATGTACCCGCGGTATTGCAGGCCGAAGGCGGGGGCTTCGAGGGTTTTTGCGACGGTGAAGTTGGTGGCGATGCCGCTGGTGTCGGGTTGGCGGGTGGCCATGGCTGCGACGTTTTTAAATGAGCCTTTGAAGCGGGTGACTATGAGGCCGGGTTGGATAACTGTGGGCAACCCGTGCGCCGGGTGTGCAAGGGTTTGCTGCTGATAGTCGAGATCATAGATATCGCCGCGCGAGCCGTCGGGCCGGAAGGCGGCGATGCGGATGTGTTTGTTGTCGCGGATGACGAGGGGTGCGTCGAGTGCGGGAGATGCAGGGGTAGGTAGCGTGCTATCGGTGGTATAGCGAAGCGTCATGCTTGCGAGCGGCTTTTTGATCTTCAGCGTGTCGGTTTTGAGGAAGACGTTCGATTGGAGGAAGCCCGAGAGATCGGGAAGCCTGTAGCGGACGTGCATTGCGTCGAGACGGGGGTAGGCGGATTTGAGGCGGGTGAGGTAATTGTTGTAGTCATGATTGCCGCCGGTCCACAGGACTTCGGCGAGTGCGGTCATGCGGGGCATATACATATAGTCCGCGCGATTCTCATTGGGGATCATCTCGGTCCAGATCTCCGCCTGGGCGCCGAGGATGAGCTTTGCCTCATCAGGGGTGAGCGCCGAAGGGATAGGATTGAAGTGATAGACGTTGGGCAGGGAGTTGCGATCCTGCGTGCCGTCGAAGTAGAGCGGGTTGCCCGGCGCCATGATGACATAGTTGCCGTGTTGCGCGGCTTCGATGGGAGCTTTGGGCACCCAGGTGCGCCAGTACATGATGTAGGCCGTTTTGGTGACACCGCCTTCGAGGATCTCGTCCCAGCCGATGAGTTTCCGGCCTTTCGAATTGAAGAACGCTTCCATTTTGCGGATGAAGTACGCCTGGAGTTCGGCGGTGGTCTTGAGGCCTTGTTCCTGCATCAGGCGTTTGCAGTCGTCGGACTTTGCCCAGAGCGTGCGGTCGACCTCATCGCCGCCGATGTGGAGATAGGTGCTCGGAAAAATGTCCATGATCTCGGTGTAGATGTCCTGGGCAAACTGGTAAGTTGCAGGGAGGCAGGGACAGATAGGTTTTGAGAACAAGGCGCCAAAGGACGAGGTGCTGTCACAGCTGAGCCAGGTGTATTGATCGATAGCCGCCATCATGTGACCCGGCATGTCGATCTCGGGGATGATATCGATATGGCGGGCGGCGGCATAGGCCACCAGGCCGCGCATCTCCTCCTGGGTATAGAATCCGCCGTAGAGCGTCTTACCATCTTTTTGAATGATATGGGCGGGATCGATGGTAAAGTCGGGGTCGTCCTTTGCGCGACGCATACACGCGGAGTCCTGGTTATTGAAGGTGCGCCAGGCGCCCTTTTCGGTGAGGAGGGGATATTTTTTTATCTCGATGCGCCAGCCCTGGTCGTCGGTGAGGTGGAGATGGAGTTTGTTCATTTTGTAGAGGGCGAGAACGTCGACGAATCGCTTCAGATAGGCCATGGAGAAGAAGTGGCGGGAGACGTCGAGGTGCATGCCTCGCCAGGCGTAGGTGGGGGCATCGGTGATGGTGACGCAGGGGAGGGATATTGTCGCCGGATGGTCAGCGGCGTTCTCGATGCCAGCGGGCAGCAGTTGCCGGATGGTTTGGATGCCGCGGAAGATGCCTGCCGGGGTGCGGGCTGTGAGCAGGAGTTGATCCCGGGTGATAGTCAGTTTGTAGCCTTCGTCAGCGGCTATCGTGTTATCCTGACGCAATTCGATCCGGGCAGCGGCGGAGGTCGTTTTGACTCCGAGGAGATCACCGAGGATCCCTGCCTCGTTTGCAAAAATCGGATCGGACTTTAGCAACGTTTGAGCAGTGATGCTAAACTCCCCATCAGCGGCTTTGAGTGTAGCCGGCCAGGGGATGATGGGATAGCGGGCGGACTGGGCAAAGAGGCACTGGGTGCAACCAATTATTAATGTAAGAATGACGGTCAATACTTGCTTCATACTATTGCTAAGACAATTTTTTGTGTTAATTCGCTTACAAAGGAATAAAAAGATTTGTAGCTTAGAGCAACCAGACGGATAAAACTGCTTTGAAAAATTCGAAAATTGATATTTCCAGCTATTGGCGGCAAGTCAGTGGGGAAGACGATCATTCGGCCTTCGAGTCCCTTTTTTATCTGCTAAACACCGGGCTGATCAAATTTTCCCTGATGTACGTGCATCAGAAGGAGGCGGCGGAAGACATTGTGGCCGAGGTTTTCGCCCAGTGCTGGATGAAGCGGAAGGAGCTGCGGGATGTCAGGGATATCAATACCTATCTATTCGTGGCGGTGAAGAACCGGTCGCTGAACTATCTGAAGAAGTATTCGGCGCTGCAGGTGGTGAGGATCGAGGAACCCCAGACGCCGGAGGAACTTATGGAGAAGAAAGAGCTTTTCTTCCGGATGGAGCAGGCGATCGAAGAACTGCCGCAACAATGCCGGATCATCTTCCGGCTGGTAAAGGAGGAGGGGATCAAATATAAGGAGGTGGCCGAGATCCTGGATATTTCCCCGCGGACGGTACAAACCCAGATCTACCGGGCGATGAAGAAGCTCAGCGCCGTCCTGGCCGAGCAAATTTTATTTTCTTTTCTTGTAAGCATTTCTTGCGGAGTGGTTGTCCATTCCGTAATATGACACATTCGCGGCTCCTCGAACTGATCTCCAAAGAATTATCCGATCAACTTACTGACAATGAGCGGGAAGAACTAGCCGCTCTGCTCGCCGATCATCCGGATTATGTCCGGGAGCGGGAGATGCTTATCGCCTTCTGGCAGCGGGAGCCGGGGGAATATGCGGCCAGCAAGGCTTTATTTGGCCGGGTACAGGAGAAGATCAGGGAAATGGAGTCCGTGCCGAAAAGGCGGCGGTGGGGTCGGTACTGGGCAGCGGCGGCGGCGGTGCTTGCGGTGATCGTGGTGAGTGTCTTTTACCGTCGGGGGGAACAGCGGCCAGTGGCAGCGGCGCCGGCGGCCAGGGTTCATTGGTTGAAGCGGACGACGCGGCCGACGCAAAAGGACAGCGTGCGGCTGGCGGATGGTACTCTGGTAAGGCTCAATTCGGCGAGCACGCTGATCTACCCGGATGTCTTTACGGATAGTGTCCGGCAGGTACGGCTGGATGGCGAGGCTTTTTTCGATGTAAGCAAGGATGCAGCGCATCCCTTTCTGATCGAAGCCGACAAGATGAATATCCGGGTGCTGGGAACCTCCTTCGACGTCAAGTCCTATCGCAGCGAGCCTGTCGGGGAAGCAACGCTGATCCAGGGATCGATAGAAGTGACCTTGAGGGACCGGCCGGCGGACCGGTTCATTCTTACCCCGAAGGAGAAATTGATCGTAGAAAATAAGAGTGCGACGAGGCGGTCGACGGACAGCAGCGTCGCGAAGCACACCCGCTATTCACTTGCCAATCTTACCTATTATCCCAACCAGGAGCGGACGGTTGTCGAGACCGGCTGGCTCGAGAACAAGCTTGTATTCAGCGGAAAGGACTTTATCGACTTGTCGGGTCAGCTCGAAAGATGGTATGATGTCCGCATCGAGTTCCGCAACGATCGGGTCAAGCACTACAATTTCACGGGTATTATCGAGAAGGAGACTTTACGGGAGGCGCTCGATGCGTTGAAAATGATCGAGCCGTTCCGGTATGAGATCGCCGATTCAACAGTGTATATCTATTAACCAAAATAACGTCTAATGAGAAAGACAAAAAAACGGGAACCTCCCTGAGGGAAATCCCCGCCCTTGTTTGTAAAGATCGGTAAAGCGCCCTCTCTGGTACAGAGTGCGCCTATTATTAACCTTTAACTCGGTAAACATATGAAATTTTCGAAACACCCCAAAACGGGTGTACTGGGGAATCTACGATTGCTCAAGTCCATAATTATCATGAAATTAACAGTAGTTCTCATCTTATTCTTCAACCTGAATGCCTGCGCCGATGCGTATTCCCAAACGACCGTAACGCTCAATCTCAAGGCGGTCGATTTCAAGAAGGTGATCTCCAGCATCGAGAAGCAGAGCGTGTACCGGTTTATGTACAGTGATCAGAAGATCCCTGATCTAAAGAAGATAGATGTGAATGTCCAGAATGAAGAAGTCGCCCGGCTGTTGGACCAATTGATGGCTAACACGGGTTATAAATACAATCTGCTCGCCAACCATCTTATCGTGATCACGAAGTCACAGGAAGCGGCGCCTGTCCTGGCACCGCCTTTCAAGGGCCGGGTGACGGATGAGAAAGGGGCGCCGCTGCCGGGTGCCACGGTGAAGATCAAGGGCTCGAAGGCGGGTGTCAGCACGGATGCCAACGGGGAGTTCACGATCGAGGCGCCGGCGGGTGCGGTGCTGGTGGTAAGTTACCTGGGCTATGAGGACAAGGAGATAGCGGCTAACGGTGCGGCTGACGTTTCCATCGCGTTGAAACTTGCCTTCAACAGTCTGAACGAAGCGGTGGTCATCGGTTACGGTACGCAGAAGAAAGTGAACCTGACAGGAGCCATTGCGACGGTCAATGCCGACAAGCTGGACAGCCGCCCCATGGTCAATCTAGCGGACGGATTGGAGGGGTTGATCCCGAATTTGAATGTGAATCTGAATACAGGGCAGCCCGGCACAAAGGCGACCTACAACATCCGCGGGCTGACGACGATCACGTCGGGGACGGCATCGCAGACCTCGCCGCTGATCCTTGTCGACGGTGTTTCGCGTGATCCCAACCTGATCGACCCGAACGATGTGGAGAGTGTGACGGTGTTGAAGGATGCTGCCTCTTCCGCCATCTATGGGAGCCGGGCGGCGAATGGGGTCATCCTGATCACGACGAAAGGCGGAAAGAAGGGGCCGATGCGTCTGAACTATTCGGGCAGCTATACTATTTCACGACCGACGCAGTTGGTGGACCAGGTGAATTCGGGGGACTATATCCATATGTTCAACGAAGCCAACCGCAGCGGTCTGGCCAGCGGTGCTTATACCACTACCCCATTTTCCGCGACCGACTCGACGATGGCTGCGGCGTACCGCGCGGACCCGGCGCATAATCCTGATGCCTATCCGGACCCAGCGAATCCGAAGCGATATCGTTATGTTGGTAATACGGACTGGATCCATGTGCTCTATCCCGGTTGGGCACCACAGACCCAGCACAATCTTTCCGTCTCCGGCGGCGAGGGTACGACCACCTATATGGCGAGTATGGGCTACTATCGCCAGGAGGGCCTCGAGAAATCGGCGAACCAGGTGTTCCAGCGCTACACCCCTACCCTGAAGGTGAACAGCGATGTGAACAAATGGATGACCCTGAATCTGAATCTGTCACTGACGCATATCGACAACAATCAGCCCGCCACGTCGCGGATCGGCCAGGGCGGCCCGACGAACGGGGGTTGGCTGGAGTCGGGATTGCCGCCGGTAATGCAGGTGAAGAACCCGGACGGGAATTATGCGGGACAGGGGAATTATTCCAATCCGATTGCGATAAATGCGTTGTCGGGAAGGGACATCGATCAGCAGAATGACTTCTGGAGTACAGCCAGGATCATCCTCAAGCCCGTGAAGCATCTTACGGTTACAGCGGATTATACCTGGAATTCATTTACGGAGTTCGAGAAAGCCAACCTGATCCCTTTCAACGAGTATGGCGTGAACGGGGCTTTCCTGGATATCTTTCCCTGGACGAATCCCTCACAGGTGACGGAGACGCGGCGGAACAATATCTACAAAGCGCTGAATGCGTATGCGACCTATGAGAATACGTTTGCCAAAGACCATTATGTGAAGTTGCTGGCAGGTTATAACCAGGAGTACAATCACTATAATCTGAGCACGTCGGTGGCGCATAACCTGGTGGATCCGAATCTGCCGGCTATTCAATTGAATAATGATCCCAAACCATCGGTCACGGGAGTGGAGACGGAGTCGGCGCTCATCGGGACCTTTGGCCGGCTGAATTATATTTATAAGAACAAGTATCTGCTGGAACTGGATGGCCGGTATGACGGGACGTCGCGGTTCCAACCCAATCAGCGCTATGTATTCTCACCTTCGGCTTCGGCGGGATGGAATGTGGCGGAGGAGGGTTTTATGAAGGGGACGAGGGACTGGCTGGATGTGTTGAAGATCCGGGCGTCGTATGGACAGTTACCAGATCAGTTGCCGCCTCCGGGGAATCCGTCATCGGCGGCGCAGTATCCGTATATCGCGACGATGCCGGCGGGGACGATCTCTTACCTGATCAATAATGCGCCGGGGGTTACGGTGAGCACACCGCGGCTGATCTCCCCGACCTTTACCTGGGAGAAGGTGCAGACGAAGAATCTCGGGTTGGACTACAGTTTTATGCATGACCGGCTCAACGGCAGCGTCGACTATTTTGTCACAAAGATCAAGAATATCCTGGTTGCGGGTCCGCAATTGCCGGATGTGCTCGGGGTCGCCGCCCCTTCGGGGAACTTTGCGGATGTCCAGAGTCATGGGTTCGAGCTCAGCATCAATTACAGGGACAAGCTGATGAATGGCAAGCTTTCGTACAGCGTTACGTTCAGCTGGGCTAATTCCTCCAATGTCCAGGTGACGCGTTACCGGAATAACCCGACCAACAGCCTCAACGACTACTATGTCGGCAGCCATATCAATGATGTGTGGGGATTCCATAATACCGGCTTCTATGCCACCGATGCGGATGCGCAGGCGGTCAATAACTCGGCGCTGGCGGGATATAAATGGCTGGCGGGGGACATCAGGTATCTCGACGTGAACAAGGATGGCAAGATCGACTATGGCAACAATACGGTAAGCAATCCGGGAGACCAGCAACTGATCGCCAACACGACCCCGCACAACCGGGTTGCGTTGAACCTGAACCTGGGCTATGAAGGCTTTGACTTTACGGCCTTTTTCCAGGGAGTGCTGAAGCATGATTTTTATCCGAACGAGTATGTGTTCTATGCTTTCCGCGACGACGAATACAGCATCCCGTCGCAGTTTGCTTTGAATTACTGGACGCCGACGCATACCAACTCCTTCTTCCCCCGGCTGCGGTTCTCGGGTGGGGGTAATGAGCAATCGCAGGACAAGTATATCCTCAGTGCGGCCTATGTGCGGGTTAAGCAGCTGACGCTGGGTTATACCCTGCCCCGCGCCGTGACTACGCGGTTGCGATTGCAGCGGGTGCGTTTTTATGTGACGGGGCAGAACCTATTCACGTTTACGCCACTGAATAAGAACTATGATCCCGAGGTGGTGGGTTTCAACACCTATCCGCTGAATAAGTCGGTGGCGTTCGGGGTGCAGGTCGGTTTGTAATTTCTGGCTTTAAACTAATTTTCATGAAAAAGAATGTAATCATCAACTATATCGTGGTTCTTGGGGTGCTGGTGTTTGCGGCCTGCAAGAAAGATAGCTTTTTGAACAGACACCCGTTGAGTGATATCAGTCCGCAGACGTTTTTTACGAGTGAGACGGACTATCAATTGTATTGCAACCAATATTATAGCGGGTTGCCCGTACAGACCTTTTTGCGGGCAGATGATCAATCGGATGACAAGGCGAATGCGACGATCAACGCGCTGCTGGCGGGTAGTTATACGATCCCGGCCACGGCAGATACGACGAGGGATCTTATCGGCACGGCCGCTTATATCAGCCAGGGTGGGCTTTTGCAAGGGAGCGGGACCAACTGGTCGTGGGCGCAGAATCGGAGGTGTAATTTCTTCCTGGCCAATTATGCTCGCGCGGTGTTGTCCGACTCCATCAAGAACGAGTATGTCGCCGAGACGTTGTTCTTCCGGGCGAATGATTTCTGGAAGAAAGTGAAGGCGTTTGGAGATGTGCCATATATCAACACGTATATCACCGATACCTCGAAGTCGGTATTGTACGGGCCGCGGATGCCGCATCAGCAAGTGATGGACTCGGTGTTGAAGGACATGAATTTTGCGGTGGCGAATCTGCCGGTGGTGCCTTCGCAGACGGGGAGGATCAACAAGTATGTGGCGCTGGCGTTGAAGGCGAGGATCTGTCTTTGGGAAGGGACGTATCGGAAATACTGGACCAATGCGGGCGATCCCGCGCCTTATTTGCAGGGTGCGGTGGATGCCGCGGAGCAGTTGATGAACTCCGGGAAATTTGCGCTTTACACCACAGGGCATCCTTCGTCCGACTATTATAATCTGTTTATCCAGGAGGAACTTAGCGGCAATCCGGAGGCGATCCTACCGATGCGATATCTGCCGACCGTGTTGATGAATGGGATCGACCGGTCGCTGGGTGAGTCCGGGGACGGGTACAGCAAGAATTTTGTGCGTAATTTTTTGTGTACCGATGGATTGCCGACAGCGTTGAGTCCGCTGTACAAGGGGGATACGACGATCGATGTGGAGATCCAGAACCGGGATCCGCGGCTGAAGCAGGAGATCGCAACGCGGGGATTCGACCTGTTAAATGGCGATATCATTACCGTCCCGCGGATCGCGACGACGGTGACGTCGACCGGCTATATGCCGATCAAGGGCCGGAGCAACAGTATTGCGGCATGGAATGCAAATGCTTCGACCTATGATTTCTTTATTTTCCGGTATGCGGAGACCTTGCTGATCGAGGCCGAGGCCAAGGCGGAGTTGGGGCAGTGTGATCAGGGTGTGTTGGACAAGACGATCAACCTGTTGCGAGACCGGGTGGGGATGCCGCATATGGTGATCGCTTCGCTGGTGAAGGACCCGAATTCGAGTTTTCCGGCGTTGCCGGTGTTGCTGGATGAGATTCGCCGGGAGCGGCGGGTGGAGCTAGCTTCGGAAGGGTTCCGGTATGATGATCTGCATCGCTGGCATGTGGGGTCGTTGATCAATAATGCTGAGACGATCCTGGGAATCCACATGACGCCGTCGTTCCAGGCGCAGTATACGTATAATATCGGCGGGGTTGTGTTGGATGCGAATGGGTATGTGCGGGTGTATACGGGGATTACGACGAGGAAATGGGATGATAAGATGTATTTGTATCCGATACCGACGCAGGAGTTGACGTTGAATCCCGCGTTGGGGCAGAATCCGGGGTGGTAGGCGCGAAAGCCCGCCCTGCGTCAGCAGGGCGGGCTTTTTTTATTATGGCTTGAAGATGTTTTCGTCGATCGGTGGGTTGAGGGCGATGCCTTTGAGGGTGATGGTGAGGACTGTCTGATCTTTTATTTTGTGGATGGTTTTGAAGGGGAATTTTATACCGCCTATTTCGGTGTATTCCGAATAAAAGGTTTGGAGGATCGCGTTGTTGAGCTCCGGGTTTTTGGAGAGGGCGATCTTTTCGAGCAGGGCGCCGGTTTGTTTATCGAAGCAGTAGAGGGCGGTGGAGTTGTCGGCGAATTTGAAGTTTACGCAATCGCAGAGGCGGCCGTCGACGGTGTCGGTTCCGGCGAAGGCGGCGGTATGGTGTTTTTGTTTGTAATCCATGAAGGGAGGCTCGAGATTGACCTCGGCTTCGTTGGCCATGGCTTTTGCGTTGTTGCCTTTGAGGAGGGTTTTTTGCTTTTCGTTCTTGAAGACGTCTATCTTCCAGCCCTGGAGACCGTCGAAGGCCTGGGCGAAGTACTTGCCTTTGAAGGTGACGACGTATTTATAGTGGTCTGGGGATTGGGCATAGGAGATGAACGGAAATTCGAGGCCGCCATAGTTGTAGGTGCCACTGTCGATGCGGGCGTGGATCGCGCGGAGACGGGATCCGCCGCCAAGGTAATCGACGTATCTGGCGAATACCGAGTCGACCGACTGGGCAGAGGATATGAGCGTAGTCAGGCAGAAAGCAAAGATGAGGGTTGATCTTGGAAACATTCAATACTTTTATATCATCAAATATAGGATGATAAAGTATGAATAGGATATCGATCATTTTGACGCTGGTCCTGATTGGGGCCTATGGCTGTTCTTTTACAGCAACGGCGCAGGCCGGTGATCTGCGGATCGTGCTGATCAGGCATGGAGAGAAACCCCTCAAGGGAGGTGGGCTTACCTGTCAGGGGATCAACCGGAGCCGGGAGCTGGTGCCGCTGTTATATGGAAGATTTGGGGTGCCTGCCGCCATTTATGTGCCCAATAAGGGGAAGGGCGATACAGAGCGATCCAGGATGTATCAGACGATATTGCCGTTTGCTTCCAAGTATCGGTTGGCTATCAATAGCGCCTTTCATGAGGATGAGATCAAGGAGATGGTGAAGGATATCCGTGGGCTGCGGGGTGTGGTGCTGGTGGTGTGGGAGCATAGTGGGTTGCCGGCAATTGCCGGGAAGTTGGGTGTGGAGGAGGAGTTGAAGTGGAAGGATCGTGATTTTGACGGGATGTGGATTGTCCGGTATGAGAATGGAAGGGCGGTTTTGACGAAGGACAGGGAGGGGTTGAAGCCGGGGGAAGGATGTCCATGAGATTATCAGAGCTTTTCGAGCCATTACCGTTGCCGGTCGCAGGTCTGTGCAGATCGGGACGGTCGAGGTGCCCGTGAGTGAGAACTGCCAGAAGGATCTGTTCCTCGCGCTCAATAGCGGATCGCTCAATAACGGACGATAAGGCGCCACTCGCTTCACCCGCAAAGTACTTATTCGCTGCGCAGGCTTTGGACCGGGTTGATACGGGCGGCCCGCATTGCCTGGAAGATCGTGACGATAGCGGCAATGAGTACGGCGACGACACCGGCGAGCAGCAAGACCGGGAAATGGAGATCGATGCGGCTGGCATAACCTTGCAGCCAGTGTTTTGTCCAAAGCCAGGTTGCGGGTGTGGCGATGACGAAGGCAATGCCTACCAACAGAAGAAATTCTTTTGAGAGCAAGACGACGAGGTCCCGGGTGGAGGCGCCGAGGACTTTGCGGACGCCGACCTCTTTGCGTCTGTTGACGGCGGCGATCGCCGCGAGACCGAGAAGGCCGAGGCAGGCGAGGAAGACGGAGACGCCCCCGGCGGTGGCGACGATGCGGGTCCAGGATTGTTCGCTTTGGTAAAAGGCATTGATGTCCTCGTCGAGGAAGCTGTACTTGAGCGGAATGGCGGGAGCGACGTCGTGCCAGGCGGCATCGAGCCCGGCGAGGATCTGGCGAAGTTCGCCGGGACGCACGCGAACATAGAAATTGGCGAACCCTTTGTCGAGGGTGGACATGAAGAGCTGGTTGCGGACCGGCCGGCCGATGGACTCATAGTTGAAATCCCTTACTACTCCGCTGACAACGGCGATACGTCCCTGGAAGGGCCGGATCAGCTGACCGACTGCATTACGCGGGTTCCAGCCCATGGCGCGCATGAATGTCTCGTTGATGACCACGGGCCGCAGGCTATCGGTCATCGCCGCGGGCCGGAGATTTGTCCCCGCGACGAGCTGCATCCCAAAGACCGAGAGATAATTTGTGTCCACGATGTTGACGTCAGCATTGATCCCTTGGTCGGAATAGCCGAGCAAACCCTTGCCGGCGCCCATGCCGGCGGCCGCACTGGTGACGCCAACTATCTGCGGATAATGAAGCAGGGCCTGACGGAAGGCGGGAAAGGTTTTATCAGGATCGGTCTGTGAAGCGTCGATGGCGATGATATTCTCCTTTGTGAACCCAGGGTCCTTGCTCAACATATAATTTGTCTGCTGGAGAATGATGACCGTGCAGCCGATGAAGGCGATAGACAGGGTGAATTGAAAGGTGACCAGCGATCGGGTAAACCGGTTGGCGCCGCCGATGCGCATCTTGTTCTTCAGCACTTCCACCGGCCGAAAGCGGGCCAGGACGAGGGCGGGATAGCTGCCGGCCAGGATGCCGGCAATGATGGCCACGCCGATGAGAATCAGGAAGAGCTGCGGGTATTGGGTAATGGAAAAACGCAGCTGCCGGCCGGCCAGACGATTGAACCCCGGAAGGAGGCTGTTGGCCAACCAAAGGCCGAGCCCGGCGGAGGCGGCGGAAAGCAGCATCGCCTCGGAGAGAAACTGGAGAATGATCTGTCGCTTTGCGGCACCGATGACCTTGCGAACCCCCACTTCCTTGCTGCGTGAGGCAGAGCGGGCGACGGCGAGCGTGGTGAAATTAATACAGGCAATAAGCAGGATGCCCGTGGCAATCCCCAGCAGGACCCAGAGGGTCCGAGGGTCGATGATCTGATAGTCGGTAAATTCCCAGCCATGAAACCAGCTGTCGGTATGGATATCGAGCAGGGGTTGCAGGTGGAGGGTGACAGGAGGATAGCTTTTCTTCCAACTCTCACCACCCAGGTCCTTCCAGGCAGATGGTGGGGGGAAGCTGCGCTGGAAGCGGTCCAGTTGCCGGCGATCAGCCGCCAGGCGACTATGGGGCCTCAGCTGGACATAGGTAAGTCTGACGATGGGGTGCCAGTTATTGCCGACCTCAAATTCATCGGGCCGGTGCGCGGTGGCGAATTTCCAGGGGCCGATGATATCGAAGCGAATACTGGAATTGACGGGAGGGTCTTTTACTACACCGGATACCGTAAAGGGTAAAAATTTTGTTCCCAGGAGCACCTCGATGGTGCGGCCGACGGCGTTTTGTGCAGAACCGAACAGTTGAACGGCCCGGGATTCCGTGACGACGGCGTCGTTTATCGTCTGGAGGACCGCGTCTTTTCGGCCTGCTACAAGGGGAAAATCGAAGATGGAGAAAAAGGCGGGCTCGGCATAGCTCCACCCGGCGCGGATGGTCTTATTGCCGGTGCGGATGAGGTTTTCGCCCCAGGCCAGCTGGAGATGCGTATAGTCTTCGACTTCGGGGAAGTATTGTTTCAACGCCGGCCCCAGCGGTTGTTCCTTGTTGTTGAAATAGTAGTCATCGGTATAAGGCTGGGGTTCCCGGCCCCCGAGGAGGGACGCATCCCATAGCGAGTAGAGCCGGTAGATATTGTGGGCATTCCGGTGAAACCGGTCGAAACCGTATTCATTGGATGCAAAAAGGAGCAGGAGGGCAAAGCAGGCGATACCAACGGACAGACCGAGGACATTGATCACCGTGAAGGCTTTTTGCTTTTGGAGATTGCGCAGGGCAAGTTTCCAATAGTTGTAGAGCATATGCGAGGGATTGATCCCAGTGGACACCAAGAAACATGCCTGCATCCAGTGTATTGGACGCCAGCGTCTTATTTGGAGGCGTCCCTCGACAATGTCTGGTTTTGATACAGTCGCTGTCTGGTTTGCGGCGGGGATGGGCGCGCGAATCTCACAGGCGTATCGTTGACCTTGCTAAGGTAGCGGATTGGCCCGAAAAACGGCACGTTTTTTATACGGTACCCGGTATGAGCGCTAAACCTTCGCAACCCATCATCATCGTCGAGGATGACTCCGATGATCAGGACATGTTTCGGGAGTTGATCGCGGAACTCATGATCCCTAATCCGCTGATCTTCTTCGAGAATTCTGTCGACGCCCTGGCCTTCCTGCTCGACAACGGTCAGCCTTTTCTGATCCTCTGTGATGTAAATCTGCCCATGCAAACGGGCCTTGAGTTCAAGCGGCTGGTCGATGACCATCCCGAACTGCGAAAGAAAAGCATTCCCTTCATTTTTTGCACGACCAGTGTCGACCCCGGGGCGATCGCGCGGGCCTACCTGGATATGACGGTCCAGGGTTATTTCAGGAAGGGGGCATCGATGGCAGAGATGAGACAAACATTGAAGATCATCTTTGAATACTGGCTGTTGTCCGTGCATCCAAATTCGGCATAGCGAGTCGCCGGAATCCGGGGCTGGGGAAAATTATACCCAACTGTTGATCGCATTGGAGTAGAATTAGTTGGAGCGGTCTGATCTTTAAGCAATTGGACGTGTAGTGGGAATTGGTACCGAATTGGTTATTAGGATATAATGATGACGATGACCAGCCTGTCGCTCCTTCTGGATACGGCCCTTCAAATGGTGACCAAACTTCCTATCCCTGCATTCCTTTTATGTGGCGACGATCTTCGCTTTTTTTACAATCCCGTCTTTACTCAACAGCTGGAACCCTGGAAAAGGGATGCTTTTCCGATGGGTTTGCCGGTGAGCGAGGCCTGCCCGGAGTGTCTCGAATTGTTATTGCCCGTGGTCGGCGCCATGCGGGCGGGTGGAGCCGGGGTGCGGAGCGAGCAAGCCTTTTTCCCGCTGAGCCGTTTCCGGGATGGGGAGCCGGCGATGTGGACGTATTGTTTCGAGGGCATCACTGACGAGCACGGACGGATAGAGGGCTTCTTTGTCACCTGTTTGCAGGAGGAAGTGCAGTCAGTGACGGCGCGGCGGATGGCCGAGAGGGAGCGCCGGCGGATGAGCCGGGAACTGGAGACGGCACTGGATGCGCAGGAGGAGCAGCGAAGAATTTATGAAGCCATCACTGCCAGCACACCCGACCTGGTCTATGTGTTCGATCTCGACTATAAATTCGTGTATGCGAACAAAGCGTTGCTGACCATGTGGGGTCGCAGTTGGGAGGATTCGATCGGTAAGGGACTGCTGGAGCTGGGTTATGAGCCCTGGCATGCGGAGATGCACGAGCGGGAGATCGATACCGTCGCAGCCACAAAGCAATCGATCCGGGGGGAGGTTTCCTTCCCGCATGCGGTCCTGGGGCGGCGGATCTACGATTATATTTTCGCGCCGGTGCTGAATGAAAATGACGAAGTGATTGCGATAGCCGGTACGACAAGGGATATCTCGGAGTTGAAAGCCGCGGAGGAAGCCTTGCGGCGCAGCGAAGAGCAGCTGGAACACGAGGTCAGCGACCGGACGAGGGAGTTGAAGCGAAGCAATGACGATCTCCTGCAATTTGCGCATGTGGCGTCGCATGATCTGAAAGAGCCAACGCGGAAGGTGCGCTATTTTTCTGACCGGCTGCTCCATGATCCGGAGACGAGGCTATCGGCGGAGGGGCAGAGATATCTGGAGAAGATTAATAGTGCTTCGAACCGGATGTTCATGATGATCGAGGGAGTGCTCAACTATTCCAAGGTCACCAACCTGAAGGAGACCTATGCCCTGGTGGACCTTGGTGAATTGATCCGGCAGATCGCCCTCGATCTGGAGGTGTCGATCCAGCAGAAGGAGGCGCAGATCGAAACGCGGAACCTGCCGACCTTACATGGGGCGCCGATGTTGCTCTACCAACTGTTTTACAATCTCATCAATAACTCGCTCAAGTTTGCCCGCAAGGGGGTGCCCGCGCGGATCGTGGTCGAAGGCCCGCCGACTGGTTCCTGGGACGGTAAGTTTGTCCACATCGACGTCAGAGACAACGGGATCGGCTTCCCGCAGGACTATTCCGAGAAGATCTTTTCCACATTTGCGCGGCTTCATCCGAAGGATCAGTATGAAGGGACCGGGCTGGGGCTTTCGCTCTGCAAGAAGATCGTGGAGCGGCATGGTGGCACGATCAGCGGGAGCGGCGTCCCGGGCGAAGGTTCGGTATTCCGGATCGAATTACCGGCAGGTCTTGTCTGATATAAAAGTTTTTTCTACTTTTATAGTTGCCAAGATTGCCTGTCAATGAGACATTACTACCAATATAGCGATCAGGAATTGCTGGAAATGCTCCAGCAAAGCGAGCAGGGAGCGTTCAGCTGTCTGTATCAGCGCTATTGGGACCGGCTGATGGCGGTGGCGATGCATCGTCTTGGCGAGTTGGAGGAATCCCGGGAAGTAGTACAGGAGGTATTTTGCAATCTTTGGAAACGGCGGGAAGAGTTGGTGCTGACGCATTCGCTGAACACCTATCTTTCGGCCGCGATCAAATACGAGATCTTCCGGCGGCTGGCGACACGCAGCCGGCGGCAGCGGTTGCAGGAGCAGGCTTTGCGGGGATGGGAGGAGGCGGTCGAGGATGTGCTTGGCCAGGTAGATGCCCGGGAATTGCAATTGCAGCTGGCGGAACAGGTAAAGGCCTTGCCGGATAAATGCCGGGTTATTTTTCAGCTGAGCCGGGACAAGGGATATAGCCAGAAGCAGATAGCTTCGGAGTTGGGGATTGCCGAGAAGACGGTGGAGGCGCATCTCTCCAATGCGCTGCGGAAGTTGAGGATGGGGCTCTCTCATCTGTTCACATTTTTCTTCTGAGATCTTAGGGGTAAAAAAAATTTCTTCCCAGACTAAGGGAAGAGGGTTAGTTATGGGGCTATATACAAAAGAGCTACCATGACTGACAGACCTTATTCGCGGGAAATGATGGAGTTGAGCGAGAAATTGCTGAATGGGACGATCACACCGGAGGAGCGGAAGCGGCTCTTCGAATGGTATGATGGGTTCGGCGACGAAGAGCTTGTACTCGATCCCGGACAGGCCCGGGCCTTTCAACAATTAAAAGGCGGGATGCTGACCGAGCTCCGGCGGGAGATGGGGCATGAAGCCGTCGTACGGAGGATGTCCTGGCGCCGGGTGGCGGTGGCGGCGGCTGTGCTGGCGCTGATCGCGGGGGGAGGATATTTTGTAATGAAGGATCCACGGGCAGGGGTTTCGGTAGCGGCAACGGGGTCGAAAGGGGTCCCGGCCGCGAAGGATATCGTGCCGGGCAGTGATAAGGCGGTGCTGGAGCTGGAAGATGGGTCGAAGGTGGTGCTGGACAGCCTGAATGCAGGTACCATCGGGCGGCAGGGACGCGCCGAGGTCGTGAAGAATGGGGAAGGCGGGTTGCGATATGCGGTAGGGGGTGGGCCGAAGGGCGCGGGGGGTGATGCAACGGGCAGGGATGCCGTGGGAGGGACTGGAAGCAATGGCGCGGGTAGCCTGGTGGCGATGGTATATAACCGGCTGACGACGCCGAAGGGCGGGCAGTACCGGCTGGAATTGCAGGATGGGACGACGGTCTGGTTAAATGCGGGCTCTTCGATCCGGTATCCAACGGCCTTTACCGGCGCCGAACGGCGGGTGGAGATCAGGGGGGAAGCTTATTTCCAGGTGGCGCGTGATGCGCAGCATCCTTTCCGGGTTGCGGTCGAAGGACCGGCCTGGGGAAATACGGAGATCGAGGTGCTGGGAACCGAGTTCAACGTGAATGCCTATGCGGATGAGCCGGATGAGCGGACCACGCTGGTCAGCGGCGGGGTACGGGTGAGGACGGGAAAAGAGGCGGTGGTGCTGAGTCCGATGCAGCAGGCGGTGGCATCGGTCAGGGGTCTGCGGTCGCAGGACGTGGCCGATCTGCCACAGGTCGTCGCATGGAGAAGCGGGTTCTTTGCCTTCGAAGACGGGGATGTGCCGGAGATCCTGCGGCAGATCTCCCGGTGGTACGATGTATCCATCGTGTACGACGGGAAGGTTCCGGCTGACCGGTTCACGGGACGGTTCCCGCGCAGCACGAGCCTGGCCGGGGTGCTGAAGATCCTGAATATCAGTGGGGTCCGGCTGGAGTCGGAGAACAGGACCATCAGGGTAAGAGGATAGATTTAGAATTAACTCTTTAACAAAAACAAAAACCGGAGACGTTGGCCCGTCCCCGGCGGATGTCGAGTTAAACATTCAATAAACAAGCGTTCGAAGTACTGCTTATTTGTTAACCCAAACATCTAAAATTATGAATCTGATTGCGTTTTGCAAAATCAGAACCAAAACTCTGCTTGCAATGAAAATGACGGCTTTCCTTCTTCTCGCCGCCTGTCTGCAGGTTTCTGCCGGCGGGTATTCGCAAAAGATCACGCTCTCGGTGCGTGAGGCGCCGCTGGAGAAGGTATTCAAAGAGATCGAACGGCAAAGCGGCTATTCTTTCTGGTACCCCAGCCGCCACCTTGCCAATGCGGAAAAAGTGACTCTTCAGTTGAAGGACGTTTCCCTGGAGGACGTTTTGAAAAAATGTTTCGAACATCAGCCATTCGAGTATGTCATCGTCGAAAAGACGGTGGTGATCCGGCCGCGTGAGGCGGTGGAAGAGGCGCCGATCCCAATGGCCACGGTCAAGGGAAAGGTGACGACGGCCGGCGGCAAGGCGCTGAGCGGGGTGAGTGTGACGGTGAAGGCGACCCGCAAAGGAACGACGACCGATGAGAAGGGGGAGTTTACGATCACCGTTCGCAAGGGGGATGTGCTTATCTTTTCCTATGTGGGATATGAGAGCAAGGAGGTGAAGGTGGGAGATGAGGAGACGATCGACGTGAACCTGGCGGAGGCCAATACGGCCTTGAATGAGATCGCGGTCATTGGTTATGGCCGTCAGACGCGGAAGAATCTGTCCAGCGCGATCACTACCATCAAGAACGAAGATCTGAATGCGGGGGCGATCACCGATGTCGGGCAATTGCTGCAGGGCAAAGTCTCGGGGTTGAACATCACGGCCAGCGGCGACCCCAACAAGCCCGCGGCGGTTATTCTCCGCGGCGCCTCGACGCTGAACAGCAGCCAGACCCCTTACTATGTGATCGACGGGGTACCGGGAGCGGATATTTCGCTGATCGCGCCCAACGACATCGTCTCGATCGACGTCCTCAAGGATGCGGCTGCAACCGCCATCTATGGTAACCGGGCCGCCAACGGGGTGATCATGGTGAGCACGCGAAAAGGCAAGGCCGGTCAGACACAGGTAACGTATGGCGGCTATGCCGGCCTCGAGAAAGTGTCCCGCCAGTTGAGCATGATGAATGCCTCGGAATTAAGAGCTTTTGTCACCAAGAACAGTATGGCCTTTACTCCGACCGACGACCTGGGAGCCAATACCAACTGGCAGAAGTCGATCGAGCGGAGCAGCGCAGCGTCTACCAACCATAATATCGCGGTCAGCGGCGGTAGCGAGCATGGCAATTATGTTGCCAGCCTCAACTATGCGAATAAGGAGGGTATCCTGCAGGGCAGCAACCTTCAGCGCATTATCGGCCGCCTGGCTGTCGAGCAGTACGCCCTGAAGGACCGGCTCAAATTCAGCTTCAATGTGACCAATTCCAACAGCAGCGCAGACGATATCGCTTACCGGAATGTGGTGCTGCTGCAATCCGCGCTGTATCTGCCGGTGTCGCCAGTGAAGAATGCGGACGGCAGCTACTTCGAGGACTTCAACCACTCGAACTATTACAACCCGGTGGCCATGATGAACCACAGCTCGCTGAACACGAAGTATAACAATCTGGCGGCAAGCTTCTTTACCGAGGCCCGGCTGCCCTTTGGATTCAAATACAATCTGAACCTCTCGTATCAGAACTATTCGAGCCTGCAAGGGGAATTTCTGGACAGTTATTTTACCAGCAAGTACACCAACATGTACGATAACCCCGACCCGGGTCTTGCGGGTCATACGCAACAGACCTTTGGCAAGAACGGCCAGGCGACGCGGTCTTCTTACCAGAATATCACGAAGACGCTGGAGAATTACGTGACCTGGGACGGGAAGTTCGGTTCCCATAACATCAATGCGGTTGTCGGTTATTCTTACCAGGATCAGGCGAACAATGTCGGTTTCACGGTGACCACGGCCAATTTTCCCGTGAACAGCATTTCCTATAATAACCTGGCGCTTAGCAACCCTTATGGAATCACCGGCTACCAGATCAGTCTGGGTAGCGACGGGCTTTATTCCAAAACACGGCTGATCTCCGATTTCGGCCGCGTGAATTACAACTATAAGGACAAGTACCTGTTGCAGGGATCGATCCGGCGGGATGGAAGCTCGGTATTCGGCGCCAGCAAGCAATGGGGTTACTTCCCTTCGGCGGGTGCCGCGTGGCGCATTTCGCAGGAGAATTTCATGCTGAACCAGAACCTGTTCAGCGAACTCAAGTTACGGGGCAGCTATGGGGTCACGGGTAACTCTACCGGGTTCAATGCGTATACGGCCCAATTCCTCTCCGGCAGCAACGGAACGTTCTATTATGGCGGGTCGAATGTGGCTGCCTATGGTCCGATCCAGGCTTCCAACCCCAACCTGCGTTGGGAGAAGACGGCTACCACGGACATCGGTGTCGATCTCGGGCTCCTGCACAACCGGTTGCTCGTGACGGTGGATGTGTACAACAAGAATACGACCGGGATGATCTACAGCTACAAGGTCGATCCTATCCTGGTCCCCGCAGGTTCCATCTATGCCAACGGGGGAAGTATGAACAATAAGGGTATCGAACTGGGAATTACCGCCGAGGTGATCAGCAAGCGGGATCTCAGCTGGACTTCCAGCCTCAACCTGGCGCACAATACCAACAGGATCACCAGCCTTACGAATCCTTTGTTTGCGGGCGGCGACTCAGTGCGGCTTTCCGACCCCGAAGGCGGCGGCCAATCCGGCAGTACGCTGCAGATCCTGAAGTCGGGCAAGCCGCTGGGTGAGTTCTTCACGCCGCAATATATCGGCAAGAGTTCCACGGGGGTTTCTCAATACCTGTCCGGCAGCGGCAAGGTGATCACCGCCCCTATTATCGGTACCGACTATCATTATGCGGGTGACGCGCAGCCCAGGCTGATCATGGGCTGGTCGAACAAAGTGCGGTATGGCAATTTCGACCTGACGGTATTTTTACGGGGCACGTTCGGAGTCAAGATCTTCAATGCTACGCGAGCCGATCTTTTCCGGCCGACGACAGCGCAATACACGAACATCCTGAAGGAAGTGGCCGGCGAATCGATCGCCAATGCAACGGCTTATACCTATTCCTCGCGGTTTATCGAGAACGGTTCCTACCTCCGCTTCGACAACGCGACGCTGGGATATAATTTCAAGGGACTGGGTGAATATGTGAAATCGGTTCGGCTCTATGCCTCCGTGAACAATCTTTTTGTCATCACGGGTTATAAGGGTGTCGATCCCGAGATCAACCAGGGCGGGATTTCGCCGGGAGTGGATTACAACAATTTTTATCCCAAAACCAGACAGTTCCTGTTCGGCCTGAATGCTTCGTTCTAACTGAAAACATTAACCGACCAAAAAGCTTTGTATGAAAAAATTACTTTCTTATATAATAATGCCGGTGCTGTTGGGGGCTATGATCGCATCGTGTCATAAGCTCAATATGCCCATCACATCGGAATTGACCCCCAGCGCCTTTCCACAGGATTCGACACAATATAACCAGGTGGCAGGGCCAGTCTATGTTGCCTTGAGAGGCAACTATGCCGTCGAATGGTTCTTTCAGCAGACCTATAGCACGGATGAGGGGATCATGCCGGCGCGAGGTGGCAACTGGTATGACGGCGCTCAGAATCAGCAGATGCATTATCATAGCTGGACGAAGGACAATGGCTATGTGAATGGCAATTGGACCTGGCTGAGTACGATCATCGGGGAATGTAATCAGATCACTTCCATCCTTAAGGCCGCTACTGGCACCGCGGCTACCAAGGCTACCTGGCTGGCGGAGATCAGGACGGTGCGGGCCCTGGCGTATTTCTTCATGATGGACAATTATGGCAATGTGCCGATCGACACGGTCTATGGGGATTTCACCCCGCATGCCAATGTAGCAAGGGCGCAGGTGTTCAGTTTCATCGAGTCGGAGATCAAGGCGGCCCTGCCGGACCTGAATGCTTCGGTGGCTTCCACTCAATATGGCCGGCCCAATAAGTACATGGCCTATGCGCTGTTGGCGAAATTATATCTCAATGCCGAATACTATACCGGCACGGCGCGGTACTCCGACTGTATCGCGGCCTGCGACAACGTGATCAATTCCGGCGTGTACAGCCTGCAACCCATGAGCACGTATTTCTCACAGTTTGCGTATAACAACGGGCCGCAGGATAAGGAGTTCATTTTTGCCATTCCCTATGATCCTACCTTCACCAATACTTTTCCATTCCGGAGTGTGAATATCCATTCGCGGTACGATGTTCCAAGGAGTATGAGCCTGGTGGCCAGCGGATCAGGGTATAATGTCTGGTCGCTGCCGTTCCATACGGACGGTCCGGCGTCGACGCTGAAGACCTTCTATGCGTATTTCAATGATCCCGGAGACGTCAGGAATAATCAATGGTTGACGGGTTTGCAGACGCGGCATGATGGAACGCCCGTGATGGTGACTACGACCAAGAGCGGATATGATTTTACTTATAGCGGCAGCGACGGTTCCGCGACTTATACCTACCAGGTGAATCTGACGCCGGATATCGTGTTGCGGAATACGGCTTTCCCCTTTGACGTCGGCAATGATGAGATCGGCTGGAATATGGGGTACCGGAATCTCAAGTTCTATCCGGACTCGACTTCTACTACGCGGAACATGAATAACGATATTCCTGTATTCCGGTATTCAGATATCCTGTTGATGAAGGCTGAGGCGATTCTGCGGGGCGGCACGGCAACAGGCGGACAGACGGCGCTTTCGCTGGCGAATACGGTTCGGGCGCAGCGGACGACTACGGCTGCCTGGGCTACGATCACGCTGGATTCGGTGTACAATGAGCGGATCAGGGAGTTTGCGTGGGAGGGCTGGCATCGGAATGATATGATCCGATTTGGCAAGTACGAGGGGTCGTGGGGATTCAAGACGGATGCGGATGCGAATCATCGCATCTTCCCGATACCCACATCGGCGCTGGCGGTGAATCCGGCTTTGAAGCAGAATCCTGGATATTAGATATTTTTTAATGAGGCCCCCTTCGGGGGGCTTCCCCGGAGCCGCGCAGCCGCTCCGGACATTATAAAAAAGAGGCTGTCTACTTTTGATTGGAGACGGCCTCTTTTTATTTTTGGGATATGTATAAATGGATAATGATCTTGGCATTGTTGGGCCGGGCGCAGTTTGGGGCGGCGCATGAGGTTGCGGCCTGGGTGCCGGCGGCGAAGGGCTTGATCGGACGGGTGGTGCCGATGCGCGCTGGAGCGTTTGTTGTAGAGCCGTTGGCTTCGGGCGTGACGGTCGCGGGGGCGCCGGAGAAGGATGTGTTTGAAGTGGAGTCGCGCGGCGGCAAGGTGATTTTGAGGGGGAATGACGGCGTGGCGGTGGCGTCGGCTTTGTATTATTATCTGACGGAGTATTGTCATTGCCAGGTGACCTGGAATGGGGTGAATCTGCGATTGCCGGCGAAGTTGCCGGAGGTGGAGCGGGTGGTGCGGCGGATGTCGCCTTACCGTTACCGTTATTATCTCAATTATTGCACGTTCAATTATTCCATGGCCTGGTGGGGTTGGGAGCGGTGGCAGCAGGAGATCGACTGGATGGCCCTGCATGGGATCAATCTGCCGTTGGCGATCACGGGGGAGGAATATACCTGGTACCGGGTGTACCGGGGCATGGGGTTCAGGGATGAAGAGTTGAAGGATTTCTTTTGCGGTCCGGCTTACTTTTCCTGGTTCTGGATGGGGAACCTGGATGGGTGGGGCGGTCCCCTACCCTTGCAATGGATGGAGGGGCAGGCCGCGTTGCAGAAGAAGATCCTGGCGAGGGAGCGGGAGTTGGGGATGAAGCCGGTGTTGCCGGCTTTTACGGGGCATGTTCCTGCGGCTTTTTCGCGGAAGTTCCCCGCGGCGAAGTGCAAGGCGACGAACTGGAAGAATGGATTTGGGGACACGTATATTTTGGATGCCGGGGACCGGATGTTTGCTTCGTTGGGGAAGCGGTTTTTGGAGGAGCAAACGAAGCTGTTCGGGACGGATCATTTTTATTCCGCCGATACTTTTAATGAGAATGAGCCGCCGTCGGATGATCCCGCGTTTCTCGCGGGGTTGAGTGCGAATGTGTACGAGGGGATGCGGCAGGCGGATGCCCGGGCGGTGTGGGTGATGCAGGGATGGTTATTTTATAGCGATCGGAAGTTCTGGCAGGCGCCGCAGATCGAGGCATTGTTGAAGGCCGTGCCGGATACGTCGATGTTGTTGTTGGATCTTGCGGCGGAGATCGAGCCGGTGTGGAAGCGGACGCAGGGCGGCGCCTCGGGGGCCGGAGGGAGTGGAGTCGGGGCCGGAGGGAGCGGTTCGGGTGGTTTTTATGGCAAGCCGTGGGTTTGGGGGATGTTGAACAATTTCGGGGGGAATGTGAATCTTTTTGGGCGGATGGATGGGGTCGCGGCCGGGCCTGCGCTCGCGTTGCGGGATCCCGCGGCGGGGAAGATGGCGGGCATTGGCCTGACGATGGAGGGGATTGCGACGAATCCGGTGATCTATGAGTTGATGATGGAGCATGTGTGGAGGGAGGAGCCGGTGGATGTAGAGGAATGGTTGCGCAAGTATGCTTTGAATCGGTATGGAGTTGATCTGCCGGAAGCGGTCAAGGCCTGGAAGGTGTTGCGGCGGACGGTATATAATGGAAAGTTTATCAGGGATGGGGCCGAGAGTATTGTGACGGGGAGGCCGACGATGGATTCCACGACGGTGTGGACGAGGACCTTGTTGAATTATGCGCCGGGGGAGTTGTTGCCGGCGTGGGATCATTTTTTGAAATGTGTGGATGGTGCTCGCCGGGGTGCGGAGGGAGCCGCGACGACCGATGGCTTCCGCTTTGACCTGGTGGATGTGACGAGGCAGGTGATGGCCAATTATGGGGATGTGCTGCAGCGGCGGTGGGTTGCCGCGTGGCGGGCGGGGGATAGCGTGGGGTTCGAGCGAGAGAGTGCGGCCTTTGTCCGCCTGATCGGAGATCTGGATTTGTTGCTGGCGACGAGGAAGGATTTTTTGCTGGGGCCCTGGCTGGCGGATGCGCGGCGGAAGGGTGTTACCGTGGAGGAGAAGGCTTTATATGAAAAGAATGCGCGTGATCTGATCACGCTTTGGGGGGATAAGAACAGTCCGTTGCATGAGTATGCAAATAGGCAGTGGAGTGGGTTGTTAAATGATTTTTACCGGGTGCGATGGGAGAAGTATTTTGACTTTTTGCGCGCGGCGCGACGGAAGGGTGTGCAGCCGGACTTTGCGGCGTACGAAGTGGCGATCAAGGATTGGGAATGGAAGTGGGTCAATGCGCGGAAGGATTATCCGTTGGAGGCGAAGGGAGATGCGGTCGAGGTGGTGAAGAGGATGTATGGGAGGTATCGGAAGGAGATGGGGAATGCGTGGGGTGCGTCGGGCGTCGTATCGGGCGATGGCGGTGCGACAGGTATGACGGGGGATTATGATATCAGGCGTTTTGGGGCTGTGGGTGATGGGCAGAAAGATAATACGCGGAGTATACAGACCGCGATCGATGCGGCAAGTGCGGCTGCGGCGACAGGGGCCGGGAGTGTTGGCGGCGGGAAGGTGTTGGTTCCGGCGGGGCGCTTTGTGACGGGCGTACTGACGATGCGCAGCGGAGTCGTTTTGCATCTGGATTCGGGGGCCGTGTTGCTGGCCAATACGCATCGGATGGACTATGGGCCGGGGGATGCCTTGCCATTGATCCAGGCCGAAGGGCAGCGCAATATCGGGATCGAGGGGAAAGGGACGATCGACGGGCGGGGAGAAGAGTTGCTGGAGGACCTTTATGCGCGGATCAAGGATGGGCAGATCAAGGATAGCGAATGGCAGACGCCGAATCCCTGGGGACAGGTGCGGCCGTCGGAGGAGAACCGGCCGAAGATCATTTTCTTCCACCGGTGTGCAGGCATCAGCATCCGTGGGATCACGATCAAAAATTCACTGGATTGGGTGCAGGATTATAAGAGTTGTTCGGACATGATTGTGGATAGCATCAAGGTGGAGAGCAATACGTTCTGGAATAATGACGGGATCGACCTGGTGGATTGCAAGCGGGTGCGCGTGACCAATAGTTTTTTCAATGCCGATGACGATGGCATCTGTCTCAAGTCCGAGGACCGGCGGGACAGTTGTGACGCTATTTATATTGCGCATTGCACGATAAGGAGCAGCGCCAGTGCGTTGAAATTCGGGACGGCGAGCCGGGGTGGGTTTCACAGGGTCACGGTGAGGGATATCCGCGTATATGATACCTATCGGAGTGCGATAGCCATCGAGGCTGTTGATGGGGGGCGGATGAGCGACATCGATATCCAGGATGTCGAGGCGAGGAATACCGGGAATGCGTTTTTTATCCGGCTGGGCCATCGCAATAAGGACTCTGTGTATAGTGTTGTTCGCGGCATCCGGCTCGCGAACATCGATGTCGAGGTTCCCGCTGGGAAGCCCGATAAGGGTTATCCCATGGAGGGGCCGGTGGCGCCGGGGATCCGGAATGTGTTGCCGTCGTCGATCGCCGGGTTGCCCGGGCATCCCGTAGAGGATGTGGTGTTGGAGAATATCCGGGTGCGGTATCCGGGCGGTGGCGTGGCAGCCTCCGGCAGGATGAGTCCGTTTTCGGCGCGGCCGATCCCGGAGAAGGTGAGTGATTATCCGGAGTTTTCGATGTTCGGGGAGTTGCCGTGTTGGGGATTATATCTGCGCCACGTGGATGGGGTGCGGATGAAGGGGGTGAAGTTGTCGACGGCGACAGCGGATGAGCGGGTGGAGCAGACGGAGGAGGATGTGCGGGGGATGAAGAAAGAGGACTAGGGTGCGGGACGGGTGAGTGCAGGGCGCTCGATAGCGAAGGGGCTGAGGTCGATAGAGGTTTTGCCGGTGAGGGCCAGATCGGCGAGAAGTTTGCCGGTAAAACTGCTGAATTTGAAGCCGTGGCCGGAGCAGGGGCTGGCGATGACGATGTTTGGATGATGAGGATGAAGGTCGAGGATGAAGTTTTCGTCGGGGGTGTTTGTGTACATGCAGACTTCGGAGCGGAGGAAGACGGGGTCGAAATCGAGATATTTTTTTGCAAGGACGGCGATGGACTCGATCTCGGCGGGCGTGGGATCGTTGCGGAGCTGGTCGGGGTCGATGGAGCGGCCGCCGTGGTGGGGAGCGAGTTTTACGCCCATACCCGGGGAGAAGCCGGGGCCGGGAGAGGAGCCGATGTCGGGGAAGCCATAGAACATTTTTTCCTTTTCATATTCCCAGATGAAGATGGGCATGCTGGCCGGCCGGAACTGCGGGCCGGCGTTGCCGAACCAGAAGAGGGGTTGGCGGGCGACCGAGAGCGGAAGCTGGAGTTCGGGCAGGAGTTTGCCGAGCCAGGCGCCGGCGGCGACGATCAATTTTTCGGTTTGATAGGAGGCGGTTGCCGTGGTGACGGTGACGTGGGTGTTTTCCGGGATGATCCGGGTGACCGGTTCATTGGCATGGATGGCGGCGCCATTGGATACGGCCTGGTCGAGGAAGGCGCGGATACATTCTTCGGGATAGAGGATGCCGGCTTCCTTTTCGAGAACGCCGACGGTATCTGCCGTGGGACGGAAGGCCGGAAAGCGGTTGCGGATTGCCGTGGCATCGAGCCATTCGAAGGGGATGTCATGGGTCTCGGCGCTAAGGCGTGCGCCCTGGACGACCGTGGTGTCGGCTGCGCCGAGGAGGAGGCCGCCGGTTTTTTGGAACAGGGGTTTGCCGGCATTTACTTCGAGTTCCGCCCAGAGGGGATAGGCTGCCTTTACCAACGGAACATACACGGGGCTCTCGTGATAGGCCTGGCGGATGATTCGGCTTTCGCCGTGGGAGGAGCCATGGTTGTGCGGGGGTTGAAAGCGGTCGATGCCTAAAATCTTTTTGCCCGTTTTAGCAAGGTGCCAAAGAGCCGCGGCGCCGTTGGCGCCTAGCCCGATAATGATAATGTCGTAAGAATTAGGCATAGGCAGGTTCCAAAGATAGGAGGTATCTTCGGGACAAGATGAAGACTCTTTCCTTTTTGCTGGCGGCGGCGCTGGGTAGCGCGGCTCCGGCCTTTTCGCAGTCCCTTCCTGTCTATAAAGATCCCAAGCAACCGATCGAGCGGCGGGTTTCCGATCTGCTTTCGCGGATGACTCCCGAGGAGAAATTCTATCAATTATTTATGATTCCCGGGGAGATCGACCCGGGTCAGGAGGAGCGGTATCGCAATGGACTCTTTGGCTTCCAGGTGAGCGCCGCTCAGCGGAAGGGGGATGCCGGGGCGCAGATGCTGGATTATAGTGTGAAGGATGATGCGGCGGGGCTAAGAGATAAGATCAATAGGCTGCAGCATTATTTTGTCGATAAATCCCGACTGGGGATCCCGATGATCGCCTTCGACGAGGCCCTGCATGGGGTCGTGCGGGGCGGGGCGACGATGTATCCGGCGTCGATAGCCCTGGCTGCGAGTTGGGATACCGTGTTGATGCGGCAGGTAGCGCGAGCGATCGCGGGCGAGGCGCGGCAACGGGGGATTCGGCAGATCCTTTCGCCCGTGATCAATATCGCCAATGATCCGCGCTGGGGCCGCGTGGAGGAAACGTATGGGGAAGACCCGTTGCTGACCTCGGGGATGGCGGTAGCTTTTGTGCGGGAGTTCGAGCACATCGGGATCGTGACCACACCAAAACATTTTATCGCCAATGTAGGTGACGGCGGAAAGGATAGTTATCCCATTTATTATAATGAGCGGTTGCTCGATGAGGTGTATTTCCCGCCATTTATCGCTTGTTTTACGAAGGGCGGTTCGCGGTCGGTGATGACTGCGTATAATGCGATCGACGGGACGCCGGCTTCGCAGAATGAATGGCTGCTGACGAAGAAGCTCAAGGGCGACTGGGGTTTCAAGGGATTTGTGATCTCCGATGCCAATGCGGTAGGCGGCGCCAATGTGCTGCATTTTACGTCGCCGGATGTGCCGATGTCGGAGCAGCAGGCCGTGAATGCAGGAATGGATGTGGCATTCCAGACCTCGATAGATCATTCGAAATTGTTTATCCCGCATTTCCTGGATGGGGGGATCGATAAGCAGCGGATCGATGATGCGGTGAGCCGGGTGTTAAGGGCCAAGTTCGAGCTGGGGCTTTTTGAGCATCCGTATGTAACGGAGGCGGATGTACGCGAGTGGGGCGATACGGCCGGGCACCGGGCGCTGGCGCGGCAGGCGGCGCGGGAGTCGATCGTGTTGCTGAAGAATGAGGGCAGTGTTTTGCCATTGAAGGCGGGGATAAGGTCGATCGCGGTCATCGGGGAAGATGCAGTTGCTGCGAGGTTGGGTGGCTATAGCGGTCCGGGGAATCACAAGGTGTCGATCCTCGATGGAATTAAGGAGCGGGCGGGGGCGCGAGTAAAGGTGAGCTATGCACGGGGTGCTGGGCCGATGGACCGGGAGTGGACAGCGGTGCCGGGAGAGCATTTGTTTACGGAGAAGGGGGGATCGGAGCATGGGTTGAAGGCCGAGTATTTTGCGAATTTGTCGCTTTCGGGAGCGCCGGCGGTAAAGCGGGTGGATGGCAATATCAATTTCCAATGGACGCTGGGGATGCCGGATTCGTCGGTGGGTCATGATTTCTATAGTGCGCGATGGACGGGAGTGCTACGGGCGCCGCAAGAGGAACAGTACGGGCTTGGAATCGAGGGAGATGATGGGTACCGCCTTTGGGTGGATGATAGCCTTGTGGCCGACCATTGGATAAAGCAATCCTATCATACGGAGTTTATGAGAACTCCTTTGCGGCCGGGCAAGGATTATACGATCCGGGTAGAATTCAATGAGCCGGTGGGGAATGCGCATTTGAAATTAGTGTGGTGGAAGTATCGACAGCTACCCAAGGGAAGCGACTCGATGATCAAAGTGGCGGCGGGGGCCGATGTTGCCGTGGTTGTGGTGGGGATCCATGAAGGAGAATTCCAGGACAGAGCCTCGCTGGCCTTGCCGGCGCAGCAAGAAGCGCTGATCGAGCTGATGACGGCGCTGCATAAACCTGTGGTGGTGGTATTGGTGGGTGGTAGTGCGATCACGATGAACAGCTGGCTGGATGGGGCGCAGGGAGTGCTTGATGTTTGGTATCCGGGGGAGGAAGGTGGGCATGCCGTGGCGGATGTTTTGTTTGGGGACGCCGATCCCGGCGGGAGGTTGCCGATTTCGTTCCCGATCTCCGAGGCGCAGTTGCCTTGGGTGTATAATCATACGCCGACGGGGCGGGGGGATGACTATTATAACCTGAGTGGGCTGCCGCTTTTTCCGTTTGGGTACGGGATGAGCTATACGCATTTTAAATATGATGGATTGTCGCTGGATAAGGCGGTGATGGGTGTTGGGGATTCAGCGGTGTTGCGTTGCCGGGTGACCAATGACGGGGAACGGGACGGCGACGAGGTGGTGCAGCTGTATCTGAAAGAGACCGTTGCAAGCGTCGCGCGGCCGGTCATCGCCCTGAAGGGCTGGCAGCGGTTGCACCTAAAACGCGGACAGTCCGCCGAGGTTCGGTGGACTGTCGGGCCAGAAGTACTGGCATCGCTCAACAAGGAATTGCATCGGGTGGTAGAACCCGGCGAATACCAACTATTGATAGGCGCCTCTTCGCGGGATCTGCGGTTGAAGGGCGTACTGAAAGTTCAATGAGTTCTATTGCTTCTTCATCGCGATGGTGCCGTTTATCGCGACGCTGGTGGAAATAGTCACTCCGCCCTGGTTCTGGTTGGGCAGGTTCTGCGAGAGTTTCATCGTGATGAACAGCGTATCGCCTTTGAACGAGAACCGTCCGCCGCTGGGATAGGTGGCGGTTGTACCGGTGCTTAGTCCGCTCATCAGGCTTTGGTGGAAGAAGATGGAGTCCTTGCCGAACACATCATATTTGGTAATGGTGCTTGTAGGCGGAATGACTTCGTCGAAGGGCATCTCGATGCTATCCGTGAGGACGTTGTTCTCGTAGATATAGCCGATGGCGTTGGTGCTGGCGGTATAGCCCAGGTTGCTCGTGGCGGCGGAATCCTTTGTGAAGGTGACCGTGCCGGTGTTGTCCGTGGTCTTATAGTTGGTATAGGTAACCGTCTTAATGCTTTGGCCTGCGGCGCTTTCCGAGCTTGTCGACTGTGTCGCTGCGCTCAAATAAAGGAAGGTGTATTTGCCGACGAGCGAGGAAGAATCTCCAGGGCTGGCATCGTTCTTCTTGTGGCAGGAAAGGACAAAAAGGGTCGCTATTGCGACTACATAGGTTAGGGTTTTACGCATAGAATTTGGTGTTTTGGTCGAAAAATAGTGCTTTATTATCGAAAATTCAAATTTCCATCAGCGAATAAGGACAAGCGTTCCCTTGTATACTTTTTCACCCGCGCCGGGGGTGTCCATCACTACAATATAGACATAGGTGCCGGGAGCGGCGGGGCGGCCGTTGGCATAGCCGTTCCAACCAAAACGAGGGTCGCCGGGAACGCCATTGTGGACGGCGAAGAGTTGCTGGCCCCAGCGATCGTAGATGATCATTGCCGTGGTGGTGGTGTTGGGTGGGCCGGCGAGAAGATAGAACATAGCGTTATGGCGGGCGGCATTAGGACTGAAGGCGTTGGGCAGGTTCAGCGGGGTGAAAACGTCAACCTTTATAAGCGCGCTCGTTTTGCAGCCGCCGGGGGACGTGACCTCGAGGGTATAGGTTCTTGATTCGGGGGCGGTGAGATAGGGGTTGGCGATGGTGCTGTCCGAGAGCCCCGTGCCGGGGGTCCAGAGGTATTGGGAGATGTCGCCATAGATGACCGGGTCGATGATCTGTCCCTTTCCGTAGGGCAGGTAGAAGACCTGGTCCGGGGGGATGACGGGGAGGGGATCGACGACGACCGGGATGCTGTTCGAGCGGGCGAGGCCGCAGGTCGCATCGCTGGTGATCTCGCAGTAGACCACCTGACGGCCCACCGCCGAGTCGATGAATTGCGGATTGGTGTCGCCGGTGGGACTGCCATTGACATACCATTGGAGGCCGGGGTTGGCGGCGCCGTTGATGACCGTGGCGGTGAATTCGATGGGGGTGCCGATGCAAGTGGCCGTGTCGCTGGCGGTGATGCTGACGGTGGCGTGGTTTTCCGGGTCGACGGTGAGGGCGATGATATTCGAGGTATCGTGTACCAGGCGGCAGTTCTGACCCAGGGCGGTAAGGATACAGTCAACGCGGTCGCCGTTACCGAAGACATTGTTCATGTAGGTGTCGCTGTTTGTTCCGACGTCGAGGGAGCTTATCTGCCATTGATAGGCTGGGTTCAGGCCCGCGTTGGTGGTTGTTGCCGTGAAGGTGACGGGGGTGCAGAGGCCGATGGTCGTCGCTGTTGCCGTGATGGAGATGGTGGGTGGGCCGGAGGGGGGATTGCTGACGGGGATCGTGTCCGTGTTGGTCGTGTAGCCGTTGACGTCAGTGACAACCGCCCAATAGCGGCCGGGGGTGGTGGGTTTATAGGTGGCATCGATGGATTGGGTGCGTTTTATCATCCGGAGGCGGTTGTCCTTTGTGACGAAGCCCCAGATATTGCCCTGGTTGTCGACGAAGGAATAAAACGCCAATGCCGGGATACCGGCCGTCAGGTCTGTGCCGATGGTCGCGCCGACCGGCCATTTGACATAGCAATTTTCGCTGGTGTAATTCGTAAAATAACAGTTGCCGTAGCCGTCGACCCAGAGGGAAACGGGGCCTTCTGGAAAGTTCTTATCATCCCCGGTGGTGTTGGATCCCTCGGCGATGGTCGTCCCGGTGGTAGCGCCGGGAGACCACTTGACGATGCGGGCATTGCCGTGATCTGCAACGTAAATATTGCCGGCCGCGTCATGACCCACGGCAAATGGAGAGCTCAATGTATTCGCGGCCCGATACGGGAGAGTGCCGTTACCGCCTGCGACGACTGTTCCGGCGGCGGCGCCGGGCGTCCAACGCAAGACACGATTATTGCCTCCATCGGCGATGATCAGGTCACCGTTGCAGTCCATCGTGATGCCATAGGGAGCGTCCAAATGGGCCAGGTCCCTGCCCGCCTGACCACCGGGATCACCGGCCACCGTGACACCGCTGGTTGCACCGGGCGCCCATTTTTGAATGCGTTCGCTGTTCCCATCGCTGATATAGAGGTTACCCGCCTGATCGACATAAATCCCGTTAGGAGGACCGATCTGGTTCGCAGCTGTTCCACGGCCGTTGCCCCCGGCGACGATGGTCCAGCCTGTTGTGACGGTCCATTTGTAGACCGCGTTATTGGTTAGGATATCCCCGATATAGATCTCTCCTTTATCCGTTACGAAGATGGGAAAGTCATCGATGTGGCCATATTGATCCACCAGATCGAAGGGAAGTTGCTGGTCGCCGGCGGCCGTTGTGAACGCCATGGTCGGCGCGGAACTTTTTGTCGTTAGAACAGGATTGCCGTCCTGGTACCAGGTGATGGTGGAAAGTGCGTGGGTAGAATTGACGGAGAGCGTGGTTCCGAGGCAGTAAGTGTTGCCGATCGCCTGCAGGGTCGCCGGCCAGGTACATTGCGAGAAGGCGCGGGACGCGATGATGGTCAGAATAAGGGGAAGCAGTCTTCTCAAGCGAGGGTTGTTGGTTCCTCCACAAGTTCGGGGATGTCGGTTATTTGGGGTGTATAGGAAACGTTAAATTGATTGCGCGCATTTTTTCACGGCGGTGGCGAGGTAGTCGAGTTCGTTGTCGGTCATCGTTGGATGCAGGGAAAGGCGTACCCAACCGGGTTTGCTGTTCAAGTCGCCTGAGCGGAGTTTTTGACGGATGGTGTGGGAGTGGTGTTTATCGATGCCGAGGAGGTAGTGGCCGTACGGACCTGCGCAGCTGCAGCCGCCGCGGGCCTGGATGCCGAAGCGGTCGTTGAGGGTTTGGACGAAGAGGTCGTGTGGGGCCGGCGTGGAATGGTCGTGATGGTCCGGGTTTGGGACGAAGGAGATGATGCCGAGCCTGTTCTTGTTGTGTTGTTCGAGCAGGGTGATGTTTGGGAGGGCGGCGAGACGGGGGAGAAGGGTTTCGAGCAGTTCGGTCTCGCGTTGCCGGATGTTAGCCGTGCCCATTTGTTCTTTGAGCCGGATGCAAGCCGCGGCCTTTATGGCCTGGAGGATGGGCGGGGTGCCGCCGTCCTCGCGGGTTTCGATGTCCGGCCAGTAGTCGTGTTCTTTCCAGGGGTTGCTGTAGCGGATGGTGCCGCCGCCCGGTTGATCGGGGGTTTGGTCCTTGTAGAGTTGTTTGTTGAAGAGGAGGATGCCGGGGGTCCCCGGACCGCCGAGGAATTTGTGACCCGAGAAATAGATCGCGTCGAGGGCGGCCTGTGGGTTTTGGGGATGCATGTCGATGTTCACATAGGGTGCGGAGGCGGCGAAGTCGACGAAGCAGTAGCCGTCGTGTTGGTGGAGGAGGGTTGCGATCGCGTGATATGGGGTTTCGATGCCGGTGACGTTCGAGCAGGCGGTGATGGCGGCGATCTTTGTTTTCCGGTGATGATATTTGCGCAAGAGGGATTCGAGGTGGTCGAGGTCGGGGAGGCCGTATTGTGTGGGACTGATGATCTCAACGGTGGCGATGGTTTCCAGCCAGCTCATGTGATTGCTGTGATGTTCCATATGGGTGACGAGGACGAGGGGACGGGCGGCTTCCGGAAGACAGAACGGACCGGTATAGTCCAGGAGGCGGGTGGGAAAGCGGAGGCCGAGGATGCGCTGGAGTTTTGTGACTGCGGCGGTCATGCCACTGCCACAGAACAGGAGGGCGTCGCCGGAATTGGCGTTGACATGTCTTTTGATAGTGGCTTTCGCTGACTCGTAGGCATTGGTCATCGCGATGCCGGTAGCGGTTGTTTCCGTATGAGTATTAGCGAAGAAGGGCAGGATCTTGTCCTGGAGATGTTTTTCGATGGCTAGATAGGCGCGGCCCGCGGCGGTCCAGTCTGCATAGACGAGGGGTTTGCGGCCGAAGGGAGTATCGATGTGGTGATCGATGCCGAGGATGTTGCGGCGAAACGGGGTGAAGTATGCTTCGAGGGTGTCGAGGGCCTGCATGTTATTTGGGTTGGGTCGTGGTAAAGAGACCGAAAAGGTCGTAGGGCTTTTTACTGAAGTAGTTATTGGCAAATGAGGATAGGCCGACGATGAAGAGGACGAGGGCGGCGACGATGAGCCATTGGCCGGCGGTAGTGCGCTGGATGTCGTGGCGGTTCTTTATTTCGCAGACCTCGCCGGGGCAATATTGGGCCTTTGTCCTGAATACGGCGGAATAGAATTTACAGGCGAGGCAGATGCCGAAGGCGGACTCGAAAAACAAGAAGATCATGCAGACGAGACAGGTGATGCCCGTGATGGGGCTGTAGGCATTGACCAGGACCAGGAACACGAACATCGTCGCTGAGAGGGCGAGGCCTACCGCCCAGGCGAATTTCTTTTGCCGGGCGCCTACGTATTCGGGGGTCTGGCGGTTGACGATCCATCGGCTGATGATGAGGATCGGTGCATACCGGGGATTGATGAGCACCCGGATAAGCATATCGAGGAAGAAGATGCTGATGACGTATTTCACCGGCACGAAATTGTTGCGGAACATGATCAGGAGGAAGGAGGTGAAGACGGCGAGGAAGAGGATGCCGGCGGAGGCCCTGATCTCGCGTTCGTTCAGGACCCGGATGGAGTAGCCGGGGACTTGCTCGCCGAACTGAATCGTGTTGCTCATGGTTAAAACTTTTTATAATACTAGTTAATTGCCTCGTATGCTGCAAGTTAGATCAACAGACAGCCGGTTTGCGGCTACGGGCGGAGGGTTTGGGTCAACGGGCAACGCGACTTGCAAATGCCAAAACAATTTCGCGATATTTACCCTCGCATGAAATTCCATATCGACATAAAGCGTCTTGCGATCTATGGGTGGATCGCACTGGCCTGTCTGGGGCTTGGGACGTTGATGAATGCGGGGCAGCAGCTGGAGCAGATCGGTGCACGGTGCGTCAATGACGCATGGCGGCTGGTGTATCTTATTTTTGTCAACTATGTGCTTTTCGAATATACGATCCCGATGTGGCAGCGGAAGCGGTATAGCCGCGGATTGCTGTTTGGTGTGGGGCATTTGTTCCTTTATTCGTTCGGACTGCACGCATGGAGGGCGCTGGGGATCGTGATCGGGCTCTATACGCCAATCCCCCCCGGACACAGTGATGTATCGACACAGATGGGATACAGCATGGGGACGATCTTGTTCTTTGGGGTCATCCTTTATATCTATAACCACAACCGGCTGAAGAAACGGGCGATGCAGTTGCTCTTCGAAAAGCAGCGGGCGGAACTGAATTATCTGAAGTCACAGACCAACCCGCATTTTTTGTTCAACACCTTGAACAATATCTATTCGCTATCGCGGGACAAGTCCGACCAGGCGCCGGAGTCGATCCTGCGGCTGTCGAAGTTGTTGCGCTATATGTTGTATGAGGCGGGCGGGGAATATATTGCGATCGAACAGGAGCTAAAGATCATTGGTGACTATCTTTCGCTGGAGCGGCTACGGTATGACGAAACGTTACGCGTGAATTTCAATTATGATGTGGAAGATCTGAAGCAGTCGCTCCCGCCGCTGTTGTTGATGCCGATGGTGGAGAATGCGTTCAAGCACGGGGTTTCGGAGACGAGGTATCGCCCGTTCGTCGAGATCCATCTTTCGGTAGCGAAACGGAGGTTGCACTTTGTCGTCAGGAATTCGACGGAAGGTTCGGGTGGTGTCAATGGGGAGGGAGTAGTTCGGGAGCATATCGGGCTTTCGAATCTCCGGCGGCAGCTGGAGTTGTTGTATACCGAATATGCCATCGTGGCCGAGCAGCGGGAAGGGGAATTTTATGCCAGTCTGAATATCAATCTTGCGAGTCATGTCTAGAATCAAATGTATCATCGTGGAGGATGAGCCGCTGGCCGTGAAGGTGCTGGCGGATTATATCGGTCAGACTCCGTTCCTGGAATTACGGGGGAGTTTTAAGGATGCGATCCTGGCGGCGGATTTCCTGCGGCGGGAAGCGGTCGAACTGATGTTCCTGGATATCCATTTACCGAAGCTGAAGGGGATGGCTTTTTTGCGGACGTTGGCGCAGCCGCCGGCGGTGATCGTGGTGACGGCGTATCATCAGTACGCGGTGGAGGGGTTCGAGTTGAACGTGACGGATTATTTGTTGAAGCCGGTGGAATACGAGCGGTTTTTGGCGGCCGTGAATAAGGTGGGGCGGCCGGCCGCTGACGCGGCCGGCCGGGATTTTATCTTTGTACCTGTGCAAAAGAAACGGGTAAAAGTGCTGTTCGATGAAATTTTGTATATCGAGAGTCAGCGGGAGTATGTGCGGATCAGGACGGAACAGGGGGAGTTATTGACGAAGATGGGGACGAGCGAGATAGAAACGGCGCTGCCTCCGGAGCTCTTCCAGCGGGTGCATCGAAGCTATATCGTGGCCGTCAGACGGATCACGGCTTATACAGCAGAGATGATCGAAATAGGGGGAGATTCTATTCCGATAGGAAAAGGCTACAAGGGTATTATTCGGTTCTGAGGCTTTTTACCGGGTTAGCCAGAGCCGCGCGCACCGCCTGGAAGCATAGGTGCGCTTGTTTTCTTAAATATCCGAAAGTTTTCGTTTATCAAAATCATGTTGTCTTATCGAGTGGCAAGCTTTTTGTAATTGAAAGTTATTCCCCACCTATAGCGTATTCCGTCGATTGACAGCTCCTCTATCGCCAATTTTTTCATTCGCACTTTTCAAATTGGGCTGTTTATGACTATTTCTACTTTATCCTCCTCGTGGTGGGTGAGAGTGGGCAGGTATGCTCTGTCACTCCCTTTGTGTTTTTCAATTTTATTTTTTGCTGGAAGGGCTTCAGCACAGGCGCGGGATTCGACAAGGCGTGATACCACCAGGCCAGTGTGGGACACGCTGCCGCATCCGAACGATACTGCGATGAAGCGTGGTCTGGACTCGGCGTTCAGGCGTCAGAAGGCCGCGGAGGCAAAGCGCGCGCGAGATTCGGCGGCGGGAGTGTTGAAGGATACGACCCCGCGGATGGCGGCCAGGGACAGTACAGCGGGCGCAGCGGATACGGGTGCCGGAACGCATATCACCGGGGTTGTCCAACTCGAAGGCGCAACCGATCTTTCGGGAACGAGTATCGAAGTTAAAGGCGCGGGGAAGGGGGTCGCGCAGACGAATGGTCAGGGGCAGTATAGTATCCGCGCCCCGGACAACGCTACCCTTGTATTCAGCCATGTGGGTTATCTGACGACGGAGACCCCGGTAGCCGGCAAACGGGTACTAGCTGTGACCCTTACCCGGGACCCGCATACACTGGAGCAGGTGACGGTCAGTTATGGAAAACAGGCCAAACGGGAATTGTCGAGTGCGGTCGTAAAAGTAGATGCGAGCGATGTGGCGAACATTCCCGCGGCGGAATTCGGCCAGAAGCTGCAGGGCAAGGTGTCGGGTACCCAGGTCCAGCAGACGAGCGGGATCCCGGGCAATAATGTCACCTTCCGCATCCGCGGTGCGGCTTCGCTTTCTTCCGGTAACCAACCGTTGATCGTGCTGGACGGCCAGCCGCTGAACAGTGACGCGGCCGGTGGAACAGGGGATATCAACCTTGTCGATCCGAACCAGATCGAGTCCTACAGTGTGCTGAAGGATGCGGCGGCGACCTCGCTTTATGGCAGCCGGGCTTCGAATGGGGTGATCCTGATCACGACAAAGACTGCGAAAATAGGCAGGAGCAGCGTGACGGCGGATGTCTATTACGGAATGCAGACGGTTCCGCAGCGGGGCAGGCCGGATCTGATGAATGCACGGGAGTTCGCGACATTCATGCAGGGATTTTATCAGGATAAGATCGACAACGAGCATTGGACGAATCCGGTCACGGGTACGGCCACCATCCCGGCGGACTATGCAAACCCGAGCCAGTACGGCAAGGGAACGGACTGGTACAATGCCCTGATCCATACCGCGCCGACGGAGAACTATTCGGTGAACTATTCGGTCGGCACCGATAAAGTGTCTTCGAGTACAACGATGACCTATTTCAACCAGCAGGGAACGTTGTATAACACGGGCACGAAGCGGTTTGCCTTCCGCAGCAACACGGAATACCGGCCGATCTCAAGGGTGAAGCTGGGGTTGAATATCGCGCCTGCGTATCAAATCGATCACAATACGAGGGGCGGGCAGCTTTCATTGAATGGCAACCGGCAAGTGGTGGCGGGTTCCGATCTGAGTTCGCCGCTGATCTCACCGTGGAAGGGCAAGGGAGTGTACAATCTCTCGACTGCGTCGTACGGCATGTATGCCCTACCCAATTACCTGCAGCAGGAACGGATCATGGATAACGACCAGACGAATTTCTCGTTCCTCGGCAATGCCTATGTCGACCTGGAGATCATCCATGGATTGCATGCGAAGTCGACGATCAATGCAGACATTTTAAATCAGGATTATAACGCCTACTATGGGACGCAATTTGGATATTTTGGGGTAATTCCACCCCGACCGGCGGCTTCCTCGCAGGCAAACAACAACTCCAACAATACTTATTCCTGGACGAACGAGAACCTGCTGAGCTATGATACGCATTTTGGCGATCATTCGCTGGATGTGCTGGTTGGTTACACGACACAGAAGTCGTATACGAGTCTGCGTTCTATTACAGGTACGGGGTTCGCGACCGATGAGACGCCCTGGATCTCCGCAGCAAGTACGACGACAGGCTCATCCAACAGCACTTCATGGACGCTGGCTTCGGCGCTTGCACGGGTGAACTATGATTATAAAAAGAAGTATTTTCTCTCGGGAACGATCCGGAATGACGGCAGTTCGCGGTTCGGCGTGAACAAGAAGTATGGGACCTTCCCGTCCGGCGCGGCGGCCTGGGTGGTGAGCCAGGAGAAGTTCTTTCCCAAAAACAAGGTGCTGGGCTTTTTGAAGTTTCGCGGGAGCTATGGGTTGACGGGTAACTTCAATATCGGCAATTATACGCAGACCTCGCTGTTGAGCGGCACCAACTATGTCATGAACGGGAGCACGGTGCTGGGGGAATCGATCACGACGCTGGGCAACCCCAATCTGACCTGGGAGACCTCCAAGCAGCTGGACCTGGGGGCTGATCTAACCTTGTTTAACGGCCGGGTGAATATTTCGTATGACTATTATAACAAGCGCACGGAGGGGATGTTGTCACCATTGCCGATCCCGTATGCGTCGGGCTATGCTTCCATTCAATACAATGAGGGGACGTTCCGCATCTGGGGGCACGATATCCAGATCAGCACGGATAATCTCCGGGGGCCGTTCACGTGGACGACGGACTTCAATCTATCCTTTAATGATAATAAGGTATTGTCGCTGGTGAACAATACGCCGATAGGCGGGACCGGTATGTATAGCGACTATAACCGGACGCAGGTGGGGCATCGGATCGGTGAGTTGTATGGGTTCGTGTTCGAGGGGGTGTATATGAATCAGTCGGATTATGACAAATATCCCAAGTATGCGACCTCGGTGGTGGGTTCGGCTCGGATGAAGGATGTCAACGGTGATGACACCATCGATATCAAGGACCGGACGTTCCTTGGCCGAACCAACCCCAAGTATATTTTCGGGATGACGAATACTTTCGGATGGAAGGGATTCGATCTGAGTGTCCTCGTCGCGGGGCAGGTCGGAAATAAGATCATGAACACGAACCTGCAGAACCTGCACAATCTGGATGGGGTTTTCAATGTCGAGAAGAGTATGCAGTATCGCTGGCGGAGTCCGGAGAACCCGGGTAACGGGAAGGTGCCAAGTACGCGGAGCGGTTCGACGGAGTTGTATCGGTTGGTGAACAGCACCTGGGTATCACCCGGGGATTACCTGGCGGTGAAGAATATTACGCTTGGGTATACATTCGGAAAGAAGATGCTGCATTATATCAAAGGCGTCCGGGTGTATGGCAGTCTGCAGAATGCGTTTATGTTTACCCGATACCCAGGTCAGAATCCGGAGGTGAACGACAATAAAGACAACCAGACGGTGGCGGGGCTCGATGGAGGTTCGTATCCGATCCCGAGAGTTATTTTGTTTGGCGCCAATGTGAATTTTTAAAGCTTTTTGCTATGAAGAATATTGTATTTTGTTTGGCTGTGGTGGCGGGTCTTGTCGGCTGCAGCAAAAAATTTGTGACCTTGTATCCCGAGGGGCAGGTCAACGAAGGGAATTTTTATAAGTCGACCGCGGATTTCCAGGAGGCGTTGATCGGCGCCTATTCCCCCTTGCGGGATGCGGCGAATGTCGCCTTTATGCTGGAGGAGATGCGATCCGACAATGCCTTTTTCGACTACAATGCCAAGGACCGGGGCGGTACGGGCACCGAGCAGTTGGCCGAATTTTTGGACAACTCCGCCAATACGACCATCCAGGCCATTTGGACGGCCGACTACCAGGGCATCCAGCGGACCAATGTGATCCTGGACAAGTTGAAGACGCCGCCGGCGGATATGAACGATTCGGCGAAGAACCAGATCACCGGTCAGGCGGAGGCGTTACGGGCGCATTATTATTTCGAGCTGGTGCGGCTGTTCGGGTCCATCCCGCTGTATCTGCATGAGGTGACGGATGCGAAGAGTGCCGTCGTGGGCCGGAGTCCGGAGGATGCTGTGTATGCTCAGATCCAGGCCGACCTGTCGGATGCGTTGGCGAAGTTGTCGCCGCCGTCGAAGTTTCCGCAGTCGGGGGCCATCACGAAAGGGATGGTCGCGACGGAGTTGGGCTGTGTGTACCTGACGTTGAAACAATATGACAAGGCCACGCCGTTGCTTCAATCGGTGACGTCGATGGGATATTCGCTGTTGCCGAATTATGCGGATGTGTTCAAGACGGCCAATAAGAATTCGCATGAGTCGATCTTCGAGATCCAGTATAAATCGGGTACCGATAACCAGTCCAGTCAGTTCATCTATTATTTTATCCCGACAACGCCATCGACGGGTCCCATCCTGGGGCCGTCGTCGAATTACAATAATACCGAGGGTAGTCTGAATATTCCGACGCAGGATCTGATCAATACTTTCGAGCCGGGCGACAAGCGATTGGATGCAAGTATCGGGGTGGTCAAGGGGCATCTGAATTCGACGACGGATTTTGTGCCGGATAGTGTGGTGAGTATCCTGAATAATAAGGATACGACAGGGAAGGGGTATGGGTATACGACGTCGCCGGCACACCGGTTCGATAAGAAACAATTCAATCCGCCGTATACGACGGCCTTGATCTATAATACGGATGATGACTGGCCCGTCTACCGGTATTCCGATCTGTTATTGATGTTGGCGGAGTCGTTGAATGAGCAGGGCCAGTCGGGTGCGGCCCTACCCTATCTCAACCAGGTGCGGCAGCGGGCTGGATTGCCCGCGTCTACCGCGTCGGGGCAGGCTTCGCTGCGGGATACGATCGCGCATGAGCGGCGGGTGGAACTGGCATTTGAGAATAAGCGGTGGTTCGACCTGGTGCGGACGGGGCAGGCGATCCCGGTGATGACGGCATATGGAGGTTTGCAGAAGCAGGCGTTCGGGTTTTTGTTGCCGACGTCCTATAGTGTGACGGATAATAAGTTGATCTATGCGATCCCGTTCAGGGAGACGCAGGTGAATCCGGGGTTGGGACAGAATCCGGGATATTAATGGGATATTAAGAGGTGAGGTTGGGATTGAGGGGAGAGCCGCGCGGAGTGAGCCCGCGCGGCTTTGTTGTGTGTGGGCTGCGGCGGAGGTTTGCCGAGGACGCGCGGCCCTTGGCGTTTTTATGGCGGCGCGGGTTTTGTGTCGGCGCTGATCCATGAGGGGTTGATCGATGAGTTTCACATTTTTGTGAATCAGATGGCGATCGGTGCGGGGTTGAGGATCTTCCCTGAGCGGGTGAAGCTGAAGTTGGTGAAGGCGACGCCGTTATCCATCGGGACGGTGATCCTGTTCTATGTCAAGGGTTGATTGTCGTCGGTGGTGGCGGTTATTTCGGATGAGAAGGAAGAGGAGGCCGGCGGCGAGACCGATGCGATATAAGGTTGGACGAGAAGGGTATAGTGGCGGGCAAAAATATCCACGGCAGATTTGGTTGAATGCAACTAGTTTTGCGTTCAACCTTGTCGTTATGAAATACCCTAGATACCCTATCGTGACCAGCCAAGGGCATTACATGTATGAGTTCCATAGTGAAGGCCCGATGGGAAATATAAAAAAGGTCGTCGTTTATGAACGAATTGGAAAGAATGTCTTCAACCTTGGTTTTGGCGATTGGAATGAAGAGCAACAGAAAACAAGCGACTCAGCAAGAAGCAACAATGGAGACCGAGATAAAGTGTTGGTGACTGTGGCCCTGACCGCGTTGGATTTTACCGATCGATTTCCGGAGGCCCAAATATTCATCGAAGGCAGTTCGCCCTCGCGAACGCGCCTATATCAAATGGGAATTGCCAACAATTTATTGGAAATCAACCAAAATTTTGATGTTAAGGGCTTTTATATAAACGATTGGGAGCCCTTCCATTCGGGGAGAAATTATGACGCCTTCTTGATAAGCAGAAAATAATTCAGTAAATTTGTAAGAGTAGATCATGCGCAATTCAATACATAAAAAAGGTGAGCTCGCAATTGCTGTGGATCCCAACATGCGGGACCATAGCAAGGATGCTTTTTTTGTAAAGAAGGCCGAGAAGGCTCGGGCATTTATAGCCAAGAACGGCTTGCCAAAGGAAAAGCCAAAGAAGGGCAAATAGTCATTCCTCATCCGCAGTGGCGTCATCGAGGAGCGCCGAGGGCAATTCACCCTTCGTTTTTATTCCAAGATTTTTGAGTTTGGTCGCTTGAAGGACGAGGTTGTCCTTGCCGGTGCTGAGTTGCCGGAAGGCGTCTTCGTAGCTGTTCTGGGCGGCGTCGAGGGCCTGGCCGACGCCCTGGAGGTTTTTGACGAAGCCGGCGAATTTGTCGTAGAGCTTTGCGCCGCGGTCGGCGATGGCCTGGGCGTTGAGGTTTTGGTATTCCCGCTTCCAGAGATCGACGATTAGTTTGAGCGATACGATCAGGTTGGATGGATTGATGAGCAGGATACGCCGGTCGTAGGCGAAGTTCCAGAGTTCGGTATCGCCTTGCAGGGCGGCGATATACGCGGCTTCGCTGGGAACGAAGAGCATGACGAAGTCGAGTGTCTTGTGATAGTCGTCGTAGGCCTTTGTGCTAAGATCCTGGATATGATCCCTGATCGCGCGGACATGCGATTGCAATTCGAGTTTTTGTTGTTCGGGCTCGGTGCTTTCGACCATCCGGACGAAGGCGTTGAGCGAAACCTTGGCATCGAGGATGACATGGCGGTCGTCGGGATATTTTACGATCGCGTCGGGTCGCATCTTACTGCCCTTTGCCTCACTGCGCAGGGGCCGGCCTTCCTGATCATAGAGCTGATATTCCATGAAGAACTCCTCCCCTTTCCTAAGCCCGGACCTTTCGAGAATGGACTCGAGGATCACCTCGCCCCACCGGCCCTGGGTCTTGGCCTCCCCTTTAAGGGCCCGCGTCAGGTTTTTGGCGTCTTCGCTCAGCTGGAGATTCAATTGAGCCAGCTCTTTTACTTTCACGCCGAGCGAGAAACGCTCCTTCGACTCGGCATCGTAGACCCGGCTGACCTGTTGTTTGAATTCGTCGATAGTCCTGCCCAGCGGCGTGAGAAGGCTTTCGAGATTGGATCTGTTCAGCTGGGTGAATTTTTCGGCCTTTGTTTCGAGGATCCGGTTCGCCAGGTTCTCGAATTCGGCGGCAAATTTCCGGTTCAGCCCATCCAGTTCCCGGGTCTGTCCCTGCAGCTTTTCTTCCAGGGCCAGGTTGGCGGCCCGGGACAGCTGCAGTTCGGTAGTCAGGTTGGCCTTTTCACCGGCATGACGAGCCTTTGCCCACCCCCAGGCGATGAGCATCCCGGCCAACGCGCCGAGCAAACAAAAAACAATGGCGCCCGCTATTGTTAATCCCGTCATGGTGTCGATTTTTTTCTTATATTTAGTACAGCCTTAAAGATACAGTATGTCGGTAAAAATGTTCTTTTACTGTCTGAAGGTTTGGCTTGCCAGCGTTCTAATAGGCCCCGCCGTGTTCTGGTGCTACCTGATGGTACGGGATTCGGACGATGGGATCCTGTTTAGCGAATTCCTTCTCTTTTGGGGCTTTTCCATTGTTGTAGGACTTGCGTGTTCCCTGGTGTCCTTTCTGCTTTTTTGGGGATCGACGTCCTATCTCTATCGCCACCACTGGACGATGATGCGGATGCGCATCGCAACGGTCCTACTGGCGCTCGTACTTACCCTGGCTCCGTTTTTGATCTGTTTCCGAAGTTTCCGCTTCTTTGAACAAGAGCGGATCACACTCTTCGAGTGTTACCTGCTTCCTATCCTAGTGGGGATCTTCTTTTACCGGCTGCCCAGAGATGCGGGGCCGGATGTCAAGATCGACCGATGAGCGCCGGGAGTGGTGGGGTTGTTGCCGGCTTAAGCGGCTGATGCAACATTTGGATGCGGTCTAGCGACATTCCAGTTGCTAAATCGGAACTTTATGGTGCGGTTGGTCTATGGGCTTGCGCTCATATCCTTAGTTTTGCCTTTTCTTTTGCAACATCCTGTCTATGAACCGCACCGGGATGAATTCCTCTATCTGGCCGAGGGCCGGCACCTGGCCTGGGGCTACCTGGAGGCGCCACCGCTCTTATCAGTTCTTTCCTTTCTTACGAATGCGCTGGGCGCAGGTTTTTTCTGGATCAAGTTATGGCCGGCGCTATTCGGGGCGATGACTTATGTGTTGGTGGGACGAATGATCCTGCTGCTCGGCGGTGGCCGGCAAGCCCTGCTGCTGGGGTTCCTGCCTTTCGTTTTTGGGTTTTTTCTCCGTGTGCACTTTTTGCTGGAGCCGGGTTTCCTGGGGATGTATTTCCAGACGTTGATGGCTTATGGACTCGTGCGCTTTTTGCGGACGGGGAAACCGGGTGGGCTTTACCTGGTGGGCATTGGATTTGGGCTGGGTGCACTAAGCCAATATACTACGCTATTGTTTTCCCTGGGTTTGCTGGTGGGTTTACTGCTGACGCCGGAGCGAAAGGTCTTGCGTAATCCGCATCTTCATTTTGCGCTTATACTGGGAGGGTTGCTATTCTTACCGAATGTTATCTGGCAGGCCCTACATGAGTGGCCCATGTTCGGATCCCTCCGGGGATGGCGGCCGGAGGCGGGTCATGCCCTGGGTTTTGCGCGGGATCAGCTGGTGTTCGAACTGCCGGGGATCTTTATTTTGGCCGCGGGTCTGTATGGATTGTTCCGGATGCCCGGCTACCGGCAATGGCGATGTCTGGGGTGGGCGGTAATCGTTGCGCTGGGACTGTCGATGGTGTTTTGGGTGACTCCCGTCGATGCGTTGGGCGTGTATCCGGTGTTGTTGGTATTTGGGGCAATGGCGGCAGCCTCCGACAGGATGAGTAGCATAGGCGGGGAAACGCGGCGGCGGGCGTGGCGGTATGGGGTTATCGGGTTCGCGGTGGTGACAGGCTGCGTGGTAGATAGCTTGGCCTTGCCGATGTTGCCCCCGCGGGCGCTTGCGGCCACCTATGCGCGGATGCCGATGGTCCGGCAGTTGGGTTTTCTTCGATGGGAGGACGGTCGGGATCATGCGTTGCCGCAGAATTTTGCGGATATGCTGGGCTGGGAGGAGATGGCGTTGAAGGCCGCCAAGGCCTATGATCTGCTGGACAGTCTCGACAAGACCGGGGTGTTGCTGAACAGCCGGGGAAATTATGGAGAAGGCGGGGCGCTCGATTATTATGGGCCGAAGTATTTGTTGCCGCCGGTGATGGGCCGCGGGGCGGACTATCTGTTGTGGACGCCGCCTGCTTACTACGATCGGGACGTGTTTATCGTTACGACAAAGGATCGCCAGGAATTGAAGGGATGTGCTAGTACGATAATCGTGGATAGTGTGACGCATCCGTATTCGACCGAATACCGAAGCTATATTATTTTGATTCGGGCGACGAATGCGGCCGTTCGCCAGGAGTGGAAGAAGGAGGATAGTGCCGCGCAACGGCGTCAGCTGGCCGCGCGATGAGGCGCCGCCGGGGGTGGCGCGAAAGCAGTATATTCGGAGTCTAATCCGCATTATGCTAAGATTCTTCTATTTACTTTGTTTTTTGGGGGCGGCTTTCGTGAGTAACGGACAAGACATGGTTCCGACGGTCCTGCGATGCGAGTATAGGGACAGCCCGCTAGGAATGGACGAGCCGCATCCGCGGCTGTCATGGAGTCTGAGATCCGCAGCGGCGGATCAATATCAATCGGCTTACCGGATCCTGATCTCGACCAGCAAGCAGGCGCTCGAAAAGGCCCAGGGAGACTGGTGGGACAGCGGCAAGATCACGGACAGCGAGAATATCAACATCATACCAGGGGGAAAACCGTTGGAGCCTTTTACCCGCTATTACTGGAAGGTGATGGTTTGGGATCAGCATGGCCGGGCGACGGCATGGAGCACCCCATCCTGGTTCGAGACGGGGATGCTGCGGGAGTCGAACTGGAAGGGGAAATGGATCGGGGATGGCAAGCCTGCGCCGGCGAAGGAGGAAGATTTTTACAAGGACGATCCCGCGCCTTTGTTCCGAAAGACATTTGTTGTCGCGAAGAAGGTCCGGGGAGCCCGACTATATATCTGCGGGCTGGGTTATAACGAACCTTCGATCAACGGCGGGAAGGTGGGAGATGCACTGCTTGATCCCGCCTGGACGGATTATGGGCGTACAGTATTCTACAGCGTTTATGATGTTGGAGAGAAGCTACACGCAGGAACCAATGACATCCGGGTGTTGCTTGGGAATGGCTGGTATAATCCCCTACCCTTGCGGTTCTGGGGCCGGATCAATTTCCGGGAAGCACTGACCATCGGCCGGCCGAAGGTTTTGGCCAATCTGCGGATCGTCTATACGGACGGAAGTGTGGAGACGATCGCGACGGACGAGAGTTGGCAGACGGCGGAGAGTTCGATCCTGCGGAACAATGTGTTTTTGGGAGAAAAGATCGACGGGCGAAAGAAGCCGTCCGATTGGACCGCGGCGGTAGCCGTTAAGGCGCCGGGCGGGCAGTTGGTAGCGGCGATGATGCCGCCGATCCGCATGAGGCAGGCCAATCCAGGCCTCGCTATCACGGAGCCCGAACCAAAACTGTATGTGGTCGACATGGGGGTGAACTTCGCAGGGCGGATGCGTTTCAAATTGCATGGAAGGCCAGGGCAGGAAGTTCATTTCAGATATGGCGAGGTCTGTCAGCCCAATGGCCGCGTGAATGGCCTCACCACGGTGGCGGGCCAGATCAAGGAGATCTGGCGGATCAACGGCGGACCAGGCGCCCCGCCTACGGCTTACCAGGAAGATGTGTACATCTGCAGCGGCGACGGCGAGGAAGTCTTTCAACCGCATTTTACGTTTCACGGGTTCCGGTTTGTAGAGGTCACCGGGCTCGATCACCGACCTGCACCAGCGGATTTTGTGTGGGAGGGACTCAATACCGATGTGGCATGGATAGGGGAGTTTCGTTGCAGCGATACCTTGATCAACCGGATCGATAAAATGGTGCGACAGACCTTCCGGAGTAATTTGTTCGGCGTTCAGTCCGATTGCCCCGGGCGGGAGAAACAAGGATATGGCGGGGACATGGTCGCGACGGCGGATGCTTTTATGTACAACCTGGACATGAGCTCCTTTTATCCGAAGACGCTCGGTGATTTTGCGGATGCGGTTCGGCCCAATGGGGGGATGCCGGAATGCGCACCCTATAATGGGATCGCGGATGAGGGTTTTGGCGAGGGGACGGGACCGATCGGCTGGCAACTGGCGTTCCCATTCCTGCAACGGGAGTTGTATAAATTTTATGGGAACAAGCGGATGGTTGAAGCACAATACGATCGCACGGTGCGGCTGGTCGAGTTCCTGCGCAATCAGGCGAAGGATGGGCTGATCGATCATGGGATCGGGGATCATGAGGCGATCAATCCCAAGCATGTGCCGTTGACGAGCGGAGCGTTCTACTACGGCCATGCGAAGTTGCTGGCCGAGCTGGCGGGGCTGCTGGACAAGAAGGAGGATGCCGCGAGGTGGATGCGGCTGGCGGATACCATCTCGGTGGCATTCAACCGGCGTTACCGGCAGGGCGATACCGGGCAGTATGATACGGCATGTAACCAGACCACGCAGGTGTTCCCATTGTGGTGGGGGCTGGCGGCCGATAAGGACAAGAGTTTTGCGGAACTGGTCCGGCTCATCGAGATAGAGAACAAAGGGCATTTGTCGACGGGGATCTTTGCAACGAAGATGTTGTGGGATGTTTTGAGGCGGGAGAACCGGAACGATCTGGCCTACAGGATCGCGACGCAGCGGGATTTTCCGGGATACGCCTATATGCTGGATCATGGGGCTACGACGCTGATCGAGAGTTGGGCATTGACGGATCAGAACAGCTGGAACCATCCGATGTTCGGTTCGGTGAGTGAGTGGTTCTACCGGGGCCTTGCGGGGATCAACGTCGCGGACGATGCGTATGGAATGGATAAAATTTTGTTCCGGGTACAGCCGCCGAAGGAATTGACCTGGGCATCAGCGAGTCTTCAAACGGTGAGGGGGCTTGTCGCTTCGCATTGGACGAAGCAGGCAGGGAAGTTCAGGTGGACGATCGAGGTTCCGCCGAACGTCCGGGGGCAAGTGGAGGTGCCGGCGGCGGCCGGCGACCGGGTGACGCAGGATGGGAAGGTTTTGGATAGGATGTTGTGGAAGGAGGGATATTTCCGGGTGCCGGTCGTTTCCGGGACACATCAATTTATTGTGACGAAAAAATAAAGGACGGGGAAGGGAGCCGCGCCATAACATCTGGATAACGTTTTCCGGATTAAACTTTGATTAAAATGCGCTGTCGAAAGGCTATTGTTAACCATTCACAGACAAACAACTATGAAGAAAGCTATCCTTTTCTCGTGTATTTTGCTGGCGGCGGCCACTACCACTACCTACGCACAGCCCCCCAGAATCGCTATCGAAGTGATCATTGGTACGCGGCCGCCCGCGCCGAATGAACTCCAGTTGATGCGGGCCGAAGAGACTCTTCATCCAAACATCACCAAGGCCATGCATGACATCGAGGCATCGCTTCGCGCCCTGCATGAGTCGCCGGATGAATTTGGGGGACACAAGGGTCAGGCAGAGGCCGATCTGCGTGCAGCCTATGTATCGCTGCGGAAAGCGTTGTACTTCCGGCTTTACCAGGACACGCACTGATGATCTTGTTTGAAATTCCGATGAATTTTGGGCCACCCGCCGGGTGGCCTTTTTTGTTTGTTTATTTGCGGCCGAGAAGGCATTGGGTATAATGCTCGAGTGAGACCTGGAATTGATAGTAAAAAGCGTCTTTGAGCCGGCTTTCGGGCAGGCCTGTATGTTCGACCAGCAGAGGAATGGAGATCTGGCGGTACGGGTGGTAATCGAGGTAGATCTTTACGGCGTAAGCACCGTCGATATCTTGTTGGGAAGGGATCATTATTTATTTAAAAGTTCCGTATTAAGTTACGGAACACGGACAAAAAGGGATGTTTAGCCCGGTAAGAAAAACACTTAGTGAATAAAAAGCTGGGATTTTGTTAAATACAATCGTTTACATGCGGAAATCCTTCAGCAGCAGGGAAGGGTAATTGGGTAGAAAAAAGCCGCCTCTTTCGAGGCGGCATAGAGGAGTGGTTAGTGGTTATGGTCAAACTTTGAGTTTTTTGTTTTGGCGTTTCACGTATTCATTTTCGACAAGTTTGAACATCTCGGAGATGGACAGGTTGCAAAAGCCGGCGATGATGAGCAGTTCTTCGACGGTGAATTTTTCAATGCGATTCATCAGTTCGGTGAAGCGGTCGACTTTCTTCCCCAGATCGGCAGCAACTACGGATTTGGGGATATACTCGAAGATATCCAGGAAAGAATTGATTTGGCCTTCATTCAGCAAAGGTTTAATGATCCGATAACGAGAATCCCGCGTCCGCATAGTCAAAGAAAGGCTTTATAGATGTTCCAAAAATTGAGTATCCTGCTTTTTCCTATTTACTATCCCGAATATTCCTAAAGTTCATCCCAATTATTCCCATTTTATATCCCAGTTTTTCATGGTTAGCGGGCCCCGGGCCCGCCGGCCGAAGGCCAATAATTAGGGGATGCACGAATGGCGGATTACTTTTTTCTAAATCCGCCTGAGTGCATCGTTATCCGGGGGGATGCGTACCGAAAAAACAATATAAAGTTACTGAATTTTCGACCGAATTACTAATTTTTTTAGTATAAAGTGGCGGAATCCGCCCGTTGGATTGTCGCTTTCACACCTGACGATCATGGAATTAGCGGTGTAAATTCAGGGAATAAAAAAAGTTTTTATGCCTACGACCAAGTTCAAGACGGTGGAGCAGTATTTTTCGATGCTTTCGGAGCCGGCGAGGGCGAAGATGGAGCAGCTGCGGGCGACCATCAGGAAGGCTGCGCCGGGAGCCGAGGAGGTGATCAGTTACAATATCCCGGCGTTCCGCTTGAAGGGAATGTTGGTGTGGTATGCGGCGTATGCGCATCATATCGGGCTTTATCCGCGGGGTTCGGGGATCGAGGCGTTCAAGAAGGATCTTGCGGGGTATAAAAGTTCGAAAGGGGCGGTGCAGTTTCCGATGGATGCGGCGTTGCCGGTGGCGTTGATCACAAGGATCGTGAAGTTCCGGGTGAAGGAAAATGCGGAGGGATGATGGCGCGAGGGTGAACGCTTATTCCGGATAAGAGCGGCCGATGATGCGATTGCCCTGGATGACGGCGCGGAGTCCGTTGGCGGCGGTGGCGAGGGCGCAGCCGACGGCGACGATGGCGATGGCGTTATTGGGCGGGATCATTTTGTTGATCATGAGGGCGAGGCCGGCGAGGCCAACGAGGGAGGTCCAGATAGCGACGTAGTAATCGAATCTGCGTTTGAAGATGCGCGCAAGAGGAAAGAAATGCAGGCCGACGATGAGGGCGAGGCTGGGAATGAAGAGATAGTCGAGGTTGGTGTTGACCAGGATATTTTTGACGACGAGGATGGCCAGGCCTTCGGTGCCGAATATGTACAGGAACTGGCGGGTTCGTTTACTGTCTTCCGGGGTTTCGGTTCCGTCGCTGGCCCTTGGCAGGACTTGTTCCACGCGATGGAATTTTACGTAGTGCGCCAGAAAATAGAGGAAGACGAGGGAAAAGAAGCCGCCGATAAGGCCATAGTCCCGGAATTCCAGCGCCACTTCTGCGACGATGGTCCAGATGGCCGTGAAGATCATCATCAGGAAGAGTCCACCCATCGGGTTCTCGAGGTCTTTTCTCGTAGGGGGCATTCGGCTTTTTATTTAAATATACGTTATCTTACGGTTATGGATGCTTTTGTGGAAGATCAAACCTTTGATAAGATCGATTTTACCAACAAACCGCTGGCCAAGGGAGACTATGATCATTGTACGTTCCTTCACTGCGACCTCTCTACGGTCAATCTTTCCGAGATAAAATTTGTGGATTGTGTGTTTGATGGATGTAACCTATCCATGGCGGTGATGTCGACGACGGTATTGCGCGATTTACGATTTGTAAACTGTAAAATGCTGGGGGTGCGTTTCGATCAGGCTTCGGCGTTTGGGTTTGCCTGCAGGTTTGAAGGGTGTGCGTTGGACCACTCGTCCTTTTACCAGATGAAGATCAAGAAGACGGAGTTTTTGCGGTGTCAGCTGAGGCAGGTGGATTTTAGCGGGGCTGATCTGAGTCAGTCGAGTTTTGATGGGTGTGATCTGGCGGATGCGGCCTTTGATGGGACGGTGTTGGAGAAGGCGGATCTGCGAAAGGCGTTCAATTATTCGATCGATCCGGAGCGAAATAAGGTGAAAAAGGCGCGGTTCGCGCTGGAGGGGGTGCGGGGGTTATTGAATAAATATGATATTAATATCGAGTAATTATTTTTCAACGACGAGGAAGACGGCGCCGCGGGCTGGGATGGTGATGCTGATGCCGTGGGCCGTAGGGGCGGTGTAGGCGGGGATTCTGGCATAGTCAGGCGGGCCGCCGGCCGCGGTGCGGGTGGTGAGGCCGTTGACCATGACCTTACGCGAGAATTCGTCGGCGGAGGTTGGCGCGGCGGTGGCAGTGGTGTCGCCGTTGAGGGTGTACCAGAGGAAGTTTTTGCCGGGATGGAAATGCCGGATATCGAGTTTGAGAGTGACGGGCGTGGTGCCGGGGTTGACGAGGGCGGCGCCGATCTCGCCGGAGGAGAAGGCAGATGCGTAGGTTTTGAGGGTGGTGTCGCCGGTGACGGATGAGTTGAGCAGGCGGTCGCCCATGAAGCGCTGCATATAATAGAGATAATAGAATGACGGCCGGGGCGTAAAGCGCATGACGCCGGGTTCATCGCCGGCACTGAAAAGGCCATGATCGTTGCCGTTGTCCCACCCATTGACAAGATCCCACCGCGCGGCGAGACCGTATTTGCTGCGCAACGCCTCGCCCAAAATAATAACCGAGAAAAGACCACTGGCATTCGAGACCTGCTGCCTGCTGCCGGTGGCGAACATATTCCATTCATCCATCGCGACGGGTTTTATAGGCACGCCATTCTCGTGGAGTTGTTGCGTAACATAACGCATCTGCTCACCGGGGATGGTCGCGGCGGCGCGGAGGATCTCGGCGGCGGAAGAGTTGGTCTTGTAGGGCGTAAAATAATTATGCACGACATAATAGTCGGCGCAGTCGCGGGTGGCGGGCATCATCCCGGCGTTCCAGGTCCGCGTGACGGGAAAATCCCAGGGATGGGGCGGGCCTTCGACGGTCACGGCGCCGATGTAGATACGGGCCCCGACTTCGGCAGCGGCTTTGCGCATGGAGTCGGCGAAGACGCGGAAATGTTTTCCGTAGAGCGCGCCGGTAAGCAGATTGGGCTGGCCGCTCCGGCTTTCGGCACTATCGATCCGATAGCCATATTCCCAGGTGCCGTTGTTCTCATTCCCAATTTCCCAATACCGGGTGCGGCCGGAGTCATACCGGACCCAGTCGGCGGCCAGATGCGCAGCAGCAGCCACAGGGTCGGCGCTGGTGCCATACCGGGCATAGCCATAATTGACGGTGATGAGACCTTCGTTGCCGGTGTGTTTCAATAGTGCGTAGTAGTCATCGATGGAAGCGAAGCCGTTCTTCGGCCGCCCGTAGAACCAGCCGGGCGCCTGCTTTTTCCCATCCTTATCGACAACCTGTGCCGGGACATCGGCTGGAAGATTATCGGGACCCGAATTCCAGAAATAGGCGTCGCTGCCGCTGCCCGCAGGCCAGCGGATGACATGGGGTTGAAGGTTGTTGAGGTGGAGTAAAAAAAGCGGGTTCGCCATGGAGCCCATCCAGGTGTCGATGTTATGGCCGAACTCGCCGGGGGGAATCAGGGTGACGACGCTGTCGGCGTCGATGGTGAGAATGGGCGTGTTTTTTGTAGTGGCAGCGGTTGCCAGTTGAATGGATGGTGGGGCCGGTTGGGTTGGGGGTGTAATAAAACTTTTTTCTTTCCAGGAGTCGAGGAAGAAACCGATGGTGGGCGCGGCAGCCGGGTGCGGGCGATCGTGAACCAAAAGGCAGATGAAAGCAAAAAGGATGTAGAGCTTGTTCATGGCAGGGTGGAATTTTTGGTCAGTTGCCAGGCTTTTATCGGGTTATCATTTATCGCGGTGAGCAGGATGGACCGGCCGGCCGCGTGGATCAGTTTCAAATCTTTTACATCGCCGTCGAGGAGGAGCCCGCTGGCCGCAGGGAGCACAGGCTGCCACCCGCCATGGCCGTCACCTTTCAGCAGCAGGCCATAAGAGGCATCATAACGGCCCGGCATGACCGAGGACTGGTATTCGTTGCCGGCAAGAACGAGATCCGGGTGACCGTCACCATCGACATCCACATGAACCATGGCGTTGACGGGAGCGAACTGGGCCTCGCGGGGAAAGGGATGGAAGCGGAAATGACCATGCCCATCGTTCGCAAACCAGCCGCTGGCGGTCTCGCGGCATTGGAGCACCGACGCATCCTGCATCATCTCCGGCGTCAGCAGTTGATCCATGGATGCCAAGGCATAGCCTTCGTTGTTCTCGTATCTTTTTTTGATGGACGGCATCTGCCAGGCCCAGGCGTCGCGCGAGATACCGGCGGAGAGCACGTATTTTCCCTCCTCGTCCTTTTGGTAATGGCAGAAGACCGGGTCGATAGTGCCGTTGCCATCGAAGTCTTTTGCGATCAGTTCCGCCGGTTGGGCGGAATCGATATGATACGGATTGTTGCCGCCGAGGTTGCCCGCGACAAGATCGGGGTGACCGTCGCCGTCGACGTCGGCGATGAGGAGGCTGCGCCAGAAGCCAGGGTATTGGTCGAGGCCTGTAGTGGCGGTGATCTCGGTGAGGGTGACACCGCTGTTTTTGAAGATCCGAATCGGCATCCAGTCGCCGGCGATGATGAGATCGGGTTTGTTGTCGCCGTCGATGTCCGTCCAGATAGCGGCGTTGATCATCCCGGGATAACGGAGGGCGGGACAGACCGACTCTGTTACATCGGTGAAGCGGCCGTGATCGTTGCGGAGAATATAAGATTGCGGCGAGCGGGGCCAGGCGCCCAGTGCGAGTCGCCCGCCGATGAATACATCTAAATCGCCGTCCCCATCGAGATCGGCAACGGCCACCGACTTTGCGACACTGCGAATATTTGCCGGGATGGCGTTACTGTCGAGGCGGAAGTTGCCCTTGCCGTCGTTGTGGTAGAGCCGGGGCAGATAATACGGGGAGTGGTCTTCGAACTCGCTGCTGCCGCCGATCACGAGCAGATCGGGATAGCCATCGCCGTCGGCATCGAACCAGACGCTTTGCATGTCCTCTTCGTATTTCGGACCGCCGGCGAGGTCTTTGCCGGTGAAGGAGCCGTCGCGGTTTTGATGATAGATGCGGCCGGATTGTTTGAAGGCGCCACCTACGAAGAAGTCTTCCCGGCCATCTTTATCGATGTCGGCGACGCTGATGAAGGGGCCTTCCTGGGAATATTTTTGGAGGAGGAGGGGTTGGAATTGATAATCGAAGAACATCGTCTCCTTGTGACGGAAGTCGATGTGTTCCTGCCCTGTGACGTCGCGGAAAAGCGGGGGTGGCGGTTCGGCGGCGGGGTCGTCGGCGAGAGCTTCGGACTGTTTGAGGATGAGGAGGGTGTCGACCGGCGGATGGATCAGGGTTTGCATTTTGCCGGTGGGCCAGCGGATCACGATGGAGTCGGGCCGGGATTCGCCGAAGCCGAAGTGGACGCGCGGGTCTACACTTGAAAGATAGCCGCGAACGGGAGATTGGGTGAGGGTTTGAGTTTGATTGGGGCCAAAGGCCTGGATGTGGGCGCCGAAGCCGTCTCGGTTGGTGCTGTCGCCAAGGAGTTGGAGGGTTAGCCAGTGGGCTTTTTTGGAATCGTTGCGGCGGAGGGTGGCTTCGCCGTTGATGTTGTTGGTGATGAGGTCGAGGTCGCCGTCATTGTCCAGATCGGCATAGACTGCGCCGTTGGAGATGGACGCATCGCCCATACCGGCTGTCGCGGAGATGTCTTCGAAGCCGAGATGGTGATTGTTGCGGAAGCAGTAGCTGCGGAGGGCGAGGGGGCCGAGTGCGGTGAGGCGCTCCATGAATTTGCGGCGCTGGCCGAGATCGGATTCGGGGATGCCGGAGGAAAGGACGGTATTGTGGGCGTATTCGAGGAAGTCGATGTTGGTGGGGTCGCGGCCGAGGCCGTTCGTGATGAAGACGTCTTTCCAGCCGTCGTTGTCCAGGTCGGCAAGGAGAACGGACCAGGACCAGTCGGTTTCGGCGATGCCCGCCAGTTCGCCGATCTCGCTGAAGTAGGGGGTAGCCGGGGCGGCAGCCTCCGGCAGGACGAGTCCGGGAGCCGTTGGCCGGTTGCCGTTGTTGAGCTGGAGCATGTTGTGGATGTACTGCGGCTCATAGCCCTTATCCATTTCCAGCTGGTGGCGTTGCTCGGTCAGAAAGGAGTACATCATTTTTTTGCGGCGGCTGGTCTCGGGCATCATATCCAGGGTAAGGAGATCCGTGAGACCATCATTGTTGTAGTCGGCGGCGTCGACGCCCATGCTGGAATAAGATTGATGACGGAGGGCGGTGGCAATACTGTTGGTGAAAGTCCCGTCGCCGTTGTTGATCCAGAGGAGATCGTTACGGATATAGTCGTTACACACGTAGAGGTCGGGGCGGCCGTCGCCGTTGAAATCGCCGGCTACGACGCCGAGGCCGTTGCCATCGTCGAGGATGCCCGCGATGGCGGAGACGTCCTTGTACACGGGATGCAATCCGCCGGGCAAGGGGCCTTCGTTATGATAGAGTTTGTCGGCGGCGATGGCGCCGGGGACGACATGGTTGTCGCGGATATCGTTGGGTCGGGGATCGTCGAGGGTGTGATTAACCAAATACATGTCCAGCCGGCCATCGCCATCATAGTCGAAGAAGAGCGCCTGAGTCGAGTACGCCGTATCGGCAAGACCGTATTCCGCGGCCGACTCTTTAAAGGTAAGGTCGTGCTGGTTGATGAAGAGGAGGTTGCGGCGCTGGCTGCCGGGGACCTTACCCGAAACGCAGACATAGATGTCGGGCCATCCGTCACCGTTGATATCGACGACGCTAACGCCGGTGCACCAGGACGTGGTGGCAAGGCCGGCCTTATCGGTGATGTCTTCGAAATGCCAGTTGCCTTTATTGCGATAGCAGCGGGAGCTGGTCTGGTTGCCGGCAAAGAAGAGATCGGGCAGGCCGTCGCGATCGAAATCCCCCACTCCTACCCCACCCCCCATATAGGTATATTCGTTGACGAACATATTCAGGGAGTCGTTCTCGGTGATGGTATTGGCGAATCTGACACCGGTGGTCGATGCGGGCATGGCAGTAAAGTGCAGACCTGCGGTGGCGGCCCCAGGAGCGGAGCCGCCGGAGGTGCAGGCCTGGAACCCGAGGCCGATGGTACAGATAACCAAACTATTTTTTATCAGCGACAACATAGATGACACTCATTGCGGGTACCGCGATCTTGATGGTGCCGGTCAGCGCGGCTCCATAGGGTTGAATAGAGGCATAGTTCGAGGGCCCACCCGTAGCGGTGGAAGGTCCTACGCCATTGACATAAACCTGACCGGAAAAGGGTGCATTATCGGAGCCGCCCGTGAGGACGTACCAATGATATTTCGAGCCGGCGGGAAAATGCTGGTAGTCGATGGTGACGATATGATTCGCACCACTGGTGTTGATGATGACGGTGCCGGCCTGACCAGAGCTGAAGGTCGAGGAATAAGTCACGAGATCTGCATTGATCCGATGAAGCGAATCGGAGACCATCCGATCGCCAAAGCATTTCTGGAAATAGTACATGTAGTAGAAGGCCGGGCGGGGGTTCCACTGCGGGGCGCCGGGTTCGTCGCCATTGTTGAACATGCCCATGTCGTCGCCGTTGGACCAGCCGTTGGCAAGATCCCAGCGGCTTGCCTCACCATACTGGTTCTTGATGAAGGAGCCCAGGGTCAGCGCCGCATGGATGCCCGCAACGTACGAGGTGTTTTGCTTCGAGCCGACGGCCTGGATATTCCATTCGGTCATGGCGATAGGTTTTGGTGAAACACCCGCGCCCTGCAACTGGCCTTTGATCCAGTTCATGACGGTGGGTGGTTCCGACGTGCCAGTCGACAGGATCTGCGCCACCGTAGAATTCGCATTATAGGCCGTGAAATAATCGTGAACGATAAAGTAATCCGCGGCGCTGCCGACATTTCCCAGGACCCCCGTGTTCCAGGTCTGCACGGTGCTGTTGTCCCAAGACTGCGGTTGCGAGGAGTAGAGGGTGGCGCCGATGTAGATCGTTGCGCCGGTCTCTTTCGCCGCGGCGCGCATGGAGTCCGCGAAGATCTTTACGTGCTGGCCATACACGGTGCCTGTGACGATCGCCGGCTGACCGTCGTGGTTCTTTGCCGGATCGATGCGGTAGCCTGCTTCCCAGGTGCCGTAGGTCTCATTGCCTATTTCCCAAAACTTCGTGCGCCCGTTGTCATAGCGCACCCAGTTGGCCGCGAGATGGGCGGCCGAGTCGACGGGGCTTGTGCCGGTGCCATAGCGGGCGTAGCCGTAGTTGACGGTGATGATGCCGGTAGCGTTCGACTGGGCGAGGAGGGAATAATAGTTGGTGAGGGCCAGTGTCCAGGACTGGGTGTTGCCGCCATACCAGGGCCCGGTGGCGATGGATTTGCCGGTGTAGTCGAGGATGCTGTCCGGGACGTCGGCAGGACTTGGCTTCGCGTCGGTGCCGTTCCAAAAGTAGATATCACTTACACTTCCGGCAGGTGCGCGAATGATATTTGGCGAAAGATCCTTGATATACTGCAGGAGCGGGGCCTGGGTGACGATCTGGCCCATCCAGAGATTGGAGTTATTGCCGAAGAGGGTCGGCGGGACTTTTGCCAGCACGTTGTTCACGTTGATGACCAGCGAGTCCGTGACGCTCCCTGATACCGATGGGACGGATGTGTTGTCGGACGGAAGCGACAATGTCCTTTGATTCCAGGCGTTGCCGAAGAAGCCAACGGTGGCCGGCGTGGCCGGATCAACGGGAGCGTAGGTCGAGTCGGTGGTCGTCGGACCGGTGCCGGTTGTGGTACCGGTGGTACCGGATCTGTCAGATTTCTTACAAGAGGCCCCGCCCAACAAAAGGGCGAGGCCGATAATTGCTAAACACTGCTTCATGGAGGTAAGTTCTTTTAATAGACCGGGACAATACGGACGTTATCGAGACCCATGGCGAAGGTGCCGCCGGCGATGGTCGTGGCACCGTCATTGGCATACATGATCATGAGCATCCCGCCTGCGCCCTGCTGGAGCGACGTGATGCTGGAGGCACCGACGCCCGTGCTGGTGTAGACGTTACTGGTAGCCGCGAGGAAGCCGGTGAGCGGGAGGGTTACCGTTACCCAGCCGCCGGTGGAAAATTTTCCGCCGGCCGCGGTTTTCCAGGGAGCCCATTGGGCCAGGTAGTTCCAGTTAGGGAAGGACGTGCCGATCCAGATCGAGCCGGCCGTCCAGTTATTGACGTAGGCTTCAAACTTCAATGCGTAACCGCTGATCGAGGCGTTGGAAGACGGGGTCCAGGTGGCGGTATTGGTGATGATGCTGTTTGCGTCCTGCCACCAGGAGTTGTCGCCTTTGGGTTTGGGCCCGGCGGGGTTGATCTCCACACAATAGCCGGTGCCGTTGGGGAAGGTAGTATTGTTAGTGACATAGGTACCTACCCATTGCTGCTGGCTCCAGCCGTAATAGGGGTTGGTGGCTGCCGATGGCGGGTTCCACTGGTCCGTAGTGCCGTCGAAGTTAGCGAGGAATCCAGTCGATGGTGAGAGCCAGTTATCGAAGATGAAGGGGCTGCTGCCGCTACCAAAGGTCCCGTAAACGCGCAGGGAGTCGCCTTTGGTGATGCCGGCGGGAACTTTGACCGTGATCTGGGTAGCCGAGTCGACCGTATAATTCGTTGCGTTGATGCCACCGGGGAAGACGATCTTGCTGATGCCGTAGAAATTAGAGCCTCTGATGATGAGGGATGTCCCGGCTACGGCATTCTCGTTGCTGACCGCCGCAATCACCGGGGGGGTGAGCACGAGGGTAAAGGCATAGCTTGTCGAGCCGTGACTGGTAAAGATCTTGATGGTATTGGACACGCTGTTCAGCGGCGGCGCCGTCGGGGCGTTGGAGGGGATCGAGACAACGACGTTGGTGCTCGAACTGAGGGCCGCGTTGAATGTGGCCGGCTGGTCGTTAAAAAGGATTGCCTCGAGCCCATCGAGATGGGAACCCTGGATGACGATCAGGGTCCCGGGATAGGCCTGGGTGAAGAAGCTGTCCCGCGCGCTGGGGCTGATGGCCCTGACGTGGGTGATGACGGGAGTACCGGAGTCGCTCTTCTTACAGGCGGGGACGATAAATGCCGCCGCGATCAGCAGGAAGCCGAGTGTCCGTTTTGTTATGGGAGAAGCGATCGTTTGCATAGTTATTCTTTTACCATTGAGTGATGATCAATAATTAGGTAGTTTGCTAAAATCAAAGGCAACCGGCGCATCGGTGAGATGGGGCGCCAGCTCCAATTCCGACTCGGGCCAGGGCAGGTAGACCGTGGCATCCGTTATCGTATAGGTGGTGCCGCTGTAGGTCGTCGTGTAGTTGCCCGGGCTATTGTATTTGATGTTATAATGTCCCCTGTCCTGCGAGCTGAAGTAGGCCAGTGCTTTTACCGGGGCGAAATAGTACCAGTGCACCCAGTCATACCATTGGAGACCTTCGAAGGCAAATTCTACTTTCCTTTCCTGGTAGATATCGTTGAACGTAAGGGAAGCAAGCGAGGGGATGCCGGCGCGGGTCCGGACGGCATTGACATATTTCAATGCGGTGGCGTCTGTCGTGGAAGCGGAGTTCCCGAGGATGGCTTCCGCATAGTTGAGATATACTTCCGCGAGGCGCAGCATATAAGTATTCTCATAGGCCGCCATGGTGGTGCCGCCGCCGTTGTCGTCGGGTGAGCCGATGACATATTTCTTGATATAGGCGTGGTCGTTGGTCGTATTGAAGTTGCTTGCCGGGACGGCGGTGCCGCCATTCTTTGCGTTCAGCTCAGGGTAATTATCGCCGGGGAGCATGAAGGTCGCGCGGCGGCGGATGGAGTCCTCGGGGTGCGCCATGTAATACTGCAACAGATTAGAAGAAACACCGAAGGCGCCGCCCCAGCCATCGCTGGTCTGGGTGATGCTGGATGCGAAGGCTACATAGGCCTGGAAGGAATTGTTGATCCCCCAGGGTGAGGAAGCGGGCATCCAGAGCAGGGAGAACAGGGCTTCGGGGTTTGCATTGGCGAAGGCCGTGCTGTTATAAGCGTGGGTGAACAAATTATAGTAGCTGGGCAGGAGGCTTGCACCGCTGTTGTTGATGACATCGGCGGCGTAGTATTTGGCACTGTCCAGATCGGACTGGGTACGGGAGCCTTCAGACTTTCCGAGGCCGCTGCGGTAGAGATAGGCGCGGGCGAGCATGCCTTCCGCGGACCATTTGGTGAGGCGGCCCTGTTGTGCGGGGGAAGAGGGAAGGTTGGCGGCGGCATACGCGAGATCCATGACGATCAGTTTCCAGACGCTGGCCAGATCATTCCTGCGAATGCTGGGATCGGTCAGTTGGGTGACGTTGTTGTACAGGATGGGTACCGGTCCCCAGTTGCTGACGAGATGGAGATAGGCCAGGCCGCGCATGAAGCGGCATTCCGCGATGCCCATTTTCTTTGCTGATTCGCTGGCCGTGCCGGTCGCTCCGGTGATATTGCTGATGACGACATTGCTCTGGGCGACGATCTTCCAGAAGGCCTCATAGCCCGTGGGGAGGATATCGTCCGTCTGGGGGACGGAGAAGGAGATGTATCCTTTTCTGTCCGCGTCGTCGCAGTTGAGGTTACCGCCGTGCGCCTCGCCGAAGCTGAGGAAGGCTTTGTCGTTGTAATCGAACCAGACGATGCCATAAAGGGGCGCCGTGCCGGACAATATTTCCGCGTCCGTAGTATAAAAATTACCGGACGTGGTCGCGTCCTGGGGCGGACGGTTGAGAAAATCCTTTTTACAGCTGGCAAGCGTTGCGGTAGCTGCTATGATAAGAGAGTATTTTATGATCGTTTTCATGATCCAACTTCTTTTTGAGTGAATTAAAAATCAGCTACAATGTTTGCGGAGTACATTCTCACGCTCGGGTAGCGGCCGTTGTCGAGGCCGTTGATGATGATCGGGTTGCCGTTGTTCCAATAGTTGAACGGACCGATCTCAGGATCGAAGCCTTTGTATTTTGTGATCGTGATCAGGTTTTGCGCGTTGATCCCGACGCGAAGACCGCGCATGGCGATGTGGCTTACCCATTTTGCCGGGAAGTTATAAGTGAGACTGATGTTCTTCACGCGAACATAGGTGCCGCTTTCCACGTTCCACTGGCTGAGCCGGTTGTTGCCGTTTGCCGAGCTGGTGTAAACCCGGGGAACGTTCGTACCCGGATTTTGCAGGGTCGCCGTGAGGGAGTCAGCGGCGTTGTAGCTGGAGGGCCGGGCAAAATTGCTGACGGATGCGTAGTAGTTCTCGTAAGCGCCCTTGCTGCCCGGGAGGGTGTTCTGGTACCGCTGGAGGTTTACGATCTTATTGCCGATGGAGCCCATGATGAAGATGTTGAGATCAAAATTCTTATAGCTGAAGGCGTTGTTGAACCCGAAGGTGTATTTCGGCCAGGGGTTACCGAGGACGGTGCGATCCTTCTGGTCGATGACCCCATCGCCATTGAGATCCCGGAATTTGATATCCCCGACCCAGGTGCCCGTGGCGGGGTCGACCACTACTTTCGAGTTTGAGGTCTGGTTGGCGTGAGTGATTATCTCCTTGTAGTTATTGAACAGGCCGTCCGCGATGTAGCCGGTGATCATGCCCACGGGCTGACCGACCTTTGTGGAGAACTGAGCCTGGTTGCTGTTCGTATTCGACACATAGATCGCGGTGATAGGGTTTGAAAGGCTCGTGACCTCATTGCGATCGAGCGAGAAGTTGAGGCCCGTCTTCCAGGTGAAATTGTGTCCGGTGATGTTGACGGTGTTGACCGTGATGCCGAACCCTTTGTTGCGCATGCTGCCGACATTTGTTTCCGGCCAGGAGAGGCCACCCTGGCTTGTTCCGCCGCCGAGGTAACCCGGGTAGGAGGAATAGGTGAGCAGTTTGGTGAGGTCCTTTATATAAGCGTCCGCGATGACTTCGAGGCGGGAGTTGAACATATGCAGATCGAAGCCGACGTTATAGGTTTTGTCCACCTCCCATTGCAGGTTTGGATTGGGGAAGTTGGAGGGGAGGAAGCCCGTACCGAACGCCGTAGGATAGCTGCTCAGCACCGCGTATTGCGCCAGACCGTTGGAGCCCGAGTTACCCGAGAGCCCGTATTCCACCCGAAGTTTCAGGTCATCAACCGCGGCGAGGGACTTCATGAATTCTTCCTGCGAGATGCGCCAGGCGAAGGAGACCGAGGGGAACTGCCCCCAGCGGTGATTGGGACCGAAGGCCGAGGAACCATCGAAGCGATCGGTGCCCTGCAGGATATAACGGCCATTGAAGACATAGACGAGGCGGCCGAACCAGGATTCCTTGGATTGGGAACCCATGGTGCTGCTGTTGTTCTGAGTGAGGTCGGAGGCGCCCGCGTTCAGCGTCTGAACGGTATTATTGACAAAACCGTCCTTGTAACCCGACAGGGATTCATAGCCGGAGACCTGAGACTCGTGGCCCACCATGGCCGAGACGCTGTGCTTGTCGAACTTATGATCGTACTGCAGGCGGGTGTGGAAGTTATACCAGTAATTAGAATTCACGGCTTTTGAACCCGTGATCTGGCTTTTCACCGTGATGCCGAAGGTATAGGCCGGGTTGAACTGGTAGTTCGTATTATAATTATAGGTACCGTTTGCTTCCGTGTGCCATACCAGGCCCGGGATCGGGGTGATGTCGACATAGACCCCGCCGAGGGCGCCAAAGCCCTTGTTGTAATTGGTATTGAGCCGGGCGAGGGCGATCGGGTTGATGAAGTTATTCGCATAAGGGGTACCGGCAGGAGGGCCGCCCCAGCTGCCGTCGGGATTCTTTATCGGGATGGCCGGGCTGATGTCGATGGCCGAGGCGATGAGGGCGTTATTGGAAGTGACGACCCGCTCCTTTGTGATATTCCCACTGAGATTGGTCCCGATGCGCAGCCATTTGCGGGCATTGTTCTCCAGATTGATCCGCACCGATCCGCGGCTAAAACCCGAGCCCTGGGCTACGCCTTCCTGGTTGAAGTATTCGCCGGAGAGGTAGTAGGTGGTTTTATCGGTGCCGCCGCTGAGGGAGAGGTTATGTTGTTGCTGGAGGGTTTTGCGGAAGAGGGCTGCCTGCCAATTCGCACCCTGACCCAGGATGGTGGGGTCGGCGAAGTCTGCCTCCGAGCTGTTGCCGCCCGCGAGCGCCAGTTCGTTGCGGAAGGTCGCGTACTGTTGCAGGTTCATCACCGGGGCAAATTTCGGCAGGGCCTGCTGGGTGAGCAGGGTGTTGAAGGTGATCTTCGAGTCTCCGGACCGGCCATGTTTGGTCGTGATCATGACCACGCCGCTGCCGCCCGCTGCACCGAAGATGGCCGTCGCCGAGGGGCCCTGGAGGACGTTGACCGTCTCCACATCGTCGGGGTTGAGGCCCGCGAGGGGGCTTGTATAAGAGGCCGGGGCGTTGTAGGAGCCGGCTGAGCCGCCTTGCGGGTCGGCGGGTTTTATCTGGACCCCGTCGATCACGTAGAGGGGTTGCGAACCCTGGCTGAGGGAGCTGATGCCGCGGATGATCACGCTGGGAGCTGCACCTGGTTGGGCATTACTGGAGGCCACATAAACGTTGGCCGCCTTGCCCTGCAGGGCCTGTTCGATCGTGGTGTTGACAGTGCGGCGGAGTTCCTCGGCCGAGACCGTGACCTGGCTCGAGCTTAGGTCCGTCTTTTTCATCTTCCCGTAGCCGACCACGACCACATCATTAAGATGACTATAGTCCTGGGTGAGGTCGATGTTGAGGGTGGTGACGTTGCCGACCCGGACTTCGCGGGTGGCGAAACCCACATTCGAGATGACCAGGACCTCGTTCGCGGCGGCGTTGATGGCGAAGTTACCGTCCGCGTCCGACTGGACGGAATTTTTTGTTCCTTTTACTGTGATAGAGGCCCCGGGGATGGGACCGCCGTTAGCCTGCGCCGAGATATGGCCGGTGATGTGGCGAGCCGGTGGCTGGGCGGCTAGAGGAAGCGTAATTAAAAGGGCCACAAGCAGTTGTAGCAGGCCTCTACAATAGGCCTTTTTTGGCTTTGGTAATGATGATGGCATGATGCAATCGGTTTATTTATTCGGGATAAAAGTAGCCAAGGGGGGCGGGATGGAAGGGTATCAAATCGGTTAAAAAGGGGGCGAAAATGTTTATATTTGATAATATGACGGCATATTTGCCGACATTCGACGACTGCTTTATGTCAAAACTGAAGTGCTTGCTCTATCTGTTGCTGTTTGCCGGCGGCCGGCTTTTGGGTCAACCCCAGGAGTATCTTTTTTCCCATCTCACGGTGACGGCCGGACTTTCCAATAATCATGTCACGGGGATCTACAAGGACGCGCGGGGGTTTATGTGGTTCGGGACCGTCTCCGGGCTCAACCGGTATGACGGGTATCAATTCCGGCAGTACCGGCATGATCCGCAGGATCCCGGGTCGATCATCGACAATTATATAGAACAGATCTTCGAAGGGCCGGGGGGAAGGATGTGGGTCGAGTCGAGGACGGGGAGATTCAATATCTATAATTATGACCTGGACCGGTGGGATGTGGATTTTGGGAGCTATTTGCGGGGGCTTGGCCTGCCGACCTTCCAGCTGGTGACAATAGTGCCATCGCCCGCGGCGAAGGGGTATTGGTTTATTTATAAGGACAGCGGCGTATACCATTATAATGAAGGGGGAAGGATCGACAAGTTGTCCATCGGGGCCAGTCCCGTGGCGACGGCGAGGGAGGATGGTAACGGGGATTGCTGGGTGCTGCACCAGGATGGGGTTTTGGAGAAGATCGACGGCCGGCAGGGGCGGGTCGTTTTCCGGAACGAGTTGCTAAAGAAGGAATTCGGAAATGCGCTGATCCCCTCGACTTTGTTCATCGATGGGCAAAACGACCTGTGGATCTGTTCGAACGGGGTTTTCAAGGGGGTCTATTTCTTCCATCCCGCGACGGGCCAGTGGAAGCATCTCGCACAGGATGCCGGGGAGCGGGTGTTGAATAGCAATATCGTGCTGAACGCGTTGCAGGACCGGAACGGGGCGATCTGGCTCGCAACGGATCATGGCGGGGTGGATCTCGTCGATAAGAAAAATTTCACCGTCCGCTGGGTTACCCACGTCGAGGATGATGGGAAGAGCCTGGCGGACAATAGTATTACGTCGTTGTACAGAGATAATATGGGGACGTTGTGGGTGGGGACGTATAAGAGCGGGTTGAGTTACTATCATCAGAATGACCTGCAATTCCCGCAGTACCGGCACGAGCCGGGAAAGACCTCTACCCTACCCTATGATGACGTGAATAGCTTTGTAGAGGACGCGCAGGGAAATATCTGGATCGGCGGAAATGGCGGTGGACTGATGTATTTCGACCGGAAAAAGAACAGCTTCCGGCAGTGGACCCATGATCCCGCCAATGAGAACAGTCTTTGCAGCAATATCATCGTCAGTCTGATGCTCGACCGGGAGGGAAAGGTGTGGATCGGGACCTATTTTGGGGGGCTGGATTGTTTTGACGGGAAGCGGTTCATCCATTACCGGCACCGCGACGACGATCCGTCCAGTCTGTCGGATGACCGGGTGATGTGTTTGTGCGAGGACCTGGACCGGCAGGTTTGGGTGGGGACGCTGGCCGGCGGCCTGGACCGGCTGGACAGGAAGAGCAAGCGGTTTATCCATTATAAGGCTACCTTACCAAATTCCATCAGCAACAATTATATCTCATCGGTCATCACCGATGGGGAAGGGAATATCTGGGCGGGGACGGGATATGGCGTTGAGTTCATCGAGCGGAATACCGGGGCCATCCGGCATTTTACCCCTGATGCAAGCCGGCTGAGCAGTAATAATGTCACCTGGCTTTTTATGGACAGCCGGCAGCGGCTTTGGGCCGGGACGAGAGAGGGGCTGGATGTTCTGAATTCGGATGGGAAGACCTTTCAATCCTTTACGACCGAGGATGGGCTGCCGGACAATGCGGTGCGATATATCGCGGAAGACAGCCTGCGGCGGCTTTGGATCAGCACCGCGAACGGGCTTTCGCGCATAACTGTGGCTGATAGCCTTTCCAGGAAGGGATTGATCATCCGGTGCCGGAATTTTCACGAGCCGGACGGGTTGCAGTCGCGCGAGTTCAATGAGCGAAGCGGCCTGGCGACACGGGATGGGCATCTGCTTTTTGGCGGGCCCAACGGGTTCAACATTTTCCGGCCGGAGAGTATCCAGCCCGGGCGGAAGACGCCGCCCATTTTGTTGACGGGGCTGGAGGTCTTCGACAAGAGCGTGCATGTCGGAGATACGATGAACGGGCATGTCCTGCTGAGCAAGACGCTTTCCGAGACGGGGGAGATCCGATTGCGGCATAAGGAGAATATCTTTTCGATCGAGTTTGCTTCGCTGGGTTATATTCCGAATGCGACCAATAAGTATGCGTACATGTTGGAGGGGTTCAACCCGAGCTGGCTGATCACCGACGGGAAGATCCGAAAGGCCACCTATACCAACCTCGATGCCGGCGAATACACCTTCAAGGTAAAAGCTGCCGATGCGGATGGCGAGTGGTATGATCAACAGGCGACGCTGAAGATCGTGGTGTTGCCGCCCTGGTGGAAGACGCCTGTTGCGTATGTGTTGTATGTGTTGTTGGTTGGAGCGGTTTTGTTCTTCGCGCGGCAGATGGTGGTGCAGCGGGCGAGGTCGCGGTTTGCGCTGGAGCATGAGCGGCGGGAGACAAGACGGATGCATGAGATGGACCTGATGAAGATCCGGTTCTTTACGAATATGAGTCATGAGTTGCGGACGCCGTTGTCGCTGATCCTGGCGCCTGTCGATAAATTGTTGCAGGGTGGCGGTGGCGGCGATTCGCGGCGGAGTCATGAAGTGATCAAGCGGAATGCCAAGCGGCTGTTACACCTGGTGAACCAGTTGCTCGATTTCCGGAAGATGGAAGCGGGGGAGTTGCGGCTGTCGCCAAGGGAGGGGGATGTGTTACGATTTGTGCGGGAGACGGCGAATAGTTTTGTCGACCTGGCGGAGCGGAAGAATATTGTTTTTACTTATGAAGGGGTGGAGGGGTCGTTGGTGACGAGGTTCGACCATGATAAGCTGGAGAGGATCTTATTCAATCTGTTGTCGAATGCGTTCAAGTTCACGCCGGAGAATGGGAAGGTGAGTGTGCAGGTTGTGGTGAGGAGGAAGGAAGGTGACCATGTGTTGTTGTCGATCGCCATCAGGGATACCGGGATCGGGATCGCGCCGGAGAAGCAGGAACGCATCTTCGAACGGTTCTTCCAGAATGAGTTACCGGAGACGATGATCAACCAGGGGAGTGGGATCGGGTTGTCGATCACGCAGGAATTTGTGCGGATGCATGGGGGGCAGATCTTTTTAGAGAGTGCCGTGAATGCGGGGTCGTGTTTTACGGTGGAGTTGCCGTTGGATGAATTGCAGGCGGTGAGGATGCCGGAGAATATCGAGCCGTTGAGTTTGTCCACCGACGGGATGGTTGTTGTTGGGGAGGAGGAAGAGATTACTCCTTTGGAGGTTGTTCAAGATGGGGTTTTACCGACGGTTTTGATCGTGGAGGATAATGAGGATTTCCGGTTCTATTTAAAAGATAATTTGAGGGCGCATTATAAGGTGATCGAGGCGGCGGATGGGAAGGAGGGATGGCGGAAGGTGTTGTCCGCGCATCCCGATGTCGTGGTGAGTGATATCAGCATGCCGCAGATGGATGGGATCCAATTGTGCCGGAAGATCAGGACCGATGAGCGGACGAAGCAGACGCCCGTGATCCTGCTCACGGCGATGGCCGGAGAGGCGGGGGTGTTGCAGGGATTGCAGACCGGGGCCGCCGATTATATTACAAAGCCATTCAACTTCGAGGTGTTGCTTTCGAAGATGCGGAATATCGTCGAGTACAATGCGACGGTGAAGAAGACGTATCAGCGGCAGGTGCAGGCCGGGCCTGCGCCGGTGGAGGTGACGTCGGAGGACGATGTTTTTCTGCGGGAGGTGTTGGGATATATCGAGGCGGAGATGGGGAATCCCGAGTTGTCGGTGGGCGAGCTTTGTCAGAAGTTCCATGCGAGCCGGAGTACGTTCTATAAGCGGCTGTTGCTGCTGACGGGGAAGACGCCGCTCGAGCTGATCCGGCATATCCGGCTGAAGCGGGCAGCGGAGTTGCTGGAGAAGAGTCAGCTGACGGTGGCGGAGGTGGCGTATACGGTCGGGTTCAACAATCCGAAATATTTTACGCAGTACTTTAAGGAGGAGTTCGGGTGTATCCCGACGGCATGGAGGAAGGAGAAGGCGCGATGAACGCGCCTTCTCCCGGGGTTATTCTACCCGCAAACTCTTTGTCGGATTGGCCGTTGCCGCGCGGATCGCCTGGTAGCTGACGGTCAGCAAGGCGATGCCCATCGCTGCTACGCCGGCGAGTACGAAGATCCACCAGGGCAGGGAAGTACGATACGCGAAGTTCTGCAGCCATTTATATACACCCCAGCCCGCCACCGGCGCGGCGATCAGGGTCGAAAGTCCCACCAGTAAGATGAATTCCTTTGAGAGCAGGGACACCACCTGAAAAACGCCGGCGCCGAGGATCTTGCGGATGCCGATCTCGCGGGTCCGTTGGTTGGCCGTGAACGCTGCCAGTCCGAAGAGGCCCATACAGGAAATAAAGATGGCGATGCCCATCGCGATGTTCATCATCTCGGAGGTCTGGCGTTCCTCGGTGTAAAGCTGCTTGATGGATTCGTCAAAGAACCGGGATTGGAAGGTTTCTCCCGGGTAGACGTTTTTAAAGACCGACTCCATATTTTTCATCAGGGTCTTTACTTTGTCGGCGCCGAAGCCGGTGCTGGATAATTTTACGCTTAGCTGGAACCCCTGACCGGCCTCCATCCAGTAGACGAAGGGTTGGATCGTCGAATGCATATCGTCGGAATGAAAATCTTTCAGGACACCGACGACGGGGCCTGTCGTCCCGCGCAAGCCGCCTTCCAACTGCTGACCCACGGCATCCGCCGGCCGGTTGAAACCCAGGGCTCTTGCGGCAGATTCGTTCAAAATAAATGCCCGGTAGCCTGCTTGCGCCGGGGTGGTGGCGGAAGCCGGGATACCCCTGCGGACTGTGTCAGCAAGATTAAAATTCCTGCCCGCGACAAGGGTCAGTCCGTACAAGGGGATATACGCGGGGTCTATATCGTCCGCCTCGGGAGTGATCTTCGAGTCCGGGTTTCCCTGCAACGCCAGATAGGAGCCGCGCATTTCATGGTATCGCGTTTCGGGGTCGGCGGTGTTCACGCTTACCTGCTGCACGCCGGCGATCTTGCTGATCTCCGCGGCCAGCAAGGCTTTGCGGTTGTTGGGTTGGCCGCGGGGAAGATCGATCGTGAGGATGGCGTCTTTATTGAAACCAAGATCCGTGTTGAGCATGTAATGGATCTGCCGGCTGACCATCAGGGTGCCAATGATAAAAAGCAGGCTCACCGTAAACTGAAATACGATCAGCCCTTTGCGGAGATAGGATTTGGAGTTCAGCTGCCGGACACCCTGGCCCTTGAGGCTGAGCACCGGAAGAAACGAAGAGAGCGCCCGGCCCGGGTAGTAACCGGCGATGAGGCAGGTAATGAGGAAGGTAGCGCCTATGAAGAGCCAGGTATCGAGGTTGGCGAGATGGAGCCGGACGCCTTCCGGGATAAAGCCATGGAGGGCGGAAATAACGGGATCGGCTAGCGGGAGCGCGAGCGCGATGGCGACAACGACGATGATGGCGGTCTCGATGAGGAATTGCCGGACGATGCCGCCGACGCTGCTGCCCATTACTTTGCGGATGCCTACTTCTTTTGCGCGCAGGATCGATTGTGCCGTGGAAAGATTGATAAAATTGATGGCGGCGATGATCAGGATGAAGAGGGCGATGCCGGCCAGTGCGAACAGTGTAGGCTTATGCGCGCGGCGGCCGTAGGAATCCTGATAGGCAGCATTGAAATGGATATCGGCAAGGGGTTGCAGAGACAGACTGGACTGGATCTTCTGCCCGGGAGGGACGTGGCTGTGACGCCGGAAGAAGTCGGGGAATTGTTGTTCCGCCTGGGCAGCTGTGGTGCCCGGGGACAGTTTCACGTAGGCATTGATGTTGCTGCCCCATCGACCCCAGTTGTTCAGTTCCGACCCAAGAAAGCTATGTTCCATGGTGCCATAAGAGATCAGGTCTTTGAAGCCAAAGTCGGTGTTCTGTTTCCAGTCTTTGACGATGCCGGTGACGGAGACCGTCAGCGAATCGAAGTAAGTAACGGGGCGGCCTATCCAGTCTTCCGGCTTACCCGACTCGAAATAGCGCAGCGCTTCGCTTTCGGTGAGCACAACAGAGAAGGGTTTTTTCAGGGCGGTCGCCGGGTTACCTGCCAGCCACTGGTACTGGAAGATCTTCAGGTAGTCGGTGTCGGCGAAGATGATGTGTTCGCTTTCGACCTCGCTGATGGAGGGGATGATCCGGGGTGGCTTGCCCGGGATGGGGATCAGGACGCGGGTGTCTTCCGTGTGGAGGGTGGTGACGGCACTGAGACCGGAGGCTTCAGCGCGCAGACTTGGGCCAAGGGGGGCCGTTAATCCTGCTGCCTTTATTTGCATGCCGTTGGGAGCGGCAATCGAAGCCACGACCCGGTAGATGCGGTTGGCATCCGGATGGAATTTATCGTAGCTGAATTCGAAGGAGGCATACAGGTAGATCACGAGACAGGAGAGGGTCCCGAGGGTCAGCCCGAGGATGTTGATCCCCGTGGTCAACCGGTGCCGGCTTAGGCGGCGGAGCGCGAAGAGCAGTTGTTTCTTTAGCATGATGCAGTCGAAGGTGATGGTGAGAGATAGAAGTTGGCAATGTTGGCGCCGCGAAAATGGGGCCATTTTTGGTTGGAATTAATAATCAAGGGATTGAGGTCGGGGTTGTGGCTCCGGACTGCCCTTTTTCGATACAGCCGGTGTTCGGGTCTGGCGGCTCGGAGCATTCCCGATGCAGTCCGAATAGCGTAAATTTAGGGTATGAAGAGAGCTGATGTCGAGCCGCTGGTGATCAGGTCGATCCCTGAGTTTTGCCGGCTGATGGAGTTGCCACCGCCGGAGCATCCGCATGTGAATGTGGTGAGATTGGAGTCGATAATGCCGTCGCGGATGCCGTCGACGGTGGTGATGAATTTTTTTTCGATCTGGCTGAAGAAGAATTGTTTGGCCCAGATGGGGTTGATGCGGTTCTTTTTGCCGGGGCAGGTGATGACGGGGGTGATCGAAGGCGGGGTGAAGATGGAGGGGTTGTGGTTGTTGATGCAGCCCGAGCTGTTGTGGAATTATCCAGTGGATAAGAATATCGGGCAGTATGGATTTTTTGCGGATGCCGTTTCCGAGGTGTTGCGGTTGGCGGGGAAGGAGGAGCGGATGATGACGGCGATCCTTCGTGATATTGAGCAGGAGTATCTGCCGCCGACTAGGGCGTGTTGCCAGGAGGCGATCCTTTCGCATGTGGAGACGTTGTTTGTATATGCCGAGCGGTTCTATAGGCGGCAGTTTCCCACAGACCGGGGGTGTTTGTCGGACCGGCCATTTCCCAATTAAATGATGATGGATTGTTCGGTGTCGTCTTTCCGGTGTTTGAGCCGGAAGGCCAGAAAGATATTGGATATCCCGGTAGCGACGAGGGCTATGGCGGTCCAGAGGACGATGGTGCCGTAGCCCAATTGTGGGAATTTGATGATAAAGGCTGCGAAGGCCGCGATGAAGATGCCGCCCGCGAGGAACCAGCCCCAGCCCGCGACGATGAAGTGGCGGAGGGTGATGGCGTAGAGGATGAGGGAGATGCCGCGGAGGAGGAACCAGAAGCCGACGAGGAAGGGGAGGACGACGAGGGTGATGTCCGGATATGGGAGGAGGAGGGAACCTATAAGCAGATCGATAAATCCTATGAGGAGGTGCCAGCTCCAGTGGGGCAGGTGGCGGTTGCCGATGGCGAAGACGATATGGCTGACGCCCTGGAGGATGATGACGATGCCGAGGGAGAGGCCGACGGCGACGGTGGTGAGGACGGGGTGGCTGAAGGCGGCTGCGCCGGCGATGATGAGGAGGATGCCGGTGAGGAGGAAGACCCAGCCATGTCGCAGGTTTCGGGATGGTGCTGCCGGACGGTTCATGGGGGTGTTGGCTTTTAGTAAAATGGGCGCAAAGGGTGTGCCATCAAAGAAAAAACCCATCGATCATCCGAAGATAACCGGTGGGCTTACGCTAATCAAATACCATAACCATTAAACCTTATCCTATTTGCAATGAAGTTAATGTTATAAATGGAATCTGCAAAGAAAAATAAGAGTTTTTTCCCATCACCAAACAGGACGGTTTGGGAGCTTGACGAACCCGTTTATTCCCATGATAAAATGACCTTTCCGGAGTGCCGGCCTTCTTCCAGCAGGCGGTGGGCCGCTGCGGCCTGTGTGCAGGGAAGCGTTTCGTAGATCACGGGTTTGTATTCGCCGGTGGTGAGGAGGGGCCATACTTTTTCCATTAATTCGGCGGCGAGGGCCTTACGCCAGGCGTAGTCGCGGCCGCGGAGGGTGCTGCCGGTGATGGTAAGGCGTTTGGCCATGACCTTGTGGAGTTCGATGGCGGGTTTGTTGCCGGCGACCGCGTTGATGTAGACGAGGCGGCCTTCTTCGCGGAGGATCGCGATGTTCTTTTGGAGGTAGTCGCCGCCTACCATGTCGAGGATGACGTCGATGCCGGTGGACTTTAGTTCTACGGCAAAGTCCTGGGTTTTGTAGTTGATGAATTGTTTCGCGCCCAGGCTGAGGCAGAGGGCGCCTTTTTGTTCCGAGCCGACGGTGGTGTAGACGGTTGCGCCGAAGGCTTTCGCGAGTTGGATGGCGCCGGTGCCGATGCCGCTGTTGCCGCCGTGGACGAGGAAGTTCTCGCCGGCTTGGAGGTGGCCGCGTTGGAAGACGTTGGACCAGACGGTGGAGAGGACTTCAGGGATGGCGGCGGCCTGGATGAAGTCGAGGTTGGGCGGGATGGGGAGGCATTGGCCTTCGCGGGCGATGGTGAATTGGGCGTAGCCGCCGCCGGCGATGAGGGCGCAGACCTTGTCGCCGGGTTTATAAAGGGTTGTATCCGGGCCGATTGCCTTGACGATGCCGGAGACCTCGAGGCCGGGGATGTCGGCGGGAATCTCGCGGGGGGCGAGGGTGGCGGGGGTGTTGCCGGGGCCGTTGGGGATGGTGCGAGGCGGGGGATAATGGCCTTGGCGCTGGAGGAGATCGGCACGGTTGAGGCCGCTGGCTTTTGTTTCGATGAGGACTTCGTCGCCGGTGGGTTGGGGGTCGGGACGGTCCTGGAGTTGGAGGACGTCGGCGTCGCCCGGTCGGGTGATAACTATTGCCTGCATGCGGCTTACGATTTGCGTTTAGCTTTCCTCGGTTAACGTTCGAATTTCCATTATGTTTGTTTAACAAAAAGACTTGCTATATGACAACCAGGAGAAACTTCTTAAAACAATCCGGCCTGGCGGCCTTTGCCGGGCTTGCGTTGCCCAAGCTGGGCCATGCGGCATTTTCCAATTTTTTCCCGGCCGGAGCGGCGGCGGGTTTGCAGTTGTATACATTGGGGGACCTGATGGTCAAGGACACCGTCAATACGCTGAAGGCGGTGGCGGCGGTAGGCTATAAGGAATTGGAGAGCGCCGGGTCCGAGAAGGGGAATTTCTATGGGTATCAGCCGAAGGAGCTGGCAAAGATGATCCAGGACCAGGGGATGCACTGGCGGAGCGCGCATGTGGGAGGGGCGCCCTTTACTCCCCAGCAGATCTGGAAGATGGCGAAGAATGCGGCCGACTCCGCGCGGGTGAAGGCCTACATCGAGCGGATGAAGGACCGGCCGAAGGCGCTTAATCTGAAGGAGAATTATGAGGAGTTGGCCGATAAGGCCGCCGAAGGCGGGTTGAGTTACCTCGTTTGCTCCAGCATTCCCGTGAATACGGCCGATGAGATCAAGGAGGCTGCGGAGGTGTTCGCCAAGACCGGGGAGGCGTGTAAGAAGGTGGGCGTGCAGTTTGCGTATCATAATCATACGACGGAGTTCGATAATGTGGGAGGTGTGAGGCCGTTTGATTATATTCTGGGCCATACCGACAAGAACGAGGTGAAGATGGAGCTCGATCTTGCGTGGGCGACGAAGGCGGGGCAGGATCCCGTGGCCTTGTTCAAGCAGCATCCCGGGCGGTTCCCGTTGTGGCACGTGAAGGACCTGGACAAGGTGAACAAGCAGCCGACGGAGGTGGGCAATGGGATCATCGATTTCAAGCGCATCTTCGAGCAGGCGGGTGAGTCGGGGATGAAATATTTCTTTGTGGAGCAGGATGGGGCGCCGAAGCCGCTCGAGGATGTGAAGATCAGTTATGACAATCTGCGGAAGATGGGAGTATAAGGGTATTTTTTAGCCGTTGCGGGTTGCGTGGATGAGCAATAACGGAAATGTTTGCCCGTTCTATACACGGATTATTATCCGTTAAAGGTACGGTTATTCCATTGTCCTGGCGGGATTGTTAAAACCAGCTGATCCGGTCTTTCTGGCCGGGTACATTTTCGCCGATACCAGATTGGGGGATACCGTTGAATCCGTGCCGAGTTTATATTCCTTATGAAAAACCGAGCGCAGTAGACCCTAACCAAAAAGTTATTTTTACTAGCAATACGGTTTTTAGAGAGCCCCGCGAGTGATCGCGGGGTTTTGTTTTTACCTATATTTGCAAGAATATACTTGCATATTATGGATTACCGAAGAGATGTTTTTCATGCTATTGCTGATCCGACGCGGCGGGAGATCATCGGGTTGCTGGCGAAGAGTCCGATGAATCTGAATGCCATTGCGGAGAATTTCGATGTGACGCGGCAGGCGGTGTCGTTACATGTGAAGGTGTTGATCGAGTGCGGCCTCATCGAGATCGAGAAGCAGGGGCGGGAGCGGCATTGCAAGGCGCAGCTGGCGGGGTTGAACGAGGTGAGTCTGTGGATCGAGCAGTATAAGCGGCACTTCGAGGAGAAGCTGGATGCGTTGGATTCCTATTTACAAACTTTAAAAAAAGATAGGCATGTCAAACGAAAAAAGTAATAGGGAACTGGTCATTACGCGGCGTCTGCATGCGCCGGTGGATCTGGTCTGGGAGGCCTGGTCGAAGCCGGAGCATATCATCCACTGGTGGGGGCCGACGGGGTTTACCACGACGATGCAGCTAATGGAATTCCGGGCCGGAGGTCGATGGGAGTTCATCATGCATGGACCTGACGGGACGGATTATGACAACCGGAGCATTTTTAAAGAGATCGTGCCGCTGAAACGGATAGTCTATGAGCATATTTCGTGGCCAAAGATCCTTGCGACGATCAGCTTCGAGGATGAGGGGGAGTACACGGGGATGCGGTGGCAGATGTTGTTCGAGTCGCATGAGGAGCTGGTGAAGGTGGTGAAGATGCATAAGGCCGATGAGGGGATGAAGCAGAATGTGGAGCGGATGGTTGCGTATTTGTCAACAATGAAAGTAAAGCCATGAACGTTACGATGGAAAAGTTCGAATCGGGCTATGCGCCTGTCAATGGAATAAAGATGTATTATGAGCGGCATGGAAAGGGCAGGATCCCGCTGGTGCTGATCCATGGCGGCGGATCTACCATCGAATCGAGTTTTGGGCATGTATTGCCGCTGTTCGCGCGGCATGGGGAGGTGATCGCGGTGGAGTTGCAGGCGCATGGGCGGACCTCGGACCGGCCCGTGCCGGAAAGTTTTGAGCAGGATGCGGATGATGTCGCGGGGCTGCTGAAATACCTGCACGTCGGGAAGGCGAATATCCTTGGCTTTAGTAATGGAGGTACGACTTCGTTGCAGATCGCGATCCGGCATCCGGAGCTGGTCAATAAGATCGTGTCACTTTCGGGCGCCTATCAGCGGGAGGGGTTCCCGCCGGGATTTTTCGAGGGGTTTCCGAAGGCGACGCTGGAGACGATGCCGGCTCAATTGCGCGCAGCCTTTTTGAAGGTGACGCCGGATCAGCAGAAGCTGCAGAATATGTTCGAAAAGGATGTGGCGCGGATGGAGCATTTTACGGATATCCCGGAGGCGCTGATGAAGACGATCCAGGCGCCGGCGCTGATGATCTCGTCCGATAAGGACGTAGTGTTGCCGATGCAGACGGTGAAGATGGCGCAGGTAGTGCCGAATGGGCGGCTGGCGATCCTGCCGGGGTTGCACGGGGAGTGCCTTGGCGAGGTAGCGGCGGAGAAGAAGGGAAGCGCGTTGCCCGAGGTGCTGGTGAGTTTGGTGAAGGAGTTTTTTGAGGTTTCAAATTGAAACCTCAAAAAAGTGAAAAGGCCCGCCGGAGACCGGCGGGCTGAATTCATTTGCTACTTTGGACGCAGCGGCTTTTCACGGGTTTTGGGCTTAAAAACGGGGCTTGAACATTGGATCATTAGCAACGGCTCGAGAACGGCATAGGGGTTAAAAAGGGTACGACGGTTGTTTTAGGGGTGTGATGGATATTGGACGTTTTAGGGTATCGGTGGGTACGATCAGCTTTGGGTTAAGTAAGGGGTTGTTCGCTTTGACCACACAAAGATGCAACAGCGCGTGACCGAAACCTAAACTTCAGGGCCAGGGTTTTCGGGTTTTATCAGTAAACTCAGGGGGCAATAAGGGGCAGTACCTAGCTGCGAGTAGTACCCGAAGATGAGGATCGTAAGTTTACGATATGGTGTAGGCTTTGGCTATTCCGCGCGAAGGCTGTTTATGGGATTTGCCCTTGCCGCCTTTACCACCTGAATGCTGATGGTCGCCATGGCGATGAAGATCGCGGCCAGGGCAGACAGGACGAAGACCCACCAATCGATATTTATCCGATAGGCAAATTCTTCGAGCCATTTATTCATGAAGAACCAGGCGACCGGAATAGCGATCACGGCTGCGACGAGTACGAGCTTTAGAAAGTCCTTTGAGAGCATCAGCACGATGCCGCCGACTTTTGCCCCCATGACCTTGCGGATGCCGATCTCTTTGAGGCGTTGTTCCGCGGCATAGATGGTAAGACCTAACAGGCCCAGGGCCGCGATGAAGATGGCGAGCAGTGAGACGACGAGGAAAATGGATTGCCTGATCTTATCTTCCCGATACAGGGATTCCCATTGTTTGTCGAGAAAACGATACTGGAAAGGGTTACCCTGATCTATCCGCCGGAGAACGGCACTCATTTGTTTTAATGTTTCGCCGGGGTCTCCGCCGCCAAGTCTCGCGGTGAGATGACCGAAGCCAATGCCCAGGTCGCGTTGAAAACCGAGCACCATCGGAGCAAGCGGTTCATGCAGGGACTGGAAATTAAAATCTTTCACAATCCCGGCGAGGGTAAAGACCAGGGGTTTATCGATGGCGGAACGGCTGTCGCCACCGGTTCGTGCAAAAGGGATCGTTATCACCTGGTTATGAGCATCGGTGATCCCCAGCTCCCTGGCGGCAGTCTCGTTGATCAGCACGGAAGACGAGTCGCCATGGCCCGAGGTAAAAAAGTTGCGGCCGTTGACCAGTCTTATATCGTAGGTCGAAAGAAATTGCGCGTCCACGCCGAAGAAATACATGTCCTTGCCACTTGTGGGGTCACTCTCGCCGGAGTTAACCTTTACCATGGGGATCGATTTCGATTCACCGGGAACCACGGATGCCAGGGAAACGGATTTGACCTGGGCCAGTTTTGAGAGTTCGGTCTTTATCGTTTGGGCAGTACGCCGGAAGGTGGCGCTGGTCAGATCAACGACGACCAATTCGTCCTTATCGAAGCCGAGGTCCTTTTTATTTACATATTGCATCTGCTGGTAGATGATGATCGTCGCGGCGATAAGGACGATCGAGATCATGAATTGAAAGACGACCAGTGAGCGTCGCAAGGAAATATTCCCCCGGCCGAGGTGGATCTTGCTTTTCAGGAGTGCCAATGGATTGAGACCTGATTGGAACAGGGCCGGATAGAGACCCGCCAGGAGGGTGACGATGGCGATGACAATGAATACGCCGCTCCAGATGCGATAATCGGTTTGGAGACCCAGGGTGAGATGTTTTTCGGTAAATGAGTTGAAGAATGGTAATGCCAAATTGACGAAGACGAGGGACAGCACGACGGAAATGATCGTGACGAGGAAGGCTTCGGCCAGAAATTGTTTTACGAGTGTTGCCCGTGATGCGCCGGCTACCTTGCGGATGGCGATCTCCTTTCCCCTATTGGTGAACCGGGCGGTCGAGAGATTCATGTAGTTGATGCAGGCGATAAAAATGATGAAGCCCGCAACGATGAGGAAGACGTAGATGTATGAAATATTTCCTTTTTTGCCGGAGGAGCCTTCGATATCGCCCGAATAGAAATGAACGTCTTTCAGGGCCTGTAGCTGGACTTGGCTTTTGACGCCGGCGTCGGGTTTATGGTTTGCGGCGATGAGGTTATCCAGTTTGTTATCAAGCGCAGGGATGTCGGTATTGTTGTTGAGTAAGAGGTATGATGAAAAGGCGCCGGAGTTCCAGTCATTGGCCAGCCAGTCTTTTGCACCGTCATTGTTCAGGATGGTGGCTTCCGAGGCTACGAGATCGAAGGAGATGCTCGAGTTGGCCGGGAAGTTCGCCAGCACCCCCGTTACTTTATAAGGAACGGAGTCGTTGTCGAAGTACAATAGTTTTCCGACCACGTTGGGCTGACCGAAGAATTTCTGCGCCGATTCCTGCGTGAGGAGGATGGATCTCGGGTCGGTGAGGGCAGAGGACCGATCGCCAACCAACAGCGGGAAGCTGAAGACGGTGAGGAAGCCGGGGCTGGCGGCGATGAAATCCTCCTTGAAGGTCTTTGTCCGATTCTCACCGGAGGCCACGTCGGCGCGCCAATATTTCGAGATGCGGGCGACGTCCCGGATCTCGGGGAAGCCGGTCTTTGCCCTGGCCGAGACCTGGAAGCCGGTGGCGGCCCGTTTTGTGCGTTTACCTTCCGGCGAGGTATTGTTCTCGACGATGCGATAGATATTATCGGCGTCCTTGTGGTTTCGGTCGAAGGTCAGTTCATCAAAAACGAATAGGGCGATGAGGATGAAACTTGTCAGGCCGATGGTCAGGCCGATGATATTGATGAAAGAAAAAATGCTGTTCTTCCATAGGTTCCGCCATGCGGTTTTGAAATAGGTTCTGATCATACCTTATGCGTTTTCGATGACTCTAAATTTATCGAAAATTGACCGGAATTGTCGATAAATTTGGTCAAAACGATCCATTATGGTCAACTTGCGCAATCGCCGGACCGGCCGGCTGGCCCCTACCCTGCTGTTTGGGGTACTGTTATTTTTCGGGATGTCTGGATCGGGGCAGACGGCGCCGAAACGGCTTTTGCTGGCGTTGTCGAAGGCCGATCATACCCTGGCGTTGGTCGATCCGGGCAGCCTGAAAATAATCGCCCGACTGCCGGTCGGGACCGATCCGCATGAAGTGATCGCCTCGGCGGACGGGACGAAGGCGTATGTCACGATCTATGGCGGCGGCAGTCTGCATGAGATCAATGTGCTGGACCTGGTGGGGCAGAAGGCGCTGACCGCGATCGATACGCGACCGTTGTATGGGCCGCACGGGATCGAGTTCAGGGATGGGAAGGTTTGGTTCTCCGCGGAGGGGTCGAAGGCTGTCGGCCGATGGGATCCCGCAGCGGGCAAGCTCGACTGGGCGATGGGTACCGGGGAGGACCGGACGCATATGGTGTATGTGACGCCGGATGGGAATAATGTTTATACCACGAATGTCACTTCGGGGACGGTCAGCATTTTGAATAATGTAAACGGGCAGTGGAAGCAGACGATCGTGCCGACGGCGAAGGGTTCCGAGGGATTTGATGTGTCGCCGGATGGAAAGTTGCTGTGGACGGCTTCCAGTGGGGATGGGACGATCTCGATCGTCGATGTGGCTGCGAAGAAGCTCGATGCGAAGTTGGATGCGCATGTGCAGGGGGCCAACCGGGTGAAGTTCACGCCGGATGGGAAGCAGGTTTTTATCGCGAGTCTGAGTTCGGGGGAGTTGACGGTATATGATGTGGCTTCGCGGAAGGAGGTCAAGCGCATCAAGCTTGGGCGTGGGGCTGCGGGAATATTGATGGATGCGGCTGCGAATCGGGCATTTGTTGCCTGTTCGCCGGATAATTATATTGCGATCGTCGATCTGACGAAGCTGGAAGTGACAGGGCACCTCGAAGTTGGGGGAACCCCGGATGGGATGGCCTGGGCGGGTCAATAAGGTGTTGGGGGGATCGTTCGCGGTCTTCCGCGTTTTTCGAATGGCGGTTCTCTCTATGATGGTTGTGTTTCATATGGTGCATTTTGCCCATTGATGCGATAATCGTGCCTCGCGGGGACCAGCGGGCGTGGAAGATAATACCCGCGGAGCGCGTGAATACGGTATACGTTTTTGATAAGTTCAGGAGTGGACCCTGTGCGAAAAACCCCTAATTTTAATTCATGCCGCCTACACCCAATGTTCCTTATCTGCTGGTTGTGGATGATGACCGGGATGATATCGATCTGTTCGGGGATGCTTTCAGCACCCGGAACCCCACCATTCCGATAGAGGCCGTTTACAGTGGGAAACAACTGATCGAATTCCTTGACCAATGCTCCGCTGCCTCCCTTCCCACGCTTTTACTGCTGGATTATCAGCTGCATGACGTCAGCGGCCCGGAGATTCTCGTCCAGTTGCGAGCGAATCCGTTGTACAGACAGATCCTCAAGGTGATGTGGAGCACTTCCCGACGGGTGAAGGATATGGAAGACTGCAAGAAGCTGGGGGCTGCGCACTATCTGGTCAAGCCCTCGGGGAACGAGGAGTTGGAAAAGATCATCGCCGATGCGACCGCTTTATTCTGCTCCGCGGCTGCGAAAGCGGGCAATTAATTTACATGATCCCGGAGGATTTGTCTAATCCGCGCTACGGATCACCCTTAAGACGACAACGATCAATGCAATGACGAGGAGGGCATGGATGATCCCTCCGGAGTGGTAGCCGAAGAAGCCGATGGCCCAGATGACGACGAGAACGACAGCGATCAGGTAGAGTAAATTTCCCATAACGTTTTTTAACAATGCTTCAAAACATTCGCCACGTGTTTTTTTGGACAATGAGCGTCTGTCTTCCTTGTTTTTTGGGGAGCGGATTACACAAGATCGGCATCCGTCCCAAGCATTTTCAGGATGGCCGGGCGCTGGCTTGTCCTTTGCGGTCCTACCCAGTCAAACATTCTATCACCTAAAAACGATTTGTTATGGAACACAAGCCAAACAGCAATTCCAGCGGCAGCCTGAAGATGAAGGGCAACTGGAATGAATTGAAGGGCAAGATCAAGCAGAAATATGCTAATCTTACGGACAATGATCTGATGTACGAAGAAGGCAAGGAAGATGAACTGTACGGCCGCATCCAAAAGAAGACCGGAAAGACGAAAGAAGAGATAAAGACCTGGATCGACACTCTTTAGCGACTAATGCCATTATCAAAAAGCCCGGTCTCACCGGGCTTTTTTTTGCCCTTGACAAAGTGAAAAATAGCCGTAACTTTGAGTTACCCCCGCAACAATCAACCTGTACGTCATTCGTATCACGAAACTACCTTATCAATGAGTATCGGTTTTCCATATGTGTTGCTGGCCGACGATGACCCGGAGGATCGCGAATTCTTCCGCGCCGGGATGTGGAGAGTTTATCCTGAGCTGGGGGTTCTTCCCTTCGAGAGCGGTCAAAAGTTATTGGAATTCCTGGATGGACTTGGGGATTCCGCGCTTCCTTCCTGTATTGTTATCGACTTTAAAATGCCTCCGCTTTCCGCGCCTGAGATCCTTGGGGCCATCGGTGCAGGCACGCGATACCATCCAATCCCGAAAATAGTGTGGAGTACGTCCGAACGGCAGAAGGACATCGATGCATGTCTTACCGCGGGAGCAGTGCGTTTTGTGGTCAAACCGATCACGGAACGTCAGATGGACGAATTCATCCGGTCCATTGGGTTTTGGATGGCTAAACCCGTACTGCAGCGGGTTCCGGGTGATGAAATTGCCTTTCGGGACTACCCTTTCTGATACTGGGCTTCGCTCACTTTTTCCATCCAATCCACCGTTTTGCCGTCGAGACTTTCCTGGATGGCGATATGCGTCATCGCCGTCGTTGGGGAAGCGCCGTGCCAGTGTTTTTCACCGGGTGCGAACCAGACGATGTCCCCCGGCCGGATCTCTTCGACCGGGCCGCCTTCCTTTTGCGCCCGGCCCAGGCCGGACATGACGATGAGCGTCTGGCCCAACGGGTGGGTATGCCAGGCCGTCCGGGCGGCGGGTTCGAAGGTTACGGCCGCGCCTGCGGTTCGGGCGGGTGCTTGCGATTGGAACAAGGGATCGATGCGAACGGTTCCCGTGAACCAGTCTTCGGGGCCTTTGCCGGAGGGCTGTGAGCCTGCTTTTTTTATTTCCATGTTACTATCAATTTGCGTTACGGTAAGCAAACGGGGGCATCCCCGTCTTTTGCTTGTGAAATATAGATTTGTCGTCGACATGGCGACGGTGGAGGGCCAGGCATCGGTAACGGGAAGCCAGGGCGTTTGGTTGGTAGACCAAAGGTAGGGTATGCATTGCGGATGAGGTGTGAACAGAATTATCCAGATAGACGATCAGGTCAAAATTCTTTTTTATCTCTATTTCCGTGAACTGGGTCGTCTCCTGCGGGCGTGAGCCGATCGAGCGGAAACCAGCCATCCTATCAAGGATCGGGATATCATTGATCGTCCTTAGATCAAGCAGGAAATTCTTAAACCTACTCTTTGAGAAAAGGTATTCATACGTTCCGGCGTACGAGGGATGGACGTCATAGTATTTTTTCGGGCCATAGGCAGAATAGGAGCCGCTATTAAAAGTGAAGCCGACGGCCAAATAGCTTTTACCATACCGCCTGCTTAGGAAATCCCCCATTTTCCCGCTGGCTTTTGTCACATGCGTATTGTCTGCCGACAGGATCATTTTTTTCCCAACATTGTCCTCTGCCAGCTGTTCTATATTTTCGGCCATGTATTGGTCCCTGCTCTCTTCTTTGCCGGACCTATCCTGTAATGCCCGGCTACTGTTTTGACTGTCGAATCCTTTGAATTCAACTTTCTTATCCGTTGTTATATTGTACGATCTTATCCATTGAATAATGTCGACCATTTCCTGCGTCTGCCAGCTAGGGTAGGTCAGATCCTTTAATACATTATCCAGGGTACCCGTGTCCTTCAATACATAGCCATTGATCCTGCCGGCTTCCATGGCGGGCATTTCCAGTGCAAAAATTGAAAACTTCTTTTTTTCGACCAGGAATTTTACCATTCGCAATTTGAACCTGTAGATCGTCGACGACCCATGAGAGTTCTCGCCAAGAGCCACTATGCGGGCGTTACCGATCATTTTCCCGACGGGCACCAGGTCATCGAGACCGGTGTTAGTTACTTTTATTTCGGCCGCAGCTTTATCCAGAAGAGCTATTTCTTTGGTAGTCGGTTCTTTGAAATCAGGCGTTCCGTTGCCGTAGTCCTGTCCATCGATCTCAATCTTCACGTTATCCATCCAAAACTCTCCCGTACCCCTTGCAACCAACGCGACAAGCAATCTGTCCGATGAATAATTTTCCGGGAAAGACGCCTGATAGGTCGCCAGGTTCCAATCGGCATTATTCCTTTTTATTGGCTGGGATGTGTTTGGTCTGCCGCCATCCGGGTCACGGAATGCCAACATTGTCATCAGAGAATCCGCGTTCCTGAACCTAATATAGCTTTCTACGCGGACAGTTTTTCCTGCGATGGTTCTGCCGGGAATCCATAAGAAGGTATAAACACCTCCATTCGTTACCGTCACATGGAGACTTTTATGCCCACTTTTTGCCGTCGTACTGTCAACTTTCGCATCATATGACTCTCCTTCCCCTTCGATAGCCCATTTTCTTGGTTGAGCGTTATAGACACTGTATTCAAAATCAAGGTTCAAGAAAACCTGTGCTGTTAGTTTGCCCGAGGAAAGTAACAGGCAAAGCATTGCCGGCAAAATGTATCTCCGCATTTTTTTTGATTACGTAGCGATGGGACGGGGAGAAACCAGGGCAGGTTACATTCGGCCGGGATAAATATGAAGATAAAGTTCTCCACCTATCGGCGATCTTCCATAAAGACCTTGTAATGCCGTGGCGGGTCTGTTCACCGAGAATTGGGCTCCGCCGGCCAGTACGAGGTGGCCGATCCGCAGAAGATCGTAGGCTCCGCCAATGGTCAGGGTGTTGAGATCGAATTGCCGAATTGCCGAGGCAGCAACCGGGGTATATAAATTCAATTCTTCCTCCGACTTTTGTACCCACTCATAGCGGGCATACCAAGCCCAGCGGTCGAGCCGCAAGGTTGTCTCGGCGAGGGCGGCATTGGATGCGCCCTCACCGGGATTCTTGTTGAGTCCCCACAAGGCAGTCGTCGCCCAATAATCGGTCTTATTCCAGGAGTTCACATAGGTAGCCGAAGCGGTGGTCCGGTGCGTGTTCATGTCCGGCCGGAGATCCTCAGGGCTTTTGATAAACCCATGGGACACCTGCAAAGCCCAGTTCTCCGTGGGATCAAAAGAGAGCCTGCCGCTCCACGAACTGAACCGTGGCTTGTCAAAATCATAGCGATGCTCGTCCGGTTCCCGCCCGGTGAAGGAAGAGCCCTCCAGTTTAAATTTCCCGTACCGCACCCCAAGCGTCGCAACCCCGAATGTAATATGCGTCGCATCCTCCCAGTGGTGACCGACCGGCGCATCGGGCAAAAATTGCCCCGATGCCCGGTGCATAAAGGTCACCGGTCCAAGGGCGGGTTCCCCGGGATAGCCGAGGTATACAAAGACATCGGCTTTTTTTGACAGCGCGTGGGAGTAGCTGACCGACAATTCCGAGAAGAGATCGTGCGGATGCTGCCGGTCGACCAAGGGTGTTCCGTGCCAGGATTCGCCGGTTTGAAACAGCAGCGGATAGCCATCGCCGCCGAAGAGCGCATCCGTGGACGACATCACGTTGAAATGAAACAGCCCGTTACTCCCGATCTTCCGCTGGCCCATCGCCATCAGCATATCCGGTGCATTCCATTTCTCCCCTCCCCTGATGCCTTTGGCGAAGATATCCTGATGGTTATACCGGGGGAATAGATCGCCGTGGAACATGAACATCCAGCCGGCAGAGTGCATCATATAGCCATACATCGGCGAGGCGTCGGGTGACCAGGCGGTGCCGGAACCATTGCGAGCCATCGGCAGGTAGAGGGAGAAGGCATGGGTCATTACCATATAGGGCATTGCCTCCATGCTTTTCATTTTATCCATTTGCCCGTCCTTTGCTTTCTGCATCGGCCTGGAGGTGTCAGCTGGATGGTGCATATGTTCCTGGCCTTTAGCGGGGTGGATTAGGACAAACACAATTACTGCGATCGGGATGATCTTCATGCAAATAGATTGACCTTGCATACAGAAAATTGTGTGCCAACCTGCTTACTGTGCGTCCGGATTCAAGGAGCCGCCTGTGTAAAGAGAAAAAAAATCTTTCTTGTATACCTCACCCAGGGGAATCTCGCAGCCGGTGAGATAAACATTCTGATGATCGAAAGATTCAATGTGGTCTTTGTTGACCAGATAGGACTTACTTACCCGCAGGAAGATGTTTTGGGGGATCTTCTGATGAATGGCCTTTAAATTCATTGCGGTGATCAGCTTCTGCGTGGTGGTGTGAATGACAACGTAATCCTTTAAGCCCTCGATGTATTTTATGTCGCTGAAGGCAATCTTGTGAAATCTTCTGTCGGCTTTTATGATGAGAAAGGTTTCGGTGTTGGATTCGATGATGTTCTTCTCGGTGTCTGCCGAGAGGAATTGCTTATATATTTTGGCCTTCTTTATAGCATTATCGAGACGGGTCTTGTCGATTGGTTTGAGGAGATAATCGACGGCGTCGAGTTCGTAGCTTTTGAGGGCGTATTGGGGGTAGGCGGTGGTGAAAATGACCAGGGTCTCCTTTGGGAGTTGCGCGGCGAACTCGATGCCGGACACAGCGGGCATTTCGATGTCGAGGAAGATGAGGTCGATAGTTTTGGTTTTTATGAATTGCAGCGCGGTGGGGGTGTTGGCGAAGCTGCCGGCTATATCAAGGTCGGACACCTCCCGGATGAGCGCCGTCATTTCGTTTCTTGCGAGCGGTTCGTCGTCGATAATGATGCAGTTCATAAGGGGATGGTTAGGTTGACGATATATTGTCGTTCGGAGGATTCGATGCCGAGCTTGTGACGTCCCTCGTATAGCAGGTTCAGTCGCTTCTTTATGTTGGCCAGGCCCAGGCCGCTGCTTTTGGTTGCTGGAATGTAGTTAGGGTCTTTGGAATTGACGCAGGTGAAGCGTAGTTCGTTGTTGAGTACGTCTATGATGACATCGATGCGGGATTCGTCGCCTGCCATGTTTACGCTGTGTTTTACGGCGTTCTCGACGAAGGTGGTGAATAGATTCGGCGGGATAAAGATGGTCTTCAATGCCTGGGGATCGGCTTTGCAGGAGATCTCCACAGAAAGATTGTCCCGGCGGAGTTTCTCAAGATTTAGAAAATCCGACAAAAAATTGACCTCGGACCGAAGGGCAGTCTTTTCCGCGTTGTTCTCATAGAGCTGGTAGCGCAATAGATCAGAGAGTTTCATTATGACCGTTGTCGCCATTTCGGGATCGGTCCGGACCAGGGATTTGATGCCGTTGAGCATATTGAAGAGAAAGTGAGGGTTGATCTGGTTGCGGAGTTCGTTGAGCTCCATGGTCAGGGTCAGATTGCGGAGTTCGGAGATCCTATCGTTGTCCTTTTTCCAGCGTTGAAACAGCTTGATCGTTGTGGTTGTAAGGATGATCGGCACCGCGATAACTGTTCCTTCGTTGGAGGCTGTATAGGAATGGCCACCCAAATGAAATTCGGATCCACCCGTGGATTCCAGGAATGTCGAGATCAGGTATGAGGTAAGCTCCACTCCGGATTTGACAAGTATTACCAGCAGGACAAGGTAGATGATGTATCGGCCTCTGAAAAACAGCCCGGGAACCAGCACATAGATGTTGACGTAGAACATCGCGATAAAAATGCCGAACACAGAGAGCATCCGGTAGTATTTGTATGGGCCGGAATAGTCCTTGAGCCATTGCGAGAAGAAAAGAATAGACAGAAAGGTCACATACAAGGCGATATGGCGAAGAAGCCTGTACCTTTTCTCCACGATGAGATCGATCATCTTTGAATCCTTTATCGACAGGCGATCATTTGCCATATTGCGCACGTTAATCTATTCGTGAGCAAAAATAACCAGAAGAATGCTTCACCCCGGGGATTTGGTCTAAAATCCAGGGTGTTTGGTATAATTTAAAGATGCCGTGATCAAATTCTATCTTTCTTTGACGGCAATTGATTAAGCTATGATTATACACTACAAGCAAGTATCTTCATTGCTTGCCAGCCTGGTTTTGACTCTCCCTGTTTTTGCACAATCGGCACCTGACACCCTGCATCAAAAGGCCATTGCGTTTGCGGCAGCGAAGTTTGCCGAGGCCCGGCCTTTTAACATCGAGTACTCGGGCGTCCTGCCTTATACGTTCTCGCCAAAGTCCAGTAATATGGCCTGGCCGGGTGGGAAGTTTACTCGGTTCTCCCAACTGAAGGTCGGTTCCAATCTGAACCTGATCAAACGGCAACGGTGGGTCCTCGGCGTGAACTTCCAATACAAGTATATCAGTCCGGGGGTGGATTTGGTGCATCCCAATACCGCCGGATTCACTCCGGCGGGGAAGGACTTTCAATACTTTAACACGGCGCTTAATTTCACCTACTTTTCGAGGCTTTTCGGTAAGCCGGTCATTTACGGGGCCAGTGTGATGGTGGATGGAAGTGAAAAGCATTTTGAGCGGCTGAAGGGAATGGCGTTCGGAACGATGGTCCTGAAAGCCGATGCCCGGACAAAAATGACCGCGGGTGTTGTCGTCTATGTCGATCCTACTTCGCTGGTTCCTGTGCTGCCGACCTTTTCTTATGAGCACAAGTTCCATGATGACTGGAGCGTGGATGTGATCCTGCCCAAATATCTGTATTTAAGGAAATTTGCCTCGAATAATGGTCGAATCTCCCTGGGTACTGAATTCGACCAGACCAGTTTTTACCTTTATGGGTTGAATCCTGCCAATCTTTCCCAGCGATATCAGTACCAGCAGCTGGACCTTAATACGGGGGTAACCTATGAGCATTTGCTGGGGAAATATTTCATTTTTATGGTTCGGGGTGGGCTGCGCTTTACGCCGAACGGGAAAGTATTCGAGAAGAGCAATTACGGCTCGCCCATTTATCAGACCTCCCCTGCCCCAGCACCTTTCTTCAATGTAGGGTTTTCCTTTAATCCATTCATTAAGCGGCGAAAAAAATAAATCCTGTGATGGTAAGAGTCTATACGACGAATGTGCATTCTGTCAATTCGGCGGCTGTTATCCTGGCGGAGCTGAAAGGCCTGCATCCGGTGCACCGGATCACAATCGACCTGGAGGATATCGATAGGGTGTTGAGGGTTGAGGGGCCGGCTTTTGAGAGTGATGTGATCATTGGGTGCTTTGCTCAGCAGGGATTCCAGTGTAATGAGATGAATGATTAAGCTGCTTTTCTGAGTAATAATTGTAGAAAAAATTACCCGCGCGGAAGATAGTTCTCGAGGCGAGGTTCGTCAGTTATCCGCTATCCATTGACGACCTCACCGCCATTGACGTGGATTACCTGGCCGGTGATGAAGGAGGCGCCATCGGATGCGAGGAAGACGTAGGCCGGGCCAAGTTCGGCAGGTTCTCCGGCACGTTTCATTGCCGTTTCCTGGCCGAAGTTGTCGATCTTTTCCTGTGGGAATGTCGATACGATGAGCGGTGTCCATACCGGTCCCGGCGCAACGCCATTCACGCGGATCTTTTTGCCGGCGAGATTGGTGGCCAGGCTGCGGGTAAAGGTTGTGATCGCGCCTTTTGTCGCCGAATAATCGATCAATCCCGGGGAAGAGCGGTAGGCTGTAACGGAGGTCGTATTGATGATGCTATCGCCTTCCCGCAGGTGCCGCAGGGCGGCCTGGGCAAAATAGAAATAAGGAAAGATATTTGTTCCGAAAGTCGTCGTGAGTTGTTCGGACGTGATCTCTTTCAGGTCTTTCTGCGGCACCTGCATGCCGGCGTTGTTTCCGAGGATATTCAATTTACCGAACGTCTTTACCGTCTGCTCGACCGCGTCCTTGCAAAAGGCTTCCACTTTTACGTCGCCCGGCAGGAGGAGGCATTTTCGGCCTGTGGGCTCGACCAATCGTTTGGTCTCGGCGGCATCTTCCTGTTCGTCGAGGTAGACGATGGCGATGTCCGCTCCTTCGCGGGCGAAATGGATGCTGACGGCGCGGCCTATGCCGCTGTCGCCGCCGGTGATGAGCGCGACCTTATTTTCGAGTTTTCCGGCGGATTTGTATCCCTTTCGGATGAACTCGGGGCGGGGTTTCATGTCCTGTTCGATACCCGGCTGCCGGTCCTGCTCCTTCGGTTTTGTTTTTGAATCCGCGAGACTCATGTTATTCTTCTTTAGTCAGCCATTTCCTGGGCGGCCTCACGATTGATACCGCTGGTAGCCAGTTCGGTCAGTTTTTCATCCGCCCGTTTTTCCTCGGTTAGAGTCTGACTTAAGAGGTCGGCGATCTGTTGCTGGCCCATGTCCTTTGCGAGCTGGATCAAGGCGCCGTATGTCGCTATCTCGTAGTGCTCAGCCTTTTGGCCGGCGAAGATGAGGCCGACATCGCGTTGTGCGGTGCTGTTCTCCGTCTCGTCGATGATTTCTTCGCCTTCTTCGGCGATGCCTCTGATGGCGGGGCATTCCTTTGCTTCGGCCTTTTCGCCAAGGAGTTCGAAGACCTGTTCGACCCGGGAGACATGGTTCTCGGTTTCCAAAAGGTGGTTGTCGAAAGCTGCGCGCAGGTCATCGGAATGGGCGGCTTCAGAGAGTTTTGGGAGAGTCTTTACGAGTTTCTTCTCGGCCCAATAGATGTCCTGGAGCTGTTCGACAAAAAACTCTTTTAGTTTGGAGTTGAGTGCGTCTCTTGCTGGATTAGATTGCGCTGTTGCCATAATGAATATTTTTATAGGTTCCAGGCAATGAAGGGAAAATCATGCCAGCCGCCATCAACGAAATAAGGAGATGTTGTAGATGAAAAAAAAGATTATCGGTAAGGAGCGGACGCTTGATTTTGAAAAGGATCCGGAGGTGGGGGTCGGCATGTAGATTGATTAGTAGCGATTAAACCCAATAATTATGGCAAAATATTCCAAGGCTGCGGGCAACAAGGTTGAACGCGCTATGCATGAAAAAAAATCAGGCACACTTAAGAGTGGCCGCAGTGGCAAAAAAGTCACAAGCCGGAAACAGGCGATAGCTATCGGTCTTTCAGAAGCCAGAAAAGAAGGCGCCAAAGTGCCCAAAAAGAAAAGCGCGTCAAAAAGGGCAGCGAAGAAAAAATCAACATCCAAACGTTCCGCTGCCAAGCACTCACCGAGGTCGCGTTGAAAATGCTGTCGCCTTCGTAAAGTGTTCGAGGGCAGCACCGGTCGTGGAATATTTTTTTCATACTGGGGATACTTTTTCTCACTACAGCTATCTACTTAGGACCGCATAAATAGGCAGTTTGGCGGGATACCTGCACCCTCCGGAATTCATCAAAAAATACATAGCTTCACTTAGCTACAAAGCGAATTCTGTGTAAAAATGCCGGATTATTGCCAGCCGTGCAGACGCGGCAAGGCTCCCTTTTCGTATTATCGCATGTACAGCAGCTTGCCTTTGAACCCAAATATCCCTTGTGAACCCCCACGAAAAGCCCATATTTACAAAGATCTTGCTCGTAGATGACGATGAAGCCTCCGTCTACCTTTCGTCAACCATCCTCCAGGAGATGCATGCCGCAGAAGATATCGAGATCGCTCGCGATGGTTACAGCGCATCCGGACTCTTGGGCAAGGGGAGGTGGCCTGATATCATCCTCCTGGATATAAACATGCCGAAAATGGATGGATTCGAGTTCCTCGAACATCTGAAAAAGATGGGCGCCTCGCTTAAGACGAAGATCATCATGCTCACCACCTCCGCCAGAAAGGAAGACAAAGAGAAAGCCTTTAGTTACAGGAATGTGCTTGATTATGTGGAAAAACCTCTGACAGAAGAGATCGTCCGGAAGATTGCTATTGCCTATTGCAGCATGATTCCGTTGTAAATTATTGGGATATCAGGAAGCGCCACGGTGCGGCATTTGCTACGTCATTGCCCGAGCTTTCCGGCCTTAAATATGCCTGTCCATTTGTCTTCGAACGACTGGGAGAGAGAAGACTCCTTGATAGCCACATGGTCTTCATATAGGGCGAAGTCGCCTTGTACGCAGTAATAAAGATCAGACTCCGGCTCGGGATATTTGGAAGTTTTAGGTGTTTCAACTTTAAAGATCACCCAGTGGTGTTTAACGTTATCCCCTTCTTGGAGTACAGTCAGTACAGAGCCGCTGTCGAGTTCTTTGCGGAAAAATGTGACAACATCTTCCGGACCAGACGTGGTCATTCCTTTATACGCAGTCATCACTCCGACTACTGTCGCTGTCTGTATGGTTTCATTTCCCGGAATAATGGTCAGGGAAGTTATATTTTCTTTGTTCTCCCGGCTGACAACCTTCCAATGATATTCTTCGGGCCAATTGACGGCAATGTGTTCGACAGGACGTTGAGCTTCAGCTGTGGCTGAAAGCAGAATGCCATATAGCAGAAAGATGATCCTTTTCATTGATGCAGGTTGAATATCGGCCAAAAATAGAAGAAATAGGGCATTTGCTTCGATAAATATGGAGCCCGCATTAAAGTAATGAGCCTTTAGCCTTGAGTTGTAACAGCAATTCTTGTTTATTCATCGGACGGAAGATCAAGATATCCCTGCCGGCGTCCATAGAGGAAATGGAAAGATTCCCCTTGGCCGTCGGGGATATGCCAATTAAAAGGGGACGGTTTTGCGGTCCATATCCGGACGCTTCCTCGTCTGAAGCAACCTCATCAGGTCAATAGCCAAGTTCGATAAGGAGGCTCTTTGTCTCCTCGCGACAAGCCGGGTCGCTATCGGCAACAAGAATCTGTATGGGATAGATCACTGCGAAGGTGTCCAGCATCCCCATTGATAGTGTCGTTGAGATTTTTTTAGGCATTAGTTAGATCGCGGGGGCCGGATGGGTACAGGTTGAAACGAACAACATAAACAACGAAAACAGGAACTATTTGCTATTTCTGCAAAATTGTCGTCAGAATAGGAAAGATGAGAAGGTCTAAGTAGAAGTATTCTAGTAATTTTCCATCGTTATATCGATGCTGGCAAGGGACATGAGGTCCACGAGATCGTGACGCTGGACGCCCGAACGGTACCGGCGAGGTAGTGACTGACCGCAGTAAGGGTTCCGGCTGTTCCCGCCGTTTGAATGGCTTCGTAACGTTATTTGACCCGGAACCGTTGCCAAAATCGAAAATGCGCTACCAACCTTGTGCCGTCTGGATTGCGTAATAACTTACCTGGTTGAAACCCGTGAAACCGGGCGTGAAGGAAATGGAAGCCGGAAGAATCGCGATGTCAATATAATGGCTATTCCCGATCGGTCATGAAATAGTGGTGTTTCTAAATTGCAATGTTTATCTGCTGAATAGCCTCCTCTGCTGCTTGTGCTGAAGTGTCATCGTTCAATTTTGCCCGTTGCTCCTTAATCACATTCAGAAATTTGATCATATATTGATCAACACCAAGTTTTTTGTATTTGATTCCCGCCTGTTTCAGTGCATCAATCCCCTGCTTTACCTCTGATTGCTGCGTCAAATGCCCAACCATATTGGAAAATTTCATCGTCAGGTGGATCTGGTCCTGTAAATTAGCTTCCCGATAATGTTGATATACAAAGGGCCATTTAGACTCGCCTCCATTGGTGGCATAGACGCTGATTATTGCCTGTGTCAGCGCTCCCTCGTTGTCTTTTTCAAATTGTTTGGCATAGCTCATTCCCAATGCCGGGTCCAACCAAATAATACCGTTCAATGCCGCGCCCGACACCGCATAAGACTGACTTTTGAGTGCTTGTTTAAAAACATTCAGATAAGCAGAATCTCTCAGTACTGCCAAGGTGTTGATGGCGGCAGCCTGCACCTGCGTATTTTCGTCTGATCTGGCCAGCTCGACCAATACCGGTAGAGCAGCTTTGCGCAGATCGGGCTCCGAATTCCGGATATCTTCCTTATTCATGTTAAGCACGCCGATAGCCCGCAGGCGTAGCCCGGGAAACTTATCTTTCAATGCAGCGATAATTATTCTTTGCGCGCCCTTGTCTGTCTGGTTTTTAGCAGCAGCCTCCATCGCCTCCAAGCGATCAAGGTATAAGGGGGCATTAAAGTACTGGAAAACGTATGCTTCCAGCGTTTTATCGTCTGTTTTTTGAGCAAGCAACATTTTATCCGCATCCACATTGACCAGGTCTGGTTTTGATGCAGCATCAAAAGTCAGGGTGTCCGCTTTATTGCGCAGCCATACCTGGTGGCGTTGTTTTAAGCTGCCTGTATAAATATCAATGGCCACGGGCAAAGTAAAGAGACTCCCATCCTGGGTTTGTTGTACATAAACAGTTTGAGTTTTAGCCAGATCATCCCATTTATAGGTGATGTTCAATTGTGGATGCCCGGCACCGTAATACCATTGGTTAAAAAACCAATTCAAGTCAAGGCCGCTGGCTTCCTCCAAAGCTATTCTCAATTGCGGTACTTCCGCGTTCTTAAAGGCATAGGTAGTCAGATAAAGATGCAGCCCTTTATAAAAAGCACTATCACCCAGGTAATTCCGGAGCATATTCAAAATACGCCCTCCTTTTGAATAGGTGATCCCAAACGGATCTTTAGGGTTATTATAGTAAAAGGTGACCAGGTTCTTTGACTGTGCGTCGTGGTTTCCCAGATAGTCTCCCAGACCTTGTTGTATATGTTCGTCCGCAGCATCTTTGCCAAATTTATGTTCCAGCCAGATGATCTCGCCAAAATCAGCAAATGATTCATTCAAAGTGATATTGCTCCAGCTTTCTGTGGTCACATAGTCACCAAACCACTGGTGAAACAATTCGTGTTCGATACCAGCATTATACCAGCCGTCCATTAACTCTCTTTTTGTCGATTGACCACCAAATATAGCCGCTGTTGTATTCTCCATCGCTCCGCCGACATAGTCCCGGACCACTACTTCTCCATATTTGTTCCATGGGAAATCAACCCCGAGCGTTTTGGAGAAAAAACCAATGGCTTCGGGTACCAGGCCAAACATATCTTTGGCATAAGGGGCATATTTCGGTTCCAGGTAATAGCTTACTTCTTTTCCGTGCCAGCTGTCTTTATAGATGACAAAATCTCCAACAGCCATCATGAAGAGATAGGGCGAATGCGGCAATTCCATTTTCCATGTGTCCGTTCGGGTGCCGTACCTGTTCCTTCTTTTCCCGGTCAGTCTGCCGTTGGATAGGGTAACATATTTGTCCGGAACGGTCATGCTGATCTCCTGGGTGGTTTTCTGATCGGGTTTATCAATTGTCGGAAACCAGGCAGAATTGTTTTCCGGCTCTCCTAACGTCCAAATCTGTGTAGGCTTATCTTTTTCTTTGCCCTCCGGGTTGATAAAATACAAACCATGTTCGTTATACTTCCTTCCTTTCAATTCTTCAGGTTTTGATGTATAGTCAATGTACAAAGTATAGCTTTCGTTATGCTGATAAGCCCTGTCCAATCTGATATTCAAGCTCAAACTGTCATAAGAAAAATGAAGGGGTCTGTTCTTACCATTTTTCACGATCGCGATCGTATGAATATCCATTCCTTTAGCATCCAGCCTCAGTGTATCGGTCGGATAAAAATGAGGTTTTAACGTAACCCATTCCTGACCATATAAATAGTGTTTCTTATAGTCAAACCGGACATCCAACCTGGTGTGCACCAGATCATTGATCTTAGCGGGTGTTTCGCTGTAGCCCTTTACCGGGAAAACCGATTTGAGATCCTGGGCCAAGCTCTGCGAAAACAAGCCGTTGAGCAGGATCATACTGAAAAGAGCAAAGCTCAAATAAATTCGTTTCATATATGGATCGATCTATTTTATGGTGATACTTAAAGGGCAATACTTTCCAGTGCCCGCTTTGGGGCCGTTCATTTCGAGGAAGATCGCACTAACTATTTATGGTGTTATCTATGGTTTCTCCCGACGACTAATAAAGAAGTAATAGCCCAGGAAGCTTGCAGCAAGGCTGAAGGACATGATGGCCAGGGAGTGGATTCCCAATGGCTGGAAGTAATCCACTAAAGATAAACCGAGGCCTAGCCCTGTTAATAGCGAGAACCACTTGATCGTGACATTTTTATTGTCCCTGATAACAGGCTGTAATAGTTGGGATACCATATTCTCCGGAGCACCTTTTTCAATCAACTTATTTTTCAGGCGGTAATCCAGGAGCCATTTGATAAAGGTCAGGATGACTACGGAAAATAAAAGGATCGTCAAAATAGTGCTGGAAAGGTCCAGCGCTTTAAATTTAAATGAGTTATCACTGGATTGATCGGGTCCTGCTTTTGCAGCCAGGGATACAGCGGTTGCAGCTATGGTGATGATGAATTGTTTCATATTATTTTTTATGTTGCCGTTACAAGATTAGACCGACGGTTTTATTTAAAGTTGCAATTTCATTAATAATTCAAAGCATCCATTTGTTTCCGATATTTTCTAAAGATCTCGACTCCTTGAAATACCAGTATAAAAAGGGCAGCAAGCACGGTCAGGTAGAGAGCGATCGGTAAAACTCCGTTGAACATCTTCAATAACTCGTCCCTATACAGGTAAATTGGAATAGCAAGGGCACCAAGAGCTGTAAAAACAAGCAGATAGATCCATAGATCCCCTATGACGGTCGCTGGTTTTTGCCTGGGCAGTTGCGCAATGACGAGGCTGGCTACATCAAAATCAAAAGCAGGTTTTGGCAGATCACTCATTGCCAAAAGAATTGACCGGTAATTTGCAGCTTTAGTACTGCATAAGGGGCATGAAGTAAGATGTTCACTGTCTACTGCGCTACCTTGCTCTAAAACGAACTGCTGAATTTCCTCTTCGCTTAAATGACCATTCCTCATAATTCTTCTCTTTTATATTTGGTCAAAATATTTTCTTTTAACATCTTTCGCGCCCGGAACAAATAGCTTTTAATGGTGCCTTCCGGTAAGCCAGAGATCTGCATCATTTCTTCATTGCTCAATTCCTGCTGGTATAAAGTGATCAAGGTTTTGTAAACCGGTGGAAGTTGGTCAATTTCGAACGCTAAGATCTCTTTTAATTCCTTTTTGATCAATAGTGTTTCGGGCTCATTGCGGAACAGGTCAATGGAGCGTTTGCTGATCTGTTCCAGCGTTTGTTCATCGGAATCTGTGCTGTTATCTACCTGATCCAGTAATAATAGCTTCTTTTTCTCCAGATAATGCAGGCAGGTATGATAGGCAATCTGCCCAATCCAGGTGGATAGTTTGGATCTAAACTGAAAACCGGATAGCTTATCAAACGCCTTTAAATAAATGTCCTGTACCATGTCCTTATGGTCAGCGCTGTTAGCCACCATTTTAAATACGATCATGGCCACCAGTCCCTCCGCATTTTTGATAATTTCTCCAAAAGCCTGATTGTCACCGGCCAATACCTTTTTTACCAGTTTTTTGTCTGCCGCAGAATATGCCGAATGATGATCCACTTTGATTAATTAGACCGGTACCTTTAGATAAAGTTGCAGTAAAATTGCTGAAGTTGGCAAAAAGACCCTAAGACGGGAAAGTTTGGCGGCAGATAACGGGGTGGACGACGTATTATCGGGCGATGAAGGAGATGGTGGCGATGGAGTTGGTGGAGGATGAGTGGTCAAGATCTTAGCAGGCTGTAGTCTTTCCGGGCGTTCAACAGCCTAAATGCCATCTTCGGGAAAATGCGATGCACCAGGTAGAGCGCCCGCGTGTCACCGACACGTATAGTATATTTATTCTTCTTCAGGCCATCAATCAGTGCAGCTACCAGCCGTTCCGGCGTTATTTTTTTGTCGGTCCTGGCGGCGGTCATATCTGTGGCTACCACTGGTGGCAAAAGCTCAAATACTTTCAGTCCGCTGCCTATAACTTCCAAATGTTTGCGAAGTGATTCGGTATAAAAGCGCAGAGCAACCTTGCTTGCCGAATACGTTGATTCAAGCAGTGCCGGGACGTAGCTAAGGATTGAAGTCGTATTGATTATCGCTCCTTCCTTTCTTGACTTCAGCATATCCAAAAAGAGATTATTGAGGCGAATTACGCCCAGATAATTCACTTCCATTTCGTATGACGCATCCTTATAGTGCCTGTCGCTGCTCATACCGAGATTGTAGGGTTCCGTCAAAACCCCAGCATTATTGTATAAAATATCGATCCCACCGGAGTCTCTCACCTGGGAGTAAAGCTCTTGGGAATCCCGCTCATCGGATACGTCGCTTTTGATCGCGATCAGCGACGGAAACAGTTTCTTTGCGGCATCCAGTTTCGACCGATCTCTCCCGGTGATGATGACACTGGCACCGTTGGCCAAAAATTGCTTTGCGGCCTCCAGTCCAATGCCCGATGCTCCGCCGGTGATCAGAATTCTTTTTCCTTTCAGTTCCATAATTTCAATTTTCTCTTTTTAGAACATTAATAACAACCTTACCTTTTGCGCGGCCCGATTCCACATATGACATGGCCTCATTAGTTTGTTCGAAGGGAAACACCTTATCTACAATAGGCTTTATGACACCCGCCTCCACGAGCCTGGTAATTTGGCTTAATTGGTCACCCTGTGCCCTCATAAAAAGGAACGAAAAACTTACCCCAAGACGTCTTGCCTTTTTCCTGATCCCGGCACTCAAAATTTTCAATACCAGCCTCAAAAATCCGCCTGCATTAATTTCCTTGCCAAAAGCAGGATCTGGTGGCCCAGAAATAGAAATGACTTTTCCACCCGTCTTTACTATTTTCAGGGACTTTTCGAGCGTCTTTGGGTCCTGGCTGTTCAATACCACGTCGTAGTCCTTTAATATCTTCTCAAAATCTTCCTTTCTGTAGTCAATGACAATGTCCGCCCCCAGCCCTTTTACCCATTCAATATTTGCAGCGCTTGTTGTGGTCGCCACTGTAGCCCCCAAATGCTTTGCCAACTGGATGGCAAAGGTACCGACGCCACCAGAACCTGCCTGGATGAAAACCTTTTGCCCCCGCTTTAACTTGCCTTTTTCGACAAGCGCCTGCCAGGCTGTCAAACCAACCAGGGGGAGTGAAGCCGCTTCTTCCATAGAAATATTCTTCGGCTTCATCGCTACATCATTTTCATTCATTACGATCAATTCGGCGAAAGTCCCTATACGATGATCCGCAGGTCGGGCATATACCTCATCACCAATTTTGAATTTGCCAACCTTTGAACCAACCTTCAGCACGACACCAGCAACATCATGCCCCAGGGTAAATGGGAGCTTGTAAGGTAAAAGCAGTTTGAATTCCCCATTTCTGATCTTGGAATCGAGAAGATTGACGCCCGCCGAATGTACCTGGACTAAGATATCTGTTTCTTTTACAACCGGTTCCGGCACTTCAGTTTGCTGCAATTTTTCCTTTTTTCCGTATCGCCCGATGATAAATGCTTTCATTATCAAATTGGTTTTGTACTTTTACTTGCATATTGCAAGTGCAAATATACAATCTACTTGCATATTGCAAGTGTTTTTAAAAAATATTTTTAATGAAGACGAAGAAAAGGTCGGATTGCCCTGTCAGTAGCTCGCTCGATGTATGGGGTGATAAGTGGTCACTGCTGATCATCAGGGACCTGATGGAGGCAAAAGAATGCACCTATGGCGATTTTCTTAAATCTCCGGAACATATTGCGACGAATATTCTGGCCTCAAGGTTGCAGGGGCTCGAAGAAAACAAGATCATTGAGAAGTTGGACCACCCGGAGAGCAAAGCGAAAGTCTTATATAGGTTAACCAAAAAAGGAATTGACCTGCTCCCCATAATGGTAGAGATAAATATATGGGCGGAGAAATATTTTCCCATACCTGCAGACAGAAAGGCACTGCTGAAGGAAGTGAAGAAAGATAAAGCTGGGTTTATTAAGTCAATGACTAAAGAATTGGAAAGACAAGGCGATTAGACGAAAAATGGCGTCAGCTGCGGTCTACGAGATAAGGAGGTGTTGCAAATCCGGATCGGAGCCGATGCGGTCGAGTTCGGATTTGACTAGTTCGGTAACGTCGGCGCGTACCCGGTTGAAGGTTTTGTCGAGGAGCTCGGGGGTGACTTCGTGGACAGGCGGAAGCGGTTTGAAGGCTTTCTCCTCGGCGGCGAGAGCTCGGGGATCGGCTGAGATGCGGCAATTGAAGGTTTTGAGGGCGATGGGCTGGTCGGCGGTGTCGGCGACCATGCCGACGAATTCGCCGGGGGAGAGGGTGGCAATGCGGGATTCGGGGATCACGGGTTCGAGTTGGTGCGATTCGGAGATCTGGACGTCGGCGTAGGAAGCCGTGAGGGATTCTCGGTGCTGGAGGGTGCGGCCGAAGCGATCCGAGAGGCGGCGGGCCGTCTCGCCGGTGACCTGCCCGGAAATGACATTGGCGCAGGTGTTGAAGATGGTGTCGGCGGACTTTTCGCCATAGGTTTCCTTCAGTTGATCGAGATTTTGCAGGCAAAGGATCACAGCGATATCATTGCTTCTGCCGGTGGCGATGGTTTTAGCAACGGTGTGGACGGAGATGGTGCTGAATTCTTCAAAGACCTCGGCAAAAGGGTGGGCTTTTTTTTGATTGACAAGACGATTGATGGTATTGAGATAGGCGGCGATGATCGGGCTAAAGGTGGCCGACCGTTGTGGATTGTTGCCGAGGCAGAGCACCTTCGGTGCTTTCGGATTGTTGAGATCGAGAGTAAAGTCATTACCGGTAAGAATATAATAGAGCGCCGGCGAGGACAGCTTTGCCAGGCTGATGGTGGCGGTGGCGATCTGGCCGGCGAGTTGTTCGTTGGCGTTGCTGACGAGGGCCTGAACGAATGGGGCGACGATAACCTGTAATTGAGGTTCCGCGCGGAGGATGCCGAAGAGGTCTTTGAGGGGTGCCTGGGCCAGTTCGATCACGTGCGGCCAGGAGCAATAGCACCCTTTCCGATATAATTTCAGGTACCAGATGAGGGCTTTTACGAATGAGATGGCGGATTCAACGAAAAAATCGCCCTGTTCGGCGATCCATTTCATGTTGAGGCCGAGCAGCATGGCGCGGGCCGCTTCGTCGGCATCGTCGATGACGGTGAGGGTCGAGGGATGAAGGAGATTGCAGCGGTTGGAATGTTCGAGGTCGTCGAATTGGATGTTGTAGAATTTGGCGTTGGGCGGATAGTGTGATTTGTAGCGTTGGAAGAGGTTGCAGGCGAATTTAGACAGATCGTCGTACTTGAAGTCGTGGATAACCATGGAGTAGCCGTGTTCGATCATCTGGCGGATGAAAAGCTGGAGCAGGAAGGTCTTGCCTGAGCCCGGTGAGCCGAGGAGGATGGTGCCCCGCTGGGGGGATACAATGTTTATCCAGCTGAGGATCGTGGCGCCGTTGTGGCGGTAATGGGCGGGTATGTTGACAGATCGGGAGTTTTGGAGGAGGCGTTGTTCCTGGGGAAAGGATTCGTGGAGTCTGTTGAAGATATCTTCTTCTTTGTGTTGCCAGACGATCCGGCTGAGGTAGTTGCCGCCATAGAGGGTGAGAAGCCAGCCGGCTGAGCAGAAAATCGCGTAGGGAATTGAGGCGGCTGCGAGGAGGCCGCTTCCGAAGAAAAGGGCGATGCCGATGCCGATGAGGAGAACGCCGTTTTGAAGGGTGGGGGTGGTGGATTTCCTGCCGTTGGCGCCGAGGAGGGAGATGGCGAGAAGGACGAGGGCGAGGGTTTTGCCCGCCGTGAAGTTGGAGATTACGGGAAGATGGGAGATCGTTTCCGTCAGGCGTTGTACAATGGGGTCGGCGGTGTCCGTGTTTATTGGGGCTGTGAGATAGAAGTGGAGGAGCAGGATGAGGATACTTGCGATGCGGGTGGTCTCGAGAATACGATGGAGGCCCATTTCATCTTCTCCGGTGGGTTTGCTCATTTTTTTGATGTTTTTGTTGAGTTTGTTGTTTGGTTGTCTGTGGGAGATGCAGAATATCGAAGGGAAGCCGCTTTTGGAGGGTTGGAAGATCGTAGGTCGGGCCGAGTTCCATAATGTTGAGGACCGTTTTATCCGCCAGGTTGACCAGGAGGAGATCGCCGGGCTCGTTGTTGAGGACGCCGTCGGGGGCGCCGATGGGTTGGGGAGTGGATGCCAGGGCGAGTTGGTGACGGCGAAGGGCATCGTAAAGAGCATTGGCGGCCTGCGGCCGTTCGCGGAAGACCGACTCGAAAGCCACGCGGGTGTTGCGGATGGTGGTTGGGCTAAGGGTGTTGTTCTCGTCGAATTTCTTTTTTAGCCAGGATAGTGTGGGTTTGAATGGGAGGGAACTAGCTTTTATGGGTCCTCCCCTACTCTTTCCGTCTTCCCCGAGGGCCTGATAGAGTAAGCCACCCAGTTGGTGCAGGCGGCTTCCTGGCCGGCCGGTCTTGGCCGTGAGGTTATAGAGTCGCAGGATGGCGTTCAGTTCCGGAACCGAACGATAGCGAAAGGTGTGGAGGATATAATGCAGCGTGGAGGCGATGGCGTCGTGGTTGGGAAGTTTTCCATAGTCGATCCGCCGGACGGGTCCGGTCATGGGCTGCCAGGTGCGTTTGTTTCCGCCGCCTTTTGCGAGCGCGAACTCCAATTCGACGGCTTTTCGGGCAGGTTCGGAAATACGCAGAGCCATAAAATCCTCGCGGATGGCCCTGCCATCGGGACTAATGATAGTGGTTACGATGTGGACATGGGGGATGGCGGTGTCGCGGTGGCGGTAAACGAGATAGGGCTGATCGCGGTAGCCGATCCGCTGCATATAGGATGCAGTGATGGCGATCATTTTGTCGTTTGGGTGGTCCTCCTCGGGTGGGAATTCAAGGACGATGTGGTTTCCTTTTTTGCCGGGACGATGATTCAGTTCGAGAAGGTCATTGAAGCGCCGGCGCTTGTCGTCGAGAGTCAGGAGGTTCGCGTCTTTTAGGTAATTGCCGGCATAGATGCATTCCGCCTGACCGCGGGAGACCTTTTGTTCGTTGTAGTAGATCTTCTGGGAGGTGGATACTACGGGCGTGATATACGCGAGCATTCTTCGTAGATTTTGATGAGGAGCGCCTTTATTTCAGTCGTGCGTTGAATCAGCTCTGCTGCGGTAAAACTGCGGCAGGCGATCTCGAGTTCGTTCTTAATCCCTAAGAGGGTGACGAGAATATCATCAAGGGATTGGTCGCGGACCTTTTTTATCAGGGGCTTGCGAAAGAGCAAAGCCCGAATGAAGATCGCGAATTCCCGATGGGTGGATGATCTAAATAGCTCGGTAAGGGCCGCCAGTTCGGATGGGGTGAGATGGGCGTCGACCCTTTCGGTGCGGCGTTCGTTTTCCTGCTGCTTCATATTCCTTCGCTTCGATTGAACGAGTACCCATTGCCGTGTCCCGCAATGGTAATTACTTATCTTCTTATAAAGTTAATATAACGGGGTGGAATATTTCCATCATCATCTTTTTTGGGTGATGATCCAATTCCTTTATTTAGGGGGAAATTAAACCTTACTATTATGAAAGCACTTATCCAATTGTTGCACAACACCCGGTCTCTTTCGCCCGAGCTTAAGGCGCACTTAGAAAAGAAGATCAAGCCCTACCGGTTCAAGAAGGGAAAGGACATAGTGACCAAAGGGGAGGTGCCCAACCTGATATTATATTTGGAGAAAGGGCTGATCCGCAGTTACGTCGAAGTGAATGGGAAAATGGCGAACAATTACTTTATGCGAGCGGGCGATATCATTATTTCAGTGAAGGCCTTTCTTGAACAGAAACCGGCCGAGGAGTGGATCGAGGCGCTGGAGGCCTGTCTGGGTTGGGGTATCACCTGGGGGGAGTTAGAGGAAATCTATGAAAAATTCCCGGAGTTCAATATTCATGGAAGGCTTATTCTCCAAAGGTATTACGGCAGGAGCGAGGATCGACACCATAGCAGACACCGGCTTAATACTCCCGAGCAGATGTATGCCTGGTTGATGGAGACCGATCCAGAGCTAGTCAGCCGGGTGTTGGATAAACATATGCAGAGCTACCTGGGCGTCAGCAGGCAGACCTATTACAGGATCAAGAAGGACTTCAGCACTGCGAAAGGCCCAAAACAGGTCTAATTTGATACATTCTGTGTTTCGCCCTTGACTTTCGTTAACGAGTATCCTAAATTCGTTTCAACGTTCTAACATGAAACGGAATTTTGGGGGTTTGCAGGAAGAGTTGGGGGCGGACCTGCAGATCGCATCAAATGAGCCCAACCCAATCACCCGACATATTGCCTGTATCCGGGTTTTGGAGTCCGCGGTCATCCAGATGAAGAAAATGGTTACCGCTGACCCGTTTCTTACTCAGGAGGAAGAGATCCACCATTTCAAGTATGAGGCGCCGGAGGTGTATAGTCAACTGATCTATCATCAAAAGATGCTGAAGATCGTGTCGGCGATGCGCCATGCGGGCCCCGAACGCTCCCGTGACCGCCTGCGGCGGAAGCTTGAGCAGTTGGAACGATGGTTCGAGAAGAATGAGACCGTATGCCGGTATCATGATACGGGCGCCAGTTACCTGGATGGCCAGCTATTTGTGCAAAGGAAGGAAGGCCAGTGGCTGGGGGACACGATCGGGGCGTTCATCGCGCCGGACTTTACGATCGGAACCTATTGGATCTCGCGTATCAAAGCAAACGAGCAACTGCAGGAATGGATCAGGGAGGAGTTGGAGAAGCCGGAAGGCGGTTATGGATGCAAGGTTGCCTGGACGGGTCCAAGGATCGACCTGCTTATCCTGTTCGACACCCTGTGGGAGGCGGGTTATTTCGAGAAGAATCAGCTGAAAGATGTTATGGAATGGGCAGGCGCGCAGTTGGGTGTAAAGGTCGGACAATTCCATTCATCGTTGAATGAAGCGTCCAACCGGAAAGAACCTGCCGCCCTTTTTAAGAAGCTGCTAGCGGTGCTGAAAAGCAAGTTCGACGCCATGCTGGACAATAGCGCCAACCATTAAAACCTATCATATGCGCAAGTATTGGATCGAAGAGCTGCCGGGGATGCCACGACTACCGTACTGTCCCGTGGGCTATTGCCGCCCGGACCGGGTGACGACTTCCTTTATCGAGGATGGATATTTCGTGGAATATTTTGAGTATCCATTTGACCGGAACCGGACGGTGGCGATGTTTTTTGGACCGGGGGAGTTCCTGATCCAGTGTCATCCGGTATTCTCGACCGTGCAGGCGTTGGACCGGACTTGCGTGGCTGGATTTCCGTACGGAGGCCTGATCCGGACGTTGCGGAATTTTCCGGAGGCGCGGGTGCATTATCGACATGTCAAGGGACTTTATGAGAAGAAGGTGGCGGACCGGCTGGAGATGGCGAGGTTGTCGTCCGACGTGGAGAGGTACGAGTTTGTGAGGGGAAGGCAGCCCTGGGTGTTGAAGAAGGTGCCGGATAGCCTGGTGGCGGGGTATATTGGGGTTACGGTGGGAAGGTTGAGGGAGATGAGGGAGGGGTTGAAGACAGAATGATGGGATGACATACATCCTGTGGACGGTTGGAAGGCGAGTCTTGTTTATTTTTTAACCGGCCTCTTCGGAGGCCATAAAACCTGTTCTTATGTCAAGAGTTATGCTTTATTCTCCGCCAGGGCTTGGGCCGGCTGGCGCGGAACTTTCAGAGTCTGTGGCGTCAATGATGATCGATCTTGTAAATTCGCGTACTACCAACCTGGGTAGTTGGTCGAGCATTCCCGGGAGCGAGCTAGATATCCGGCTTAGGGAATTACACGGGGAAGCGTTGACGCTGCTTGTCCGGAGGCAGAAAAAATGGGTTTATGCGAACATCTTTTGTGTGGACCGGGATGATTTTTTCATGGCGAAGCTGTGGGTGGAGAAATTCTACTGGAAATACCATATTGGTGGGCAGACAGCCGTAAGAAGAGGCAAATGGATCAATATGATCCCGATCAATGGGGCCGTGCTATCTACTGAGGATCTACAGCTAATGACTGAAGTAACCCAGTTTGTATATTGGTCGATCGAGCGGGTTTTTGGTGCGCCCGAACATGAATTAGCGGAGTAGAATTGAGTTGGTCTTTGCCCCAAGTTGTGCCCAAGTTGTGGGGCAGGGTTCTTTTTTGTTTGCAGCTTTGCATGCAAACAAAGGAGGAGAAATGATACATGAGGAGACGGTCGACGCGGGCACCTTGTCGACGATCAGGAAGATGGCGCAGGATCCGATGTTGAAGGATTTTGTATTGGTCGGCGGGACGGCGTTGGCGTTGCAGTTGGGGCATCGGAAGTCGGTGGATATCGATCTGTTTTCGGAGAAGGGGTTTGATGCACCGGCGATGGCGCGGCATTTGGAGTCGACCTATAGTGGGGAAATTACCGGCACGACAAAGGGTAGTGTTTTTGCGCGGATCGGGAATGTGCGAACGGGGTTGATCGAACATCCTTACGAAACGATCGCTCCGCTGATCCAAACGGACGGGGTCAGAATGGCCTCTATCGACGATCTTGGTGCGATGAAGATGCACGCAATCGTGAGCAGTGGGAAGAGGGCCAAGGATTTTGTGGATATGTATTATATCCTGGAGCATCGCAATCTCGATGACGTTATGCGGGCATATACCGCGAAATACCCCGGTACAGGTCCATTGATGGCCAGATATGGGCTGCTCTATCATGATGAACTGGCATTCGAGACCGACATGAAGATGTTGCTCAAGCCATTTAAGTGGAAAGAAATCGCAGAACGAATGGCGAGGGCGATCTCATCACCAATGCAGGTATTCAAACAGACGGTTGGGAAGGGAAAGAATGTCGGCGATAATGATCTGGGGATAAAACAGAATAAGGGAAAGCGGCTTTGAGGTTTACAACAGGTCGCTTTCACCTTATCTTTGTACTCTTCAAAACCGAGTGCTATGAAAAAGGTTATTGCAGAGAAACCTAATTTGCCCAGCGTGTTGTTCTGGGAATTCGAATACGATACCATCAATTGGAAGAAGGCGTTCCGGACCGTGATCGAGCGGACGCTTGATTTTGGAAGGGATTCGGAGGTGGAGGAGGTGATCAGATTCTACGGGCCGGAGAAGGTGAAGATGGTGTTGATGGAATATCCGATCTATTTGATGGATCATTCGCTGGATCGGGCGTGTGGGATCTTTGGAGTGAAGAAGGAGGATACGGTATGTTGGAAGAGTAAGATGGCGAGGGGGAATGGGTGGTTGTGAGTGATCCGTTGAAATGAACCTACTCATGGCGGAGCAATTCATCGGATTGCTTCTTTTTTAAAACCCATGACTCCCCTTTTAACACCCGAGTTGTTTGCAGCTCAACCTTTACAGTGTCAAAATGAAACGACACAATCTTGTATTTATAGTAAACAGCCCACAAGGTGTTTGCCCAATAGCTGGAGTCGCTGTCGCTTTTGATCGTATAGTAGGCCCAGGTCAATGAATCGCCGGGAATTATCCTGTCGGAGACGGATTGGCAGTATGCGCCCTTAGCAATGAAAAGGCCGAAAAACATCGCTGACAAAATGAACGGCAATTTTTGTTTGAACATAGGCCTTATTACATCCTTTATAATGATAGGGCTAAAGTCCCCATCTGTTCAATCACCGCGCCCTACCCAACCTTCACTGGCAGCAGCCGGTATAGCGGCATCAGAATGCTCTCCGGCTCCGGACGATCAGGATACTGAAAAAGGACAATACACCGCTCCGTATCTTCGTCATAGATCTCAACCCGGCCCGTACCCGCCGGTTTTTGTGTAGTATCCAAAACAAGGACAAGCTGACCAGGGAAATACTTCATATCGGGTAAAATACATAACCTCTTTCCTCAAACCCAATCCTACTTATAAACAGCCTGTGGAGATCAATGGCCAACTTTCCGGGAATAATTGGCATTGAACCCTTTAGGGGATCGCTGGCACAACGCTTGCATTTGTGATCATTATTAATTCTTTCCTTGTGAGTATTGAGCCATATCCCCAACCTGACCTGCGACCGAAGCCCGACCCGGTTCCAGAGCGCCCACCTTCGGCGCCACCCCCCTCGCCGGACCCTGTCGAACCTGTCCCTGATGAACCTGAGACGCCGAGGATACGGCCTGATATCGATCCGGACCTTCCTGACCATCCCGGGCCGCCATTGTCGGATCCGGACAGTCCGCGGGGAGACGCTGTGGGCAGCGCGTAGCCCGGCGCCTGCCGAATGGGTGTACGATATTGGAACTGAACGTAGCAATTTGTATTTTGGGGCCATATATATGACAGTAAAGATTTGTACAAAAGAGGATATCGGGCAACTTCTTCAGATTTACATGCAGTCTTACGGGGAACATTACACCTATTTGTGGGTTGACCAAGGTGAAAGTTATATTCGAAGCAACTTCAATTTTGATAGGCTGAATGAGGAGATGTCCAATCCTAATTCCATTTACTTTCTAATCTATGACGGCGAATGTGCCGTTGGACTAATTAAGCTTAACATCAATTGTGCTGTACAAGACTTTTCAGCGGACGAAGCATTGGAACTTGAGCGGATTTACTTTATTAAAGAGGCTTCCGGCAAAGGATTCGGCAAGGAAGCAATAAATTTTGTGTCGAATTTTGCGAAGCAGCGGAACAAGAGTACTGTTTGGCTTAAAGCAATGGACACCAGCGCCGCACTTGATTTTTATAAGAAAAGAGGTTTCCAGATCATAGGAGAAACCAAGGTTACCTACACGAACATTATTGAAGAGTTCAGCAGGATGTACATCATGGTTTTGCCATTGAATTGACGTTTTGAGCGTTTGCGAAGCAAGGCCCTTTGCTGACAGGTTTCCCGGTAAATCTGCTCCGCTACCATATACCTGGACCGCGACTAAAATAAATCCCATGAATGTAAGAACGGGGTTGATCGAACATCCTTACGAAACGATCACTCCGCTGATCCATAATTAATACTAATTCGATCAATTCGCCAGAGCTTGTTGCTTTACAATATTAAATCTCTCCTTCCAAATACAAATTTCTGAGGCACATCTCATATATTGATTGTTCAACAATCACAGACAGATCAAAGAACGCTCTTGTTAATGAAATCCAGAAATCCAGTAGAATTTTGGGCCGTTTGACTGTTGACGACTTAAAAAAGATAAGATCGCTTATTACCAGCGCAGAAAGTGTTTACCCATATTATAAGAAGCTATTCGGCTTTCACTAGCTATATTAGGATAGATACTAGACATCATAATACGCAAATTCCATTTTTCGGTCAGTCTGGTTAGTTCTGTTCCGGTAAAATCCCAAGAACTCGCCTACTGCAGGATTGCTTTTTAGCCGTTCCAAAGCCTTTATGAATTCTTCATCGGTCAAATAGACCTGACTGAGCACGACTGACACTTCTATTTCCTTTGAACGAGGGTTCCGGGATATAATGTAGCGGATAAAATCCGGCATATCTCTCTCAACCTTGGCGATCATCAATTTCCTAAGATGTTCTATCTCGGTCCCATTGGAAGGTATCGGCTGATGCAGGAAATAATACATTTGACTGTAAAATCCTATGAGGTCCGGATATAATTGGGATGTTGCCATCAATGCATCGGATAGACTTTTAACCATAGCGTCGATCAGTTCGACCGGAGACAAGACAAACTGCCCATCATATCCCTTTTGAAATAAGAAGTAGGTAAATGAGTGTATGAACTCCCAGCCTGTATTGATAGACCTCCCCTCATACAATTCCAGATAAAAGGCCTTGACCTGGTCAGCACTATAAACACGTTCCTGCTGATATGCCCTGTAAAACCTATTATAAAAATTCAGGTACTCATACCCATAAGAATACGGACCGCCGGGATGGGGTAAACCAGCATAAAATACTATTGCCCTGATATATTTCTGAAACTCGTCCCAAGATAGCGCTTTATCATAGTGAATAAGCTTGTCTTGCAAATCCACGCCGATTTGAACCTCTACACACCATTGCGTAAAAGCTCTTTGTATGGTCGTCAGGTCTTTTTCCATTATTTCCCGAAATGACTGTTCCTGTAAACGTTCGGTCAAGAGAAAGTCAAAGTATCGCTCAAATGTATTGTGATTTACAATACTTAGATTTGCTCCCGAAAAGTTCCGCCTTTCAACGTGCCCAAGCATTTTTGACGGCAAGGAAAAAATATCCTCTACCAGTTGAGCTGAACGTTCCAAATCTTCCTCGGACAATGCCAGTCTACCGCGCCATTGTTTAAGATATTGGTACAGCTCCGTGTGCTGATATGTCCTTCCCTCTGTTCCATTGGACTTCAGCACGAGCCTTCCCGAATCAAGATCAAAAAACTGTGTATGCTCTCCGGTACCAAGCAGTCCCAATTTACTCATGTATAACAGATTGTAAACTTCAGGGTACTTCAAGCGAACCAAGTTAATCGCCAAATAGTCCGGGATATAGACATTTTCCTTGACCCGGTCATAGGTAGTCAGGATTATATTCAAATAGCGAGCTACATCCCTCAAGTTGGTCAATTGGCCCGCCAGAGGCGGAAAGAATTCGTTGATCCGGAGGCCCACGACTGGCGCTTCGAGCTGGTCTAAAACGTTCCTGTCCCGCAGCGAAAAGATCCGATCAAGCTCTGTGCGCAATCGTTTACGCACGAGTGACTTGGTCGGGTATAAGGGCAGATTGAACTCAAGTTGGAAAATCTTCTCCAGATACCGATGGGAGTGACTGACCAGCGCATCGTTAATGCTATCCGTTAGGTACGATTTATCATATGCGACGACGAAAAATACGTTTTTGAAACTCGCCGTGTTGCGGATAATACGGAGAACTTCGAGGACCTCAATTTTATCGAGTCTGTCCACATCGTCGACATAGACGATTATCTTCCTACCAATTCTGGCAAGGCTCTTATTTATCTCCTTATATTGAGTAGCTGCCTCTCCCTTTGGAGCGGACAGCCTGAGCACCGTTTTAATAAATCCCAGTTCTTTCCCTTCGACAGACTCTACGATCTCTCGCGCGTATTCCAGTATCGTTGCCTTGACGTTGCGATCGAATACAGCTACCTCGTTAGCCAATGTTTTGAAAAAGCTCTTTGTAAATCCAGTACTATTGGCACTTTTCCAGGGATTGAAGGAAATTTGGATAACTCCCGGATCATCACGGAATTTATCCCGGAGGGTGTCCATAAAAGTCGTCTTGCCCGATCCCCATTTTCCTACTATACCGATAGCAAACGACTGATCGACTGTCTCAGTCTCTCTGATCTTTATAGCGATCAAGTCAACGAAGGGCATGCGCTCAAAATGATCCTCAGAACTAGAGATCGCGACTGCTTGATCATAGTAGAACCCAGTTCCTTTGTTCTCTGCGGGCTTGGATCGTCGGAGCGACAAAACAACTTGGTGTACAAGGATTCCGATTGCCGGGATGATCAAGATATCCAGAAGGGCGATTGCCCGTGGGAGCGTTGCCGAAAACCGAATGAAATGAAACTCCGAGTACCATCCGACCCTGAATGGAAGATATAAAATCGAAAGCGTCAGCCAACTCGCGGTTTCGCCTATGGAAAGGCGTCTGTTGACGAGTGTTGCAAGGATATAGCTGCCAAGCGTGATGATACCTAAGGCGATGACAACTAATTCGATCCAGATCGTCGGCTGAATCTTCGAAAATACAGGATCCACCAAAACCGACTTGATCGTAGAGGCGACAATTGAATGGAAGATGATCGCCGCAGCCAGAACAGCAAGACCTACGGTGAGCTCTTTGGGAGTCTTAAATTTTTTTATTGCATATAGTCCGATAGTAGTTGCCGAGGGTATCCTCTTATTCTTCATACGGCGAATGGTTACGGGGTTGTGTAAGCGGGTGAAAATTTTCTATACCCAAGTTATGCATAAGTTGTGGGATTCCGCCTTTTCGCGGGTGCATCTTTGTTCCTGTAAATGTGAACAAAGATGTTGGAAGCTATCTCCTGGAAAGATTACTGTTTGATGATGGGCGGGGCGCTCGTCGTTTATTATGGATGGTGGGCGGTCAAGTACCGGGCCAGCCTGGGATGGTCATGGCTGAAGGCGAAGACCGACGTGGCTGACGGACGATTGGCGGCGTTGCAGGTGCAACCTATCAATGAGGTAGACGAAGCTACGGCGGAAGAAGCGAAGGAGCCGGTAGTAGAAGAGGCGGAACGGCTGGCAGTGAACCCGACAGCGGAAGTCATGTCGGTGGGGGCTGCGTTGTTCCTGTCGGAGGTGGCCGGGGAGCTTTTGAAGGCGGTTCGGGGTCTGGCGGAAGCGGCTATCCTGGGGTATGTTGGTAAGACAGCAGGAGATGAGGTTTTGCAGGAGGATGTGTTGACAGGGGTGAGGCAGTTGCTTGGCCGGACGCCCTATTGCCGGCTTAGGACGACAGCTTTTCAGGAGAAAGTTACAGAAGACATCGTTGGGATCATGAAGAATTTGGGCTTTGCGGGGATCGACGCCAAGGTAGTGAGTGCCTTGTGGGATGGGTAGCGTCGACCCGCAGGCCCTTTTTATTTTTAAACATTGAATGTGATGAGAAGAAAAATGTGGAGAGGGATTAAAAGAGAGTTGGTTTTGTGGGGCGTGATGTTGATTGCCATAGGAGTGGCCGCGCAGGATGGCAACACGGGGATCAACCAGGCGAACACGATGGTCAGGAGCTATTTCGACACGGGGGTGAATCTCATGTACGCTGTGGGGGCTCTACTGGGGCTGATAGGCGCGATCAAAGTGTATCAGAAATGGAGTCATGGCGACCATGACACGGGGAAGGTGGCGGCGAGCTGGTTCGGAAGCTGCATTTTCCTGGTGGTGGTGGCCACGCTGCTGAGAAGTTTCTTCGGCCTATGAAAATCCTACCATGAAAACCGAAGTGTATACGATCAACAAAGGCGTCAACCGCGCGATCGAGTTCCGGGGGCTCCAGGCGCAATATATCTGGTGGCTGGGAGGAGGGGTCGCAGCGCTGCTGGTGCTGTTCGCCGGGATGTATGTGGCGGGTGTCAATCCCTTCGCCTGCATCGGGATCATCGGGATCGCAGGGCTGACCCTCTTCCGCCAGGTATATGCGATGAGCCGAAAATACGGACGCTACGGCTGGATGAAGCGATCGGCGGCGAAACGGTTGCCGCACCGGATCAGGAACGCGACGAGAACCTGTTTTTTGAAGTTGTAAAGAACTGTGTAGTATGGAACGAAACCTTAGTGACTTGCTGCCCATCCTTGGGATCGAGAACGATTGTATCCTAAGCAAAAAGGGCGATTTTACGTTAGGCTTCCGGCTTCGGAAGCCGGAGATCTTCACCCTCTCATCGGAGCAGTATGAGGCGCTGCACCAAGCGTATGTCAAAGGCATCCGCCTGTTGCCACCACATACGGTGTTGCACCAACAGGATTGGTTCCTGACGGATCGGTACCGGGCGAATTTTAGCGGAGACCCGAGCTTCCTCGGCCGGAGCAGCGAACGCTTCTTCAACGAACGCCCCTGGTTGCGCCAGGAATCCTACCTTTTCTTTACCCGCAAGCCGAAAGACCGGCAGGAATCGACCTCGGCCTTTTCGAGCCTGCTTCGCGGCCGGCTGCTGCCCAATGAAGCAGTCGACCCGCAGGTAATGCAGGAGTTGCGGGAACAGGTCTCGCAGATGATCCGTATCCTGCAAGACACCGGGCTGATCGAGATCGAACCCCTGACATCGGCGGAGTTGTCGAGTCAACCGAAGCAGGCAGGACTGATGGAGCGGTATTATACGCTTAGCCCGAAAGACGAGCCGGTGCTCCGGGATATCGAATTCCGACCCGAGATGCGGATCGGGGACCGGCATTGCCTGCTGTTTACCCTTGCGGACGCGGAAGATATGCCGACATTATGTGGCAGCCGGATCGACTATGCCCCCTACTCTACCGACAGGACCCGGTCTTCGATCGGCTTCGCAAGCCCATTGGGCGCGCTGCTTCATTGCAACCACATCTACAACCAATATCTCTTTATCGACGACGGCAACGCCGTCCTGAAACAGCTGGAGTCCAAAAGGCTCCGGCTCCAGTCGCTTGCGGCCTATTCGCGGGAAAACGCGGTCAGCGAAGAGGCGACTAATGCGTATCTGAACGAGGCGGTGGGTGAGCAACGGCTACCGATACGGGCGCATTTCAATGTGTTCGCGTGGACAGAGGACCCAGCGGAGATGGGCGAGATACGTAACCGGATCGGCAGCGCCATTGCACAGGTTGAGGCCAGCCCCCGGCTCGAGACGGTGGGCGCCCCACAGATCTGGGCGGCAGGGCTTCCGGGAAATGAGGGTAATTTTCCCATGAATGAGACCTTCCGGACGTTCCCGGAGCAAGCGGTTTGTTTCCTGATCCAGGAGGAGAACTACCGTAGCAGCCGGAGTCCCTTTGGTATCCGGCTGGGTGACCGGCTAACGGGGCGGCCGATCCATGTCGATATCGCCGACGAGCCCAAGCAGCAGGGGCTTATCGCCAACGGGAATATGTTCGTACTATCCGGGTCAGGCGGAGGGAAGAGCTTCTTCATGAATCACCTGGTACGGCATTACTACGAACAGGGAACGCACGTAGTCGTGATCGATATCGGGCATTCCTATGAAGTCCTTTGCGCGCTGCTTGGCGGGTATTATTTCACCTACCGGGAGGACGATCCGCTGTGCTTCAACCCTTTTCATCTGGAGCCGGGCGATGAGCTAGATACCGAGAAGCGTGAAAGTATCAAGACCCTGTTGCTGGCCTTGTGGAAGAAGTCAGCGGAAGGACATAACCGGGCGGAATACGTTGCCTTGTCGAGCGCGATTCAGGGGTATTTCGACAAACTGACTCGCGAGCCATCCCTATTCCCTTGTTTCGATACGTTCTATGAGTTTCTGAAGGAAGATTTTGCCGCGGTGTTGGCCAGCCAACAAGTAAAAGACAAGGATTTTGACCTCAGCAATTTCCTTTATGTCCTGCGCCCCTATTACAAGGGTGGCGAGTTCGACTACCTGCTAAACGCAAAGGTCAATCTGGATTTGCTCCATCAACGAATGGTGGTATTCGAGCTGGATAATATTCGCAGCCACCCGATCTTGCTGCCCGTCGTCGCGCTGACGATCATGGAGATGTTCGTCGCGAAGATGCGAAAGCTGAACGGAATCCGGAAAATTATCGTCATCGAGGAAGCCTGGAAGCCGATCACGCAGGAAAACATGTCGGAATACATCAAATACCTGTTCAAGACGGTGCGGAAATTCTATGGGCATGCCGTGGTCGTGACCCAGGAGGTGGAGGACATAACGTCTTCCCCCATCATCAGGCATGCGATAGTCAATAATTCGGATGTCAAGGTACTGCTGGATCAGAGCAAGTTCCAGAATAAATTCGACGAGATCCAAGCGCTTCTGGGCATCACGGATAAACAGAAGGGGGAGATACTAAGCATCAACAAGGGACATCCCCCGGGCCGAGTGTTCAAGGACCTATGGATCGGACTCGGAGCGCTGCATTCGAAAGTTTACCGCCTGGAGGTTTCCGAGGAAGAATACTTTGTATACAGCTCGGATCAGAAAGACAAAGTACTGGTTCGACATTATATGGAGCGGTATGGCGATGTCAAAACGGCCATCACCATGCTGGTGGCCGATCTGAGAACGAAAAATGCGCGAATATGAAAAAAGTACTGTTAATGCTGTTGTTGGTGGTATCGGTCGCGGCCGGCCGCGCCCAGGATATTCCATCGGTCATCGGCGAGGGTATTTCGAGAGTGATCCGGGCAGTGGACCTGGTTATTCAGCGAAAGCAGACTCAGACGATCGTTTTGCAGGAAGCGCAGAAGGTTTTGGAGAACGCGATGAGTGCGCTGGAGCTGGACGATATCCGGGACTGGGTTACGGAGCAGCGTGATCTCTATGGGAGTTATTTCCAGGAGCTGGCGACCGTGAAGCCCGTTGTTTCGGGATATCACCGGGTCAAAGAGGCGATCCAGCGACAGGAGGCGATAGTGGCGCTTTATCAGCAGGGCCTGGGCCGGATGAGGCAGGACGGGCATTTCAGTGCGGCAGAGCTGGCGCAGATCGAGTCGGTGTTTGCGGGCGTCCTCGCCGACAGCGAGAACAATCTGGGGCAGCTGTTGAAAGCGGTAGGTGACGGGGCGTTCTCCATGACGGACGAGCAGCGGCTGACGATCGTGGATCTGGGGGCCGATGGGCTGGACAAAGACTACCGGAATTTGCAGACCTTCTCCAACCAGGCGCGGCTACTGAGCGTGCAACGGGCGAAGGATGAGAATGATTATTACACACTTTTAAAATTGTATGGGTTATGAAAGAAGTACTACTGCTGCTTTGCGGGATTATGATCGGCAGGCAGCTAATCGCGCAGACATTTTCGGAGTGGTTCAAACAGAATGACACGCAGTTGAAGTATCTGGCGGCGCAGATCGCCGCGCTTCGGGGTTATGATGGTTTGTTGGAGAAGGGGTATTCCCTGGGGTTTGAGGGATTGGATTCGATCGGGTCACTCGCGATAGACGACCTCGGATTGCACACTGCGCATTTTAGGGCGCTGGATCTTCCGAGTCCTGCTGTGCGGGAGAGCGATTTTGTGAGTGTCATCCGGCAATACTGCGGGTTATTGCCGGGCGTTGCAGCGAATGTCGAGTCCCTGAGCCGGGGCTTGCCATCGGCACCCTATGACTGGCCATTGGTGGGACGGTCAATGGCCGCGAACCTGCGAGAGACAGCTGCGGAGACTTTAGAGTGGGTCGAACAGCTGGTAACCGACGACCGGTACAAGATGGGTGATTCAGGGCGGCTCACCCGGCTGAACAACATGAGTTCCGCACTGTGTACCCTTTATCGCAATTCCGTGGCGATGGTGGTGGAAATGAAGTCCATGTCTGTAAATGAGCGCTTATGAAAAAAGTACTATTGCTGACGATCGTCCTCGCGGTTGTGGCTCGAGGCAGCGCCCAGTCCTTCGATATCGAGCAGTTGTTGCTTGATGTCACCAAGTTAGGGCAACTGAAGCAGACGCTTCAGGACATGAAGGATGGGTATGAGGGCTTAAAATCGAGGTATAGCTCGATCGGGGCGATCGTCCGGCAAAGTTTCGGTCTGCACAAGGATTACCTCGATGGGTTGCTGGCGGTAAGTCCGATGGTAAGGAACTATGAGCGGATCGTGGAGATCGCGGCCCTGCAGACGCAATTGATCCAGCGATATCAGTCGGTGTGGGGTCAGCTTATGCAAAACGCGAGATTTCGGCCGGATGAGTTGGTGATGCTGGGGAATGCGTTCAGCGGCTTGGTGAATGCTTGCGCCGAGGACCTGGATGATCTGGTGCTGGTGGTTACGGACGGGATGCTTCGGGCCAGTGATGCGGAGCGGCTGCAGGAGATAGACTCGATCTACGAGCGGATGAGGGCAAGGTTGGCGATGGTGAACAAGCTCGGGAATGAAACCCTACTGCTGGGACTGCAACGAAGCGCCGAGGCGGGTGATGCATCGATTTTGAGAAGTTGGTTTGGAATAACACCTTAACTATTTTAAAAATGCAAACCTTATTATTAGTCGAAGGATTACAAAAAGTGCTGGATCAGCTGTATGCGAGCCTTTTGCCGATGTGCGGGCAGCTGATCGGCGTGGGTCAGGCGCTGGCGGGTCTGGCGGCCCTGACCTATATCGGAATCCGGGTGGGCAAGCACCTGGCTGCTGCCGAGGCTGTGGATGTGTTCCCGTTGTTACGGCCGTTCGGGATCGGCCTGGTCATTCTCTTGTATCCCTCGTTTGTTGCGCTGCTCAACGGCGTGTTGAGTCCAACGGTGGACGGAACCTCGGCGATGGTGACGAATGCGAATGGGGCGATAGCCACTTTGCTGCAGCAGAAGGAGGAGGACCTGAAGAATACGCCCGCATATCAGCTGTACAATGGCGTGGATGGAAGCGACAGTGAGGCGCTTTGGGAGCAATATTCAGGGAATGTAGGGGTAGATGCGGTTTCGCAGTTGACGTCCTTCTTTGGATTCCAGTTGTCGAAGGCATTCTTCAATTTGAAGAATATGATCAAGATCTGGTTGTCGGAGATCCTACAGCTGCTGTATGAGGCAGCGGCTTTGTGCATCAATACGATCCGAACGTTTCAGCTCATCGTGCTGGCGATCCTGGGGCCGATCGTGCTGGGGTTGAGTGTGTTTGATATGTTCCGTACGTCATTGAATGCGTGGTTGGCACGATATGTCCGGGTCTTTCTGTGGTTGCCGGTGGCGAATATCTTCGGCGCTTTGCTGGCGACGATACAGATGCAGATGATCCAGCTGGACATCCAGCAGATACAGGAGAGCGGGGGTACCTACTTCAGTCAGAACGATGTCGGGTATTTGATCTTTCTGATCATCGGAATCATTGGTTATCTGACCGTGCCCTCGGTGTCGGGATATATCGTGCAGGCGGCGGGCAGTGAGGCTTTGTTGGGCCGGATCAATGCCGGTGCGGCAATGGTTGTTGGAGGTGTTGCTTCGGCCGGTAAGGCGGTGGCCGGTGGAGTGTTGGGAGTCTTTGGCGGCGGAGGCCGGAGCGGTTCCGGGTCGCGTTGGGGTGCGGGTCGTGGTGGTGGTAGTAGTGGTGGTGGTGGAAGCGGAGGCGGTAGTGGTAGTCGCGGCAGTGGGCTGGCTGCGAGGCAGCGGAGTAAAATCTCGGGTGAGTAAAAAAAGGAGGGAGTATGTTCTGGAAGTTTAAGTCGATCGAGGATCGATTCAAGAAGATCAGGGTCTTTGCGCTGGTGACTATCGGTTGTTCGGTGTTGTTTAGCGGATGGGTGGTCTATCAGGCGTTCGGTGTAATCAGCAGGTGGTCGGAGCGGATCTATGTTTTATCGAACGGCAAGGCTATGCAGGCGATGGCGGCGAGCCCGGAGGATAATCTGCCGGTGGAGGCGAGGGATCACCTGCGGAATTTTCATCACTATTTTTTTGACCTGAGTCCCGACGAGAAAGGCATCCGAGCGAGTGTCGACAAGAGTTTTTACCTGGCGGATGGTTCAGCAAAGGTGCTTTATGACAATTTGCTGGAGAGCGGTTTTATTAATGGGCTGATCAGTGGGAATATCACGCAGTCGGTGATCCTGGACAGTATCTGGCTGGACACCGATCATGAGCCCTGGGCGTTTCGTTGTACGGGTGTTCAGACGTTGATCCGTCCGACCAGTCTGACGACGCGAAGCATCGTGACGCGAGGTTTTCTACGACGGACGGGAGTGGAACGGAGTGATAACAACCCGCATGGGTTTATGATCGAATGGTTTGAAGTGGAGCAAAACAAGGAGGTGAAGACGGTGAGGCGATGAAGGGGTTGAAATTGAGTTGATGAACGGGCTAGTTTTTAAATTTTAAAAAGATTATCATGGAAAAGAAGGTTTTAACCGGAAAGCAATCGAGGGAAAGATGGTTATTGAAATGGCTGCCGGTCGCGGCGGTCCCGTTGTTGACGTTGTTGTTCTGGATCGGTGGTGGAGGGAAAGGTCATGCGGCGATGGTAACGGCAGCGGGTTTTTTAAAACGATTGCCCGGAGCGTTCGTCGCGCCTGTGACGCGCCTGGATAAGATGGGGTATTATGATCTGGCGAAACGGGATTCGATGACGGCGCGGCAGCGGATGGTCGTGCAAAGCAACTATGCGCGGCAGTTGGGGTTGGCAGAGGACAGCGGAGTCTCGGTGCGACATTCGGCAGGCGTAGTGGACGCCGGAGTGATGCGGGTGCGGGCCAAATTGGAGCAGTTGAAGCGGGTGGTCAGCGGTGGCGGCGATGTTGGTCAGAGTGGGGCGCCGGTTGGAGGGATTCCAGTACGGGCGCCGGCAGTTGGGCAGTTGGGGCGATTGCGGCAGGGATCAGATCTTGGGCAGTTGGAGCGGGTGATGAATGGATTGCAGCGCGATGATGGAGGTGGCGCGGAGATGCGGGAGTTGAATGTTGTTGTCGAGAAGTTGCTGGCCTTGCAGCGTTCGGTGGCCGATACGGGAACGAGGGTGGTTGCCGGGCATGGGATGGTCGGGTCGGTGCGAGAGGTGAGCGAGCGGCAGGTGTTGTCGGTAAGGGTGTTGCCGGATGAGGAGGACACGGTGGGGCGGTTTGACTCGGGGCAGATCGAGGCGATCGTACCCGAGGATGTGGTCCTTGTTAGCGGCGGAGAGTTGCGGCTGGAGTTGGTACATGATGTGCAGATCGGGCGGCAGCGGGTGCCGGCGGGAACGGTAGTGTTTGGGGTCACCAGTCTCAGTGGGGAGCGGTTGCTGGTGGAGACGAGCACGATCGCTTGTGAAGGGAGGCTTTTTCCGGTGAGGCTGGAAGTGGAAGACGAAGATGGGATGCCGGGAATCTATATTCCCGGGGCGCCTGTCTCCGAGGCCTTGCGGGAATCAGCTGGTCAGGAGTTGGGTGCATTGGGTTCGGGGATGGTGTCTACAAATCTGGCGGGGCAGGCTGCCGGAGCGGGTGTGGTGCTGGCCCGAAGTCTGATCGGCAAGAAGGTCCGGCCAGTGAAGGTGACCATTCCGGCGGGATACCGGGTATTGCTTCACGCTAAAAATGCCGGGATATGAAAAAGGTGGTGAGTGTGTTGTTTGGCGTGATGATGATGGTTGGGGCGGTTGCGCAGGGCCGGGAGAAGGAGGTAGCTACAGTGTTGGCGGCACCTCGGGCGCGGGTTCAGCATGTGCAGGTACCGGGCGTTCGGTTGGAATTGCAAGGGGTGTATGTCCTTGATGGGTTGTTCTGGTTTTCGCTTCGGGTAAGGAATACTTCCGTGATCGACTGGCGGGCGAGTCCGATGCGGTTCTTTATCCGGGACCGGCGGGTGTGGCGGCGCCGGGCCAGGCAGGAGTTGCCATTGATGCCTTTGGTGCGATACGAGCCTTTGTTTGTTGGGTCCGATTCCGTCGTGTCATTATGCTATGGGCTACAGCCCAGATTGCCGGCGAAGGGCCAGGACCTTGTGCTCGAGTATGGGGAGCGGAATGGAGGGCGACGGATGGTCGTTCGATTGAGTGGTGCCGCATTGTTAAAAGCAAAAAAATTGAAGTATGGGACGGATCGATAGAAACGTGTATGATGCCAATCTTCGCTTGCTGGAAGTGGAGTTGGAAATGGCAGAGTTCCCGGACGATGTGACCTGGGATTTGCGGCAGGAGATGCCGTGGTGTTGGAGGGCGAATTTTGCGGTTGGGTTCGAGACGGGGGCCTTTAACGGACCCAAGAAGGGGGTGCTTTTCTTTCAGCAAATGCGGGTAAATAGTCTTTACCGGTGGAGTGCATTTGACCTGGAGTTGCCGGGTGATTCCGGTGCAATGGTGGAGCGGTGTAGATTTGAAAGGGTTGAAGAGTTAGCGGTTGGATTGCGCGAAGCGGTGAATTTGATGATGGGACGGCCGGTGTTCCGGGATTATCTGCGTGACCCCGAGGGAAGGGGCTATTGGCTGGAATTGGTTCAAGGGGAAAATGGATATGAAGTTTGCCGGAGTGCGAGTGAATTTCTTGTGGAGACGGCCCTGGATACGGGGATGTTCCGAAGACGGTTGGGAGCAGCGGAGTGCCTGGAGCTAGCCGAGGCTTTATATAAGGGAGACCGGGTGCAGGTGGATGTGAATGGGAAGACGGTCTTTGTGGAAGTGGATCTGTATAATGCGCGACTGGTATTGACGAATGCGGCGGGGAAGCCGGCGAAGTTGAATTGGTGGGAGTTGTTTATGAGAAGGGGATGAAGAAGTTTGTGGTTCAGTTGGGGGTTTTGTTGGGGCCATTGAGGGCGGATGAAAGAATAGGGCCGGTGCATGTTTGTGTGTATCTGGCCCTATTTCAGTTGGCTGATGGGAGGGATGGGTGGTTTAGGATCGATAGTAAGGAGGTGATGAAGTTGGGGAAGATAAAGGGGTGGACGACGTATTATCGGGTGATGAGGGAGTTGGCGGGGATGGGTTTGGTGGAGTATGAGGGGACGAGGGATTGGAGGCGGGGGAGTTGGGTGAGGGTTTTCCACTTATGAAGCCAATCCTTCCAGCCGGCAATTGCTCCTTCCTTATAGGGCAGCCAACTTTTTCTATCCTTATATAATAAGTTGAAGGCGCCGGCATGTTCTTGAGAGAGATAATACAAGACCAGATTGGTCGCCCAGTCGCTGGTAGTATCCGTCAAGTGACGAATCCACAATGCGCTGTCCTTAGCAATAAAGCAACCCCTTGCTTCACTAGATAATTTTATCCAAACTCTAAAAACACCACCCACTGTTCGGTCTTTTGCGCTGGGAGTTTTGAGAATTATCTTATACTTAATGGATTCGTTGTTCAAAATATTGATAGCAGACGAATCAAGCTGTGCCGCAGCCGATAAAGTGCAACACAAGGTGAGTATTAAAAAACTGAGTTGTCGAAAGATTGACACAATAAAATACTGATATTTAGATTTAAATTTCTATTTGTATCCCCTTTCAGATACCTGCTACCCATATTTGGCTTCAGGCGTTCGTTCTACTCACGGCATCGCCGAGCATCTTCAAAGACGTCTGCCGAAAGTTAAAAAAGCGCAATAACAAAAAAAGAAGAAACAATATGTAAGGGAAGAAAATAAATAATACAGAAAAACTGTTTCTTTCCGCTTGTCCTTGGCTTGTCCTGATTGCAAATATGCCTATCCAGTTCCCGCGACTTTCGTATGGAGTATCTCGTCCCTACTTCCTCTCTATCCAATCACTAACATTGATAACTCGATAAATTTTAGAGTATTTCTTTATTAGAGTATTACTAAGAGGAAAAAAGCTCTGGCCTTGTTTACAAACTCCCTCAAGTCTGGGAAAATCAGATTTGCAAGGTTCAAATTCCGCAAGATCAAAAATGTATTTTTTACCTAAAATCAAGTTAAATCCAGCGTCATAGTCCCTTTGTTCAGATCTCATATTATAAACCCAGGCAATAATCAAAGTATCTCTTGGCGAATTGTCCCCGATATTGATAGCCTCGATTCTCAGATGATGAATTCCGTAATAAAATTTATAGCCAAATCGATTTGCATTCAATGGATTAAAAATTGAGTCGGTGGCGAGCAATCTTGCAACTAGTGTCGTGTCTCTGGATCGCTTTTTATCTTGACCAAAAGACCGAAGACTCATACAAGTTGAGCAAAGGAGGAGAATGATCATAACATTTCTCATGCTATTTTTTCTTTTTTATTGAAGGCAAATAAATGACCAGCTTGGCGGTTTCAGGCTTTGCATCAGCTACGTGATGAGTGTATTGCAGCTCAAGGGGACCGAATGTAATTGTATTTATCTCAATATCCTCATTATTTGACTCGGGCTGTCTTATTCCGGCCACTTCCAGTTTAACAGGATTTCCATCGGACGTCTCGAAATAATCGGCGACGACCGACGATTCAAAGATCTCCGCCCGAAGGTGTGCCGAATAATATATCGCATCTATCTTTTTATTTCGCGTGTTCTCAATATGCCCCTTACCGATCAAAGTATTGTAATCCTGTCCTGTCATTGATTTTACCGAGCTCCGTTCATACAGTAGATGTGCAAAGTTATCGGCAAACATAACATCTGCATCAGGATTGTTGCTAATAAGGTCAAAATCGGACAAGTCTAGCGTTCCTGTATGAAAGTTTTCGAAAAAAACCCAGCGAGGTGTAATTTTTCCATTGTCCCCCGGACTACTATTGGTTATCAAATTAAAAGAAATTTTGTTATCCTTCTGATCGCCATTTATTAGATTGAAAATAAGATTATTCAATTTTGGACTTGATACCTTCACATCACTATTAGTTCCGTCAATTTTAAGTTTTCCATCCTCATAAACCACCTTGTATGTTGTGACGCGGTTCAAATATGTGAGTAAGCGGATAACATTGCCAAGTTGTCCCGTCACATCAATTTCCATTCCATTTGGATCTCTCAACGCCACGGGGTTATTTGCGGTGTACGTATAAGGACTTACCGGGTGATACTTATCAGCAAGTCTATCAATAGCGCTCCATCTGCCGAGTTGCGCATCTTGGAGCCTAGCCCCATAATCATATTCTTCCAACCCACTTTTATCTGCGAACTCCCCATTCTCCAATTCCTTCCCATTGTATTGATATTTGTTTTGCGTATATGAAGTCTTTATTGTTTTATCTGATATCCCTGCCATAGTTAACCCAAACGGATAAAAATGGTTCTCCTCCAACAACGGTCCCCTCACATGCGTCACCTGTAAATTGTCGAAAAAGACTTGGATATTAGGTGTCTCGTTGCTGGTATAAATATACAAATATCCGCTGGACGTAACCGGTAAATCCGTGAAAATGTGCTGTTTGAGTTGTTGGTCGGCGCCGACCTGGTCGTAGCCACTGCTGGCCGCCACGTAGTTGAACTGGTTGTCGAAGAGGATCCAGTTGAGGAAGGCGTGGGGCCGGGTTTGGGTGATGGGGTTGCCGGAGGTGTCGTTCAGGAAGTTGGTGAGGTTGTTGCTGAGGATGCCGCTGTTGGATTGCAAAGCTGGCGTCAAAGGGTGGCCGCCGCCGGGGAGGCCGCCGACGCCATTGATCAGGGCGGTGACCAAGTCAGAGAGCGGGGTGACGGGGGTGCCCGGCGACGTGCCGTTGAGCTTGTACCAGCTGGTGGCTCGGATGCTGAACATGTCGCCTGCCATGACTTTCAGGACGACCCCGGGACCGATCTTTTGGCTGCCGTCGGCGCTGCTGAGACCCGCGACATAGTTGTTGGGCTTGGTGGTCGTGTCGGTCGGGTAGCCGGTGGGTAAGGACGTCCGGTAGGTGTCGAGGTTGGTATAGTACAGATTTTCGAGGGCGCTGTCGCCGACCTCCATGGTGGCCATGGGATAGCGGTCGGTCTCCTGCTCGTCGGTCAGGACCATGCGGGTATTGCCCAGGTGATCCTTGATGAAGTAGTCGTATTTGAATCCGGTAGTATTCAGGCCACCGGTGGTATCCGTTGTGACCCGTACCCTGCCCTCTTCATGGCTGAAGAATTGGAGTGTGTCGGCCGGAGTTGATCCTGCGCTGAGGGCCTGTTTACCTTGGTATTGGAACGCACCGATATAGTTGGTTAAGGTCTGGAGGCCGCCGGGGGTGTCGACAATTGCTTTTTGCAACTTGTTGCCAGTGGCATCGTAGATGTATTTGATGGTTCCCTTGATCCCTGTAGCCGACCGGACGGTGATCTGCCAAGGGAGGTTGAGATGGTTGTAGATGATGCCGTCGGTGGATTGGGAACCGATGTCCTTGTTCAGGTCGCGGGTAAGGCTGCCGTTGACATCGTAGTTGTAGTCGATGGCACTTGTGGTCTTGCCGGTGTTGTAGGGGCTTAACGCAGACGTCCGGAAGTCGCCGAGAGTGGTTTGAGGATTGTTCTGCCCATCGATGACATTCTTGAGCCTATTGCTATTCGTATTATAGGTGTATTTGAGGCTGTCGATAGTTTGGCTGCCGCCTAGCTGCCAGGCCAGTTGCCGCATCGCGAGGATATTGCCGTTCTCATCATAAGCCGTTGACGGGTTAACGCCGTCGCCCATCGTCGAGGAGAAGTCAACTCCGGCAGTTCTATCCCAGGCGCTGGCATACTGGTTGAAGTCGGCAAACAAGAGCCGATTGGCATCGTCGTACCCGAAGCCATAGGCCCGCTGACGGCCATCGCCCTTGCTGCGCCATTTGTTGCCAGCAATATTTCCGTTGAGTTGGTTCGTGCCAAAGCCCCAGTCGTAGCTGAGCTCCATGCCAAACCAGCGGTTGTTGCCGCCGTGCGTATTGTCGTTGTTTGCATAGTCTCGGTTGATGCCTTCGAGCCAACCCCGGATGTTATAGCTATAGTCCTGCGTCTCCAGGAAGCTGTTGTCGGCCAGCTGACCTAGCTGCTTTTGCTTCATCTGACCCAACTGGTCGTAACTGTACTGGGCAAGGAGGCGGTAGGTGCTGTCGGCATCGTTGATGGTCTTGTAGATGGCGAGCAGGCGGTTGGAGGCATCATAGACATTGTTGGTCTTGATCCGGGTGTTGCCATTTCGGGGCGCCTGGGGATTGCCGTGGGTGAGGTAGCCGGTGAGCACCTGACCGGTGAAGTTGTAGAGGTTGGTGAGAGTATCCTGCCCGCCGCGGTAGTTGTCGCTCTGAGTTTGGATCAGGCGAGCGCGGTCATCGTAGAAGGTGGCGGTGGAGAGCCAGGCGCCCTTGGTCAAATCAGTGGGGTCCTCAAGCACTCGAACGCGTGCCCCGGTCGTCAATCCAAGGGTCTGGACAGTTGCCTCATCGCTGCTCGCAGGCAAAGTCTCGACGTGCGTATTCGTGCCCGCATTCAGCAGGCCGTTATAGGTCGCGGCATATTGCTTATTCGCGCTATTCGCATAGTCGTCGTAAAAGGTCATCGTCAGGGCTATGAAGTTGCTTCCGGAGGGCAAGGGGTTGTCGACGATTGTCAACGTATCGCTAAAAGGAGCACCGGTGCTGCCTCCGGTCACGATTTCGGATGTAAAATCAACGACATCCGAAGTTTCGAAGCCCGGATCCCAGATGATCTCATTCAGTGCCTGGTGGTCGCCGTTCTGCCCAGCACTGGCAAGGTCGAGGGTCTGGGGTAAGGAAACAGTCCCGGTCCCTCCAACAGTCACCGTAGAAGCTGTGCTGCCTCCAGTATTGGCGGTTACATAAGCCTGGAGCTGGCTGCGGGTACCGGAGTAAGTAATCATCCCCGTTGTAGCCGGACGATTCAGCATATCGTATAGCGTCGCCATCCATTGGTTTCGCCCGTGCATATTTGCATCCTGCGTGCAGACAAGCCGGTCCCGGGCATCATAGACCATATAGACCCACCCGGCACCTGGAACCTTTTTAGCGATCATCCGATTTCGGAGATCATATTCATATCGAAAACATAATTCGTTGATCGTAGTTGTGTCAGATGATATGTTCCAACTGTTGCCATATACAACACCAACCGCCTTCGGAGACATCACGAATCGAAGCTGATTTCGATTGTCGTAAATATAATAGGTACTTAGCCAGCCGTTATAACCGGAAAAATGGCCGGCAATAGTTCCTATCTGTGCCTTTTTCAAAATAACGAGTCCGTCTTCATCCTTATATTCTACCAAAGCATGGCCTTGATCATCTACTGTTACCGTTTTGTACAGCCGACCAAGCGGATAATACCCTGCTGAAACAGGAATATTAGTTGTTAGATCATTGTCCAAGTAGGTCAGCGTGTCATTGTTGACGTGCCAGATTACGACGCTGTCCTCCGCGGTGTTAACTGAGTATTGTATTGATGCCCCAACGCTATTCCCCGCCCAGCTGTTTCCCGGCGCCATAGTCTTCAACACTCGGCTGAGTGGGGATGCCTCATAGACGTTTTGACCATAGTACACTTGTTCTCCGGTGTAAGCCGGTTGCTCACCCGGGAGGACATTCTGATAAAAATTTTTCTGATCCGTAAAAGGATCTTGCTTCAGTCCTCCATCCGCACTATTGCCACTATTGGCAGCGTATGGCAAATATTTGTATACCTCTCGTCCAAACGGATCATACAATACAGGTGTTACTATATCTATAGGGCTTCCGCCGGGTGTCGCCTGCCGCTGGACCGTTTGGAAGGGGCGGCCCAGGCCATCGAAGAAATGGCTGGTTTCCTTGACATCCACGTATCCGGCTGATGCAAATACGATCGTATCTGTGATCCGGCCCATGGCGTCCCGCTCCCGGACAAAGTTCACGAGCGGAGACTGGCCGCCTACGATATAGCCCGCCGGCGTGGGCGCGACCAAAGCCGCAGCGCCGACCTGGGTTTGGGTATTCGGCTTATTGGACGGTGTCTGGCCAAGACCGGATGAAGCCAGGGCCAGGACGGTCGAAACGGTGAGTACTATCTTTGTTGTCCCCTTGTATCGCATGGATCGGAGATTGAGGTGATTATTTTTTTGCGTCGATCAGGGCCTTTAGTTCATCCACTTGTTTCTGCAGGGCGTCGAGCCGTGCTTTTTGATTGTCGATGGTCTTGTTCTGCTGGATCATGTATAGAGTCAGCTCTTCCACCTTCTTCAACAAAGCCCCCGCATGGTCACCCAGGTCGATGCCGTACAACTGGACATCGTTTTCCGAGGCGATGCCGGGTAGATGCTGGTGCTTCTGGATATAGCGTTCTACTTCAGACAGTCCCGGCAAAGCGTAATCCTTCTTGAAGACATAATCCGGCCAGGTGCCTGCGGTCTTGACCTTGGCCTTGGTAAAAATGGCGGTACCGTTGACAGCCAATTTGTACCCCTGGGGATTGTTGGTGCCGATCGCAATATTGTCAGAGGAGTCGTAGAGGGTTCCGCTGCTATAGACCCAGTGGTTGTTCAGACTCGAGACATTGCGATAGTACAACTTGCCGCTCGTGTCGCTGACCACCACGCGGTTCTGGGTGCTATCGCTGGTCAGCCCGGCGAAGCGAACGGTGCCGGTGGTGTGCAGTTGGGTGGTGGGGCTGATCGTGCCGATGCCTACATTGCCGGTGGGCGAGATACTCATCCGTTCGATATTCTTTGTCCGAAAGGCGAGGCGGACGCTGTCGACATTGCCGACGAAATTGCTGTCCGCATTCATCCCGATGTTACCAGTCATGGACCAGAAGGAAGTAAGTGATTCTATACTTACGTTGATGGTTGAAACCCCGGTCGTACCGGTGTTATCCGTTGCTTTGGCGGTGATGGTGTAATGCCCTTCGTTGGGATTGTTCCAGGTAATGCTGTAAGGGGCCGAATCGTCCTCGCCGATCTTGACGGTGTCTGCATAGAACTCCACCTTCGTAATGGTCCCGCCGGTCTCGGTAGCCGTGGCATTGATTACGATATTTGACTCCTCGGCAAGGACATCGTTATTTGCGGGGCTGGTGATGTGTACCACGGGCGCGGCGATCGTAGCGCTGCCCGAGATGACCTGGAGGCCGGAAATGCCCCCGGCCTCCGAGCCGGAGCTGGTATTGACATAGACCCGGATCTTCCCATTGGCGTCCGGCGCGACCCCCGAGAAAGTGATGCCGGTCGAAGTGTTGCCACCGACGATCAGGTATTGTGGGGCGCTCACTGTAACGCCAGCGACCGTATATTGGGTTGGATCGGCGTACGTTCCATACTGGGTGCTGCTTGTCATCCGGATATAATAGACACTATCCGGGTTGAGCCCGCTGATCTCCAACTGAGGAACGGCGACGCTGAATTGGGACCCGGGGCCCTGGTTCAGATACATACAACCCATGACCGACTGTGGAAAGAACCAGTTCGATCCAACGGCCATCCCAACGCCGTCATCGGCACAGTCGTCGCCGTTGGGCAACCAATTGTTGGTGTTCACGGTATTGATGGATATCCCTGCGGGCGAAGTGGCCGCACGCACCGCTACGGAAGGGTCGCCATGTACCGAGGTCCAGCCTGCAATGGAATCGCTGCTGCTGGGTGCGTTGTTCGAAAACCGAAATTGGGCAAGCGTCTGCGCCGACAACCGGCCGGCACCGATGAGCAACAAAAGCATCCAAACAATCTTTTTCATATTCTTTATTTTACGGTAGGGTTGTATGTTTAATTTTTAATCGACATTTCCATTGACATAGATGTACCAGCCCTTGTTGACCAGCAACTGGACCGCGGTTTTGCTTGCATCCGTGCGGTGCGAGCCGCCGGCGGATAAGATCTGGATGAACCCATTACTGACGTTTTGTCCAGCCCCCGCTTCTATTTGATTAAGGATCGAATCGATCGCATCATTCGGAATTACAATAAGGGAATTACCAGTCGGATCATTCGAATGGTTTACGTTCGTGGCGATCAGGATGAACGTTTTCAGCTTCGTGAGCGCGCTCAGGTCCTCCCGGTTCCAGTGTTCATCGGAGATCTCGATGTCCTGTAGATTGGTGAAATACGTATTCCAGTTGGATTTAAGGCGCGAAAGCTTGAAGGTCGTATCCCGGTAGCCGGCCTGCATATAAGACGGACCGATAGTCGTCCAGGTGGTGATGATCGTATTGAGGCCCCGGTTATTTTGCATGAAGTCCTGGGCATAGTTCACGTGTTCGCACGGGGTCACGAGATCACCGGCAAGCAGCTGGAATGTAGTGATGCTGTTGATGCTGCTCCAGTTAGAGATATTTGACACCGTCAGTGCACTGGCCTGCTGGTAAGAGGAGCCCCCGATGCCCGAGTTTTGCTGCGGGAGGTTGCCCCGCAGGTTTTGCAGATAGGTATGGCCTGCGAGCGTTTGATATTCGGCAAGAACCGAGCTCTTGAAGTTATCGCTATGGTAGAAGGTAAGAGTCTTCAGGGAGTTGTCGGGATAAGAATGGGTGAACGTCCAGGTTTGGGTATAGGGGTTGAAGAGTTTATTGGTATTGGGCGGCGTCACTGCAGGCGTGTCGGCGCCGGTGGCTCCCAGCCGCATTCCCGTCCCGTCGCCCCAATCGACATAATCGCCGTTGTAGAAGATCACACAGTCCAGGCTGTTCCATGGCAAGTCATACTGATAATACCGGCATCCTGTTACACCGGCCGGCGCACTCTGACCGGAATTGATAGTCAATTGAAAATGCATGGAGTCCGCGCCCTTCGCCAATGTGCCGATGCGGTTATCCGCGGTATCGCTATTCCATCTAGCAACAAAAGAGTCTGCACTGGCCGCATTGCCCAATAAGTTGCCGTGGATATTGAAGACTCCCACAGGGTAACTTAGCGTGTTTGTTCCCGCGAAATTCTGCATGGTAATGATGGAGCATCCGCCGCCACAGCCGCCAGGAGTTTGATACTGATATTCAAAAGACTTTATGATATTATAATCCTGATCCCGGACCCGCTTCAATCGCTGAAACCCGTCATATTCATAATAGGTGGCCCGGTTGCCTACATCGGTCTGGGTCGTTACCCCGACCAACGGATCGTAGGTATAGGTCACCATGCGGGCAGTTGCCGGGTAGAGCCTTAGCTCGTCGATATGACCGTTCCCACTCACCGTGATGGTGCTTTGTCCAGTCACCTTGTGAACATAAAGTGTCCAGCTGACCCCATTCCACAGGATAGTCTTCCCCTTCATCGGATAACCCGCCACTGTCCCGGAAATACTAAATGCGCTGCCCTGCGTCCAGTAGGAAACAAAATAGATGTTCGAAGTATTGACTCCGGATTTGGATATGCTTCCATTCAAAACGTAATTGCAGCGTCCGGTGATCCCGCTGGTCGTGTCATATGAACCCGTTCCAATAGTCCAATGACCCCCTTCCGCCGTTTCAAAGCTTGTATAGGCGATCGACGTGCTATCGCCATTTGTCACCTCGGCAATCGGATAAGTGCCCGAATACGCGTAGATATAATCATGTCGCTGGTCCGCTGATTTTTGTTGTTCCATGAGGTTGCCATAGCCGTCGTATTCCGGAAAATAGATCCGGGTCTCGATCGGATTACTCCGGTTCTGGACCATGACATTATCCGGCAAGGGACCCGCAGCCTGCACCTTATAGTTGGTCAGGATTTTATCCGTCAACGAACTACCGACATATCTTTCCGTTTCCACCGGCAGGCCGACCATGTTTCGCGCCAGCATCGAGTCGATGGTCGCCGATGCCGTCCCCGACAGGGAGATACTACTGTTGATGGTCGATTTCTCCAGCGCAGTCCGGGAATACACGATCACACTGTCGCCCTTGCTGTCGACCTTGGCCGTCCGGGTTGGCTGCATGTTCAGTGGATTCTCGTAATCGTACCGCGTCACCACCTGAACCGAGTCCCCAGTGGCGGTATTGTAGGTAATATCTGTAGTAGAAAGGTGCATTACCTGATTGGTAAGGTCCTGATAGAAAATCCGCGTCACTAGTTGGGTGAATGGATTGGCATTGTAACAGGAAGAAAGGATATTGGTGAGATAGGCGCACTTGTATGTCGTGATCGTATCTCGGCCCAAAAATTGATAGGTGTTCAAGGCTTTGTGTACTAATGCTCCAGCCGCCGTATAGGTGTCTTCTTCGCTCAACAATCCTCGTTCATAATCCAAAGAAACGATGGCAGGATATGGTAAACCAAGCGATGAAGGAATATTCAAGTCCCCTTCAGAAGTATAATAATAGACATTCTTTCCATTCTCGCCACTTGCGCCAAACTGCTCGGTCACTTTTTGATATCCGATCGCTCCACCCTGGATAGTACCTAGGGCAAATTTCGTGGATGAACTGCGGCAAAAGTATTGCACCGAATACAGCACGCAGCCTGGGGCACCGCAGGGGCCCGTTAATACTCCATTATCATCAGCTCCTCCATCGCAGGAGTACGTCTTATCAATTATAGATGACAGATAATCATTCATAGGGTCTGGCGTCCGCATCAGATAAGGCTGTTCATATGTATAGTATTTCTGAATATCCTTGGTCGTATCGATGTTATCCCTATAGATAATGCTTTTGATCCGAAGGCCGCCGACGTAATTCTCCACCCATTGATAGCCCAAAGAATGCGAATAGCTAAATGTCGTTTCCATATTGGCGAAATTCGTCCCAAAGACGTCGCTCGGATCAACATTTGTCGTAATGCTCACTGTGTAAGTACCAGGCGTCAGGGATACCACGCTCGAGGTAAGCAACGTATTGTTATCCCCTTTATGCAAGACTAATGACGCGATGGTTGTACCTTCCCCTCCTTTTAAGGTAGCCGTCGCAATGGGTGCAGACGTCCCAAAATCACCAAGTATCGCCGAGCTGAAGGTACCATAAAGGGTAAAAGAGAAATTCTGTGTACTGGTAATGCTAAAGGATGAATCCACCTCGGTAAAAGTCGGCTTAGAGGAAGCGAGATCCAGGTCCATTGTCACCGGCACATTCGTGAATACTTCCTCATTTTGGACATAATTGTTCGGCTCCCAGGAAAACCGGCTGCTCCCACCCGTCGGGTAAGTCACCTGAGTCAACATTTCGGCCATCATCGACACAGAATCCGGAGTTCGGTTGCCCACCGCATGGGTATTATCAAACTGTACTTCATAGGGTAACAAGGTGGTATTTGTTGTCTGGCCATTGTAATAGCCCCAATAGTCCTGGGCAAACGATTTGTATGCTGGTAGGTTGTGGTTATAGTAAATAAATTTCCACTGTTTCGGCGCATTATTGTCCGTCGCCAATTCGGTCAGGCTATCGAGGTGCATCCGGTATCCCGGGTTTGTGTAGCCCACGGTATAGCTGTTGCCCGATGCAGCCGTCGAATTACTGTAGTGAAAGACATAAGACTGCAAATATCGATGCTGGAACTTGGAGTATACTTTTATTCCGGTGACAGCAAGCGCACCAGTTAGGTCGGTGCGGGATCCTGTATTGAATTCCACCCGACCAAGATCCGACTCGACAGCAGATAGCGTAAGCGCATTGATCGTCTGATTTTGTACCTTCGTCCTGCCCGGTTTGTTCGTAAAAGGCGGCGAGGACCCGTTATTGACGAGAATCTGATCCAGCGTATAGTCGGATTCGTAATAATATCCATCCTGCTTAACCTCCGAAGGAACATACGAAAAATTGATCACCTCTCCTTTGGGTGAAACCACCTGCCGCAGATACCAACTACTGATATAGTTGTATGTTGCAAAGTCCACGCAATTCGTCAATTCGACGAAATTGCTTCCGCCCCCAAAAAGCAAGGTTGTCCCATCCTCCATTACCGCGGTGAATGAACTGTCTGTCGTATTGAAGGTTAGCTTGAGATTGCTGTAAGGCTGTGTAACGATATTGCCATTACCGGAAAAATAGAACTTGTAGCTTCGGCCCATGGCATTGAACATAAAAAGATCCGGCTCAGTGTCTACATTGCCGTCGACGCTTTGTTTCTGGAAGAGCGAATCGTATCCGGCAATAGTGGTCCCGGATCTCAGGTCGCCTGGGTTGTTATAGAATGCCCGCATGCCCAGATACCCCGTTGTCCCACCTGCATCATCAGGCAAGCCACGTACGCTGCGGGTGATCACTCCGCCCGCCTGCAAGCTCCAGCCCAGGCCGACACAGGAGGCATATTCCCCAACCTTGTTGCCGGAGGAATGATAGCTGATCCCTATCGGAACCGAGATGCTCCTTCCTTTAAGGGTATAGATCGGAATACTGATCTCCGGCGTACCGGTATAAAGGCTGACGGCCCAGTCGGCGTATTTTCCCAGGCTGGATGCATCAGGAGACGGTGGAGTCACTGTCTGCAGGTCATACACCCGCTGATCGATTTGTGACCAGCCGCGGTGTCCAAGGAGGAGCAAAATGAAAAAGAGGAAATATAATTTTTTACTAAGCATCAGTTGGTCGATTGGCATTTAAAAATTGTATCCGATTCGAAACAGTAGAGGCTGCGTTTTCGGCATTGCCTGGTAGCTCAGGAAGTCCCATAGGAGTTGCAGCTGGGTCTTTTTGAAGACCCGGCTTTTCATCGAAATGGTCTTTGTAATCCCGACAAGACCGCTCTTGGTCCAATACTGCAGTTGCTTCAACTGCTGGTACGAGGTGAATGGCGTAGTATAGTTGTACTCGAAGCCTCCGGTAGCGGAGAATGACCGCTTGATCGGCACCTGCAGGAAGCTCCTCAGGCCCACGCCCTGGCTGGAAAGAGTGATATGATTGATACCACTCCCCCACCCGAGCTTGTAACTGGCGCCGATGCCGACGACCTTGCCATGGCCGAGGCGATAGCCGAGGGACAGGCCGAGATCGGTAGTGACTGGATAATAGTAGTTCGTATGGGTAGTCTGGAAATTTGCGCCATATTCGAGCCGGTGCCAGAGGGTTTTTGTCTTTTGATCGTTGGGCCGGAAGTCGGGGATGTCGGCGGGTGTGGACCCTGCACCAAGTTGGCTGAGCTTGCCTTTGTAGCTGTTGAGCTCGGACTGGGCGGATTGGAGTTTGGACTGGAAGGCATCCATACCTGCAGAACCGGAAGCCGTCACCTGGCTTTGCACCTGCTGAGACAGTTGAGCATGGGTTTGAAGTCCGGGTAAAGGCTGGGCGCTACCTGTGCCCGAACCGGTCCCGGCGCCGGGTAATTTGAAGAGCCCGGTGAGCTGGGAGTTGTTCTTCATGAAGGTTTGAAAGGCGGGTAAGCCGCTGAGCCGGGCAAGGGCTTGCTTTTCTAGTTTGTCCGGGCTGTGAAACATGTCCGTGTATTGTTGCAGGCGTTGGGAATAATAGTAGATACCCTGGTTCATCGCGGAATACGGCTTGCTGAGCAGCCTTTGGACGCTGGCGTGTTGAATGATGTATTGGCTGATCAGTTGTTTGCGCTGCTGGACGAAGGCTTTGGCCTGGGCAGCGACTTGTAATTTGCTTTCGGCTGCCTGAAGGCCGGAAGTAGCTCCCTGGAGCTGGGATTGTAGTTCGGGCGATAAGTTGGTTGAGTTGGATTGGAGAAGTTGCGGGTTCTGTTTCAGGAAGGCAAGTGATCCCTGCAGCGAGTCGACGTAGGGTTGGTACTGGCCCGAGGGAGCGGTGGGATGGTTCGGGGCCTGCGCGTTAAGGCGTTGAAGAAGAGTAGCGTACTCCTGTTGGGCGGAGCCGAAGAGCTGCTTTGCGCCGACGCTGTCAGCCCCTGCCAATTTCTTCTCCATCTTAGCTTCCTTTTGCGCCATCTTTGTCAGCATCTTCTCCGTCTGTTGGGTCAGCTGCTGATCCAGACTGGCAGTCCGGGATTGGATGCGCCCAAACAGCCGTGCAGGGAAGTTGAGGATTTTCGAAGCAGTCGAATCGATCGACTGCGCACGCACCGTGGTGAGGGAGAGGCATAACAGGGCCGCTCCAACAAAAGCCGGATTTTTTTGCATATCGCCGGGATTATAGAATAATCTTAGCTGCCGGAGACCGGTAGCGTCGTGTTACGATAGATTTTTGGAAAGAGTGCAGAAGGACGCATGCGGGAAGGTCCCCGAGGGCGTGCACGGAAATGTCTCATATAGTCTGACGGTTTAGATTTGGGTCAATGGTTGGGCGGGCAGGACGAGTGGAGAGGATAAAGTGGATAGGTCTGAATTGCTCAAGCTAAGTAAGGGAAAAACTTTTACATTTTTATACGGACAAAAACGGATGCCCGCCTAAAAAATGCGCTCAATGCTCGCGGAAGTCAATTCATCACGCCCCGGGCGCTGCGTCAAATTCCGGATCGTCGCGTTGAATTTCAGGATGGATGTGACAAATTCGCTGATATTCGTGCAGCGAATAGTTTTGCCACACCCGGGCATCCTCAGACGTTTTACTACAAAAAATACCGTGAAAAAACGGGGGCAGCTTGCGAGACTTCGCAACCCATATCCATTTTCCGGTCAGCCCCAAGCCTAACCCGAACCTCCAGCCTCCTTTTGGTTTTACGAAAATTTCTTACATTCCCAGTCGATTCCGTTAAACATTTATTCTATGGATTATGAAGACATTCTCGATCGCTCCGACGAGGAGGCCAATGGCAGACTCCTCGCGACCAAGATTCTTGACCTCATGGACAAGCTCCGCCTCAGCAACAACCAACAGGCGGCTAAAAGATGGATTTGGGAATTGTTGCAAAACGCGAAAGATGTCGCTTTCGAAGATACCGGCGTCGACGTCACGGTTGAATTACAAAAGCAGGGAAAGCATAATTTCCTCGTATTCAAACATAATGGTCAACCTTTCACTGCCAAGACCATCACTTTTCTGATCAGGCAGGTTTCCACCAAAGATCGCAGTCAAAAGGATGGGAAAAACATCACGACCGGAAAATTCGGCACCGGATTTCTGTCGACGCACTTGCTGTCCGAGAAAGTTCAAGTTCGGGGAATCGTCAAGGACGAGAATCTACCCTATCGACAATTCGATCTCCTCCTGGATCGTAGCCCAATCGAGATCGAGGACGTGATAACCTCTGTCGATAATTCCTTAAAAGATATCCGAAGAGCTCTGTCACCCAAGACAAAGCCCGTTGCCTTCAAAGCAGCCGAATTCAACACCAGCTTCGCCTATTCCCTGGAATCCTCCAAAATAAAGGCCGCAGAGGCCGGCATCGCCGACCTACACAATTCGCTTCCCTATACACTGGCCTTTTCACCGCAGATCCGGTCAGTATCCGTTCTCCACGAAGGGATCACTTATCAACTTGATGGAGAGCCTAAAAAACTATCCAATGGCTTCGAACTCATTACCATCAAAGAATTGCAGCACGAGAAAACCACTGCCGAGACGAAGATCATCGTCGCCAGAGGCGCCAAGTCTGCCATTGCCATCGAGGTAACAATAGACGAAAAGGACATTCTCCATATTTCAGCGATACCATCAGACCAACCCAGGCTTTTCTGTGACTTTCCCCTCATCGGATCTCATGACTTCCCTTTTCCGGTAGTCGTCAACAGTTCGCATTTCAACCCCAATGAACCGCGAAGCGCCATCTGGCTTACCGACGTCGAGGACGGCAGAGTAAAAGAGAACCAGGCGATTATGCAGGAGGCTATGACCCTATACGACCGATTATTAAGACGAGCGAGCGAAAAGCGCTGGGTCGACCTATATAACCTTATCGATATCTATCCCGTCGTCTCTTCCGAATGGTTGGACAAGGATTGGTATGTGGACAATATCCGCGACCCTCTAAGGGAGTCGATAGCACACACTCCACTCGTGGACAACCCCTTCACCAAGACTCGTATCGCCATGTTCGACGAGGACGATTCGCCGCAGGTCGTATTCCCGACAGGTATCAACAAAGAGGCAAGTGAGGCCATCTGGCGGTTGGCGAATGGATGGGTTCCCGGAAAATTGCCGCCCATCGACGAGATCCTGCACTGGCAAAAGGTTATTTGGTCGGCATGTGAGCGCATTAATCTCGAAACGCTGGCCACCATGGTTCAGGACAGCCAGGACATGGCAACGTTGGCCGATACATTGGGAAAGACGATAGACGACGCCCGTTCCTGGATGAACGATCTTTACAATGCGTTTGACCTCGATCCAGCTTTCAGGACAAAGGTCTGCAATGATGAATTTCGTGTGATCCCCGACCAAAACGATCATTTTAAAGGGAGATCGTCACTTCGCATCGAAGAAAACGTTGACGAGCAACTAAAAGACGTTCTCAAAATCCTCGGCGAGGATATCCGGGACAAATTGGTCCACGCGGAAGCATATACCGGCGATGAGATCATTTACGACATATATAATCAGCAGCAATTGGTCGACCAGATCAATACCGCCCTACAAAATTCAAAGATTGAGGCCAAACTGAAATATGATGCCTGTGATCATATGGTCACCCTATTCTCGGAGGACTGTGAATTCCCGGCGTCCCGAAGGCAAGCCATATACGACTTCAGCAAGCTTGTCTTTCCCAAAACCGTGGGCGAAAAGAGGCGACTGGAGTATTACCACCCAGACCTCTTCAAAGAGGCAGACAAGAGGCAGATACATGCCATCGTAGGCTGGGTTTCCGAGGAAAAAAACATCTCCGCGCTGACACAATACCTGGACTTTACAAACGACAAAGATACGCTCAAGTGGTTAAACACGCTCATCAGCTTTCTGCAGGAAAACAACTTTGAATCCCAACTAGAGTTAAAATCCACCCCTATTCTTCCCAATCAAAATGGCGATTTTACTCCCAAGGACAGCCTTGACCTCGACGATGGCGCCATTCCAGAGGAGTTGAAAAATATCTCGGCCGCCCTCGGCACCGATTTCCGCGCTATGTTGCTCGATACCGCGATCTTCCTCGAACTTCCCGACAATCGCGTCAAATCCGCCAATCAGGTAGCGGATGAGATCATCCGCCTCGTAACGCCCAAACTGGCGGAAATAAGACGTTCTGATGACACGCGGGCTGTCTTTCGGCAGCTATACCAATATTTTCTCAAAGAGCCTGACAGGGCCAGCGACCTGTTCAAAGACCTTTATAAGAACAAACACATGCTTTTCGGCGCCGAGGAGATCGCCGCCAGCATCGCAAGAGGTGAAGAGGTTGATCAGTTGCTCAAGGAATATGACATCGAGGGCGTCTCCGCATTACGCGGCCTGCTCGACCGGCATAGACGTGAGCAAGCGACGACTTCTTCGGAAGAAGAGACCATTACAAAGGAAACCCTCGCTGCCCTGGGCATTACTTCCCGGGAACAGTTGAAGAAGCTTATCGGCGAAGACCCATCTTCCCCCGGCTTCCGCCATATATCCAACAGTACTCCGGAGATGTATACATATGCCACAAACCTGATCGGCAGGGCTCGAAAGAATATCATTGCCCATCTCAAAACCCTTCCGGAATATGAGTTCGATGAGGCGAAACTCGATTCCATCGCACCCACCGTTATCGGTGGCATCCGTAAAAGGGGGCTGCGTGTACATATCGTTTTCCGCCCCAGCGATAATGGTCAGGTATTATTCTACTATCCCTCAGAAAAGGCAACGCTGGACCTGGCTAACGCCGAATTGTGGATCGATGACGGGAAGAACGCCCCCAGTCAATTAACCCTTGGAAGGATACTTACCGTAACGGGAATAAACCGAATACCCATAAAATGACCTTTCGAAATGAAATAACGGATTTGCTAATGGGGCTTTCCGATGCGCCAACGCAGTTCTTGGCGATCCTGCCGCCATCCGATCTCATTGCGTATTACATCTCTGCCTTCTCCAACTCCGAAGGCGGAAACATCGTCCTGGGAGTCACGGTACTTCCCGACAAGCTGAACATCCATGGCCTAACGTCGGACTTTAATGTAATCCCAATAACGCAAAAGGCAATAAACCTCCTTTCTCCAAAACCGGACGTCGAATACGGGTATTTGACGTTCAACAAAAAGCAACTTTTCGTAATTAGTGTGTCCCGCTCAGCTTCCAGTATCCGGCTTGACGGAAAAGAATATCGATTCATCGATGGCAAGATCGAAGAGATCAATCTAGAAATATTCAACCTCCGGCCCAATGCTCACCCAAGAATCAAACAGCTCAGTGATACCATCCTCAGTCTTAAGGAAAAGAGCACCCGAGCAGCTGCAGCTTTCCTGAACCACTATTTAGGGCTGCTCAGGATCACAGACAATCTTCAACCCATACTCTTCCCCGCCGGCCCCGGCCAGGCGACAATCGTTCCTGAAGGAAAGATTATGTCCCGCATCATTCTATCCTCCGCCGTCGACAATTTCGAAGTGTATCTTGGTGAGTTACTCTACGAGATCAGCCTGGCCATGCCCGAAACGATGAAATCCAACCAAATGGTCACTGTTGAGGAAGTGCTTAATTGCGCGGACATCGAGGAGTTCGTCAAGTACCTCGCCAGGAAAAGGATCACCAAATTCCAAAAAGGTAGTGTGAAGGAATTCGTAAAAGAGAATCCGCCCATCGCCGCACTGCATGTCCTTATCCCTGTGATCCAGGAAGAGATCGAAAAGATCCTGCAGGTCCGCCATCTTTTCACGCATCGCAACGGTATTGTAGACGAGAAATTCCGGCTGATAACCCAGTCGTCTCTGGCAATCGGTGCGGAATATCTCCCTACGGTCAACGAGCTGCTTGACAAGATCCAATTCCTCCTCGATACTGCTCAGCAACTCGACACCGCGGCGATCAAGAAGTACCGGTTGATATAAGTGCCGTTTCAAATATTGCCAATTCCGCTTTTTTTTGTACAATTAGGCATTGACGTCCTCCAATTCAGTCAGTCTCGACCGTTTCTGATTCTTCCCGATCCAGATTGACATCGAAAAAATCGAGCTTGCTGTGGTTGTTATACTGGAAGTTCATATCCGTCCAGCGCTTCATCCAACAGTGCATTGTATTTATCGATCAACGGCTCGAGTTTGACCTCTTTAAGTAAGTAATCCGACTGGAACCATTTTAGTTCATATAGTAATGCACTTTTACTGTCCATTTCCCGGCTGTCTTTCTTTAGCATTTCCATAGCGAGATCTAATACCGTGGAAACTATATCCTGATATACCTTCGTATCAATATTCTTTCGGGAAAGTACTCGAGGAATCATGAATAGCTTGTCAAGGTAAAGCGAAGACAAACCATTTTTCTTATCGAGGGCTTTGACCATTCTAACAAAACCGTAGAACGAACGGAAGGCAAGCCTTTGATCTTTTAGGAACCAGATTTCCAGTTGAATATGTGACACCACGTCAATATACTCGAAAACACCCTTGTCGATAGCATATTTTGACACGTCTTCCGCCCGGAAGGATATCTCCTCCAATGCATTTTTTTTCTGATGTTCCGTCAAATTTGGATGGCTAAAGATTGCATCCAGTAAAAATTGAATATTCGTGGAATAGTGGTTATAGACAGTCCTTCTATTTGCATCGATTCCATACCTTACTGTGTCAAAGATGAGGTTAGGCAAGTCATGGGTCAGGTAGAACCAATAGTCTTTTAACGGTGTCATTTTAAAGGGATCTCCCTGCTTGTGTTGCTGCCGTTCTACCTCGAATTCCACCGTCGGCATCTCATCATCCGTATAGTTCAGCGAATCAAAATGTGCCCGAACGACACCGGTTGTGTATTTCAAAAAATGGCTCTGAAGCTCGAATAGCATATTGGATTCGATGATCAAGCGCAAGAGGTCCTTTAGGAATTCATCTAATACGTTTTCCCTTAAATGAATCACTCTTTTGGAAGCCAAGTGCCGATGTACATCCAAATTTATTTTTAGTAAGGACGCGCAGGTTGGCGAGTCTTTTTGCTGAATAGCATTTCTCTTGAGGCTATTGCAAAAGATCACCCATGCGCTAAGGTGTTTTTGAACCTTGATTGCAGATGAATAACCGTCTAACGGATCAATAATTAGCTGAAAAAGCCTGGACAGTACAGTCTGCGGCAGCACCCAGTCTCTGTCTACGATAGCAGTCACAGACAAGTCTCTTAATACAAGGATTGGATTGTTCTCGATCAGGTCAAACCAATCCATTCCGGGAGGCGCTGTTGCAAGCTCATCCAAATGCTCATCACGAATGCTATTAATGATCTTATCCACTCTTTTCATCGAGACGGAATCACCTAATGCAAGGATAGCCAATGGAAAGAGCGCCAGGATCAGTGTGATGGTAACCAAATAGCAGCAATAGAGTACACTTGTGTCGTTAAATTTTGGGGAACTATCCACAAAAAAGAAACCCAATGACAAAAACAGGATGTTGCCAAAAAACAACGAAAAAATTCGCCTGATCCATGTATTGTCAGTAATGAATTCGAGGGTATTTCTCCTGACGGTCTTAACGTAAAAATTGTATACCACCAATAAAACCGTCAATAGGATGCCGGAGAACCCAATGGTAGTGGATAGGAGCCGAAAAATGATGTCCTTTTTATTCGTCAAGTGCCCCAGTCCAAATAGGTCAGGAATGATGTTTTTCGGAAATACTAACGCGATCACAAATAACACGATGAAGGACACGAGCGCTTTCGCATTCGTAATTTTTTTTACGGTTGTCAGATAACTTTTAAACATAGCATGAGGGGTTCCGACAAATGTATGATTAATAGTCTGCTGTCAAAAGATCTTGCTTTAAGAGTTTTGTGCGTGTTTGATCCAACGGACCCTGCGATTCGATCGCGGGGCTATTTTATTTTGCTCAAAAATTCGCTCGCCGCTGCTCTTCGTCGGCGCTGCCCCCATTGTGTTGACGGTTTTGCTGTTTTGCCTTACCGAATCGGTAGCTCCAGGTGATCATGAGGTAGCGGCTTTCGGGATGATCGTCGGTGCGGGTGAAGAATGTTGTGGCTTCCGTCGTCTGACCCGGCCGGTAGACGTAGAAGGGATCATTGAAATTGACGGAGAGCGTGGCCTTGTCGTTGAGCATTTTCTTGTTCACCCCGATGGAATTATTCCACACCGGAGTACGATAAATGCGGATCCCTTCCATCCATCTCGTGAAATAGCTCCCCCGGCCATCCAGGCTCCATCCTTTCCCCAACTGGAATTGGTTGTTGAGGACGATCTTGGCACCCCGGAGATGGTCGATGGGATAGCCGATATTCGCCGGATCACCCAACCGGGCATCAATGCACACCACCTGCCAGTTGGCATTCCACCGTTTTGTGATGGCTTTTGTAAATCCAAAGACCAGAAATATGTTCCGCCGGAAAGCGACGTTTTTCTTTGTCAGGATCGTGATCAGACTATCCCCCTGCCCGGTCAACTCGTAAACGCGTGCCAGGAGGTTGTCGCCGCGGAACCAATCGACCGAGAAATAAAACACGGATCTATAATGATACTCGAGTTGGAAGAAGTTGGTAAAGTCGGGCTGCAGCCCGGGATTACCCTGCCGGACATTGTATTGGTTGATGATATACCGGAAGGGGTTCAGATCGGGATACCTGGGCCGCCCGATCCCCCGGCCATAGCTGAGCGTAAACGAATGCTTATCGTTCGGCACATAGCCAAGATAGCCTTTCGGGAACACATTAAAATACTGATGCCGGAAATTTCCGCCCTGCACCAGCTCGTTTCCTTTTGCCAGCGTTTCTTCCCCCCGCACCCCCAGCTCCGCACTCCATTTCTTTGTGAACTGCCGGCTCACATTCACATACGCCGCGTTGATACCCTCGGTGTAGATAAAGTGATTGTTCAGGACGAGATCCGGCATCCAGGTCTTGCTCAGGCTGTCATATTGCGTATAGACCGAGTTATTATCGGTTCGGACATACGACGTCTTGATCCCGGCCTCGAGTTTTGTGGCATGGGCGTCACCCGGTTTCCCGAGTGATTGGCTATAGTCCGCCTTGACGGCATAGATCCCGATGTCCGTGGGCAAATGACCGTTCAGGAGAAGGGAATTCTGCGTCACCGGTGAGTGAAAATGCACGTAGTCGGCATCTACCGCGAGTTCACGATCACCGCCGAACTTTTGCAGCCAATTCAGGTTTACCCCAGGATTGCTCAATGTATTCCGGCTGACCGACGGCACGGACTGTCGTTGGATGAGTTGCTTCACGCTATCCAGTAATTCGACCGATCCGCCGGTCGAAGACCTGTCGGTACTAAAAAGGCCCTCCAGCTCAAATCCAAGGGTCGTGTTCTTCGACGCCTGGTAATCCATGGCCAGATGAGGGGTGTAGCTGCGGGAACCGGAGACCGTCGATGTCTGATAATCCTGGTACTGCGAAAAGGCGGCTCCATAGCCGCTGCGGAAGGAAGACAGGGTATGCTGGTCGTTGTAAGTCTTGTTATCCGAAACGCCCATGGTGAAATTCAGGTTCACCTTGTCTTGCCGCCAGTTGAGCATTAAATTATGCCGGGTCTTGAAAAAGTAGCCCAGGGTCGCACTTGCGGTGATGCTGCCGATGAGCCCGTCGGCCAGGTTTTTCCTGAGGATGATATTGATGACCCCGCCGCCGGTGTCTGCGTCATATCGGGCGGAGGGCTGGGTTATGATCTCCACCTGATCGATCGACCCAGCAGGCAGACCGCGAAGATAGTTGAGCAGATCGGCTCCGGAGAGATAACTTTTGCGGCCATTGATATAGATGGTGGTGCCGGGTCTTGTGATCAGGCCGATCGTATTATGTACATAATCGATCTCGATCCCGGGCGAGCGATCGAGGATCTCGAGAGCAGACATTCCGGGCGTGAAGAAGGGCGAGGATTCGACGTTGACGACCATCTTATCGAGTTTCCATTCCAGGAAAGGCTTTTTTGTGGTGACGGATACTACTTGCAGGTCGCGGGCGGAAGCGATGAGTGTGACCGCGAGATCTTTTGAGGTAAGGGAATCCAGGTGAAGGGTGTTGCCGGTGTATTTGCCGTAACCGACCGAGGTGATCGAGAGGAAATAGTCGCCCGCGATAAGCCGGTCAACTATAAAGTTGCCGGTGTTGGTGGTGACGGCGGAGCGGATGATCGTGGAGTCTTTTTGCCGGTGGAGAAGGACGGTTGCCGCCTCGAGGGGCTGGCCGTCCTTATTGCGAACGGTGCCGGAGATCCGCGATTGGGCCTGGCCGGCAACCGACGTCAGGATAAAGGTTAGCAGCAGGATGGTTCTCATTTTTTTTCTTCAAATGTTGATCATATTCCGGTTGACGGATAGGGTATTCCACCGGGGGTGGATGTCCGGGGCAATACACCGGAAAGAGGGGTATGAATTGCATTCGTCCCCGAAAGGGATGCATTGGTGGAAATAGTGCGCCGGGAGCGTTTTCCGATAAAAGGAATGAGTAATTTGTGGTATGCAACGACTGCCTTTTATTTTTTCCAATCAATGGGCCTATCGGTTATCGAGGCATCTCGTCTTCTGGCTTGTGGCTTCGCTCGGGCTTGGTTTGATAGGACTGGGCATCCGGCCCTTGTTTGGAGTCGAGGTGAGCCCGGGTGCGTTCAAAGAGCATTTGCTTCAGCCCCTGCTGTATCTTCCCGGCCAGTTGTTCCTGGTGTATACCTTGCTCTACTGGGTGATCCCCCGTTTCCTTCTCCGGCGGCGGTATGGTCTGGCGGCGTTGTGGGCTTTACTACTGGTCATCGTGAGTGGCTTTATTGCCGCCATTTCTTACGATCTTTTACAAGATCGCTCCTATGAATGGCTCTCGCGCCTCAATTTCCCGGTCGCCTATAAGAATGCCATGAAGACTGCCTTCCCCAGGCATGAGGAGTTCAGTCTCCGGCAGAACCTGCCGTATGATTTTCTCTTCGCCCTTCGCGCCACCCTTAATATTGCCGGTTTCGCCGCGGCGCTGAAACTGGCCAAGCACTGGTATGAAAAAGAATATCTGAATACCATTCTGCAACGAGAAAAGCTGGATGCCGAGCTGCAATCGCTCAAGGCGCAGCTGCACCCGCATTTTTTGTTCAACACGCTGAACAATATCTACTCGGTGGCAGAGCAGACCTCGCCGGTTGCTTCGGACATGCTGGTAAAGCTTTCCGATCTGCTGCGGTATATCCTTTACGAGTGCAATCGCCCGCTGGCGCCACTCGGGCATGAGTTCAGGCTGATCCGTGATTATATCGAACTGGAAAAGGTGAGATACGATCTGCTGGATGTGAATTTACGATTCCCTTCGGCGGTCGACGGATATACGATCGCGCCACTTTTGTTGCTGCCGTTGGTGGAAAATTGCTTTAAGCATGGGACGAGCCGGGTGCTGGAGCAGGCCTGGGTGAGTGTCGAAGCCGTGGTGCAGAATGACCGGCTGCTGGTGAAATTGATCAACGGCAAGCTTCCCGGGGAGGATTTTACGGAAGGGATTGGGTTATCGAATGTCCGTAAGCGGCTGGATCTGTTATATCCGGGGAGACATGAATTGAATATTGTTTCGGAGCCCGAGGTATTCGTCGTTAATTTGACCCTGGAATTAAATAAAACAAGATCGTAGGATGGAAGGGGTGGCGCCATATATCAAATGCCTTGTGGTGGACGACGAGCCATTGGCCCGGGAGGTGCTGATCCGATTCATCCAACGGGAGCCGTCGCTGCAATTGATCGCCGAATGCGGCAGTGCGGTGGAGGCGCTTTCACTGATCCGGCAACAGGCGCCCGACCTGATCTTCCTGGACATCCAGATGCCGGAACTGCTGGGGACCGAGTTGGTCCGCATCTTACGAAATCCGCCCAAGGTGATCCTGACGACGGCCTATGCGGAGTTTGCGCTGGAGGGATATGAGCTCGACGTGGTGGACTATCTGATGAAGCCCATCCAATTCGAGCGGTTTCTAAAGGCCGTGAATAAGGCTTCGCTGCAAATAGGGCTTGGCGCCGGTGCAGCGCCGGTGGCTGGGATGGCCCCTGTGGCGATTCCGGGAGGGCGCACGGACATGCAGGAGTCTTACTTGTATTTTCGGACCGACCGGAAGATGGTGAAAGTGATGCTGGAGGATATCCTTTATATCGAGGGGATGAAGAATTATATCAAGATCATCACGAGTCAGGGGATCGTCATTACGAAGCATTCCATGGCGGCGATGGAGGCGATGCTTCCCACGTCGGCTTTTCTGCGCATCCACCGTTCTTACATCGTGTCGCAGTCAAGGATCAGTTCATTCACCGGGGAATTTGTGGGTATCGGCAAGGTGGATATCCCGATCGGGAAGTTATATAAGAATGGTGTGATGCAAGCGCTGGAGCGGGCGCAATAGTCAGGTGAGGCTTCCTGCTCAGCCGATTTTTTGGGGGATGTGTTTAAGCCGTCGCGCGTTCTTCCGAATCGGTTCTGCGCTCCAAAAAATCGTTGATCAGATCAATCAGATGGTGCAAATTGAATGGTTTGCGAAGAAAGCCGTCGGCTCCGCTGGACCTGGCGAGCTCGGGAAGATTGTCGTTTCCTGAAAAATATATAATGGGAAGGGCGGACGTGAGCGCTTCACTCCGGAGGCGGGTGATAACCTGGTTACCTTTAAAATTCGGCATTTCGTGATCAACGAAAATTATGTCAGGAAAAAAATTGGCGATCGTTTCGGTCAGTTCATCGAAATCGGCTATATGGTTGACAGCGCAAAACTCAAAGCCTGCCTTTACCAGACCAAGGCGGCATATCATGAGATGGTCGGAATCATCGTCAATCATCAATACTTTCGAGCGGACCATTTGGAAGAATCTTTTAAGGGGTAGCTTTGCCAATATTAAAAATAATATTAAAATCAACTAAAAGGGTGCCAAATTAGCGACACTCAAGCATTTATTTAATTAAATAAAAATCAAGATTTTGTAATTTTTTTTTCGAGCCTTTTTGCCGTTTTGGCGTCGAGAAATTTCCCCACTTCGGGGTTCGGCCACCGATCCTGATTGCCGCAACGTAGGTACGACCAGAAAAGCAAGCGAGCGTAAATGTCAATGAATTCCTCTAGTTTCGTTCTAATTTCAACGATTATGAGCAATTCAGGAAGATTCGCTTCTACGGGCTTTTACCGGTCTCTTTTCGATAATGCAAAGATGAATTCCGTACTGATAATCGACACGAACGGCATCATCCTGGAAGCGAATCGCGCGTTTTTAAATTCTTTTGGATATGATGAGGCAGACATTGTCGGTGAAAACTTCTCCATCCTTTTTAGCGATGCCGACCAAAAAAAGGACCTTCCTTCCCGGGAAATAAGGACCGTGCTGGATGAGGGGCAGTCCTTTGACAACAATTATCTGGTCAACAAGAACAAGACGTTAACGTGGGTATCCGGAGAGTCACTCCTGCTGGCCGATGACCAAAATCAACAACGCATTCTGAAAATAATCCAAAATATCCATACCCAAAAGGAGTCTGAGTTTTCCATTATCCGGTTGAACAACTTCAATGAGAACATCCTCGGTACTATCGAAGACGGAGTGGTAGTATTGGATCCCAACCTGAAAATATTAAAGGCTAACCATTCTTTTACCCAGATCTTCAATTTTTCCGATAAGGATGTATTTAAAATAGATTTCAAAGCCTTTATCGGCTCATTCGACATAAACAGCGAATTATATAATGCCATCCTCGACGTATTTCAGTCCCGGTCAAATATCTCCCGGATTCAACTGGACATGGATCCCAAGACAGGTGAGAGGCAGACTTTTGACATCAGTTGCACGAAGTTGGCAGAGGAGGGAGAACAAACCAGAATATTACTGATATTTCATGATATTACCGCCCAAAAGCAGTTCGAGAAGCAGCGGGAAGACATATTGAACTTTGTAGCGCATGAATTTCGAAATCCTCTCACCAATGTAATCCTTAACATCGATCTAATCGATCAAATGCTCAGAGAACAAAAATTAGACGAATTTCAGGGATTTATAACCCGCGCCCGCACCAACTCGCAACGCCTGAAAAGACTTATCAATGAATTGTATAAGTCAACAAAATTAATATCCGGAAACTTCGACCCGGAGCGTTCGGTCTTCCTTCTTGAGGAGGTGATCGATGAAGCGATAGAATCTATTCGCCAGGTGAATACCCAATATTCGATACGCAAAACGGGCGATGCACAGGTGTCCCTGTTTGCAGACAGAGAAAAGTTGATCCAGGTAATTACCAATTACCTCTCCAACGCGGTCAAATACTCGGATGGGAACTATGACATCGAAGTCCGCTGCCTTGTTGAAGGAGATTCAGTCATTGTCTCGGTGAGTGATCATGGGCGAGGAATTCCTGAAAAGGAACTGCCCTATATCTTCAATCGCTTTTACCGCGCACAAAAGACAAAAAATCTGGACGGCCTTGGCCTGGGTCTTTTCCTGTCGAAGCAGATCGTTACGGCACATGGCGGTCGCGCGTGGGTTGAAAGCAAGGAGGGGCAAGGTTCGACCTTCTATTTTTCCCTTTTGTTACCAACTTCTGAAGAAAAAGGAGGGGCCGACTAATTCTGCATGAATTCTGAGGCCCCATTTAACCTTTTCTTCATCTCGGCAGACCTCACGACTTTCTACCTTCGCGGTCGTAATCACCCATCGCCGTTATGAGCCGATCATTTGTCTTTCGCCAATTTGCCCTATCACTGTTCCTGCTGATCACCCTCTCCGCCGCCGCACAGGACAGCGTCCTCCAATTTGTGTTCACTTCTGACGTCCATTATGGTATCACCCGCGCGCATTTCAGGGGGGCCGACAGCGTATCCGCGGTAACGGTCAACGAGGCCATGATCGCGGCAATCAACCGGCTTCCGGGGCGTGTCCTTCCTAAGGACGGAGGCGTCGCCTCGGGGGCGGCTATCCGCCATATCGATGGCATCCTGATCACCGGTGACATTGCCAATCGCCAGGAGACAGGAGTACAGGCAGCCGGGGTGTCGTGGAAACAGTTCGAGACGGACTATGGACAGCGCCTAACCACCACCGACCGACTCCACCACCCCACCCCACTGCTGCTGACACCCGGCAACCATGACGCTGCCGATGCGCTGGGGTCCTATCGCGATATGCTGCCGGCGACTGACGCAAGCTCGATGGCCGGGATCTACAACCTGATGATGCTGCCAGCACAGCCGCTCACCGCTGCGAGCTTCGACTATACCCGCGACCGCATCCACTATATGCGCAATTTCGGCGGCGTCCGCCTGATCTTTGTCAATTGCTGGCCGGACTCGACGGAACGCCTCTGGATGGAGCAGCAACTCGCCGCCCTGCCTCCAAGCACTCCCGTGCTGCTTTTTACGCACTCCAACCCCGACCTGGAAGCGCGGTTCTTCACCAATCCCAACGGGGATCATCGCATCGACAGCAGTAAATTTGAAAACCTGCTGCCCGAGGTGTTCACAGGCGGGTCCTCTGTCAAAGACTCGACGATCACCGAACAACGAGCACTGGCTTCCTTTCTGCAGCGTCACCCGCAAATAAAGGCGTACTTCCACGGCCATAACAACTGGACGGAATTTTATACCTGGCAGGGGCCTGACAAGAAGATCTCCCTGCCCTGCTTCCGGGTCGATTCCCCCATGAAGGGAAAGCGCTCGGCAAAAGACGAGACCCTCGTTTCCTTCGAGTTGATCTCCATCGACCCAGCCGCCAAGCGGCTGACCGTACGGGAATACCGGTGGAATCCGGTACCCCAGGATGCGACGATCACAAAATGGGGGGAGGAGAAGACTATTCTCCTCAAAATGTCTCCAGTTTCCCCTGGTAACATTGCCTTATGAAAAAACTACTTCCCCTCTCGCTCGGTCTCTGCCTGGCGTTCGCCGCGCAGGACACATCTGCCCAGCAATATGCCTTCGACAAGAAGATCGCCGTCCCCGGCGACGGCGGCTATGACTATATGGCCATCGACGAAGCCAACAACCACCTCTTTGTCTCGCATGGTACGGAGTTCAACGTCATCGACCTGGCCACAGAGCAGCCAATAGCGGTGATCAGCGGCATGAAGGGCGTCCATGGCATCGCCATCGTCAACGAAGTCAATAAAGGCTTTATCAGTGACGGCAAGGGCAATGCCGTGATGGTAGTCGACCTCAAGACCTTCAAGATCATCAAGACCATTTCGCTTCCTTCCACCGACGAAGACGGGATCATTTACGACCCCGCCTCCAAACATGTGTTTGTATTCAACGGCGACAGCAAAAACACCTGTGTGATCGACGTGGAAAAACTGGAGCTCGTGAAGACCATCGATCTGGGCGGCGGGCCGGAATTCGCGGTCTCCAACGGCAAGGGTCTGCTTTATAACAATATCGAAGACCTCAGCGTTCTGAAAGTCATCGACACGAAGACGCTGGCCGTTACCGGCACCTGGCCGCTCGCACCCTGCGGTGGTCCCACCGGCATCGCGATGGACGTCCCGAACCAACGCCTGTTCACCGTCTGCCGCGGAAATAAAGGAATGAGCGTGGTCGATGCAAAGACCGGCAAGGTCATCCAAACCCTGCCCATCGGCGCCGGCGTAGACGCGGTCATCTATGACCCCGCGCAGAAGCTGGTCTTTGTCAGCAACGGCGATGCTACCGCAACCATCATCAAACAGGAATCCGCAGACAAATATTCCGTGATCCAGACCCTGGCGACGCAGCCGCGCGCGAAGACGATGGCCTTCGACAAGAAGACGAGGAAACTTTACTTCAGCTGCCCGAAATTCCAGCCCGGCACCCGCACGCCGGTGCCCGGAACCTTTGCGGTGTATGTTTATAAGCCTGCCTGATCAAATAGTACAAGGGTAAGGCACTGAGCATTAATCTAATGAAACTCAACGGCAAAACTATCCGCAACTATCTGGCGTATTCTTCCGCGCTGTTCCTGCTCACGATCCCCGTGTTCTACTTTGTCGTGCGCAGCGTTCTCCTCCATGCCGTCGACAGATCCCTTCACACCCAATTCCGGGAGACGCGGGAAAACGTCGGCGCAATCCGTACCCCGGACGAATTGGCGGCCTGGGTAAAAATGGACAATGACGTGTCCATCGAGCCCGCCGGCCATGAGGAGCATGAGCATGTCCGCACCGTGGAGCGGTTCAATCGCCGCCATGGCGAAGCGGAGCCCTACCGGGAATATTCGGGCACCATTGTCGTAGCCGGCCAGCTTTACGAAATGACCATCAGAAGCAGCCTGGTCGAGAACGAGGACCTGCTCGCGAGCATTCTCGTAGTGCAGACAACCGCCCTTTTCATCCTCGTGCTAAGCATGCTCTGGATCAATCAGGGCATGTCGAAGCGCCTCTGGCAGCCCTTCTATGTCGCCCTACGCACGATGCGCGGCTACCAGGTCAACAAACGCAGCGAATCCGTCTTCATGCAAAGCACTACCGACGAATTCAACGAACTCAACAACGCCATCGAACAGCTCTTCAACCGCAGCCACCAGCTGTTCCTCCAACAGCGGGAATTTACCGAGAACGCGGCGCATGAGATGCAAACGCCTGTCGCGATCTTCCAATCCAAGCTGGAACTGCTGATGCAGACGAACCCCCTCAACCGGGAACAGGCGGAACTCATCAATACCCTCGACAGCACGGTCCGCCGCCTGACCAAATTGAACCAGACCCTGCTGCTGATGGCCAAGATCGAGAACAATCAATATACCGATCAGGAAAAGATCAATATCCGGGAAGCCTGTGAAAAAGTCATCGACCATCTCAGCGTCCTCACCGAGGAGAAAGGCATCCGCGTCCACATCGATTTTCCCGTAGATCTCTTCGTTTATGCGAATCCGGTGCTGATCGACATTCTGATCGGCAACCTCTTCGCGAATGCCATCCGCTACAACTGCAGGGAAGGCGATATTCATGTATCCACTACTCAAAGCGAATTGATCATCAGCAACTCCGGCACCGAGATCCCGCTCAGCGCCGAACGCATCTTCTCCCGCTTTCACAAACAAGCCCGCACGGAGCCCAACGTCAACAGCACCGGTCTTGGGCTTGCCATCGTCAAGAACATCTGCACGCTTTATCGATATGATGTCACTTACAACTACGTCAGGAACAGGCATACTTTTTCTGTTTGTTTTAACACTTTACTGAATGAAATCCCGGTTCCCAACAGAATCGCGGTTTAAGTTTACGGTAATAAAAAAAGTTGCTACTATGACAAAACTTATCATCCCGGGCCTCCTTGGCCTGATGCTCACGACCGGTCACTGCATTGCGCAGAAGGTAAAGGCCGCCGATGTTCCGGCTCCCGTCAAATCAGCCCTTGCTCAAAAATATCCCGATGCCGTTGGCATCACCTGGGAAAAGGAAAAAGGTAATTTCGAAGCCAACTGGGGCGGCAAATCCAAAGAAGATAATTCTGTCGTGTTCACGCCGGCCGGCAGTCTGGTGGAAGTCGTCAAGGCTATTCCCGTCGCTGACCTACCCATCGCCGTTGCTACCTATGTAAAAAAGAATTTCCCCGGAACAAAGATCACCGAGGCCGGCAAGGTTACCGATGCCAAGGGTAAGATCACGTATGAAGCCGAAGTAAAAGGAAAAGACCTGATCTTTGACGAGAACGGCAATTATCTCAAGACCGAGAAGGATTAGTTTGGCGGTTTTTTATCCGATCATGTTTTTACCTTCCTGACCAGCAAAAGATAGGACCCAAGATATCGACGATACAAAAGGAACGCGAAGAAGGCAAGCCCCGATCCTATGATGGCGCCGCAAAGGACATCGCCGGGATAATGCACTCCATTATAGATGCGGCTATAAGAGACCAGCAACGCCCACGCAACCATGCCATGCTTTAAGGGCCGGTACTCCGCCGGAAGCGCCAGCAGAATAAATACAGTCAGTGCAAACGTGTTACACGCATGGCTCGAAACAAAGCCATAGTCCCCACCCGGTCCCGCCTTGCTGAGATGGATATAGGGCGCAAGCGCCCCGACATGGGATGGCCGCAGGCGGCGGACGGCATTCTTGATCACATGCGACGACAGTTGATCACTTGCGGCTTCCAGTAGTCCGACACAAAAGATCAGGTACCAGGTCGCGGCATGAAAACGCCGGTAAAAATAAATGGCCAGCCCTATGTACAGGGGGATCCAGATGTACTGATCACTGGCCCAATACATAATGAAGTCAAAGAAGGCGTTGTGTTTTCCATTTAAAAACAAAAACAGCCTTTCGTCAATTGTTTCCAGGTTATGCAACATCCAGGCGTGCTATCTAAGGGTCAAAGCTCAATGCACAATCTGATTTAAAGCTGGAGAATCATTCCAACCTCAAATTGGGCGCTGGATTCTCCGTCGCCGCCTTCCAGGTCTGCGACACGATCGTCACGAATCCGATCGATAACAAAAACCCAAAACAGGCCAGCAGGTGCCAGATCCCAAACGAAGACCGATTGGCAAAATTTTGCAGAAATAAGGTCGACAAGATATACCCCAGCGGTAAAGAGATGCAGCCCGAAATGAGCAATAGTTTCACAAAGCCCCTGCTGACGAGTGAAAGGATCTGACCCACCCGGGCACCGATCACCTTCCGGATGCTGATCTCCTTCCTGCGCACTTCGATCGTATAGATCACCAAACCCAGTAACCCGAGGCTGCCGATGGTGATGGTAATAAGCGCCAGAAAACCCAGGAGCGAGATGGTCGCCGTTTGACTCGCTCTCGCGGCCAGCTCCTTGTCCATCCAATAATAAACAAAGGCCTTGTGGGGATAGATTTTTTTCCAAGCCGCCGCCAGTTCACCCGCGACATCCGCACCTTCTCCTGCCACGCGGACATTCAGGTAAGCCGCATTCCCGGCTTTCATCCGCAAGACAAGCGGAGTAATGACATTTCCCGTCCCGTTGTAATAAAAGTCCTTTACAACCCCTTTGATCTGCACTTCGGTCGAGTCATCGATCCGTAGAAATTGCCCCACGGCGTCGCCGTCCAGCTTGAACGACAGGGTCCGGGCGGCGGTCTGATTGACGAGCACATATTCTTCCTTTGCGCCCCGGTTCGCGGCCGAAAAATTGTCCCCCGCCAATACCTGCAGGCCCATCATCGGCGCCGTCTCCCGGTCTACAAAATAGGTGCTCATCTGGATGGGTTCCGCCTTCGTCCGCAGGAACACCGCGGTGTTTCCCGGCCTGCTGAGCCCAAAATTCCCCGACAGGGCGGAAACTTCCTCTACGCCGCGCACCCGCATAAGTTCCTTTCCCAACAACTCCGCATCCGCCCCCTGCAGGGAAACGGAAAGGATCTTCGCACTTCGGAAACCCGGATCCACCCGGGCCAGATGCGAAAACTGCGTAAAGAATGCCGAAAGAAAGACCAGGATCACCAGTGACAGGCTGAACTGAAAAATGATCAGCGACTTCTGTAACGACAGGTTGCCAAACAATTTCTTCGTCCGGATATTCTTTAAAACCTCCACCGGCTTGAACGAACTCAAGATCCATGCCGGCAATACCCCCGCGAGCAGGCCCGCAAAGAGGGCAAACCCAATGAAAAGCAGATACGACCCTGGTCCCATCCTCACATCCGGCATAAACTCGTATCCGTCATTAAAAGGCTTATACTTCAGTATGAAAGCAAGAATGATATAGGCGAAGACCGAGGCGACCAACGCCACCATTGTCGATTCCATGATATATTGCAAAAAAACCTGGTACCTGCGAGCCCCTGCCACCTTCCGGATCCCCACTTCTTTGCTCCGCGTTAGTCCCCGGGCAATCGTCAGATTCGTATAATTGAAACATCCCGCCAGCAGGATCAGCAGGGCAATCCCGCATTCCGTCAATATTTTGGCCCAACCAACTCCACCCCCATTGTCATTATATACCTGCAGCGTACCCGTCCTCACATCACTCAGCCGCTGCAGTTGAAATGCATACCGGTCCTCGTCCGCGGAGCGAACCACCGCCCTGCTCAAACCGGCGACCCTGGCATTTGCCGCCGTTGCCAAAATTCCAGGCTTAAGCGCCACGTAGGTATATACCCGCTGGAACGTATTCCACGAATCCATGTCCAAACCCACCTTCCGGGCCTTCTGCAGCGCCGGCAGGGAAGCCGCGGATAAATAAAGGTCATATTTCAAATGAGACTTTTCCTCCACAGGGCGCAACACTCCCCGCACGATGAACGCCCCCAATTTATCCAGGTTGACGATCTTTCCCATGGCGTCCTCCGACCCAAATAAATTCGCCGCCGCATCTGCGCTGAGTACGACACTGCCCGGCGCGTCCAGGACGCCGGCCTTACTGCCTTCAGCCATAGGAAACCCAAACAGATCAAAAAAAGCCGACTGCGTAAAAGCACCCTGCATCGGGATGGCTTTTTCCCCATAGCTCACATCCTGTCTGTCCGCTATCGCCAGGCTGGCTGCATTTGCAAAGACGGCCGGGTCGTCGATCAGCCGCAACAAGGGCGCCGGGGTCGAGGCTGCATAGATAGAATTGCTCTGCTTGCCGGTTGCTTTTGTAATTACCCGATAGATCCGGTCTCCGTTCGGATGAAACCCATCATAACTCAGCGCATCCTTCGTCCGAAGAATGATCATCATGCCGACCGCCATGCTTAGCGCAAGGCCAAAGATGTTGATAAGGGAGAACAAACGGTTCCGGCGTAGACTCCGGTAGGCGATGAGCCAGTAATTTTTGATCATAGGTAGAGCGTTGCGGTAATTTAGCTGTTTTTGACCAATGCAGAAAGAATCAGGTCAATTATGACGCGAAAGAAGGTGGAAATGATCAAAAATCGCGGGCTGCCGGGTTAAATTCCCGCTAAGCTTTTTTGGAGGAATTCTGAGTTTTCTCCCATTCCGCCAGCAGCTTCGGAGTCGCGATCTCCTTCCAGCTTTTCATCAATAGCTCTTTAAGCTTCTTCTTTTTGATCTTTTTTAGCCGGACAAGGACGTAGGGATAATTCGCGTAGTGCTCGGTCACGTAGAAAACATCCTCCTTATCCCCCTTCGTCCATTCATCCCGGTCGTCGGTATGGATGACCAGGGTCTCGCCATCCTCCCAGAGGCGGCACAACAACGCCGTCTTCACCTTGAAAGACGGCGTTCCATAGCTGACGGACTCTTCGGTGCCGGGGAACCGGAGCTCCGCCATTGTCTGGCGGATGATCTCCCAATATTTGAGTGTAGCGATCGCTTTCATATCCTCTTTATTTTTTCAAGAGCCTCGTTATAGTTCGGGCTTATAGGCAAAGAAAGGTCGTTTACCCAGAGGATGTTCGTTTCCAATTTTTTGATATGCCTGACGCCTACAATATAAGAACGATGGATGCGGACGAAAGCAGCTGCAGGCAACAGCCCTTCCACCTCATTGAGACTTATCCGGGAAAGGATCTTCCCGGTCTTTAACTTGAATTGTACATAGTTGCCGCTGCCTTCTACGTAAAGGATCTCATCGAGTGGTACCCTGATCTGTTGGTAGCCGCTTTTGACGAAAATGACCGGCGGACCGGCAACAGTACTCTGGAAGCTCTTGCGCAGTTCCAGCTGATGCCAGGCTTTTGCGCAGGCCTTTTCGAAGCGATCCGCCGAGAAAGGCTTTAATAAAAAGTCGATTGCATCGAGTTCAAAACTCTCGACCGCGTGGCTGGAATAGGCCGTGGTGAAAATCACCATGGGGGGTTGGGGCAGGGACTTTAACAGATCGATCCCCGACATATCGGGCATTTTGACATCGAGGAAAAGGAGATCGACCCCGCCTTTTTGCAGGCAGGGTATCGCCTTCGATGCCCGCGTAAAATTCGCGACCAGCTCCAGGTAGGGTAAGCCGCCCGCGAATGTCCTGATCACTTCCAGCGCAACCGGTTCATCATCTACAGCTACTGCCTTCAACATATCACTTTAATTTTGGCAGGGTCATCTTTCGCCCAAGCCGGACATTTGTAAAGCTCACCTCTTTGGCAATCCCATTCTCATCCATTCCAAATTCAACTTCTATGCTTTCAATCTCATGATCCACCACCACAAACCTGTTGTTCCCCAGCGCAAAGAGCTCCTTCGGCGGGTGTTCGACCGATTCCTTTCCAAAGAGATGCCCGTTGACGACCATCGTCTCAAAGATACGGCTACCGTCGGGGCTAAATCGCCCCGTGTAGGATTTTAATTGGGTGGCCGAAAGCTGCATCGGGGCTGCCGGAAGCGGATAAGGCCGGTGGTAAAGGATTGCCAGGATCCCCTTTCCTATCAGATCCAGACAAGGCTCATCCGAGTGGTTGTTCAGCAGGATGATAAATATATCCTCCCCGGGGATGCGGATCATCTTTGCCTCGAATCCCCATACCCGGCCACCGTGGCCGACGATCTTTTTACCGTAGGCCGAGTCCAGTTCCCAGCCATACCCGTAGGGTCCCTTCCCGGAGGAATAGGCCAGTTCCAGTATTGCTTTGTCGATCAGCTTACCCTGCTGCAACGCCTGGTGCCATTTGTAAAGATCGCCGACCGTCGAGTAGATCGACCCTGAGCCGATGAACTCCGTCGAATCGAGTGAAGGGGCCCTGGTGTATCCCATGGGAGAGAAGGTCCAGTACCCAGTGGCTTTGTCAGGACTGTTGATGTCCCTGAAGTCGAAGCCGCTGTGGGCCATTCCAGCCGGTGTAAAGAGTATCCGCCGCACCACCGACTCGTAGGGTTGTTTTGTCACCTTCTGAATAATATAGGCCAGCAACATATAGTTGGAATTGCTGTAACTGAATTTTTCACCGGGTGAGAAAAGCAGGGGTTTGTTCTTTATCGAATCCAGCACGCTTTGTTCGGTCGCCGGTTTTCCGGATAAAGTCCAGAAATTTTCGACGGTAGTGTAGTTGAAGAGCCCCGAGGTTTGGGCCAGCAGATCTTCTATGGTAATGCTGTCGCCCTTGGGAAAACCCGGAAAATACCTGCTGATCCGGTCGGAGAGGTGCAGGCGACCGGCGGCTGCGAGCTTCAAAATGACAGCGGCGGTAAATTCCTTTGTGATCGACCCCACGGGAAAGACTGTTTTTGTGTCATTCGCGCTCTGCCTGTCAACATCTTTCAGGCCAAAGCCTTTTTCCAGCAGGACCTTTCCATTGACGGCGACCAGCGCAGCGCCGTTGAATTTATTATAGGCTGCATACCTGCCGATCAATTCATCGATCTTTCCCGGGATCGAATCCTGGGAATGGGCGGCTGTGGCGCAACAAAGAAGCGCCAGGAACAAGGTCTTACAATTCTTTTTCATCGGTTTGTTATTTGAAATGGACAGTTAGATTGACGACGTACTCCGTATCGGTGATTGCAAAAGCAAGATGGTGTCGGGAGGGATAGATCAGTCTGAGACGCTCGATGACGTTCTTATTGCCAATGCCCCCTTTTCCTTTTTCCGGGTCGTTGGTTTGTCCGGCGTGAATACTATTTTTTAGTTCGAACACGATCGCGGCGTCCGTGCAATCCAGCCGCAACCGGATCCAGGATGGATGATCAAGGCTGATCCCGTGTTTAAAGGCGTTCTCCACGAAGGGGATCAACAGCATGGGAGCAATTTGCTGATCCTTACAGGACATATTGATCCGCTCCTCGACAACGATCTCCGATGTTGGATCGATGCGCATTTTCTGCAGGGTGATATAATTCCGCAAGTATTCGATCTCCCGTTCCACCGGAATGAAGTCTTTTGTATTTTCCTCCAGCATGAACCGCATCATATCACCCAGGCGTTGTATTCCCTGGGAGGTCAGTCTGGCATTCTCCCGGATCGCGAACCCATACAGGGTATTCAGGGAGTTGAATAAAAAGTGCGGATTGATCTGCGAGCGCAACAATTGCAAATCTCCTGTCGATTTTGCCAGCGCCGTTTCCACTCCCCGCAGTTGAAGGATCTTGTCTTTCCGCCATTGATAGAGGATCCAGGTGAGCGGCGTCGTAACGACCAGCTGGCCGATCCAGCAGCCCAGGAACCCAAAGCCAACGCCTTCATGAAAGGGCGCCAGTATGAAGGGGATCGAACAGACGAAAGTCGAAGCGGTAATCCGCAAGATTGTCGCGCCATCGAAGGATGATTTGTCGCCTTTCAGGGGAAAAATCCAATAGGTGTTCACCATATAGACGAGGAAGATCGGTATGGTCACCGCAAAGTAGAGGGCGATCAGTTCCCCGTCGTGGATGAGCCGGAATACTGCCACAACAAAGGGGATGGTAATGTAGATGACGGTAAAGGCGGTGAATTGATTGCATACCAGCACCCAATAGTTTCGCCGGGGGCCGGACCGTTCAATCTTATAGATGATTGTGGCCCGGATCGCGATGTAGATCAGCGCTATCGCAAATCCTAATAGCGTCGCGAGGTAGGAACCCAACAAGTTGCGGAGAGATTGCTCCACCTGCGGATGCTTAAAGTACATGACGATGTATAGACCTGTGCCGACCGATAAGAACAGGAGTACGAGCCGTAGATACGTGTTACCGAATCCGGTTTTTTGGGATGGAGACCTATGCCCGACCAGGAACTGCACGATGATTTGGTTCAGGATCAAATATGCCCCGTAAACCAACAGGACGAGAGCCATGTCGGGCCATGGCGCATCCCGATGGGCCGGGGTTCCGAGGACAAAACGATTCCATAACTTCCCAGTTAACGCGAGGACAACAAGGATCGTTGCCAACAGAGATTCGTGCCCGCGCCATCTTATTTTCATGCTATTTTGTATTTACAGCAAGGTTAGAAAGGAAACCGGGAATATTCCAATAAATGGTTCCAATCGGGCAATTCGTGGTGTGAATCCGGCCGGATTTTTGTGTTACCGGCATCAATACCGTCATTTTATGTCAACGACACAAAGTTCGAGGCTGATCAATGCCTCTCCAGATATATTATACAGGGCTTTTACCGATCCGAAAGCAGTGGAGGCCTGGATGGCACCGGGGGAGATGTCGAAGAAAGGATACACGGCCCGGTTCATCACACTCCAGGAAAATAAGCGAATTGTAGAAGGGATCCGGTTCGACTCCGACGGATCGGCGTATGTCGGTGAGATGATCATGGAAGTGCGATTCGAGCGCGAGGGCAAGGGAACGCTGGTCACGATGATCTTTAGTAATATCCCGCTGGGGGTTCGGCCGGAGGACAGTGAGAAAGGCGCCGAGCAGTCGCTGGAGAAGCTGGAGAATTATGTTCGGGGCAAGTAGGATCATCGCATGAGCGATGGGGATATTGGCGTACATTGGGAGATGAAAGCGCATTCCTTCAAGGCAAGGATCGAGATCATCGGGATCAATCCCTTTGTGTTCGTGCCGGAGAAGATCCTTCGGGATATCTTCCGTCAGGCGGGGAAAGAAAAGGGGCATATCCCGGTGTGCGGCGCCGTCAACCGCAAGGCGTATAAGCAGACGCTGGTGAGATACCGCGGGAATTGGAGGTTATATATCAATACGACGATGTTGAAGGATTCGCCCAAGCGCATCGGCGAGATGATTGCCGTCACGATCCGGCATGATCCGGCCGACAGGACGATCGCCGCTCATCCGGCTTTTACGAAGGCGCTCGCGGCAAATAAGGAGGCGAAGAAGGTGTTTGAGGGGTTGCCGGCGTCCCGGCAGAAAGAGATCGTGCGCTATATTGCGGCGCTGAAGACCGCCGAAAGCGTGAAAAGGAATGTCGAACGGGCGATCGGGTTTTTGACGGGGACAGGGCGGTTTGTGGGAAGGGATAAACCGTGAGAATGGAATGAATCGTCAAAACCGTTAGCTTTGCGGGTGTCGGCAACCCGACCAGACGACGTTCAACCTCTAGGGCATGAGAACAAATCCGGCCACTAAGCCTGGGCAGAAGATCAGTATAAAAGAGCGGCTCGGCGCATTAAAAAACCTGCCGGCATTCTTCAGGTTAGTTTGGGAAGCCGCCCCAGCCATGATGGCGGCGAATATGGTCTTACGCTTTATCAAGGCGGCCATCCCCTTCCTGTTATTATATACGGGCAAGCTGATCATCGACAAGGTGGTTCACCTGAGCCGGCACCAGGATTCTTCCGCGGAGTACAACCTATGGGTCCTGGTGGCAATCGAGTTTGGGCTGGCCTTGCTGTCGGACGCGCTCTCGCGCGCCATCACCCTGCTGGAAAGTTTGCTGGGTGACCTTTTTTCCAATCATACCTCGGTAAGAATAATGTGGCATGCAGCGCTGCTGGATCTCGACCAATTCGAGGATGCGACCTTCTATGACAAGCTGGAAAGAGCAAGGCAGCAAACGATCGGCAGGACAGTGTTGCTTTCGCAAGTGATGAGCCAGGTACAGGATCTGATCACGATGGCCTTTCTTTCCGCGGGCCTGCTGGTGTTCAATCCCTGGCTGATCCTGCTGCTGGTCATCACCATTTTACCGGCCTTCCTCGGCGAGTCTTATTTCAACGACCAGACCTATGCCCTTTCCAGGTGGCAGACACCACAGCGCCGCGAGTTGGATTACCTGCGGTATATCGGCGCCAGCGACGAGACCGCCAAGGAAATAAAGATGTTCAGCCTCTCGGGGTTTATTATCGATCGCTTCAAGACCTTATCGGATAGATTCTACATCGACAACAAGCGGATCGCCATCAGGCGTTCGGTCTGGGGGACTTTCTTTGCACTGCTCGGCAGCCTTGGTTATTACGGCGCCTATGTCTTCATCATCCAGCGAACGGTAACGGGGGTGCTGACGATCGGTGAACTCACCTTCCTGGCGGGTTCGTTCAGACAGCTGAAAAGCCTGCTCGAAGGGATCCTGGCGAGGTTTACCTCTGTCTCGCAGGGTGCGATCTATCTGAGTGATTTCTTTGAATTCTTCCAGATCCAACCAAAGATCCATAACAGCGCCCGGCCCCGGCCGTTTCCAAATCCGATCTGCCAGGGTTTTACCTTCGAGAATGTCGGGTTTAAGTACCTGCATAGCGAGCGTTGGGCCAACCGCCATTTGAACTTTACGCTGCATCCGGCTGAAAAGCTTGCCCTGGTGGGTGAGAACGGCGCTGGCAAAAGCACGCTGGTCAAGTTACTGGCGCGACTCTACGACCCAACAGAAGGTCGTATCCTGCTTGATGGGGTCGATCTGCGGGAGTACGACCTCCGCGAGTTGCGGCAACACATCGGCATCATCTTCCAGGATTTCCTGCGCTACCAGATGACCTTCTCGCAAAACATCGCGGCGGGCAATATCGATCAAAAAGAAAACGAGGAGCAGATCAAGGCTTCGGCCCGGCAAAGCCTCGCGGATGAACTGGCGCGAAAATTGCCCGGCGGCTATGACCAGATGCTCGGCAGGCGTTTCGCGGAAGGCGTCGAACTCTCCGGCGGAGAATGGCAGAAGGTTGCCATCGCAAGGGCCTATATGCGGGATGCTAAGCTGATCATCCTCGACGAACCCACCTCCGCGCTGGATGCCCGCGCGGAGTTCCAGGTATTCGAACGCTTTACAGATCTGACGACAGGTAAGATGGCGGTACTGATCTCGCATCGTTTCTCCACCGTGCGGATGGCCGACCGGATCATCGTGCTGGACAAAGGCGAGATTGCCGAGGTCGGCAGCCATGACGAGCTGATCGCTCTGGGTGGGAGGTATGCCGAGTTATTTAATTTGCAGGCGCTGGGGTATCAGTAAATCCCGGGCCCTCAGGACTTCCCATCACGGCTTTTTTGTGACGTCCACGGCGTTCCATCCCTTTGGTCCCCGTTCAACGGTGTAATTCACGATATCGCCTTCCTTGACCGGATAGGTAGTCTGATTGATATGGAAAAAGACCTTTTCGCCGGTGGTTTGAAGGATGAAGCCAAAGCCCTTGGAACTGTCGAAATAGTCGATCTTACCTTCTTTCAGTGGATCGTCTGATTCAAGTCTTTTCGGCACGCCGATTTCGATATCCTCCGCGTTGACCGGCTTCCGCTTTTCAGGATCCGGGGGAGTCGAAGTTATATTTCCGTTCTCATCGACGTACGCCAGCATATCGTCCAACGACTTTCCTTTCGGCTGGTTGGCCCGGCGCTCTTCCATCTTCTCGCGTTTTTCGCGTTTTTCCTTTTGACGCTGTTTTTCTTTTTCCCGCTTATTTGAAGTATCCTTTGATCTTGCCATAGTTTTTTTGTTATGTTACCTTACCACCGGTTCTTTTTAAATCCGCCGCCGCCATTGCCGCCACGGGGCGCCCTGTCTTCCTTTGGCCGGGCTTCCACCACTTTTATGTTTCGACCCTCGACGGTAGCATCGTTGAGTTCAGTCATAGCTGTCCTGGCCGCCGCATCATCACTCATCTCGACGAAACCAAATCCTCTGGATTGACCCGTAGCCTTGTCAGTGATGATCCTTGCGGAAGTGACCTCCCCATAGGGAGTAAAAAAGCCTTTCAGGTCCTCATCCTGAACATTGAAACTGAGGTTGGAAACATAGATGTTCATAAAGTAACATTTAAAATGATAGTATGTGAAGGTAGAAATTTATTTTCCCTTGGAGGCCTTTATTTTCCAAAGGCATGCAAATTGCATTGGCTATGGGAAACAATTTGTTATGCCAGAAAAGAAAACGATCGCCCGCGCCCGGAAGGATAAGCAGGAGGGCAAGTCTGCCGGTACCCAGGCCGGCGAGTTTGTGAAGGAGCGGATGGATAAGATTCCTGCGGGGAAGCGGGGAGGGGAGAATGTGAAGCAGGCAATTGCGATAGGCCTGTCGGAGGCGAGGAGGGCGGGGGTTGCAGTTAAGCCGCAGGCGGCAAAGAAAGCGGTGGCCAACCGGTCGGCGGCGGATCGGTCGAATGCGGCGAAGAAGGCGGCTACGACGAGAAAGAAAGCCCGATAAGGGAGTACGCGCTCATAGCGATCATCAGTCCGTCTTCGATGATGGTGATGGTGCTCATGGGGAGATTGAATACGGCGCCGAGACAGGCGCACTTGATCTTGCGTTTGTTGAGTACCGATCTCAGGACCCCGATGATGCTCAGGCTCATGATGATGAAGGCCGCGGCGTTTGTTATCAGGGGGTTGAAGCCGGCGAGATAGGCGACGCCGAGGGCGGCTTCCACGAAGGGATAGATGAAGCCCCATCCGCGCCAGCGGCCGGCAATGATGTCATACATGCTGTAGCTGTCCGCAAATGCGGCCAGATCCAACATTTTAAAGAAGGAGAAGGTCAGGAAGAAGGCGGCCATGAATTGCGGCATCCAGCGCATGAGATCGCCGTTGGCGGTCATAAGGGTGACCACGGTTATGTAGGTGGCGATCAGCAGGATAGGTTTGTAGGTGGAGAGCCAGGATTTTGGCGCTTCCTCGTCCGCGGTGGAGGAATGGGTTTCGTGGGTTGTTGGTTGATGAGGTTCATAGGGGATCCCGGTAAGTTGGTATTTTGGGTAGTCTTTCAGCGCTGCCTGGAGCTCGCTTGTGGCGATATGGCGGTTCATTTCGATCGTGGCCTGCCCGTGCTCCAGATCGATGTCGACACGCTTTACTTCGGGGACCTTCGAGAGAAGTCCCTGCACTTTTGCCTGGCAGCCGCTACAGGTCATTCCGGAAACGTTATAGGTATGTGTCATTCTCAGTGGATTTATGACACAAAGCTAGGATGCGGGCGCCGCCCGGCCGTTACACGATTATGGAAATGAGTTGCATCATTTTGGCTCCTTCCCTACCCTGTCGAGGGAGCGGCGATGGTGATCTTTTTGTTTGCGGAAATCCGAGGGGGTGAAACCGGTTGTTTTCTTGAATTGGGCGGAGAGATGGGCGACGCTGCTGTAGCCGAGCCGGTCGGCCATTTCGCTGAGGGTCAGTTCCCCGTAGGCCAGCCATTCCTTCACCTTCTCGATCTTTTGTTCGATGACGTATTTTTCGATGGTAATGCCTTCGGATTCGGAGAAGAGTTTGCTGAGTGAAGAGTAATCCTTGTTGAGGGCGTTGGCAAGGAGGGTGGAAAAGAGGGGGCCCTTGTCTTTCAGGTGGTCGTCCTGCTGGATGTGTTCGATGGTCAGGGTTTTGATCTTTTCGATGATGCGATGTTTTTGGTCGGTGAGGAGTTCGAAACCGAATTCTTTTAGTTTTGCTTCGAGGGTGGAGAGTTGCTTTTCATTGGGGTCGGCGGCCAGCTGGACTTCGCCGAGTTTGATGGATTGCGGTTGGAGTCCGGATAGTTCGAAGAGCTGGCCGACCATATAGATGCAGCGGTTGCAGACCATGTTTTTGATGTAGAGGCTGGGCATGGGTGCGAAGGTACGGGATAGAGGGTTGGCCGGCTGTTCCAGCTTGTTAGTTTTAAATTGTACCAATTTTATTTTATGATTGTACAGCTTAAGTATTTGATTTCCAATACATAGCGGAAGAAAGAGAATATGTGGGAAAAAGTGATGGATCAATCAGATGGCATTTCTTTCCTCAATTGAAACTTCGTAAAGGTTGGGAAGAATGGATTTCTCGAGTAGGTCAGCTCTGACTTTCAACATTTCAACATGTTCTTCCGTCCAACCTGATAAAAGAGGATAACATTGTTCCATGTTCCGTGCATTTTCCGCGTGTTCGATCCAATCCTTGACCAAGTAAATGTACACCTCTACCACTTTTCTTGTATTCCCTATCTCTTTTGAATCTATGTAGGCTGGAGGTAAGTCTCCAACGATAACCCAGATCAGGTTATCTGTCGGGCTCTGACTATTCTCAATCTGATATAAGAAAATACAAAGAACTTCTCCAAGATTGGTAAACAACCATCCATTGGTAATATTTTGGCACCAAGGATGAGAGCTTAAATATCTGTGAGATTCGTCTAAAAGCAAGGGAAGTTCCGAATAGTATTCCAACGCTGGTGAAATTTGATCGATGTTTACTGGATATTTTGTCATTTCCGTCGGCTTGGCGTTACTTGAGAATCAGCACCGGCTCGGCGGCGTTTAGGACGATAGCCTGCATGATGTTCTGGTGGGTGAGGTGGTAGAAGAAGGAGTGCTTGCGCGGCAGGGCGACGATCATGTCAACCTTCCGTTCTTCTGCAGCCTCGAGGATCTCGTGAAGCACATCCTTTTGAGTAGGCGTATAGCGGATCTCCTCCAAATGCCCGAAGAGGGGCACGAGCACTTCGCCAGGATCGACGGCACCGCCGACTAGGGCGCTTTTTAGCGGCGTATAGCGCGCTTCGGGGGGAATGACCAGTACGGGGACGGGGATCACCTTGGCAAGGGGAACGATCTGGCGGCCGATGCTGCAGTCGTCGCCGACGGCGCGGCTGCTGCTGCCGATGACCACCAGCGATGGCGCCTCGGCCATCACCTGGTCGAGGGCGGAACGCAGGAGGGGCTGGGTGCCGACGTTGATCCGGACCGGGATAGACGGCGGTAATTTCTTTTCGATCTCGGTCTTGAGCTCGACGAGCTGTTGCATCAGCCGTTCCATGCGGCTGCGGATCTCCCCGGCGCCGACCTGAATCAGATCGGGTGAGGGTATGATCTGTTCGAAAAGGGGTACGAAACAGTTGGACATCAGGACGATCTCCCGGAAGCCTTTATCCTGGGCCAGGGCGGCGGCATAGGCTACGGCATTCACGGAAGGGGCGGAAAAATCGACAAGAACCAATATCTTTTTCATAGATCAGTCTAAATTTTTGCTCCGCATCAGGAGGCGGTCGAGCGATAAGGGGCCGGAACCGATGATGACGAAAAGGAATAATAGTACGAGGGTGAGGATGGACAACCAGAGTTCGGAATTGACATAGGGCGCCGTAATATTTACAAAAAATACCGCTGCAAATACAATCGGCAGTTGGAGCAGGGCCCAAAGCCGGGTGAAAAGCCCGAGGACGATCAGCCCGCCGCCGAGGACATGCATATACGTTACGTAGTAAATGATGGCCGTGACCATTCCCGGTGACGTATTGATCGCCTTTGTATCGAGGATCAGAAAGCGGAGATAGCCGGCGTTGGTGAGGAAGATCAGGCCCTTGGAAAGCAAAAAGGCGCCAAGGACGATCCTGATGATATCAATGATCCAGGGGTGATGCCGGTCGCCCCAGGCGCCGACTCTTTTGGCTATGTTCATATGACTTTATTTACAGGGGTCCCTATCATAACAACCCGCGGGCCGTCATGAAGTTCACTCTTTTCCGGGAAAAAGACCTATCTTATAAGACAAACTACTGCACATGAGACTCTCCACCGGATGGTTTTTCCTCCTTTTATTGCCGTTTGCGGCCGCGCATGCCCAAAGCGTGCGGGTAACGATCGCGCCGGGGCTTCATACCGAAGCGCTGGATGGGCGCCTGCTGCTGCTCATCGCCAGGGACGACAAGGCGGAACCCCGGTTCCAGATCAACGACGCGGCGGGGACGCAGCTGGTCTTCGGGATCGATGTAGACGGATGGAAGCCGGGTGAGGCTCAGGTCATGGGCGTGAACGCGTTTGGCTATCCCCTGGAACGGCTGTCGGAGGTCCCGGCGGGCGACTACTACGCGCAGGCACTGCTCCACAAATACGAGACCTTTCACCTGAAGAACGGGCATATCGTGAAGCTGCCAATGGACCGCGGCGAAGGACAACACTGGAACCTCGCACCGGGGAATATCTATTCGAAGCCCGTAAAGATCCACTGGGACCCCGCGAGAAGCAACGAGATCAGCCTGGCCATCGATCAAACGATCCCGCCGGTGAGGGAACCCGAGGATAATAAATATGTAAAACATATCCGCATCCAGAGCAAGTTGCTGACGGAGTTCTGGGGCCGGCCGATGTACATAGGGGCGCATGTTCTGCTGCCGGAAGGTTTCGACGAGCACCCCGATGTGCAATACCCGCTGGCGATCTTTCACGGTCATTTCCCGGAAGACTTCGGCGGCTGGCGCACGACGCCGCCGGATGCCAACCTGCCCTATGACACAAGTACGCGGTTTCGAATCGCGAACTATCACAAGTTGGAACAGACCCTCGCTTACCAATTTTACAAGGACTGGACGGGACCGGGTTTCCCGCGGGTGCTGGCCATCGAGATCGAGCACGCGAATCCCTATTATGACGACAGCTATGCGGTCAACTCGGAGAACCTGGGCCCCTATGGAGATGCCCTCACGTATGAACTGATCCCCGAGATCGAAAAGCGGTTTCGCGGGATCGGCAAGGGCTGGGCGCGGTTCACCTATGGCGGCAGCACGGGTGGTTGGGAAGCGCTGGCGGTGCAGGTCTTTTATCCCGAAGAATACAACGGGTGCTACGCGGCCTGTCCGGATCCGATAGACTTTCATCACTATACGACCGTCAATATCTATGGAGATAAGAATGCCTACTGGGTCGATGATTCGTACAAGAAGACCCCGCGACCGGCCTACCGGGACTCGCTGGGGCATGTCAGCGCGATGGTGCATGAGATGAACCAACGGGAACTGGCGCTGGGGACCCGGAGCCGGAGCGGCGACCAGTTCGATATCTGGGAGGCCGTGTTCTCGCCGATGGGCGCGGACGGCTATCCCAGGCGTATCTTCGACAAATACACGGGGGCCATCGACCCCGGGGTTGCCGCCTATTGGCGGGAGCACTATGATCTGACCCATATCCTGCAGCGGGACTGGGCGACCCTTGGCGAAAAGGTAAAGGGGAAGATCCATATCTACGTAGGGGAAATGGACAGCTACTATCTCAATGATGCGGTGTACTCCGCGGAAGATGTGCTGAAGAAGCTGAGCAATCCGGGCTGTGACTGCCAGGTCGATTATGGCCGCCGGGCGGAGCATTGCTGGAATGGGGACCACACCCAACCCAATTATGTCAGCCGGCTGCGATATCACCAGATGTATATCCGGAAGTGGGCTGAGGAGGTTAAGAGCCGCGCGCCCAAGGGTGTGGATTTAAAGTCGTGGAGGTATTGAGGGATAAGATGTGCGCAACTTTTAGTGAGAACGGATAGGCAAAATGCGTTAACTTAACACATTCAATATCGCTATATGAAATACAGAACGCTTTACCTGATCGGGGTGTCGCTGTTGCTGGGGGCGGCGCCGAGGATCGCGGGCACGAGATGGGCACCGCCACAATCCAAACAACTTTTTAACGGGAAGGACCTGACGGGCTGGAAGCATGTCGGGCCGGGGAACATGACGGTCGAAGCCGGGCTGCTGCACGGGGTCGGCGGGATGGGATTGTTGTATTGGGCCGCGGAGAAGTTTAGCGACTGTACGTTTCATATCGTTTACCGGATGAAGGACGAGAACGATAATTCGGGAGTGTTCATCCGCATCCCGATCGAGCCGCGGGAAGAATGGATGCCGGTGCATTATGGCTACGAGGTGCAGATCGACAACCACCCCGAACGGTCGAAGGAAGACGACACGCATATCACCGGCACGCTCTACTCCCTGACCAAACCGCTGGCGAAGCCGGGGAAGCCGGGGCCGCAATGGAATACGATGGATATTACCCTCGAGGGACCGAGGACGATGGTAATGGTCAACGGCGTAAAGGTGACCGACTATAAAGAAGGCGAGCCGGTGCCGGAAAGAAAATTCGACTTCGAGCCCATGCGCGGCCGGCGGCCGGACCAGGGATATTTTGGAATTCAGAATCACAGCAAGGACGATATCGTTTACTTCAAAGAAATCTCCGTTAAGTATGGGAAATGATCATACTTATGACGCCATCGTCATCGGCAGCGGGATCAGCGGGGGCTGGGCGGCGAAAGAATTGTGTGAGCAGGGATTGAAGACGCTGGTCCTCGAGCGGGGCCGGAATGTGGTCCACAACAAAGATTATCCCACCGCCACGATGGCGCCCTGGGAATTCCCGCACCGCAAGGAGATGCCGCGGAAGTTTGTCGATGAGAATCCCCTGATCACGACGGCGGCGGGTTTTGGCGAAGACACGCAGCATTTTTTTATCAAGGATAAGGATCATCCCTATGTGCAGGAGAAACCCTTCGATTGGATCCGCGGCTACCAGGTGGGCGGGAAGTCGTTGATCTGGGGCAGGGCCTGCCCGCGGTGGAGTCCCTATGAATTCATCAACCCCGCACGATATGGATACGGCATCGAGTGGCCGGTCAGTTATGGAGAAATGGCGCCCTGGTATTCACACGTAGAGCGATTTGCAGGCATCTGCGGGAATAAGGATGGGCTGGAGGCGATGCCGGATGGGGATTATCTCCCGGCCTTCGAGATGAACTGTGTTGAGAAACATCTGCAGGCGAAGATCCGGGAACATTATCCCGATCGGTATATGATCGCGGGCAGGTGGGCGCAACTGACGAAGGCCGAACCGATCCATCTGCAACAAGGCCGTAGCCAATGCCAGGCCCGGGATATGTGTATGCGGGGCTGTCCCTTCGGGGGGTATTTCAGCAGCGTCTCCTCTACCCTACCCTGGGCGGAGAAGACGGGAAATCTGACCGTGCGGCCTTTCTCCGTGGTGCATTCCATCATCTATGACGAAGCGAAGGGCCGTGCGACCGGCGTGCGGATCATCGACACCAACACTCACCAGGCCACGGAATATTTTGCCCGCGTCATTTTTTGCAATGCGTCGGCGTTGAACACGAACCTGGTGTTGCTGCATTCGCAATCGAAGCGATTCCCCAACGGGCTCGGCAACGACAACGGACTGCTGGGCAAGTATGTCGCGTTTCAGAATTATCGGGGATCGATGGGCGGGACTGTGGATGGGTTCCTCGACAAGTACTATTATGGGCGCCGGCCATCGGAGCAAATGATGGCCAATTTCCGCAACATCAAAAAGCACGAGATGGATTTTGTGGGTGGCTATATGGCGTTCATGGGCGCCAGCCGGGGAACGCCTGATGCGCAGGGTATCGGCGCCGAATTCAAGACGGCGATGAGCGAACCGGGCGGCTGGACGATGTATATGTATATGCAGGGGGAGACCGTGCCAAAGGAAACGAATACCGTGAGTTTGCATCCGACGAATAAAGATCAATGGGGAATCCCGTTGCTGGTAACGAAGGTGGACTATGACGATAACGATGAGAAGTTGCTGAAGGATTTTCTGACGACGGGCGCCGAGATGCTGAACACCATCGGCGTGAAGAATATCAGCACCTTCGATAATCATTGGGCGCCGGGCCGCGATATCCACGAGATGGGCGGTTGCCGGATGGGAAAAGACCCGAAGACCTCGCTGCTGAATGGGCACAATCAACTCCATCATTGTCCCAATGTGTTTGTGACGGACGGGGCGTGTATGACGAGCACCGGCAATCAAAGCCCGTCGATCCTTTATATGGCGTTTACCGCCCGCGCCGCGACCCATGCGGTACAGGAATTGAAAAAGGGTAACCTGTAATTATTCGTGTTTTTTTGTGATCCCCAGCTTCTTCATCCGGGAGTGAAGCGTTGTGGGCGGGAGATTAAGAATTTGGGCTGCACCGCCGTTGCCGCGGATGCGGCCTTTTGTTTTGCGGAGGACGGTGAGGATATGATCGCGTTCGTTCTCTTCGAGCGTTTTGATGGCGGCATTGTCCGCTTGTTCCGGGACCGGTTTTTCGATGGGGTCGACGGGCAGGTGGATCTCGCGGATGATCGGCCCCTGGGTCATGAGGATGCTGCGTTCGATGAGATGTTCCAGTTCGCGGATATTGCCGGGCCAATGATAGACCGACATCTGTTGCAGGACACGGGGAGCGATGCCATTGATCTTTTTACCGGACTTGCGGGCATATTTGGAGATGAAGTGAGCGGTGAGCTCGGGGATGTCTTCCCGGCGTTGGCGCAGTGCGGGCAGGGCGACTGGAAATACGTTGAGGCGATAGAAGAGATCGGTGCGGAAGCGGCCCGCATCTACTTCCTTTTGCAACTGGCGATTCGTAGCGGCGATGATCCGCGCATCCGTCCTGATCGTCGAGCGGCCGCCGATGCGTTCGATCTCCTTCTCCTGGATGGCGCGAAGGAGTTTCGCCTGGAGCTCGGGCGGTAATTCACCGATCTCATCGAGGAAGATGGTACTGTTGTTGGCCAGTTCGAATTTGCCGATGCGGCGTTCGGTGGCGCCGGTGAAGCTGCCTTTCTCATGACCGAAGAGTTCGCTCTCTACGAGGTTGGCGGGGAGGGCCGCGCAGTTGACCTTGACCATGAGTTTATCGCGGCGTGGGGAGGCGTTGTGAATGGCGCGGGCGATGAGTTCCTTCCCGGTGCCCGTCTCGCCGAGGATGAGGACTGTACTGGCGGTGGGGGCTACCTGCGCGACCGACTGAAAGACCTTTTGCAGGTGGGGACTCGAGCCAATGATCTCGTCCGAGGCGTAGGCTGTTTCGATTTGCTCCCGGCTGAGGGAGAGCAGGGCGGCGTTGTCGCGTTCCAACTGGGCGATGAGGGCTTTTGCGCGAATCCAGGCGACGGTGCGGCTCAATTGAGTCGTGACGAAGTCCATCGTCTTTGTTTCCTGTTTTGTAAACGTATGACGGGTGCGGGTACCGAGGAAGATACCACCGATGAGTGTTCCGTCCGAGTACATTCCCATACAGAGCAGCTGGCGTAATCCGTTGTCGAAGAGGAGGCGCAGATGGGCGGGAACGACCGGGTTTCGCATGAGGTCGTCCAGGTTCAGGATGGTGGGTTCCGCTTTAGCCGTCCCCAGGTGGAGGAAGTCGTCCGGCCAGGGCTGGAGGGTCGTGGATCCCGCCCAGCAGCATTCGATCTGGCGGCGGGTCGGGTCGAGGAAGAAGAGACCCGGTTCACCGGGGAGACCGAGGGATTTGAGCGCAGTGGGGAGGTAGGGAAGCAGTTGTTCCCGGGCGGAAAAGGCGGTCAGGTCATTGGAAAAAACGATCCACGCGTCGGTCATAGGGATCAAATTACGACGATATTTCGTCTTTTGACCGAAAACTCGTCGACAGGTCGTCGCGGTCGTTGCCACCGCCGGAATTAATCAAGTGATAGCCATCGGGTTAATTTCAGGCATGCAATTCGACTTGTGCTATGAAAACAGATTTTATGAAAGCACCCGAAAGCCTTTCGATCGCATACGCCACCCGAAATGAAGGTCAGTTCTTTACCGTCAGGGCGCTGGAGTCGCTGGCGCAGTATCCCGACGAGGGGGAATCGGCGGCCTATAGTAATAACTATTTCGAGATCTTCTGGATCACGAAGGGTACCGGGCAGTTGCGGCTCGATCTGCAGCAATATTCCATCGAGGACAGCCAGCTTTTTTGTATCCGGCCCGGGGAGATGCATGAGTTGTCGTCGGAGGAGGGGTTGGAAGGGTATGTGATCGCCTTTACCAAGGCCTTTCCGGGCATCAGCGATTCGGATTTCGATCTGGCGTACCCCGGTGGTATCTATACGCTTTTCGAGCGTTGCCGGGCGTTGAAGGTGAAGGGGGAACTGGCCGGGGATATGGCCATCATCCTCGAAAAGCTGTTGAAGGAGTATAGTCATGTCGACTTATTCCGGCAGGAGTTGCTGAAACGATATTTCAAGATCTTTTTGATCTATCTCGGGCGGCAGTCGGAGGCGCTGGACGTTCAGGATCTGCAGGTGCGGAGCATGGGGCTGGTGCAGAGGTTCATGGAGTCCCTGAACACGAATTTCAAGACGATGCGGATGGTGGCGGAGTATGCGCGGGAGCTCGCGGTAACGCCGAATTATCTGAATGAGACGGTGAAGAAGTCGACGGGTTATCCGGCGAGTCATCATATCCGGCAGCGGATCGCGCTGGAGGCCAAACGGCAGGCGGCTTATTCGGATGTGTGTATGAAAGAGATCGCGTATTATCTCGGGTTTTCCGATTCGGCGCATTTTAGTAAGTTCTTTAAGAATACGACGGGGATGAATTTTTCCGAGTTCAAGAAGGAAAAGTTTTCCGTGGCGATGGCGAGTTAGGTGAGGCCAGCTTGTGAAAAATATAGTTGACAAAGTCAACTATATGCCGTAAGTTTGGGAAATGAAACAAAAACTCATTCCCGAGATCCGGGCATTCAACCGGTGGTACACCGAGTTGATCGGGTTGCTGGATCAGCATTTGCTGGACAGCGCCTGGTCGCTGGCGGAGGCGCGGTTGATCTATGAGATCCATGCGGGGCAGCCGATCCAGGCCTCACAGCTGATCGGCAGATTGCAAATAGACAAGGGCTACCTGAGCCGGCTGCTGAGGAAACTGGAAAAAGAAAAGGTGATCACAAAAAGAAAGTCGCCCGGCGATGCCCGGGCTTTTTTGCTTTCGTTGACGGAGCGGGGGATGCGGGAGTTTGCGGCGCTGAACAGCGCTTCAGACGAGCAGATCGGGCGGATGTTGCGCCCGCTGACCGAGGCCCATCGGGGAGAGTTGGTGGAGCACATGCGGGCGGTGATGGAATTGTTGAACGCAAAAACCCACGGTCATGAATAAGGAAAAAGAAAGACCCGGGGGAAGCGTAACGATCCGGACGATGCTGCTACCGGGTGATCTGGGTTATGTGGCCTATCTGCATGGCAAGGTTTATACGGCCGAGAATGATTTTGGATTGGGGTTCGAGGGGTATGTGCTGAAGGGGTTGAGCGAGTTTGCGCTAGGGTATGATCCGGGGAAGGACCGGGTCTGGGTTTGTGAGGATGGAGGCCGGATAGTAGGATTTCTGTTGGGATTGAAGCGGTCGGCCGGTGTGGCCCAGTTGCGGTATTTTATTTTGTTGCCGGAATACCGGGGGATTGGGTTGGGGAAGAGGTTGATGGTGCTTTTTATGGAATGGTTACGCGAGGTTGGATATGGGAAAGCTTATCTCTGGACCACGCATGAGCAGGAGACGGCGGCGGCGCTTTATTTGCGGCATGGGTTCCGGCTATCCGAGGAAAAGGAGACCACTGGATTTGGGAAGGTGTTGGTGGAAAGACGATATGACTGGCCGGGGGAACAGACCGGCGCGTCAGAGAATGCTGCCCACCTTCAGGGCGCATAGGGCCATTTCGCCCGTCGGGCGGCGGACGAGGACCTTTACTTTCGGGCCCATGGTCCGAAGCAGGTTCTGATACACCTGGATATTTTGTTGTTTATCGCCGTTTATTTCGAGGATGGTATCGCCTTCCTTCAGTCCGGCTCTTTCGGCCGGGGAGTCTTCCATGACATCCGTGACCATTACTTTCCCATCGATGAGGGCGATGGAGACCCCGTTATAGCTATAGTCGAAGGGTTGGTGGTAGTAGTTATTGGGCAGGATATAGATCTCCGAATGGGAGTAATTGAGGATGAGGTTGAAGCGCCGGAGCAGGTCGTTGCCGATGAGGCCTCCCAGCTGCGGGTAGCTGGTTACGTCATAGGCGTCGTCGAAGATATACGTTGGGATCTGCCGGAACTGGAAGGGCCCGAGAGAGAAGGTCCGGAGGGTGGTGAGTTGCATATCGGCCTTGCCGCCGAGGCCGGCGGCCTGGGTGCGCACCGGTTTTTTTCGTTTTGGGCTGAAGATGGCGCTGTCGGCGGTGAAGTTGGAGGAGAAGAGGAGGCAGAGACCGGCGCCGGTGTCGAAATAGAAGCGGCCTTTGACCACTCGGGCGTCATTGAGGTGGCCTTCGAGCATTGGCAGGCCATAGAGGCGGGGGCGGAGCAGGAAGCCGCCGGCCGGATAGCGGACCGGACCTTTTGTATAGATGTCCATGCGCTCGTTGTCGTAGTCGATGCGGACGAGGTAGCGGGAGAAAAAGCTATAGCCAATGATGCCATCGATCTTTTCCCCGTAGATACTGCTCAGAATATCATAGTCGACGACGTGCAGGGTGAGGCTGTCGACGGTATAGCCGCCGACGGTAAGCCGGCAACTGTCGAGGAGGCGTTGGGGGCAGGTTCCGGCGATGCCCTTGATGAGGAAGGCGGACTGCCGCGGCCGGAGTCCCAGTCTGACCGCGGTGGCCGAATCCAGTGAAGCGCCGCCGCAGCCGGTATCGAAGATAAAGTTGAGGGAGTCGGGAAAGGAGTCAAGCCGGACCCTGGCGACGATGATCCCGCCGTTAAGGATGTTGAACCGGAGGCTGGCTAGGTATCGGTCGGCCGGCAGAAAATCGTTATCCTGGGCGGTAGCGGGCCGCAGGGAGGATACGCCGATGAGGGCAAGCAAAAGGAGTAATCGTAGGCGTAGCATAAATGTGTTAAATTGCTCATATAAAGTTGGGCAAGTCACCGGTTAAAACCGAATCATAAGCCATTCATCTTGGTACAAGTTGGTACAGGCGGTGGGGAACTTGGCCAAGCATCCTAATTTTACGTTATGCCAACCGATGAAAGCCTGATCCGACAGGTAATAAAGCTATATGAGGAAAAAACCGGCTGGGGAGACAGCGCGGAATGGAGTAACCAGGACTTTTTGCAGCTCAGTGACCTTATCCGGGACAGGACGGGGGTGACGCTGAGTCACGTGACCTTAAAGCGGGTGTGGGGGAAGGTGAAGTATGAGAGCTTGCCCAATACGCATACGTTGAACACGCTGGTCCAGTTTCTCGGCTATGACAGTTGGCGGGAATTTAGTGTAAAACAGGGGGCGGTGGCCGCGACAATGCCGGAGCCGGAACCGGAGCCTCAACGGGTGAAGGAGCCGGAGGTACACCGGCCGCGGAGGTGGAAGAAGTTTGTGTGGTTTGTGGCGCCGCTGGTGGTCGTTTTGGTCGTGTTGCTTTTTCTGAAGGGGCAGCAGCCGCCGCCACAGCCGAGGGACTATAGTTTCAGCAGCAAAAAGACGGTCAGTGTCGGATTGCCCAATTCGGTGATCTTCGACTATGACGCGACCCGGAGCCCCGACGATTCGGTGGTGATCCAACAAAGCTGGGATACGACCCGGCGGGTGAAGGTCCCCCGCGGTGAACATCAATATACTTCGGTTTATTACTACCCGGACTTTTATCACGCGACGCTGCAGGTTCATGGGCAGGTCGTCAAGACCCACAACCTGCTGATCAAGACGGATGGCTGGCTGCCGTTGGTGGAACAAGACCCCATTCCCGTGTACTGCAAGCCGAAGGAGGCGATCGCCAACGGGAAGATGAGTTTGTCGGTGGAGCAGCTAAAAGCCCGGAATATCCCTTTACAGCCCTCGCCGCCCACGGTGATGTTTGCCAATGTGGGGGATTTCGGGAATATCTATTCGGATCATTTCGTTTTCGAGACGCGGCTGAAGAACGACTATGCCGAGGGTTCGGCGGTCTGTCAGCTGACGCGGGTGTACCTGCTTTGTGAGGGGACGGCCATCTGGGTGCCGCTGGTGGCGCCGGGGTGCGTATCGACCATCGATCTTTACTTTACTTACTTCTATACCAGCGGCAAGCGGGAAGATCTCTCCTCGCTGGGGGTATCCTTTAATGACTATGTGAAGCTGCGGATCGAGTCCGACAGCGGGAAGGCTAAGATCCTGGTCAACGACAAGCTGGCCTATACGGTTCCGCGGCATATCCTGCATAGTAAGATCATCGGAGTGCTCTACCGGTTCCAGGGGACCGGGTCAGTGGATTATCTTTCGCTAACGAATGGCAAAGATCAGTACCGGGATGACTTCAACGATAGATAGCGATGTGGTGGGTGCGGATGGAGGGGCGCTTCGGCATATGGCAATCGATGCATTTTGTTTCGATGAGGGTTTTATCGACGCCGGGATGTTGTGGCAGGGGGTTGTGGCAGGACTGGCAGCGTTGGGCGAAAACCGCGAGGGAAGCACGTTCCGTTTTATGGGGATTGTGACAGGTGCTGCAGACGAGGGTCGTGCTTTCCAGGTAGCAGCGGCTGGAGGCCAGTAGCTGGTATTGATTGGCGTGGACGTCCAGCGTATCCGTGTCAGGATAGCGGTCCAGGGCGGCAGAATAATAGTTCGAGAGCAGATGGCCGGGACGGAATCGGAAAAGTGAATGTTGTTCGGGATGGATCCCCGAGTGACAGACGGCGCAGACGTCGAGCCGTTGTTGGCGGTTGAGACTATCCATGGGGGTGATGAAGCGGGCCTTTTTTTCATTCGGATGGCCGGTATGCCAGGTCGCGTGCTGTGCCGCCGGGCCGTGACAGCGCTGGCAGTCAATGCCGGCAACCAGCGAGGAGCGGTCGAAGAGATCGATGTGATGAAACCCCGGGGCCTGCCCGGCCTTGTTTTTGATGAAGGAGGAATGGCATTCGAAGCAGGAGATGGAGACGGGTCGGTCCTGGTGGTACGCGGTATCGCCTTTCCAGGAAATATAGTTTTGCGCGGTGTCGGCGTGTGCGGTGTGAAGGTAATCGTTTGTAATGTCCCGGTGGCAGTTGAGGCAGGTAGCGGTTGCCGTGAAGGCCTGACCGCGGGGGTCCGGGGGTGTTGCGGGGAGGTGGACACAGCGGGACAGGAGGCCGACGGCGGCGGCCAGCACTACGGTCAGCAGGGTGAAGCGGTGGCGCAGCAAGTTAATTTCGAATTAGTTATATAAAGGTAACAATTTTATATGTATGAATAGATGCCTTATACTGCTGATGGTGATCAGCCTGTCCGCCCGGGCGCAGTCGGGGGATCATGCAGGGGATCGCGCGGGTGACCACCGGGCTGCCGACTCGGTGCAGCTGGTTGGGTTCCTGGATCATTTTCTTACCAGCTTCCGGACTTTGAACTGGGAACCTTTTTATGCTTGTTTTTCGGAAGAGGCGACGGCTTTCTTCCCGCCGTCGTCCAAATTTCCTTACCGGGCCAGTGACAAGGAACAGTTGGGCAGCATCTTCCGGCGGGTGTTCGAAGGTGCCAGGTCGCGAGGAAGCACGCTCACCATCGAGCCGAAGGATATGAAGGTGCAGCTGATGGATGGATTCGCCATCGTAACGTTCCTGTTGGAGGATCCGGGGATGCTCGGCCGCAGGACGCTGGTGTGTATAAAGACCGGCGAGGGATGGAAGATCTTGCATCTACATGCCTCAGGAATAGCGCAATAGAGAATATTTTAATCAAATGATTAAAATATTTGTTTAAATCAGAAATGTGCTCTAGCTTTGTGCCATGGCAAAGGCTAAGGCAAAGCGCGCGCCCGTGATAGAGGCGTCGACGGAGGATAAAATCAAAGAGGCCGCGAAGAAGTTGTTTACGCAGAAGGGGTTTGCGGCGACGCGGACAAGGGATATTGCCGAGGAGGCAGGGATCAATCTGGCATTGTTGAACTATTATTTCCGGAGCAAGCAAAAGCTGTTCGACCTCGTCATGATGGAGAATTTCCAGCAGTTCATCGGCGGCATCTCGGTCGCCTTTATGGATGATAAACTGACGATGGAGGATAAGATCACGAAGGTGGTGAATAGTTATATCGACTTCCTGATCGAGTTTCCCGATCTGCCGTTGTTTATCTTGAATGAATTGCGGGGGAATCCGAGCAACCTGGCGATGAAGCTGAACGAACAGATCGCCCCGGCACGGCAGCGGTTCTTTCACCAGGTGACCGAGGCCAGGAAGGAAGGGAAGACGTCCCTGGATGCGTTCCATTTCGTCGCGAACCTGGTGGGGTTGACGGTGTTTCCTTTTGTCGGGAAGCCGTTGTTACAGCGGGTGACGAATGTGAATGACGAGCAATTCCTGGCGTATATGGATGAGCGGAGGAAGTTGGTTCCGATGTGGATCTCGATGATGATGAAGATGAGCGGAGCCTGATTTTTTTTGCGGACGAATTAATCAAATGATTAAATCAAATTTATAAAAATGAAACGAGTGCTATTTTTGTCGGCGTTGCTGGCGGCGGGGCTGCTCGGGCTGGGTCAGCAACAGGCAGGGCCGGCTCAGGGGCGGTTGACGCTCGAGGACTGCCACCGTCTGGGCGAGGCCAATTACCCGCTGACGCGGCAGCGGGCGCTGATCGAAAAGACGAGGGATTATACCGTCGCCAACCTGGCGAAGGGGGTTTATCCGCAATTGTCGGTCAGCGGATCGGCGACTTATCAATCGGATGTGACGAAGATCAGTCTGCCGCCGATAGCGGGGAATAACCTCAATATTCCCACGGTTTCGAAGGATCAGTATAAGCTGTATGGCGAGGTGTCGCAGACACTGACGGATTTCGGGATCAACAAACAGCGCCGCGTGGTGAGCCGGAATGATGCTGCCTTGCAGGAGGCGAATCTTTCGTCTGATCTGTACGCGCTGAAGGACCGGATCAATCAGTTGTTCTTCGGGGCCTTGCTGATCGACGGGCAGGTGGAGCAGAACGAGCTGGCGGTGAAAGATCTTCAGGTGGGGATCGACAAGGTGCAAGCGGCGGTGAAGAACGGGACGGACTTCAACAGCAGTCTGAATAAACTGCGGGCCGAGTTGCTGACGACGGAGCAGCAGACGGTGGAGTTGCGGGCGTCGCGCGCGGCATACATGGATATGTTGGGTTTGTTTATCGATAAAGTGATCGATTCTACGACGATGTTGGTGAAGCCGGAGGAACCGGCGGGGGCCGGAGCCAATGGCGTAGCCGAAGGGGATTCGATCCGGCGCCCGGAGCTGGTGGCATATGATCTGCAGATCCAGGGCTATAAGGATCAGCTGGACCTGACGCGGAAGAACCTTTTCCCGTCGGTGAGCGCCTTCTTCCAGGGCGGCGTCGGGCAACCGAACCCTGTGAATTTTTTGTCGACCTCATTAAGCGGTTACTACCTCACCGGGCTCCGGCTGACCTGGACCATCGGAAACAGCTATACGTATAAGCGGGACCGGTTGATCAGCGCCAACAACCAGGAGATGGTGCGCAACCAGCGCAATACTTTTCTTTTCAATACGAAACAAACCTTGCACCAGGAGAGCGCCGATATCCACAAGTACCGGGAGCTGATCAAAAATGACAATACCATCGTGGAGTTGCGGGAGTCCGTGGATAAGTCGTCCGCGGCGCAGCTGGAGAACGGGGTGATCAGCGCGAATGATTACCTGCTGGATGTGAATGCGGCGGCAAAGGCCCGGCAGCAGCGGGTAGTGCATGCAATCCAGCTGTTGCAGTCGCAGTATAATTATAAAACAACCATTGGAAATTGACAAAACAGAGAATATGAGAAAGTATATTTTTTTAATTCTTGGCGTATTACTGTTTGCCGCGTGTGACCGGAATAAGTTGGTGACGGATGCTTCGGGGGTGTTCGAGTCGGACGAGGTGATCGTCTCGGCCGAGCAGAACGGGAAGATCCTCTCCTTCCCTATCCAGGAGGGAGATACCGTTGCGGCGGGAAGCGTGATCGGGCAGATCGATATGTCGAATACGATACTGCAAAAGCAGCAGGTACAGGCGTCGATCGCGGCGTTGAAGATGAAAACGACGAACCCGCATCCGCAGTCGGAGCTCGTTCAGCGGCAGCTGGCCGTGACCGAGTCGCAACTCGCGCAGCAGTTGAGAGAGCGGACCCGGACGGAGAATCTGCTCAAGGCCGATGCGGCGACGCAGAAGCAGCTGGATGATATCAATGCGTCGATCGATCAGATGCAAAAGCAGGTGGCGGTTTTCCGGCAGCAGATCGCGCTGGACAATTCGAATATCGCCACCCAGAACCGGACGATCTATAGCGAGCAGGCGCCGCTGGAGAAATCCGCTGCGCAGATCCAGGACAATATCGACAAGGGACGGATCGTCAATCCTATCCATGGGACGGTGCTGACGAAGTATGCGTTGCAGGGCGAGATGACGACGATGGGGAAAGCACTCTATAAGATCGCGAACATCGACACCGTCACGCTGCGGGCGTATATTACCGGTGCACAGCTGACGCAGGTGAAGCTGGGACAGGCCGTGAAAGTCTATTCCGATCAGGGGAAGGACCAGTACAAGGAGTACCCGGGCACTGTGTTTTTTATCTCCGACAAGTCCGAGTTCACACCCAAGACGATCCAGACGCGGGATGAGCGGGCCAACCTGGTGTATGCGGTGAAGATCCGGGTTAAGAATGATGGTTTTTTGAAGCTGGGGATGTATGGAGAGGTAAAGTTTTAAGCTTTTAGGTATGATCACGCTGGAGAAAATTACGAAGACCTATAACAAGGGGAAGGTGCTTGCGGTGAAGGATATTTCCTTTTCGGTGAAGCCCGGGGAGTTGTTCGGGCTTATCGGCCCGGACGGCGCCGGCAAGACGACCTTGTTTCGCATCCTGACGACGCTGCTGCTGGCGGATTCGGGCGCAGCCACAGTGAATGGTTGTGACGTGGTGCGCGATTTCGGAAAGATCCGCAACAGTGTCGGGTATATGCCGGGACGGTTCAGTCTTTACCAGGACCTGACCATCGAGGAGAACCTGCAGTTCTTTGCAACCGTGTTCGGGACGACGATCAAGGAGAATTATCATCTCATCAAAGACATTTACCAACAAATAGAACCTTTTAAGGACCGCCGGGCAGGGAAACTATCGGGTGGCATGAAACAAAAGCTGGCATTATGTTGTGCGCTGATCCATAAGCCCGCGGTCCTTTTTTTAGACGAACCTACGACAGGAGTCGATGTGGTGTCCCGAAAGGAGTTCTGGGAGATGCTGGCGCGGCTGAAGGCCGAGGGCATTGCCATTCTCGTGTCGACGCCGTATATGGATGAGGCGAAGCTTTGTGACCGGATCGCGCTGATCCAGAAAGGGAATATTTTGTCGATCGATACGCCGGAAGGGATCGTGAAACAGTTTCCCGGGGAGTTATATGGCGTGCATGCGGGGAATACCCATTTGCTTTTAAGGGAGATGCGGGCTTACTCCGGAACGAAGAGTTGCTTTGCTTTTGGGGATGCGCTGCATGTGACGTTTGCCAATGGGGATGCGGCCGGCGCGCTGACGTTTTTGAAGGAGAAGGGATTGACCGACGTGACGATGGAGAAGATCACGCCGGGCATCGAAGATTGTTTTATTCATCTTTTAAAAGATTGAGTATGGAGACCGTGATCGAGACCGACAAACTCACCAAACGATTTGGCGCCTTTGTAGCCTGCAGTGAGCTGAGTTTTGCCGTCGGCAAGGGGGAGATCTTTGGGTTCCTGGGCGCCAACGGCGCGGGGAAGACGACGGCGATGCGGATGCTTTGCGGACTGCTGGCGCCCTCTTCCGGATCGGCGCATGTAGCCGGCTTTGATGTCTACTCCCAGACGGAGAAGATCAAGCAGCGGATCGGCTATATGAGCCAGAAGTTCTCGTTGTATGACGATCTCTCGGTGGCGGAGAATATCCGGTTCTATGGCGGCATCTATGGGATGAGCCGGCCGGCGATCCGGGAGAAGACTGTCCGACTGCTGGAAGAACTGGGATTGCAGCAGGAGGCCAGGACCCTGGTGCGGGAGCTCCCGCTTGGCTGGAAGCAGAAGCTGGCTTTCAGCGTGTCGATCGTGCATGATCCGCAGATCGTTTTCCTGGATGAACCGACAGGGGGTGTCGACCCCGTGACGCGGCGGCAGTTCTGGGACCTGATCTATGCGGCATCGGACAAGGGGGTTACGGTGTTCGTGACGACGCACTATATGGATGAGGCAGAGTATTGCAATCGGGTCTCGATCATGGTCGACGGAGTGATTGCAGCGCTGGACAGCCCGGCCGCACTAAAGCAGCAATACGGGGGCGTCTCGATGGAAGATGTGTTCTATGAACTTGCCCGAAAGGCTAAAAGAAAGGGGGACTAGATGAAACAGTTATTGATCTTTATCCGCAAGGAATTCCTGCATGTCTTCCGGGACCGGAAGACGCTGTTGATGTTATTCGGCTTGCCGATCGCGCAGATCGTACTTTTCGGATTTGCACTCTCCAATGAGATCAAAGATTCGCGCATCGCGGTGGTCGATTATTCGAAGGATGCTGTGACGCAGCAGCTGATCACGAAGATCGGCAACAGTCCTTATTTTAATATCCAGCGGACGCTGGCGAGCGGGGACATGATCCATGCGGCGTTCAGGAAGGGAAATATCAAGATGGCGGTCATCTTCCCCGAGCATTTTGGGGATGACCTGATCCATACCGGGAAGGCAACGATCCAGGTGATCGCCGATGCGTCGGACCCCAACCAGGCGACGACGATCACCAACTATCTCAATTCCATTATCCTGGACTACAATGCCTCGCTGGCGGCGACGGCGCAGCAGCCGATGACGATCACGCCCGCGCTGCAGATGCTTTATAATCCCGAGTTGCGGGGGGCGCCGAATTTTGTCCCCGGGGTGATGGCGCTGGTGCTGATGCTGGTCTGTACGATGATGACCTCGGTGGCGATCGTCCGGGAGAAGGAACTGGGGACGATGGAGATCCTGCTGGTCTCGCCGTTCAAACCGCTGTATATCATTATTTCGAAACTTGCGCCGAATCTCCTGATCTCGGTGGTGAATCTAATAATAATTTTAGTCTTGAGCGACGTGTTTTTGGACCTGCCCGTAAAGGGGAGCCTGCTGTTGCTGATGGCAGGAAGTGTGTTGTTCATCCTGACCTGTCTTTCGATCGGGTTGTTGCTTTCCATCAATGCGCAGACACAGCAGGCGGCCATGATGGGTTCGCTGATGGGGATGATGTTGCCGACGATGCTGCTGACGGGTTTTCTCTTCCCGATAGAGAATATGCCGCTGGCCTTGCAGGTGCTGTCGAACCTGGTGCCTTCGCGCTGGTATTTTATCATCATCAAGCAGGTGATGCTGAAGGGACTGGGCATTACGGCCATCTGGAAGGAGCTGCTGATCCTGACGGGGATGTGTGCGTTTCTTTTTACGGTAAGTCTTAGAAAATTTAAAATCAGATTGCAATGAAGACGCTGGTGTTCCTGCTGGAGAAAGAGTTCAGGCAGTTGCTGCGGAGTAAGCAGCTGCTGGGGATGTTGCTACTGGCCCCGTTGATCCAGCTGATCCTGCTGCCGATGGCGGCGGACTATTCGGTGAAGAATATCAATATTTCGGTGGTGGATCACGACCATTCGACGACCTCGCGGCGGCTGATCGAGAAGATCGTGTCGTCGGGTTATTTCAAGCTGCGGGATTATACCTCATCGTATACGCAGGGGTTAAAGGATGTGGAGCAGGACAAGGCCGATCTGGCGTTGCAGATCCCGGTGCATTTCGAGCGGGATCTGGTGCGGGAGAATCATTCGCCTGTCTTTGTGTCGATCAATGCGATCGAAGGGACGAAGGCGAACCTGGGGGGCGCGTATCTGCAGAGTATCGTGACGGATTTCAATGAGGATGTTCGGGCGCAGTGGCAGGTGACCCAGCCGGAGACCCAGGTGAGTGTGGCGACCTCGAACTGGTACAATCCGCTTTTAAACTTCCATCTTTATATGGTGCCTGCGATCCTGGTGACGCTGGTGACCGCGATGGTGGCGATGCAGTCGGCCTTCAATATCGTGCAGGAGAAGGAGAGTGGAACGATCGAGCAGATCAATGTGACGCCGATCAAAAAGCACATTTTTATTATCGGCAAGATGGTGCCGTTCCTGGTGTTGGGGATCGTGTTGTTTACGATGGGGTTGCTGGTGGGGCGCGTGTTGTATGGGATCGTGCCGCTGGGCTCGCTTTGGGTGTTGTACGGATCGCTGGTGGTCTATCTCTTCTCGATGCTGGGGCTGGGGTTGCTGGTGGCGACCTATTCGGGGACGCAGCAGCAGGCGATGTCGTTGTGCTTCTTTTTTATTAATATCTTCAACATGATGAGCGGGGTGTTTACCGCCGTCGATAGTATGCCCGGGTGGGCGCAGGCCATCGTCGCGACCTTTCCGCCAAGTCATTTTATCAAGATCATGCGGCCGGTGGTGTTAAAGGGCAGCGGGTTTGGAGATGTGCTGCCGGAAATCCTTTGGTTGGTGGCGCTGGGGTTCGTGCTCAACCTATGGGCTGTGCTGAATTACCGTAAGACCAGTTAAAGCCGACCGGCCCCTTCGGGGCCGGTCGGTAAGATCATAAAGACACGCCGCGCTTCCAGGGGATGAAGTCGTCCTGTACGTGGCGGACGGCAGCCACCTGGGTTTCGCCGCTGGCGACGCCGATGACGTATTCCAGAATTCGTTCTCCTGCTTGTTTTATCGTCTCGGTTCCTTCCACGATCGTTCCTGTATTGATGTCGATGATATCGCGCATCCGATCGAAGAGGGCGGTATTGGTGGCGATCTTGACGACGGGGGCGACGGGATTGCCGGTGGGGGTGCCGAGGCCGGTGGTGAAGAGGACGATATTGGCGCCCGATGCGACTTCCGCGGTGGTCGACTCTACGTCATTGCCGGGAGTGCAGAGCAGGTTGAGACCCGGTTGGGTTACTTTCTCGGGATAGTCGAGGACGGCCGTGACGGGCGAGGTGCCGCCTTTTTTTGCCGCGCCCGCGGATTTGATGGCGTCGGTGATAAGGCCGTCGCGGATATTGCCCGGCGAGGGGTTCATGTCGAAACCCGAGCCGACCGCCTTTGCACGGTCGTTATAGGTGCGCATCAGATGGGAGAAGCGTTCGGCCGTGGGGATGTCTACGCACCGATCGGAAAGATTCTGCTCGACGCCGCAGAGCTCGGGGAATTCCGAGAGGATGACCGAACCGCCGAGAGCCACGAGCAGGTCCGAGGTATACCCGATGGCGGGGTTTGCCGAGATACCCGAGAAGCCGTCCGAGCCGCCGCATTCGAGCCCGATGCAGAGTTTGCTGAGGGGCGCGGGTTGACGTTCCTGTTTATTGGCGAGGATGAGTCCAGCGAAGGTTTGTTTTATCGCCTCGGAGAGGAAGGCCGATTCCGTACCGACCTTTTGCTGCTCGAGGATATACATGGGCTTGGAGAATTCCGGGTTCCTTTTCTTTATCTCTTCTTCCAACATGCTGACCTGGGCGTTCTGACAGCCGAGGCTGAGGACCGTTGCGCCCGCGACATTGGGATGCGTAATATAGCCGGCGAGGAGACCGCAGAGTGCCTGGGCGTCCTGCCGGGTGCCGCCGCAGCCCCCATCGTGGTTGAGGAATTTGATGCCGTCGACGTTGGGAAAGAGACGTTGGTTGTTATTCTGTTCATAGTCGGCCTGGAGGTCGGCAGAGAGGATCTGCTCGACGTCGTTACCGGCCTTGTACAGTTCCACAAGTCTTTGCGACTGTAACTGGTAGGTGCGGTTGCGGCCATAGCCGAGATCGGTGACAAGGGCCTGCTGGAGGACGTCGAGGTTGCGGTTCTCGCAGAAGACCATCGGGATGACGACCCAGTAGTTGGCGGTGCCGACACTGCCATCCGCGCGGTGGTAGCCGTTGAAGGTGCGGCCGGCGAATTTCTTCGTGTCGGGTTTCAGCCATTCGGTGTGGCGGTCGCCGACGACAAAATCATTGGCCGCATGTTTTACGTTGGTGGTGCTGATGAGCCCGCCTTTTTTTATCGCCTGCTGCGCCTTGCCGACGAGTACTCCGTACATCGTGATGCTGTCGCCGGGGGCGAGGTCGACGGTGGCGAACTTATGTTTTGCTTTTACATTCTCCTGCATGGTGTATTCCACTCCTTCATAAGAGACCTTGGTGTCTTTCGGGAGATTGGTCAGGGCCACCAGCACGTTGTCGGCGGGATGGACTTTCAGTATCGTTGCTTGCGTACTCATAGTATTGCTTTTGAAGTTAGTTGAGCCAGGGTTGCGACAGGTCCCTTGGCGATAAGGTCGTCGAGGTAGAGGCGAACGGCGCCTTCGAAGCCATGAAGCTGGCTGAGGTCGGTTCCCCAGAGTGACTTATCTTTTAATGCAATGGTTGCGACTTCGGGGGCGGGGTATTTCTGCCACAGATCGGCGTAATATCCGGCCTTATCGTCATTGACGGGGTGCGGGGGTTGGGCGCGCATGAACAGCAGGTAGGCCGCGAAACCGAGCGCCATATGCGAGGGCGGGAAGTTATGTTTCTCGTAGTGCCGGAGCAGGACGGGGATCACGCGGCTCTTCAGCTTGGAGGTGTATTGCATCGTGATGCTCAGCCATTGGTGCTGCAGGTGCGGGTTGCGGAAGCGGTCGAGAACGCGGAGGCCGAAATCCCTGGCGTCCTGCAGGGACAGCTCATAGGGGATGGCGGGGGCGATCTCCTTCAGCATAAGGTCGGTGACGAAGGTCGCGAAGGGATGATCATCCAGGGCGTTCTTCACCGTCTCGAAGCCGGCGAGGAAGGCCAGGCCGCAGCTGAGCGTATGGGTGCCGTTCAGGAGCCGGAGTTTCAGCTCGCGATAGACCTCGATGTCGGGTTTGATGATGACGCCGGGGTCGGCTTTGTGAAAGGACAATACGCTGCGCACTTTTTCATCTCCTTCGATGGCCCAGAGGCGATAGACCTCGGAAATGGCCAGGAGTCCATCAGTATAACCCAGATCGTGCTGTAATTGTTGCAGGGTGGCCGCATCGGGTTTGCCGGGGACGATCCGGTCGACCAGGGAGCTGCACCATCGGCAGTGTTGTTCCATCCAGACGATGAAATCCGCCTCGAGCTGACCCATCTGGGCAAGTTCCTTGACGATGCCGGCGAGTTTTTTGCCGTTGTCGACGATCAGTTCGGTAGGAACGATGACCATCCCGCTTTCCGGGCTGCCTTTAAAGGCTTTCCACCGTTGGTAAAGGAAGGCCAGGAGTTTGCCGGGGAAGGAGGTGGGCGGGTTGCGACGGATATCGTCTTCTACCAGCTGGATCCCTACCTCGGTCGTATTGGAGACGATGATCTGCATTTCGGGGCTGTGGGCCAGTCGCAGAATTTCCTGCCACTGATCGCGGGCCGAGAGAACGCGGCTTATCGACGAGTGAATAATATTCTCCTCGATCTTTTTGCCATCCTCGATGCCGCGGACGCAGAGCGTATAGAGGCTGTCCTGGCGCTCGAAGGCGCCGGCATCACCGCCATCGGTGGATTTGACGACGACGATCCGGCCGTTGAAGAGGCCTTGCCGGTTGGCTTTATCGATGAAGTAGTCGGGCAGACCGCGCAGCAGGACGCCGGTGCCGAACTGGAGTACTTTTTCGGGGAGGGAGAAGATCGCGTCGGCGGGCTTTGTGACGCCCTTTGCGGTGATGTGCTTTAGGTTTTCTCTTGAGAGGTTCATTTCTTTCGTTTTATTTACGAACGGGCATTCGTTTCGCTCAGGACGCCCCGCGCGATGGTGAGGGCTTTTATCGTCAAATGATAAATAGACTCGTAGTCTTCCTTTATGAGGAGGTCTTTGCTGATGAGCTTGCTGCCGAGGCCTACCGCGCAAACACCGGCCTTGACCCAGGCGCGGATGTTCGACTCCTCGATCTCTACGCCGCCGGTGGGGATAAAGAGCTGGCCCTGGAACAGCTCTTTGATCGAGCTGACGAATTCGGGGCCGAGAATATTGGCGGGGAAGATCTTGATCACCGCGGCCTGGTTCTCCTGGGCTTTGTAGATCTCCGAAGGGGTCATGCAGCCGGGAATCCAGAGGAGGCCGGCCTTTGCGGCGACTTCCGCTACCTCGGGGTTGATGATGGGCGCCACGATGAAGTCCGCACCGGCCTTTACAAAGGCTTCCGCTTCGGCTTTTGACTTGATCGTTCCGATCCCCAGATAGAGATCGGGCGCTTCCGTTGCGAGCGTCTTTTTCAGCATGGTGAAGTTGTCGAGGGCCGCGGTTCCGCGGTTCGTGTATTCCACCGCGCGGACGCCGGCGCGATAGAGGGTCCGGATGACGTTGAGGCAGACCGACGGGCTTTCCCAATAGAAGAGAGGAAGGATGCCCTGGGTCAGGATGCTTTGTAAGATGACTTTTTTATCGTTCATAAGTTGCCATAAAGGTTTTTATCTCTTGCGGGCGCTGGTGGGTCGCGTCGCTGGGAATGAATAATTTCTGATAGGCCGCGGCTGTCGCGTATTCGAGGGTCTCCTGGGTATCATGACCCTGGCTGAGGCCATAAATGAGTCCGGCCATGAAGCAGTCGCCGCTGCCTACTTTGTCGAGGATCTTTTCGGAGGTATATTCCTTCGAATGGGAAAGTTGCTTGTTGGTATAGAGCGTCGTGAAATAACGGATGCCTTTTTCGCCGTTGTCGAAGCGGAAGGTATTTGCGACGTAGCGGACGCGCGGGAAATTCTGCATGACCTGTTCGCTCGTCAACCATGCGTGTTCGAGGTAGTCTTTCTTTGTATCGGTGGCCACGAGACTGTTGTCGACCGGGATGCCGAGCATTTTCTCGGCGGCCCAGAGATTGCCCATCACGAGGTGGCAATGTTCTACGAGGGCGGGCATGATCTCCGTGGGGGTGGCGCCGTATTGCCACAGTTTTGCGCGATAGTTGAGGTCGACGGAGATGAGGATGTTCTTTTTGGTTGCGGCTTGCAGCATCTCTTCGCAGACCGACGCCGCGTCGCGGTTGAGGGCCGGGGAGATGGCGCTGAAATGGAGCCAGCCGATCTCCTGCAGAACATGGTCCCAGTCGATAGTACCTGGTTTCAGGTTGGCGAAGGAGGAGTGAGCACGATCGTAGATGACGCCTGCATTTTTGAGATCCTTTCCCTTCGGTAGATAATAGATGCCGATGCGGTCGCCCTGGAAACGGATGCGGCTGGTGTCGATGCCTTTGTCTTCGAGATAGTTTGTGATCTCGCGGGTCATCGCGTTGTCGGGGATCGCCGTGAAATAGGCACTCGGCAGGTCCCAAAGTGCGAGGGCCGTGGCGACGTTTGCTTCCGCGCCGCCGACATAGAACGGAAGGGTATTGTCCTGCAGCCAGTCGCCGCCGGGGCAGACGCGGAGCAGGAGTTCGCCAACCGACAATATTTTCTTGTTCTTGTTCATCATTTTAGAGTTCGACCATTGCTTTTATAACGCCGTTCGCGGGATCGAGCAGGCCGGGGAATCGGGTCTTCAGATCATCGAATTTTATCCGGTGCGTGATATAGGTTGTCGGATCGATATCGCCTTTTTTCATGGCGGCGATGACGAAGTCGAAGTCTTCGCGCGTTGCGTTGCGGCTGCTCATGAGGGTGCCTTCGCGTTTGTGGAATTCCGGGTGTGAGAATTCGATGGTGCCTTTCTGGAGGCCGACGAGGACATATCGGGCGCCGTGGGCCATGTACTGGAAGGCATCGTTGATCGCTTTGCGGCTGCCGGTCGCATCGATGACGACGGTGGGCATGTCGCCGCGGGTGATCTGTTTTATTTTTTCAAGCGGGTTGCCGGCCGCGTCGACGGTGTGGAGGAGGTTCAGTCGTTCGCGGCAGAAGTCGAGGCGTGCCTCGTTGATGTCCATCGCGATGACCTCCCCGCCGGCAATGCGGGCGGATTCCATGGTGCCGAGGCCGATCGGTCCTGCGCCGATGACCAGGACAAATTCTCCCGGTCTGATGGCTGCGCGGCGGACGGCGTGGGCGCCGATGGCTAACGGTTCGATCAGCGCTAATTGATCATGAGAGAGGCCGTTGCCGTGGACGAGCGAACTGCTGGGAACACTTAGGTACTCCACCATTCCCCCATCGATATGGACGCCGCAGACCTTGATGGTGGTGCAGCAGTTGGGTTTGCCCGAGCGGCAGGCGATGCAGTGACCGCAGTTGAAATAAGGGATGATGGTGACGGCTTCGCCGGGTTGGAAGCCTGGTGCTGCGTCGAGGTCGACGAGATCGCCGGCCAACTCGTGACCGAGGATGCGGGGGTATTCGAAAAAGGGCTGGGTGCCTTCGAAGGCGTGGAGGTCGGTGCCGCAGATGCCGATGCGGCGGATCCTGATGATCGACTGGCCGGGATGGGCCAGGGGGGCGTCGGCTTCTTTGTATTCGAAGTGACCGGGGGATATGCAGACGAGAGTTTTCATTGTTTGTTCTTAGGCATTAGCTAAGGCTCTGTCCAGGTGGACATAGCCGCCGTCGACATGGATGAGCTGGCCGGTGGTATGGCTGGAGCGTTTGCTTAGAAGAAAAGCGGTCATATTCGCGATCTCTTCGGAAGTGGTCATTCGATTCTCCAGCGGGATGTTCCTGACGATCGATTTGAGACTTTCCTGGGGATTAGCCAGGGTTTGGATCCAGCGTTCGTAGAGAGGCGTCCAGCATTCGGCGACGATGATCGCGTTGACGCGGATGCCGTATTTGAGAAGTTCGACGGCCCATTCGCGGGTGAGGGCATTGCGGCCGCCGTTGGCGGCGGCGTAGGCGCTGGTGCCGCCCTGGCCGGTCTCGGCGGTCTTGCTGCCGATGTTGACGATGGCGCCTTTGGAGGCTTTTAATGCAGAGAGGGCATGTTGAGCCAGAAGATAGTAGTGCACGAGGTTCTTATGCAGGGAGGCCATGAATGCCTCGTAGTTGCCGTTCTCCAGGCTGACACCGTCGTTGACGCCCGCGTTGTTGACGAGGCCATCGATGCGGCCGAAGGTATCGAGAACCTTCTTTACCGCCTGACCCGGGGCATTTGGATCGGTGAGTTCCGCTACCGTCTGGTAGGCTTTGCCGCCGGCGGCTTCCACCGCGGCGATCGCGGCTCTGTTGTCGGCCTCGTTGCGGCCGATGATGAAGGGGATGGCGCCTTCGGCGGCCAGCACTCTTACGATGCCTTCGCCGATACCTTTTGCGCCACCGGAGACAATGATGACCTTATCCTTTAATTCTAGGTTCATAATTTATAAAATTTTATTGCGTTGCCGCCGAAGAAGGCGGCTTGTTCGGCGGTTGAAAAATTGGCGAAATAGTCCTTGACGATGTCGATCACTTGTTTATAGCTTGCCGCTACCAGGCAGACGGGCCAGTCCGAGCCATAGAGGATGCGTTGGGTGCCGAAGGCTTCCACAACGGTGTCGAGGTAGACGCGGAAGTGTTCCGGTTTCCAGTCGTACCAGTCGGCTTCCGTGACCATCCCAGAGATCTTACAATAGCAATTGGGATAGGCGCCCACCGCGCGGATCGCGTCCTTCCATTCGTCCGTGATATAGCGGTGTTTGATATGGGGTTTGGCGATATGATCGATGATGAAGGGCTGGTCGGGGAAGGCGGCCACGAATTCCTTTGTGTAGCCCAGTTGGTCGGGATAGATGAGGATGTCGTAGGTGTAGCCGTAGTTGTTCAGTTCGGCGATGCCGCGTTTGAACGAGGGTCTCAGCATCAGGGCCCGGTCTGTCTCGCCTTGCAGGACATGGCGGAAGCCCTTCAGCTTGGGATGTTTTTTAGAACGTTGCAGCTGTTCGGCGATATCGGTGGCGCGCAGATCGACCCAGCCGACGACGCCTTTGATGAAGTCGTGTTTTTCGGCGTGGGTAAGGAGGTATTCGTTCTCTTCCGGGGACTGATCGGCCTGGACGGCAATGCAGCCGTCGACACCGTTCTCCTGCAGGACGGGTTGGAGATCGGCCGGCAGGAAATCGCGCTGGATGCCTTTCATTTCGTCCGTGATCCAGCCATCCCGGATGGGATCGAACTTCCAGAAATGCTGGTGCGCATCGATGATCGGAGTCTTAGCTTGCGACATATGCTTTTACATTTTGCCGGGCCTGACCGAGGTGGTCGATACCCAACGTGACGATGTCACCGGGTTGCAGGTAAACATTGGGTTTCATCCCCAACCCTACCCCGGCCGGCGTTCCGGTGGAGATCACATCGCCGGGCAGCAGGGTCATGAACCGGCTGGTGTAAGCGATGAGGTGGGGGATGTTGAAGATGAAATTGGACGTATTGCCGTCCTGCATTTTCTTGCCGTTGACCTCGAGCCAGAGGCGGAGTTTGTGCGGATCGCCGACCTCGTCGGGAGTGGCGAGCCAGGGGCCCATGGGTGCGAACGTATCACAGCCCTTGCCTTTGTCCCAGGTGCCGGCGCGTTCGATCTGGAACTCCCGTTCGGAGACATCGTTGTGAAGGCAGTAGCCCGCGACGTATTGAAGCGCTTCGCTTTCCTCGACATAGGAGGCTTTTTTTCCGATGACTACGGCCAGTTCCACTTCCCAGTCGGTCTTCTTGCTGTCTCTCGGGATCATGATATCGTCGTTCGGACCGATGAGGGCCGTGGTTGATTTCATGAAGATGACCGGCTCGGGCGGAGGTGTGGCGTTTGTCTCCTTTGCATGATCGATATAGTTGAGGCCGATGCACACGATCTTCGAGGGCCGGGCGATGGGTGATCCGAGACGGGCATCTTTTGGCAGTTCGGGCAGTTGGCCCTTGTTCTTTTCGACGAATTGGACGAGACGGCGGAGGCCGCCTGTCTCGAAGAAGTTTTCGTTATAGTCTTCGCCGAACGCACTGAGATCATATTGTTTTCCGTCGAGGATGATGCCGGGCTTTTCCTTATTGAGCTGGCCGTGTCTGATGAGTAACATTGTGCTAGTTATTTAGTTTTATGAACCCGCCGTCGATGGGGTAATCGGTGCCGGTGATGAAGGACGCTTCGTCACTGGCGAGATAGAGGATCAATCCTGCAATCTCTTCCGGCACTGCCATGCGGCCGATGGGTTGGGTCTTTGATAATTTTTCAAACATCTCCTGTTCCTTCCCGGGATAGTTCTTTTTGAGGAAGCCATCCACAAAGGGCGTATGGACGCGGGCCGGGGAGATGCAGTTGCAGCGGATCTTGTCTTTCAGGTAGTCCTTTGCAACGGAGAGGGTCATGGAGTAGACCGCGCCTTTGGTCATGGAGTACGCAAAGCGATCGGGAATACCTACGGTCGCTGCGATCGAGCACATATTGATGATCGCGCCGCCGCCATTGTTCCTGAGCAGCGGGATGGCGGCGCGGAGGCAGTTGTATACCCCTTTGATATTTACTTTGTAGAGGCGATCCATATCGGCCTCTTCCGTGGATTCCGCGTTGCCGATGTGGGAGACGCCGGCGCTGTTGACGAGGATGTCGAGTTTTGGAAGAGTAGCGAAGATCGCGTTTGTCTGCTGCTGATCGGAGAGGTCGGCGATGAGGGCTTTTGCATTGCCGCTGATCTCATTGACCGTAGAGTTTGCCTGTTCTTCATTGATATCCGCGACATAGACCGTGGCGCCTTGTTTTGCGAGGAGGATGGCGACGGCTTTGCCGATGCCGCTGCCGGCGCCGGTTACTACTGCGTGTTTTCCTTCGAGATTAAACATTCTATTTGAGTTCAAAGATTTTGGTCATGAGCCGCCATTTTTCACCGGGGCGGCCGCCGGGTATTGCTGCCTGATATTTCCACATCAGTTGTTCCCATTTTTCGACGGCGGGGTTGGAAGCGTCTGCGGCCGATTTTTTTTCGAAGCTGAAGGCCGCGTCCGTCTCCATGATCATGAAGAGGCGGTTCTCCAGTCTGTAGATCTCCATCTGAGTGATCCCGCTGTCAAGGATGCTTGCTTTTATTTCGGGCCAGACCTCGCGGTGCCATTTTTCGTACTCTGCGATGAGGGCCGGGTCGGATTGGAGGTCGAGGGCAAGACAGTATCTCATGCGAGGGCGGGTTGGGATTTTTTTATCGGTTTGATCTTATATCCTTTTATTCCGAAGTAGAGAATGAAGAAGAAGCAGATGAGGGGCATGATATAGGCCGTTTGCATGCTGCCTGTTCTGTCGGAGATAATGCCCATCAGGACGGGGGTAAACGCGCCGCCAATGATCGCCATGACGAGGAAGGAGGAGGCCAGTTTGGTTTCTTCGCCAAGGTCTTTGATGCCGAGGGCAAAGATAGTCGGGAACATGATGGACATGAAGAAGGGGGTCAGCATCAGGGTGTAGACCGCGATGCGACCATGTGTCATCAGTGCGACGGTGAGCAGGCCGATATTGATCACTGCATAGATGGTCAGGAGGCGAGCGGGTTTTATAAATCGCATGAAGTAGGTGCCGAGGAAACGGCCGGCCATGAAGCCGATCATGGCGTAGGTCTGCAGGTGACCCGCTTCCTTTTCAGGGATGTCCGCTGCTTGTCGCGCGAACCGGATGAAGAAGCCGAGGATGCCCGCCTGTGCGCCAACGTAGAAGAATTCGCCGATAGCGGCCCAGCGAACATGCGAGAACCGCAGGATGCTGAGGGAGAATTTTGTTGTGCTATGTGCATTCTCCGTGGTTTCCGTCACTTCCGGAAGTTTTGTCCGGATGAAAAGGATCGCCAGGAGGACGAGAACGATCGCAATGATGAGGTAGGGTGGTTTGAGAGAACTTGCTTCCTGCGTGAGATAAGCGTCCAGCTGGCCGTGTGCCTTCATGGTGTCCAGTTCCGCCTGGGTATGTTCGATACCCGACAAAATAAAGTTGGTACCGACGAAGGGCGCGACGACGGCGCCGAGACCGTTGAAGGACTGGGCCAGGTTCAGTCGTTGTTCCGAGGTCTCCGGCTTCCCGAGGATCGTCGCGTAAGGGTTGGCCATCGTCTCGAGAAAGGCTGCCCCGCTGGCTGCGATGAAGATCGCCAGGAGGAAGAGGGGGAAGGTGCGGTTATCGGCAGCGGGCAGAAAGATCAGGGCTCCTGCGGCAAAGAGGAAGAGGCCGAAGATGATCCCTTTCTTGTAGCCGAACTTGTGTGAAAAGAGTCCCGCGGGGATAGCCGCAAGGAAGTAGGCGAGATAGAGGGCCAGGTCGGTCAGGGAAGATTGGGTGTCCGAAAGATGGCAGACCTTCTTAAGCTGCGGGATCAGGATCCCATTGATATTATGCAGGAAGGCCCACATAAAGAAAAGTGTGCAAATGAGGATGAATGGGAGTAAGTACTTGTTTTTTGACATGCGTTCGTTATGATTCTCAAAGAAAACATATTTCGACCGAGTATTGGCCTGTGATGTTATCCGAGTAGTAAGTTATTTTAACATTCTTTGGCAAATTTAAGCTAGTTTGATGAATATTTGTGACTTAACTGCTTGTCAGCGAAGTTCATATACTCCTGCCAGTCATAAAGCATGACATCGTGTTTGCCGTTGCGGATATGGTAGCGGATGGTTTCGCCGACCGGGTGTTCGAGGGCCGGCATTTCGGCAGTCTCGAGGCCTTTTTTACTATAGAGATGCCATACCGGGTCCGCGAGATGGGCGCTGAGGAATTCGCCTTTCGGGTCGGACCATTGGTCGCCGACCGCGCTTGCGACATAGAGCGGACGGGGAGCGATCAGCGCCAGGAGTTGATACTGATCCGTCGGCATCGTCGCGGGGTCGCTGCCGTATTGCTTGTAGTTCGCGCCAAACCACCAGTTGAATTTATCGTTGATGATCGCGATGGTTTCGCCGTAGTCGCGTTTGCCGAGCGCTGCACCGCCTTCGCCGGATTCGTTGGAGATCGCCATGGCGAATCTTTTGTCATTGGCTGCGGCCCAGAGAGCGGCTTTGCCGAGGCGGGAGTGGCCGATGACGATAAGTTTGTTCTTGTCGATTGCGGTGTTGGTGACGAGGTAGTCCGCCATGCGGCTCAGGCCCCAGGCCCAGGCGGACATGGCGCTCCAATCCCAGGGTTGGATCTTGAGTTTATCAGCGAGGCGGGTACGGATGCCCGTTTGCCAGCCGTCGGCACGGTCGGGTTCGATGTCCCAGTACCAGGCGTAGGCTACGGCATAGCCGCGTTTCAGAATTTCTTTTATGGGCCATTGGGAGGAGGTTTGGGTTTGTTCGTTGGGGGTAAAGCTATAGCCGACGAAGACCGGGACCTTGCCTTTCGCGTTTGGGGGGAGCCAGAGGACCAGGTGGAGTCGGGCGGTTGTGTCGGTGGGAGAGAAAAAGAGGGTCAGTTCTTTTTTTATCCCGATGTCCGTGGTGGTGGCGGTCGTAGCCTGGACCTTTAGCGGGATTGAGATCGCGGGGATTTGGCCGTAGACGTTTTGGGCGAAGAGTTTTTGGAGGGCGGGGCGTTGTGTTGTCTCCCAGTCTTTGGTAGTGGTGAGGGCGAAGTTCTGTTCCGCGTAGGGTGGGACCTTTGATTCGTCGAGGTTGGCCGCGGGGGGAGTGCCAATCTGATAGACTTCGCTGCCCGCGAGGAGGAAGCAGCCCAGGCCATAGTCTTCAAAGTCGGGGATCTTGTCGTAAGACACCGGTTGACCATCCTTTGGTTCCTTACCCGTACCCTGTACCCAGCCCAACATGCCGTCGGGATGGACCGATTCCGCGGCCATCGCGAGCCAGGCTTTTGCGACGATGGGGTAGTATTGTTTTTTGTCGAGGTAGCCGTTTCTGATGCCCCAGGCCAGGCCGTAGGTGAAGAGGGCGGTGCCGGTGAGTTCTTTGCCGCCGAAATGGGTCGAGTCATGAAGGCTGCAGTTCCAGTAGCCGTCCGCGCGTTGCAGCGGAATGATCGCGGCGATCATGTCTTTGTAGTCCTGCAGGTATTCCGCGCGGTGGGGGTCGTTGAGCGGGAGGATGCTGAGTACCCGGACAAGGGCTGCCAGGACCCAGCCATTGCCGCGGCTCCAGTAGCAATTCTGCCCATTGGGTTCTTTATAGGGCGGAACGAAGTCCTTATCGCGCCACCAGAGGTGTTCCTGTCGGCTGTAGAGGCCGTTCGTGCCGTGGACTGTTTTTGTGAAATGATAGAGATCGTACATCTTCCGGAAGTAGGAGGTGTCGTGGTAGAGGACGCCGAGGCGGGTAAAGACCGGCATGCACATCTGGATCGCGTCGACCCAGTGCCAGTCGTCGGCCTTGTCGCTGTGAACCATGTTGTCGATGGAGGTCTTGATCGAGTCGATGTATTTCTTTTGCGGATCGAGATTGTACAGATCGATCCAGGTCTGCCCCGCGCATTGGTCGTCCGCGTTGCGGTTCTTTGTACCGTAGCGGGGTGTCCAGCTATGTTTGTTGCCCCAGTCGACGGCGTAGTCGAGGTATTGTTTTTTGGGGTCGATGGAGTAGAGGGCCAGCAGGCCTTCGTAGTAGACCGCGCGGGTCCAGATGCTGCTGGGCCGCGCGATGTTGGTGACTATTTGCTTGCCCGGGTCGGGCCATTTGTTCATGAAGTAGGTGTTCGCAAGGCGCATCGAGTGGAGAACGTCCGATTGCGTCGGTTGGGCTGTTGCGGCTACCGCCGTAAGAAGAAGGAGACAAAGAATTTTAGAAGACATATTTATCAAGTTTTAGGGGAGTGGTTTTAATCCCTCCCATTTTACTTTCCATTTTCCATTTTTGGGGATGCCGGGGTTCGGGGTCGTGCATCCGTCGTAGCCGGCGCACATCAGGGCGATGGCTGCGAGCAGGCCGCCGTTGCCGGGTAGATAGAGTCGCAGGCGGGTGTCCTGGTAGTTGTGGCCATCGGGAAGGTACGTGTTCTTTTGCACCGGCATAAGTAGGGCGTCGATCGCTTTTTCGGGCAGGCCAAGGCGGGTGGCGGTCATCGCGACTAAGGGATAGTCCCAGCCCCAGGTGGATTCCCATTCCCAGTTGTTCCAGACCCAGTCGAAGGTTCTATGCATCCGCGCCGTGTCGAGGCCTGTCGTGTAGGGCAGGAAGCCGTAAGTAGCGAGGACGACGGGGTGATCGCCGCGATAGCGGGGGTTGTTGTAGGCGTCGGTGGCGCTTTCCGTGGGATAGTAGAGGCTGTCGCTTTTTGGCAGGGGGGCGAGGTGGTCGGCGACTTGTTGGTATTCAGAGTTGGGGTAAATGCGTTGACGGATGCGCCACTGCTGGGCTGTTTGCAGCGCCCATCGCCAATACGCAAGTTCGAAGATAGGGTTGATGGTGCTGTCGGCTTTGAATCGTTCCTGGGCGGGGATGAGTTCGGGGCCGAGCGTATAGTAGCGGCTGGCGCTGTCGTACCAGGCATAGGAGGCCATGAAGGTTGCGGTGGAGTCGACGAGGGGTCCGTATTTTTTGAGGACGGCTTCTTTGTCGCTTGCGGTGCGGTAGGCTAGTTCCGCGAGATAGATAAAATGCGGTTGTTGCCAGATGAGGAAGGCACCGACAGAGGAGGGACCCTCGTGGCCACCGGGGTCGGTCATTTTTTGCCAGCGGGCTCCGTTGTAGCCCTGGCGCTTTGCGAGGGTTCTTGCGCTGTCAAGGGCGGTGAAGTACCAGTCGAGGGAGCGTTCGAGGAGTTCGGGGTGGTTCCAGAGGGCGAATTGTGCTTCGTGCCACCAGTGCATTTCGAGATGAGGGCGGCCAAACCAGCTGTTATAGGTGAGGCCGGTCTCCTGCGGTGGATTGTTGGCGGCATCCTGGATTCTTAATAAGTATTGAGATAGGATGATGCGGCGTTCGAGTTCGGGGGCGCGGGGGTCGGCGCTGCCGGCAAAGTCAATGGCGGCGGCGGTTGTCCAGTATTGTTGCCAGTCCCGGGTGGCGGAGGTTTGGGTTTCGCTGTAAGGTTTAGGTTGGGTGTCGGGTTTGCCTGATGAGAATGTTGCGGTGAGACAAAAGGAGTCGGTTGGGTTTGGTGTGAGGAGGAAGTAGTGGGGTTGTTTTTGGGTCAGGGTTGCGGCGGTATGGGTTGTTTGAAGGTAGTAGGTCGTTGTGTCGAGTTGATGTTTGATCGTTACGTTTTCGGGAGTGGAGTTTATGATTGTGGATGTGTGGGCTTCGGGTTGGGTCCAGTTATCGCCGTTGTCGGCGAAGGTGTTGGTGGGGTATGGGAAGCGGAGGCGGATCTGGAGGCGATGTTGTTGGAGAAGGGGCGAAACTATTTTTGTGGAGATCGCGTCGGTGTTCGGATCGGCGATGGTGGAGAGGTCGACGGGTGTCCCTTCGAGGGTGAAATGACTTTTTATTTCGCCGGTGTATAAGAGAAGTTCCTGGTGGATGTCTCTGAGGTCCGTTGTCTGGGCGAAAGAGCCATCCTGTTTCTTTAGTTCGAGGCCGATGTTGCCGAGCTGGAGGCGATGGGGGTTTTCGCGGAAGTAGTCGACGGCTTTGTTCTTGAGCTGGACGCTATAGGTTCGTTCGCGGCCGTGGATGTTATACGACTTGAGCGTTTCGGCGAACTTGTAATTATTTGTATTTGGGAAGCTGTGCCAGCCCCATTCGGACTCGGTGCCGAGGGGGATACCATTGTTGTAAGCTTCGGGGAAGGATTGGAGACCTGTGATGTCGACGGTGAAGGCAAAGTGGCCGTTGCCGACGGAGAGGGAGCCGAGTGTATCGGCTTTTGTGTTGATGGGGTTGTGGCGGGAGATCAGAGCATGTCGATCGATGCCGCTATCAGTGATGTTGCGGTTGGCAGGTCTTGGTTTTAGTTCGTCAGGGCTGCTTTGCGAATGCGCCGACCAGACAAAGCGGCTGGGGGTTGTAAAAAGAGCGGTGATGGTGCTGTCGGCGATCGTCGTTTGTGGGTGGAATAGCGGAGACGTCATATAGTTGATAAGACTATAATAGAGTTGGCGGGCGGCGGGGCGGCTTTCCGGAAGATCGGGACCGAGGTCGGCGCTGCTGAGCAGGAGGCTCCCCTTCCCTACCCTTGCCTCGAGGATGAGAGCCAGATGGCGATTGAGAAACCAGGTGTCGATAGGTTGTACCAGTGGGCGGAAGCTTTTTGGGAAGTCTTCGAGATGCATGACCTGGGCCTTGTCGAGGATGTCCCACCATTGGAAATCACTGTGATTGCCGGTAGGAAAATTTTTGAAGGCGGAGTTTTTGCTGTCGAGTACAATACCAAGGGTATGGGGCGGTCGCATCTTGAACCAGGAAGTATTCCAGAAGACGGGCGTGAAATGCATGATGACCTCTTTTCCCTTGACGATCTTGCCTGCGGCATTTAGGAAGACTTTGCCGCCTTGCGCGAGGATGTTCCGGGCGCTGTCGTTCCATTCGGTGCAATAGTAGATGGCAGGGTTGGATGCACTGGGTAGTTGTTGCGGGTAGACCCAGGTGTCCCAATCGTTGGTATAAGCCGTGTTACGGAGAGAGATCGAGAGTTTGAGGTGGGTGGCTTGGGGGATATTATGAAGTGGGATCGAGATTGCGCCAACGGTGGTGAGGCCACCGGTGGGGATCGTTCGCGGCTCGAAGCTGCCCTTGGCAAGTAGCGAGTTGTCGTCGGTGCGGAGGGTCCAGTCGACGACGGCATTGGTGAGCGATTTGGGACCGTAGTGATAGATCTCGACAGGCGCGTTGAGGGTATCGGTGTTGTGATAGACGAATTTTGGCAACAACGCGAGCGGGACGGTTGAATTGCAGAACTGTGACCAGGCCATTGCGGTGATGTACCCTTTCTCGCGCCAGAGGGCATTCAGGACACCCACGAGTGCAGTACCCTGCCCCGAGTAATCAGTGAGGCAGAGGAGTTGGAATCCGGCGGAGCCTTTTGTCCTCAGTGATTTTTCGATCTCCGCCTTGTAGCAGAGGGCCTGAAGTTTTCCGGATGCCATGAGGAAGCGGTGGGCTTCGTCGCTCATACCTTGTTGTTGGAGGTCGTCGCGGAAGATCTCGAAATTTTTGGCTTTATAGACGCCGGTGTATTGGGAGGTCTCGGCCAGATCGGGGTAAGCACACCATTGCCCCAGCTCATGAGTGATGTAGGGGACGGGGAATTTGTCGACTATCGATTCATAGTTGGTGTTGCCATCAGGAAGAGTTGTGTAGTTAAGACCGCGCGGACCGGATTTGACCATATAGTCATTGTCAGGGATCAGCGGCCAGTTGCTGCCGACGTCGGCCCCGGTGTAGACGCGGCGGGAGTCGGTGGCTTTCCAGTAGTCGACAAATCGTGTAAGCCATTCCGCCTGGTGGCCGCCGCGGGGTTCGTTGCCATAAGCCAGCATGCAGAAGGAGGGATGATTGCCATATGTTTTTACGATGCGGGTGAGTTCGTCCCAGAGGAATTGATCCACGGGTTTGCCGTCGCCGAGCGAGGTACCGTGGTTGGCCCAGGAAGGGCCTTCGGGTTGGAGGTAGAAGCCGACGCGGTCGGCGGCTTCGAAGGCGGCTTCGGGTGGGCAGTAGGAATGAAAGCGCATGTGGTTGAGGCCGTAGCTGCGAGCTTTGCGGAAGAGTCGTTCCCAGGTAGATTCGTCCATCGGCGGGTAACCGGTGAGGGGGAATTCGCAGTTCTCGACCATCCCGCGGAGATGAATACGGCGGCCGTTGACGGTGAAATGGGTGCCGTCGACGCGGAATTCGCGCATGCCGAATTGGATGGTTTGGCTGTCGCCGTTGGCGAGTTTTACAGTCAGGTGATAGAGGGCGGGATGGAATTCATCCCAGAGAAGCGGATGGTCGCCCATTGGATAGTCGATACTTATCGAGTCAGTGGACGGAGTATAGGTATGAGGGAGGAGATGGGGGCCGGAGAGAGTAATGGGTAAGGGGTTGCCATGGATGCGGATGGTGACGCGGGCGAGTCTGCGGGTAATGTCGGGGAAGACCTGTACTTCGTCGATGTAGGTGGCCGGGCGGGCGACAAGCAGCAGCTGGCCGACGACACCATTCCAGTTGCCCTGGGTTTGGTCGGTCAGACTGTGCGAATCTGGTCCGACATTAATGGCTTTGATCCTGTTATCGATCCGGAGGGTGATCGTATGATGACCCGGGGTGAGATGATCGAGATCGAAGGTTTGGGCCGTGGAGAAGCCGTACCGTTGACCGATCGGTTTGTCGTCGATCCAGAGGCGGGTCTCGCTATGGGGGCGTTCGAGCGAAAGGACAATGTGGCTACCGGTCCAGTGTGCGGGGATGATGATCTCGCGCTGGTACCAGGCCGCCCCGACATAGTAGTTGGGCGGGGTGAGCCAGAACGGGAATTTGAGATTGCCCGGTTGCCGGTATTTGGCCATGCGGGGATCGAAGAACCAGCTGCTGTCATAGATGCTGGCGGTCCATTTGGTGTCGAGCGTGAGCGGGTCGCCCTTGCCTTGCTGCATCATCGATCCGGGGAGGTGGATCAGCTCGGGGAGCTTTTTTGAATACCATGCACCGGCTTCGCCGGTATCCTGCGGATCCATGCGGAAGCGCCAGGTACCGGCGAGATCGAGGGTGTCGGCGCCGGGTCTGGATGGAGGGGAGGCCGTGCAGCGGGCGGCGATACAGAGGAGGATGAGTGCTATCGTCGGGATGAGCCGCATCAGGGTTTGAGATATTTTGTGAGCGAAAGGCCTTTGAGCTGGCGCAGCCCGGAAATGACTGCTTCGGCATTGAGTTTGGCGCCGGCTTCATTGGTGTGGGTGTGATCGCCGGGAAAGAAGTCCTTTACTTTGTCAGGGCCCAGCTGATCATATTGATCGGCGATGATCCCGTTGAGATCGATAAAATACGCGCCGGTAGTTGCCGCGGTTTGTTGGGCCCAGGCACCGTAATCGACGGAGGCGCGGAGGACCTTGCCGTCCTTGAACATATTACGGGGGATGGGGCTGCAGATGATGGCGGTTGCGCCCCTGGCCTTTGCATCCGCAACGTATTTGCGCATATACCAGCCATAGGTGTGAACCGTCTCGTTCTTTTTCATGATCGGGTTGTAGATGTTACTCGAGTCTTCGCCGGTACCTTTTATCGTTCCGCGGGCACGGGCGGTATCGTCGAGCGGGGCGCCGTCGTTGTGCCCGAACTGCATGATGACATAGTCACCGGGTTTTAGCTGGGACAGGACCTGATCCCAATGGCCTTCCGTGATAAAGGTCCGGCTGCTGCGGCCCCCAAGGGCATGGTTACGGACGGCGCACCGTGTCGTGTCGAAGTATTGGTCAATAAAACTGCCCCAACCCCATAAATTACCATCACCCTTGCCTTTACCATTTTTGACGGTGGAGTCACCGATGATGTAGAGGGTGGGACGTTGGTCGGGGACGAGGGCGAAGCAGCCGAGGAGGAGGAGAAGGTATTTGTACATGGCGGATGGAATTATAAGTTAACGTTTGTCGAATGCTCGGCGGTCAGTTGCGAGCCGTCGATTGTGGTGATGGTCAGTTTTTGCGTCTGCCAGTCTTTTGCGAAGTTGATCGCGCCGGCGGTTCTCGCGTTGATCGTGGTGTTGTCGATGCGGACATTGGTGATGAGCGACTGACCGAGTCCCGTAGCTATGATCGCCGTTTTGGCGCTCCCGACCGTGATGTTCGAGATCTCGATGTCTTTGAAGTACGGGGTTCCTTTTTCCGCGGGTTCCACTTTATGGAGCATCGTCTTCCAGTGGGCGGGGATGGAGTCCGGGCTGTAACCGGCGGGAAGTTTCGAATAGCTGTAGGCCGGGTTCCAGTTCATGGTGAAGAGGATCGCGTTGCCGACGCTGTCCATGTGGATGTTGCGGATGTGGATGTCTTCGACGGTTCCGCCGCGAGTTGTAGCCGATTTAATATGAAAGCCGTTGCCGGTTCCCTTTGCCGTGAGGTCGGTGGCGAGGACATGACGGATGCCGCCCGAGGTTTCGCTGCCGATCGTCAGCAGTCCCCCACCCTTGCGGGCGGTGCAATGGCGGATGAGGACGTATTCCGTGGGTTTGTTCACCCGAAGTCCGTCCCAGTCCCGGCCGGCTTTGAGGCAGAAGTCGTCATCGTTGCAGTCGATATCGCAATTTTGGACCAGCACCCAGGACGATGAGTCGATGTCTACCCCGTCGGTGCTGGGGCCGTGGCCATTCTCGTTATTGCGGACGGTGATGCCGTCGACGGTAACGTATTTCGAGTAGAGGACCTGCACGGTCCAGAAACCGGCGTCGATGAAGGTGAGGCCTTTGATGGTGATGTCCTCTGAATTTTGCACCAGCAGGGTGCGGACGCGTTTCGCGTCGTAGTCGACGATCCAGCGGAGGCCTTTTGCGTCGTAGGTCTTGCGCATGTTCCAATATTTGTCCCAGCAGAATTTACCACGGGCGTTGACGCGGCCTTCGCCGGTGACCCCGGCTTTTTTTGTGTCGATGATATTGATAAGGGCGGCGGGCCAGCGCATTTCGATGCCGGCGATGCGGGTGTCGATCTCGGGATAGTCTTCAAAGTTTTGGCTGCCGAGGAGTTCCGCGCCTTTGGCGAGGTTCAGGGTGACGCCTGATTTTAGGAAGAGGGAGCCGGAAAGGTATTTGCCGGGACCGAGGATGACGGTGCCGCCGCCTTTTGCGGCTGCGGAGTCGATGGTTGCCTGGATGGCTTTTGTGCAGAGGGTGGCGCCGGTGTTGTCGGCGTTTGTGACGGTGATATTAGTTTTGTTATTGGGTGGAGTGCGGGCACCAACCTTGGTGATCCAATTCTGGGCGTGGAGGGCGATCGGAAAAAAGAGGAGGAGGAAGAGATATTTCATTATTTCGTTTTTAAGGCATAGAGACGCGTCAAGGTTTTAATGGGGTCAGGGGAGTAATGGTGATCGGCCCGAGGAGACCTTCGTCGACAGGCGTCCATTTGGAGGCGTCGAAGAGCCCGTCACTGCCGCGATTGACCCGGTCATGAGCCGGGAAGTTCGTGTTATAATATTTCTTCCAGGGGATGTGTTTGCGGTCGAAGTCGATGATCTTGTTGACCATCCCGCCTGTAACGGTTATCTCCAGGGTGTTCTTTTCTTTCAGGAGATTGCCGGGGATCGTGAGCCGGAATTCCGGCCCGATGAGGGTAGCGAGATATTGACCATTGATGGAGACCTCCGCGTTCCGGACCACTTTACCGAGATCGAGGAGGTAGGCTACCGCGTTGCCGGGGTTGTCGAAGGTGGCGGTATATTTTGCCGAGCCGGCGAATGCTTTGTTTGTCCAGGGGATCAGCCGTTTGATGGTGGTATCCGCCGGAGCTTTGGGATCGCGGGTCGAGAAGCTGACATGCCATTCCCCATTAAAGGTCATGGGGCGGCCGGCAGCCTCGAAATAGGGAAACTCCGGACCACGAGGGGCAACGTTCGTCTCGACGAGGCAGGACTCACCGGGACGCAGTTGAAGGAAAACGGCGTGGTTGGAACTATGGGCCAGTCCCTTTTCGCCCGTCATAGGATCAAAGATGCCCGCAGCTGTGATCGGTGTGGAGAGCCCGACAAATCGGGCGAAGGGTGTCGTGCCGGTATTGACGATAAAATAGAGTTTGCCATTGCCAAAGTTGCGGCGTACGAAGCTGAGGCTGTCCGTGACCAGCCAGCCTTCCGGGCGAACGGGAGCCTTTGCCAGCAGGGAATCGAGGTTGGAACCGACAATGAAGGGATTGTTGACCATCAGCTGCCGGAAGTTATTCGAGCGGGGAGCCAGTCCCGGCGCGTCGACGGGCAGGCTTTTATAGACGAGGATCCTGACACCCTGCTTTGCGAGGACGAGGAGTTTCTCGAGGGTGGGAATGGGAAGGTAGTGGCAGGCCGGCAGGATGATCGTTTTGTAGGTGGCGGGGAGGGGCGATTGCAATTGCTTGTCGGAGACATAATCGAACGCGTAACCATTCGATTGGAGAAATTCCGCACACTCCTTGAAACCCGTGTTGCTGAACTCGGGGTCCATCCGGTCATAGTGTTTGAGCAGGGCGTTGCCCGAACCCGTGGCGGACCAGCTATCGTAGATGGGATAGTACAAAAGGACGTCGTTGTCCGGGGTGCCCAGCTGGAGGAAGGACTGGATATGGGCAACGTATTGGTTCAGCTGGGCGAAGTCCGGCCAGGAGGGATCGAAGGGCGTAAAGTGGACGGAGGCATAGAAGAGCCAGCCGGGGAAGTTCTCATTCATCGGCGTATAGGCCGTACCGTGATAGAAGACATGGTTGACCCCGCCGAGGAAGAAACCGTCGACGGCTTTTTTGACATCTGCGTAGGTACTGAGGAAGTGTTCGTCGAGCCAGGTGACCGTCTCCGCGGAGGCGAGGCGTTTGCCCGTGACATGGGCTGCCGAAGTGGCGAATTTATAGCGCAGGATGTCCTGGCCTTCCGTCTCGGGGATATCGCTGGCCGAATAGAGATCGAGGATATTTGCGGGTGAGCCGTGAGCCTGGTTGCGGATCTGGGCGCCTTTTGCGTGGGCCCAGTCGTGCCAGGGCCGGGTGAATTGATCGAGGAGGAGATCGGAGATGGTCTCGCGGTAATCGCAGATCACGCGGCTGTTATTATCCTTTGTGTCCCGGCCGAAGAGAGCGGGCAGGTGCTGGCGAAGATCGTAGCCGCGGAGCCGTTGGAAGGCCGCGAAGAAATCCGCTGTCCAGTTGGACTGGCCGCGGGAGTCGTCCACTTCATAGCTGTCGTTGAAGAAGCAGCGGAGGGGCGCCAGGTCGTGACCGGTGAAGGCCGCGTCAAATCGGCTGAGGTATTTGTTGAGGGCTTTTGCCGAGAAATGATCGATGACGTTGCCTTCCGCACCGGGGGCAGCGCGTTCCACCATTTTACCATGCCAGCCGAGGAAGAGGCCGTAGAGGGTCCAGTTGCTGCCTTTTGGAGCGGTCCAATGGAGGTGGCCTGCCCCATCCACTTTGTTTGTCAGGTCGACGATGGCGCCCGTAGAGGAGTAGGCCATGAGGGTTTGAAGGGGGGCGAGGTCGGGGAAGCGGACCTGGAAGAGGGCGAGAGCCTGGAGGTCGTTATTGGCGGATACGGGCTCTTTCAGCTGGTCGATGGTGGTTGGCCGGCCATCGGTGTGAACATAGGGTTCCTGGCGGAAGGTGTAGGTCATGCTATCGGGAACCTTCGTGCCGCCGGGGATCGACCAGGACTTTACGAAGAGTTCGCGGCAGGCGTACGTGGAATCGATAAGGGGACCGCCGCCGAAGGGCCAGCCCGTACCGGTAGACATGTCGAGCCCCAGGTCGAGGCGTTTGGCTTCTTTCAGGGTATGCCCGAAGAGGGTCATCCATTGGGGCGAGAGATAGGATACGAATTGGTTCTCGTAGCCTTTTACGCCGTAGATGGGGGTAAGTTCGAGGCCGCCCAGGCCGGCCCGCTGGTATTTTTCGAGGTTGGCGGTTAGGTTTTCGGGGGTTACCGCGCTGCCCATCCACCACCAGCGGGTCCAGGGTTTTGCCTGGGAAGTGATGGCAGGCCACTGGAGCTGGGCCTGGGTGATGACGGGGAAGAGCACGAGTAGTAACAGCCGGAGAGTGTACCGTCCGGGCCGAACGCAGGTCGCCAAATTCTGCATGGGTTCACTGGTTGATTATGATTTTTTACATTCCACCGCATAGACCTCCTCCCTCCCTTCAAAGTTAGCCCGGAAAATGACCCATTTATTATCCGGGGAAAAATGAACGTTTGGCTCCAGTTTGTAGAATTGGTCCTTCATATTTACCAGTCGTTCGGAAACAAAATGATCCCCATCCGGGTGGAAGAGGTAGATCCAGCGGCCATCCCTGGCGTGGGCGACCTGGCCGGCGTCCCCGCCGTCCCCGCAGAAGAGGGTCTGGTCGGAGTTAACGTTGAAATGGATGGACCATTCGTCGCGGGTCATGGCGTATTTCTTTTCTGTTCCCGTGGCTACGTCTACCGCGCCCAGGTAGAAGGTCTGGCCCTTGGGGATCTGCCAGTCGAAGAAGATGGTCTTGCCGTCAGGGCTGAAGAATTCGTGACCGGCAATCTCGTTGTCGACGGTCCGTCGGTGCATCAGCCGGGGCTCGCCAGATCTCATACGGATCGTCCAGATGCGGTCGACCTTTTGCCAGGGGCCTTCGTGGCAGAACATGAGCAGATCGGGATCGGTGGGGGAGAATTGGATGTGTCCCAGCCAGGTATTCTCGGCGTGGATTTGCTTTAGCTCCCCGGTCTTGAGGTTGATGGTAAAAAGTTTGTTGGGGAGATGGGCGTCGAAGATGCGATCGAAGAAATCGTGTTTTTCGGGGTATTTTCTCGAGATCTCCTTTTGTTCGTCGCTGGCCCAGCCGCCGGCCAGCAGGCTTTCGTCGGCGTTGAGGGTCGTGACGCTGCCTTTGAAATCGGCGGGGAAGACAAAGACCAGCCTTGTCTTGCCGTCATCGATCCCCGTGTTGTAGACGCTGTCATGGCGTTGCCAGTAGACGCTTCTGCTGTGACGGCCAACGATCTCCGCGCTGCTGCCGTTCTCGCTGACGCGATGGAGGGCGAGGGTCTTGAGATCGACCGTGTACAGGTGTTTGCCCGTGCTGTCGGTGGAGGAGAAGATCATCTTCTCCCCGAGGAAGGGGTTGTTGTGAAAATAGAAGCTGAGGTTATTGCCGTCCTTCCGGGACAGCCGCACTATTTTGTGGTGGGTGGATGGGTCGATCCACTCGTCGGGCATTGGTTTTTTCGGGCCGGTTTCTTCGAGCGGTTGCGCCGCGGTCCCCAGCTGGATGAGGAGGAAGGTGGCAAGAAGAATTGCGTTACGTTTCATGTCAGAAAATGTTTTAGATGCAGGTCCATCATTGATAGCCTGGATTCTGAGTATAAAGGCCGGGGGCCGCGAGTATTTCCGCGTTGGGTACAGGATAGATGACGAAGGCCGGGATGACGGGGCTGATGGTCGAGGATTGCGCGTCGGCGGTGATCCAGGCATTCATTGTCGACACGGCCAGGCCTTCGCGTACCAGGTCGTTCCAGCGGATGCCTTCGCCGAGGAATTCGCGGCGGCGCTCTTCCATGAGGGTCGGCAGATCGACGTTGGACGTGGTGGCGATACCGGCGCGTTTTCTTACCAGATTCACAATACTATCGACGTCGGCCTGGGTGCCCGGGGTAGCGCCGTGGAGGATACATTCGGCCTTCATCATCAGCACATCGGTATAGCGCATGACGATGAAATTGATGGGCCAGTCTCTGAGGTCTGTTCCGTGTTTGGCGACGTTGATGTATTTTTTGATCATGGGATTGGCGGTGTCGATCGTGGGTGGACTCTTCGTATCCACGGGATACTTCCATGCGATATTGAAGGTGTCCCGGACGTCGGTGGCCGCGCCCATGCTGTTTGCGTATGACGCGCGCAGGCCTTTGGAGATATCGAAAGAAGTCGAACCATAGCCGTTGCCGAAGGTCCCGGCGAGACCTGTGCCACTCCAAAAGCTGGTGTTGGTCAACTGACTGGGGTAGTCGGCGCCGTTGGTGGTGCTCATGTACTGCACATCGAAGAGCACTTCCGCATTGTTCTCATTCGTATAGGAGAAGATGTTGGGATAACTGGCGCCGAAGGTGAACTGGCCGCCTGCAATGATATCGTTGAACTGAGCGAGAGCCTGGTTCCATTCGTTGGTGCCCTGGGTAGGGCCGTCCACGCCGGTATAAACCGGACCCGAACGCGTGAGATATACGAGTCCCAGCAGCCCTTTGGCCGACCATTTGGTGGCCCGGCCGATGTCTACGCCGGTGTATTTGGCGGGCAGGCTATCAATAGCGGAGTTGAGGTCGGAAATGATCAAATTATAGACATCCGATACGGGGCTGCGTTTCACCTTGGCTACGGCGGCTGCCGACATTACATGATCGATGATGGGCACCTGGCCGTAGAGACGCACCAATTGGAAATAATAAAAGGCGCGGAGAAAGTGACACTCCGCGGCGAAGCGGGCGCGGAGATTGGGGTCGGTAACGTTCTGACCTTTTGTTTGCAGGTTATCGAGGACGCTGTTGACGTTGTAGATGCCGTTGAAGTTATTGTCCCAGGCGCTGGTGATAAACCCGACTGTGGTCAGGTTGGGTGAGAAATTGCGGATGCCCTGCCAGTCGCGGTTACCGTCCGAGGTGGCGTAGATATTGTCCGATCGCATCTCGCCCATCCAAAGCACCTGGTCGGGATAGGCGCGAAGCTGGTTGTAGGCGCCGGTGACGGCCTGCGTGAAATCGTTCGTATTGCTATAGAACTGAGCCGTGGTAATGCTCGAAGGAGGTTGCTGATTGAGCTGTTTGCTGCAGGAGATGGCCAGGAAAGAGAAGCCCAGGGCCAGGCTGGCTGCGATGCTATATCTATTTTTCATTGCTTTCATTAATTGTTGAATTTAGAATACGAAGTTCACACCCATGACCGCGGATTTGCTGAGGGGCATTGCGCCATAGTCACCGGGCAGCGGGTAGGTGCCGTTGGTGAGGTTGGTGTTCTGCGCTTCGGGATTGACGCCGCCTTTGTATTTATCCCGGCCAATCCAGTTGAACAGCGAGGCATAGACCCGGGCGCTGGAAAAAACGCCGCGTTTCATGATACTTTTCAGATTGTACCCCAGGGTTATGTTTTGGATACGGAGGAAGTCGGTGGAATAGATCCAATCCGTCGTCGTGTAGGGAATCGTATAGGCGTAGCCGATCTTTCCGCGTGGAGCGTTATAGTTTTGCCGGCTGGCGACGAAGCGGTTGCGCCAGACGCCCAGGGTGGTGCTCAGGCCATTGGCGGGGTTGTCGAGGGCGCGGGCGATATAGGACAAAATGGAGCCGCCGTGTTGTCCGTACATCTGGACGGAAAGATCGAAGGCTTTGTAGCGGAAAGTATTGGTCAGGCCCCAGGTATATTTTGGCGTGGGCTGGCCGGCGTGAACCCGATCGTTGGCATCGATGATCCCATCGCCGTTGACGTCGAGGTATTTTTCGTCGCCGGCCGTTTGCTTGGGTAATTTGGCGACCTTCGGATTGTTGATATCATCCGGCGTGAGGATGCCGATATTCTTTATGGCGAAGTATTCATACATAGGTTGGCCTTTCTGCAGGATAAACGGCGGGTAGCCTGTGCCGAATGCGTTTTGAATATTGATGAGCGTCGTTCCGCCGCCGAGATCGAGTACTTTGTTCTGGTTCCAGGCGATATTGCCATTGGCGGTCCAGGTGAAGTTCCTGTCGCGGTAGATCGTTGCGCCGATGCCCAGTTCGATGCCCCGGTTCTGCACGGCGCCGATGTTCTGCAGCTGCGAGGTCGCGCCAGCGGCTGCCAGTGTGGGGATCAGGAGCAGGAGGTTGGTATTCTTTTTCTGGTAGGCGTCGAAGATGATATTGATCCGGTTTTTCCAGATGGTAGCGTCGAAGCCGACATCATAGGTGTTCGAGGTTTCCCATTGCAGGTAGGGGTTGGGGAGGCCATTGGGTACCTGGCCGGTGACGGCGCTGGTATTGGAGCTGCCGCCAAAGCTGTAGTTTCCGTAAAGGGGAGCGGAACTGGATGTTTGTCCGCTGATGAGTGTCGGGATGGCGCCATAGTCGCCGATATTGTTATTCCCCGATCGGCCCCAAGAGGCGCGAAGTTTCATGTCGTTGATAAAATCTATCGGTTGCATAAATTTTTCCTGGGAAATGCGCCAGCCGACGGACAGCGAGGGGAAGGAGCCGTATTTGTTAGCCTTGCCAAATCGGGAGGAGCCGTCGCGGCGGTAGGAACCCGAGAGCAGGTACTTCCCCTGGTAGCTGTATTGCAGGCGACCGTAGTAGGAGAAGAGGGCGTTATTGCTTTCGGTGGTGGTGCCTGTGACCGTGACCCCGGCGGTGCTGGGTATGGCGTTGCTGAGCGTGTTGACGAGGTCGTTGGCATAGCCGCCGGCGGTCTTTATCTGGAAGGTCTCGAGATGGACATAGCTATAGGAGACGCCGGCGATGGCGTTGATGGTATGGTCTTCGTGAAAGGTCTTGACATAGTTGAGGGTATTCTCGTTGACGTAGTTCTGTTTGGTAAAGCCTGTGTAGGATCCCGAGGCATCCTTGCCGGGTGAGTTGAGGCGATCGGTAATATTACCGGCGACGTAATCTGAAATATAGCTCTTCGTGTTTTGGCTGGACTGATCGAAGTTGAATGTGCTTCGGGCGAGGAGGCCGTTGAGGATATTGTATTCACCGTACATCGTGTAGAGATTGCGTGTCGTCTTTATGCTGGCGATGACATTGTTGAGATAGGCGACGGGGCTTACGCTGGAGTTAGCCCAGCCATAGACTGCGTTCTTGCCCGCGCCGCTGTTCATGCCCGCGCTGTCTTCGACGATCGGGACCATATTGTACAGGTGCATGAGCTGGTTGTCCTTGCCTTCTGCGCTTGGCGCCTGGATGACCGAATAGGTAGGCGCAAGGTTGAAGCCCAGTTTGAATTTCTTTGCGATGGTCGCTTCGACATTTGCGCGGGCGCTATAGTTGGTATAGCCGGTGTTGATGAGGGTACCGCCCTGGTTGAGATAGTTGCCGGAGACGAAGTAGCGGACATTGTCGGTGCCGCCGCTTGCCGAGACTTCGTAGTTCTGGAAGGGAGCGGTGCGGAAGGCCGAGTCCTGCCAGTTGACGAATTCGATGCCGGGATGGCCGGGCATGGACCAGCGTGGGTCGGGCATGTAGATCGTATTATACTGGGTGGGGCTGAGACCGAGGATGGCCTGGCGTTGGGCGATGGATTGATCCGCAGTGCGGCCGGTGGTTGCGCTGTTCACCCATTTGTAGTTCTCGAGTTCGGTGGCCATATTGATCCATTCCGCCGGCTTCAGCACGTCGAGTTTGCGGGACACCTGGCTGATGCCTGCGTTGGCGTTGAGGGCGAGGCGGGGTTTGCCGATCTGGCCACGTTTGGTTGTGATCAGCACGACGCCGTTGGCTGCGCGGGAACCGTAGATGGCGCCGGCAGCAGCATCCTTCAACACCTGGATGCTTTCGATATCGTCGGGATTGAGGTTGTTCAAGGGGTTGCCGTTGGAGAAACCGCCGGCCGTATTCTGGCTGTTGATATCGAGGGGAAATCCATCGATGACATAGAGGGGTTCGGTGCCCGCGCTGATGGAGCCTGTGCCGCGGACGAGGAGGGTGAAGCCCGAGCCCGGCATGCCGGTCTGTTGTCTGACCTGCACCCCGGGCATCTGACCGATCATGGCCTGATCGATGCGGGTAATGGGCCGTTCCTGAATGCTTTTGGTGTCCATGGTAGCAACGGCGGCTGTGACGTCGTGGCGTTTTTGCGTTCCGTAGCCGATGACCACGACATCGTCCATTGATTTGTCGCCTTTGACCAGGCCGATATTGACAGGCGCGTTGGCGGGACCGACGTTCACTTCTTTATCCTGGAAGCCGATGTAGGAGATGACGATGATGGAGCCTTTGCGGGCGGCGATGGTGAACTCGCCGTTTGCGTCGGTGGTGGTGGCGACGCGTCTGCCTTTGATCATGACGCTGGCGCCGGGAATGGGTTGGCCGGCTTCATCGGTGACTTTGCCTTTTACCTGATGTGAGGGTGGTTCTATTTGATTTTGGGCCGAGAGTGTGCCGGAAAGCAGCAGGGTCAAGGCAAGAAAGAAGAGTACTAAGCAATTCTTTGCTTGGTTGAATTTCATGTTGGCAAGTATTTAATCGTATAGTATGGTTACTTAAAAGTAGCCAACCTGCAGGGGGGAACTATCCTGCTGCATCCTGCTTTTGGGCGGGAATCTACGCAAACGTTGTCGGAAATGTTAAATCGACAGTTAATTTGCGAAGGGAGATCCGGGTGTTACAAGAAGCCGAGTTCGAGCTTTGCTTCTTCGGTCATCATTTCTTTGTTCCAGGGTGGGTCGAAGGTGAGATTGACGTGGCAGTCCATGATGTCGGGGAGTGATTCGACTTTGTCTTTTACGTTTTGTACGATCTCGCCGGCGACGGGGCAGGCGGGTGCGGTGAGGGTCATCGTGATCCTGACATTGCCGTTGTCGCCGATTTTGATTTCATAGACGAGACCGAGGTCGAGGATGTTGACGGGGATCTCGGGATCGAAGACGGTGCGAAGTTGGGCTTCGATCTGATCGCGGAGGGGTTGCGATGCAGCGTCGGTTGTCTGTGTGTTGGTGCTTTCGCTCATGACTTGATCGTTTTAGCCTGATAGGCCACGGCGTACAACTTTATTTGTTTCAACATCGATAAGAGGCCGTTGGAGCGGGTCGGTGAGAGATGGCTGCTCAGGCCGATGGTGTCGATGAAGGTAATGTTGGCGTCGATAATTTCTTTTGGGGTATGACCGGAGAGTACTTTTACAAGCAGACTGATCAGCCCCTTTGTGATGACCGCATCGCTGTCGGCGGTGAAGATTAGTTTGCCGTCGGTGAGATCGACGTGAAGCCAGACGCGGGATTGGCAGCCTTTTATGAGGTTTTCTTCCTTTTTGTACTGGGGGTCGATAAGGGGCAGTTCTTTGCCGAGCTGGATGATGTATTCATATTTGTCGTCCCAGTTGGCCAGAAATTCGAAGTCGGCTATAATTTCATTTTGTTCTTCTTGTATCGTCATGCCAGGAGCTTCGCCGCTTTTTTGATGCCGGCGGCAAGGCGGTCGATATCCGTGCGGTTGTTGTAGATGGCCAAAGAAGCGCGGACAGTGCCGGGGATGCAGTAGCGATCCATGACCGGCTGGGCGCAGTGGTGACCGGTGCGGACAGCGATCCCTTGTTTGTCGAGGATCTCGCCGAGGTCGAAGGGATGGATCTCTCCGACCAGAAAGGAGATGACTCCCGCACGGTGAGCAGCATCCGCCTTGCCGACGAGCCGGAAGCCGTCGATGCTTTGAAGCGTATCGAGGGCGTAGGTCATCAGGTTTAGTTCGGCCTGGTGAATATTGGCGAGACCTAATCTATTTACATAGTCGATAGCGGCTGCGAGGCCGATGGCGCCGGCGATGTCGGGGGTGCCGGCTTCGAACTTATAAGGCAGGTCGTTGTAAGTCGTCTTTTCGAAGCTGACGGTTTTGATCATCTCTCCCCCACCCTGGTAGGGCGGCAACTGGTTCAGCCATTCTTCCTTGCCATAAAGAATTCCGAAGCCGGTCGGCCCATAGAGCTTGTGACTGGAGAAGGCGAGGAAGTCGGCGTCGAGGTCCTGCACGTCGACGGGAAGATGTTGGACGGCCTGTGCGGCGTCTATCAGCACGGGGATACCGTGGCGATGAGCGGCGGCGATGATCTCGCGGACGGGGTTGATGCCGCCCAGCGAATTGGAGACATAGTTGAAGGCTACGATCTTCACCCCTTTCAGGAGATGATCCAGCTCGTCGATAATAAGGTTGCCGTCTTCGTCGACGGGAATGACCTTCAGCGTGGCGCCCTTCTCTTCCGCGATGAGTTGCCAGGGAACGATATTGCTATGGTGTTCGACGGCGGAGACGAGGATCTGATCGCCGGGTTGAAGGAATTTCTTTCCAAAGACCGCCGCAACGAGGTTGATGGCCTCGGAGGTACCCCGCGTAAAGATGATCTCGTGGGTATGGCGGGCGTTGATGAATTCCGCGACGGTCTGCCGGGCGCCTTCATAGGCGTCGGTTGCGCGTTGGCTCAGAAAGTGGACACCGCGATGGACGTTGCTGTTGATGGTATGATAGTAATCATCCATTGCAGCAAGGACCTGGTCGGGCTTCTGGGTCGTGGCTGCGTTGTCGAGGTAGACCAGGGGATGGTCATAGACCGTCCGGTGCAGGATGGGAAAATCCTGCCTGATCGATTCGATATCGAGCACTACCGGTTCCTGTATCGTAAGACTATCCTGCATGATTGACAGGGATGTGTTGACTGATCTGCTGATTGATATGCGCCGTTACGGAGGCGTGTTTTATCTTTTCGGTGACGTCGAAGGCAAATGCGTTGATGAGCAGGGCTTTTGCAGTGGCCTCGCCGATGCCGCGGGCGCGGAGATAGAAGAGGGCTTCCTCGCTGAACTGGCCTACGGTGGAGCCGTGGCTGCATTTTACGTCGTCGGCGAAGATCTCGAGTTCCGGTTTGGAATCGATGGTCGCTTTTTTACTGATGACGAGATTATTGTTCTGCTGGAAGGCATTTGTCTTCTGCGCATCACGGTGCACATAGACCTTACCGTTGAAGACGCCGGTGGACTGCTCGAGCAGCACGCCCTTGTAGAGCTCGTTGCTATAGCAATGCGGTTTCTGGTGATCGACCAGCGTGTGGTTGTCGACCAGTTGCTCGCCGGCTGCGAGATAAAGGCCATAGAGATGGGTCTCGGTATGGTCTTCTTCGAGGCGGGCCTGGAGGTCGTTGCGGACGAGGTCGGCGCCGGGCAGGGTGAAGGTGTAGTTGTTATAGAGACTTTGCTTCTTCTGGTGAATGGCTGTTTGTTGGACCAGCCGGGCGCCGGCGGAAGCGGTCTGCAGGTTGACGTGATCGAGTTTTGCGTCGGGACTGAGGAAGATCTCGGTGAGTCCGTTGACCCAGATCTTTTCTTCGCCGCCGGAGGAGAGTGTAGTCTCGATGATGGAGAATTCTGCGTTGCGATCGACCACGTACACATGGCGGGGCTGCACCAGCAGATTGTGCTCGCTGGTGTACAGGTGGACGATGTGCAGGGGTTTATCGATTGCGGCATTGGCGCTTACCTGGATGAAGAGGCCGTCGGTATAAAGGGCGGCGTTCAGGGCGGCGAAGTGCTGATTGCCCCAGCTTTCGCGGGAAAAGAAGCTGGCCAGCCCGGGGTTCTGCAGGGCGTCTTTTACGCGGTGGATGGCGATGCCTTTTGGCAGCGCACCGCCGGTGATCTCACCATTCCAGCTGCCGTTGACGAGGACCAGGCGATAGGCCTCGAGATCAGGGATCGTCGCCTTTGCCAAAAGAGCTTTGGGAGCAGCGACGGCCGGAGCTTCGAGTGCATACTCATCTTTCAGAAAACGGGTAATATTGGTGTATTTCCAATCTTCGTGTTTGATGGTGGGGAAGCCCAGCAGTTGAAATTTATGAAAGGCCGACTGGCGCGCGAGTTCGGGCGCTTCGGTGGCCGACAATTTATTATATTTCTCGACTATCCGGCCGTAGAGCGGGATCGTCTGTTCTTGTAGAGAGTTCATTGTTTACGTATAATGATGGCCCTTCGGCCGGTAAGCCTGCGGCTTACAGGGTACTTGCTTCTTTTTCACGGGCCTCTTCCTTGAGCCAGTCGTAGCCTTTCTCTTCCAGTTCCAGCGCCAGTTCTTTCGTACCGGACCTGACGATCCGGCCGTTGTAGAGAACGTGGACGAAGTCGGGAACGATATATTCGAGCAGCCGCTGATAGTGCGTGATGATGACAAAGGCGTTCTTCTCGGAGCGCAGTTTGTTGACGCCCTGGGAAACGATCCGAAGGGCATCGATGTCGAGGCCGGAATCCGTTTCGTCGAGGATCGAGAGCGAAGGCTCGAGCATCGCCAGCTGGAAGATCTCGTTGCGCTTCTTCTCGCCGCCGGAGAAGCCTTCGTTGAGGCTGCGATTGACCAGCTGTGCGTCGAATTCGACGAGCTTCTGTTTTTCGCGGGAGAGTCTCAGGAATTCCTTGGCGTCGAGCGGGGGAAGTCCTTTGTATTGTCTTATTTCGCCCAGCGCCGTTTTCAGGAAGTTGATATTGGAAACTCCGGGGATCTCGATGGGATATTGAAACGCGAGGAAAACACCTTCCCGTGCGCGGACCTCGGGAGCCATGTCCAGCAGGTTCTTGCCTTCGAACAATACTTCGCCCTCGGTGACCATGTAGTTCTCCCGGCCGGCGAGAACAGAGGCGAGAGAGCTTTTACCCGATCCGTTGGGTCCCATGATCGCGTGCACTTCACCGGCATTGACTGTCAGATCGATGCCTTTGAGAATCTTCTTATCTTCTACTTCGGCGTGTAAATTTCTAATGATGAGCATGTATCTTACTTGTGTCTTTGTGTTTGTTTAGCCTACGCTTCCTTCGAGCGTGATAGATAATAACTTTTGCGCTTCGACGGCAAATTCCATTGGCAGCTGGTTGAGGACTTCCCGGGCGTAGCCGTTGATAATGAGGGCTACTGCTTTTTCCGAGTCGATGCCGCGCTGGTTGAGGTAGAAGATCTGGTCCTCGCCGATCTTGGAGGTCGTGGCCTCGTGTTCGACCGTGGCGGTATTGTTCTTCGATTCGATGTAAGGAAAGGTATGGGCGCCGCAGCGGTCGCCGATGAGCAGGGAATCACACTGGGTGAAGTTCCGTGCTTCGTCGGCTTTGGAGCCGATCTGGACGAGACCTCTATAGCTATTTTGTCCTTCGCCGGCGGAGATGCCCTTCGAGATGATCCGGCTTTTCGTGTTGCGGCCGATGTGGTGCATCTTCGTACCCGTGTCGGCGATCTGTTTGTTGCGGGTGACGGCCACGGAGTAGAACTCCCCGGTCGAGTTGTCGCCCTGCAGGATCACGCTGGGGTACTTCCAGGTGATGGCGGAGCCGGTCTCTACCTGGGTCCAGCTGATCTTGGCGTGCGTCTTACAGATGCCGCGTTTGGTGACGAAATTGTAGATTCCGCCTTTACCGTTCTTGTCGCCGGGATACCAGTTCTGGACGGTAGAATATTTTATCTCGGCGTTGTCGAGTGCAATGAGTTCGACGACGGCGGCATGCAGTTGATTTTCGTCCCGCATGGGGGCCGTGCAGCCTTCGAGGTAGCTGACGTAGCTGCCTTCGTCGGCGATGATGAGCGTGCGCTCGAACTGGCCGGTGTTTTCGGTATTGATCCGGAAGTAAGTGGACAGCTCCATGGGGCAGCGCACACCTTTCGGGATGTAAACGAATGATCCGTCACTGAATACCGCAGCATTGAGCGCGGCGAAGATGTTGTCGGAGTGCGGGACGACGGAGCCCACGTATTTCCTGACCAGATCGGGATGTTCTTGTACGGCCTCGCCAAAGCTGCAGAAGATGATCCCCAGTTCTTTTAGTTTTTCCTTGTAGGTGGTGGCGACGGAGATGCTATCGAAGACGGCATCTACGGCAACACCGGCAAGCGCCTTTTGCTCGGACAGGGGGATGCCCAGCTTTTCGAAGGTGGCCAGGAGTTCCGGATCGACTTCGTCGAGGCTGTTGTATTTCTTTTTATTGCGGGGAGCCGCATAGTAGGAGATCTTTTGGAAATCGATGGCGGGCAGGGTGAAGTTCTGCCATTCCGGAAGTTTCATTTTCCGGAAGGCCTGAAAGCCTTTGAGCCGCCATTCCAACAACCAGGCCGGTTCTTTTTTCTTCTCCGAAATATAGCGGATGGTGTCTTCGTTGAGGCCGGCGGGGAGGATGTCCATTTCGATGTCCGTCACAAAGCCGAATTCGTATTCCTTATTCGCTATATTGTCCAGTATTTCGTTGTCGTTAGCCATAGTTTCTTTTATCCTAATGTTTTCCTTTCCGCGGGCGGGGTGCAAGATACTCTATTTACACCGCAAATGACTCGCCACAGCTGCAAGTGCGGGAGGCGTTGGGGTTGTTGAAAGTGAGGCCCTTGCCGTTGAGGCCGCCGGAGTAATCCAGTTCGGTGCCATAGAGGTAGAGCAGGCTCTTCATATCCACGACGACCTTGACGCCCTTGTCTTCGAAGATCTGGTCGCCGTCTTTTTGCACGTTGTCGAAGTCGAGCTTGTATTCCAGGCCCGAGCAGCCGCCGCTTTTAACTCCAACGCGGACGAACGTGCCCGGGGTTGCCTGCTGGGAGGCCATCAGGTTGTCTATATAATCCTTTGCCGCTGTTGATACTGTGATCATTGTCGCTCCTTTTTTATGGGTTTTATATAGGATATAACAAGTTACCAACCGAAGAGTTAAGGCTTAATATTTCGAGATTGGAAATATTTGGGTACACCTCGGTTGGGGGGTAATTTCCGACAGCAAAATTCCGACAATTAGACGGTAATTCCTATCGAAAACGGGAAATCCTGCGCAGGTTTAACGGACGTCGATTCTGGGCGGATTTTGGATTGACTAGAAAATTATAGTTGAAATTTTTGACTATAAAAATATAGTCTGTAAATTTGACTATAAAATTATAGTCAAATGAAGAATGTGGTTGGGAATCCGGCGAGAGGGGATAATTTTTTCGGGAGGGACCGGGAGATCAGGAAGATTGTTACGAGCATAACGAATGACAACAACATACAGATTGCTGCGCCGCGGAGAGTGGGAAAGACTTCGATCTTGTTTTACATGCTGGATAAGATGGCAGAGGGGTACCGATATGTTTATGTTGATACTGAAAGTATTGATTCTGAGGAGGATTTTTACAAGAAAATCCTCAAAGAGATATTGAAACAACCCGGGATCGAATCGGCGGTGGGAAAATTCCTTAAAGCGGCAGGTGCGGCAGCCCGCAAAATAAAAAGTCTTAAGTTGGTTGGGGTCGGGATTGATCTGCAGGAGGCACAGGAAGGGGTATCCTACTATGAGGATCTGGCGCATTTTCTTATGGGATTCCAGCTTGAGGAGGGTCAGAAGTTGGTTTTGCTCATCGATGAGTTCCCGCAGACCATTTTAAATATACTTGCTGGGGTTGGTGGCCTGGGTGCGGCGACTCGATTTTTGCAAACCAACCGGGCGCTGCGATTGAATCCGGATATCGTCGATAAGGTGAGGTTTGTGTATACCGGGTCAGTTGGTTTGAATCATACAGTGGCGGCTATTGATTCGACCGCCTTTATCAATGATCTGAATACCATTGAGATAGAACCCTTGAATCAAGTAGAGGCTGGACAATTCCTGGGCAAATTATTGAGCTATCGTGGTTTTAAGATAAAGCCTGCTACTCAACGCCATTTGCTTGATAAGTTGGGGTGGTTGATCCCGTTTCACATTCAGTTACTAGTTCAGGAACTGCTTAAGCTGGCCGCTCCCGGCGAGATGATAGATATCCATCATGTGGATCGAGCGTTCGAGGAGATAATTGCGACGCGCAATGATAATCACTTTGTTCATTACTACAGCAGGCTAAAGGCCCAGTTTAAGGGTTCATCCTTAAAATACGTGGAGGAAATATTGAAGATAATGGCGAATGAGGGTAGTGTTACACGCGTTCGGCTGTTGGATCAAGCAGAATTGCTCGAAGTCATCGACCAATATAAGCGAATAATAGAGATTCTTGTTTACGATGGATACATCAATAATGTCGGTGACGGCGCAGCTTATCGTTTCAATTCACCCATTGTCAGAATGTGGTGGCATAAATATATTTATAGATAAGAAATATGAGCAGTTTAGTCTACAATCCGGGTCAGAAAAAAAAAGACGATCTCCTCAGCGAGTTCGTTGTTCGGCAAGATATTTACGATGAAATCATGAGAGACTTGGAAAGCTCGGATATGAACTATCCTGAGCAGCATTATCTATTAGTGGGACAGCGTGGCATGGGGAAGACAACATTGCTGCTCAGGCTGCAATACGGCATAGAGGATTCTATCATTTTAGGAGGCCGAGTGTTGCCAATTGCGTTTACAGAAGAGCAATACCAGATAAATGAACTGGCCGGTCTTTGGGAGTATGTTGCGGAATACCTGGAGGATCATTATGAATTCGACGATCTCTATGATGAGATCAGCAAGCATTCGTTTGCGCCAGATCTCGAGGAGAAGGCTTATGAATTGCTCGACAAGGAGCTTGAAAAGACGGGAAAGCATCTTGTCCTGCTAATAGACAATATCGGGGACCTTTTCCATAAGCTAGAGAAAAATGAAATTCGCCGATTGAGGGAAATATTACAGACCAGCAGCAGGATCAGGGTGATCGGAGGCTCCTCCAATTATTATCTGGATGCTGTATTGGATTATCATCAGCCATTTTATGAGTTTTTCAAGATCGTCCGGCTGGAGGGATTAGATAAAGACGAGGCGGAGCAGGTGATCCTAAAGCTTGGTGAGATAAATGGAGAGAAAGAAAAGATCGAGCGGATCGTTCGGGAAACGCCGGGTCGGATTGAAACTTTAAGAATTCTGACGGGCGGAGTACCGAGGACGATCGCAATTATGTTTGGAATTTTCCTGGACTACGAGCATGAGCATGCCTTGAAGGACCTTGAAAAGATCCTTGACGCGGTAACACCATTGTACAAGCATCGGATGGATGATCTGCCGGTGCAGCAACAGAAGATAGTGGATGCAGTGGCGCGGCACTGGGAGCCGATTACTGTTAAAGAGCTGGCTGCTAAAACGAGATTAATCAGTAAGACGCTTTCAGCGCAGTTGAATCAGTTGGAAAAAGAGCAGATCGTGGTGAAGCAGGATACGGCAAATCGGAATAAAACGTATATGATTCGGGAGAGGTTTTGGAATATTTGGTATTTGATGCGGTATGGGAGAAGGGATGATAAGGAGAAGATTGTGTGGTTGGTGAAATTTTTAGAAAGCTGGTTGAGTGTTGATGATTTAAAGATAAGGATCGAGTCGTTTGTGGAGAAAGTAAGAAAGTCGACCATTACTGATGAACAGCTCCAGCTCTTATCAAAAATCTATTCATCGATAAATAACCTGCCAGCCAGCAGCAAATTACAATTGAAGTCGATTGAGGAGAAAACGAAAGAGAAAATTTCGATCACGGATGATGAATGGTACGCTTGTGCCGTGGAAGAGTACGAGAAGAAGAATTATGTCGACAGCTTTCGGTGTCTTATGTCAATCGAAAATTTAAATTACGAACAGGCAAGTTTTCTAGTTGACTATGCCTACCCCGAAATTTTAGTTGCTCTCGCCAAAGAATTTACTCGCCTAGGGGAGCGTTTTGAGTGGAACCGGCTCACATGGGCCATAAATATTGTTCTTATAATGCATCATGCGATTATTGTGGAGGGAGATGGAGAAGTAGATTATCATAAGGCGGTTAAGTTTTTGAGAGACTTCCTTGATGTTCAGCTAGCTACAAATACAATTAGGAAAAGAACGGATACCGAATTAAGTTTGACCATTGCGGTTTCCACAAATTTCATTGGTCTACTTATCAAGGCTGGACTTCTTAATGCGGTCTTAAAAATATTGGAGGAGTCTTGTATAATGCAAAATGACAAAAAGATATTTTTTAAGGATCAATGGAAACCTCTCTATCTAGCTGTAAAATATTTCGATCAACCAGAGGAATTGATGAAACAGCCGTCAGAACTGAATACCACGGCCTTTGATTTGATTTCTTTCATAAAAGCGACATAGCAAGTTCTCGACGAGATACGATCTGTTATTTTTTAAGCACCTGCGTGATCGGTTTGCCGACGCACCCATTGGGCATCTGAATATGCAGGAGGGCGGCGACGGTGGGGGCGATATCGGTCATGTTGACCGGGTCGTTGGTATGGCCCTTGTGGATGCCCCAGCCCATGAAAATCAGCGGAATATGGGTGTCGTAAGGATTCCAGGTCCCATGGGAGGTGCCGGTCTTGCCGCGCCCTTCGAACCAGGCGGCATTGGGTATCAACTGAATAGATCCGCTGCGCTTGGAGTAATACCCATTCATGACCATGCTGCGGACAGGCTCGGCAACGGGTGATTCGCCGACATTGCTCATGTCTATGGCATAGGTGATCCCGGGCTGTTGCCTGAGCCATTCGAGGGCGGTCTTTTTTATCGCATTGAATTCGAGCTTTTTATCGCTGATCGTCTTCATGCTGAAGGTAACCTGGTAGTTCGAGATGGTATCCACCAGGTTGGGTGTCTGGAAGGTCTTGCCCAGAATGGTATTAAGGCTGTCCGTGAGGTTGGCGGGCAGGAAGTAGTCGGCGGGGATGTCGTGATTCTGGGAGAACCAGACGGCGTGAGCGGCGCCATGGTCCGCCGTCAGGAAAAGGGTATAATTGTCCTTGCCGATCTGGTCGTCGAGGTAGGAGAAGAAATTTGCCAGGTCCTGGTCGAGCCGGAGATAGGTGTCTTCCTCCTCGATGGAGTTGATGCCGAACTGGTGACCCACATAGTCGGTGGAGGCGCAATTGATGGTGAGGAAATCGGTGACCGCGCCCTGGCCGAGCTGGTAGCCTTCGATAGCGGCCTTCGCAAAATCCAGGGTCAGGGTATTGCCGAAAGGCGTGGTCCGGAACGTGGATTTGGAGACCTTGTAAGATGAGTCGAGGTTATGCGGGAAGGCCGTGGTGCTGTCCCCCTTGAATTTTCCTTCATACGGTTGGTCGTCGGTATCGCTTTCGCCGTAGGTCCCGATGGGATACAACGTCGACCATTTGTTCTTCATGTAAGCTTTCACCTGTTCTTTGTGATTGAAGCTGTCGACCCAGGCCGGGAGCCGGGTCAGGTAGTAGTTGCTGGTAATGAAGTGGCCGGTGGAGTCTTCCATCCAGTAGGCAGCAGTGGCGGTGTGGCCCGCGGGGAGGATGGCGGCCCGATCCTTCAGGGAAACGCCTACTACCTTCGACTTGAAATGATTCGAGAGCATCAGTTCATCCGTGATCGTGGAGACGAGCATGTTCCGGGGCGACATCCTACCCTCTTTGGATTCGGGAGTCTCGGCGCCGACACCCCGGACGGTACTGTCTTCGGTGCAATACATGCGCTGGCCGGTGGACTGCTCGACCCAGTCGTTACCGGCGATGCCGCTGAAAGCCGGCACCGATCCGGTGAAAATGGTGCTATGACCGACGGCGGTAAAGGCAGGGAGATAGTTGATGAGGGTATTGTCGCAGCTGTAACCCTGACTGAGCAACCGCTTAAAACCGCCTTCGCCATAGCGATTGGCATATCGATAGAGATAATCCCAACGCATCTGGTCCACTACAATACCAACCACCAGTTTCGGACGTTTAACTTCGGATGCTTTTTTCGGGTGGCAGGCAGCGAATGTAAGCAGGCCTAATGCAATGGCCAGGAGCGGTTTCCGGTTCATGGGTGAAAATTTCGGCAAAACTGCATCGTCAAATGCGTTATTTTTGCGGGAGCAGCAAGCTTAATAATTTCATAATAATATGGCAGATATCTTTGAAAAATTAGTGAAGCACAACGGCCCTATCGGCCAGCACCGGGAGCGTGCACATGGTTATTTTGCATTTCCAAAGCTGGAAGGTGAGATCGGAAGCCGGATGGTCTTTAGGGGAAAAGAGAAGATAGTTTGGAGTCTTAACAATTATCTTGGCCTTGCCAATCACCCCGAGATCCGGAAAGTAGACGCCGAGGCGGCAGCACGATATGGAATGGCGGCCCCGATGGGCGCCCGGATGATGAGCGGGAACACTGAATATCATGAGCAACTGGAAAGAGAGCTGGCGGAATTTGAAGGAAAGGAGGACGCTACGCTTTTCAATTATGGCTACCAGGGTATTATGAGCGCCATCGACGCCATTTGCGGACGTCATGACGTGATCGTTTACGATGCGGAAAGCCATGCCTGTATCATCGACGGGCTCCGGCTGCACCCGGGACACCGCTATGTATTCAAGCATAATGACGTGGAGGATTGCGAAAAACAATTGCAACGCGCCACGGCGTTGATCGAGAAACAAGGAACCGGCGGCATCCTTGTCATTTCCGAGGGTGTCTTCGGGATGGCGGGTGACCAGGGGAAACTGAAGGAAATAGCGGCGCTGAAGGACACGTATGAATTCCGGTTATTGGTAGACGATGCCCATGGATTCGGCACCCTGGGTAAGACGGGCGCCGGTGCAGGTGAAGAGCAGGGTGTTCAGGACAAGATCGATCTCTACTTCTCGACCTTTGCCAAATCGATGGCTTCTATTGGAGCGTTCATGGCCGGCGACCGCGCGATCATCGACTATATCCGGTACAACACCCGGAGCCAGATCTTTGCAAAGAGCCTGCCGATGCCTGTTACCATCGGGAATTTGAAGCGGCTGGAGATGCTGCGGACGCAGCCTGCGTTGCGGGAAAAGCTGTGGAATGTGGTCAATAAGCTGCAGAAAGGCCTGCGCGACAGCGGATTCGATATCGGCAAGACGAATTCGCCCGTCACGCCCGTCTATATGAAGGGCGACGTTCCCGAGGCAACGGCGATGGTTATGGACTTACGCGAGAACTACAATATTTTCTGTTCGATAGTAGTGTACCCGGTGATCCCGAAGGGGCATATCATTTACCGGCTCGTACCGACTTCGGTGCATACGGATGAGGATATTCAGCGTACGCTGGATGCGTTCCGCGCTACAAAGAAGAAGTTGGATGCCGGCGACTACAAGGTCGAGGCGATCCCGGATATGGCCGAGGCTTAGTAAAATCAGTATAAACGTAAACCCCACCATCAGGTGGGGTTTTTTATTTGGCGGAGAGGGCTTTTTCTTACGTTTTGGCTAAAAAAAGAGCCCCGCTTACGCGGGGCTGCACTAATCAAATACCATTAACCATTAAACCTTATCCTATGAAAAAACAAAGATAATGTGTCTGACTGAATTTGAATGGTTAGGGGTAGTGTTTTTTTGACATAAAGATGATTTAATTGATTTAAATCAACAGATTACCCTACACAAAACCCTCTAGCAGCAGGACGACCGCCGTATTTGGCTAAAACGTTATAGTAAAAGGCTTACCAGGATGCGCGAAAGTTGTGCTGGAAGGCGTCGAAACCCTGGGTCCGGAAGGTCCCTTCCCCAAAGTATTTGACCAGGGGTTCGATGTCCCGGGGTTCGAGATAGCCGGGGATGGCCTGGGGTGCTTCGCCGGGGACAATGATGATGGTGGTGGGAAATTCGAGCTGACCGTGGGCGAGGTATAACGCAAATTCGTTGACCCGGTATTGCGGGTTGTAGTTATAGGTTTTCCCTTCCCAGGTGATCGGGCTGCGGCTTTCGGCATCGAACTTTACGGTATAGAACTTGTCGTTGAGGTAGTTGGCGACCGATTTGTTGGAATAGGTTTTCTTGTCCATCTGTTTGCACCATCCGCACCAGCTGGTGTACAGGTCGATGAGGACGGGCTTTTTCTGCTGTTGCAGTTTGGTGGAGGCTTCGGCGACGCTTAGCCAGGTGATCGACGCCTGCGGCGTTACAGCCGGCTTTTTGGCGCTGGGAAGCAGGATCAGCAGGGTGGCTGCCAGGGATATGGAGAATAAGTATGTGAATTTCAAGGTTTCCTATTAATTTTACAGGTTAATAACGCACAATCCTCTATAACGTTCAGCCTATGCGCAAAATTGTCGTTGCAGTCACCGGCGCCAGCGGTTCCATCTATGCCCGGCTTCTGCTGGAGAAGCTGGCGGCGCTGCATGGCCAGTGGGAATCGGTGGCCGTAGTGATGTCGGATAATGCCAAGGAGGTGTGGCAGACGGAGCTCGGTAATACAGCCTGGTCGAGTCATGGGTTCCCTTTTTTTTCACCCCGGGATTTTATGGCGCCGTTTGCATCCGGATCGGGGAAGTATGATACAATGATCATCGTCCCTTGCAGTATGGGCACGTTGGGACGGATTGCGACCGGGGTTTCGACCGATCTGATCAGCCGCTCCGCGGATGTCATTTTAAAAGAACGACGCAAGCTGATCTGCGTGATCAGGGATACTCCTTATAACCTGGTCCATATCCGTAATATGGAAACCGTCACCCTCGCCGGGGGTATTATTTGCCCGGCGACGCCTTCCTTCTACAGTCTTCCCAAGACGATCGACGAGGTAGCGGCGACGGTGGTAGACCGCGTGCTGGACCTTGCGGGATTGGATATCTCGACGTTCCGTTGGGGGAGTTAATTTCTAAGATCAACTTCTTCGGCGCCGGGGAACTTTGCCTTGTTATAGGCCAGCTGGGCGTCCGTGATGGCAGCGTTGCCATTGAGATTCTTCGTGGTGATAGTGTATTTGTTCCCGCTCTTATCCAGCCATTTGATGCTGGTAAGGGTGTGTGAAACCTTGTCGACGTAGAGAAAGGCCTTGAAGAAGGGTTTTGTCTTGTCGGTGGGGGTCAGTTCTACTTCCTGTACGGTCTTGCCGCTGAGTTTCGACTCCCCATTCAGTTTATACAGGAAATCCTTGTCGTAAAAATTGGTGAAGATCTTGTCGGGGGTGATCGTCTGGCTGTTGGGGTCGGATTTCGTGATGGTCACTTCGTTGGAACCCTTGTCGTAGGTCCACACGTCCTTTCCGTCGCAGAAGATATCCTGGCCGCCGACGACATTGATATGATACTTATTGCCTTTGACGAAGACAGTGCCGCTTTTGGAACCCTGCAGTTTGTCTTTTGAATCAGTTACCGTAAGCGAAAAACCGCACTGGACGGCCTTGAAGGACTTCAGTTTTGCGCTGAGTCCGTCGAGTACCTTTTTTGCGTCCGGGTCATTCTTGCCGAGACTGTTGTTCTGGGCGGTTGCGAAGATGCCGAATGTGCCGAAGAGGAAGCAAAAAAAGAGCGATTTTGTATTCACGTTACGATTTTTTGGTAAAATTTAGGCGGAGGAGTATACCCCACCGCGCGGCGCAAAGATAGATGATTTAGGGGTTTAGATATTGGTCTAACTCCATTTCAGTCTTTATTAACACATCCCGCGGCTTGCTTCCCTGGCCGGGGCCGACAACTCCGGCGGCTTCAAGCTGATCCATGAGCCGGCCTGCGCGGTTGTAGCCCAGTTTCATCTTGCGCTGGATCAGGGATGTGGAGCCCAGTTGGTTGGCGACGATAAGACGGGCGGCTTCGTCGAAGAGCGGGTCGCGGTCGCCGAGGTCGAAGTCCTTTGCTTCCATTTCCTTCTCGTCGACATATTCAGGCAATTTATATGCCTCGGGATAACCGCGTTGTTTCCCGATGAACTGGGTGATCGCTTCGACTTCCGGGGTGTCGACAAAGGCGCATTGAAGCCGCGTGACCTCGCTGCCGAGGGCGATGAGCATGTCCCCTTTACCGATGAGCTGGTCGGCGCCTCCCCCATCGAGGATGGTGCGGGAGTCGATCTTGGAGGAGACCTTGAATGCTATCCGGGCCGGGAAGTTGGCCTTGATGGTACCGGTGATGATATTGACGCTGGGACGCTGGGTGGCGATGATGAGGTGGATGCCGACGGCACGCGCGAGCTGGGCGAGACGGGCGATGGGCATTTCCACTTCTTTTCCGGCAGTCATGATGAGATCGGCAAATTCATCGACGACAAGGACGATAAAGGGCAGGTACTGGTGGCCCTTTTGCGGGTTGAGCCGCCGTTTGATGAATTTCTCGTTGTATTCCTTTATGTTCCGGACGTTGGCCTCCTTGAGGAGATCGTAACGGTTGTCCATCTCGATACAGAGGGCGTTGAGGGTATGGACGACCTTTTTGGTATCGGTGATGATCGCTTCTTCTTCACCGGGGAGCTTGGCGAGGAAGTGTTTCTCGATAGTGCGGTAGATACTCAGTTCCACCTTCTTGGGGTCCACCAGGACGAGCTTCAGTTGGGAAGGATGTTTTTTGTAGAGCAGCGAGACGAGGATGGCGTTCAGGCCGACGGATTTCCCCTGACCGGTGGCGCCGGCCATGAGCAGGTGCGGCATGGTCGTCAGATCGACGATAAAGTTCTCGTTATCGATGCGTTTCCCGATGGCGATGGGCAGGCTGAAGGGGCTGTGTGTGAATTTCTCCGAGGACAACAGGGTGCGCATACTGACCACCGTTTTCTTCACGTTGGGCACTTCGATCCCGATGGTCCCCTTGCCGGGGATGGGCGCGATGATGCGGATGCCTAGGGCGGCGAGGCTAAGCGCGATATCGTCCTCCAGGTTCTTGATCCGCGAAATGCGAACGCCCGGAGCAGGCACGATCTCATAAAGGGTGACCGTCGGACCGACCGTGGCACTGATCTTGGAGATCGAGATATCGTAGTTCTTGAGGGTATTGATGATCTGGTTCTTGTTCGTTTCGAGTTCGGAGGGGTCCTGAACGATCTTTTCACTGCCGTGCTGTTCGAGGAGTTCGAGTCCGGGATATTTGTAGTCGCGGAGATCGAGGGTCGGCTCGTAGTCGGGAAGGTCGGCGGGAAGGAGCGACTCCTCGCTATCGGGGGCCGTTTCCTCAGCGGGCGGGGCGGTCTTTATTTCGAGTTCGAGGTCTCCGGCAGGCGTTTTGGCAACGGGGGGGATCGGCGGGATGATCAGCGCCGGTGCGGGTTCTTCACCGGGTTCCTCGTCGAGATCTTCTTCCGCGTCGGCGAATTCGTCTACCGGTGTGTTGTAGGTGAAGGGGATCTCATCCGACTCTTCCGGTTCTTCCCGTTCCGTAACGGTAAACTCAACGGGTTCTTCCCGTTCGACCGGCGGCGGAGCGATGGCGACGACGCCATGGTCTTCCTTGAGGACATTACCCTTATTGGCAAAGGACTCGTCGACGAATAATTTTGCGCCTTTCTTGCCCTTCTCCTTGTCCTTCTCTTTATCCTTTTCCTTTTCTTTTTCCTTAGTCACCGGCTTTTCCTCGGGGACGGCTTCAGGGACCAGGGCTTCCAGCTTCTCCTTTTTCGGGAGGGAGGGCATTTTGAACACCGGGTTGAAGCGCCAGATGAAATAGGCCAGACCGGCCACCAACAGGAGGGCGGCGGTGCCGATCCATCCGAGGAAGCCCGTGAGCCACTCGCTGATCATATCGCCGACGGCGCCACCCCAGGGGAAGCTCAGACCGTGCGTCACGAAGGCGGCCGCCACGGAGAAGAAGAGCAGTCCCGCAAGCACGTAACGGAGGTTACGGCTGATGGAAAATACCTTCCGGGCAAACAGCAGATTGACCCCAATGATAAAAAAGATGGAGCAAAAGAAATAGGAGGCCAGGCCGAACCCCTTGAAGAAGAATTCATGCGAGACCAGTGCGCCCAGGTTACCCAGCAGGTTGTTCACCTTTACGTGTGCCGAGGGCAGCAGGATGGAGGCGCCGTGTTGGAAGACCTTGTCCTGGTCTTCTCTCCACGTGAAGAGATAAGAGGTGAATGCAATGAACAGGAAAATGGAGGCCAGAAGGAAAACGGCCCCGGTGATCTTGTGGGTACGTTCGTCTCTGACGAGCTGCCCGACCTTTACCGCGCTTTCTTTATCCCGGGTCAGCTTATCGGCAGGCTTCTGGCTTTTCTTTGACTTCAGTCGGTTTGCCATGGATACGCAATATTAAAATTATTTCCTTTACCTTTAAAAAAACAGGTCGTGAATATCCTAAAAGCATGTTGGTTTTGCCTGATCCTGATCCTATTACGGCTGGACGGCGTGGCCCAGGATTCTCTGCCGCCGACGGCAGCGGATATAGCCCGGACCGGCATGCTGAACGATATCTCTCCTCAAACCGGGTACTATTTTTCGGATAACCGGAACATCCCTATCCAGCAGCTCGCTACCCTCCCCTACCGCGAGAATACCCGGAAATACCTGCATTTTGTCGCGCCTGAACTGATCAACAAAAAACCTGTGCTGCGCTTCCGGCTCGCCAATCGCAGCGATGATCCGCAGAGTGTATTCTTTTGTCCCGGGATGCTGATCGATACGATCCAGCTTTACCGGCTCACGGGTGGGCTGGTCGAGTCCCTGCCGCGGGAGGTGCCGGATGACGCCGACAGTCTCGGCTACCGGAAGATCACGCTGGCGGCCCATGACAGCGCCGTCTTCTTCGCGACGCTTTCTTTTATCAAGGCCCCCTCCAATTCCCTTTATCCGACCATCACCCGGGACACGCTTATCCACGAGGCCATCCTGATGCAGCACCGGAGCCGGACGAATATCGACACGATCACCTATCTTTTTGCCGGGGTCATGCTGATGATGATCTTTTACGCCATCAGTGAGTATATCCAGAGCAAGAAACCGGAATTCCTTTACTATGTGGGCTATTCCATCTGTATCAGCCTGCTGCTTTTCCTGAAGTCCGCGCTGCACCAGACGACCACGGCCTTCAACTTCTTTTTCGAGAGTTTTTTCGACAATATCATCTTTTCTATCGGCTACATCTGTTACATCGTGTTCCACCGGAAGTTTCTCGAGACCAGTAAGAACTACCGGGCGCTGGACCGTTACCTTTTCTGGGGATCGGTGGGCATCGGCGGGCTGACGGTATTGTATACGCTTTCCTATTTCTTTGCGGCGGATTTCCGGATCACCAACAACCTGGAAGATGCCACCAAGGTGCTTTTGCTGGTGACCTCGCTCAGTTTTATCATCAAGGGCCTTACCTATCACAACCGGCTGATGAATTATATCGTGATGGGGAATATCTCGCTGTGTCTGCTTTCGATCGTATCGCAGGTGATGATCTCGATGAATATCAAGATCGCGAGCGGGATCTCGGTGCTGAATATGGCGCTGTTCTACTATGAGCTCGGGATGACGATCGAGTTGCTCTTCTTTCTCTTTGCGCTGACATACAAGAACAAGATGGAGATCATCGTAAGCATCCAGAAAGAGGAGAAGCTGAAGCTGGAGACCGAGCGGAAGGAAATGGAGAAGCAGGTGGCGGTGTTGGCGGCGAAGCAGGACGAGCGCAACCGCATCTCGGTGGATATGCATGATGAATTGGGCTCCGGGGTCACGGCGATCCGGCTAATGAGCGAGATCGTGAAAAGCAAGATGAAGGATCAGACCCTCCCGGAAATAGATAAGATCTCCAACTCGGCCAACGAGCTGATCAATAAGATGAACACGATCATCTGGACGATGACGAGCAGCAATGATTCCGTGGAGAACCTGGTGGCGTATATCCGGAGCTATGCGGTGGAGTTCTTCGAGAGCACCAATATCGACTGTTATTTTACGATGCCGGCGTCGATCCCGCCGCGGGAGATCAGTGGGGAGAAGCGGCGGAATATCTTTCTTTCGGTGAAGGAAGCTTTGAACAATGTGCTGAAGCATTCGCAGAGTTCCGTGGTGAAGATCAATGTGCTGGTGAATGACCGGTTGATCATCGAGATCCAGGATGATGGGGTTGGGATCAATATGGAGAAGTTGCGGAAGTTTGGCAATGGGCTCAATAATATGCGCAAAAGGATGGCGTCCATCGAGGGAGGGTTCGATATTCAGAATAGCGAGGGAACGAGGACGACGTTTTTCCTACAGTTGTAAGTTTTACGGCCTTCCTACGGTCGGCCCTTGCGCACGCCGAGGTAAAGAAATACCCAGCCTGCGATAAAGAAGACGCCGCCGATGGGGGTGGCGATCCCTGCGAGGGTGCGGTGGGTGTTCTCGGCGATGGTGAGGGCGGTGAGGACGTAAAGGGAGCCGCAGAAAAGGACGATGCCCATAATGAAGCAATTGCCGGCCCAGACCATCCACCTGTTGTGGATCTTTTCCGAAAGAAAGGCGACGAACAGCAGCGCGAAGACGTGGTAGAACTGATACCGGACGCCGGTCTCGAAAATGGCGACGGTGTCGGGGCCGACCATTGTTTTGAGTTTGTGGGCGGCAAAGGCGCCAAGAGCGACCGAGAGGGCGCCGAGGACGGCTGCGACGGAGAGAAAAATACGGTTCATAGCTGTTGTTTTAACGGCTTACAATTCTTCTTTTAGCCGATCGGGTTGTTCGTTTTGCAGAAGGATGCGGATCAGCTCGTCGAGATTGGTATTCTCTTCGCTGACGGTGACGTCCGCCTGTTGGTAGTACATGCGGCGTTCGCTGAGTTTGCGGATGATATAACGCTGGAGTTCGTCCTCGGAAACTTCGGCGATGAGGGGACGGCTCAGTCTTTCGCGTTGGAGGCGCTGGCGGAGGACGTCGACGGCGGTGTTGAGCCAGACGACCTTGCCATGCTTCTTCATGAACTCGATATTATTAAAGAAGCAGGGGGTGCCGCCGCCACAGGAGAGGATAAAGCCTTCCTGCTGGTCGGTGATAGCTTCCAGGGTTTCCTTTTCCAGGAAGCGGAAGAATTCTTCGCCCTTCGTCGCGAAGATGTCCGCTACGGATTTGTTTTCCTTTTCGATGATGAGACTGTCCAGATCGTAAAAAGGCATGCCCAGCTTTGCCGCGAGGCGCCGGCCCCAGTGCGTTTTACCGGACCCCATGAACCCTATGAGAAATATTTTCATTTAAATGCGTTTAGGCCGGTGATATCCATCCCGGTGATGAGTAGATGTACATCGTGCGTGCCCTCGTAGGTGATGACGCTCTCGATGTTCATCATATGGCGCATGATCGAATATTCTCCGGTGATGCCCATGCCGCCCAGCATCTGGCGGGCGTTGCGGGCGATGTCGGCGGCTATTTCGCAGCCATTGCGTTTAGCCATCGACACCTGGGCGGGGGTAGCTTTTCCGGCAGACATGAGTGATCCTAACCGCCAGTTGAGCAGTTGAGCCTTGGTAATTTCAGTCAGCATTTCGGCCAGCTTTTTTTGCTGGAGTTGGAAGCCGCCGATAGGTCTGCCGAACTGGACCCTTTCGAGGCTATAGCGGAGGGCGGTATCATAACAGTCCATGGCTGCGCCGACGACGCCCCAGGCGATCCCGTAGCGGGCCTTTGTAAGGCAGCCGAGGGGACCTTTGAGTCCTTTGACGTTTGGCAGGAGGTTCTCTTTCGGCACTTTTACGTTGTCGAAGACCAGTTCGCCGGTGGCGGAGGCCCGGAGGCTCCATTTGCCATGCGTGGTGGGGGTTGAGAAGCCTTCCATGCCGCGTTCGAGGATGAGGCCGCGGATGGAACCTTCTTCGTCCTTTGCCCAGACGACGGCCACCTGGGAAAAGGGGGCATTGCTGATCCACATTTTGCTGCCGTTGAGGATATAATGATCGCCGGCATCCTTGATATTTGTCAACATTCCGCCGGGGTCACTGCCATGATTAGGCTCGGTAAGGCCAAAACAGCCCAGCCATTCGCCGGAGGCGAGCTTCGGGAGGTATTTCCGGCGTTGTTCTTCGCTGCCATATTCATAGATGGGGAACATGACCAGGGAGCCCTGGACAGAGGCTGTGGACCGGACGCCGCTGTCGCCCCGTTCCAATTCCTGCATCATCAGCCCGTAACTGATATAGTCAAGGCCGCCTCCGCCATATTGTTCGGGGACGGTAGGGCCGAAACAGCCCAGTTGGCCCATCTGGCCGACGATATGCTGCGGGAATTCCGCTTTTTGGGCGCAGTCCTCGATAATGGGGGAGATCTCCTTTTTGACGTAATTCCGGACCGAATCGCGCACCATTTTGTGCTCTTCTGTCAATAATTCGTCAAGTTGATAGTAGTCAGGGCTTTGGAAAATATCTATTTTTGAATTGACGGGCATGGAAGCAATTTTGCCAAAAATAACGAAAATGCCTGTTTTTTAGATTTTCGTGCAACATATGTAAAATGATCGTGTACTTATTAGTACATGTACGGTAACGCTAAAATAGCTGAATTGGAATTAACGGAACCAATACTACACGACGAGCTGGTGGAGCGATGCAAGCGAGGGGATACCCGGGCGTTTGGCGAGCTTTATCAGAAATATTCCAAGGCGATGTACAACACCAGTTTGCGCATTGTCAACCACACGGGGGATGCGGAGGACGTATTGCAGGAGGCCTTTACAGACGCCTTTCGCAGCCTGGAAGATTTCCATTATAAATCCACATTCGGCGCCTGGCTGAAACGGATCGTGATCAATAAATCCATCAACCAATTGCGCAAACGGAAGATGGACCTGATCGACATCGAGAAGACCAATATCGGACATCTGCCGGACGATGAAGGGGTAGATGAGAACGAGATAGCGTTGAAGATCGAGGATATCAAGAAGGCGGTTGCATTATTGCCGAACGGGTACAGAACCGTCCTCACCCTCTATCTTTTTGAAGGATATGACCAGGAAGAAATTGCAGAGATTCTGCTGGTTTCGCATGCGACGGTGAGAACCCAATACATGCGGGCCAAACAAAAATTGTTACAGCATTTAAAACAAGGAGTATTATGAACAGCCGGTTAGAACAATTTGTGAAGGATCACCGGGAGGAATTCGACGAAGAGGGGCCGGACCCGAAGGTCTGGGACAAGATCCTACAGGATGTAGACCCCGGGAAAAAAAAACAGTCCCCCCTGGTTAGGCTGGACTGGCGGAGATGGTCCGCCGCGGCCGCCATCGTCCTGCTGATCGCGGGAGGGGTGTGGGTGTACAGCACCCGGACGGAGAAGGTGACCCCGAATATCGCGAAGACGAACAATCTCCCCGTGCAGCGCCAGGACAGTCCCACTACCCAGGTAGCCCAGAACCCCAGCCCTGTGAAGGATAGCACCAGTGGAACCGTCAAGAAGGACGAACCTACGCTGGCCACGATCCGTCCTCAGGATAACAAGGACGACAAGAAGTCCACCGAGCTTGAAAATTCGATGGATGAGGAAATGTACCACTACGCAAAGCTTGTAGAGATTAAACATAAGCAACTGAAAACCATCGAGAAAGACGAACCGCTGCTGTACCGGCAGTTCGCTTCCGATGTCCAAAAGCTGGATAGTGTTTATCACGATCTGCAAGGCCAATTGCCCAAGAATCCCAATCGTGAACAACTACTCGAAGCGATGTTACAGAACCTGCAACTGCAGATGCAACTACTGAATCATCAGCTCGACATTATCAAACAAATCAACCACTCAAAAAAGACAGAATATGAAAAGGCATTTAAGACTACTTAATGTTGCTGCCATGCTCCTGGTCTTATCTGCTCCGGTGATGACGAAGGCCGCCAATGGCGATGAGGACGTGAGGAAGCAGAGACTGATCAACAAGCAATACAACGTAACCGCAGATGACAAATTAAGGATAGACAACTCCTTCGGGAATGTGGTGGTCGCCACCTGGGACAAGAACGAGATCACGGTCGATATCGAGATCAGCGCCCGGGCCTCTTCGGAAGAAAAGGCGCAGCAGATCATGAACCGGATCGAAGTAAAGGACGGAAAGGACGGCAACGAGATCTGGTTCAAGACGAAGGTGGGCGATATCAACAACAACAACAATAACAACCACGGGAACCGTGGCCGGGATGACAACGAACGCGGATTCTATATCGACTATATCATACACATGCCGGCAAGCAACCGGCTGGCGATCGAGAACAGCTTTGGCAAGACGGAGGTGCCTGCTTTCAAAGGGCTGGTCACGCTGACGAGCAAGTTCGGCAGCCTCAACACGGGGAAACTGGACAACGTGGACCAGATAGATGTGGAGTTCGGCAAGGCGTTTATCACGTCGGTCAACAACGGCAAGGTCATGTTCAAGTTCAACAAGGAATCGCGCATCGGGAAGGTGGACGGGACCGTGAAGATCAGCAGCGAGTTCTCGCAGAACGTACAGTTCAATGTGGCCGATGATATCACGGAATTGAACGTGACCGAATCCTATTCGGGAGTGCGGTTGGTGGTGAACAAGGATCTGTCGGCGCAGTTCGATGTGCACACGAGCTTTGGGAAGTTCCACAATGAAAGTGACTTCATTATCGTCGAGGCGAAAGCGGACGGCGATGACTGGGGGCCGAAGTTCGACAAGGACTATAGCGGGAAATCGGGTGATGGCCGGGCCAGGATCCGGATCAAGAGCAGCTTTGGATCGGTGAGGGTTTCCAATGTCGGGGCGGGTAACAACAATGATTCCGACGACGACGAGAAGGACAAGGACAAACGCAAGGACAAGCACAAAGACAAGGACAAGGATCGGGAGACCGAGAACGAGACGGAAGAGAATTAATGGCCTAATGCTTATCTTGCAAGAAACAAGATAGCATGCCAAAAGATATAGCGCAGGCGAGGGCCTATGCACAACAAAAGGACCGGGAGGATGAGCTGAAAGGCTTTCGCTCCCGGTTTTATTTTCCGAGAAATACAGCAGGCGATGAGATGATGTATTTCTGTGGTAATTCACTGGGATTGCAGCCGGTTGGTGCGGAGGCGTCGGTCCACCAGGAATTGCAGGATTGGCGGAATCTGGCGATCGGTGGTTACTGGCAGGCGCGGAATCCCTGGATGGGATATCCCGCGATGTTGCGGGCGCCGCTGGCGCGGATCGTCGGTTGTGAGGAGGACGAGGTAACGGTGATGAATGCCCTGACGGTGAATCTGCACCTGCTGTTGCTGAGCTTTTACCGGCCTACGCCCCAGCGTTGCAAGGTGCTGGTGGAGGCGAAGGCTTTTCCTTCGGATCAATATGCCGTGGAGACGCAGGTCCGGATGCAGGGGCTCGATCCGCGGGAAGCGATCGTCGAGGTGGGGCCACGGGAAGGAGAGGTGTTGATCCGGGAGGAGGATATCCTTGAGCTGATCGCCCGGGAAAAGGACTCGCTGGCGCTGGTGTTGCTGGGCGGATTGAATTATTATACCGGTCAGCTCTTCGATATGGAGCGGATCACGGCGGCGGCCCATGCCGTGGGTGCGCAAGTGGGGTTCGACCTGGCGCATGCCGTGGGGAATGTGCCGTTGCGGCTGCATGATTGGGGGGTGGATTTTGCGGTATGGTGTTCGTATAAGTACCTGAATGCCGGGCCAGGGGCGGCCGCGGGTGCGTTTGTCCATGAGCGGCATGCGCGGAATGCCTCACTGGGGCGGCTGGGTGGATGGTGGGGGAATGATGAAATGGGGCGGTTTAAGATGGACCAACAAAGTCTGCCCTCCGGGCAAACCACCTCCGGTGGTTTAAGGGGTTTTATCCCCAAGCCAACCGCGGAAGGATGGAGCATGAGTACGGCCCAGGTGATGAATATGGCCTGTCTGAAGGCCAGCCTGGTCCTTTTTGACGAAGCCGGCGTCGATCGGCTTCAGACCAAGAGCCGGGAGTTGACGGCCTATCTGGCTTCGCTGCTCGCGCCTCTGGAAGGCGAGGTCTTTCGGGTGATAACGCCCGCGGAGCCGGAGCGGCGGGGGGCGCAGTTGTCGTTGTTGTTCCGCGACCGGGATAAGGCTAAGGGCGTTCAGCAAGGACTAATGGAAAAAGGCGTGGTCACGGATTTCCGGGAGCCGGGGGTAGTGCGGGTTGCACCGGCGCCGCTGTATAACTCGTTTGAGGACGTGTATAGGTTTTCCCATATCTTAGGTGACCTATTATGAGTAGATACCTGACTTTTGCGGTGGTGCTGGCGTTGGTAAGCGCGGTGCTGCTGGGTTATTTTGCGCCGGCTGTGGCGGTGAAGATGGAGCCGCTGGGCGTGTGGTTCGTGAATGTCATCAAGTGTTTTATTCCTTTTATCATCTTTCTGACCATCACCTCGGGGATCACGGGGATGAGCAACCTGAAGAAGGTGGGCCGCATCGGTGTCAAGGCGCTGTTCTATTTTGAGCTCGTGACGACGCTGTCGCTGGCCATCGGGATCGGGATGGCCTATCTTATTCGCCCGGGGCATGTCGACAAGGCAGGATTGAAGATCCAGGATGCGACGAAGTATATCCGGCAGGGGGAGCAGGGTTTTGACTGGCTGGAGTTCTTTCGGACGAATCTGACGCTGCAGGTGCTGGTGCTCGCGATCCTGGCCGGGATCGTCTTCAGCCTGTTGCCGCGGCGGGAAAGGATCATGAGCGTGCTGGAACGGTGTACGAAGTTCATTTTCCGGGTGCTGAGATATGTGATGCTGCTGGCGCCGGTGGGCGCCTTTGGCGGGATGGCCTTTACCATCGGCAAATATGGGATTCGGACGCTGATCCCGCTGGCTAAATTAATGCTGACGGTTTATGGGACCATGATCCTTTTTGTGTTCGTGGTGCTGGGGCTGATCCTGCGGTATTTTAAATTGAATGTCTGGCAGTACCTGAAAGATATCAAAGAGGAGATCCTGATCGTGCTGGGGACGTCCTCTTCGGAGGCGGCCCTGCCTTCGCTGATGGCCAAGCTGGAGCGGATGGGTTGCAGCCAGCCTGTCGTCGGGTTGGTGGTGCCCACGGGCTATTCGTTCAATCTCGACGGCACGTCCATCTATCTTTCGATGTCGGTGATCTTCCTGGCGCAGTTATACAATGTGAGCCTGAGCCCCGGCGAGCTGCTGACGATCCTCGGCATCTTAATGGTCACCTCCAAAGGGGCGGCCGGAGTAACGGGAAGCGGATTCATCGTGCTGGCGTCGACGCTCACCGCGATCCAGAAGATCCCGGTGGAAGGGTTGGCGTTCCTGCTTGCGGTCGACAAGTTCATGAGCGAGGCGCGGGCCATTACCAATATCATCGGCAATGGCGTGGCGACGCTGGTGATCGCGAAGAGCGAGAAGGAATTTCATCCCGAGGCGGAGGCGCTTGCGGTTTAGCGGAGGCGCTTGCGGTTTAGAAGTAAAGGTTCAGAACGGTGCCTCCGCTACCGTCGCCCGCGGTCTCGTAGAACTTCATTTCTCCCAGGTTGACGACAATACCTCCTGAGCCATCGATGGAGGCCGTGCCGTTGCCATTGATGGTGATGCCGGTGCCGGAGGCAAAAGAACCAAGGTTTTCGGCGCTGCGGAGATATACCTGGCTTACACGAGTTGATTTTACCAGGTCGGACAGTTGTTGGGCGTTGAGCTGGCCCTGGGTGAGGGCATTGTCTTTCTTACACGCAAATAATAACAGGCTCGAAAAAACGAGGAGAAGGACGGTGATCCTTTTCATAAGTAAAGCTTTGTTCAAAGCTAGATAGAGCTCTGCTCAATCGCAAGGAAAACTGGTTAAAAGGCGGTTAATTCAGACACCGCTGAGGTTCAGACGCCGCTGAGGTATTGCTGCATCTCGCTTTGATAACCGGCGGCGATCTTTTGGGCCGCGGCAGCGAAGTCTTCGCCGGTGGATGCGAAGAGGATGGCGCGGCTCGCGTTGACGAGAAGTCCGACGTCTTTGTTCATGGCTTTTTTGGAGATGGCTTCGAGGCTCCCGCCCTGGGCGCCGACGCCGGGGACAAGATAAAAGTGATCGGGTGTCAACGACCGGATACGCGTGAATTCCTCCGCCTGTGTGGCGCCTATTACGTACATGAGGTTGTCGGGAGATCCCCAGCGGGCGGCGGTTGTCAGCACTTTTTCGTAGAGCAGGCCATCGCCCGCGGGTTGCAGTTCGAAGTCCTTTGCGCCGGCGTTGGAAGTGAGGCCGAGCAGGATGGTCCATTTGTCCTTGTATTCGAGAAAGGGGCGAACGCTGTCCTCGCCCATATAGGGGGCAACCGTGATCGCATCGAAGCGAAGGGTCTCGAAGAAGGCACGGGCATATTGCGCGGAGGTATTTCCGATATCGCCGCGTTTCGCATCGGCGATGGTGAAATGGGTTTTGGGGATGTAGTCCACCGTTCTTTCCATCGTCTCCCATCCCTTGACGCCATCGGCTTCATAGAAGGCGGTATTGATCTTATAGGCGACGCAATGGGCTTTTGTCGCATCGATGATCTGCCTGTTGAATTCGAAGACGGGGTCTTTGCTACCGCGCAGGTATGCCGGAATTTTGGCGGGGTCGGTGTCGAGGCCGACGCAGAGATAGGAACCTGAACTACGGATGAAGGAAGAGAGCTGCTGACGCGTCATGCGGCAAAAGTACTATAATTTCCTTTTCTGCATTTCGGCGGCGACGGCGCGGGCAGTCTCGTCCCCCTGGGAAAGCTGGTCGATCACCCGGTGGTAGCTTTGGGGGTCACGGTTCTGGCTGAGCTTGTAGGCGGCCTGGATCTCTTCGATGGCGATGCGGAATCCGACGATGCCGCGGAGATCGGCCTGGAGTTCCTTTTCGGGGATCTCGTCCATCTGCACCGGTTGCGGCTGGTGATGCTCGTACGTATCCATGAGACGGGAGAGGGCGGAGCGGAGTTCTTCGCCTTCGACGATACTGACGGTTCCGTAGATATGGACGGAGATATAGTTCCAGGTCGGCACCTTCATCTCGGTGTACCAGCGGGGAGAGATATAGGCATGGGGACCGGGGAAGATGGCGAGCACTTTTGCGCCGGGAATAAGAGTATGTTTCTGTTCGTTGCCGCGGGAGATGTGGCCCAGGAGGCCCGCTTTTCCGTCCGGATCGAGCTCGAGTTGGAGCGGGATATGGGTACCGATGGGCCGGCCATCCTGAATGGAGACCAGGATCGCGAAAGAATTCCCGCGAATGAATTCATAGATCTTCGCGGTGTCTTTTTCTTCGTAGCGGCGGGGGATGTACATGCCCCCAATTTACGGAAATTGTGTATTTTTATGGTACACCTAACTTATCATGAAACGAGCGCTAACCTTTTTTCTGATCCCAGTGCTATTGCTAAGCGCGAACGTGCTGCATGCTCAACCGGCTGCCGGTACGCAGCCGGATGAGGAGTTCAATGTTTTCCTGTTGTCCATCGCTATTGCTTTTATCTGTATCGTCGTCGGAGCTACGCTTGTCGGATCGATGGTCGTGACCCTTGCATTGCTGGCGCTTTTAGGGCTGGTGACGGCGGGCATTCTTTCCGCGGGTGTACTCGTGGGGCTTTACCGGAAGAGTTTCAGCGCGGGTTTTAAGGCGGTGATGGCGATCACCGGCTGTCTCTGTGGGGTCCTCATCGGGGAGATCGCCTTTTATTTCATTAACCGCATCTATCATCTCCATCTCAGCGGGGTCGCCGTGGTTGGGATCGGCGGGTTCTGCGGGCTGGTAGGAGGAATGTTGCTCGGGATCGTGCTGTTCATGCTGATCCGGGCGCTCCTGAACTATTGCCGGGTTAAGTTATCGTTTTGATGTTATTGAACCAGCCTCGGCTAAGCCTCGGCCCTGGCCAAAACGCTTTCAGCGTTTTGGATATTTGCGTTCAGCATCGCGATGCTACGGGCGGCGTTGCCGGCAAAATCGAGAAACGCTTTTTTTGTAATGGCGTCATCGGTCATCATGATGGGAACGCCTTTGTCGCCGCCTTCGCGGATGCTTTGGACGAGTGGGATCTGACCCAGGAAGGGCAGATCGTATTCCTCGGCGAGGCGTTTGCCGCCTTCTTTACCGAAGATATAATATTTGTGATCGGGCAATTCAGCGGGCGTAAACCAGCTCATGTTCTCCACCAGTCCGATGATCGGGACCTTTAGCTGGGCCTGCCCAAACATGGCGACGCCTTTCTTGGCGTCGGCCAATGCAACATCCTGCGGGGTCGTCACTACGATGACGCCGGTGACGGGAACCGTTTGCAAAAGGGTGAGATGGATGTCGCCGGTGCCCGGGGGCATATCGATGACGAGATAATCGAGTTCTTCCCACAACACATCGGTCACGAACTGGCGGATCGCGCTGCTGGCCATGGGTCCGCGCCAGACGACGGCATTCTTTTCATCGACGAGCAGACCGATGCTCATGAGTTTGATCCCGAATTTTTCGAGGGGGACGATGAGTCCTTTACCGTTCTGACCGCCGTCGGTCATCATGGGGCGCTGTCCCCTGACGCCAAACATGATAGGGACGCTGGGGCCATAGATATCCGCATCCATCAGGCCGACGCTGGCGCCGCCGCGGGCCAGGGCGATGGCAAAGTTGGCGGCGACGGTGCTCTTCCCTACCCCACCCTTACCGCTGACGACGGCGATGATGTTCTTTACCTTCGGCAGCAGTTCGCGCGCATCTTTCCGATGGGTGGTGGTGTTGGCCGTGAACTTGACGTTGACGGTCGCGTCTTTATTGACCAGCAATTTTATCGCGTTGATACAGGCGTTTTTTATGTGGTCTTTCATCGGGCAGGCCGGAGTGGTGAGGACCACGGTGAAGGCGACGTAGTTGCCGTCGATCTGGATGTCTTTTACCATGTTGAGGGTCACGATATCCTTTCCAAGATCGGGTTCCTGAACGTTGCTAAGGGCTTCGAGTACTTTTTCCTCCGTCATTTCGAATTATTTGTTAAAAAGGCTGATTTCAGGCAAAATTAACCACTGTCGGCCTTAATTTGTTCATCTTTGGAGCCTTTAAAAGTTTTAATTTTGAGCCGAATGAAAAAACTTGTACTATACTTTCTGCTTCTGTCCGTTTCCGTTGCCGCCCGTGCCCAATTTGACAAGCTAAAAGATTCAGTAGTACAGATTTATGGGGTCACGATGACGGCCGACAGCCTGAAGGCTATTCCGGCAGTAAGTATCGTGGTGAAGAACCGGAATCAGGGGACCTTTTCCAATGACCAGGGGGTGTTTTCGATCGTTGTGCTGAAGGGCGACGTGATCGAATTTACGAGCGTGGGTTACAAGCCGGTCGTTTATACTGTTTCGGATACTTCTAAAGGCAACCAGATTAGTCTCATACAATTGATGGTTGTGGATGCGCAATACCTGCCGGCGACGATCATCGCGGCGAGGCCGACGCGGGAGCAATTTGAGCGGGATTTTATCAATACCAAGGTTCCGGATGATGACATCGAGATCGCCCGGCAGAATAACGATGCGGCGAAGCGAAGGATCCTGGCGCGCAATCTTCCGGCCGCACCTGGTGAGGCGGCGAGCACCTATCTGCGACAAAACGCCCAGCGCTACTATTATCAAGGGCAGGCGCCGCCGCAAAATATCTTTAACCCGCTTGCCTGGGCTGACTTTATACAAGCCTGGAAGCGGGGCGATTTCCGCAACAATAATTAGATATGCAAAATATCTCCATTATCGGCTCCGGTACCATGGGCAATGGCATCGCGCATGTTTTCGCACAGAAAGGATTTACCGTCAATCTGATCGACACGTCGGCTCCGCAGCTGGAGAAGGCGCTTAAGACAATAAGCACGAACCTGGACCGGCAGATCGCGAAGGGCCTTCTGTCCGAGGAGGATAAGAAGGGCGTTCTGCAACGGATAACGACGTCCGGGACGATCCCCGAGGGGGTGGCAAAGGCGGACCTGGTGGTAGAAGCGGCCACCGAGAATGTCGAGGTCAAACTGAATATCTTCCGACAACTGGATGCCACCGCGCCCGCAGACTGTATCCTTGCCTCCAATACTTCTTCCATTTCCATTTCGAAGATCGGGGCCGTCACCAAACGGCCTGCTGCCGTGATAGGGCTTCACTTCATGAATCCCGTGCCGGTGATGAAGCTGATCGAGATCATCAACGGGTATGCGACCGATGCCGCCGTCACGAAAAAGATGGTGGAGCTGGCGGAGAAGCTGGGCAAGACGCCCTGTGTCGTCAACGATTATCCGGGTTTCATCGCCAACCGCATCCTGATGCCGATGATCAATGAGTCCATCTACAGCCTTTTTGAGGGCGTAGCAGGCGTCAACGAGATCGATACGATCATGAAATTGGGGATGGCGCATCCGATGGGTCCGTTGCAACTGGCGGATTTTATCGGGCTGGATGTCTGCCTGTCGATCCTCCGCGTACTGCATGACGGATTCGGACAACCCAAATACGCCCCCTGTCCATTGCTCGTGAATATGGTCACGGCCGGGTATCTCGGCGTGAAGAGCGGCGAAGGATTCTACAAATATACCGCGGGTAGCAAGGACCTGGTCGTCAGCCCGCGTTTCTCCCTTTAGTTGGTCCGCAGGAGTTTGAAACTTCCGGTCAGCGGATAGGTATTGGTGCTGATGGAGTCGTAGATATTCCCGGTAAAAGTTCCCGTCATGTATTGGTTTACGGCGCCGAAGCTGGTGATATTCACCTTCAGGGTATTGTCACTTGCCGGACCATAGTTGCCGGAGCCCTGGACAATACCGAACCAGGCCGGCGTATACGAGCCGGTGCCGGTGAGGCCATTGATCTGGCAATACAGATAGGGATTGTTTTTGGAATAGATATATCCTGACGAGTAGCCCACTGAACTGTTGTTTGTCTGATTAAATGTTTGCCCGTTGAAGCTTACGGTAATAAACTGATTGGTGGTGATGCCGCATGCAGAGAGCTGGCCGACGTCGAGCGTACCGGGCTGAACATTGTCCTTTGTGATGGTACTCCCCTGCTGGGAGGTTGCAAAATCTCCCGCGGTAAACTGCGCCGGTGCATTGCCCGAATAACAACGCGTGAGCTGAATGTTGAATTGGCCATTGGCCACGGCCGCGCGGTAGTTCAACCCATCGATATATACATTCACGAAGCCGCTTGCGACGGGGTTGTTGGAGCAGTCCACGACGGTACCTTTGACGGTGAGCCCCAGGTTGGGCAAGGTGACGACAATGGTTCCGAGTTCGACATCATATTGATTGGGTCCCACGTTCGCGCCGCCGAGGATATTGCCGCAGTCGGTGACGAGCTTCAGCACACAGGCATCCCCACTTGGCATAAAGCCGGAGATCAAACCGGTAGAGTCACTATATGCGGATGCCACCACTATGCCGGCACTATTATAGAGTATGGCATGAATATAAGGCACGGCATTGCCTGCCTGATCCTTTATATGGCCCTTGAAGAAATAAGGGAAATAGAACACATCACAATTCCACCAGGTGAAGTGGCTTACGCTGGCCACATAATTGTTACCCTGGCGGGTACCCGAGCCCTGCTGCATCCACCGTCCTGTGGTATCGTTGAAATACCAGAGGGGGATCGTTGTGGGTGCAGAACTCTGCAATGACGTTGGGATGGCCATCGTCAACGTCGCCTGCTGGCCCGATGCAACCTGCAATTTATTACCGGCATCGTCCTGCAATTCCACATTCATCATCCCGTAGGATTCCAGGGCGACCTCTTTCCCGGCCGTGTTGATGCCACGAAGATCGCCGGGCATATATTTCGTCAGGTTGTCGTTGGTAGGATTCAGATAGGTGGCAAAAACGTGGACTGTCCCAGTGTAAGCAGCGTTTGTAGCGGCGTTCACCACAGCATTGGCGGGGAATGCCACCGTGTCCCCGGGGTATACGACTACGCTGCCGCCTGCGTATGCGGCAAAATTGCCGGATTCCGAGCGGCTGATCAGCTGGATCGTCACGAAGCTCGATTGTCCGCCATTGGTGACGATGCTGCGGCTGCCGGTGAAATACCCGGATTTAGTTGCTTTGATCAAGCCAAAACGGCTGGAGAGGCTGATATTCTTAAAAGTGAAGATCCCGTTGACGTCAGTAGAAGTGCTGGTCGTTCCACCCGCTATCGTCGCACCCTGTATCGGAATGCCATCCTGGTCGACTACACGACCCTGCACGCTGGCCGTCACGAGGATATCGGGCGGAATGGTAGTGCCGGAGGTGTTTGTGTCTGTAGAGGAGGAATATTTCTGGCAGGCGAGGAAGCCTGCAGAAAGGAATATAGCAATCAGGGCAAGGGATACGATTGGTTTTTTCACGGGGGTTCAGATTTGGGTACCCCCTTAAACGTTTTTACCCCTTGTTGTATTATCCCGCCACCGGCGAAAGTTCTACATTCCTGATCTCCTTGAGTTTATAGCTGACTTCCGGGATACGGTTCCGGGGAATGGCGATGGTCATATTACAAAAAAGCTGCATTTCCTGGCGAACGACCCGGCAGTTGTATTGTTTTATGAGGGTCATGATCTCATTCACCTGAGTATAATCGAACTGCACCAGAAACTCCGATTCCACGGGTTTTTGGATCAGCTGGGTTGTTTGCAGGGCGAGGGCGGCGGCCGTTTTGTAGGCATTGATCAGTCCGGGCACGCCCAGCAGGGTGCCGCCAAAATACCGGACGACGACGACCAGGATATTGACGAGTCCCTTGCTGTCGATCTGGCCAAGGATCGGCCGGCCGGCGGTGCCGGAAGGTTCGCCGTCATCGCTGACGCGATAGGTGTTCCCGTCGAGTCCGAGGCGATAGGCAAAGGTGTGATGGGTGGCCTTGGGATGTACTTTTTTGACATCGTTGAGCCGCGCCTTGAACTCTTCGGCGGAGGCTACCGGATAGACATACCCGATAAACTTGCTGCCCCTGTCCTTGAACTCGGCGGTTCCACCTTTGGCGACGGTAGTATAAAAATCCTGGTCAGTCATGATCATAATAGCGAATTGTATCGGACAACAGGTTTTCATGGGATCGGAGGCGGGCGTGGGTAAGGCTTGGCGCCGGCAGTCCGCCGGGCAGATGCAATTCGTTATTGGTGATGATCCGGGCCTCGTCCCAGGCGTCTTCGTCGATAAAGGACTGGAGCATCCTGGCCCCGCCTTCCACGAGTACGCTTTGAATTTTCAGGCTGTGGAGTCCGATGAGGAGCTGGTTGACGAGATTGCTGTCTTCGGCCAGCTGGTAGTAGCCGGGGTTGGCGCCCGGATCGTGTTTGAGGGTATTGAAGACGATGGTCTTTGCCCGCTTGTCGAAGAGGCGAAGGGTATCGGGGAGCTCCAGTTGCCGGTCGATGACAAGGCGTATCGGGTCCAGACCGGTCCAGTGGCGGTTGGTAAGCGCCGGATCATCTATCAGAGCCGTACGGGCCCCGACAAGGATGGAAGCTTCTTCGGAGCGCCATTTATGAACGAGGCGATCGGTATATTGATTGGAAATGGCCGTGCGTTCGCCGCTTCGGGCAATGAAGCCGTTCACGCTTTGGGCCCATTTCAGGATGATATAGGGCCGATGTTTTGTGTGGAAGGTGAAGAAGCGGCGGTTGAGATCGACACATTCTTTTTCGAGGATGCCGACCGTGACATCGATGCCTGCCGCCCTTAGCTTTTCGATGCCTTTTCCATTCACTTCGGGGAACGGATCGCGGCAGCCGACGACGACCCGGGGGATTCGTTTTTCGATGATAAGGTCGGCGCAGGGCGGAGTCTTGCCGTGATGGGCGCAGGGTTCGAGCGAAACATAGATCGTGGAGCTTTCGATGAACTGTCTATCGGCTTCGTTCACAGAGGCGATGCAATTTACCTCCGCATGCGCTTTTCCATGGATCTCGTGATAGCCCTCGCCGATGATGCGGCCTTCATATACGAGCACCGAGCCCACCATCGGATTGGGGGCGACATGGCCGGCGCCAAGACGGGCCAGCTGAATGCAGCGTTGCATATATGATTCATGATCGGTCAAGGGCGCAAATTTAATTGAAATCGGGCGTCCGCGGAGCCGCAAGTCGTAATTTTACCCAATGGATTGGATGGATGCACAAAAAGAATTGAGTTCGAGCCTGGTTCCGTTGTATGGAGCGCGGGAGGCGGCGGTCATCGCCGATTGGGTGATGGAGTCGCTTAGCGGGGCGACAAAACTGGATCGGCTGGTGATGCGGGGAGCGGAGGTTCCGGCTTCGGCGCTGGAGGTTCTGAGGCGGTATGAGGGGGAATTGGTGGCGTACAGACCCGTTCAGTATGTGCTGGGGGAGAGTTGGTTTGCGGGTATGAGGTTCTATGTGGATGAGCGGGTGTTGATCCCGAGGCCGGAGACGGAGGAGTTGGTGGATTGGGTGGTTCGGGATGTGTCGGGTGCGGGGATGCAAGGGATGGATGCTGGGAAGCCAGGGCCGGTGCTGGACGTGGGAACCGGGAGTGGATGTATCGCGATAACGCTGGCGAAGCGGCTGGCGGGGGCGCCGGTATTCGCCTGTGATGTCAGCGTGGGGGCATTGGCGGTGGCGCAGGAGAACGCGGAGAGATTGGGGGCGCCGGTGGGTTTCATGCAACTGGATTTCCTGGATCGGGCGTCGTGGGACCGGCTTCCGGCTGTGCGCTGGGTGGTAAGCAATCCGCCCTATATCCCGGCGGCGGAACAAAGGGATATGTCCCGGCATGTTGTTGACTATGAGCCGGGTAACGCACTGTTCGTCCCGGACACCGACGATCTTGTCTTCTATCGGGCATTGGGCGAATTCGCCCGGAAGCGGTTACCCGCCGGCGGGGGGCTTTTTGCGGAGATCCATGAGGACCGGGGAGCGGCGGTCTCGCAGGTATTGACGGAATTGGGAGCTGCTTCTGTGGTGGTTGGCAAGGACTTACAAGGCAAGGATCGCATGATAAAAGCAACATGGTAACAGTAATATATTTTACCGCTTTCCCCGGCTAGGTTATTTTGCGCAAAAGTTTGTAGTTGATGCTATCTGCTAAGAAATTGATCGGGCTATGCCTCGTGTTGTTTTTTTCAAGCAACCTATTTTCCCAGGGACTTTTGGATACCAGCGATGGAGGAAACTGGAGCACCCATTTCCAGCTGACGGTGATCAATCAAAGCCATGCCGGCTTCCGATCTCCCTATAGCGGGATGAACAGTCTTGCAGACAGCGTTGAAACGGGGGCTACCAGTGTAACAGCGACCTTATTCCTGGGCCGGAGACTCTGGAAGGGCGCCATTTTGTATTTCGATCCTGAAATGTCCGGTGGCAAGGGGCTTAGTGGCGCCCTGGGTTTGGGCGGAGCCCTGAATGGAGAAACGTATCGGATCGGCGATCCGCAACCCGTCGTGACGATTGCGCGGACCTATGTCCAACAGGTGATCCCGCTGGGGAGAGATACCGGTTACGATGATCTCGCCGATGTGGCGAACCAGGTGGCCGACAGGGTCCCTTCCCACAGGTTGGTCATCAGCCTGGGAAAATTCTCGATCGCGGATTTCTTTGATAAGAACAGATATAGCCATGATCCCCGTTCGCAGTTCATGAACTGGAGCTTGATGAGCAACGGTGCGTGGGATTACCCGGCCAATACCCGGGGATATACTTTTGGCGGGGTTATCGAATGGATCAACCCCGGCTGGACCCTCCGCTTTTCGAGCGTGGCCGTCTCGAAAGTGGCCAATCACAGCAATATGGAATATGTTCTCGGAAAAGCGCATTCCGAGACCGTTGAGTTTGAAAAAAAGATGCAGATCAATAAAAGAGCCGGACTCATCCGCCTGATGTTCAGCTACACCGCGTCCAGAGCCCCTTCATACACGAAGGGAATTGAGGCGGTGAAGACCGGGGACAACGCTTTGCTTGCGGTGATTGATGGAACCGGGGAAGCATCGACATTTGGGGGAAACAAAACGGGGCTTTTTCTGAACCTGGAGCAGGGGATCACGGATGATCTGGGTGTATTCGCCCGTGCCGGTTGGAACGATGGGAAACATGTTTCCTGGGCCTTTACCGAGATCGATCAGACGATCCATGCGGGATTCTCCCTAAAGGGAACGAAGTGGAAGCGGGCGGACGACGTGGTGGGGATAGCCGGTGTCGTCAATGGCATCTCGGCGGACCATCGCGCTTTTCTCAAGGCGGGCGGCTATGGTTTTATCATCGGTGACGGGGCTTTGAATTACGGTCATGAAGCTATCCTGGAAGCTTATTATAATGTCCGGTTACTTCCCAATGTCTGGACCACCTTCGATTACCAGTTTGTCAGCAACCCCGGATACAATAAAGACAGGGGGCCAGTGAATGTATTTGCGGTTAGGGGGCATGTGGAGTTTTAGAGGCCGAACGGCGACTCGTTATTGCACTCCATTCTTATCCACTGCGAGAACCGTACGGGCCCCGAGATCGCGGGCGACGCGCATGACCTGGACGATATCGTCGACGGGAACCGTTTTATCCGCATTGATAACGATGGAAGGCTGGTCGGTCTCCTTGGCGAGGAAGGGTTGGAGCTTTGCTTTCAATTCGTCTATCGTGACGCGGGTGGTGCCGACATAGAACTGCTTGTTGGCGTCGATGGAGACGACGACCGTCTGCTTGGCCTTTGTGTCGCTTTTCGACTTGGGTTGGGAAAGTTTTACCACATTCGGATTGGCGAGCGTGGATACGATGAGGAAGAACAGCAGCAGGATGAACAGGATGTCGTTCAAGGGTCCGGTGTGGACTTCCGCATCTTCCCTATGTCTTCTTCTTAGATTCATGTTTTTCTTAGCGTTTGCCGCTGGTTAGCGGGTGGGTTCCTGCAGGATGTCGATGAAGTCCGCACTGGCCACTTCCATTTTATTGGTGGCTTTGTCGATCTGCGAATTCAGATAGCGATAGGCCAGGTAACCGATGATCCCAATGATCAGACCGGAGGCCGAAGAGATCATCTTTACATAGATCCCGCCCGCGATATTGGAGATGCTGTACTCCCCGGTATTGGCGATGCTATAGAACAACTGGAACATCCCGGCGATGGTCCCAAGGAATCCGAAGAGCGGGGCGATATAGCCTACCACGGACAGGATACTCAGGTTGCGTTCCATTTTATAGAGTTCCAGCTTTCCCACGTTCTCCATGCTGCGTTCGATGGCTTCAATGGGTTTTCCGACGCGTTGGATGCCTTTATCGATCATCCGGGCGACGGCCGTATCGGTATTCTTGCTGAGGCTACGGGCAGCCTGGATGTTCCCGTTGATGATATGATCGCGGATAATGCTCATGAAGTTATCGTCCATTTTCGAGGCCTTTTTGATGGCGATCAGCCGCTCGAAGAAGACAAAGATGGCTACGATGAGGATGATCACCAGCGGGATCATGAGGGGACCGCCTTTCAGAAGGATGTCATAGAGGCTTTCTTTTTGTTGAGCCGCCATTTGGGCCACTCTGGCCAGGCTGTCTTTGATCTTTGCGGAGTCGATGATTACCTGCAGGAAGAATAAATTCATGTGGTAAATGTAAATAATTGCGAATATAACGGCCTGTGGGCCGTTGTATTTTTAAGGAAATGCTAAAATTAGGCCAAATGTCTGTCGCATGCAGCTATTTGAGCCGGCCACCTACAGCTACTTGGTCCCAGCCGGCTTCATCATCAGGGCCTGGATCTGCTTCATTGTCGTCTCCATGCCCTGGGCGCTGCCATCGAGGAAGATGACGTTCCCCTTCCCTACCTCGGCGAAGTTCTTGATCGCCTCGGTCCACATGCTGAAGAGGATCACGTTTGTGTCGAGGTTTGCCCGTTTCATCTCCTCGGCGGCCTCGCTCATCCCATGGGCGACCTCCTGCCGGAAGAGGGCGACACCCTGGCCCCGGAGGCGGGCTGCTTCTTTTTCGGCTTCGGCGGAGATCTTGATCGCGTTCCCTTCGGCTTCCGCGGCCTTTGTTTTGGTGATCAGCAGGGCCTGGCCTTCGTTCTCGGCGGCGGCCTTGAGGTTGTTGCTGGCCACTACCCTGCTCATCGATTCAATGATGGCTTTGTCGAAGGTGATATCGTTGATCTGGAGATCCATCAGATGGTAGCCCCATTCTTCGAGGGAATGATCGATCTGTTCTTTTACGAACTCTACGATATCCCGTCTAAGACCGAGGATCTCGGCCTGCTTTTTGGTGGCGACGAAAGCGCGGATGCTGCCTTCGATGGTGCGGGTGAGGGCCTGCATGAGATCGCGGTCGGCGATGAATTTAAAGGCTACCCTTTTTATGGTCTCTTCGTCCGCGTTCTGCACCGCGTAGAGGAGCATGCTTTTGAAATAGACGTTGGCCTGATCGATGGTGACGGCCTGGAATTCAAGCTCTACCGATCGATTTTGAATGGAGATCTTCCGATATACGGCTTCGAGAAAGGGCAGTTTAAAATTAAGTCCCGGTCGCATGATGCGCTGATATTTTCCGAACAGGGTGATCACATAGATATATCCCTGAGTGACCGTTACGATGCAGCTGACGATCACAGCAAGGACGACAAGGGCCACGATGATAGTCAGGACATTTCCCGTTTCCATATGTAAAATATTTATCGGTGAATGTACATAAATTTGCCGATGCGCAAGAATTACGGTCTTATCATTATCGGCGGCGGTCCCATCGGCATTGCCTGCGCCCTGGAAGCCCAGAAGGCGGGGATCAACTATCTTATCCTGGAACGGGGCTGCCTGGTCAACTCCCTTTACCGATACCCGGCGAATATGACCTTTTTCTCCACCTCCGAGCGGATCGAGATCGGCGGTGTTCCCTTTGTCAGCAACAATGTAAAACCTGTGCGGGCCGAGGCTTTGGAATATTATCGCCGGGTGGCGGTGTCCAATGCATTGAACATCCGGTTACAGGAAGGGGTGACGGAGGTGCGGCCGATGGCTGACGGTTTTGAGGTGGTGAGCGAACGCGGGGTTTACAGGGCCGCGCAAGTGATCCTCGCCACCGGTTTTTATGACATCCCGGTATTGTTGGACGTTCCCGGCGAAGACCTGCCGAAGGTGACGCACTACTATAAGGAACCTCATTTTTATGCGATGCAGAAGGTGCTGGTGGTTGGCGCCAGCAATTCCGCGGTGGATGCGGCGCTGGAGACCTGGCGCAAAGGTGCGGAGGTAACGATGGTGGTCCGCGGCGAGGGCATCGGTCCGCGGGTGAAATATTGGGTGAAGCCCGATATCGAGAACAGGATCAAGGAAGGGAGTATCGCGATGTATAGCCGAAGCGTGGTCTCGTCGATCCGCGAGGATGAAGTGGATATCCTGACGCCGGAGGGGATCAGGACCATTTCCAATGATTATGTCATCGCGCTGACGGGCTACCAGCCTGATTTTAGTTTTTTGCGCAGGATTGGGATCAGGCTCTCGGACGATCAGCGGCTGCAACCCATGTATAACCCCGAGACGATGGAGACGAATATCCCGGGGCTTTATCTCGCGGGCGTGGTCTGCGGCGGGATGAATACCCATGTATGGTTTATCGAGAATTCCCGGGTGCATGCGGGGATGATCATCCGGGATATTTTGAGCAAGGGGTAGGATCCGGCGCGCCGGCAGCGGCCGCGGCTTAAGATCGTTCTTCCCAAATTTGCGCGAGATGGGCGATGGTCCGCACGGCGGCCTGCATATCCTGGATGCTGACGTATTCGTGCTTGCCGTGAAAGGCCATTTCACCCGTAAAGATATTCGGGCAGGGCAATCCCATGAAGGAGAGGCGTGAGCCATCGGTTCCGCCACGGGCGCTGCTACGATGGGCTGCAACTCCAGCTCTGGCTATCGCCTCTAATGCATATTCGCTCACTTGCGGATGCTGGTCCAGCACTTCTTTCATATTGCGATATTGCTCCGTGACGGTGACCTCGGCGGTGGCGCCGGGGAAGACCTTTAGCGCGTCGTCGATCTTGTCCTGGAGATGCGATTCATAGGCTTTGAGCTTGTTTGTGTAGAAGTCCCTGATGATGAGTTCGACCGTCGCCTTCTCGGCGATGCCGCTGACGCGGACCGGATGGACGAAGCCATAGCGGTCTTCGGTGGTTTCCGGCGACCATTCGTCTTTCGGCAGGGAGTCGATAAAGTGCGCAGCCACCTTCAGGGCGTTGACGAGTTTATCCTTGCCATAGCCGGGATGGGCGCTGATGCCATGAAAAGTGATGCTCATCGCGTCGGCGGAGAAGGTCTCGTCCTCGAAGGAGCCCAGCTCGCCTGCATCGAGGGTGTAACCGAAGTCCGCGCCGAGCTTTACCATATCGAGTTTGTCCACTCCCCTGCCGATCTCTTCGTCCGGAGTGAAGAGAATGCGGATGGCCCCATGTTTTAGGTCCGGGTGCTGCAGCAGGAAATTGGCCAGGTCCATGATCACTGCGACACCGGCTTTGTCGTCGGCGCCCAGCAGCGTCATTCCGGAGGCCGTGATGATGTCGTCGCCTTTTTTCGTGGCCAGATAAGGATGTTCACGCGGGCTGATGACCTGGGTGGGGTCGTCGGGCAGGACGATGTCGCCGCCGTTGTATTTTTCGTGAACGATGGGTTTTACGTTCTCGCCGGTGCAATCGGGGGCGGTGTCCATATGGGCACAAAGGCAAATGACCGGGACAGGTACGAGTTTGTCTGTGTTCGCCGGAATTGTGGCATAGACATAGCCCGATTCGTCGAGTGCCGCGTCGGCGACGCCGATGGCCTTTAGTTCGTCGACCAGCAGGCGACCGAGGTTCTTTTGCTTTTCGGTGGAAGGCTGGCTTTTGGACTGAGGGTCGCTCTGGGTATCGATCCGGACGTAACGGAGAAATCTTTCCGCTACGGTAAAGGTGTAGTTATCAAACATGTCGTAAATTACTGAGCGAATTTAGAATTATGACTGATCAGGCTATAAAAAATCCGGTGTTACGGCAAGGTTGGCTGCGGGTGCTGGTCTTTTGCCTCAGTGGCTGCGTGCTTTCGCTGCTTATTGTGGTCCCGGTGGTGGTTTCGGTTGCAGGGGTTTCTCTCGACAACGTTAAGGAGCAGCCGGTTGCCACGCTTTCAGGGTTACTTACCGGCCCCTATCTTTGGTTGATGGTTTTGCTGGAATTTGCATGTGCCATCGTGAGTGTGGGCATCTTCCGGTTTTTTATCGATCGGCGCAGTATGGGTAGCCTTGGCTGGTCATTGGACGCTTTTCCCGGTGAGGCGATGACGGGGTTTTTTATGGGCCCGGCCTTGCTGGGAGTCTGCGCACTTCTGATGATGGCCGCCGGCCACCTGGAATGGGTGGATATCAGCTTCGACCCCACGAACTTATTTATCTCGCTGGGCCTGATGGCGATGATCGCGTTTAGTGAAGAGATCGTCTTCCGGGGGTATATCCTCGGCAACCTGCTGGATTCCTTTGTGAATAAATGGATCGCCTTGCTGATCTCGGGTGTCCTCTTTGCCGCCTTTCATTTCACCAGCCCGGGCGTCCACACGCTGGCGTTCGTAAATTTGTTCCTCGCCGGACTGTTACTCGGGATCAACTATATCTATAGCCGAAATCTGTGGTTCTCTTTTCTACTCCATCTCAGCTGGAATTTCTTCCAGGGGCCGATCCTTGGGTTCCGGGTAAGCGGGCTCACCCTGCCTTCGCTGCTGGTGGTGGAACCCAAGGGTGATCTGTTCATCACCGGCGGCGATTTCGGGCTCGAGGGTTCGATCCTGAATACGATGGTATCGGTTATCGCGCTGTGCGTTTTGGCGTTGTTCTTCGAAAGGAAGTATATGCCAGAAATGAGCTTGCAGGAAGGTAGCTCATTTCCGGCAAAGGGCTAATGTCTGTCCTTCGGACGAGACGCCTTGGGCGTCTCTGGCTACCGCCCTAACGGCGCAACCTACGGCATGATGATCCGGGAAGGGCTCTGAATGTCCACCAGCTCAAGGTCGAAGATCAGGTCCTGACCAGCCAGTGCGTGGTTGGCATCCAGCACGACAAACTCGGGTTTTACGTCCACGATGGTGACGGGGATTTGTTGTCCGGCGCCGTTGTTCATGGCCAGTTGCATTCCGACCTCGGGTTGGAGATTGGGGGGAAAGCGATCGATGGGAAATTCGACTATCGCCTGCGGGTCGCGAGGTCCATAGGCTTCATCCACGGGGATCTCGATGGTCTTCTTCTGGCCGACGGTCATGCCCATCACCCCATCATCGAAACCCTTTATCACCATACCGCTGCCCACTTCAAATTGCAGGGGCTCACGTCCTTCGGAGGAATCGAATGTCGTCCCGTCGGTGAGCCGCCCATGATAGTGAACTTTAACGGTATCGCCTGCTTTTACTTCTTGTGCCATGTTGCTGAGTTTTTGTACCGGGTCCGTGGCCCGCTTTTGTGCAAGGTAGGACTAAATACTTAATTTGCAGCCATGAGAATAGTTTTTATGGGCACACCGGAATTTGCCGTCGCCAGTCTGGAAGCGATCCTGGAAGCCGGTTTTCAGGTAGTAGGTGTCGTGACTGCTCCCGATAAACCGGCGGGTCGCGGGATGCAGCTGACGGAGAGCGCAGTGAAGAAATTTGCCCGGGAGAAGGGACTGTTGATCTTACAGCCGGAGAAGTTGCGGGATGCGGTTTTTTTGGAAGCGCTGCGGGCGTTAAAGGCGGACTTGCAAATCGTGGTGGCGTTCCGTATGTTGCCGGAAATGGTCTGGGATATGCCGCCGATGGGTACCGTCAATCTGCATGGGTCATTGCTGCCGCAATATCGGGGTGCGGCGCCGATCAACTGGGCGGTGATCAATGGAGAAACCGAGACCGGCGTCACGACATTTCAATTGCAACACGAGATTGACACCGGAAGTATCCTGTTGCAAGATCGCTTTCCGATCGCGGAGACCGATACGGCGGGAGATGTACACGATCGCATGAAAGTCATCGGGGCGAAGTTGCTGGTAAAGACGATCCAAGGACTTGCCGGCGGAACGCTGTTGCCGCAGCCGCAGCAAAATGCGGGCGACTTGAAGCATGCGCCAAAGATCTTTACCGAGACGGGAAAGATCGATTGGAATAAGTCGGCGGTCGACGTCTATAATTTGATCCGGGGATTGTCGCCGTTCCCCGCGGCGTATACGGAGTTGGATGGGAAGTTGCTGAAGATCTACAGGGCGGAAAAGACCGTTCATGCACTTGCGCCGGATGTTGCCCCGGGAGTATACGATACCGATGGGAAGACGTATTTACGGTTTGCCACGCCGGATGGGTATATCCGGGTCACGGAGATCCAGTTGGAGGGAAAGAAGCGGATGGCTATAGGCGATTTTCTGCGGGGATATCGATTTAGTAATTTACCGTCACGTTGAAGCGTTCATTCGTCTGGCCGATCTCCGCGGCGGCGGCATTGCTGATGCGAATGGTGAGGCCGACGCTCTCCTTCATATCGGGAAGCTGACCCAACACCTTTACAAAGACGCTTTTGCCAGCGCCATCGGTCACTTTTATGATGCTGCCGATGGCAACGTTGTTCATCAGTGCATAATATTTGCCATCCTGCCAGCCGCTGGTGCTTTTGAAGATGCCGGCGACGCCGCTGGCGGCTTTCCCATTGTCCATATACTCAGACCGGAAGACGCCGCCGTCGAAATGAGGCGCCTGGAGGGCAGAGGAGTTGCTGCTTACAGGTTGTGTGGCGGGTGGATTTGAGTTTGTGGCGACGGCCGGTTTTGCGATGGGGCTATCGGGAGTTTTTGTAGCGATCGGTTTTGCGGAGTTCGTGCTTGCCGGTGTGGTCGTGGTAGTCGCGGGTGTCGAGGCCGCGGTGGTTGGTGTCACGGGCGTGGTGGTTGCCGTGGTGGATGCAGCGGGCGTCGAAACCGGTGGTGGCGGCGGATTGGTCGCCAGGGCAGAAAGGGCTGTCTTTACCTTGAGATAGCCCACAATGAGGTGCATGCCGGGGCGGACCGCATCTTTGTTGACCTTATTCCATTTTTCCAGTGTCGGAATGGGTACTTTGTTATGGTTGACGCTGATGCGATACATCCATTCTTTTTCCTGTGTGATATAGTAGACGGGAAGAAGGGTCTCGGCGGCAGTCTTTTGATCTTTTTGCTCGAAGTTTACTGCTGTGAGGGGGATCTGGAGGACCTGGCCGATCGAGAGCGGTTGGGTCAGGGCCAGGTGATTGAAGGGCGCCAGTTCTTTTGGGCTTATGTTGTATAAGCGGCCAACGCTATACCAGTTCTCTTTGGCTACGACCGTATGTTCGAGGTATAATTTACCGGTCTGGCCAAAGACGATCAATTCATTGGAGCTTGTTTGGGCTTGGGCAAACTTTATAAAAAAACTGCTGATCAGGAAAAGTACGGTCAATGGTGATCGCATAGCGTTTACTTTATAGGTTTCAGAACCGGATACTATCCGGCTCCTGACAAAGATGCGGTTTTTTATTCTCTTTTGAGAATCCTCCATTCTTTGGGATAGTAATTGTTTGAGCGCTGGGGCAGGACCTTTATCCAGCCCAGGGTATGGCCCTCGTAGCGTACCAGTGTCCATCCGCGATGGGTGGTATCGGGGTGCAGGTCTTCCTTTCGAAGATAGTGCAGGGCTTGTTCGCGGGAAATGGAAACGGCCGGGATCTCCGGGTGAGCCAATGTACTCATTGCCAGGTGATGGGTCGGGATAAAATCCTTTGCGGACAGTTCTCCCAGTGCGATGCCGGCCTCTTTGAGATAGCAGGCGGACTGGAGAATAGGCAGGTCGGCCAGCCGGGATTCGGGAAGGGCGTGGATCTGATCCTGATGCATAAAGAATGCAAGGGGCCGGGGGCTTTTTATCCATTGAGCGATGGTCTCCAGTGTTTTTTTTGCCGGTTTTTCCGGGTGGTTCTGGCGCCGCGGCGGAGAGAAGGAGGAACCGTCCGTCTTTCTGACGACGGCGATGAAGAGGCCTTCTCCTTTCAGCCGGTGCGGGTAGAAACGATAGCCTGTCGCGCCATTCTTGCTTTTTGTTTCTACGATATTCCAAGCCGGATCTATTTGCAATGGGCAGCTGACAGCGCCGAATTCGGCGATCAGCCAGTCGAGAATATCCTCGTCCTCTTCCTTTGAATAGGAGCAGGTCGAATAGATCAGGATGCCATCCTGCCGGAGAGCGGGCCAGCAATCGGCGAGGATGCGCTGTTGCCGCTGCCAGCAGAGCTGAACGTTGGCGGGACTCCATTCCTCCATCGCTTCGGGTTCCCGGCGGAAGAGTCCGCTGCCGCTGCAGGGTGCGTCGACTACGATGCCATCGAAATAATTTTCCAGCCGGGCAAAGTCCCGGGGATCGTTACTGGTGACGACGGAGTTGGCGGCGCCCCACTTGATCATGTTCTCCTGCAAGACCGATACGCGATTGCGGATGACTTCGTTGCTTACGAGGAGGCTTTCCGGTGAGATTAACGATTGGATGAGGGTGGATTTGCCGCCGGGGGCCGCGCAACAATCGAGGATTCGCTGCGGTTTTGCCAGGTCGAGAGTTTGTTTCAGGGCCTGTTCGAGGAACATACTCGATGCCTCCTGGACATAATACGCGCCGGCGTGGAAGAGGGGGTCGAATATGAAGCTGGGCCGGGTCTCGAGATAATGGCCGGAGGAGGACCAGGGCACCGGGGTCAGGTTGGCCGGTAGTATCGTCGGGGGCTTCGCGGGGTTGACGCGGATGGAGGTGGGTGCGACGCCCGCGGCGTGCACGGCTGCGAAGGCGGCGGCATCATAGCCGGGAAGGCCTTCAAGCGAGGAGAGGAGGTCGTTTGGTAAATGGGACGGCACGATTCGGTGCGAAATTACCAATTATTGGTGGTTTGGTCAAGGGGCGCGGCGGTAAAGGGCTTTTTCATGACGGCAGGGTTGTTTCGGGTTGATTGGCAAATGCAGCACGCAGGACGCGGAAGAAAAAGAGATGGGCGATGATGAGGAGACCGCCGAAAAGGGTGTACTCCATGCGAGTGATCGTGCGCATCCCACGAAGCCGGTAGCGATGAGGGTGCGCGGCCGCCTGCCAGAGCCAGATGCCATCGCGCAGGAACAGCGAGGCGAGGGCGAGCATGAGCAGGAGAATGTGCAGGAGGCTGGCGTCCCGTTGAGTGTTCCTTCCTTTAATATACCAGTAAAGCCAGGCCTCGATGATCACCAGGAAAAGACAATAGATCAAGGGCCACTCCCGGGCCCTTGACATATTATGAGAGAAGGCGATGGCCACGACGACGAACCATGCCAATCCAAAAAGCACCATTAAGAAAGCGGGAAGGGTGAAATTGTTCTTCACCCTTCTAATGTACAACAATTGTTTTTGTCTGGGAAGTGTGCGCGCTGAAATAGCCCAGTCCGCCACCCACGATATTGGTCACGGGATTCGTCGGGATCGAGCTCCCATTACCGGTCGAAGACATATCCACGCTGTACCAGTATTTGTACATGGGCGCATCGATACATTGCATTTCCACGCTGACGTTATCCTTGGTGTGGAGAGTGCTGTCCGGATCGGGCCGCAGCAGTGACCAGGTACTGGTCTTGCCATCCGTGAAGTCATCGTTCTGATAATACAGCGTCTTGTCGAACACCCCGTTGATCGTCTGGTTGAAGCGATAGCTGTTGCCCTGACCGGGCGGATCGGTGAAAAGGGGCACGACGGCTATGACGTTCTTGGAGAAATTATAGACCTCTACGGTATAGAGGCTATCGAGGTTCACCTGGTGGGGCATGACGGAGGTCGCGGTGAGATGGACGCTGCCCACCGTGATGTCCAGATGATAGGTGCGGCCTTCCACTCCCTGCAGGGTCTTTGTCCGATAGACGCCGGCGGCGACCTCCTGAAGGGTCTCGGTATTGCCGGCATTGTCCGAGATGATCACGGCCGCCTGGCTGACTCCCTGCAACGCATAGTCGGCATCCACGGCGCCGGTTTTACCAATGGTCACCTGGTAGGGGCCGGGCAGGTTTGTTACGTTCCCTTCGACGACCAGCTTTCCGGAATCGTTCTTTAGTTTCAGGTCGATCACTTTCTGACAGGCTGTGCAGCCGAGGACGGTCAGTAGAAATGCTATTTTAAAGGATCTCATTTTTTAGAATTTAAAATTGTAGGAAATAAAAGGTACGGCGCTGAACAGGGTCGTCCTGACCGCCTCGGTCTTGTCGGGGTCGGTCTTATTGTCGCGGAATGTGATGATGAAGGCATTATTCCGGGCATAGGCGTTGTAAACCCCAAAGGCGAGCTCAGACGAATACCGTTTGGTTTGTTTCAGCTGTACGGTCGCGCTGAGGTCAAGGCGATGGTAGGCAGGCATCCGGTAACCGTTACGCTCCGAATAGTAATAGATCGTCCGGCCATCCGATTTGTATTTGCCACTGGGAAAGCTGACGGCATTGCCCGTGTTGTAGACCCAGCTGCCGGACAGCCCCCAGCGCTGGTTGAGCTTGTACATGGCGACGATGGAGATATCATGCGTCCGATCCTGAAAAGCGTTATACCATTGGCCGTTGTTGATGCCGTCGATCTTTTTCTCGGATTTCGATAAGGTGTAGCCGACCCAACCTGTCAGGCGGCCCTGTTTCTTCCGCAGCAGCCACTCGATGCCATAGGCCCTACCCTTTCCATACAGCAGTTCCATCTCGATAGTCCCGTTGCTCTGAACATTGGCGCCGTCCCGATAGTCGATCTGGTGTTCCATCGCCTTGTAATATGTTTCGACAGTAAGTTCATACCGGTCATCGCGAAAATTCCGGTAGTAGCCGAGCGAGACCTGGTGCGACCGTTCGGGTTTGATCATATTATTACTCAGCACCCACCTGTCGGTTGGCAGGCCCGCACTGCCCGAAGAAATAAGGTGCATGTTCTGTGTGTTGTCCACGTAGGACGCCTTGATCGAAGAAGCAGGGTCCAGCTGATAGCTTGCGGCGAAGCGAAATTCCGGATTGACATAGGTCTTGAGGATCTGCCCGCTTCCGTTATGGATGGTGTCCGTGACCCTTCCACCGGGCGTCACATCCACAAAATCGCCTTTTCCGATGGCGCTGAATACTTCCAGCCGAGCGCCATAAGTAAGACTCACGCGATCGGAGACCTTCCAGTCATTGCTGAGATAGACCGCGCTCTCCAGGCCGTAGCGCTTTTGCCAGGCGGTATCGTTGATGCCTTTGTCGGTACCCGCGTCGAGTACGCCCGGCGTCATCGTATGGTGAATGGCGTTGAATCCGAAACGAACGGTGTTGCGCGGGTTAAGGTACCATTGGAACTCCTCTTTCAGATTGAGGTCCTGCAGTTCGGACTTGACGGAAAAGCTGCTGCCGCTGTTGTTAAACCGCAACTTGTAATTGTAGTTGCTGTAAATAAGAGAGGTATTGGAGAATAGCCGCGGCCCGAAGGTATGGTTCCAGCGTAATGTGCCCGTCGTATTCCCCCAAAAGATGCCAAAGACATCCGAACTGGAGAGATTATCCCGCCCGAAGTAACCCGACAGGTAAAGGCGGTCCTTGCTCCCAAGCGTAAAATTCAGTTTCCCGTTAAGGTCGTAGAAATAAAGGCTGTTCTTGTTCTTTGTAGAGTCGCCCGACAGCTTCAGGAACATATCGGCATAGGTGCGCCGGGCGGTAAAGAGAAAGGAGGACTTATCCTTTTCGATGGGGCCTTCGACGTTGATCTTTGCCGAGATGAGACCGACGCCACCAGTGACATGGAAGTCCTGGTTGTTCCCTTCGTTCATGCGGACGTCCACGACCGACGAGAGCCGGCCGCCATACTGCGCGGGCATATCTCCCTTATACAGTGTGACGTCCTTTATCGCATCCGAGTTGAAGGTGGAGAAAAAGCCAAGCAAATGGGAGGCGTTGTATACAGGCGCCTCGTCGAGCAGGATCAGGTTCTGATCCGTCGCGCCGCCACGAACGCTGAGTCCGCTATTGCCTTCCGCGACGGATTTCACCCCGGGGAGCAGTTGCATGGTCTTGAGGATATCTTTTTCCCCAAAGAGGACCGGGACGTTTTTGATCTCGTTTGTAGAGAGGTGTTCGACGCCCATCTGGGTGCCTCGGATGCTACGCCCCCGGGGCGCCGCGGCGGTCACGACGACGTTCTGCAGGACCGGCTGCTCTTCGAGCTGGGTCGAAAGTTGGATATTGTCATTCAGGATGACATCGATCAATTGCGCCTTTCGGCCCGCCGATGAGATGATGAGGGTGTACTTCCCCGCGGGCAGGGTCAGGGAATAATAGCCATAGTCGTTGGTCGTGACGCCGATATGCTGACCGGCAACGGTCACCGAGGCCCGGATAATGCTTTCGCCTGTGGATTTGTCTTTTACCGATCCGCTAATGGTGTGTCGCTCCTGAGCTGACGTGCAAAAGGTAATGGTCAGCCCCATGAGCAGGAATAAGAACCGCATAGGATTGTATTATTTGTTTGTGAGTGAAATGGTGATGCCGCCGGTGGCGCCGATGAAGAGCCCCTGGTAGGAGGTCGTATTCTGTTTTGACCAGAGGTAGTGGTCGACGATGTCCGCGCCCTGGCCGTTGTCGGCATGGAGGTAATTGAAAGTGGGACCGGCATAGATCTCGATGCGATGGTTGAACCGGTAAGCCGGTAGCAGCCGGAATGTGGACTTCATCCAGTCGCCGTGTTTAAAGTCCGTCAAGCCTATGTTCACGATCTCCGCGTTGAGGCGAAAACGCGCCGTGGAGATGAGATGGCCGCCGAGGCCCGCTTCCCAGGCGGCGAGCGAGCGCCGGCCTTTGTGGTTATAGCCCAGACCCGCGATGCCGTAGAGGCGGCGGCCGCCGCTCCGGAACGTAACCAGGCTGGTGAGCGTCTCGTCTGTGCTGATGCCGATGGACATCTCGCCATTTTTGATAAAGTTGAAGATTGCGATGGGGTAATCGCTGCTGTCCGCGATGTTGATGAAGCCGGCGATCTGGACGCCCCGAACCTTTTTGGCGATGTTGATGAAGCCGCTGAGCTGGGTGCCCGCGTCGCCGCGATTGATGTTGGCAAAGCCGGCGATCTCGACGCCGGAAGAATAATGACCGATGTGGTTTGAGAAGCCGGCGATCTGGACGCCGGAGGCGCTATCCATAATGATATTTGAGATGCCCGCGATGCAGAGGCCCGTCTCCCCGGCGGAGAAGCCCGCGAGAACGTTGAGCGAAAAACAATTGACGATGGACCCGGCCTGTCTGCCGTTGGAGCTCACCGGATAGACTACGCCGACGTTGACGTGTTTGTTATCCGGGATCGTGATCTGGGCGTCGAGGTCACCCGCGGCGCCCAGGATCAGCAGTACGGTGGTAAGAATTTTTGCGTTCATACCATTCAGACACGCTACCTTTTCCTGACCCCTACGCGTTTTTTAAAAAATACTTACGCCTGCGGTGACGCCTATCCAGGACCTGGCGTTGCAGCCGAGTGTGAATGTATTATATCCGCTTCTCGGGAGGATGGTCTTGTAACCATCGGGCTCAGCGGTCGGGCCGGGCCAGGCGACCGAGAAAGCGGGGCCTGCGAAAATTGAAAGCCCTTTTGCCAGTTTTACGTTGAAGAGCATCTGGAGGCGAAGTACCTGTGGCAGTTCGCGGCCGTGGCCGACCAGCAGGGTATTTTCCAAAACTTCCGTGTTGAGCGCCAGATGCCGTGAGAAGGTCCATTCGTTGCCGATGCCGAATCCATAGGCGTAGGTCTTTTCGTTCCGGCCCGGGTCGTACCCGAACAGCAGGATATTATATAATTTCCGGCCGCCCGACCGGTAAGAGAGGATCACGGGCAGCATTTCGTTGGACGAGAGAGTCAGTTGATGCCGGCCGTGTTTGACGATATTGACGAGGCCGAACATGAAGCCTGAGCTGGTGTCCGCCAGGTTGATCACGCCGATCTGGACGCCTCTTAATTTTTTTGTATAGTTGACGAGCCCGCTGACCTGGACGCCATCCGTTCGTTCCCTGACGACATTGACGGTGCCGGCCAATTGAACACCGGCAAAGTTTCCCTGGACCAGATTGCTGACCCCCGCGGCCTGTACGCCCTTCATCGAATCGAGGTTGTGGTTGTGGATACCTGCCAGCTGTACTCCGCGTACCTTTCCGCCGACGACGTTGACGATGCCTGCCGCCTGTACACCACTCACATCTTTCCGGTCGATGTTGAAGACCCCGGCCAGTTCCACCCCATTCATGCCAAAGGTGTAACCGCCGATAATATTCAGGGAAACCTTGTTGACCACCTGTGCGCCCATCCGGCCGTGGGTGCCTAAGCCGGGAGTGAGCGACATCTGCACGGGTTTATCGGCCAGATAGTTGACGATGTTGAGGCTTTGCACCACTGCCCGGGAAGAGAGGAGAATACGGCCGAGCCAGGTCTTCTCCACGCGATGGGTTACGACGAAGGGCGTCAGATCGGCGACCTTTTCACGGGAGATATCGAGGGTGAATTCGCGGTCATAACCGCTGCGGATAAAGAGGATGGTATCCCGGTAGAATTGCTTGCTGACGACGACCATTGCGGTCGTGACGCGTTCGCGCTGGCTTAGCCTTAGACGAAAAAAGCCATTGGTATCCGTTAGTGTGGATACCAATTGGCCGCTTTCATACACGCTGACATTGCTTAGTTTTTCTTTTGTGCCCTCATCCTTTATATAACCGCTGATGGTATAGAGCCGGATGGGCGGAGCTTCCGGCGGGGGTGGCGGTCGTTGGAGAATAATGATGTATTTCCCGTTTGGCGAGTATTCGTAGCCGGGGCCGAGGAGACGATCAAGGATCTCGCGTACTGAAAGATGATCGGCATGGACGTCCACGAGGCTGTCGCCATTGAGGATGGTCGTGTTGTAGGAAAAGATGAAGCCTCCTTTCCGGCCGATGTCCGTGAGCGTTTGGGTCAGCGATCTCTGGCGGATGGAAAGGGAGAGTTTTTTTTCGAGGTCGGCCTGGGCCCTTGCGCTTTGTTGCAGGCCGAGGACGGTCAACGCCAATAAAAGGATGCGAGTGGATAAGGTGCGAGAATGGGTCATTATTTCCAGGTTATTTCCGATCCGTCATGGATGACGGTAATTCCAAAGGTCTTCGATACGACGTTCATGATGCTATCCAGTGATTCATCGACAAAGGTGGTGGTCAGCGGAAGGTTGCGCAGGCGGTCGTTGGCGATGACGATATGCACCTTATAGACTTCTTCCAGTTTTTCCGCGAGGCGCCGGAGCGGGGTTCCGTTGCATTCAAAGGCATTTGTCCGGTAGTAGTTGTAGAGTTGGTCCGGATTTACCTCTTTTCTGAGTGAGGTGTTGTCTTTGCCGACGATCGCTCTTTCGTGGGCAGCTACCTGAACGGTCTGGCCCTTGGCGCTGACCGCTACCCTACCCGACTCGACGACCACTTCCGTCTTTCCGCCCGCTGTCCTGACATTGAAGGAGGTGCCCAGGACGGTGATCGAGACGCCATTGGTATTGACGACAAAGGGTTTGTCTTTGTCTGTGGCCACCGAGAAGAAGGCTTCGCCTTCGAGTTCTACCTGACGGCTGGCGCCTGCGAACTGTCGTCTGTAATGGATGGCTGTTCCTTTGTTCAGCGTGACGACGGAGCCTTCGGGCAGGGTATCCAGCAATACTTTTGTCCCGGAATTGACGGAGAGGAAATGCCGGGGCTTGTAAGAGTAGAGGTAGTAGAAGCAGCTGCCGGCGATGACGACAAGGATGGCCGCGGCTATTTGCAGCCAGTGACGGGTCCTGTGTTGTGATCCGGGTTCTATCGACACCAGCTGCGCGCCGCCTTCCACCCGTTGCTTGAAATTGACCCAGGCCTGGTCTTCATCGATCGTGCTGCGGATCGCCAGTTTCTGACTTTCCCTCCAGATGCGCTGGAAATCCTGGAAATAACGCTTGTTGACGGGGTCCTCGTCGATCCATTGCTGGACGACCCGGTTCTCGTCGGCGGTGGATTCGCCCAGCACCACCTTCACCAGCAGATCATCTATGTTGTATTCGTGGTTCACTTCCGGATTAGTTATATAAGGTGATGAATAGGATCAGTGACAGCAGAAAATCGACCAGCTTCAGCCGCAGGAGTTTCAGGGCCTTCCCCATCTGGTTCTCGACTGTTTTGACGGAGAGGCCGAGTTTGTCGGCGATCTCGCGGTACCGCAGCTCTTCGGACCGGCTCAGCTGAAAGACGGTGCGGCATTGTTCCGGTAGTTCGCGGAGGGCGATCTCCAGTTTCTTCTCCAGTTCGCTCATGACGACCTTTTCAGCCGGAGCTTCCTGTTCTTTTTGTTTATGTTGGCGCATGGCGTAAGATTGGTAAGCAACCCGAACTTTCTGGTGACGCAGATAATTAAGGCTTTCGTTGTGCACGCACCGGTACAGGTAGCCGGCGACGTTCTCCCTGATCGTGATCTCGTCTTTCTTCTCCCAGAGTTTTACAAAGATGTTCTGGACGATCTCCTCCGCCGGCTCAGGGTCGCGCATAATGGTACAAGCATAGGCATGTAAAGGCTTAAAATGTGATTTAAACACCTGTTCAAATACATCCTGGGCGGTGCTGGTTACTATCATCGGGTCAGCTTAAAGAAATAAGACACTTCCGGGAATACTTACCCCTATGCAAAAATAAAAAATATAAACTGCTGACTCAGAACCGTATATCAAATTCCTGTGGCACTTTGAAGTCCGGCCGGAAGAAGACGAGGCCGAGAAAGAAGAGGTCGACGCTGAGGTAAACGCGGGGGTCTTTTTTTATGGTGGCCCAGGCGGTTTCCATTTCGGCGCTCCAGTGGATATCGTCGAAGATCACGGTCGACCGGTTGGAGAGATAAGGAAGGAGGATATTGAAATAACGCAGGGTGGGTTCGAGGCGGTGGTTACCGTCTATAAAAATGAGGTCGATGGGGGGCAGGGTGGGCAGCAGGGTGGGTAACACCGCGTCGAACGAGCCGGTGAGGATGTCGGCGGGGAGTTGGAGGGTCTGCATGTTGCGCGCTGCGGCAGCGGCTATCTCGGGGGAGCCTTCGATGGTATACAGTTTTGCATTGGGGGCGCCGGAAGCAAGATAGGCGGTGGAGAGTCCGAGGGAAGTGCCGAGCTCGAGGATCGTCGTGGGCTGATAGTGGGCGGCCACGCGATAGAGTAACTGGCCGAGGCGGGGTGGCTTCGCGGCATTTTTTGCGATGGAGGCGATGCTTCGGGATTGTGTGGTTGCTTTATAGGCTGAGCCGGCGCCCAGGTCTTCGACTTTTAGGGTCGTGTTGTCGTGTTTGAGGGTTTTGCGGAGGGTCTCGATGTTGTCGTATACGGGGTAGTGTTGTTTATCGTTGAGGACCTTTGTGATGAGATCGAAGACAAAGGGAGAGTGCGTACCATGGCCCTTGCCGTTCGCAGCGGTGAGGTAATACCGGAGATATTTCTGTGCAAGCCGGAGGGGCGAATACATGGGCGTTATTTTTTCCGCTGCCATACCTGGAAGCTGTAGGCGTAGGCATGTTTTTCGTCGGCGGGGAAATCGCGGTTGTCGGTCAGTTGCCAGTCCTTTTCGTCGATGGGCGGGAACCAGGTATCGCCATCCAGTGTTGCGTGGACCCTGGTCATATAAATGCGGTCGGCGATGGGCATGGCTTCCTTATAAATCTCTCCGCCGCCGATGACGAAGGTCTCTTTGCAGTCGGTGGCGGCCGCTTCTTTCAGTGCCTGTGCCAGGCTGGGAGTGACTTTCGCTTTGTCGTTGGCAGGTGTCCAGTCACGTTGCCGGGTGATGACGAAGTTGAAGCGCCCGGGTAAAGGTTCGCCGGCCAGCGCCTCGTAGGTCTTGCGCCCCATGACGACCGGCATGCCCCAGGTGGTATTCTTAAAGAATTTCATGTCGTTGGGCAGGTGCCAGAGCAGCTGGTTGTCCTTGCCGATGGCATTATTGGTGGATGCGGCGACGATGAGGGAAATGATCATACCGCTACCGGGGCTTTTATGGCAGGATGGGAGGTGTAGTTCTCGAGCGTAAAGTCTTCGAATTTGAAATCGAAGATGTCTTTTACCGCGGGGTTGAGTTTCATGGCCGGTAGCGGGTAGGGCGTGCGCGTCATTTGGAGCTTCGCTTGTTCGAGGTGGTTGTTATAGAGATGCACGTCACCGAAAGTGTGGATGAATTCCCCCGGTTCGAGTCCGCAGACCTGGGCGACCATAAGGGTCAGGAGTGCATAGGAGGCGATGTTGAAGGGGACGCCGAGGAAGACATCGGCGCTGCGCTGGTAGAGCTGGCAGCTCAGCCGTTGTTTTCCGTCGGGGCCGGCGGCGACATAGAATTGAAAGAGGGCGTGGCAGGGCATGAGGGCCATCTCGGAAAGATCGGCGACGTTCCAGGCGCTAACGATCAGTCGGCGGCTGTCGGGGTTCTTTTTTATCTGGTCGATCAATTGCGTGATCTGGTCTACGGTTTTGCCCCCGGCCCCTTCCCAGCTGCGCCATTGTTTGCCATAGACGGGACCCAGTTCGCCGTCGGCATCGGCCCATTCGTCCCAGATGCTTACCCCGTGTTCTTTCAGATATTTGATATTCGTTTCGCCGCGGAGGAACCAAAGCAATTCGTACACGATGCTTTTCAGGTGCAACTTCTTGGTTGTCACGAGGGGAAATCCTTTGCTCAGATCGAAGCGCAACTGGTAGCCAAAGCAACTAGTCGTTCCGGTGCCCGTACGGTCGGTTTTGGTGGCCCCGGTATCGAGAATATGCTGAAGAAGATCGAGGTATTGCTGCATGGGCGCAATTTACGTATTTTAGGGGGTAATAAACCCCTGGACTTTGCACCCCTTGATCCTTGCAGCGATCGGCTGCGGCCTTATTTTTTTACTGTGGCTCATCGGCCGGATGACCAATGCATTTCAATTTTTGAGATTGGCCGGTGAGAATTTTTTTATCACCAATCTTTGGTCGCCGCGGCGACTCGATGTCGTCGCTTATAAAGCCATCGTGCCGATGCGGGGGAAGACATTGCAGATCCATAGGATCTGTGGGGTGGCGGGAGATGTGGTGGAGATCAAGGGTGGGACACTTTTCGTCAATGGTCAATGTGTCGATGCGCGACTGCGGTTGAAGCATATCTATAAAGTAAGGCAGGAACATGCTGTTGCATTGGAGTATGATGAGGAAGAGGCCTATACGATCCCGCCCTATACAGACACGTTGTATGTGCCATTGGAAGTCAAGACTGTGGAGAAGGCGCAATTGCCGTGTGTGCGTTATATTCTGCCGGCCGGGTTGAGGGATGAGGAGATCTACCGCGTGTATCAGAAGAGTTGGAATGTCGATAATTTTGGTCCTTTGCGGGTGCCTTCGAATAAGCTGTTCGTGCTTGGGGACAACCGGGGACGGGCGCAGGATTCGCGGTATCTGGGATTGATAGATAAAAATAAAGTGGTGGGAAGGGTGTTATGGAAATGAGTTTAGCTTATCGTCAGTATTTGCCTTCGTTGGAGCTTGCAGGACATGTCGAATGTTTTTGGTCCTGGTGCGGGGATGGTTTGCCGGGAAGGGAAGAGCGACTGATCCCGGGCGGAAGGGTCGAGCTGATCTTTAACCTGGGCGACGAGGTGCCGTGGTTGATGGATGGTCCGGCTTTGCCGGGACTGGCGTTGCGGGAAGCCCATATCATGGGGCAGCGGGACCGGTTATTTTTTTGCCGGCCGGCAGGACGGGTATGGTTGTTCGGAGTCCGGTTCAGGCCGGGTTGTTTTGGGATGTTCTCCCCTATTCCCCAGAGTTTATTGTTGAATCAGTTGTTGCCGGCTTCGGAGGTATTCGGGCCGGCGATCGATGAAGTATATGAGCGGCTTTGCGAGGCTGCCGATGATGAGTCCCGCGTGCGGGTGACCGGGTCGTGGTTGGCTGCAGGTTTTGTGAGGACCGGGTCGGCGGTTGTGCAGGGAGTGCTCGGGACGATGCGGCGTTTCGATGGAGTGACGGTCGAGGCGGTTTGTGAGCAGGTGGGATGGGGATATAAGCGGATGGAGCGGGCGTTTCTGAAGGAGGTGGGTTATACGCCAAAGGGGTATTCCCGGTTGGTCCGGTTCAATAAGGCGATGAGACGATTGGGGGGAGCGGAGTCGCTGACTTCGGTGGGGCATGGGTGCGGGTATTATGATCAGGCGCATTTTATCAAGGATTTCTCGCGGTTTACGGGGATGACGCCGGGGCAGTTCCGGGTGGAGGAGAATTTGGTGGCGGAGTTGCTGGTCAGGAACCAGGCGGTGTAGGCGCCGCGGGTGCGGTAGCGGACGCGTGTGAGGTGGCGGCGGCGGCTGTCTAAAATTTACAATTTTGCCCGTTGCGGGTGGGGTATGTTTGTCAAAAAATAAGAATGATGTTACGATCTGTTGCGCTGGTGTTGATCTCCGGCGCTTGCTGGTGGCTTTCCTTTGACCTGGGATTGCATTGGGCCTGGCCGATCTGGCTGGCGCCCGTGCCGGTGTTGTGGTTGGCGCCGAAGCTTCGGGGCTGGGGGGCTTTTGCCGCGGCGTTTCTGGCATTTCTGATCGGACGGTGTGCGTGGCTCGGCTATTTGTTGTCGGCGTTGCCGGTGGTGCCTGCGGTGGTGTTTACGGTGATGCCGGCGCTACTTTTTGGACTGGCGGTGTTGCCGGCGAGGATGTTTGTAAAGCGCGGGGCACCGGTGTTGGCGCCGTTGAGTTTTGCGGCGTTGTGGACGGCGATAGAATTTCTTTTTGCATTAATGGGAAGGGATGGAACGATCGCGAGTATTGCGTATACGCAGGCCTCGTTCCCGGAGGTTTTGCAGGTTGCGTCTGTGACGGGGGTGGCGGGGATCACGTTTGTGCTTTGCCTGGTGCCGGCGTCGCTGGCCTGGCAGGAGGGTTCGCCGAGGGGATGGGGCGCGTTGGTGTTCGTGGTGGTGCTCGGGTATGGCGTGGTAAGGATGACGACAGGGAAGTATGAGCCGGCAGTGAAGGTGGGAATGGTGGCGTTGGATGAGGGTGTGTATAAGAATGGGATCTATCCAAAGAATGATCGCGATGAATTTGGTATTTTATTCCGGTATGTGCCGGAGATAAGGAAATTGGGGGAACAGGGAGTCAGGCTGGTAGTGCTGCCGGAGAAAGCGATTCCGGTGACGGAGTTTACGGTGGACGGACTACGAACGTCGATGACGGAGTTGGCCAATCGCTATGGGATGCGGATCGTCGTAGGTTATACGGCGATCAGCCCGAAGCCGATGCGGAATATGGCGGCAGTGATCGATTCCGGAGGAGGGTTGATGGGTGCATATGAGAAGGTGCATCTGTTCGAAGGGGAAATGTACGAGGGGTTCAGCCGTGGGTCGAAGCCGGAGATCGTCGGGAGGTCGGGAGTGGCCATTTGTAAGGACTACGATTTTGAAAGTTATATGCGGAAATATGGGGAGCAGGGAGTGGCGGTGATGTATGATCCCGCCTGGGATTTTGTGCGGGATGGCTGGTGGCATTCGCGAATCGCGATTGTGGGCGCTGTTGCGAATGTATACTCGCTGGTGCGCAATGCCCGGCAGGGGCGAATGACGATCAGTGATGACCGAGGGCGGGTCCAATATGAGGCAAGCACTGAGAGCGGGAAGCTGACATCGATGGTTGGATGGTTGAAGCCTTCCGTTGGCCGGACCTTGTACAGCCGCTGGGGCGACTGGTTTGGTTGGCTAATGGTGGGGGTTGCAGTTCTGTCGCTTGTTTATTTAGCCGCGAGGAGATCGTTTACGAGGGTATAGAATTCCTGTTTCTGATCTTCATAATGCTGGCCGGTGCCCGGACCACTGAAACCGGTGTGGATCTTCTCGATCTGTCCGCTCTTGCCGACAAAGATGGTGGTTGGGAAATTGAGGATCGCTTCCAGTTGGGGCAGCGTCTTTTTTGCCCGGTCGGGATCGCCGACGGCCGCGCCGGTGATAAGCATTTCATATTGGACATCGAAACGTTGCTGGAAGGTGCGCACGCTGGCCTGAGAGCGTTCGAAGTCGGTGCTGCGTTCATAAGCCAGGGCGATGATCTCTACTCCTTTATCGTGATATTCCTTGTAGAAGCCGCTGAGAAAGCGGGTCTCGTCCATACAATTCGGGCACCAGGAGCCCATGATCTGGATGATGACGACCTTGCCCTTGTATCTCGGATCCGAGAGCGAGACGCTATTTCCGCTCAGGTCTTTAAAGGTAAAAGTTAAGGGCATATCCTTTTTCCATTTCGTCATCGCGAACTGGTCTTGAAGATGGGCCTTCGCGTCTTTTTGCGCGGACCAGGACTCTACGGCCGTCGGGCCGGAGAACTGATAGCCGCCAACGAGGTTGTTGCCGTCGATCTTTGCGGTGAAATAGTAGGCATGGGTGCCGTCGAAGGTGGAGAGTTTCAGCGAGTCGCCGATGACCGCGCCTTCGAGATAGCGGAGATCGCCGCCGGCATCGAGGAAGGTGCCGGTGATCTTATCGCCGATCTGCTTAAACTCCCCGACGCGGAAGGTCGTGTCGGAATTGTCTTTGAGGGAGCGAAAGACGGCGGCATAGCGGCCGGCGATGAGGCGCACTTTCATGGGAGTCTTATGTGGGAAGCGGGAGGACTCGTCCGGGACTGCTTTGAAGGGCACTGCCAGCCAGGTGTCGGCGAGGTGCCGGAGCCAGAGCCCTTCGAGGTTGCCTTCGGGGGTGATACGGGCGCGCAGTTGGGATTCGTAGAAAGGGAATTTTATGAAAAGCGAGTCGCCTTGTTTTGTGATGTCGTCGACAAAAATGCGTTCGGCGGCATTGCGGAGATAGATTACCTGTTTGCCGGCGCTGTCTTTTACCTCGAAGTTGAAGGCGATGTTGTTTCCGTCCTTCCGGATGAGTTCGGCGCGCCATTGGCCGTTACGGAAGGTGGGCGCGGGTGCGTGCAGCGGCGCTGCCGTCAGGGATTGGGCGGTGATGAGGAGGGGCAGGAGGATTCGAGTCAGGTTCATCCTGCAATTTAGTGAAAAAGTCGATCGAACCAGTAGAGTGCGGGGGCTGGGCGGTTATTGGATCGGTAGGTTTTGCAGCATATCGGCGGTCATCCGGGACAGGTCGTATTCCGGCTTCCAGCCCCAATCGGTGCGGGCGACGGAGTCGTCGATGCTTTGCGGCCAGCTGTCGGCGATATGCTGGCGATAGTCGGGTTCGTAGCGGATCGCGAATTCGGGGATATGATCCTTTATTTCAGCGGCGATCTCTTTTGGTGAGAAGCTGAGGGCGGAGACATTGTACGCGGTGCGAACCGTCAATTTGTTGGCAGGCGCTTCCATCAGTTCGATCGTCGCCCGGATGGCGTCGGGCATATACATCATCGGCAGATAGGTGTCTTCTTTCAGGAAGCAGGTGTACTTCTTTTCTTCGAGTGCCTCATGAAATATTTCTACCGCGTAGTCGGTGGTGCCGCCGCCGGGCGCTGATTTATAGCTGATGAGGCCGGGGTAGCGGATGCTGCGGACGTCCACGCCATAGCGTTCGAAGAAATAGTTACACCAGAATTCGCCGGCATATTTGCTGATACCATAAACGGTACTGGGTTCGATGATCGTCCGCTGGGGACAATCCTTTCTCGGCGAGGTCGGGCCGAAGACCGCGATGCTGCTGGGCCAGTATACCTTGTGGAGTTTCTCTTCCCGGGCAATATCGAGTACGTTGAGGAGGCCCTGCATATTGAGGTGCCAGGCGAGATTGGGGTTCTTCTCCCCGGTGGCGGAGAGGATGGCGGCGAGGAGATAGATCTGGGTGATGTTCTGGCGGATCACCTGCACGTGGAGCATCTCTTTGTTCATGACGTCGAGAGAGACGTAGGGGCCGGTGCCGTGGAGGAGTTGGTTTTCCTCGCGAAGATCGGAGGCGACTACGTTGGCGTTACCATAGATGCGCCGGAGGGCGAGCGTTAGTTCAACACCGATCTGTCCGCTGGCGCCAATGACGAGCACTTTTTCTTTAGCCATGAAGGGGAGTTTGGGGTGCAAACGTAAGGATTTTGCCAAACAAAAAAAACGTAGGTTTGCACCATGCAATTCTTACATGACTTATTTAAAGATCAGTCCTACGACAAGAAAAATTTCTTTCTGATCGCGGGACCTTGTGTGGTTGAGAGCGAGGAGTTGGTGATGGAGGTGGCCGATACCGTTTCGGGCATCTGCCGGAACCTTGGGATCCCGTATGTTTTCAAGGCGTCGTACCGGAAGGCAAACCGCACGAGTGCGGGAAGTTTTACAGGCATCGGGGATGACAGTGGGTTGTCGCTGATCAAAAAGGTGGGAGAAAAGTATAAGTTGCCGACGACCTCGGATATTCATGCGCATGATGAGGCGGCGCCGGCCGCGAAGTATGTCGATATCTTACAGATCCCGGCCTTTCTTTGCCGGCAGACGGATCTCCTGCTTGCAGCGGCGGAGACGGGCAAGGTGGTGAATGTAAAGAAGGGGCAGTTCCTGAGCGGACCGGCCATGAAATTTGCGGTCGAGAAGCTGCGCAAGGCAGGGAATGAAAAGATCGTTCTGACGGAGCGGGGTACGACGTTCGGCTACCAGGACCTGGTGGTGGATTATCGCAACATTCCCTGGATGCAGGAACATGGCACACCTGTCGTGATGGATTGTACCCATTCGCTGCAACAGCCTAACCAAACCAGCGGAGTTACCGGCGGCAATCCGCAGTTGATCGGAACGATCGCGAAAGCTGCAATTGCCACCGGCGCCGAAGGCCTATTCATAGAAACTCATCCGAATCCTGCCATAGCTAAAAGCGACGGGGCTAATATGCTACGACTTGATCTTTTACAGGGATTACTGGAACAGTTAGTGAAAATCCGAAAAGTAGTTTCCGTTCTTTAAAGGGTGCTGGATCGCCACTGGTCTTTCTTTGAACTAGAGGAATTAAAAACGGGATACCACAAAGATACCGATAAGTGGGTATTTTCCCTATCCGGGAAGGTGTTTTAATTAGCTGCAAAAAATATTTAATATTATTTTAATACACCTAGTAGTTGGTTAACAACTTACTAGGTAGGAGCCCAAATTCCTTTTTGAAGGCAATTGTAAAATTGCTGAGGTTGGAATAGCCCAATTCCATGGCAACTTCCTTTACCGAATGGCCGCCAGAGAGCAGCTTGTCCTTTGCTGCCTGCATGCGCACCTTTTGGAAATATTCATACACAGGAACTCCATAGATGAGTTTGAAATCCTTTTTAAGCTTCGATTCGCTGATGGAGACCATGCGGGCCAGCTGGCTGATGGTGGGTGCGGGTTCGAAGATGTCTTTTGTGAGGGTCGCCTCGACCTGCATGACCCGATCGATATCGGCTTTGGAAAGCGGGATGGTGAGGAAGGAGTTCTTGCGCCGCTGGTAGATTCGCAGAAAGAAGCGTTCGATGAGGAGCATGACCCGGTTCTGAATGATGGCGAGCCGCATAGGGTTGGACTCGTCGACTTCGACGATCTCCTGCATCAGCCGGCGATATTCACTATCGAGCGGTTCGCGATGAACATTCTCGACCTGCAGCGAGAGGTAGGCCTGGAGGACATCGTCTATTTCCTGCAGACCCAGGTAGTCGGCGAGCCAGGTGGGGCTGAACAGCACATCGATCCCTTTATAAATGGTCCCTTTTGCGCCGATGTAGGCCCAGTCGGAAAGTGTATTGGTCAGATAAGCGCTGGCGCGGGTGGTGTTGGATTCCTTGAGCCGTTCGTCACCGATGCGGATCTCAAGGGTGCCCGGGATGGTGAGTTCGTGAAACCGGAGGGTATAGAACTGCTCGCGCATTTTGCGGCGACAGAGCAGCCAGTCCTGGTTCATCTTGCAGTTGACGATATTGACATGGATGCCGTTTGGCAATTTGACAAATGTCAGACTGCCGGAGGCGACAGGCTCAGGGAAGATGAGTGTGTGATTTACTACCGGCACGTTCAGGCGCTGCGCCAGGTCGTTCATCAATTGCTCATAATCGGTGTATGAGAAATCGAATTGGAACAAGGAAAAGGATTTGGTCCTTACTTACTTTGAGTAAGGTACGAGAAAAAAGTAGTCTATCTCCCCATGTGACTTGGTTTGCATGGGTTGAGCAAAAAATACCCATGCACCCGCGTCGTTTTATGTCTGGCCTTCGGCCCAATCGGCTCCGCCGATTGCGGGGGTAATCAGAGGTATTTCAAGGGGTTTCGCCTCGCCGACAGGATGTATCTTTTGATGTTCATCCAAAAGGCAAGGACGAAATACACAATGAGGGGGGAGCCCATGGTGAGGAAGGAAATGTAGATGAACCAGGTCCGGATACGGGAAGTGGCTATACCCATTCTTTCACCAATTGCTGTGCACACCCCGAACACTTGCCACTCGATGAAGTGTTTCAGTCTGTTCATAAGGCTAATTTATAAAAATTCGGCGGGGCTTGGAAGCATTTTTGAGTTAAATTTGCGGTCGCCGGGCCCGTTTTGCGTCTGGCCGTGGAACATATTAAAAACATTTATCATGGTGTTTGATTTAGACTTAATTAAGAAGCTGTACGGTGCGATGCCCGCCAAGGTGGATGCCGCGCGTAAGCTGGTAGGCAAGCCGTTGACTTTAGCAGAGAAGATCCTGTATTCCCACCTTTTCGAGGCCCCCAAACGTGCATATGACCGGGGCAAGGATTATGTCGATTTTGCTCCGGATCGCGTAGCGATGCAGGATGCGACGGCTCAGATGGCCCTGCTGCAATTCATGACCTGCGGCCGCGATAAAGTGGCAGTTCCGTCTACGGTTCACTGTGACCACCTGATCCAGGCCAAGACCGGCGCTGTAGCCGACCTGGCCACGGCAAAAGATGTCAACAAAGAAGTCTATGATTTTCTCGCTTCCATTTCCAATAAGTATGGCATCGGGTTCTGGAAACCCGGGGCCGGGATCATCCACCAGGTCGTGCTGGAAAACTACGCATTTCCCGGTGGAATGATGATCGGTACTGACTCACACACCCCCAATGCGGGTGGTCTGGGAATGGTAGCCATCGGGGTCGGCGGCGCGGATGCCGTAGACGTCATGGCGGGTCTTCCCTGGGAGTTGAAGATGCCGAAGCTGATCGGGGTCAAGCTGACCGGAAAGATGAGCGGCTGGACCAGTGCGAAGGATATCATCCTGAAAGTGGCCGGGATCCTGACGGTAAAAGGCGGAACGGGCGCGATCGTCGAATACTTCGGCGAAGGGGCTGACAGCCTCAGCGCGACCGGAAAGGGCACTATCTGCAATATGGGTGCAGAGATCGGGGCTACCTGCTCGGTCTTTGGTTATGACGAGAAGATGGCAGCCTATCTGAAAGCCACGGGACGGGAAGAAGTTTCAGCGCTGGCTGACGGCATCAGGGATTATCTGCGGCCGGACAAAGAAGTCTATGCCGACCCGAAAAAATACTACGACCAGGTGATCGAGATCGACCTGAATACGCTGGAGCCGTATGTAAACGGACCGTTCACGCCCGATCTGGCCTGGCCGATCAGCGAGTTCGCCAAGGCCGTAAAGGATAATAACTGGCCCGAGCGGCTGGAGGTCGCCCTCATCGGCAGCTGCACCAATTCCTCTTATGAAGATATCAGCCGCAGTGCGTCGCTGGCTCAGCAGGCCATCGACAAGAAGTTGAAGACGAAGGCCGAGTTTACGATCACTCCCGGCTCCGAGCAGGTGCGGTACACGATCGAGAAGGATGGTTTTCTGAAGACGTTCGATAGCATTGGCGGCGTTGTGCTGGCCAATGCGTGTGGTCCCTGCATCGGTCAGTGGGCCCGGCATATCGACGATCCCAACCGGAAGAATTCGATCATCACTTCTTTCAACAGAAATTTTGCGAAGCGGAATGACGGTCTGGCAAGCACGCATGCCTTCGTTGCCAGCCCCGAGATCGTGACGGCGTTTGCAATAGCAGGCAGCCTTTCTTTCAACCCCCTGAAGGATAAGCTGAAGAATGAGAAGGGCGAAGATGTCATGCTGGATGAGCCCAAGGGTGTGGAGCTGCCCCCCAAGGGATTCTCGGTGGACGATGCCGGTTACCAGGCGCCTGCCGCCGACGGCAAGGGCGTACAGGTGGTGGTGAAGTCCGATAGCCAGCGGCTGCAGTTACTGGAGCCATTTGCGGCCTGGGAAAAGACCGATCTGAAAGGGTTGAAGCTGCTGATCAAAGCGAAGGGCAAGTGCACGACCGATCATATCTCGATGGCGGGTCCCTGGTTGAAGTTCCGCGGCCACCTCGATAATATTTCGAACAACATGCTGATCGGCGCGATCAACTTCTACAACGATAAGACGGATTCCGTGAAGAATGAGCTGACCGGTGAATATGGTCCGGTGCCCGCTACGGCCCGCGCCTATAAGGCAAAGGGGATCGGAAGTGTTGTCGTCGGCGATGAGAACTATGGTGAAGGTTCTTCCCGCGAACATGCTGCGATGGAACCGCGGCACCTCGGTGTTCGGGCGATCGTGGTCCGGAGCTTTGCGCGGATCCATGAGACGAACCTGAAGAAACAGGGAATGCTGGCGCTGACCTTTGCGAACAAGGAAGACTATGATAAGGTGCAGGAAGATGACAGCATCGATATCGTCGGTCTGACCAGTTTTGCGCCCGGCAAGTCGCTCACGATGGTGTTGAACCATAAGAACGGCAGCAAGGATGAGGTGACGTTGAACCACACGTATAATGGACAACAAATTGGTTGGTTCAAGGCAGGCGGAGCATTGAATGTCATCCGCGCCGAATTTGCGAAATAAGCTATTCTAAATAGTCATGAAGGGGTCCCCGGAAGGAAGGTGAGTAACTGGAATTCCGGGGGCTTTTTGTTTCAGGACCGGAACAAGCCATTCCATGCCGGGTTCTTCGCTGACGGCATGGCCGAGGACGATGAGGGAGAGTTTGCGGCCCTGGATGCGGGCGTCGCGGACGTATTCATTGGTCTCCCATTCGTTGAGTTCGCCGGTGATAAAGCAATCGGGTTGATATTTTTGGATGTTGGCGATCTGGCGCTGGCCGCCGGGTGCGCCGGGGGAGAGGACGATGCGTTTGCAGTCCTGGGTTGGATCGCCGATGAATTTCAGTTTGCCGATGTCGAGGCTTTTTTTGCAGTGGGTCAGTACCTGGCCCAGGGGGGTCGGGGCGGGCAATTGGATGAGAAAGGGGTCGTTTGCATTGTAATATTTGTCCCAGCCGAGGGCCTGGAGGACACCCATGCGGACGCCATCGGGTTTGTGGGCGTGGATGCCGTCATGAAAGCGCCAGACGACGATACCATGAGAATCGAGGAGGTCGCGTTTGTATTTGTAGACGGGATCGTCGCTTAGCCATTTTGTTTCGTCGGCGTGGTTGTAAAAAGTGGGTTCGTGGGCGATGATGAAATTGGCTTTCAGGTCGATGGTCTTGCCGATGATCTCGTTGGTGGCGAACATGGTGGTGACGATACCTTTGACAGGGGTGTTGGGGTTGCCGGTTTTGATCGTGTCGACGGTGTTTGGAAAGGGCGCGCCGGGTATTTCGGCGAGGAGGGCGTCGATGACCTGCTGGACGGTGAGTGTGGCCGAACCGGGAGTAAACGGTGCATTTCGGCTTGCGGCACTGCGGGTGAATGGGAAGGAAGCGGCGGCGAGCGCGGCGGTGGTAGTTCCAAGAAATTTCCGGCGGTCCATTTTACTTAGTTTTAGCTCAATAAATATATTACATTCGGCCTGCAAAATTTTGTTATGGCTCTAAGATCCGGCATTCTTCTTTTTTTCTTTGTGGTTTTCTTTTATAGCGTGGATGCGCAGCGACTGGCGGTGATCGGTTATTATGCAGGGCGGCCCACGGGCGTGGATAGTTTTCCTACTCAAAAGCTGACCCATGTCATTTTTAGCTTCTGTCATCTGCAAGGCAACCGGCTCGACGCCAATAATGCCAGGGATACCGCTACGATAGAGAAGCTTGTCGCGCTGAAGCAGGGGCATCCCGGATTGAAGGTTATTCTTTCGCTTGGCGGCTGGGGTGGTTGCAAGACCTGTACGGATGTTTTCGCCACGGACAGCGGGAGGAAGGAGTTCGCGCGCAGCACGCGGCAGATGAGCGATTATTTTCATACCGACGGGATCGATCTGGACTGGGAATACCCTGCACTGGAGAATGTCCCCGGCTATCCCTATACTCCCCAGGACAAGGATAATTTCACCGCCCTTGTTCGCGAGTTGCGCAAGACACTCGACAAAAAGGCGGAGATCAGTTTTGCGGCCGGCGGCTTTACCACGTATCTAAAGACCTCCATCGACTGGGCGTCCGTGGCGCCGCTCGTCGACTATATCAACCTGATGTCCTATGATCTTGTCAATGGTTATAGTACCATGACGGGACACCACACCGGGCTTTATTCCACGTCCCAGCAGGTGGAATCGGTGGATAATGCCGTGCGCTTTTTCGAGGCGGCGGGGGTTCCCCTGAAGAAGGTGGTCATCGGAATGGCGTTCTATGCCCGGCTTTTCCAGGGTGTCGACAGCATCAACAACGGGCTTTACCAGCCCTGCCGTTTCTACAGAGGGGTTCCCTACCGGGATCAGGATACGCGGCTTTCGGCTGACAGCGGCTTTGTATACCATTGGGACCCGGTTGCCCAGGCGCCCTACAAGTACAATGCGAAAGACCAGATCTTTGCGACGTTCGACGATACGACGTCGATCCGGTTGAAGACCGAGTACGCGCTGCGGAAGAAGCTGGGAGGTGTGATGTTCTGGCAATTGACGGAAGACAAGTTCTTTTCGGGTGGGTTGCTGGATGTAATTGATAACACTAAAATCTCTGCTGAAAAACCCAGAAAAAAGTAATTTAGGGCGATGCGCTTTGTTCCTTTACTTCTGCTCGTGATGGCGGTGTTTTCCGCCTGCGGACCTTCGAAGAAGATAAGTACGCCGACCCCGCCGATCCCATCGCCGGTAGCCGTGACACTGGAAGACACGCTTCCCGCACTGCCCCCATCGGAGATCGACCTGCCGGTGAAGATCGCCGGCCAGCCGCTGCTGCTCGCGGCGGATTCCATCTTTCCAAGAGAGTTCCTCTCGCCGGGTTGGCCAAACTATTTGCAGCCTACCTGTGATTTCAAATATAAATATCGTTTTGTGCGCAGCGGTTTTATCCTGCGTTGCACCAACAACCGGGTGAGTATCGCAATGCAGGGCAATTACCAGGTGGCCGGGGGAAAGAGTCTTTGCGCGATGGGGAAGCCCGTCAGTCCCTGGGTCATGGGGTATTGCGGGTTTGACCGGGAGCCGATGCGCCGGGTGGATATCGCCTTTAGCTCGCTGATCAATTTTCAACCCGATTATCATCTCCGGACCAGTTCTGTGGTCGACCAGGTGAAGGCGCTGGATCCATGCAATATGTCCATCTTTTCGGTGGATATGACACAGACCATCGCCGACAGCATCCGGAGCAGTATCGTCTATTTTTGTAAAAGCTTCGACGCTGCGGCAGGGAAGAAGGATGTCGCCAGTTTTTTGCGGCAGACAGCAGCCCGCGCCTGGCAGAAAACGCCGATCGGTCCGTACGGCTATCTCATCATCAATCCTGTGGCCGTGCGGGTGGGTACGTTGAATTACGTGCGCGATACCTTCGCGGTGAGTCTTGGCATCTCCTGTCGGCCGGAGTTGAGTTCCGATGCCCGGAACGGGGCTCCCCCACCCTTGCCGCCGCTGCATCCCGGCGCCAACCGCAGCGGGGTAACGCTCTATCTGCCGGCCAATTATGAATATTCCTTTATCAGCAAGCTGTTGAATGATTCGTTGCATGGCAAGTCCTTTGAGTATAAGGACAAGACGGTTATCGTCAAGGAAGTGGCGGTGCGCGGGATTGGCGGGCACAAGATCGAGTTGCGGATCGATTTCGGCGGAAGTCATTCGGGCCGGGTCTTTTTGCGGGGAACGCCGGTGCTGGATACGGCAAAGCAGACATTGAGCGTTCCGGATATCACGTATGCGGTGGAGAGTCATGAGATCCTGGTAAAGATGGCGAGGGCGTTGCTTCGCGGGAAGATCAAGCGCACCTTGCAGGGGAACAGCGTGCTGGACCTCGCGGCGTTGCTGAAGACGAATATGCCTTCGCTGAATGCGCAGCTCAACCGGGTCATCATGCCCAATCTGTATACGACGGGGGAGTTGAAACAGCTCAGGCTGATCGGGTTGCTGGCGGGTGAAAAAACCATTCAGGCACAGCTTTTTCTGCAGGCCGACCTGGCTGTTACGTGCACAGGGCTTCCACGGTAAGTTATTGTTTTTCAACAGGGTATATTGGTGAGTGCGTATTCACCGATGGATTTCATCGATTGGCCTCAGGAAAGCAACCATTAACATTTCCTTTACGTATAATGCCAATTAGGAAAACTAAGTTGTGCGTTCTTATCTACCACTTAAATATCGCACATCCGAATTGATTGCAGGAAACACGCAAATACACGCTTTAATTGCCGGTTGCCGTCAGAATGACCGTGCAAGCCAGAAAGAGCTATACAATCTGCTCAGGGATTATGCTGTTAAAATTTGTTACCGGTATCAAAACAACCTTGAACAAGTAGAAGAGATCATGAACGAAGGATTTATCAAGCTTTTCAAAAATATTCATCAGTTCGAGGAGACGCGCCATGCGGATGTGCTTGCGTCGCTGAAGGGGTGGTTCAAGCGGATCCTTGTCAATACCAGTATCGATCATTACCGGAAGAATGCTTCGTATGTCAATGGGCAGATGTTGTCAGAGGATGCGGAGAATATTGCCGACAAGCAGGAGACGGGGATCGATATCCTATCTTATAAGGAGATCATCGAGGCGATCAGACAGTTGTCGCCGGCGTATCGAACTGTATTCAATCTATTTGTCATCGAGGGGTTGACGCATGAGGAGATCGCAAAGCATCTCGAGATTTCCGTCGGCTCTTCCAAATCCAATTTATCGAAAGCAAGAGAGAACCTACGAAAGATCCTAACAAAAAAAACTGACCAGAAAGCTTATGTTGAACCTATCCGATAAGGAGTTGGACCGCTTCAGCAAGGAGGCGGCCGAGGAATACGAACCTGGGGATGTCCTGGGTCCGCGTTCCTGGGACCGGCTGGAAGTGCGGATGACGCAGGAGTTCGGCCGACCGGGCTGGAATCCGATCCGTCATATCCGGCGCTTTCCTTTCTATTATGCGCCCGCCCTGTTGTTTTTGATGGGTGTGACGTATTACCTGGTCAGGCAGGGTTCTTCCTCGGGGAGTAGTCCTGGTAAGATAGTAAAGAGCCCGACCCAAAAAACTTCCGTTCAACCTCAAAATTCCGATTCCGCCGATAAGACTACTTCTACACCTGAGACCAATACTGAACTTGTTAGGCCGGATGGCGTCGTGAAGAATGGAGGCGCCGGTGGCGCGAACACGGCCAATGGCGCAAGTGCGGCCGGTGGCGCGAGCACGGCCGGTGGCGCCCGGGGTGTCGGGAACACCGGAATTAAGGATGCCGGAAAAGCCGGTGTTGGGCAAGGACAGGGGGCGGATGGTGGAACTTCGGCGAATGGGGGTGTTCCGTCGGGCAGTGTTGCCAGTGGGAATGGGGCTACGAATGGAACGGCTGCGAATGGAACGTCGGGGACGCGGGGAAGCGATCGGGGTAATGCCGGCAGGAATGGGTTTGCGGGGAATGGCGCCGGGGGGAATGGCGCGGTGGGGAATGGCGCCACAGGCAGAGTGGGGGCTCCGGTTGCGGGAAGAGGAAAAGGAGAAGGAGGGACGGGGTCGACGGATAAAGGAACCAGTACCGGAGATAATAATACGATCGCCGTTGCGGCGCCACTCAATGCGGGGCATGGGCGGAATGGGCGGTCCGGTGGCAGGAATGGCGCGGCAGGGTCCAAGGATAAAGATGTGGTCGGTGCGGCAACTGTTCCGCCGGCGGCAAAGGAGCGGGAGCTGACGCTTTCGCTTGTGCAGGGTCCACACTCGCTCGGCAAGAGAAAAATGATCAGCGATAGCGCGCTACGGTCCTTCAACTCCAAATCCACGCTGACCGCCTTGATCAAGGGAAAAAACCCTTACAACAAACACAATCGGGACTGGCAGTTCGGACTCATGGTCGCACCGGATTTTGCATCGGTCAATTCGTTGGCGGGCGACAGGGCCGGCAGCAGCTTCGGCCTGACGGTAGACTATCAGATTTTACCGCGATTTTATTTGAGTTCGGGTATCCTCGCCACGCGAAAGAATTATGCGGCGCGCAGCCAGGATTACCATGCGCCGCCCGGGTTCTACCAGGGTGCAGGCATCTTTGGTGCTGTCGATTTTGTAAAAGGTTCTTTTTATATGATGGAGATCCCGCTGAATCTCCGGTATGATTTCAGCGTTGCGGGTAACACGATGTTCTTCATCAGCGGCGGCAGCAGTTCCTACCTGATGACGAGTGAGAATGCCAATCTGTATTGGCGGCGGGGATCCAGTAATCTCACCTATTGCAACCCGACGGATCACCTCAGCATCAAGTCCACCACCCTGTTCGCGACGATCAATCTCTCCGCCGGTGTGGAGACCGTGTTGAGCAATAGTTTGTCGATGGTGATCGCTCCGTATATGAAGCTGCCCACAAAGGAATTGGGTTTCGGCCACGTACAGATGAACAGTGTGGGGATCAATTTTGGGTTGAAGTGGGCGCCTGATATGGGCGGGAAGCGGCATCATTGAGGCTGATCGAACCAAACCGGGGTCTTATTATTCCAGTCACCATTGTAATTGATGAATATTTCCTCACCCGCTTTTATGAACCGGACCGTTCTGATGGTGATCAGCTGTTGCTCAAAATCCATTTCGTATTCACAGTTGGACTTGTAAGAATGATTGTAGAGGGGGATATAGCCGAGTGCCATGCAGCAGTTTTCGCGATGGTCTCCCCACTCGAAGATATAATCATGTAATAACGTTTGATCGAGAAGCTTCCGCTCGGCCCCGGTCATGACGATCACGGGTGATATTTCGATGATCGTATCCTTGGTGATATCATCGGATGTGAATACCCCCCTGCCCATTTCGGATGTCGGCCCTATGAACAGCGATGGTAAGATCATGCGGGCAATTTAACATTTTTACGTAGGTTTGAGGCCCATGTCGTCAGAAGCGGAAAATAATGATCTAAAGGACCAATTCAAGGAAGTGATCCAGTCGGAGGACGTGCTTCATATAAGGGAATTTCTAAATAATCAGAACATCAGCGATGTCGCAGACCTGATCTATGAGTTTCCCGATTATGAGAGCCAGATCATCGGTCACCTGAGTATCCACCGGGCGTCGAGTACGTTCAAGATCCTGGATGTGCCTACGCAGAAAAGGATCATCCAGGACCTGCCCGCCTTCAAGACGGCCGAACTGTTGAATGATCTTTCGGCGGACGACCGGACCTCCTTCCTGGAAGAGCTGCCGAGTGAGGTGGTAAAGGAATTGATCAAGACCCTCGACCCGGAAGAACGGAAGATCACGCTTTCGCTGCTGGGTTATCCGGAGGGGAGCGTTGGTCGGCTCATGACCCCGGATTATATCGCGGTGCAGATGGACTGGACGGTGCGCGAGGTAATCGATCATATCCGGGAGGTGGGCAGGGACAGTGAGACGATAGATGTGATCTATGTGGTCGACGACAAGGGGGTGTTCATCGATGACGTCCGCATCCGGGAGATCATCCTGGCCCATCCGGAAAAAGAGATCAAAGACGTTATTGATTATCGCTATATCGCCTTGAATGTCAACGACGACCAGGAAATGGCCAGCGAGGCGTTCAAAATGAACAACCGGGTGGCCCTGCCCGTGTTGGACAATAGCAATATCCTGCTGGGGATCGTGACCATCGATGATGTGTTGTGGATCACGCAGGAAGAATCGGCCGAAGATATCACCAAAATCGGGGGTACCGAGGCATTGGATGAGCCTTACCTCGAGATCCCGCTGCTGAAGCTTTTCAAAAAGCGGGTCGTCTGGCTGGTGGTGCTTTTCCTGAGTGAAATGCTTACCGCGACGGCCATGGGATATTTCGAGGACGAGATAGCCAAGTATGTGGTGTTGGCATTGTTTGTTCCGCTGATCATTTCCAGCGGGGGTAATAGCGGCAGCCAGGCCTCCACCCTGATCATCCAGGCGATGGCGCTGGGGGAGATAACGGTGACTGATTGGTGGCGGGTGATCCGGCGGGAGTTGCTTTCGGGCATGTTGCTGGGGATTGTGCTTGGGGTCATCGGGTTCACCCGGGTCGTTATCTGGAACCAGATCTTTCATACCTATGGCGAACATACCTTTCTTGTAGGCAGTACGGTCGGGCTATCCCTTATAGGGGTGGTTCTTTGGGGGACGATCGCGGGCAGTATGCTGCCGATCATCCTGAAGAAGTTCGGCGCCGACCCGGCTACCTCCTCTGCGCCTTTTGTGGCGACGCTGGTGGACGTGACAGGGCTTGTGATATACTTTTCCGTTGCGTTTTTGGTGCTTTTATAACACCTTGTTTGTTAATGAAGTGCGCGCATTGGTTAACATCCTTTTTCCAACTGTTTTTTTGTCGTAAATTAAACTATGCAATCGCTTTTGCTTCTAAAGCGGGTATTAAACGTAGTTTATGAAACAGCTTAAAATAGTATTGTTTGCAGCCCTGTTGCTGGTAGCCGGATTACCGGGTTACTCGCAGCGTGGAGGCGGCCGCGGCGGTTTTTCCGGCGGCGGGAGGGGTTTCTCCGGTGGGGGCAGATCCTTTTCGGGTGGCGGTGGCGGCGGACGGAGCTTTTCCGGTGGCGGCGGATTTAGCCGGAGCTTTTCCGGCGGCGGCAGAAGCTTTTCCGGTGGCGCCCGCGGGGTGACCGGGTTTTCGCGGCCCGGGACCAGCGTCTCAGGCGGCCGGGTCTATAGCGGTGCCAATATCCGGTATGGAGCCGGGTATCGTGGCGGCTATGCGGGTTATGGCGGCCGGGGTTATGCCGGCGGTTACCATGGCTACTATGGCAGCGGATATAGAGGTTATTATGGCGGGTATCGCGGTGGATATGGCTATGGCCGGGGTTATTATGGCGGCTGGGGTTGGGGCTTAGGTCTCGGCCTTGGGTTCGGTTGGGGTTGGCCTTATTATGGTTATGGTTATCCCTACGGGTACGGCTATGGTTATCCTTATGGGTACCCTTATTATTATAACAACCCGAACTATGCGCCGCCCGGCTATTATTATGATCCGGATGATGCGCCGGCAGACCCCTACGATGAGGGGGGTTACGACCAGCGTCAGCAACCGCGGCAGCAGAGGAACAACAATTACAACGACAATAACTACAACTATTCCAATCCCGACTCGCTGCAGAACCGGCCGGGCACCAATAACCATCCCTCTTCGTATGAGTATGGCTCTACGGCGTCGAACGATGGGGACAAGGTTTGGGTGAAAGCCCACTGGAAATATATGAATGACGAGTGGGTGTGGATCGATGGATATTGGAAGGCCAAATAAGCCAATAACCGTTCATTGTACACTTAATCAAGTTGCCCCGTCCTTTGGACGGGGTTCTTTTTTTAAGTAGTATTGCTAAAATTTTGCAATTATGTGCGGCATTGTTGCTTATATCGGACCACGGGAAGCTTATCCAATTATCCTGAAGGGATTAAAAAGACTTGAGTATCGGGGCTACGACAGTAGTGGGGTGGCCTTGCTGAACAATGATCTACGGGTCTATAAGAAAAAGGGCAAGGTGGCCGAGCTGGAAGACAGCCTGGTCGGCCGGGACCTGCATGCGCATGCGGGGATGGGGCATACCCGATGGGCAACGCACGGCGAGCCCAATGATCGCAATGCGCACCCCCACTCGTCGGCGAGTGGAAGGCTGGCGATGATCCACAACGGCATCATCGAAAACTACACCCAGCTCAAACAGGAGCTGATGCGGAAGGGTTATCATTTTACCAGCGATACGGATACGGAGGTGTTGCTGAATTTTATCGAAGACATTCAAAAGAATAACCAGTGCGGACTGGAAGAGGCTGTCCGGATCGCGCTGAAACGGGTGGTCGGAGCCTATGTGATCGTGTTGCTGGACAAGGATCACCCGGACACGATGATCGCGGCCCGGAAAGGAAGCCCGCTGGTGATCGGCATCGGAAAGGGCGAGCATTTCCTGGCTTCAGATGCGTCGCCGATCATCGAGTACACCAAGGAAGTCGTCTACGTCAATGACTACGAGCTGGCGATCCTGAAGGCGGATGAATTGATCTTAAAGAATCTGGGAAATGAGAAGATCACGCCGTTCATTCAAAAACTGGATCTGGAAATGGCGGCGATCGAGAAAGGCGGCTATGACCATTTTATGCTGAAGGAGATCTTCGAGCAGCCGGATACCATCTTCGACTGTTTGCGGGGCCGGCTCGATGCGACCAAAGGCACGATCACGATGGCGGGGATCCAGCAGAATATCGACCGGCTGACGAAGGCCAACCGGATCATCATGATCGCCTGCGGTACCAGCTGGCATGCGGGTCTCGTCGCGGAATATGTATTCGAGGAATTGTGCCGCATCCCCGTCGAGGTGGAATATGCCTCGGAGTTTCGTTATCGCAATCCCGTAATCCATCCCGGGGATGTAATTATAGCGATCTCGCAGAGCGGGGAGACGGCGGATACGATCGTTGCGATAGAAAAAGCAAAGGAGCAAGGCGCCTTTATCCTTGGAGTGGTCAACGTGGTCGGCTCCTCGATCGCACGGATTTCGAACGCCGGAGCCTATACACATGCCGGCCCGGAGATCGGGGTCGCCTCGACAAAGGCCTTTACGGCGCAGCTGGCCGTGCTGACGATGATCGGGCTGAAGATCGCGCGGGAAAAAGGATCGATCGACTCCACGAGGTATATGCAGCTGCTCAGCGAACTGCATGCCATTCCGGAAAAAGTAAAAGAGGTGTTGAAATTGAATGACGCGATCCGGGCGCTGGCGGGGAAATACAAGGATGCGAAGGATGCCCTGTACCTTGGCCGGGGCTATAATTTTGCCGTGGCGCTGGAAGGAGCGCTGAAGCTGAAGGAGATCTCCTATATCCACGCGGAAGGATATCCGGCGGCGGAGATGAAGCACGGGCCCATCGCACTGGTGGACGAACATCTGCCGGTGGTGTTTGTGGCTACACGGGATTCGTATCACGAGAAAATTGTCAGCAATATCCAGGAAATAAAGGCGCGGAAGGGCCGGGTGATCGCCGTCATCAGCCAGGGAGATACGATCATCGAGAATATGGCCGAAGATGTGATGCGTATCCCCGAAGCCGACGAGCTGATCGCTCCGATGCTCAGTGTGATCCCCTTGCAACTGCTCGCATACTATATCGGAGTAGCCAAGGGATATGATGTGGACAAGCCCCGGAACCTGGCCAAAAGTGTTACGGTGGAATAAGCACAACTCTCTCCAATATGAACGAGATCAAGAAAAGCCCGATCAACTCCCTCGGTTATCAATTCATCGATAGCCGATATCTTCCCAAAGGAAAGGACGAATACTATCTCCGGAATGTGCAAAACCGCAGCGGCGCCAGTTACCGCCAGCTGACGGCTTATGAGATAGAGGTGCTCGTGCGAAACCGGAATACTTCGGCCAACTGGAACGATATTCTTGTATCCGACGCGTTTACGGCCGAGCTGGTGCAGAATTGCAAGTTCTTCGGCCTGGTGCGGATCGGGAAGCTGGAACCGTTTTATCTGGAGTTCCATAACCTTCGCCGCCCGGTGGGGCTATACAACAGCACGATCATCAGTTGCGATCTCGGGGATAATGTCTGTATCGACAATACGAACTACCTGTCCCATTATGTGATCGGCAATGATGTCATGATCGTGAACACCAATGAAATGGCTACGACGGATCATGCCAAGTTCGGGAATGGGATCCTCAAGGAGGGAGAGGATGAGGCGATCCGCATCTGGCTGGAGGTGTGTAATGAAAATGGCGGCCGCAGCATCATCCCCTTTAACGGGATGCTGCCCGGTGATGCCTGGCTCTGGACCCGGCATCGCGATGATAAGCCGCTGCAAGAAAAATTCAAAGTTTTTACAGAGGCCGCCTTTGACAATCGCCGGGGCTATTATGGAAAAGTGGGGGACCGGACGGTGATCAAGAACTGCAAGATCATCAAGGACGTCTGGATCGGCAGCGATGCCTATCTGAAAGGCGCCAATAAAATGAAAAATCTGACCATCAACTCTTCCGCCGAGGCCAAGTCGCAGGTAGGGGAAGGATGTGAATTGGTCAACGGCATTGTGGGCTATGGCTGTCGGATTTTTTATGGGGTCAAGGCCGTTCGGTTTATCATGGCGTCGCATTCGCAACTAAAATATGGCGCCCGGCTGATCAACTCCTACCTGGGCAACAATGCGACGATCTCCTGTTGCGAGGTGTTGAATTCCCTGATCTTTCCGGCGCATGAGCAGCACCATAACAACTCTTTTTTGTGTGCGGCCCTCGTGATGGGGCAAAGTAATATGGCGGCGGGTGCGACCATCGGATCGAATCACAATTCGCGCAGTCCCGATGGAGAGATCGTGGCGGGCCGGGGCTTCTGGCCGGGGCTCTGCGTAAGTCTGAAGCATAATTCACGGTTTGCTTCGTACGCGATCCTGGCGAAGGGGGATTATCCGGCGGAGCTGGATATTCCCGTTCCGTTTGCGCTCATCAGTAATGATGTCAGCAAGGACGAGTTGATCGTGATGCCGGCCTACTGGTTCCTGCATAATATGTACGCGATCGCGCGTAATTCCTGGAAGTATATCGATCGGGATAAACGAATCGACAAAACCCAGCTGTTGGAGTATGATTATCTCGCGCCCGATACGATCGGGGAAATGGTGGAAGCCTTGCGGGTGATCGAGCGATGTGCAGGACTTGCGGCCATTCGGTCGGAAGGCCAGCGCCGGAAGTATTCCGACGAGGAGTTGGTTGCGCTTGGCGCGGCGATGCTGCGTGACGAGCCGGCGAAGGTCGAGGCATTGGAAATTCTGGCGGAGGGCTGGGAGAACAGCGACCGGAAGGTTCGGCTGGTGAAGGTGGTGCCCGCCTGGGCGATCTACCGCGAGCTGATCGCGTATCACGCCGCCAATCAATTACTGAAGCTGATCCGGGAAGAGGGTGTAAAAGGATTTGACGAGTTATTGGGGATGATCCCATCGAGTCTGCCGATGCATCGATGGATGAATGTAGGCGGGCAGTTGATCCGTGAGTCTCAGGTACAGCAGCTGACCGGGCAGATCCGTTCCGGAAAGATCAGGAGCTGGGACCAGGTGCATCTCTTTTATCTCCGGCAGGGCGAAAGGTATCCGCTTGATAAAGTGATCGACGCGATGGCCGCGTTGCGGGCCGTGACGGGATTCTCGCTGCGCCGGGGTGGTCCCGCGGGGCTGCGCCGGTTATTGGAAGAGAGTGTAGCGACGAAAGAGCGGCTGACCAGCGAGATCTATGCCTCGCGGGCAAAAGACTATAGCAATCCGTTCCGGAAGATGGTGTATGAATCGACCGAGGAGATGAATTCCGTGGTGGGGCGGTTGCAGGACAACAGTTTTATCCGGCAGGAGAAGGATGCGCTGAAGAAATATCGCAGGGAAGTGGAGGAGCTGGTAAAGCGATGGAAAATGTAAATGCTTCCTGCCAGTGGCAGGAAGCATGCTAGTTACTTTTTGGTACTGTCAACAGGAGCAGCAGCCTTGAGTGAATCGGGGGCTGCTTTTGTTGCGGAGTCAGCTGCCGCAGTAGTAGTTGCGGTAGTGGAATCAGCCTTGGGAGCTGCGGCGGCCTCAACGCCACTGTTGTTGCAAGAGGTGGTCATAGCAGCAGCTATGACGAGAACGGCCAACAATTGCTTCATGGAATTTGTTTTAGGTCGCAAAACTACTATTTTTTCCTAAAGAAAAGCCGGACGGGCACTCCCTTGAAATTAAAGTTCTCCCTCAACTGGTTCTCGAGATAATTCTTGTAGGGCTGCTTCACATCGTCGGGGAAGTTGCAGAAGAAGGCGAATGACGGCACGGCGGTGGGCAGCTGGGTGATGTATTTTATCTTCAGCGGATAGCCCCGAACGACAGGCGGATGATAGGCTTCGATCGCCTTTAGCATCACCTCGTTGAGCTGGTTGGTCGGCACTTTGCGCTGTCTGTTCTCATAGACCTCGAGCGCAGTCTCCACGGCGCGGAAGATCCGGGTCTTGTCGATGACGGAGATAAAGAGAACGGGCACATCCGTGAAGGGCGCGAGCCGTTCTTTGAGGGTCTTCTCATAGGTCTTTGCCGTATTGGTCTCTTTCTCCACCAGGTCCCATTTATTGACGAGCATTACGATGCCCTTGCCTTTTTTTACGGCGAGGCTGAAGATGTTGAGGTCCTGGGCGGTGATGCCCTTCTCCGCATCGATCATCAGCAGACAGACATCGGCTTCGTCCATGGCCTTGATGGCGCGGATTACGGAATAGAATTCCAGGTCTTCGTGAACCTTGGTCTTCCGGCGGATGCCGGCCGTATCGATGAGGACAAAATCCTTTTGGAAGAGGTTGTAGCGGGTATGAATGGTATCGCGGGTCGTGCCGGCGATATCGCTGACGATGGTGCGCTCCTGGCCGATAAGGGCATTGAGCAGTGAAGATTTACCGACGTTGGGCTGGCCGATGATGGCGAATTTTGGCACGTTGTCTTCCTCGGCCTGGGCCTGATCGTCGTCGATGAGCTTTACGACGGCGTCGAGCAACTCCCCGGTGCCGCTCCCGCTCATGGAAGAAAGGAAATAGATATCCTCGAATCCGAGGCTGTAAAATTCCGCGGCTTCGAGCAGCCGGTCACTGTTGTCGACCTTGTTGACAGCGAGGAAGACGGGTTTTGTGGTTCGTCGCAGTACGTCGGCCATGGCTTCGTCGAGATCGGTGATGCCGGTGGCCGCGTCGACCATGAAGATGAGGGCATTTGCCTCTTCGAGGGCGATGAGCACCTGTTTTTTTATTTCGCGTTCGAAGACGTCCTCGCTTTCGGGAACGAAGCCTCCGGTGTCGATCAGGTTGAAGCTTTTGCCGGTCCATTCGGCCACTCCATATTGGCGGTCGCGCGTGACGCCGCTGACGTCATCGACGATGGCCTTTCGCTGCTCGAGAAGGCGATTGAAGAAGGTACTCTTTCCGACGTTGGGGCGGCCGACGATGGCCACAGTAAATCCGCTCATGATATTGCTAGTTGTATCCGTATTCTTTTAAAAAATTCTCCGTGTCGCGCCATTTGGGCCGCACTTTTACAAACAGTTCCAGGAAGACCTTCCTGTCGATAAAGGCTTCGATATCTTTCCGGGCGTCCGATCCCAGTTGCCGGATCATCTTGCCGCCTTCGCCGAGGATGATGCCTTTTTGGGATTCGCGTTGGACGATGATGTCCGCCCTGATCTTGGTGAGGGTGGATTTTTCCGAGAATTCCTGCACCAGGACAGTGGTTTGATAGGGGATCTCGTCGCCATATAAAAGGAAGACCTTTTCGCGGATCAGCTCGCCGACAAAGAATTTCGTGGGCAGATCGGTAAGGTCATCGCCTTCGAAAAAGGGCTGGCCTTCGGGCAGGTGGTCGAGGACGGTCTTTAAAAGGGTGTCGAGATTTGTTTTTTTGAGGGCGGAGATGGCGATGACGCCGCGGCAGTAGGGTTTGGATTCGAAGAAGGTTTTTGCTTCGGCAACGGATTCGGCGGGCATGCCGTCGATCTTGTTGAGGACGACGATGGCCGGGGCCTTGAGCTTCAAGGCAGTGAATAGTTGGTCGTTCTCCTCCCGGTTGTCGCGGATGTCGAGGAGCAGGAGGGCGAGGTCGGCGTCTTCGAGAGAGCTTCGGACGGCCTGCATCATTTTTTCGTGGAGTTTGTATTTGGGTTCGATGATGCCGGGCGTGTCGGAGAGGATGATCTGGTAGTCTTTTTCGGTGAGGATGCCTTTTATACGATGGCGGGTGGTTTGCACCTTCGGGGAGACAATAGCAAGCTTTTCGCCCATGAGGGCGTTGAGCAGGGTGCTTTTGCCGGCGTTGGGTTTGCCGAAGATGGAGACGAAGCCGCTTTTCATTTTGATGGGCGCAAAGATAACAAAAAAAAACCGGGGCCTCTTCGAGGCCCCGGCGTTTGGTTGCGAAGGGTGGGATCGAACCACCGACCTTCGGGTTATGAGCCCGACGAGCTACCGCTGCTCTACTTCGCGATGTGGAGGGCAAAGGTAAGGCTCCGCAGGTTCCCGGCCAAATAAAAATGGTTCATTTGATCCGGCCGCCGCAAAAAATTAGGGCTGAGGAAATTATTCCCGATCCGGGAGGAGTGCTATGAAGATGATCTTTTGATCGAGCTGGCGCCGCTTGTCTTTGAGTCTTTTACAACGGCATCGCCTTTATAGAGGACGGTGCTGGCGCCCGAGAGCTCGGCGGTGAGTTCGTTCTTTACAGTGACCTTGATATCGGAGGCGCCGGTGGCGTGGACGGAACAATTCTGGACGGTCAGATCATAGCCTTTTACATCGCTGGCGCCCGAAGAATGGATTTCCGCGAGGCCGGAGACCACACCTGTGACATGGGCATCGGAGGCGCCGCTTTGTTCCAGGTGCAGGTCCTTTACGCTGATGGCGCCCTTGAAGACGCTGGCGCCGTTGAGGTCAATGGAGAGATGGTCGCCTGTAATGACCCCGTCGACAAATACATCGCTGGCGCCGGATGCAGTGAGTTTATCGAGGGTAGTAAAGCTGACGTAGGCCTTTATCCTGACATTTCCGCGGGACCATTTGCGGGTGTCGAGGGAGATCTTCAGGATACCGTCGACGACCTCCGTCTTTATATATTCCCGCCATTTGAGATCGTTGGCGCTGACGACCACGGTCTCTTCATCTCCCTGGCTCAGGTACAGATTGATGGCATTGGAGACTTCGATGCCATGAAAGCCTTTTAAGGGACGGATCTCGGCGTTCGGGTCCTTTATTATTGTCTTCTGCGCCCGGGCTCCCAGCATCAAAAAACTCCCTATCAATACCAAGAAAAGCGATCTACACATGGGATGATTGTTATGGAAGCGAATATAATACATTTTAGTTGCGGCGGGAGACGCTGCCCCCACCCCCTGTGGACGTGTTCCGGAGGTTGGCGTTCCCTTTATAATGGACGTCGCTGCCGCCGTGGGCGCTGGCCTTCAGTTCTTTATTGACGGTGACGAAGATGTCGCTGCCCCCGCTGGCTTCGACCTCGCAGTTGTCGGCGGACAGGTCATAGCCATGGTAGTCGCTGCCGCCGCTGGTGTGGACCGAGAGGGTCTGGGCAGATCCGCTGACGTAGGCGTCCGATCCACCGGATTGAGAAACCTCGAGGGAGCCTACGGTCAGCTTTCCGCGGAAGTCGCTGCCACCGGAAAGGTGCATTTTGAGGTTGTCGGAACGAAGTTCGTCCTGGATATAGACGTCGCTGCCGCCATGAGCTTCCAGCTGAGAGAGCTGTTTGCAGGAGACATAGGCTTTGAGGTGTCGATGGTTGCGGAGAAGCCAGCGGAGGTTGGCGTTCTGAATATAGATGTGGAGGACGCCGCCGGATACTTCGGTGGTGATGCGGTCGCGGTCTTCGGTGTCGTCGGCGCTGACGGCGACGGCTTCTTCGGCGCCCTGGTTCAGATAGAGATCGATTCCGGAGGAGATCTCGATGGCATGAAAGTCATGGACATTGCGGACCTGGGCGTTCCGGTCACTGATGACCTTCCCGTTTTGGGCCATGCAAAAGAGGGTGGAGAGGGTCAGGAGGCCGAGTAATATGGCGGGTTTCATTTTCTTTGTTTGAAGTAGGACGGAGACAGTGGTCAGAAAGTTACAGGATGGTGGAAAAAGCGGTCGAGAACACCTATCTTTGTGGCTCGTTCCTCGGGGTGCTGTTTTGCCGGAAGGCAGGCGGCTGAGAAAATACCCGCAGAACCTGATCAGGGTAATGCCTGCGCAGGGAAGGTGATTTTCCGCTTTTTTATTCCTTCTTTCGCATCATTGCGCCTGGTTTTAAACCTAAAACCAAGCGAATTATGAAGAAAATTTTTTTGTTTTTGAGTTTGACGGCGGTAGTAGCGTCGCTTTCTGCTCAAGCACCGGCCAAGGCAAAAGACTCCTTGAAGCTGTTTTTACAACCGGTGGAAGTACGCGCGTTGCGTGCGGGGGAAAAGGCTCCTTTTACGAAGACCGATATCGGGAAGAAAGAGATAGAGATGACCAATGTGGGTCAGGACCTGCCGTTCCTGCTGAACCAGACGCCCTCGGTGGTGATCAATTCGGATGCGGGCAACGGAGTCGGCTATACCGGGATTTATATCCGGGGAACGGATGACTCCCGGATCAATATGACGCTGAATGGGATCCCTTATAACGACGCGGAGGAGCAGGCCATTTTCTTTGTGGACCTGCCCGATTTCGCCTCTTCGACCAACAGTATCCAGATCCAGCGGGGAGTAGGCACTTCATCGAACGGCGCCGGGGCATTTGGGGCGACCATCAATTTCTCGACAAATGAATTCAATGAGAAGCCTTATGCCGAACTGAACAATAGTTTCGGGAGCTATAACACGTGGAAGAATACGGTGAAGGCGGGCTCGGGGCTGATCGACGGGCATTTTACGGTGGATATGCGTCTGTCGCGGATAAGTAGTAACGGATATATCGATAGGGCTACGAGCGACCTGAGATCTTTGTACTTTTCTACTGCCTGGTATGATAAGAACTCCTCCATCCGCTTCAACGTGCTGATGGGCAAGGAAAAGACCTACCAGGCCTGGAACGGCATCCCGCAAGCCAAGTGGAATGGTGATCAGACCGCGCTGCAACAGCATTATGAGAATAATATCGGGAGTCTTTATTTTACGCCGCAGGATTCAATCAATCTTTTCAAGAGCAGTAACCGGACCTACAATTATTTTACCTACCGGGATCAGTCGGATAATTACTGGCAGAATCACTATCAGCTGTTCTTCAACCATCAGTTCAGCGATAAGCTGGCGTTCAACAGCGCGGTCTTTCTTACGCGGGGGTATGGCTATTACCAGGAATATCATGACCAGGGAGATCTTTCCAACGCGAGCTATGCAGCCTATGGGCTGGCGCCGGTGGTAGTGGGCGCCGATACGTTGCAAAGTACATCGCTTGTCCGGCAGCGTTGGCTGGACAATTATTTTTATGGCAGCGTGCTGTCGTTGCAATTTAAGAGCAACAACACGCAATTGATGTTGGGTGGCGGCTGGGACCGTTATGACGGGAAGCATTATGGAAATGTGGTTTGGGCGGCCGGTGGCGGCTTCCCGGAGAACTACCGGTATTATAATGAGCCGGCGATCAAGATGGACTACAATATTTATGCAAAGTGGCAGCAGCAGATCGGAGAGCGCTGGACGGGATTCCTCGATCTACAGTGGCGGCACCTGGATTATGAGCTGGACGGATTTGACGACAATCCTTCGATCCTGGTGCATCCGAAATATAATTTTGTCAACCCGAAGGCGGGGATCACTTATTCGCATTATAACTGGCAGGCCTATTTTTCCTATGCGATGTCGGGTCATGAGCCTAACCGGAATGATTTCGAGGCAGGGCTTACCGAACAGCCGAAACCGGAGCGGCTGCACGATTTCGAGCTGGGGCTTCAGCAGAAGGGATTGAAATATTCCTGGGGTATAACAGGGTATTATATGCTTTATCATGACCAGCTGGTGCTGACGGGTAAGATCAACGATGTCGGCGATTATACCCGGAGCAATATCGCCCGGAGTTACCGGCTGGGGATCGAGCTGCAGGGTTCGGTGCATCCTATATCCTGGTTCTCGGCAGATGCCAATCTCGCGCTGAGCCGGAACAAGGCGCTGGATTACGTCGAGTATGACGACGATTATGACAATGGTGGTCAGGTGAAACGTCCTTATAAATCGACGACACTCGCCTTCTCCCCCAGCCTGGTGGGTGCGGCCACGCTGAATTTTATGCCGGTGAAAGGCGTGACGCTGAGCCTGCCGGCAAAGGTCGTCAGCCAGGTCTATCTGGATAATGCGCAGCAGGATAACCGGAAGCTGCCAGGTTACTATGTACAGAATTTCCGGGCGGTCTATACGTTGCCGAACAAGATCGGTAAGGAAACGAATTTCATCTTCCAGCTAAATAATGCATTCGACAAACGATACACACCCAACGGCTATACCTATAGCTATATCTATGGCGGTGCGCTGATCACCGAGAACTTCGTTTTCCCGATGGCGGGAACGAATTTTATGTTTGCGGTGAATATTAAGTTGTAAATTCAAGGATGCTAAAATCCTTGTTGTTCGCTACGGGCCTGATCAGCGTCGGGATGACGTTGTTTGCCCAGGGTCCTGTCAAGCGGCCGATGCGGCCGGCTGATCTTTATCGTCTTCCTGCTGTGAGTGATCCCCAATTGTCGCCGGACGGCAAGTGGGTGTCGTATACTCTTTCGACGATCGATTCGATCAAGGATAGCCGTAATACGGATATCTGGATGATCAGTTGGGACGGCAGCCAGGATATTCAGCTCACGAACAGTCCGGAGGGAGAGTCGAGGGCGAGGTGGAGTCCGGACGGCAAGTGGTTGTCGTTCGTGTCGTCGCGTTCGTCCGGAGGGGCGGCTTCCGGTGCGGAGGTTAAGGGGTCGCAGGTGTGGTTGATGGACCGCCGGGGTGGTGAGGGCAAGCGGTTGACAGAAATAAAGGGCGGCGTGGGCGATTATGCCTGGAGTCCGGATTCGAAGAAGTTGTTATTGACGCTGACCGATGCCGATCCGGAGGACAGCAGCAAGATCAAGACGACGAAGCCTTACGTTATCGATCGGTATCAGTATAAGCAGGATGTGGAGGGCTATCGATATAAGAAGACACATACGCATTTGTATCTTTTCGATGTTGGGTCCAGGAAGATCGATACGCTGACGCGGGGAAATTATGATGAGGGATCGGCGGTGTGGAGTCCCGACGGGTCGGCTATCGCGTTTGTCAGCAACAGAACGGCTGATCCCGATCGGAATGAGAACAGCGATATTTTTGTGATCGAGGCCCGGGCGGGTGCGGTGATGCGGCAGCTGACGGATTGGAAGGGGAGTGATAATGGACCGCGGTGGAGTCCGGATGGGAAATGGATCGCGTACACACGGTCGGTTTCGGAGGAAGATTATCATATGTATGATGAACCGGTGTTGTGTGTTGTTTCTTCGGCTGGTGGTGCGCCGCGGTTGTTGAGTCAAGCGCTTGACCGGCCGGTGTCGAGTCCGCGGTGGTCCCGGGACGGCGGGGCGATCTATGCGTTGGTGACGGATGACCGGGAGCAGTATGTAGGAAGTTTTGCGGTGGCTGATGGGAAGGTGAGTAAGATTGCCGGTGGGCAGCGGGCTTTTTCCTTTTTGGATGTCGTAGAGGGTGGGTTGGTGACGATGATGAGTGAGCCGCATACGCCGGGTGAGATCTATGCGGTCGAGGGTAGTGCTAGTGGCGGTGGCGAGCGGCCGGTGCGGAGATTGACGCATCATGCGGATGCGTTTCTGGCGCCGTTGGCGCTGGCGAGTGTGGAAGGGTTTCAGTCGAAGAGTGCGGATGGGACGATGGTGTCGGGGATTTTGTATCGCCCGGCCGGCGTAGCCGTGGGTACGAAGTTGCCGTTCATTTTATTTATCCATGGCGGGCCGGTGGGCCAGGATGCTTTTGATTTTGATCTGTCGCGGCAGATGCTGGCGGGGGGTGGATTTGCGGTTGCGGCGGTGAATTATCGTGGGAGCAATGGGCGGGGATTGGCTTTTTCGAAGGTGATTTCGGCGGATTGGGGAAACAAAGAGGTGATCGATCTGCATGGGGCAGTGGATTGGCTGGTGAAGCAGGGGATTGCGGATGCGGATCATCTTGGGGTGGCGGGCTGGTCTTATGGTGGGATCCTGACCGACTATCTCATCGCTGCCGATACGCGGTTCAAGGCGGCGAGCAGTGGAGCCGGGACGGGTTTTACGTTGTCGCTATATGGAGTAGATCAGTATGTGAATCAATATATGAATGAGATCGGTGCGCCGTGGAAGGCGATCGATCGTTATCTGAAGATCTCTTATCCCTTGTTGAAGGCGGATAAGATCAGGACGCCGACGTTATTCATGAGCGGGGAGAAGGATTTCAATGTGCCGTCGGCGGGCAGCGAGCAGATGTACCAGGCGTTGCGGACGCTGGGGGTGCCGACGGAGTTGATCATCTATCCGAATTCGTTCCATGGGATTACCGCGCCGAGTTATCAGCGGGATCGGTTGGAAAGATGGGTGGCGTGGTTTACGAAGTATTTGAAGAATTAGTGGATTCGCTCTTGCCAGGTCAACATGCCGCCCGTCAGGTTCTTGACGTTAGAGAAACCCGCGGTCTCGAGGATCATGCAGGCCTGGCCACTGCGGTTGCCGCTGCGGCAATAGCAAATGACTTCTTCCTCCTTCCATTTATCGATATCGTCGGTGTCCATCATGCGGACGCGGCCGAGGGGCAGCAGGATGCCGCCGATGTTGAATTCGGCGTGTTCGGAAGGTTCGCGGACGTCTACGAGATGGAGAGATTCACCGGCGTCGAGGCGGGCCTTTACTTCTTCTACAGAGATTGGTTGCATGTAATATTTTTTGTTATGGTGTTTGTGTGGGGTTGCCGGTGGAGTCGCGGCTAGGCCGCGTACCCTGCAATTTTATGCTGATGTTCTGACCGGGGCGGATGCGGTTTGGAAGGCCGTCTTCGCTTGTCTGGGGCGGGTCCTGCCACCAGATAAAGGCATCGGCCGAATCACGAACGTCTTTTCCGGGGATAACGGCTCCAAAGGAGAGGCCCATCGAATCGAGGCGGTTCTTAGCCTGGAGGTAGGTGAGACCAAACAGGTCGGGAACGATAAACCCCTGGCCGGCGCCGATACCGCTTCCGAGTACGAGGGTGATCTTGCTTCCCTGCTGGATCTGGGCGCCGGGTTTGATCGGCTCGCCCTGGTATTGCTGTTCGAGAACGGAGTTGCGGGCAAAGTCGGGTTTGAAGACGGTGTCGCCCAGTTTCAGCCCATATTGCTTGAGATATTGTTCTGCATTCCGGAAGCTCATGCTGATGAGATTGGGCATCTGGATGAAGGGAGCCTGTGCGCGATTGACGGTCAGGTAGATGGTGCGGTTTATCTTAACCAGATTGTCGGCCTCGGGGAATTGTTTTATCACCTGCATGGGTCGCATGGAGTCGATATAGACCGAGGAGTCCTGGATCTGGACGTCGAAGCCGGCGGACTGGAGGGTCTTTTTGGCTTCTTCGTAGGGGAGGCCGCCTACGGAGGGGATCTTCATAGTTTTGCCATGCTGGGTCAGGAGGGCCAGGGAGCCCAGGAAGATGAGCAGGAGGAGGAGGAGGAGCACGATACCTGCTAAGATATTGACCCAGAGCGGTTTGGAAGTAATGAATTTGAACATGGTTGTAAAATACGGTTTTTTTTGTGCTATTTCCGTGCCAGCCGGCCAGGTGGCGTCCAGCCGGGAGGCGATCTACCGCTTTCCGAGAGCTTCCTCGACGAGGGCGGAGTAGAAGTCCTTGAGAGTCCAGCCAAAGACCCGCAGTTGCTGTGGGACGATGCTGGCCTCGCTCTGGCCGGGAACGGTGTTGATCTCCAACATAAACGGTTCGCCCTTCGCTTCATTGTAGATGAAGTCGATGCGGATGATGCCGGAACAGTTAAAAACCTGATAAATCTTTTTGGCTGCCGCCCGGACCTTTTCGGCGATGGCCTCGTCGACGATGGCGGGGGTGGTCTCTTCGTTGAGACCGGCGGTATATTTTGCTTCGAAGTCGAAGAATTCCTTTTTGCTTTTGACCTCGGTAAAAGGCAGGGTGATGATCTCGCCTTTAGAGCGAAAAACGCCGATGGTGAATTCGCGGCCGGCGATGAATTCCTCGACTAGGACCTGGTCGTCTTCGCGAAAAGCTTTTTCGACGGCGGGGCCGAGTTCTTCGGAGGGGTTGTTGACCTTGGACATGCCGATGCTGCTGCCACCGTTGTTGGGTTTTACCAAGACGGGGAATTGCAGGTGGCGGGTGATCTCCTCGGGACTATCCATGCGGCCTTTGATGAGCAGGACGCTACGGGCAACGTTAATGCCATTGAATGCGGCGACCGCAACAGTAAATCGTTTGTTGAAAGTGAGGGCCGAGACGGCGGCGTCGCAGCTGGTATAGGGCAGTCCCATGAGATCGAAGTAGCCTTGTAGTTTGCCGTCTTCGCCGGGGGTGCCGTGGATGCCGATGAGAACGGCGTCGAATCTGATCTTTTTGCCGTCAACGGTGAGGGAGAAGTCGTTCTTGTCGACGTCGATCTTTGTGCCATCGGAAGAGGGATGAAACCAGCCTTCGGGAGTGATGTCGATGCGATAGACGGTGTATTTGTCGGTGTCGAGATTGTTTTGGATGGTGATGGCGCTTTTATAGGATATGACCGATTCACCGGAATACCCGCCGGTAACGAAGGCGATGATGGGCTTCATGCGTTGCAAAAAATTTGGTGCAAAAATAACGAAATCGATAGGAGAAATGGTATGGAGCGAAAATAAGAAAGGTGAAGGTTTCTTCAATCTCCTTCACCCTTTTACGACGGGAAATATCACCCGCCTATTTTTAAGTAGCACGAGGGCTACTTTAACAAACACAAATTACTTATCCTAAGTTAGCCTTTTCGGCGAATTCGGCCAACTTTTTTTTAGAGATGCAGCCGGTCCTTTTTGGCGAGGAGCTCTTCCACCGTCTCGCGATACATTTCGTCGGGAACGCAGGCGTCGACGGGACAAACCGAAGCGCATTGCGGTTCTTCGTGAAATCCCTGACACTCCGTGCATTTATTCGGCACGATATAATAGTAGTCGTTGCTGATCGGCGTGTTTTGCTGTTTGGGATCGACGATCGTACCATCCAGCAAAGTAAAGGCCCCTTTAACACCCGTGCCGTCGGCCATGGCCCATTCCACGCCTGGCTCATAGATCGCATTGTTGGGACATTCCGGCAGGCAGGCGTTACAAACGATACATTCCGAATTAATTGTCAGTGCCATAGTGCGGATCTAGAGATGCAGCCGGTCCTTTTTGGCGAGGAGCTCTTCCACGGTCTCCCGATACATTTCGTCGGGAACGCAGCAGTCGACGGGGCAGACGGCAGCGCACTGGGGTTCTTCGTGGAAGCCCTGGCACTCGGTGCATTTATTGGGAACGATGTAGTAAGTATCGACACTGATTGGGGCGTTGCGTTGACTGGCATCGACGGAGGAACCGTCGAGGAGGGTAAAGGATCCTTTGACGCTGCTGCCGTCGGCGATCGCCCATTCCACGCCACCTTCGTAGATGGCATTGTTAGGACACTCGGGCTCACAGGCACCACAGTTGATACATTCTTCTGTTATCTTAATAGCCATTTTTTTGACAATTAGGGAGTGATTAAAGTATTTAACTTTGCGTTTTTTCGCTTTTGTCGCGGCTCAGGGTGAGCCCCTGATCCGCAAGCAAATATAATGTCTTTATGAATTTAGAACAACGAATAGATTTATTGGTGAGATTGGGAGAATACTGTCTTTCGGAGGCGCCGGCCTGGGAGGCGGCCAAGGACCGGGCGCATAAGGGTAATGGCTGGTTCATTCCGGAATTTATCGAGGCGGCGGTACGGTCGATCTCTACCCAGTATCTGCAACGGGATAAGCTGGAGGCCTGGGCAAGGGGCTATGGGCTGCCGGCCGAGCCCCCTACCCCACGGACGGTGGGGCTGATCATGGCGGGCAATATTCCGCTGGTAGGGTTTCATGACCTGCTGACCATCTTTGTTTCGGGCCACCGGCAGCTGATCAAGCCTTCGGGCCGGGACGAGTTGCTGATCCGGCATTTGGTTTCCCAGCTGATCGAGATGGACGGCAGGGTGGCCGAGCGGATCGGGTTTGCGGAGCGGCTCAACGGGTGCGACGCCTATATCGCTACCGGCAGCAATAATTCAGCGCGCTATTTCGAGTACTATTTCGGGAAGTATCCCAACATCATCCGCCGCAACCGGACTTCGGTGGCGGTCCTGACAGGCGAAGAGACGCGGGAAGAGCTGGAGTCACTGGCGGACGATGTGAACCTGTATTTTGGGCTAGGCTGCCGCAATGTGACCCAGATAGCCGTCCCGGAGGGCTATGATTTCGTGCCGCTGCTGGACGTCTTTTCCAAATACCAGTTCCTGGCCGATCTGGCCAAGTACAAGCACAATTACGATTATCAGCTGACCCTGCTGATCCTGAATAAGAAGTACTATATGACCAATGGGTCGATCCTGCTCGCCGAGAGTGCTTCGCCGTTCAGTCCCATCAGCGTTTTACATTATGTGTATTACCGGCCTGGTGAAGTGCCGCTGCCGGAGGCTTCGGGCGAAATTCAATGTGTCGTGGGCCGGGAGAACGTGTTGGGGCGGGGATATGTACCATTTGGGGGCGCGCAGCAGCCGGCGCTGGCGGATTATGCCGACGGGGTGGATACCATGGAGTTCCTAAAAAGTTTGTAAGATAAATTTCGTAGATTTACGAGTGTATTCCTTCGATCTACGAAGACCTTAGTAAAACATTTGTTAAACTGATTTGGCGGTATAGAAATTGACCGATCCTTGACGTTAATTTGTTTGTCGATAAAAATTATCAAATGAGAGCAAAACAAGTAGTAGCAGTCGTTCTGATCAGTGCTTCGACGGCCCTGGCTACCATGTGGGGTTATAATCATTTCACAGGAGGTAAGACGTATTATTATTCCCAGCAGGACTCCGGCAAGGTGCCTGCCAATTATGCCAAATTCTTTGACGGGGCCCGCGGCGAAGCGGCACCTCCGGGTGATTTTACGGACGCGGCCTCGGCAGCGATCCCGGCAACGGTTCATATCAAAACCAAGACGATCCGTACGGTCAGCAATAATCTGCCTAAGCATAATCCCTTTTCCGATCTGTTCGGGATCGATCCCGATGACTTTTTTGGAAATGGCAACGGAATGCGCAGTCTGCCTGAGATGGCTTCGGGGTCCGGGGTGATCATCAGCAATGACGGCTATGTCGTAACGAATAACCACGTCGTGGATGGTGCCGACGATGTAACCGTCACCCTCAGCAATCGCAAATCTTTCAAGGCAAAAGTGGTGGGCACCGATCCGGCCAGTGATCTGGCGGTCGTAAAGATCGATGCGCAAAACCTGCCTTTCCTGTTGTATGGCAACTCCGATGACGTAAAAGTGGGTCAGTGGGTGCTGGCTGTCGGCTATCCGCTGACGCTGGAAACCACGGTCACCGCCGGGATCGTGAGCGCCAAAGGCCGGACGTTGGATATCAATCGCCGGCAGAGCCAATCGCCCGTCGAATCCTTTATCCAGACGGACGCGGCGGTCAACCCGGGAAACAGCGGTGGGCCGCTGATCAATCCGCAAGGCCAGCTGATCGGGATCAACTCTGCGATCGCTTCGCCCACGGGGTCCTATGCGGGCTATTCCTTTACCATCCCGGTCAATATCGTGAAGAAGGTCGTCAACGACATCATGAAGTTCGGAACCCCACAGCGGGCTTACCTGGGTATCTCGTATCCCCGGGACGACATGAGCGAAGACCAGAAGAAAGAGAACGGCATCAAGGACGGAGATGGGGTTTATGTGTGGACGGTTACCCCCGATGGTCCCGCGGCGCATGCCGGTCTGAAGCAAGGGGATATCATCACCAAGCTGAATGGCGACGAGGTGTTGACGGGTGCGGAGATGATCGGAAAGATCGCCACCTTCAGCCCCGGCGACAAGATCAAGGTGTCGTATAAGCGAGATGGGAAAGAATATACGATCCCGGTGACGCTGAGCAATAATTCGGGCAGTACTTCAACGGCGATCATCAAGACGTCGGTGCTGGACAAGCTGGGGGCGCAATTAGAGACGCTCAGCAAGAAGGATGCGACCAACCTCGACGTAAAAGGCGGGGTTGTAGTGAAGTCCGTTACCGAGAATGGGCTGATGGATAAGAGCCGGATCCAGGAAGGGTTTATCATCCTGAAGGCAAATGGGGAAGAGGTGAAGAACCTGGAAGACTTCCAACGCATTGTCGGCAAGTCTAGCGGCACGGTAAAGCTGGAAGGGGTATTCCCGGGATACGAAGGAGTGTATACTTATCCGCTGCGGTTGGCGACGGGCGGTTAGTGTTGCAAGATATTCAAGAGGCCGGCGGCTTGCCGGCCTTTTTTAGCAATCAATCTACGAAACTCTACGTATGAAATATCTAATTGCGATTGTGATCAGTGCTCTGGCGGCGCTGACCTTAGCGAGAACCCAGCGAAATGGGGTCGATGCGCCGATGACGAGGATGCTTGTCTATCCGATAAGCTATTCGGGGGGAAGCAATGCCGGTCCCGGGGATTTCGCAGATGTGGCCCAGGCCGCGGTGACGGCGACGGTGCATGTCACGGCGAAGGTGAAGGACGATTGGGGCGAGCGGGGGCTGGCGTCGGGATCGGGGGCCATCCTCAGCGAGGACGGGATCATCGTTACCAACCGGCATGTGGTGCGGGGCACCGAGGGAGTGACGGTTACCTTGTCGAATCACCGATCCTTCAAGGCCAGGGTCGTCGGCAGTGATGCCAATGCCGATATAGCGGTGTTGAAGATCGATGCGCATGATCTGCCGTTCTTTTCCTATGGTAATTCCAACGACGCGAAGGTGGGGCAGTGGGTGCTGGCGATAGGTTACCCTCTTCAGTTGGAGGCAACGGTCACGGCGGGTATCATCAGTGCGAAGCGGGATTCCGTGATCCAGACGGATGCGGCGGTCAATCTCGGGAACAGCGGGGGACCGCTGGTCGACAGGGAAGGGCGGCTGATCGGGATCAATGCAGCCTTTACCTCTTCCACGGGTACCTATGTCGGGTATTCCTATGCGATACCCTCGATGATCGTGAAGCGGGTGGTGAATATGATCCTGGGAGAAAGCGGCGCCCCGGTCAGGAGCTGAGTTTCTCGTAGACGGCATAGCCCCAGCCGGGGAGGTTGAGGTTGGCGGCCACCGACAGGTCAAGATAGTTGCCGGTGAATGCCTCCCGGTAGGTCCCCTGAAGGAGTAGTTGTGAAACCGGGAGATGCAGGTCGTCGGGCGACAGGTTCAGCACAACGACTACCTGGTCGTTTCCGTTGCGACGGGCAAACGCAAAGCAGCGATCATCGAAGGAGTTGTGCAGTCGATGGAGAGTAACGGCAGGATCGCCCGAACGGAGGGCAGGATTGCGTTTGCGCAGTTGGAGCAGGGTCCGGAAAAAGCCATGCAACTCATAATTTCCAGTCCAGTCGATCTGATCCTTATCGAAGAATCTCAACCTCTTTTGATTGGGTAGTTCCTGACCGCTGTAGATCAGCGGGAGTCCATTCCAGGTGCTGCAGAGAACGGCGAAGGGTTTAGCCATCTGACCCATCCGTTCGAATTCGCTGCCGCTATGCGAATTTTCGTCGTGGTTGGTGGTGAAATAGACGCGGAGACCGTCCTTAGGGAACATGGTGTCGTAATAATCCAGCACCTCGTCGAGGCCCGTGACGGGTGACTCGTGACGCCAGACAGTTTCCATTTTATGCAGGAACTTCCAGGTGTATGTCGCATCGAACACTTCGTGGTAAGCGATCTCCTCACATTCGGCCAGCCAGAACAGGGGTTTAAGCGGGTCGAGGGTTTTTCGCGCCTGAAGCCAAAAGTCGACGGGGACGAGCATGGCCATATCGCAGCGGAAGCCGTCGACATCGGCCTTTTCTATCCAGAAACGCATTACATCGATCATGGCCAGACGTAAGTTGGGGTTGTCATAGTTGAGATCGATCACGTCGGCCCAGCCGTGCGGGTCATAAAACTGGCCATCCTGATTGCGGCGATAGTAATCGGGGTGTTCCCGGCTCCAGTGATGGTCCCAGCCCGTATGGTTGGCAACGATGTCGAGGAGGACCCGGAACCCGAGGGCATGGGCTTCTTTGACGAATGCTATGAAGTCGTCCATCGTTCCGTATTCCGGATTGATGCTGGTGTAGTCCGAGCAGGCGTAATAGCTGCCCAGTGAGCCGAGACGCTTTTCGCGGCTGATGGGGGTGATGGGCATAAACCAGAGGATATCGATCCCCATGTCGCGCAGGCGGGGCAGGTGCGCGCTGAAGGCGCGGAAGGTCCCCTCGTGGGTATATTGACGGAGGTTTACTTCATAGATGTTGGATGAATAGATCCAGTCTACCGGGCGAAATGTCTCACTCATAGTACGTTAACGCTGTTTACGCTGCCGAAGGTATGCCTAAAACGGCTATTTTATGCCTTTGTAAGCTTGGCTATTTCGTATTTTTGCACGGCAATGAAGAGCTTTACCATACCTATCATTTATCGCAGTCCGCTGATCTCGGCGATCAAGAACAAGCGCAAGCAGCAGGACAAGATGAAGAAGGATTTTACCCCTACCCTGCTGGATCTTGGCGGATTGCAGATCTATCTGGCGAGACATTTCGGATTTTGTTACGGCGTGGAGAATGCGATCGAGATCTCGTTCCGGACGATCGAGGAGAATCCCGGTCGCCGCATCTTTTTGCTGAGCGAGATGATCCACAATCCGCAGGTCAATGCCGATCTGCAATCCCGGGGGGTACGGTTTCTGCAGGATACGCATGGAGCGCCGCTGATCCCTTTCGAGGAATTGAATGCGGAGGATATCGTGATCATTCCCGCCTTTGGCACCACGCTGGAGATCGAGCGGCGGCTGCAGGAAATAGGGATCCAGACCGAGAAGTACAATACGACCTGTCCGTTTGTGGAGAAGGTCTGGAACCGGAGCAGCCAGATCGCGAAGAAGGATTATACCATTATCGTTCATGGGAAGCCGGGGCATGAGGAGACGAGGGCGACCTTTTCGCATGCGGCAGCAGAGACGCCGACAGTGGTGGTGAAGGATATGAGTGAGGCGAAGGTACTTGCGCAATATATCCGGGGGGTCTTGCCGGCGGAGAGCTTTTATGATCGCTTCAAGGGGCAGTATAGCGAGGGGTTCGATGTGGCGCGGGATCTGGCGCGGATAGGGGTTGTCAATCAGACCACGATGCTGGCAAGCGATACCCAGGCGATCGCTGACTTTTTGAAGCAGACGGTGATCGAGCATTATGGACTGACGGAGGGGAATGTTGGCGATCGGTTTGCGGATACGCGGGATACGCTTTGTTATGCGACGCTGGATAATCAGTCGGCCGTCATGGGGTTATTGGATGTGGAGGCGGATCTGGCGATCGTGGTCGGGGGTTATAATTCGTCGAATACTTCGCATTTGGTGGAGTTGTGCGAGGAGAAGATGCCGACCTATTTTATTTCGTCGGAGGAGAAGATCCTTTCGGTCGGGGAGATCCTGCATTACGATTTTCATACAAAGACGGAAAGGCTGCAGACGGGCTGGTTGCCGGAGCGGCGTCCGGTGCGGGTGCTGGTCAGCAGCGGGGCTTCGTGTCCGGACGCGCTGGTGGAGGCGGTGATCAGGAAGATCGCTGGATACTTTGGGGCGGAGGAGAAGTTGGAGGCGCTTGTCGCAGAATTTGCGGATTAGGAGGGTAAAAAGAAACCGGCTCCTGTGAGGGGAACCGGTTCGTACGTTTGGATCCGGGTGCCCGGACTTTATTGCATTTTAAAAGATTCCAGAAATTTCGTGTTGAAGTCGCCGGCGCGGAAGCGTTCGTCTTTCATCAGTTGAAGATGGAAGGGAATGGTCGTTTTGATCCCTTCGATGACGTACTCGCTGAGTGCGCGGTGCATGGTGTTGATCGCTTCCTCGCGGGTACGGGCGACGGCGATGATCTTGGCGATCATGGAGTCGTAGTACGGCGGGATCGTGTAGCCGGCGTAGGCGTGCGAGTCGACGCGGATGCCGTGGCCACCAGGTTGGTGGAGAACGGTTATACGTCCAGGAGAAGGACGAAAATCGTTGTACGGATCTTCGGCGTTGATCCGGCATTCGATGGCGTGTCCCTGTGGTTCGTAATTGAGTCCGCTGATGGGGTCGCCTGCGGCGATCTTTATCTGCTCCTTGATGAGATCGAAATTGACTACCTCTTCGGTGACGCAATGTTCTACCTGGATACGGGTGTTCATTTCCATGAAGTAGAAGTTGCGGTGCTTATCGACTAAGAATTCGATGGTTCCGACGCTTTCGTAGTTGATGGCGGAGGCTGCTTTGATCGCGGCATCGCCCATGCGCTGCCGGAGTTCGGGCGTCATAAAGGGCGAGGGTGATTCTTCCACGAGTTTCTGGTGGCGGCGTTGGATGGAGCAGTCGCGTTCGCTGAGATGGCAAACTTTCCCGTATTGGTCGCCTGCGACCTGGATCTCGATGTGCCGGGGTTCTTCGACAAATTTCTCCATGTAGATGCCGTCATTCTTGAAGGCGGCGCCAGCTTCGGCCTTGGCCGTGTTGTAGGCCCTTTCCATATCGGATTCTTCCCAAACGACGCGCATCCCTTTCCCTCCACCACCGGCGGTGGCTTTGAGGATGATGGGATAGCCGACTTCCTTGGCCATGCTTTTGGCCTCGTCGAGGCTTTCGAGCAGGCCTTCGCCGCCGGGAACGACGGGTACGCCGGCCTTGATCATGGTCTCTTTTGCCGTGATCTTGTCTCCCATGGAGTTGATCATGGCGGGTGTGGGGCCGATGAATTTTATTTCGTGTTCACCGCAGATCTCGGCGAAGCGGGCGTTCTCTGCCAGGAACCCGTAACCGGGGTGGATAGCATCCGCGTTGGTGATCTCCGCGGCGGCCATGATATGTGGGATGTTGAGGTAAGAATCAAAGCTTGCCGGCTTTCCGATACACACGGCTTCGTCCGCGAACTTGACGTGCAGGCTTTCTTTATCTGCCGTAGAGTAAACCGCCACCGTCTTGATACCCATCTCGCGGCAGGTACGGATGACCCGGAGGGCAATTTCTCCTCTATTGGCAATCAGGATCTTTTTAAACATGATGTGATTTTAGGGTTCAACGAGGAACAAAGGTTGGTCGTACTCAACGGGTGAGGCATCCTCAACCAGTACTTTTACGATCTTGCCAGACACTTCGCTCTCTATCTCGTTGAAAAGCTTCATTGCCTCGATGATGCAAACCACCTTACCGGGGGTGATCTCGTCGCCGACGTTGGCGAAGGAGGGTTTATCCGGGGACGGGCTACGATAGAACGTGCCGATCATGGGGCTTTTTATTGTAATAGTATTGCCGGCCGGAGCTTCCGCGGCCTTGGCGGGTTTTTCTGCTGCGGGAGCGGCCTGGCCTTGCGGTGCGGCAACTGGGGCCGTAGCCATGGATGCCATCGGTTGGGCATGCATGGGGGCCGCGATCACCTGTTGGACCGGCTCTTCTTTTTGCTTGATGGTCAGTTTGAATCCTTTCTCCTCGATGCTTACTTCGCCGATATTTGATTTGTTGATCATTTTGATCAACTCCTGAATCTGTTTAAAATCCATATTGGATCAATTTACAGTTTAATTGGGCGGCTAAAATAGGGATTATAGCATAAAATACCCAAAAACGCCGGTGAAAATGCTGAAAATGTGTGTTTTGGTAAATAAATTACACCTTCAGCCTATGACCGAAGGTGTAAAAGCAGTATTTCAACAATTATTTTACCCGTTCGACGTACTCGCCGGTCTTGGTGTTGACGCGGATCAATTCTCCCTCGTTGACGAAGAGAGGAACGTTCACGGTGGCGCCTGTTTCGACGGTAGCAGGCTTAAGGGTACGGGTAGCCGTATCGCCTTTTACACCTGGCTCGGAATAAGTAACCGCAACGACGATCTTGTCGGGTAATTCGACACTCATCGGCGATTCTGTCTCGGTGTTGATCAAGACGGAGACTTCCTGGCCGTCCTTCAGGAATTGGGGGGCGTCGATCAGATGTTCCTGCAGGGCGATCTGTTCAAACGTTTCGTTGTCCATGAAGTTATAGCCCGTATCGTCTTTGTACAGGTACTGGTAGGCTTTTCTCTCTACACGAACGGGGTAGATGGTGTCACCGCTGTTCCAGGTCTTTTCGATGGAGCGGGAGTTGTCCACGCCTTTCAGTTTGGCCCAAACTTTTGCTGCGGCCCGGGCGGTTTTGTTTTCGCCGAACTCGACAACGGTGTACAAACTGCCATCCAATTTGATGATCATGCCACGACTGATATCTGCCGTATTTGCCATATAAGCGGTAGTATTTTTTTGCGTTAGGGGGCAAATTTACGGCAAAATCCCGTTTGCGAAAAATTATGGCTTCTTTTGGGAACTTTTGGTCGTAATCAGGATGGCGCCGCTGGCGGCGGCCTTGGGGCCATATATTGCGCCGGCGGCCTCATTCTTGAGAACAGAGATGGAGGAGATGTCCTGGGGGTTGAGCAGACCCAGGGGATTTTTGAGGCTATCCGGCAACTGGACGCCATCGACGACATAGATCGGAGCGGGGTTGGGTGCGTACGGCAGGATGGTTACGGGCTGGACCTTGTTTTTGGCTGCGGCGTCTTTTGTCAGGACGGAGATCACCCCGAGGCGGCCTTTGTCGCCAAGGAGGCGCACCGCAGTCGCGGAGTCGATGATATCGAGACTGGCGATGTTTTCGGATTTTATAGAATCTTTAGTCCAGTGTTCTTTTCGGACACCGTTCACGATCCAGAGTGCCCTGGCAGGAATCGTGTCGGCGCCTTTGGCGACGGGTTTTGTAGTTTCCGTAGCCGACGTGGGTTTTTGAGGGAGGGTGACAGCGTGTGCGGGAACGGCGGGGACGGTACCGTTTGCCGGGACACAGGCCGGCAGTTTGCCGTATAGTTGTTCGAAAGCGGGGCGTTCTTTCGGATCTACGGTATTGTCCATGTCATAGACCTGTGGTTTGCCGGTGGCGGGCACGGCGATGACGCGGCTGTCGCCGGGGAAGATGACCGCTTTGGGATCGCCGCCGGTGGGATGAAATTCTTTTTCCGCCTGTGCGGAGATTGCAGCCCAGCGGGCGAGGTAGCCGGTGTTCGTGTTTGCGCCCTCGGGGCCGAACCACGGGAGTACGCCGTATTTCTTATCCATTTCGGCCAGGGCTGGCGTACCGGGATAGCCAAATCGTTCGACCGTGCCGTCGGTGTGGATGACGAGGCGGCGTTGGTGGTCTTCGGTGAGGTAGAACAGACCGATCTCGGGGTGCGTGTTCTTTAGCTCGACCTGGTGCTTGAGCTGTTCATTCTCGGTAAGGACTCTTTTCAATTCGGCAACCGCATCGGCGTAATTGGGCTTTTCGGGCTGGCTATGGAAACTGGGAGCAATGAAAAACATTGACGACGTGTGCGGCGCTGTCGTGGGCATGGCGATCACATCGATGATCCCGCTTGTCGCCTTGATACTCGGCCAGAATCGTTCGGACATCGAGGATTCGAATCCCTGCCGGGTATACTCGAAATGGACGCGGATCGAGTCCGCCTTTACGGGTATGCGGAGCTCGAAAAATCCATTGTCGTCGGTTGTCGTGTGCAGTCCGGTGTTCCTGTCCCGGACAGTTACCCCAGCCAGTGGTGTCTTTTCAGGCAGGCTAATAACAATGCCGGCGGCGTTGACGAAGATCGGGCCGTTGTTGCTATGCAGGAGGTCCGGATAACGGCTGCGGAAAGCAAGCAGGACGACGGAGAGCAACGGCAGGAGAAACAGGAAGCGAAGGAGGTGGAGGCGGGCGCTCCGGATCTTGTTCATCATGATGATACGTTTTTTTAGCGATGAGAAATTGAAGTTGTTGGCGAGGCGATATTGGGCCTGACCCACGACTTTTAGTAAATGGTATTGATATTCTTTTTTGTCAACGCCGTTGTTCAGCACTTGCTGGTCGGCGATAAATTCCAGGTTCTGGCGAATGGAATGGCGGAGGGCCCAGGCAAAGGGATTGTACCAGTTGAGGATGCAGATGGCTTCCGCCACGAGGATATCGATCGTATGCCGCTGGCGGATATGGACATATTCGTGCAGGACGATCTCTTCCCATTCTTTTTCGCTGTGGAGCCTCGGGTTGATATAGATAGCATTCCCAAAGGAAAAAGGGGTGATGTTCCTGTCCACCTCGTAAATGCGGATTTCGGTATCGCTGACCAGCCGGGCTTGTTTTCTGACCCTCGTAAGGGAGAACCAGCGAATACCCGTGCGGACGAGCAAAAAGAGTATTCCGGCGGCCAGGACCCCGGCGGCGATGGTCCATCGATCGAACCCGGGGTTTGCCGCAACGGGGTGTACCACCGCGGGGGAATAATTGCCCAACGCGGGGATATAGGCGAAGTAGACCGGGTGATGCGCTTCGTCGTAGCTGGTCATTAACGAGCCGATGTTGATCAGCGGGATGAAAAAGGAAAGCAGGGAATATCCGAGCAGGTACCAGCGGTTCCATGAGTAGAATGTCAGGGGACGCAGGACTGTATAGTAGAACAGCCAGAGGATGGCGAGCGTCGCGGATAATTTGAGGAGGTAAAAGAATAAGGGCTGCATGAGTTGTTATTTGGAAGGCTTTTCAATAAGATCGATGATCTCTTTCAATTCTTTCGGGCTAAGCTTTTTCTCCTCGATGAAGAAGTTCACCAGCTCCTTATAGGAATCGGCGAAGTATTCCTTTACGAAGCCATTCATGAACTTCTTTTTGTATTCGTCTTCCGAGATGACCGGTTTATACAGATAGGCGTTGCCGATGAGGCGGCTGGAGAGGAACCCTTTTTTCTCGAGGTTCTTGACCGTAGAGGCCAGGGTGGTATAAGGCATGGCGTCGGAGGGCAGGTGTTCGAGAAACAGTTTGATATTGCCTTCGCCCGTCTTCCATATGGCCTGCATGGCCTGTTCTTCCTGGCGGCTAAGTTTTTCCATCGCTTACGAAGTTTTCGTAAAGCTACGAGTTTTTCGTAGACTACCAAATAAAAAAGGGCCTTTTTCGTTTATGAATTATTTTTACACCATGATAAAAGCATTTTGGGCTCTTTTAGCCATTGCCTGTTGTAGTATCCTTTCCGTTTCCGCGCAGCCTACCAAGCCAAACCAGCCGGCCACCGACACGGCCAACGCCCAGGCGCCCTTTATGCGGTTTCCGACGATCCCCCCCTTTCATCTGTTGAAGCTGGACAGCAGCACCTACCTGACGAAAGACGATGTGAAGAAGAACCGGAAGACGATCATGATGTATTTCAGCCCGGATTGCGAGCATTGCAAGCATGAGATCGAGTCATTTCTCGCCAGTTGGGGTAAGTTCAAGGATATCGAGATCGTGATGGCCACGTACCAGCCTTTTGGTGAGATGAAGGAATTCAACGCGCACTATAAGATCTACGAACATCCGAATATTCATATAGGCCGTGATGAGAAGTTCTTCCTGCCGCCTTTTTACAAGATCCGCAATCTGCCTTACCTCGCCCTTTACGATAAGAAAGGCAACCTGATCACGACTTTCGAGGGGACTCAAAAAGTGGAGACCATTATGGACGCCTTTGCAGACAAGAAATAGTCATCAATTTTATCACTCAAATATTTTAACAGATGAAAGTTACGGTTGTAGGCGCCGGCGCTGTAGGCGCTACCTGTGCCGATAATATCGCCCGGGCAGCATTGGCCGAAGAATTGGTATTGCTGGATATCAAGGAAGGATTAGCGGAAGGAAAAGCGCAGGACATGATGCAGACGGCGGCGTTGCTGGGTTTCGACACCCGCATCACCGGGAGCACGAATGATTATTCGAAGACGGCTGGGAGTGATGTGGTCGTGATCACGTCGGGGCTTCCCCGCAAGCCTGGGATGACGAGGGAAGAGCTCATCGGCACCAACGCGGGAATCGTGAAGGGAGTCGCCGAGAATATTCTAAAGCATTCTCCCAATGCTATCATCATCATTATAAGCAACCCGATGGACACGATGACGTATCTTGCGTTGACGGCCACGGGGCTGCCCAAGAACAGGATCATTGGGATGGGTGGCACGCTCGACAGCGCGAGATTTAAATATCAATTGTCCCAGCATCTGGGTTGCAGCCCGGCCGATCTGAATGCGGTGGTAGTCGGTGGTCATGGCGACACGACAATGATCCCGCTGATCCGGCTGGCCACCTGGAACAGTGTTCCCGTAACGAAATTCCTGAGCGCTGACCAGCAGAAACAAGTCGTTGCCGACACGATGGTGGGTGGTGCGACCCTGACAAAGCTGATCGGGACCTCGGCCTGGTATGCTCCCGGGGCAGCCGGCGCGGCGCTGGTAGAGGCCATTCTGCGGGATGAGAAGAAGTTGTTCACCTGCTGCGTGTCGCTGAATGGGGAATATGGTCAAAAGGACATTTGTCTTGGCGTACCGGTCGTGATCGGCCGTAATGGTTGGGAAAAGATCCTGGACTTCGGGCTGGATGCGGATGAGCAGGCGCTGTTCAACAAGAGCGCGGATGCCGTCCGGAGTATGAATGATGTGTTGAAAACCTTGTAAGGTTTTACGGATATTTTTGAGCCGCCTCTTTTATCAGGGGCGGCTTTCTATTTAGAGAAAGACATAGGCGCCGATCATCATCAGCGTGGAGGCGATGCCAAGGGTGATCATGTAGAGCAATGTGATACCCATGCCTTTAAAGAGTGATCGCCAGAAGTTCTGCCCATACATGCCATGCAGGGCAGCAACCAGGTAGATAAAGCAGAGGAGCAGGGATGCCAGACCCATGATGATGTCGACCAGGTCCCCGGGGTTGAATAACTTAGCTACCAGGACGATGAGAAGGAAGAGCAGGAAGACAAAGGAGTGGAAGTGTACCGAGAAGATGGCGTGGTTTACATAGTAGTATTTCTTCCGGCTAAAAAACCAGCCAACGTAGAGAGCGAACAGGGGTAAGAGAATGAACATGAGTTTGGGAATCTCATGGCTGATATCGACCTCGACGTGGATCTTCGAGATGCCGAGTTTCTCTTTTTCCCGGACGTTGTGCCGCAGCACCCAATGCATCATCCCTTTCTCCTTCGCGCTGTCGGGCAGGGTGGCCTGAACCGAATCGAACTCATGAACGGTGTTGTATTTGAATTCCGTCATGTCGATGACCACGTTTCCGTTGCCCATACTCAAGTGAAGTGACTCGCCGTTCTTTTCCGCGGTGGCCGACGCCTGGGCGGCTTCCTTATGCGATTTTTCCTCGTGACTCCCTGCGAAAAGGGCGAGGAAGAACATCGCCGAGATGAAGACGTACATCCGGATGGGGTTCAGATAGCTTGCCCGGCGGCCGGCGGCATATTCGCGGGTGAGGAAGCCCGGGCGGAAGATCAGGTCTTTTAGCGTTGTAAAAAGTTTGGAGTCAAAATGGGTAACGTCCGCGAAGAAATGGCCGACGATGTGGCCGATGCTTTCTTTGGGTTCGAGGTTCTCCTGACCGCAGTGGGTGCAATATCGTTCACCCACGGTAGTCCCGCAGTTGAGACAGGTTTTATCGTGTCGGAGATGGTGGCGGGACATCCTTTTTGGGGGTTTGATTTTCTAAAAATATTGAAAAATCCGTTCTAGCTGCTGTTGTTCCATACATTTAAAATGCCCCTTTGGGCATTTGTTGTAGCCGATCTTGGAGCAGGGTCTGCAGGACAGGGGTTTTACTTCGAGCGTCAGCCCGGGCGATTTGCCCAATGGACCGCCCTGGTAGTGGAATAAGTAGTTTTCCCCATAATAGGGTGTCATCCCGAATTCCGGGACGGTGTTGCCCCAGATGGAGATGATGGGTCGTCGGAAAGCGGCTGCGATATGCATCAGTCCGGTGTCGTGGGTCACGATCAGCTTTGCCTGGCGAACGAGTGCGGCCGATTCGTTCAGACTGAAAAGACCGCAGGCATTGTAGATCTTAATGGGATCGATGGCTGCGAGTTTTTTTGCCGTTTCTGCATCCTCCGGCCCGCCGAGAAGGATGATCGGGTGGTTTGTTTGTTTGCAGATGAGCTCCAGCTTATGATAAGGCAGGCGTTTGGTGGCCAGTGCGGCGCCGATGACCAGACCGACATAACCGGCCTGGTGCGAAGTGGGGATGTCGCCGGGTTTTAGCTCATCTTCCTTTGGAATGAAGTAATCCAGACCGGCGCCGTCATTTTTTATGTTGAAGGTTTTTAGCGTATCGAGATAGCGATCGACGATGTGGACGGGGGGCAGCCTGTTTATTTTAAAGTTGGTGAGGAGCCATTTTTGGATGTTGAGTTTAGCGAAGGAGAAGGCTTGTTTTTTGAGGGCCCGCTTGACCTTCAGGGTGCGCAGGTTGTGGTGGAGGTCGATGATGTAGTCAAAGTCCTCGGCTTTAAGGGTTTCGATGATTGCGTCGAGGTCGTTTTCGAGACAGTGGATCTTGTCGATATAGGGATTTCCTGCGAGGATGGGGCGGAAGGCTTTTTTTGTGAGATAATGTACCTCGGCGGTCGCCACCTGTTTTTTCAGACAGCGGGGTACCGGCGTCGTGAGGACGATGTCGCCGATGGAACTGAAACGAATGATCAGGAATTTCATCTTGGCTCTACTAATGAGGCTCGATATAATTCAAATCTTTTCCATAGGTCTCCTCGGTCAGCGCCAGGGAAACAAAAGCAATGGCGAAGACGATGAGTCCGGTGATCCAGCCGCTTTTGAAATACCCCTGCGAAGGCAGGAGGGATTTGAACAGCAGTGCAACCAATGCCAGCGAACCGCGTGCCATATTCGGAACGGTAGTCGCTACGGTTGCACGGATGTTGGTGCCGAACTGTTCAGCCGCCATGGTCACGAACATGGCCCAGAAACCAGTGCCAAAGCCGAGGACGACGCAGACCCAGTAAACCGTATCGGAAGACGCACCTTGCAGGTTGAAGTACCAGACGACGCCGATGACCGAAATGATATGAAAGATCCACAAGGATAGTTTCCGGCTTTTAAGCCATTGGCTGATAAACCCGATGAGGATATCCCCGATCGAAATAGCGGCATAGGCTACCATGATGCCTTTTCCGGGGTCCACCGGTTCGGTGACCTTCATGATGCTGGAGAACTTATTAGAGAAGGTGATCAGGATGCCGATGACGTACCAGTTGGGTAGTGCGATGAGGATGGCCGTAAGGTATTTCTTGAGGCGCCGGCCGTTGGTGAAGAGCATGAGGAAATCGCCTTTCCGGACGTTGGACTGTTCGATGTTCTTATACATGCCGGACTCGAGGATGCCGACACGGAGCAGGAGGAGGAGGAAGCCGAGGCCGCCGCCGATAAAGTAGCAGGTGCGCCAGCCTTCCGGGTTGCTGCGGAACATAACGTTTATGAAGTAGGCGAAGACTGCGCCGCTGAGGCCGATGCCGGCGACGAGCGAGGTGGCGAGGCCGCGTTTTTCCTTGGGCATGATCTCGCTGACGAGGGTGATCCCTGCCCCCAGTTCCCCGGCGAGGCCGAGGCCGGTGATGAACCGAACGACGGAATACTGGCCGACGGTGTGAACGAATCCGTTCGCGATGCTGCCCAGGGAGTAGAGGATGATCGAGGCGAAGAGAACGCGGAGCCGGCCTTTTTTATCGCCCAGGATGCCCCAGACGATGCCGCCGATGAGAAGGCCGATCATCTGGATGTTGAGGATATCGGTCTTGTCGATCTCTTCCTGGCTGATGCCGAGGGATTTGAGGGAGGGGATACGGACGATGCTGAATAATAAGAGGTCGTATACGTCAACGAAGTAGCCGAGGGCGCCGACTATGACCGCGAGGTTGAAGAGGGAGGGCGATTTTTTCTCCATTGTTACTTTTTATACGGGTCTTCGGCGGGTGCGTCGTTCTTTTTGCCGAAGAAGATTTTATAAAGGACAGGCGCTGTAGTAATAACGACAATGCCGATGACAATGACTTCGAGATGTTTTTTGAGATCGAAGTTGAATTTTGTCATGAAGAGCTTGTCGAGGTAGTGGCCGGCGAAGAGCATGGCGAATACCCAGGCCAGGCAGCCGATGATATTATAAAGAACGAATTTCTTTTTGTCCATGGAGACGATGCCGGCGATGATCGGGGCGAAGGTGCGGACGATGGGCAGGAAGCGGGCGAAGACGATGGCTTCTCCGCCGTGTTTATCATAGAATTCTTTTGCCTGGAAAAGGTATTTCTGCTTAAAGAGAAGCGAGTCCTTCCGGTGATAGAGGAAGGGGCCGCTTTTGTTCCCGAACCAGTAGCCGAGGGAGTTGCCGATGATGCCGCAGATGGAAACCAGGATCCATAGGACGATGAGGTCAAGAAAGTCGCTGCCGGTGCCATTGGCCATCATGCTGCCGATAAGTTTCTGGCTGTAGATGCCGGCGACGAAGAGGAGGCTGTCACCCGGCAGGAAGAAGCCGACCATCAGGCCGGTCTCAGCAAAGACGATGAACAGGAGTACCCATAGGCCGCCGTTGTTGATGTAGAAGTCGGGGTTTAAAAGGTCTTTCCAGTTGATAGTCAGGAGATGGAGCATAAGATAAAATTCATTTTATATTGACGGCGGTTTCTTCCAGTTCTCCTTCCCATTTGCTTACCAGTGCAGCGGCGATGCTGTTGCCGAGGACATTGGTCGCGCTACGGGCCATATCGAGGATCTGGTCGATGGCGAGCAAAAGTAACAGCCCCTGCTGCGGAATATTATAGAGTGAAAGTGTGCCGGCGATCACGACCAGGGCCGCCCGGGGAACACCCGCGATGCCTTTGCTGGTCAGCATGAGCACCAGGAGCATGGAGAATTCCTGGCCCAGGGTCAGGGGGACGCCATAGGCCTGGGCAATGAACAGGGAGGCAAAGGTCATATAAAGCATGCTGCCGTCGAGGTTGAACGAATAACCCAGGGGCAGGACGAAGCTTACGATGCGGGGGGAGCAGCCGAAATTCTCCAGTTCGACGATCAGCCGGGGGAAGGCGGCTTCCGAGGAGGCAGTGCTAAAGGCCAGCAGGATCATGTCCTTGATGTTCATAACGAGAGGGATAACCCTACGGCCGATGAAGAAGGAGGCGATGAGCAGGAGGATGAGCCAGAGGCCTAAGATGGCGAGATAAAAGCTGAGGATGAATTTTCCGTAGGTGACCAGCAGTTCGGGGCCTTTTATCGCCATAATGGAGGCGATGGCAGCCATGGCGGCGACCGGGGCCAGGTACATGACATAGCCGGTGACGCGCAGAATGATATGGGCGACGGCATCGAGGGCTTTTATCACGATCTTTCCCTGCTCACCGATGGATGCAGTGGCGATGCCAAAAAAGACGGAAAACACGACGATCTGGAGGATCTCGTTGTTTGCCATCGCCTCAAAAATGCTGCGGGGAAAGATATGGGTGACAAATCCTTTGAAGGTGATCGGGGTGGTATCGATGCCGGTGGCGGTTCCCGCTGCAGGCACGGGGAGGTTGAGCTCAGAGCCGAGATTCAGGCTGTTCATGATCAACAGTCCGAACAGCAGCGAAAGAAACGAGGCGCACATGAACCAGAGGAGGGTCTTGCCGCCGATACGTCCTACTGCTTTGATATCTCCCAGCTTTGCGATGCCGACCACCAGCGTGGAAAATACGAGGGGGGCGATGATCATTTTGATCAGCCGAAGAAAGGCATCAGTGATGACCCCGAGGATGGAGGTGAAGTTATCGATGGTAGCCGGGCTACTATTATAATGTATGACCAGTCCGAGCAATACTCCCGATACCATGGCGATCATGATCCAACCTGTAAGACTGATTTTCGGCATAAATGCATTGTCCGCGGACCGGCGGTCCGTGAATGACCCTGCAAACAATCGAAAATTATTGATTTGACAAAGTTTTCGGGTAAAGAATTGGTGTATGAGTATTAAATATTTGTTTATTTTCGGCCCTAGTCATCACATGTCATCTTATTTAAGAATCCTCATCAAAACAAGCTTATTATGAGTTTATTCCGAAAGAAATCACTGGACTCGCTCATGGCGCAGGCAGCGGATTCGGAGAAGGGTCTGAAACGGACGCTGGGCGCCTGGAGCCTGATCGCTCTGGGGATCGGCGCCATCATCGGCGCGGGGTTGTTCGTCCGGACAGCCGCGGCAGCCGGGGAGCATGCCGGTTCGGCCGTAACTATTTCCTTTATGGTAGCCGCGCTCGGTTGTTGCTTTGCGGGTCTTTGTTACGCCGAGTTTGCCTCCATGATCCCTATTGCCGGCAGTGCATATACCTATGCCTATACCACGATGGGCGAATTGGTGGCCTGGATCATCGGCTGGGCACTGGTGCTGGAATATGCTTTGGGAGCCGCTACCGTATCGATCTCCTGGAGTGAATACCTAAACAAGCTACTATCGGTTTTTGGGACGCAGGTGCCATTCGAATGGTCGCATTCGCCCTTTGAGCGGACGCTGGATGCCGCCGGGGTCATGCATCACGGGATCATCAATATCCCTGCGCTGATCATTCTGGCGCTGCTGTCGCTGCTCCTGATGAAAGGCACGGAGGAATCGGCTACCGTCAACTCGATCATCGTCGTTGTAAAAGTATCTATCGTACTGATATTCATCGCTATTGGCTGGCAGTTCATCAATCCGTCGAACCATCATCCTTATGTGATCCCCGCCGATGCGCCTCCTGCGCAGATGCGGGACGGCACGCTTTATTCCTATGCCGACTTCTTCCGGCATGGGTGGGGAGGGATCTTATCGGGTGCGGGTATCGTGTTCTTTGCCTTTATCGGGTTCGACGCCGTGTCGACCGCCGCACAGGAAGCCAAGAACCCTGCCCGGGACATGCCCCGCGGTATCCTGGGTTCACTGATCATCTGTACGATCCTTTATGTATTGTTCTCCTGGGTGCTAACCGGCGTCGCTCCTTACCAGGACTTCGTCAAGTCGGGCCGGGAGGCTTCGGTTGCCTATGCGATCGAGACTTACATGCATGGTTATCATTGGTTGTCGACCCTCGTGACTGTGGCGATCCTGGCCGGGTTCTCGTCCGTGATCCTGGTGATGTTGCTTGGTCAGAGCCGGGTGTTCTATACGATGGCCACCGACGGTCTGCTGCCCAAAGTGTTTTGCGAGCTGCATCCGAAATGGCGCACTCCTTATAAGTCGAATATGATCTTGTTTGTGTTTGTCGGTCTGTTCGCCGGATTCGTCCCGGAAAGTGTAGCCGGCAACCTGACCAGCATCGGCACGCTGTTCGCCTTTATCCTGGTCAGCATCGGGGTGGTGATCCTGCGGAAAGCGGATCCCAATCGTCCCCGGCCGTTCAGGACCCCGTTGGTCCCGGTGGTTCCGATCCTTGGGGTGCTGGTTTGTACGGCCATGATCGTTGGTCTGGATTCCGCTACGCAGCTTACGGCACTGGTGTGGATGATCATCGGATTGCTTATCTATTTTGGGTACAGCAAGAACAATAGCAAGCTAAAAGCGTAATTTTCCCGGCACGTCCGTACCTTTGCTGCCGCAAAATATTTTTTATGGGTCGTATTTTTGAAGTAAGAAAGCATGCCATGTTTGCCCGGTGGGACCGGATGGCCAAGCAGTTCACCCGTATCGGAAAGGAAATCGCCATTGCCGTGAAGGCCGGTGGGCCCGATCCTGCCACTAACCCGGCATTGCGCCGTTGTTTTCAGAACGCGAAGAGCGTGAACATGCCCAAGGACCGGGTGGAGGCTGCCATCAAGCGTGCGCAGGGCAAGGAGATGGAGAATTATGAAGAGATCCTTTATGAAGGATATGCTCCGCATGGAGTCGCGGTGCTGGTGGAGACGGCTACAGATAATCACGTTCGCACCGTCGCGAATGTCAAATCTCATTTCACGAAGGGACATGGGACGCTGGGCAATAATGGAAGCGTGAGTTTTCAGTTCAAGAAGATGGGGGTTTTCAAGTTGAAGCCCGAGGGTTTGAATATGGATGACCTGGAGCTGGAGCTCATCGATCATGGGCTGGAAGAGATGGGAGAAGGGACAGGGGAGAATGATGAGCCGGTAATCGTGCTGCGCGTGAATTTCCCGGATTTCGGCAATATGCAAAAGGCGCTGGAAGAAAAGAAGATAACGCCGATCAGTTCGGAGATCGAGTGGATCCCGGCGAGTACGGTAGAGTTATCCGAGGAGCAGGCGCAGGATGTGCTGAAGCTGGTGGATCGGCTGGAGCAGGATGAGGATGTACAGAAGGTGTTTCACAATCTAAAGTAAAAGAAAGGCCGCTTTACAGCGGCCTTTTTTATTTGGGGCCGGGTGATGCCGGCCTTTTTTTTATGGTTATTCGGCGATCATGGCTCGGACGGTATCGACGATGTCTTCCGCGTTGGGTTTACTGAAGTAGTCGCCGTCGCTGGAATAGGCCGGGCGGTGGGCCTGGCCGGTGATCGTGCGCGGAGCCGTGTCGAGCCAGCGGTAGCCACCCTGTTCTTCCATCACCTTATTAAAGATGAAGCCTGCGGCGCCGCCGGGAACGTCTTCGTCGACGATGAGCAGGCGGCTGGTCTTCTTCAGCGAATCCAGGATGGTATGATGAATATCGAAAGGCAGGAGTGTCTGCACGTCGATGACCTCGCAGGTGATGCCCAGGGTTTCGAGCGTGCGGGCTGCGTCCTGGACGATCCGCAGGGTGGCGCCATACGAGACAATGGTGATGTCCTCCCCTTCCTGCACTACTTCGGGGATACCCAGCGGCACGCGGAATTCGAGCAGATTGGACGGCAGCTTTTCCTTGAGGCGATAGCCATTCAGGCATTCGATCATCAGGGCTGGGTCGGCGCCCTGCAGTAAGGTATTATACATCCCCGCGGCCTGGACCATATTGCGGGGGACACAGACGTGTAAGCCCCGGAGAGAATGAAGGATCATACCCATGGGTGAGCCGCTGTGCCAGATGCCTTCGAGCCGATGTCCCCGCGTGCGGACGATGAGGGGCGCCGTTTGCTTACCGGCCGTTCGATATTGCAGGGATGCGAGGTCATCACTGAGGGGCTGCAGGCCGTATAAGAGGTAATCGAGATATTGAATTTCCGCGATGGGCCGGAGGCCGCGGAAGGCCATGCCGATCCCCTGCCCCATTATGGTTGCTTCGCGGATGCCGGTGTCAAAAATGCGTTCGGCACCGTGTTTGGCCTGGAGTCCTGCAAAGCCCTGGTTGACGTCCCCGATCTTTCCTAAGTCCTCGCCAAAGGCTACTACTTTGGGATTGTGTGTGAACAGCTCGTCGAAGTAGCGGTTCAGGATCTCATACGCGTTGAGCATTGGCGCATTACTCGCGTATTCGGGTTTTATTTCCGGGATCAGTGTAATCTTACGGAGGCCTTCATGGTAGAGGTGTGTGTTATAGAGCTGTGCGTTGGTCTGTCTGAGTTCTTTGTAATATGCCGCTGTGTTCTTTGCGGCGGCGCCCGTTCCGGCATGCAGGAGGGCTTCGTGCAGCGTCTCGAGTACTTCCTTCCGGCCCGGCTCCCGGTTGGAGGAGAGGGTCGCGGCCAGTTTTTGCAGGTGTTCCTCGTGATCGGGTGATTCTTTCGCCATTTCGCGGATAAGTTCCGCGGTGCGCGTGACCTGTACCCGGATCGGAGACTGGTATTTCTCCCAGGCGAGATTGCGGCTGTTGCGAACGGATTCTTTTGCTACCGTTTCGATGTCATCCAACTCTTCTTCGCTGGCGAGGGTGTTGTCGACGATCCATTCCTTCATCTTTTTTATCCCGTCCCAATCCCGCTCCCATTCCAGGCGTTCGGGCGTTTTATAGCGTTCGTGGCTACCGGAGGTGGAATGGCCTTGCGGCTGGGTCACTTCTTCGACGTGAAAGATCGCCGGGGTATGCGTGTGCCGGACGGCACGGAGGCCGGTTTCAAAGACTTCGCACATGCCGGCGTAGTCCCAGGCCTTTACCTTATAGATGTCGATGCCGTTGGTACCATCTTCCTTTTGAAAACCTTTCAGCACTTCGGAGATGGATCCTTTCGTGGTCTGGTATTGACGGGGTACGGAGATACCATAGCCGTCGTCCCAGACAAAGATGGCGAGGGGTACCTGGAGGACGCCGGCGGCGTTGAGGGCCTCCCAAAAATGGCCTTCGCTGGTGGAGGCATCGCCGATGGTGCAGAAGCAGATCTCGTTGCCATTATTGGACAGCTCGGTGAAGGGTTTCAATTCTTTTATTTCACGAAAAGCCTTAGACGCGCAGGCCAGGCCGAGGGCTTTCGGCATCTGGGCGGCAGTAGGCGCCAGGCCAGCCGTGAGGTTCTTTCTATTTGCCAGATCGAGGGTAGAGCCGTCGGAATCTACAAAGGCAGAGGCGAAATGAGAATTCATATTCCGGCCGGCGCTATGGGGATCGTGATTGGGATCAGGATCGGCATATAGTTGGGAGAAGAATTCTTCGATGGATGCGGCTCCGGTTGCGAAGGCCAGGGTTTGATCGCGATAATAACCGGCATAAAAGTCTCCCGGGCGGAAGAATTTCGCCATGGCTACCTGGGGGACTTCCTTGCCATCGCCGAAAATGCCGAATTTTGCTTTCCCGGTAAGGACTTCCTTGCGGCCGAGGAGGCTGGCTTCCCGGCTTTCGCAGGCCAGCCGATAGTCTTTCAGGACTTCCTCCCGGAACCTGTCGAAGGACAGCTTCTCGGGATCAAGCAGGTCAAAGGGAGCTAGATTTTCCATTAGAGTCATATTTGAGGCGCGATCGATCGGGCAAAATTACCTGTATCTTATTGATTGTTAAAAAAATAAAATACGGGGTAATTTGTTGGCAAAGCCGGCGTTAATTAAGTAATTTTATTACTCCGTTAACTCGGGCAAACTATGAAAAAATTAGCAATTGCAATTACCCTTTTTGTCACATCGCTGGGTGTACGGGCGCAGGCGGTGAACACCGGTGGTGTCGCTTTGTCCCGGCCGGATGTACTCCAGGTAAAAGATAACAGTCATAATTTCGGCAAGATCCCACAAGGGAGGCCGGCTACCACCACTTTCGAGATCGTCAATACGGGGGCGACGGCGCTGAAGCTGGACAATGTCCAGGCATCCTGCGGTTGCACCACGCCGGTCTGGAGCCGGGACCCTATCGAGCCGGGCGCTACGGCCAGGATCCAGGTGGGGTACAATGCTTATGCTGAAGGTCCTTTTACCAAGACGGTTACCATTGTCTATAATACCAATATGACCAAGACCCTCACCATTAACGGTGAGGTGTATAAGTCGCCGGCCACTTCGGCGCCGGATAATGCTTCGGTACAATTACTAAAACAAATAAATTGATCATCATGAAGAAACTGTTCCTATTTGCCAGTGCAGTCGTTTTGTCCCTTGGGGTATTTGCTCAGCCAGCGCAGCAAACGAAAGCGGAAGACGTCGTCAAGTTCAAGGAGCTTACCTATGATTTCGGTAAGATCAAGCAGGGTACTCCTGTAAGACACGATTTTGCCTTCACCAATGTCGGCAATAAGCCGGTCATCATCGAGTCTGCCTTAGCAGGTTGTGGCTGTACGACGCCGGTGAAGCCCGAAGGAGCGATCCCGCAAGGCAAAGAAGACAAGATCACGGCGGAGTTCAATGCTGCCGCACAGGGACCGTTCAATAAAAATGTTACCGTAAAGCTTGCGGGGATCGATATGCCGGTGGTGCTCCATATCACGGGTGAGGTGCTGACGGCGGATGCCTATGCCAAGTATGAGGCGGCCAAGGGCAAGAGCGGAAAGTAATTTCCTTTAAAATATAAGAAAAGAGGCCTTCCTTTCGGAAGGCCTCTTTTCTTTAAACGCCGGAGGCGTTTTGTCCGAAGGACAGACATTAGCGCTTTGCTGGAAATGCGCTATTTTACCGGAAGTGCATTTCCAGCACATAATCTTTACTTTTGCGCCATGTTAAATATCAGTCAGCGCGGACAACAGATGCCGGCTTCGCCGATCCGGAAACTCGTCCCCTTTGCCGAGGCCGCCAAAAAGAAGGGTATCAAAGTATACCATTTGAATATCGGGCAGCCCGATATCGAAACGCCGAAAATGGCTTTAGACGCGGTCCGGCATTTCGATTTCAAGGTGCTGGAATATAGCCATAGTGCGGGGAATGAGAGTTACCGCCGAAAGCTGGCGGCGTATTACAAGCGGGTAGGGATAGATATCGACTATTCGCAAATTATCGTGACCACGGGCGGATCGGAGGCCATCCTGTTTGGCTTTATGAGCTGTCTGGATGCCGGCGACGAGGTGATCATCCCCGAGCCTTTTTATGCCAACTACAATGGCTTTGCCGTTGCGGCGAACGTGGTGGTCAAGCCGTTGACCTCGTATATCAAGAGCGGGTTCGCACTGCCGCCAGTGGCGGAGTTCGAGAAGTTGATCACGCCACGGACCCGGGCAATCGTCATCTGTAATCCCAATAACCCCACCGGCTATCTCTATAGCCGGGAGGAGATGGAGACGCTGAAGGAGATCGTGATCCGGCATGGGCTGTATCTGTTTTCCGATGAGGCGTACCGGGATTTCTGTTACAGCGGCGAGCACGTCAGTGCAATGGACCTGAAGGGGGCCGAGGAGAATGTGTTGATGATGGATACCATTTCTAAGCGGTATAGTGCCTGCGGCGGGCGGATCGGGGCGTTGGTGACGCGGAATCAGGCGGTACTGGATACAGTGATGAAGTTTGCCCAGGCCAGGCTGAGTCCGCCTTCGTTTGCGCAGATCCTGGGGGAGGCCGCGACCGAACTGCCTGCAGATTATTTCAATGAAACGAAGGCCGAGTATCTGCGGCGGCGGGATGTGCTGGTGGCGCGGCTGAATCAGATGCCGGGCGTCTATTGTCCGAATCCCGGGGGTGCCTTTTATGCGATGGCTAGTCTGCCGGTGGATGATACCGATGTTTTTTGCCAGTGGTTGCTGGAGAAGTTTTCCTACAATAACCAGACGGTGATGTTGGCACCGGCGGGTGGGTTTTATGGAACGAAGGGGTTAGGGAAGAAAGAGGTTCGCCTGGCGTATGTGTTGAATACAGAGGATCTGGGGAGGGCAATGGATTGCCTGGAGCGGGCATTGAAGGAGTATCCGGGTCGGGATACAAATTAGTTTTTTTCGGTATTTGTTTAGCGTTTTGTTGAATTGTTTAATTTTTGGAGATTTTAGGGCATTTTTGGACTTATAAGGCCTCATATTTAATATTATAAATAATTCTATATTTATTTTATGCTAGCATTGGGGTAAAAAATATAAAAATGTTTGCAAAATTATTTCCTTTTCTCGGGGAATACTCCGATATTGCACTCAGAAGCGAGCGAAACAGTGGGGTTTGGTAAAAGGATTTAGCTTTTTAACGTTTTGATATTATTGAGTTCTTTTTTAAGTGTTCCGGGGGGATTAAATTTGTGACCGCAACGAGATAGAAGAGCAGGAAAGGAAAGTGAGTTGCGACTACCAGATCGATTTTTTGAAGATTTTTCATATGGCAAGCAATCGTTAGACGGCCTTCTGTTTCTACAGAGGGCCTTTTTGTTTTTTGCCAGCTGCGGCTACCGAGCCTAAGTTAGGCAGCGGCGGCGTCTCTTTTCTTTGTCCTTGTAAATCGATGTTTTTGTGTGAGGTTTTCCGCTGGAATTTCTCTATTTTTGCGTCCCTTTACGGAGAGGTCGTTGGCCAGATCTGTAAATAGCCGGCGCGATAGCTCAGTTGGTTAGAGCACAGGATTCATAACCCTGAGGTCTCGAGTTCAAATCTCGATCGCGCTACATAGCCCAATAACATATTGACTATCAATATGTTATTGGGTTTTTCTTTTAGACCGTTTTTACCCGAGAATAAATTAACCGTAATTAAAGTAAACGGTATTAGCACCACGCTCCCTTGCAAATTCCACAAATCTCTTAAAATTTCGCAGGTCCTGGCCAAAATTGTTGCCGATATATCCTTCCCCCTTATCGACATTGAAATCGGTGAAATAAACTTCATAATTAAGCGTGTCCCAACCTGAATCGTCCAACAATTGGGGCAAATTGTCAATAACAGACAGTTTTTCAATAAGCGCGGAAATCGTAGCCAATACCCTATCAATATTGCCTTTCAGGCTTTCTCTTTTTCGCTGTGTGTCATCGATAAGCTCTTGTCGTTCCTCTTCGCTTTCTTTAGTGCCCATAAAGAATTCGAGAGTCTCTTCGCTTGGATACTCTTCCATTTGATAAATGGGTGAAATATCTATCGAGGTTATTCTTCCGATCTGATCAAGCTCCGGTTCGCCGCTCATAGCGGACTGCCGACTCATAAAATTGCAAAAGGTGCGGCTTAGACTATGTTTATGTAAGTAGTCATGTCCCGGATCATGGTAATCTCCATCAAATATCTTATCACCGATGTCCGTATAGATAAAAATATCAAGCCCCATAATGAAATGCGTTATTGTATGTTTTTACGGAGTACACAGCTTCCAGTTCCCTTCGGAAATGACTTCGGCCGCCCCGCCGACCACTTTGATCGCCGTCTGATCGTCAATTAAATATGATGGCATCGGTAAGGTGGCGGCGAGCTTTTCGAGGTTAGCGAGGGAGTTATCGGGAAATGCCGGGTAATCCAGGTGCGGATGAATGGCAAAATCGACCAGTCCCAGCGATTTGTCGGTTTCGACAGGGAGAGTATGGTTGTTGTAGCTTGTTCCAAATCGGGTCATGATCATGCTTCCGGCGCTGAGGCCGACGTAGACCGTCTTTTGCAATAGGGATGGCAGTAAGTCGGCTAAGCCGGATCGCTGCATCCAATAGGTGAGGTACTGGCAGTCGCCACCTCCAACCAGTAAGGCGTCGGTCTGTTGCAGCAAGGGAACCCAAAGCTCTTCCTTGATACTGGGCAGGGCGGTGAGCTCCAGTAGTCCCAGGGACTTCCAACCCAGGTCGCAGAAGGGGTCACCAAGCGATCCGCAGATCACGCGGCGAACGATATCGCCTCCATTGCGGATGCCGTAAATGGCAGTGGGGACGAAGAGAGCACTCGCCTCGGCGATCGGTTTGCCCAGGAGGTCGATCAGAGCATTTTTGATACTCGGGTTACTGATGCCGGCGGACGTGAGAAGGAGTTTCATAGTTCAATTTAATATAACTTTGTTGTTATGTCAATTACAAATGAATCGGAATTGTTGGGGATGCAAAAAGCAAGTGAAGCCGTCGCATACACATTGAAGGCAATGGTCGAGTATGCCCAACCGGGGATGAGTACAAAGGCGCTCGATGAATTTGGAGCTAAGATCCTGTCCGGCTTTGGAGCCAAATCGGCGCCGTATATGACCTATGGATTTCCGGGCTGGACGTGCATCAGTGTGGGTAGTGAGTTTTGCCATGGGGTCCCGAAGGATACGCGCATTTTAAAAGGCGGTGATCTGATTAATATCGACGTATCAGCCGAGCTTGGTGGGTTCTGGGCCGACAATGGAAGTAGCTTTATACTTGGAGAGGATGTGGATCAGCATCAAAAACTGGTCGACGCTTCGAAAGCGATTTTACGTAAGGCGATCAGCAACATCAAGGGGGGAGTAAAAATAGCAGATGTTGGCCATCTGATGGAAACAGAAGCCAGAAAGCATGGCTATAAGGTGATCAAGAACCTGGGAGGACATGGGATTGGCCGGGGTCTTCACGAAGATCCGGATGATCTGCTGAACTATAGAAACCGTTTCGACCAGCGAAGATTCAAGAAGAATTCGGTCGTAGCCATCGAGACGTTTATTTCGACCTTATCTACCCAGGCCGTCGAGACCGAAGACGGGTGGACGATGGTCGGCAACAAGGGTGGGTATATGGCGCAACATGAGCATACGATCGTTGTTACGGGTGGAGAACCTATCATTTTGACAGAGATGAATGGAATATTCAATTAAAGTCTTATGAGTCTGCAATTTCCCGGCGCCGTTCCGGAGATACCGGTAAGCGATCTGAGGAAGGCTCTGAATTATTATGAGCGCAATCTTGGTTTTGCCATTGATTGGGGTGGTGATGGAGACGGGAATATTGCCGGCATTTCAAAGGGAGATTGTAGGATGTTCCTTACTGACGCCCCCTTTCGCGCGCATAACGGCAATGCCGCCCCGGTGGTGGTGTGGTTGAATCTTGACGGCAAGGAACAGGTCAACGAGTTGTATGGGATTTGGAGCGCCAGCCAGGCGAAGATCGTTTCGCCGCCGGAGTCAAAACCGTGGGGGTTATATGAGTTCACGGCCGCGGATCCCGATGGGAATTTGTTTCGGGTGTTTTATGATTTTGCTACGCCGGAACGGGTTACGGCGCCGTTGCACCAATAATACAATCGATCACCTTTTCCGCATTACAGTTGTTAAGGCCAGCGCCCCAGCACGCGTTGAATTCCAAAACGAACCATCCTTTTTCCTGATTGTAGGCGATATCGATAACGACTACCCGGGGTAGTTGATCGCGGCAATGTCCCGTTTTGTCCATTTATTTTCCAGCCGCGCTATCAATGCATCGTCGGGAGAGATCAATTCGACGTTATAAATTTGGGCCAAAACCAAAGAAAAGGTCTGGTTGCCGTATATTGCGATCGGTCGCCCTACCAGTGATTCGTCCTTAACCCAGTATTTTCCCAATCGCCTTACAGATCCTCCCTTTTGAGTCCAGATATCGACCACCTGTTCGAATTCCGGATCGATCTTTTCAGGGATCAAAAGGGTGATTGCGTTGTCCATTTAACCTAAAGATACTTATACCATGGAAAAAACAAATTTCAACACGCCGAAGGCGCCGATCATGAGCCAGGCATTTCCGCAAGCCGTCATCGCTGACAAATTCATTTTCGTATCAGGTACGCCGGGACTTGACCTGGGGACGGGAAAGGTGATTAGCGACAGCTTCGAGGAGCAGGCCCGGCGGAGTTTTCGGAAGGTTTATGGAGAGTTTTTCCCGGAAAACCCACCGGCGAGGAGTACCCCCCAGGTGATGCCTTTCCCGGCAGGGATGCTGATCTCGGTAGAATGCATTGCACTTGCGGGATAGGCTTTTATGAGGAAGAATTTCAATATGATGGCCTAGATAATAAATTCTTATCTTCAGAGTTCATATCCAATATGAGCTTGCTAGGCAAATCCCTTATTCGATATACCACCTGGGCCCTCTTACCCTTCCTGCTGGGCCAAACTCTTTACGGTCAGAACCTTGTGCCGAATCCTTCCTTTGAAGACGTTAATATTTGTTCGGAGTTTGCTCAGCCTTGCAGCCCCTCGGCCTGGTTCTATTTAAGCAGAAAATTGACGACGGGTTATTTCCCCCGATTTCGCTCGGCTACAGGCAGCCGGCACCTGCAGATCGTAGCTGCCAGCCGGGAATCGGTCAACCGGCAATATTGGGAAACGATGCTTTTGTGCCCCCTCGACGCCGGGGAATCGTACACGGTCAGCCTGAGGATCGCCAGCCCGCGGAACGCCACCGACCTCAGCACCACCAGCCCCAATTTGCGGGATATCGGGTTCTGGTTCACCAACCGCTTCATCTTTGTGGTAGGAGATTCCATTTTACAGCCGCCTCGGTACCTTTCCTTTGTAGGCGCCTCCGTCAAAGACCTGAAAAACGGATGGTTCGAGGTCCGGAAAGAATTTGTCGCCAACGATCGGTCCGACCATCTGATCTTCGGCAATTTTGTACGGATGGCCAATGTCGATATCATGGATCAGCGAAGCATCCCAAACCCGGAGATCAATATTCTTGTAGACGATGTATCGATCATCCCGAAGAAGGGCACTATTTGCGCGAATGCGCAAAAGATAAAAGATTCGCTCTATGCGGTGCATAGAAGACACTCCGTCAAGCATCCGGAGGATATGAACCCCGATGATCCGGATGAGGATTTCAACGAGGAGGACACTACTCAGAGAAACCGCATCCGGCGGCTGTCGGATACTGTTGTGCAAGCGTCACCTCACGCGCCGGCGGCCGATACCATCATCATTCATAATATCCAGTTCGATTTTGACAAATACCTGGTACAGAATCCGGATACATTACAGCGCTACCGTAGTCTGCTGACCCGGCCAGGGGTAAAGAAGATCCAGGTGGTCGGATTTACAGACGATGTCGGATCGGAAGCCTATAACTTGGACCTGTCGAAGAAAAGGGCGAATGAGGTTGCACGGTTGATCGCCTCAAAATTCCATATCAATCCAGCCTTGATCGAAGCGGAAGGCCGGGGTATTTCCAAGGCGTATCCGACAAAGGATCTAAATCGAAGAGTGGAGATCTATATTTTTCATGAATAGAAAAGATCTATTCCGTCCGCAGACTCTTCACAGGATTCGTCGTCGCGGCGCGGATGGCCTGGAAACTTACCGTAAGTAAGGTGATCGTAAGGGCAGCGAACCCTGCGGCGGCGAAGATCCACAGGGAGATGGTCGTCCGATACGCATAGGACTGCAGCCATCGATCGAGAAGCCACCAGGCGACAGGAATGGCGATCAGGATGGAAATGCCGGTGAGGACGACAAAATCCTTTGACAACAGTTTCCAGAGATTGAAGACAGAGGCGCCGAGAATTTTGCGGACGCCAATCTCGCGAATCCGCTGCTCGGCGACAAAGGAGGCCAAGCCGAACAAGCCGAAACAGGAGATGAGGATGGCAAGGGCGGTGAAGAAACCGGCCAGCTCGCCGATGCGCAATTCGTCGCGGAAGCGGGCGTCGTATTGCTCGTCCACAAATTTGTAATCGAATGGCTCGGCGGGATTATATTTCGCGACGACGGGCGCGATCCGGCGCATAGCCTCATGGGCACCAACCCGGGGATCGATCTTCATGGTGACGTAAGACATGGTATATGGCGCCATATAATATAGGGCAGGATATGGAGTTTCGTACGGGGACTCCATGACCACATCCTTTACCACTCCGATCACGGTGAAATCGGTGTTGCTCCAATGGACTATCTTGCCGATGGGGTCCTTCCAACCCATGGCTTTCAATGCCGTTTCGTTCAGGATCATGGTTGTTGCATCCGCGCCGTCGGGGCCTGTCCGAAAATCCCTGCCTTTTATGAACTGCAGGCTCACGGTCTTTGCAAAGCCTTCCGTCACCCCTTTCATACAAAAATCGGGATCGCCGGAGGGGGAGGGATGATGATCAGTCCAGGTAAGCCCGCCGTTGAAATTCCACGCGGCCGTCACGGGAGCCACGGACTCGGCGACTTCGGCGATCGCGCCGGTATGTAAGAGCTCGTTCCGGAAAGCCAAAAAATGATTGTGAATATCGGTCGTGTGCTCCTGTAGCATGACCAGACCGCGCTGGTTATAACCGATGGGTCTATCCTTTGCATATTGCACCTGCCGGAAAACGATGATCGTCCCGATGATCATGGCGATCGACACCGTAAACTGGATCACTACCAGCACCTGCCGGGGCAGGGATGCGAGGCGGCCGACCCGAAAAACACCCTTGAGTACCCTGATCGGTTTGAAAGAAGAGAGATAAAGGGCGGGGTAGCTGCCGGCAATGAGACCGGTAAACAAACAGAACCCGATACAGGCGATCCACCAGACGGGGTTGAGCCAGGGGATTGACATCTGGGTATCGGCCAATTGATTGAAGAAGTGCATCGACAATTGAAGCAGGGCCAGCGCTATTGCCAGCGCGAAGAAGGTGACGAGCAGGGATTCGGTGAAGAATTGCCCGATCAACTGGCTGCGCAGGGAGCCGACGACTTTGCGGATGCCGACCTCGCGGGCGCGCTTTTCGGATCGGGCGGTACTCAGGTTCATGAAATTTATGCAGGCGAGCAATAGCACAAGCACGCCGATGAGGCCAAAGAGGCGGACATACTTAATGCGTCCGCTTGTGTTGTAGCCGTCGCTGAAATCGGAGAATAAATGCCAGCGGCTCATGGGATGTAAGAACAATTCCATTTGGTTTTGATTCTTGCCGGTGGAGTCGATCCAGGGATCGTTGTTTCGCTTAACATCCCTGATTCTTGCAGAGACGGTGGCAACATCGATGTTGTCGGCGAGCTGCACATAGGTGAACCAGTTGTTGTCGCCCCAATCGTGTTGGAATCGACGGGTCTCCGGGTCATTGGCAACATATAAATCCCACGGTGCGAGGAAGGTGATCTCCCTGAACGAGCTGTTATAGGGGAAGTCTTTGTAAACGCCGGTCACCTTTAGCACAACCGTATCGTCCATATTCAGCATTTTGCCCACCGGGTCAGCACCGGCGAAGAGCGCTTCGGCCATGCCAGCCGACAAGATGATCGAGTGGGGGTCATTGAGCGCCGAATGGCTTCCCTGCAGCATCGGCACGGTCAGCACGTCCAGTCCGACCGGCTCCATAAAACTACCCGACCTGATCAATTTCTTCTCCCCGGCAGCAAAAACGTGTTCCTGGAGCCGGGAGGATTCGAACACCTGCTTGAAGTTATCGCCGAATTTGGCCTTCAGCTCTCCTGCAACGGGTTCGGGCAACATCGCCTGGGCTCCATGTTTGCCGGGAAACATTTCCCAGACCTGGGCAATTCGGGAGTAGTTGTCGAATTGCCGGTCAAAGGACCACTCGTTGTAGATCCAACAGCCAATGAGCATGGCTACGGCCATTCCTACGGAAAGGCCCCCGATGTTGATAAAGGAGGAGAGGCGGTTCTTGCGCAGGCTGCGCCAGGCGGTTTTGAAGTAGTTACGGAACATAAGAATAGGTATTTATGGGACGCCCCACCCCTAGTACCTGCATTCCGACAAAAGGTTACATCCCCCCGATGCCAAACTGATTTCCGGCGCGGACGGGCTTTTTGCCGTCGAAGTCGACCTCGACCATTTTCTCGCTGGCCACGCTGTTGTTGAATTCGTCTTTGAGGGTCGTGAGTATTTTGCGGGTTCTTACGTCTACGACCTCGCCGCTGGAAGGATAGGCATATTTCCCGTCGATGCTGAACAGGATCCACCCGGGCATGTCCTGCAGGGGGATCGTCGTCAGCTGTTGGTATGGGGGTTGCGCTTTGAATACGTGCAGCCGCATGTTGTGACCGTCGCAAAGCCAAAGTTCTTTTTCGTCGGGGGTGAGGGCGATGCCATGGCTGGGATTGCCATGACGCCGGACGGGGCCGGGCTCCCACCCTTCCACGTCCACATGGGCGAGTTTTGTGCCTGTTCGCAGATCGCCGACCTCGAATCCCAGCAGGCTGTCCACCGTGACATATACACGATCCTCTTTGCCATTGATGGTAAAGGGGCGGACAAAATTGGCGAAGGGACCGACTTTGCGGGCGAGCTCGTGTTTATGCGCATCGGCGATGAAGAGCCAGGGGCTGCCGATATCGTCGAGGTAGACCTCGTTGCCGGTGCGGCTATAGATGGTGTTGTGGGCGCGCTTGTATACCGGGATCTTTTTGATAAGATCGCCGGTTTTGCAGTCGACGACATTCCAGAAGGTGTTCTCCAATGAGGGAAGGTACATGGTGAGGCCATCGGGAGAGATGGCCATGCGGTCGCAGCCGCCTTCGAACGGCCTCTCCCAGAGGATGGAGTCCGTCCGGAGATCGATGCGTTGAAGGCCTTCCAATGTGCTGACGTAGACGCTATTCAAAGGGAGGCTGACAGCGATGCCTTTGACATTGGAAGGTTTGCCATTCGGGTGAAGGCCGCGGAGCGGAATGCGTTTTACGAATTTATGGTTGTTGTCGATGTCGAAGACCAGGAGACCATGACCGCCATAGCCGAGGTAGTCGCGGATGCCGGGGGTGGCAACGTAAAGATAGCGGTGAGGAGCCTGGGCGAAACCTGCGGTTTCAACCGTCAGCATGATCAGGCCGATCAATAAGGTCCTAATGGTTCTGTTCATTTGCGAAGGCATTTATTTCGTCTATCAATTTATCGAAACTGGCTTTCTGTATCATGCGGGTTTCGGGGAATCCGACCTTTCCGATATATGCCCACTTGGCCTTTTTGTTTATGTTCACGGGTGATACCCGGTCGCTTAACGGAGAGGCATTTATTCCGGTGAGTTTGAAAAAATTCTCATCGTAGATCTCGAATTCAAGACAGGGTAACTTCTTGTGCAGATTGTATTCATTGTCCCATAGATAAAGAAGGGTGTCCGGGTCCAGTTCGACAATGTACAGATCGCCCTCGTCTTCGTACTCTTTGGCGAGAGCGATGCGGGTTGCTTTTACGGGAAAAACGCTCACCGTACCCAGACCGATAAGCGCATCGATCTCCCGCAGAAATTTCTTATGCTTCTTTTTTGCTTTATATACTTCATAGGGCATAAAGACGATGAATGCTATCGAGAATACTCCAAGTGTACCAAAGAGAAATTCGAAAAACCCAAGATGAATGATCGATGCGATATAGATGAAAATGGCCGCGAGTACAGCCGCGATAAGATAATGGTAGAATCTAATTGCGGATACCTGCTTTTTCTGCGCGGAGGTGCGCAGGGACGAAAGTAGTCGTTTCTCGTTGGGCCGAAACGGTCGTGAAGTATAGGATATTTCTTCAACGGCGAGCATATTTCAAGGTAAGCTTTTTTCGTGTATAACTTCAAGTAACCGGCCGATATCCACAGGTTCCTTGATGGGAGTCGAAATGTCGGGCAGGAGAATATTGGCCGTGGTTTTCCCGGCAGGCCTGATCCATTCTTTTACGCCGAAGCGGATGCCGAGGCGGGTATGCGGGGCGGTTGCCGAATACATCTCCCCGAAATGAGTGGGATGCCCGTCCGGCGGAGTCACACCCACCAGGGGCGCCAGGTGGTTGTCCTTGATCATCGTTGCGAACATGATGGCGCTGGAAAAAGTCCCTTCCCCTATCAGGACATATACTTTTCCTTTGAATCGAGCCGCGTTCTCCTGAGGAAACACCGTGTCCGAGTCATAGTGAAGGACCTCGCCTGGTTTCAGCTGTTCGTATTGAGGGTTTTGCACTCCCCAGCCATGGATCGTCTTCAGATATTCATCACTGCGTCTCCAGTTACACTGATAGGTGCGATAAGGTTGGTTGCAGAAGCCGGCAATCAGCAGGTTGCCTACCGCGGAGTTGCCGCCGGTGTTCCGGCTGACATCGATGATCAGCTCTTTGATACCATCTTTTTGTACCAGGGAATAGATGCTGTCGATGGCATGGCTTACCGCATTATACTCCTTATCGTTGTGGGTGGCAAAGGAGCAGGCGTTGATATACCCGGCGTTGCCCGACCGGCGATAGGTGACCATTTGCGGACAGGAGTTCCCGGATCCGTTATTGTTGTTGATGTATGTCATCCAGGTGCCGAAAGTGGCGCCTCTGACGACGACTTCTTTGCCGTCGGCCAGTGTGAGTGTGTAGGTTGGCGCCGTAGGGAAGGCAAGACCATAGAGATAGCCGAAATATTTGTCGCATTTGGCTTCCCGCTGAGACGGAAATCCGGTCGTATAGCCGGTGCAAACCCGTACAATTCCATCGATATCGTTGTGGTCGATCTTATGGACGACGCTGCCCGGGGAAACTCCCGTTTCCGTGCCGAGGACGAGATCGACGACATAGTTATACCCCTGTTTTTTCAGGGTTACCGGCAACAGCAGGGTGCTGTCCCCGAAGGGCTTCATTTCTTCGGGCAGCGATATAGCGGCATGTTCATCAGAGATAAAGGAGATGGTGGGCTTTACGAGCCGGTAGAAGTCCCGCGTTGTCATGGAGTCTTTGAGCAGCAACCTGATCTGGTTAAAAACGTCCGTGTATTGCTGCCGGTTAAGTTCAGTGAAAGGGTTTGCCTGTACCGCGAACAGTTGATGCTGGATGAAATCGAGATCTTCCTTTAGCTGCTGTGGGGAGTATTTCTGGGCAATAGAAAATTGGGTCGACAAGAGGATAGGGACAATGGCGAGGAGTGAGCGTTTTAGGAGGGGCATGAGGACAATTTACCCTGAAACGGCCAGATATAAAAAAAGTTACGCAAAATAGGGGATGTCGTCATGGGATCCGGCGGATTTTTGTTGCCAGTAGGACAGGGTGACGACATGGCCGCCGGGTGTTCGCAGGAGGCGGCCGAAGATGGCGTTGATGGGGTTGAAGGAGACGTCGGTGACGCCGATGGTGAAGGTTTCGGGGGCGGGTGGAGGGGGTGTTTCTGGCGCAGGGGCGGGGGCGGCTTTTGGCGGGGGGCTGGCAACGACGACGACGGTGTAGCGGTTATATTCGAGGATGGGACGCAGGAAGGCGACACGTTCGGCAGAGGCGTTCTTCTCGACGATGGCGCATTTGACGCCGTTGAGTTCTTCGAACAAATGGTTTTGATTAATGGCCATGCGTCTTTTATTTACAACCCGATACTCAATGAATAAATATAATCGTACACCCAGCCGACAAGCCCCGTCACGAGGATGCCGGCGAGGCAAACCGCGAAGGCAATGTTAGGAAGAAGGGGGATCTTCAGCTTACCGATCGGTTCGGGCTGCCGATCCATAAAGATAGCTTTTATCACCCGCAGGTAGTAGTACAGGGAGATGACCATATTGAGCGCTGCGAAGATGATAAAGCCATAGTGTTCTTTTCCGGCGGCGGCGAGCAGCAAGAAGAATTTCCCAAAGAATCCGGCAGTTGGGGGGATCCCCGCGAGAGAGAACAGCGAGATCGCGAGCACCCAGGAGAGCAGGGGGTTTTTTGCGTAGAGACCTTTATAATCTTCTATAGTCTCGCGGCCGGTCTGAGCGCTGATGAGAGAGACGACGCCAAAAGCGCCGAGATTGGAAAAGATGTAGACGAGAACGAAGTAGATGACCGAGGCATCACCGGCCCGGGAACTGCCCGTTATCCCGGCAAGGATAAAACCCGATTGAGTGATAGACGAGAAGGCCAGCAGCCTTTTCAATTTATTCTGCCGAAGAGCAAACAGATTACCGGTGAGCATGGTCAGCACCGAAAGAAGGATCAGCATCTTCTGCCAGTCGCCCGCGAGTGGTTTGAATGCGGTGTACAGTGTCTGGATGAAAATAAAGAAGACCGCGCCCTTGGAAATTACGGAGAGGTAAGCTGTAACGGGTACCGGAGAACCTTCGTAAACGTCGGCGGTCCAGAGATGAAAGGGGACGGCCGAGATCTTGAAGGCAAAACCGGAGAGGATGAGGATGAATGCGAAGAGCTGCAGGGCGCTTCCGTCGAGGTTCCGAACGATGGCATCGAATCCGATCGTCCCAGTGGCGCCGTATAACAGCGAGATCCCGAATAATAACAATGCGGAGGAAAAGGCAGAAGAAAGGATGAATTTCATGGCGGCTTCGGAGGATTGACGTTTTTCCAGATCGAAGCCCGAAAGGGCTGTCAGCGGGATGGTCGAGAGCTCCAGGCCGAGGTAGAACATGAGCAGGTTGCCGGCGGAGATCATAAAGAAGAAGCCGGTGAGTGTCGCCAGCAGGAGCATATAGAATTCAAGCGCCTGGCGATGGGTTTTTAGCCAGTCATACGCCAGCAGCGAGACGATGAGAGTGCCAAGGTTGAGAATGTTCTTTTCCAGGACGATGAGCCGGTCGGTATGGAACATGCCATTGAAGAGGACCGCGTCGGAGGCCGGGAAGAAGCCAAGTAAAAGATTTAGGGTCAGCAGGATATTGATCAAATTCAGAATAGCTCCGGGTTTGGGTTCCGAAGCGAAAACCTTGATGAAAAGCAAAAGGAAGAGGATGCCTGTTACCACCAATTCCTGTCTTAAATAGATCCACATAAGCGCTGGTTCAATTATTGATCAATGCGTTTAACCAAAAAGGTGCAACCCCGATGACGAGGATACCGGCGATCAGTACTATACCGGCCAGCTTCTCGTTCCAGGTTGCATCGGTGAGGCTATTATATTGGTTGTCTTTTAATGGTCCCATGATCGACTGACCGGTGGCCCTGAGGATATACACGGCCGTAATAACGATCGACGCGCAGGCCAGGATGGTCGCAAGGTGATACACATTGCCCGGACGCTGCCAGGAGCCGAAAAATATGGTCATCTCCGCCACAAAGCCACTGAGGCCGGGCAGACCGAGAGAGCAGAGACCGGCGATGACGAAGATGGTTGAAATGAAGGGCATCACTTTCTGTAGTCCCCCCAATTTTTCAACGAGGCGGGTATGGGTCCGGTCGTAGACCATGCCGATCGCCGCGAAGAAGAGGGCCGTCATGAGACCGTGGGAGATCATTTGTAAAATAGCGCCGTTGATCGCTGTTTGTGTACCCATGCCGATGCCCAGCAGGATAAAGCCGCAATGGCTGACCGAGGAGTAGGCGTTGATGTACTTCAGGTCCTTCTGCATCATCGTCGCAAAGGCGCCATAGATGATGGCGATGGTGGCGAGCGTAATGATGATGGGAGAATAGCGCTCCGCCTCTTCAGGCAGGAGGCTAACGGCAACGCGGAGACAGCCATAACCGCCAAGTTTCATCGAGATGCCTGCCAGGAACATCGAAGCCGCGGTGGGCGCCGACGAGTGACCGTCGGGTACCCAGGTATGAAATGGGAAGAGGGCGGTAAAGATGCCGAAGCCAACGAAGAGGAATGGGAAAAAGAGCATCCCGTTAGAGATGTCGAATCCTTGTTTGGCAATGGTGGGCCAGTCGAAGGTGTGGGGCGACGGGGTGTGGTAATAGACTCCCAACAACCCGACGAAGACAAGCGCCGAGCCGGCCATGAGCATGAGCGCGAGTTTCATGGCGGCGTATTCTTTTTTCCCGGAGCCCCAGATGCCAATGAGCAGAAATTTTGGGATGACCGAGACTTCGAGAAAGAAGAAAAGGGTGAAGAGGTCGAGGGAGATGAAATAGCCATACGCTCCGGCGCTGAGCAAGAGCAGGAGGATGAAGAATTCTTTTGTGTTGGGGGTAATGTTCCAGGATACGAGCACGGCGCCGATCATCACCAACGCCGTGAGAAGGATCATCGAGACCGAGATGCCGTCGACACCGATGTGGTAGTTGATGTGCCAATTGGTAAACCAGGGGTGCAGCTGTTCGAAGAGCATCGGGGTAGCATCGCCGGCGGCGCGAGCCTGCCAGTAGGCGCCGAGCAAGACGAATGACAGGATCAATTGGATCGTGACACCTGCGAGGGAGAGCCAGCGAACGGTGTTGGTCCCCCGGGAGAAGAGCACGGCCAGAACCGTGAGTAGTGGTGCTATGACGAGTAATGATAAGTTCATGTGACGATATAGATGAATAAAACGGCTAATCCTGCTATTCCGATGAAGAAGAACCAGGCATAATCCTGGACCTTCCCTGACTGTAGGCCTTTGACGAGCGACGAGATGCGGGCAGTCAGGGTTGCGAGTCCGTTCATGAGGCCGTCTACTATGTGGCGATCGATCCAGGCTGCGGGCCGGCCGATCAAATTAAAGATGATCTTTTTTGTGACGAAGAGGTAGAGTTCATCGATATAGAATTTCCGGTAGGCCAGGGTGTAGGCGCTACGAAAGGCATGGGCCAGTTTTGCAGGCCGGTCGTTTGCATTATAGTAGAGTCGAGCGGCGATGGCGATACCGAGCATGGCGATGACCACCGGGGGAACGGCATTTAAGCCGATGGCTTCGTGGGGACGGTCGCTGGGGTCGACCCTCGAGAGCATCAGCCGGGAAAAGGGGATAAACCCGGCGAATACGGCGCCCACTGCGAGAATGACCAGGGGTTGTGACTCGGAGAATGGTAGCTTGTGTGGATGGCCGGTGGCAGGTTTGTTCCAGAAGACCGAGAAATAGAGCCGGAACATATAAAAGGCTGTCAGGCCGGATGTCAGGAGGCCGATGGCATAGATCAATTTGTCGGAATTCCACGCGGCTGTGAGGATCTCTTCCTTGCTAAAGAAGCCGGCGAAGGGCGGGATGCCGGCGATGGCTAGACAAGCGATGAGAAAACAAACGTGGGCCAGCGGGAGCATTTTTCGGAGGCCGCCCATGTCCTTCATCTCGTTGCTGTGGACCGCGTGGATGATTACGCCGGCGCAGAGAAAGAGCAGGGCTTTGAAGAATGCATGGGTAAAAAGATGGAACAAGGAGGCCGAGTAGCCCAGCCAGTGATCAGCGGAGGCCGTTCCGAGAGCAAACATCATGTACCCGATCTGGGACATGGTGGAGTAGGCCAGGACCCTTTTTATATCGGTTTGCGTGCACGCGATGATGGCTGCCAGCAGGGCGGTGATGGCGCCAACATACATGATGATGCGGGACACCTCCACGGCATCGGCATAGAGCGGGAATAGCCGCGCCACCAGGAAAACCCCGGCTACCACCATTGTCGCGGCATGGATGAGGGCGGATACGGGTGTGGGGCCTTCCATGGCATCGGGCAGCCAGATATGGAGGGGGAACATGGCCGATTTGCCGGCGCCGCCCATAAAGATGAGCAGCAAGGCCCAGGAGATCACTGGGAAGCCCAGGAAGAAGGCGATCGGACCCGGCCGGGGGTAGTGCGAGACCAGGGCGAACAATTCCCGGATATCCAGGGTCGGATGACCGTAATTGCCTTTCTGCCCCTGGTAGCTGAGGATCAGGAGGCCGATGAGCAGGCCGAGATCGGCGAAACGGGTGACGATGAATGCTTTTTTTGCGGCGGCCACGGCCGATGGCCGGTCGTAGTAAAAGCCAATGAGCAGATAGGAGGAGCAGCCAACCAATTCCCAAAAGACGTATAATTGAAGGAGATTGGAGGACATTACCAATCCCAGCATCGAAAACGTGAATAACCCGAGAAAGGCGAAATAGGCCGGATAGCGGGTCTCTCCTTTCATGTACCCCAGTGAAAAAATATGTACCATCAGGGATATGAAGGACACGACGACGATCATCATCAGGGAGAGATTGTCGAAAAGAAAATTCATGCCGATGGAGAAGTGTGGTCCAAAGGACAGCCAGGCGAAGTCCCCTATTACTTCCGGGTGGCTGTTGGTATCGCCGGGACCGGCGTGGTCGAAATAGCTGTACGCCGCCAACAGGGCCATCGCCGCGCTGATAGCGACCAATGTGGTTGCGAGGCCACCTGAGTACCGTCCGATGTACTTCCTGCCGAGCAGGCCAAGGACGACAAAGCCGACGAGTGGCAGCAGCGGGATCAGGGCGGCAAAAATAAAATCAGAGTGGCTCATAAATTGTCGATTCAAAATTTCATTTCATCGGCCGCTTCCACGTCGATGGAGCGAATGTTCCGATACAGATTGATAATGATCGCGATCCCCACCGCGGCCTCAGCGGCGGCGATTGCGACAATGAACAGGCTGAAGAAAACCCCGTCCAGCCTATCGGGGTACAGATATTTATTAAAGGCGACGAAATTGATGTTGACGCTATTGAGGATCAGCTCCACGGACATCAGCATCGTGATCATGTTGCGGCGGGTGAAAAGGCCATACATGCCGATGAAGAAAAGCGCGGTGCTGATAAAGAGGATATGATTAAGTGGGACCTGGGTCATTGGTCGGCGGGTTTTGTTTTTATGGCAAGGACGATGCAACCGATCATCGCGGCGAGCAGCAGGACGCTGATCACTTCGAAAGGTAGGACGTAGCCGTGTTCCGTTGTGCTGAGCAATTGGCTGCCGATGGCAGCGACGGACATATCCGGTGGCGTGGTGGTACGAAGGGGTTGTGTGGCCCGGAAGCCACTATATTGATAGAGGAGGATGCAGGTGAGCAGGAAGCCGGTACAGACGGCGAGGGCGGAGAAGATGCCCCGGCTGCGGATGGGGGGCGGTAATTCTTTTCCCGATTGTTGAGTGAGGAAGATCGAGAAGATGATGAGAACGACGATGCCGCCTACATATACGACTATTTGGACAGCCGCGATGAATTGCATGTCCAGCCAGAAGTAGAGACCGGCGATCCCCGTGAGCGAAAAGAGGAGCCAGATGGCCGAACGGAAGATCTTGCGGGACGTAACGGCAAGCAGACCCGTCACAAGGATAAAAGCGGCAAGGATATAGAATACGACTACAGACGCGCTCATTATTCAACGCCCTCTCTGATTTTAGAACCCGGTTTATTTAATTTTTTTGTCAGCTGGCTACGGTCATACACGCTATGTTCGAAATTCTGCGCCATTTTTATCGCATCCGTCGGGCAGGCCTGAACGCAGAGGTTGCACATCGTACATAGTTCGAGGTGATAGATGAAGGTGTCTAGCGCCTTCTTCTTTTTCCCTTCGGGGGTAGTGTCGAATTTGGTGATGATCTTGATGGTGCCGTTGGGGCAGGCCAGTTCGCAGGCGGTGCAGCCGGTACAGGCATGTTCGTTGTTCTGGTCATGGGGCATCACGACCTCGCCGCGGAAGCGTTCGGGCAGGACCATCGTCGCCTTGTTCTCAGGATACTGCTGGGTGATGATCTCTTTCCGGTGAGTGAAATAATACCCCGTCAGCTTCATTCCTTTAAGGAGGGAGCGGGTGCCGCGGTAGATGTTCGATATGTAGTCTTTTAAAAATGCCATCCTTGTATTGCAATGAGTGTCATTAATAATAGGTTGAACAGGCTCAGGGGCAGGAGGTATTTCCATTCGAGGTCAAGGAGCTGATCGATACGGAGGCGCGGGAAGGTCCAGCGGAACCACATGAGTACGAAGATCAAAAAGAAGGTCTTGCCGAGGAACCAGATGGAAGACGGGATAAAATCCATGATGTGATTGAAGCCCGTCCAGTGGCCGATGTGCAGGGGCATCCAGCCGCCGAGATAGAGGGTGGCGGCGATGGCGCAAACGATAAAGATGTTGACATATTCCGCCAGGAAGAAGAGGGCGAATTTCATCCCGGAATATTCGGTGTGGAAGCCCGCGGTGAGTTCCGATTCGGCTTCGGCGAGGTCGAAGGGGGCGCGGTTGGTCTCCGCCGTGACCGCGATGATGAAGATGACGAAAGAAATGATGGCGGGGATATGGCCTTTGAAGAGCCACCAGCCATCGTGCTGAGAGGCGATGATATCGGAAATGCGGAGGCTGCCGGTGAGAACGACGATGGAAAGGACGGAGAAGCCGGCGGACAATTCGTAACTAACTATCTGGGCGCCGCTGCGCATGGCGCCGAGTAAGGAGTATTTATTGTTACTGGCCCAGCCGGCCATCAGGATGCCGATGACGGAGAGGGAAGAGACGGAAGAGACATAGAGAATCCCGATATTGATGTCCCAGATGGAGGAGCCTTTTGCGAAGGCGATCGGGACGAGGATGAGCGTGGCGACGACGATGACCATGAAGGGGGCGAGGTTGAACAGGAATTTATCGGCGCCGTCCGGGGTGAGGCCTTCTTTCATGGCGAGCTTGAGGGTGTCAGCTACCGTCTGGAGTGATCCGCCGGGACCGACGCGGTTGGGGCCGAGCCGGATCTGCATATAGGCGGAGACCTTTCGTTCCATCAATACGAGGATGAGCCCCAGCAGGGCAAAGAATGTGATCGCGCCCAGGCCGAGGAGCACAGCTTCGAGAAGGGTGGCCATGGTGGGGTTGAACGTCGCGTTCAGCCATGTGTCGATGGAATGGGTGATATTTTCTATGCTAAGCATCGTGATTATTATATGCGGGTACGGGTCGGGTGCGGGTTTTCGAGTGGCGGCGGGTACGGTTAGCTGTTGCCGCGGGTGCGATTATCGGTCGATGTCCGGGATCACCAGATCAAGCGTTCCCATGATAGCCACCAGATCACCGATCTTATGGCCCCGCGCCATATGGTCCAGCGCGGAGAGGTTCGAGAATCCGGGGGAGCGGAATTTGATGCGATAGGGCGATGTTGCGCCTTCGCTGACGATATAAACACCGAATTCGCCCCTCGCGGTTTCCACCTTCGAATAAAATTCCCCTTTTGGCAGCTTCAGCACGGCCTTTGTCTTTGCCTGAAAATCGCCTTCGGGGATGTTGTCGATCAGTTGATCGATGATTGACATCGACTGGCGCATTTCCTGCATGCGCACGTTGTAGCGGGCGAAGCAGTCGCCGCCGGTGCCGATGATCTCGTCGAATTTCACCTGATCGTATACTTCGTAGGGCTGGATTTTCCGGATGTCACAACTGACGCCGCTGGCGCGGGCGGTTGGCCCGCTACAGCCGTAGGAAATAGCATCTTCTTTCGAGAGGTATCCTACCCCATCCATCCGGCTCTGGAAGATGATATTGCCCGTGACCAATTCGTCATACTCATTGAGTTTCGAGCGGAAGAAGGCGAGGAAGGTTTTTACTTCTTGTTGGAAGTCGGGATGGAGATCGAAAGAAACGCCGCCTGGGCACATGTAGTTCATGGTGAGCCGGGCCCCGCAGGTTTTCTCCATGATATCGTTTATGGCCTCGCGTTCGCGAAAGGCGTGAAAAAAGGGCGTGAGTGCGCCTACGTCCATGGCCATGGCGCCCCACCAGAGCTGATGGGAGGCTAGGCGGGTGAGCTCATCCATGAGAACGCGGATGGCCTTTGCCCGGGGCGGCACTTCGATCTGCATGCCTTTTTCGACGCAGAGGGCGCAACCATGATTGTTGATATGCGAAGAAAGGTAGTCCATCCGGCTGGTGACGTAGATGAATTGCCGGTAGGACAGGCTCTCACACATTTTTTCGATGCTGCGATGGATATAGCCCAGGTGAGGTTCCACCTTTTTGATGGTTTCCCCGCTGAGTGTGATCACCAAATGCAGCACCCCATGTGTAGAAGGATGTTGAGGGCCCAGATTGACCACCAGTTCTCCTTGTTCCGTCGTGCCTATTTCTTCGATCATGTTATAATTTGATCATGTTCACCGGGTCTTCGTAGTCTTTGCGAAGCGGCCAGCCTTTCCAGTCATCGGTCATGAAAAGCCGGCGCAGATCGGGATGGGCTGAGAAAACGATACCCATCAGATCGTAGGCTTCGCGTTCGTGAAATTCCGCGGTGCGCCAGATGTCCGATACCGTTGGGACCTCCGGGTTATTATGATCCAGTTTTATCTTTACAACGAGCGTATGGCGATGGGTGGTAGAGCTCAGGTGGTAGACCATCGTAAAATGTGTCTTCCAGTCTACGGCCGTCACACAAAACAGGTAATCGAAGTCCAGGCCCTTTGTCGAGCGCATTAATCGCGCGGCGTCGTGCCAGGTCGTGGGCTCGAGGTACACCGTCGGCCACTCACCACCTTCTTCGAAAGCTGGAGAAGGCAGGTGCGCTTCGATCTGTTGTTTTAATTCTTCCGGGTTCATGAGACGCCGTTCTTTATTTTTTCCTGCAGGGTGATGAGGGCGTGCAGCAATGCCTCCGGGCGGGGTGGGCATCCCGCTACGTAGACGTCCACGGGGATCACGTGATCCGCGCCTTTTACCACTGAATAGGTATTATAGAAGAAGGGGCCGCCGCTTGTCGCGCAGGCGCCCATCGCAATGACATATTTGGGATCGGCCATCTGGTCATACAGCCGTTTGAGCACCGGGGCCATTTTGTTGACGATGGTGCCGGCGATGATGATCACGTCGGCCTGACGGGGCGTTGCTCTTGCTACCTCGAAGCCGAAGCGGGACCAGTCGTATTTTGCTGCGGCGGTGGACATCATTTCGATGGCGCAGCAGCTGGTGCCGAAAACGAGGGGCCAGAGGGAGTTGCTTCGCGCCCAATTAATGACCTCATCGAGTTTGGTCACGAGGATGCCGCCACCGGCCGTAGGATGTACTTCCCCAGGGAACGGCCGCGAGCCAGCCGCGTCAGGCGAGCTGGATTGGTTTGCTATGGACGGCTTTACATCCATTTCAGCGCTCCCTTTTTATGTGCATAGAGAAATCCCATGAACAGGATGAAGAGAAAAACGAGGATCTCGAAGAATGCCGCTATTCCGATGCGTTTTACCGCTACGGCCCAGGGATACATGAAGACGAGCTCGACATCGAAGATGAGAAAGATGAGTGCATACAAATAATAGCCCACATTGAACTGGTTCCAGGGGGTACCGGCGGTGGGGATACCGCACTCGTATGCCTGGCCCTTTTGTGCGTTCTTCTTTCCTTTTACGAAGACGCGAGCCACGGCGATCCCGCCGGCTGAGAAAGCGATGCCGGCAAACATTAGAACGATTAATGAAGAGCTTCCCATGGGTAAACTGATTTTGACCCGATACTAATATACCGATTTATACCAGACCGGCGAAAAATCATTTAGTTTCGGTGAACTCAAGATAATCGCGATGAATTCAGCCCTGTTCCAAAAGGGAGATCGCGCCGTCGGTGTTTGCGGTATACATGAGGTCGATGCGATAGGTGGCGGTTTTGCCGACCGTTACGGTCAGATTTATCCATTCTCCCGGTGCGGTCCAGCCGACATAGAGTTGACCCATTTCGGGTTTTACGAAGCCGTATGCGGGATCGTTTGGGGTTTTCCCTGGTAGGGGCGGGATTGTTGAGAAGACGGAAGTGATCGGGTGGCGGCCCGGGTACCGAATGGCAGACCCTTCCATCCGAATGCCGCGGTGAAGAATACGATGGTCACGTAGGTCCAGATGCCGGCGAAGAGCCAGTGCATCCTTGTCTCGAAACGTTTTCCCTTCCAAAGCGCCGGAGAATAAACAAAGAACTGACAGATCAGCCGGAGTAACCAAAATACGAATAGTCCCCCGGAAACGATCCTGCCGAATCGCGTTTGGGTCAACTGAGCCGGATAAAACAGACATAGCAAGCCCATCAAAAACATGGCAAAGGCGACAAAAAAGGTGTGAACGATCATCATTTGCCGATTGATAAGGGTCAATTGAGCCAGTTCCTGTTTCCAGTTGAAACGGGCGGAAAACCCGATGTGCATCAGCGACACCAGGACAAGCAGGAGGCCTGTCAGTTTAAGATTCCATTCCATCTTTTTCCAAGGTATATATGGTTACGAAAGGGGTTAATTTAGCGTGTTGCCGAACCTGCAGTCCGCCTGCACGGAAGGTGGACATCCAGGTAGCTTTGGGCAGGAAGTGAAAGAAACCGACGGTATAAGCCATGAAATTGAGCCTATCCCGCAGGTGTTCTGCGACGATGATCTTTCCGGAGTCTTTCAGGCTGGTCTTCAGCCGCTTGAAGAAAAGCTCCCGCTCGGGACCGAGGCGGATCTCGTGAGCGGCGAAGAGCAGACAAATGACATCGGCCGAATCCGGTTCCAGGGGGATCTTTTCCGTCGTGATGGTCCGGGTGCCGGGAAATGCAGGATAGGCTTTCCGCGCGCGGGCTATGGAAGGTTCCCGATGTTTTACCGGATCGTAAAAATCAAAAACACTGAGGTGGCAATTAGGGTATTTCTTTGCCAGCAGGTGACTGGTTTCGTCAAAACCGGCGTGGATATTTACGATTTGTCCGGTGGCAAGATCCGGCAACCAGGACAGGTGGTAGAGTCCCGAAAGATCATAAATATAGAAGGATACGATGAGCGAAAGGCCTGTTATCCCGCCGATGAGGATCGAGATACCCAGCGCGTAGCTGATGTACCGGCCACCGGAAACAAGAAATCCGGTGAGCAGGCAGGCGGTGACGCTGCCGATGGCCAGGACATAAAAAGGCCAGTTGAACCGAATGATATTGCTCAGCCCTTGAAATTTCCGCCGGTCCATTTTTCGAGTTTTCCTTTTTTCCAACGATAGGGAATCTTGTTTACGACGAATGCATTGGCCAGGACCGGAGATGAGAGACCCAACTGGTCGAGCACATCCACCCGGTGCTGAAGGACGTGAAGCGGCGAGGGTTGCCAATTCTGTCTTACGCCTTCTATGATCGTTACCATTTTCGAGTCCTGGTTGTAGGTAAAGGTAAAAGGAAGCGGCCCGGCATAGCGACGGGCTTCGTGCCAGTCCGGGAACGGAGAGCCGGCCGGCAAGGGGATATCCGGCCCAGCCGCATCGACCACGATATCGAGACCCGAACGGGCCGACCAGACGGATGTCCGGGAACCGCGGGTTTGAAAAAAGATATCGGTTGTCGTATAGTTATAGTGCGTGAAGGTATTGCCCAGGATTTCCATTCTTCGCCTATCGGTTTCAGACCTTAGGAGATATAGTCCGCGCAGGCGGCGGGTCTGTGCGTTCGTGTAGCGGACAAAGATGCGATAGCCGATGAGGAAGAAGTCATTGCCGAGAAAGCGGGGAAAACCCTTTGGGCGGAGGTCCCGGGTTTGCACCAGGGCAACGGCGACAAAGGCCCATTTGTCGTCGAAGGTATCCAGCGTGAGGCAGGGCGGGATGCGGTCCGCGAGCTGTTCCTTTGGTAAGGCGAAGGTCAGCACGATGGAGCTTTCGAAGAAAGCGTCGACGGCAAAGGGATGATTTTTCAGGAAGGGCACCATGGTTAGAAAAAAGGAGTTGAGGGATGGAGGAAGAATTCGTTCCAGCAGATGAGGATACAGAGCAGCCCGGCAAGGATCGCATTTGCCCGACCAAACAGGAGCAGATCGGGGGCTTTGAAAAATTCGACGACATTCATGACTGCTAATACGATCACCTGGGTTACTACTGCAAGTCTGGGCAGGAAGCCGCTTAAGATCCAGATCGCCATCCCGAGTTCAGACAGGCCGATGAGTTTAGTAAAGGCTGCAGCATGGGTTTCGCCGAGGATGCGAGCTACGATGAGCCGATGTCTCGGCACTCCATTCAACAGCTTGCAATAAAGTCCGTTGATGATCCATACTCCGGCGATGAGCCAGGAGAGCCAATGGATGGTTCCGGGTCGCATGACATAAATATAATCAAAGAAGGGGTATGTCGGAATAATGTCGGATTTTTACGGGATGGAAGCATTTTCAACTTTAGAAGGGGTGATCAAAGGCCGGCGCAGCACGAAACCGGCGGCAATGAATGGAAAGAAGATCGAAGACGGGGTGATCCGTCAATTACTGGAACTGGCCAACTGGGCGCCCACGCATGCGAATACGGAGCCGTGGAGGTTTGTGGTGTATAGCGGAGAGGCAGTGAAGGGCTTTTGTCATCAGCATGCGGAGCTATACAGGAAAGCCACCTCCCCGGAGAAATTCACGCAAGCCAAATATGAAAAGCAGCAGCATAATGGCGATAAGGCCTCGCACCTGATCGCCGTATATATGAAGCGGGGAGACAATCCGAATATTACGTTGCTGGAGGAGATCTGTGCTGCCGCGGCAGCCGTCCAGAACATCCTGTTGGGCGCCGAGGCGCTGGGAATAGCGGTGTTGTGGAGTACCGGTGGCGCCGTGATGCATCCCGTCATGAAAGATTTTTTGGGGCTTGGGCCCGGGGATGTGGTGCTGGGGTTGCTGTATATGGGCTACACTGATGAGCCGGTCAAACCGGGTAAGCGCGAGCCGGTAGAGGAGAAGACGAGATGGAATCCATGAGGGGCGATAATCGATGCGCCCAGCGCTAGCGGCGGTGCTGAAGGGCCCGCTGCAGAAGACTTTTTTCCCTGAAATTCTGTTCGACCTCGATGATGGCCTGCATAAGGTTGTGTTTGGTGTCGAGGAGTTCGGCGAAAGCCTCGCGAAATACCTGCCATACAGGTTCCATACGGGAGACGAGCGTCCTGCCCTGTTCGGTCAGGCGGATGATGCGCTTCCGCTGATCGGTTTTGTCTTTTTGGCTTTTGACCAGCTTTTGTTTTTCCAGTTCCTTCAGGAGGCTGATCGTAGAGGGATGGGTGTAGCCGATCTCCGCGGCGAGTTCGACGACGCCGAGCTGGTTTTTATAATAAAGGACATAGATGACAGGGAACCATTTGGGCTCGAAGTCGATGCCGTATTCCCTGTACACCTGGGCGCCATCTTTTCGGAATTGTTCGCTGAGCCGCATCAGGCGGGTAGCGATGGCCAATACGCCGGAATCATCGATGAGGGTCATGCGGGGTAGGATTTTTTATTTCCAGATGATAGAAGGTGTTGTCTACGGGCATAAGAGGAAACGTGGCGGGAAGGTCCGCTTTGGGAATGAGGGAGAAGCCGTTGCGCTCGTAGAAACGGTGAGCGGCTTTCATGCGGTCGATGGTTCCCAGGTAAATGTTTCCAAGGTTGTTGTGAAACGCGTAGCGTACGAGGGCCTCCAGCAGTTGCTGGGCGATGCGCCATTCTTTGCCGCGGTAAGCCTGTTTTACAAACATTTTACGGATGACGCCGATGCCACCCGGGGTCAGCAGGCCGATGGTGCCGACCAGTTCGCCGGCCACGAAGGCGCCCCAGAAATGGCCGCCGGGCCGGAAATAGGCGTTTTCGAGATCCATCAGATCGGGCTGATCCGCCAAAGTTATCGGGACGCTGAACTCGATCTGCTGGATGGGCAGGATCAGCGCGGCAACGGCATCCCGGTGGATGTTCGAGAGGGGAACAATGGTGAGTTGCGTTTCCATATTGCAAATATATGTATAAATCTACGTAGTTGACTACATAATTTTATTTTAAGGCAGGTGTCCAATTTGCATAACTTCAATTTATACTGTCTTGTAAGCATATTCAATCACAGTAAAAATGGAAGAAAAATGGAAGAGTACATGTTGATTTTCAGGCACCAGGATGGGACCAAGGTCGCCTCACCCGAACAGATCCAGGTGTGGATGAAACAGACGATGGACTGGATCGGGGGGATTGCCGCACAGAATAAGTTCAGCGGGGGCAATGGATTGCCATTCGATGACGCCAAGGTTGTGCATCATAACAAGACGGTGACCAATGGCCCGTTTGGGGCGATCAAGGAGACGATCGGCGGGTATATCATTGTAAAGGCGGAGTCGGCGGACGAGGCTGCAGAATTTGCCAAAGGCTGTCCGGTTTTACAAGGTGAAGGAAATACCGTTGAGATCCGAAAGATCGCGAAGGGCGATGGAGCACATTAATGACCTGTTACAAGGGGATCAGGGGCTTCGCGGTGCGGAGGCCTTGATCCCTCATCTTTTCCGGCGGGAGTTCACGAAGATCGTGGCGGTGCTTTCGAGATTGTTCGGCCTCGAACATATCGAAATAGCGGAGGATATCGCCGGCGAGACCTTTTTGTCCGCGCTGGAGATCTGGCCTTACAAGGGCGTCCCGCCTAATCCGACGGCCTGGTTGTATGCGATTGCAAAGAACAAGGCGAGAAATTATTTGCACCGGGACCGGCTTTTTTTGTCGAAGATCGCTCCGGCGCTGAAGCGAGGCGCGGCGGGTGCGGAGGATGCTTTGTTCGAGATCGATCTCTCGGAGCAGAATATCACCGACAGTCAGTTGCAGATGTTGTTTGCGGTCTGTCAGCCTTCGCTTTCCGAAGAGGCGCAGATCTGCCTGGCGTTGCGCGTTCTTTGCGGATTTGGCATCGACGAGATCGCGACGGCCTTTCTTACGAACAAAGAGACCATCAACAAACGGCTTTTCAGGGCGCGGGAAAAGCTTCGGGCCGGGGAAGGAGGGATCGCGTTCCCGCCCGCGGCGGAACTGGGGAAGCGATTGGATACAGTGTTGCTGACCTTGTACCTGTTGTATAATGAAGGCTATTATTCCGAGAGCCAGGATGCGGTATTGCGGGAAGACCTCTGCGGGGAAGCGATGCGGCTGACATATCTGCTGATCGGGAATCCGGCTACTCATGTGCCGGCGGTAGATGCTTTGTTCGCGCTGATGTGTTTTCATGCGTCGCGATTTCCGGCGAGGAAGGATGCAAATGGGGAGATGGTCCTATATGGCGATCAGGACGAAACGTTGTGGGACCGGGAGTTGATCGCGAAGGGCGCCTGGCATTTGCATCAGGCTTCGCAGGGAAAAGCGTTGTCGAAATATCATCTGGAGGCGAGTATCGCCTATTGGGAAACGATCAAGACGGATAGCGAAGAAAAATGGGAGAATATTTTGCAATTGTATAATCGATTGCTCGTGATGGCTTATTCCCCGATCGCGGCGTTGAACAGGACATTTGCCTTGTCCAGGGCGAGAGGAAAGGACGAAGCGATCGTTGCCGCGGAAAAATTACAATTGAACGACAATCCTTATTATCATACACTACTGGGTGATCTTTACCGGGAGAGGGATGTTCTTAAAGCGAGGACGCATTTGCAACAGGCTTTAGCACTTGCACGGACCCAGGCCGAAAAGCGGCTGATCCAACGGGCCATGGAGAAACTGGAGGCATGACCATTGCGGGAGTGCCTAAATAAGTATAAATTTAGGTCCGTTTCACGGTATTGCACTGAATATGAGCAAATCAATCTCCCCCGGTTCCCGTAGCCTGATCGAGACGATCCTGGTGGTCCTGCTTCTGCTGACGCTGATGCTGGCGGTCTATGATGTGCTGCGGGTCTTCTTTGGCGTGCTGACCTTTGCGTTGATCTTTTCCGTCTCCTTTGCGGGGGTCTTTGAATGGCTGGCGAAGCGGCTCGGGGGGCGGAGAGTGTTGGCGGCTGTTATTTATACGTTGGTGTTGATCGCCCTCATTGCCGTACCGATCACTTTGATCATTTCGGCCCTGCGGCATCACGTGAGAGAGGTTATTGCCTGGATGAACGATATCAAGACGAACGGGCTGCCGCCGTTGCCGGCCTGGATCACCAATTTACCGCTCGCGGGCGAGGATATCAGCTCATTCTGGCAACAGTTGCAGAATAGCCCGCGAGAGACGATCGCTACCCATGGAGAGCCGATCCGCACGGCTTTGCGGCATATTCTAACCAGCGGTGCGGGGATGGTGGGCACGGCGCTGCAATTCATTGCGGGGATCGTGATCTCGGCTTTTCTGCTTGTCTCCGGCGAGAAGGCGATGGCCCCGGTAAAGGCCGTATCAGTGCATTTGTTGGGTCGAAGAGACGGGCTTTCACTGATCCAGGCGACGACGGTAGCGATCAGGAGTGTATCCATCGGCGTGATGGGAACGGCCTTTATCGCGTCGATCATTTCGTGGATCGGGTTGCTTATTGCAGGGGTTCACTATGCCATTCTTTTAGCGGCGCTGATCTTTTTCCTTGTATTGATCCAGTTGGGTCCGCTGGCCGTATGGATACCGCTCGTGATCTGGACAGCGAGCCAGGGGCACACGGGGATGACGATCTTTCTGGTCATTTATGGGGTCGCGCTGCTGATCATCGATGCGTTGCTGAAGCCCGTACTCATCGCGAAGAGCGGGGGCAAGCTGCCTTTTCTTGTGCTCTTCCTGGGAGTAGTCGGCGGCCTGGCCGCCTGGGGATTTACCGGGATGTTCAAGGGAGCTATTATTCTTTCTGTCGCCTATACGTTGTTCGACTCCTGGCTGGAGAAGCGGAACAGTCCTACCCTTCCGGGTCCGGCGAAACCGGGCGGAGCAGTTCCACGATCTTCGTAAGTCCTTCCTTTTGTTTTGGATCGGTCGACTCACCGAGTCCATGTAAAGTCCAGCCAAGGGGTGTTCCCTCATAAATCCTGTCTGTTGCATTGGGATTGGCGCCCGCGTCGAGGAGAAGCTTCACGGCTTCGGGGTTGCCGGACCATACGGCCTGGTGCAAGGCTGTGGCGTGGGTATGAAATCCACTGTTTTGGTCGGGGTATCCGTTGGGGTCGACGCCTTGGGCCAGAAGGTAGGCGATGATCTCCTGCCGCCCATAGAAGGCTGCGATGACGAGAGCGAGTTTGCGAGCCGGTTCGCCGGCGGTTTCGAAGAATCTCGCCACCTTTTCCATTTCACCGAGTCCGGCCGCTGTAGGGAGGGTCCAGTTGCCGGTCTTTTCGATCAGGTAACGGGCGGTTTCCGGGTTGCCGTGTGCGAGGGCGCCGATGCCGTTCCCGGGGGTCCCACCGTTGGCGATGAGCAGGTCGATCAGTGGGATCTGAACGCCGCATTCTTTGGGGATGCGGCCGGTGGTCACCAGGCCGAGGGCGTAGTCCCGTTGGTCGGCGAAAGTCTCAGGAGAATTTTGCCGGATGTGTTTTATGAGGAGGCTTGCTATTTCGACAACATTCGGGGGCAGGGTTCCCCGCCGGATGGGGTTGTCGGCGATGAACCAAAGCAGGTAAGGATGAGCGAAGTATCCTTTGGCCGGCCGGCCCGCTCGTAGCTCGGCCAGCCGGGGATGATCGGTCAGCAGCTGCCCGAGTTTTTGGATGTCGCCGGCGTCAAAGGCGTCTAGGGCTTCCTTTAATAAGTCATCCTGGTTCATTAGTTTGTCGCGTGGTAGTTGTTCCCGGGCACGGACGTATGGCTTACGTCGAGCGGAATGGTATAACTTATCTTACTCCGCACGGGCTTTCCGTCGACCATGGCGCAAGTATATTCAAGCGCTTCATCCGGTAATCCCTTTATCGTACGGCGGACGACAACGTCGTCGGCCGACTGTGCGGCAAACAGGATCATGTAGCTTTCCAATTTTCCATGCTCGTCAATCGTCAGGACATAGGTCATTTCGGCATTACCCGAGGTGTTTTTCATTGTCTGAGGAATATCACGTTCGTCGAAGAGAAGATAGAAGCCGTATTCGGGGCCGCCGATCTTATAGGGCTGCCGGACTTTGGAGCTATCTTCGAACCCTTGCGGGATCTGGAAATTGGCATGGACGACACTGGCGGAGTCTGTTGTTTGCATCAGGAGGCTGTCGTGGTCGAAGTCATATTGCTGGACGAGTTTCCCGTAGTTGTCGAAGTAGGACCAGACGCCGGATTTTTTTCCGTTGGCGTAGGTGCCTTTGACGACAGGAGAGTTTGCGTCGTTGATGACGGCATATGCTCCGTCCTTTATTTTCCAATCGGTTTTCCTTACGTCGTAGACTTCGCGGAGGTGACGGGAAAGGGTTTTTTTGTTGGTTTGATGGTCCTGAGAGAATCCGTACAAAACGAAGAATGAAGACAACAGGCTGAGGATGATTGATCTCATATTAAGGTTTTTTGGGTATACTAATGTAAAATTCCGTTTTCCTTTAAGATTCGCAGAAGCGAATCTGCGGGGACGGCTTTGCCGATGATCCGGCCGCCCGGCGCCACAAGAAAATTATAGGGAAGGCTATCGAACCGAAGGGTCGAAGCGGCCGGACCGTTCCACATTTTTTTATCGATAAGCTGGGGCCACGGATAGGCTTCCTGCCGGATGATCTTCTTCCAGTCTTCTTCTTCGGCATCTATTGCGATGCTGATCATGGCCAATTTTGACGTATCGGCCCGCCGGTAAATCTTCTTTTTCACTTCTGAAAAACCGCGGCAGCTATCACACCAGGAGGACCAGCAATCGAGCAGCAGATATTTTTTCATTTCAGGGGCAACTGTGATCATCCGGCCGGCGGAATCGGGCAATTGCAGGGTCGGAAACTGATCGCCGGTCTTCAACGGGTTGCTAAATATACGCACATAATCCAACGTACTCTTCACCAGCTCGGAGATTCCCGAGTGCCCCGGAAAGCGCAGGGCGGCGCGCTGCATAAACTTCTCCAGACCGGCATAGTCCCTGTCAAAATCCACCAATTTATAAGCGAGGAGGAACAAGGCCGGGTTGGTGGTGGTATCCGCAAAATGAAAATTTCGGGTATACCTCAATTGTAAAAGGCTGTCCAGGTGTGGGCGGATGGCGGCTTCGGGCAGTCTCCCGAACTTTTGCATCTCGGCTCCAATGCTATCCTGCACCCGCTGGAAGCGTTGCCAATCTGAACTGGCCGGGGAATTTTCGAAGCTGTAGTGGTCTTTTCCATAGTCGTACAGAATGGTTAGGCCGGTACTATCATGGATGAAGGGGATCTTATAGCTTTTATACTGCAGCCGGACAAAATACACCGTGGGTTCGGAAGGTGGCAGGCTGATAACGAAGGTATCCCGCTGGGACCGGCCGATCCCTGAGTCGACTACCACGGACCGTTCGCCGACGCGGCCAGCCCGTTCAATGAGGAAATGACGAGCAAAGGCGCCTTTAAGAATAAAAGTGACCCTTTGATCCTGCCGGTGACCACAGGAGGCTAACAGTAGTAAAGAAAACAGACTCCACGCCCATTTCATTGTCATGAAATTAATGAGAAATAACAAAAGAGCCGTCGTTAGACGGCTCTTTTTTGACAAGTTACTGCTTGTAAATTCTTAATCCTGGACCATCTTCATATACAACTGCCGGGAATATTGATTCTGGCTGGTGGCGCCGCCTGCATACCCGACGTGGAGCCAATAGGTTTTGTTTGTCGCGTCATAGGTATTGTTGTATTTGGACTGCACCCAGCTTCCCTGGCCCGGCTGGTTGGATCCTGCGGGATAAGCGATGTTGCCGGGATTGTCCGCTGTCATAAAGCCCGAGGCTGGAACGGCAGGAGCACCCATGGAGCGATAGCCCGTGAGGGCCCCTCCACCGCTGGCTGGAGTAGTGACGGCAAAATAGTAGCCGTTAGGGCCCAGATCACCGAAGGGGAATCTGTTCTCATACAATCCGGTTGTCGTCACCGTGTAGTCGTCGTCGATTGCGCGGGGTGAACTCGGATGGAAGAGGTAGCCCGTCGAAGTATAAGTACCGGCGTAGACATTGTTAGCTACAACGGTATAGATGGCCGTGCCATAGTTGCTGCTGACGATGCCGAAAGACGAAGAAACGATGTGAAGCGGCAGGGCGTAGGTTTGGCTATAGTCCCAACCCGCAACGATAGTGATGATCGGGCGGATCTGCACCTTACTGGACCCTTTTGGAATAACCGCCGTAGTCGGAAACGTGTATGATCCGGTGGGCAGCATTGCAAAATCAGAGCCGTTGGCCGCGTTGAAATTATTCAGGGCCGTCGTGTCAACGGCGACGGTTACCGTTATATCCCTCGTTGTTTTGCTTTCAGCTCCTGTCCAGCTGAAATTAACGGGAAAACTACCGGTATCGTTCTTGATCGTGAGCCCGTTGTCGTACTCCGGCCAGATGGTATTGTAAGTAGGGATCGAGGTATTGAGAAACTGAACAACGTTGTTTGTGCCGGCCAGGGGGGACGCGTTATTGTTATTGTCTTTCAGACAGGACTGTTGCGTCAGCATTCCGAAAGCCAGCAGCGAAAGAACTATTTTTGAATACTTCATGTCAATGAATTGTTTGAGATTTGTAAACATTATTTAGCCCAGAATATCAAGCTCGTATAAGGACTGATGCCGGTAGGCACATTAGCCGAGTTATAGGAGTATTCCGAGGCCGGGTACAGAATGCGCGAAGGCAGGTGATCCGGGCGGGTGCTCTGTGACAAGACCGATGCCATCGATTTGTTGGGGTCGATGGTAAAGGCCGACGAAACAGGGTAACCGGTGCGGCGGTATTCATTCCAACCCTCCTGGCTGTTGATGAAGTTCAGTGCGATATACTTTTGCGTGATGATCGCCTCGATCTTCTTATCCTGAGTTGTTGCGAGGCTCCAGTTGACCAGGTAGCTGGTGGAATTGTCTGACTGATAGGTAGCAAAATCTGCTACGGGATCCCAGCCGCTGCCGAGCGTTTTGTCATCAGGCAGCAAGTACAGATAATTGAAGGAAGCTTCGATCCCGTTGTTGAAACTGGCTTGGGGGTCGCCGCTGATGATACCGCGTACCTGGGCTTCTGCCTGGAGGAAATAGCTTTCCGAGGCCATTACGAGCGGTTCGCCCATGTTAAGCCCCTTCATGACACCTACAGCGTTCCCAAGATTGGTAACGTCGCCGGAATACCAGGCATTCGCGTCGGTGGGTGCGGATGGGACCGCCGTAGTGCCGATCCCAAGCTGGTTGTTCGGGGTATTGGGGAATTTGTAATAGATGGCTTGTCCGCGACCGTTGTCCTGCAACTTCGCTCCATTGTAGAAGGCAAAGGCAAAGGTGTTGGGCATCCAGGCACGATTGCCGGCAGTACCATCATAGGTTTTCACCCAGGTATTCCAGGACGGGTTCTGTTGGCCGCTGACCTTTGCATAGCCCGGGTTGACGATGGCATCCGTTGTCAGGAATCCGGCGGCGTCAAAAGTGGTATTGCTAAACGTCGCAACGCCGGAAGCGCGAATGATGAGCCGAAGCTTGATCGTATTGGCGAATTGGATCCAGGACGTCATGGTGCCCCCGAAAAGCGGATCATTTGCCGCAGCGACGGTCGCTTGAGTTCCCGAGGATTGACCTTGCTCTATTATCGCGATTGCAGAGTCCAACTGAACGGCCAGGGCCGGGTAGACGGTCTTTGCGTCGTCATATTTGGGATTGATGACGTTGGACAACCCTTGCAGGGCCTGCGTGTAAGGGATGTTATTGTAGGCATCCACCAGCAATTGGAAATTATACGCCCTCATAATCCGGGCAATGCCATTGTAGTACAGGTGGGTGGCATCCTTTGCCGTCGTATTGATGACCGACTGAAAGTCATTCAGCGCATCAAAGGTGCTGCTCCAGAGACCCGAGTAGTCGTTGGGACCGAAGTCGTAGGTCCAGTTGGAACCGAAACCCCCGTATCCGCCGGCGTTGGCTGCATATCCACCGAGTTCTGCGCCATAGGTATTGAAACCATTGGCATTGGCAGCGGTGTAAACTATCGCCTGCGGGAGGATGAGTTCCGGGGTTGCCGATGTCGCGGCGTTCGGATTCTTGTTGATGTCCATGTATTTTTTACAGGACGAGGCCGACAGAAGTGCTATTGTTGCGAGAGATAATATCGTTGTTTTTTTCATGTTGTGACCCGATTAAAAAGTGATTGAAAGGGTACCGCCGAAATAACGGGAAGGGGGAGCTTGCAGATTGGTCAAGCCAATACCGTTGCTCGTTGTCCCGGCATCGCTGAATTCGGGATCGGTGTAGATATTCGACTTGGGCACCCACATAAACAGGTTTCTGCCCTGAGCCGTGATCGAGATGTTCTTGATCGCCTTTTGCTTGCCCAGCATAGAGACCGGAACCAGGTAAGTGATGCTCAGCTGACGCAATTTCCAGAAGGCAGCAGAGGTGATGTAGTTGGAGCTGACGCCCATATTCTCGGTCTGGTCGGTCCAGAAACCGTCGTTACCGTTACCATTTTGAATGAGGACGGACGTGTTCTTGGTGTAATGACCATTGCCGTCGGTGGTAACGGAATTGGGGAAGATGAAGCGCTGACGGTTGTAAGCAACAGTGCGGATGCTCGTGCCCGACCAGTCGTAGGTAGCACCGCCGGCATTGAAGATCTTGTTGCCACCACGATATTCAAACAACGTATAGATGGTGAGGTTCTTCCACCGGATGGTGAGGTCCAGGCCCAGCTGGTCCTTGACGTTGGAATTTCCGAGATTCTGCAATTTCTGATTGACGATGGGCAAACCGGTGGTTCCGTCTACGACGACATGGCCTTGCGGATCACGTTGGTAATCCGTACCCATGATGACCGGGAACTGATAACCGGGAACGCCATAGGCGCCGACCTGGCTGCTGTAGACAGAGATGGGAAGCGTCGCGAGTGCAGGGTTGATGGAAACGACCTTGTTGTCATAGCGCGAATAGTTTCCACCCACGGTCACTGTCCAATCCTTCGTTTGGTAAGGGATCACGGACAATTTGGACTCGATCCCCTTGTTACTGACCTCACCCGAGTTCAGCAGGAAGGAACTGTAGCCGCTGGCCTGGGAAACGCTGACCGGTACGGTCTGGTTTGTCGTATGCGTGCTGTAATACGTAACGGCACCGGTGATCCGGTTTTGGAACAGGGCGAAGTCGATGCCGCCTTCATAACCTTTCGTGAATTCCGGAAGCAATCCTTTCTGCACGATCTGGTTGCCCACCGTGTAACCGGCAACCCCGTTATACGGATAGCCATTGGCCTGGTTAAATGTCGGCAGGAGCTTGTAAGCGCCAAAGTCGAGAGAATTGGGATCCGAGCCGAGGTTCACCTGACCCACCTTGGACCAGCTGCCGCGGAATTTCAGGTAATCCAGGTTGCGGATCTGCTTGAGGAAGCCCAAAGCTTCGGAAGCCACGAAAGAGAGGCTTACCGAGGGATAGAAGAATTGATTATGCGGCGGGTTCAGGATAGAGACCCAGTCGTTGCGGCCAGTGGCTTCGAGGAAGAGGAAGTTGTCATACCCCACCTTGAAATCGCCGTAGATACCGACGAGGCGGCTTTCGTAGGTCTGGTTGTTTGCCGTCGGTTGGTTGAGCGAATTGCTAAGATTGTACAGTCCAGGAACAACCAGGCCGCTGACGGATGCCTGGGTATTCGCAGAATTGTTCTGGCGAATCGACATCCCCGCAGTGAGGTTGAAATTGAATTTCTGAACATCCCTTTTGTAGGTACCGTACACGTTGCTTTCCAGCCGGGTATAATAGTACTGCTGAGAAGTTACGCTACCGGGAATATTGGTCTTAGCGCCACTACTTGCTGCGATGGCATAAGGAGTGTACGTAAACTTGCCGGTGTAGGAGAGCGACGAAACGTTATTCGTGGTCATACCGACGCGGGCAACGAGATCCAGGCCCGGGATCGGCGCGAAATCGATCTGCGCATTGCCAATGAGATAGTCATTGCGGGTATGCTGGCGATTGTTGTCGGCCTCGAAATACGGGTTCTGGTACCAGGGGTTCTCAAATCCGTTGGGATTTGCGTATTCGTTGGTCTGCCAGTTCTTATACATCGTGATAGGCACGTTGGCAGGAATGTTCAGCAGATTGTTGTAGATATCTCCGCCTTGGGTGGTGACATCATACCGATTCTGCGTCCAGCCGATGTTGTAGGAGGTATTGATTACGTTGCTCACGCGGCGGGTGCCGTTGAGGCGGAGCGTTGCGCGATTGTATTTGTCGCCGGGCATTTCACCGGTGACCTTTGCGTACTGGCCGGAGAGGTACAGGGTAGAATTGTCGTTACCGGAGCTGAGGCTGAAATCGCTCTGGTTGGTATACCCTTTGTTCCAGAACTCGCGGCGAGAATTATTCGCCCTGTAGGGGACCATCAGTTGGTCGCCGTTTTCAAGCGGCTGACCAAGGGGGCGTAAACTGCCATCAAATGCGGGACCGTATGATTGGTTCTCGATGTTGGAGAAGACGGGAGAGCCATCGGGATTAACGCCGTAGCCATTACCACCGCCACCGAACTGCGTCTGCAATTTCGGGTAGGAAGACACTTGCTGCCAGGTGCTGGTATTGCCGACTTTCACCTGGGGAACGCCTTTGGTGCCTTTCTTCGTGGTAACAATAAGAGCGCCGTTGGAGGCTTCCGAACCATAAAGAGCGACAGCGCTGGCGCCGTTCAGAACTTCGATGTTGGCGATATCGTCCGGGTTCAGGTTGGGCAGAACCGCGTTGGTGACGACTACGTTGTCGAGAACGATCAGGGCCTGGTTGTTACCGAGGAGTGAGCGCTGACCGCGAAGGACGACCCGGTAGTTTTGGTTGACGCCGCCGCCTGCATCCGAAACCAGGAGACCGGGGACTTTACCGGTAAGGCTGGCTGTTACGTCCACCGGCGCCGTGTTGGTGAGCTCAGTGGCCTTGAGTGACGTCGTCGCGTAGCCCTGTTCCTTGATCCGGGATTTCAGACCACCTGCGCTGATGACGACTTCGTCGAGGAATTTTGTGCTTTCGGCCATAGAGATGTTGTAACTTTCACGTCCTTCAACGAGTTTTACTTTCTCCTGAGTAAAAGAGATCGCGGAAATAAGCAGTGTGCTTCCGGGCTTGGCGGTGATGGTGAACTCACCTTTGGCGTTGGTCGTGGTGCCCGACTTCGAGCCCTCGATCTTAACGGAAGCATCGGGAATGGGTTGTCCATCCTTGCTCAACACGCGCCCCGTAAATGTTTTTGTCTGGGAAATTGCTGCCAGAGAATAAAATAGCAGCACTGCTAACAGTGTTAGACTTTTTCTCATGTGTGATTAATTTTGGTTTGTCTCGCCCGGCGCTCAGACTCGGGAGAAACTTTAAAGAAAGGTTAAAAATAAGGGTTTGACATTACGAAGAACTGTGAGCGCACATTTTTGAATATAAATTAGCGATTATACGAGCTCGTTTTAGCAACATAAAGCCACTAAGACTCCGGGGTTTAGTTCGATTTAGCTAAAAATGTTAAGAGATTGTTAAATGAAAGTTAATACATCATGGGTACACAATTTTTTGATGGTTATTTTTCGAGGCGTGAGTTCGTGTATACGGCACTGATTGGAAGGCTTGTGCCGTGAGCTTACGACGGCGCTACCGTGCAGATCCGATTTTCCGTTCAAGGAAGCGGCACCGGCCAGTCGTCGGTCCTAAAGGGCGCGACAGGCAATCCTTCTTTGCCTGCGATGTTTCCTACGGCGGCATTGGTAAACTGATAGCGAACGGCAACGGGTTTCTTTACCGCAGCCGCAGAGACGATGAGCTTGTTGCCTTCGATCTTTGCCTTTGCCGGATAAAAGACCTGATCCTCGCCGGCGACGAGGAGCGCTTTTGCCTCGTTACCCTTCATGATGAGTCCGGTGGGTGCGTTTGCGAACGTTAGCGTCACCTTATCCCCTTTTATCTCCATGCTCTGATATGCGGGGCTCTTGTACGTGATCCCGGATTTATGATAAGTGTCGGCAAGGGCCCAGTTGGCAAGCCGCGATCCGACATCGTGTTTGTTCTTGGGGTGGATGTCGGTGGTATCGTCGACCAGATCGCTAACGACTACCATGCCGGAGTGCTCAAGGCGCATCGATTTGGCCTGCTGTTCGCGAACCATGGTGCCTTCATTATTGGGCCCGTAGGTAAAAGGCGCGATCTGAACATAGTAAAAAGGCAGCGGAGCGTTCCAGGCGCTGCGCCAGGAGGCGATCATCGCCGTGAAAATATTGCTGTAAGTGCCGGCATTGGCCGTGTTGCCTTCACCCTGGTACCAGATCGCACCGGCGATGGCAAAACGGGTAATAGGTGCGATCATTCCGTTGAAGCAGTAACCAGGCATGTAGGGCCACCCATCGGCCGGGGGTAGCTTCTCCGCGGCCCGCTTCAACACTGGATCGCTGGTGACCATCCCTTCGGGCGTCCATACTTCGGCGGGTGTACCGCCCCAGGAGGCTTCGATCAGGCCGATGGGGACATTCAGGTCCTGATGCAGTTTCTTTCCAAAGAAATAACCCACCGCACTGAAGTACTTCAACTCGTTGGAGTCGCAGGGCGTCCATTTCCCGGGACAGTCGTCCTGCGGATGGGTGGATGTGGTCCGGGGGATGCGGAAGAAACGGATATTCGGATTGTTACAGGTGGGCAACTCAGCTTTTACATCGGGCAATCCCCAGGTCTCGCACATTTCCATGTTCGACTGACCGCTGCAGACCCACACCTCGCCAATGAGAATATTTTCGAGGATGACTGTGTTCCAGCCCCTGATGGTTATCGTATAGGGGCCGCCGGCAGCGGGTGTCGGCAGTTTGAGCTTCCAGCGGCCATCACGACTGCCGACGACGGAGTCCGGTTTATCGTTCCAGCTGGCGACGATCTTTATTTTCTCGGTTGGGTCGCACCAACCCCAGAGCTCAACCTGCGATCTTTGTTGCAGGACCATATTACTGGAAAGGACATTCGGAAGCCGGACATTAGCCCGGGCGGAGAGAAAGGCAAAGGCGATCAGGGCCAGCAAAAAAGGTTTTCTCATCAAGGGTGATTTTTGATAGCCTTAAATTTATTACAAATGCAGTAAATTGTCTTATCCAATTAAAAATTATACTGCTATGTCTTCTATTTTCAGCAAGGGTGCTGTCGCTTTCGCCGGCATTCTAGTCGCCTCTACCCTACTTTCGCTTTCGGGCTATGGCCAGTTGCAGGATGCCACTATAGACAAGATCGTCAAGGAAGAGACAGACAACTCCCAGCTGCAGGTACTGGCGCATGAACTTTTCGACCGGATCGGGCCGCGGCTTGTGGGCACCCCACAAATGGACAAGGCGAACGAATGGGCGGTCGCCAAATACAGCTCCTGGGGAATCCCCGCCCACAATGAGAAATGGGGCGAATGGCGGGGCTGGGAACGAGGCGTTTCGCATATCGATATGATCACGCCGCGCGTGAAGTCGCTGGAGGCGACTCAATTGGCCTGGAGTCCCGGCATGGGCGACAAGACGATCACCGCCGAGCTGGTGATCCTGCCGGATGTTGCCGACTCCATGGCCTTTCAGGCATGGCTGCCCGCGGTGAAAGGGAAGTTCGTGATGATCTCGATGTTGCAACCGACGGGGCGGCCGGATTATAACTGGCAGGAGTTTGCGACTCCGGCTTCCTTCGAGAAGATGAAGAAAGAGCGCACCGCGCAACAGGAGGCATGGACACTCCGGATCAAGAAGACGGGCTTTACCAACCGAACCTTGCCGGTGGCACTCGAGAAGGCCGGCGCAGCGGGAGTCGTTATCAATAACTGGTCTAATGGATTTGGCGTTGACAAGATCTTTGGCGCGTATACCAAGAAGATCCCCACTATCGATATCGCATTGGAAGACTATGGATTGCTCTACCGCCTGACCGAGTCGGGAGACAAGCCCACGATCCGGGTGCATACGGAGTCGAAGGAGCGCGGCGTGGTGCCGACCTTCAATACGATAGCGGAGATCAAGGGCAGCGAAAAGCCGGATGAGTATGTGATCCTTTCCGCGCACTTCGACAGCTGGGATGGCGGCACGGGCGCCACCGACAACGGCACGGGTACACTGACGATGATGGAAGCGATGCGCATCCTGAAGGCGGTCTATCCGAATCCCAAACGCACGATCCTTGTCGGGCATTGGGGCAGCGAGGAGGAAGGGCTCAACGGGTCGAGGGCGTTTGTGGAAGATCATCCGGAGATCGTCTCTCATATCCAGGCGGTATTCAACCAGGATAACGGAACGGGACGCGTGGTGAACATGTCCGGTCAGGGTTTTCTTCACTCTTACGACTATCTGCAACGCTGGCTGGCGAAGGTGCCTTCCTATATCCGGGATTCCATCAAGACAACCTTTCCGGGTATGCCGGGCGGCGGCGGGTCGGACTTTGCGTCTTTCGTGGCGATGGGGGCGCCTGCTTTTTCGCTGGGCTCGCTCAACTGGTCGTATGGTACCTATACCTGGCATACCAACCGGGATACCTATGACAAGATTGTCTGGGATGATCTCCGGAACAATGCGATCCTGGCGGCGGCGCTGGCCTATCTGGCGAGTGAGGACCCCGTGACGACCTCGCGCGAGAAGAGTGTGCTGCCGATCAATACGAGGACGGGGCAGCAAAATAAATGGCCGGAGCCGACCAAGTCGATCCGCAAGGGGGGATTGGATTAAGGCCAATGCATTAAATTGCAGGTTCCTTAAACGTGGATTATGTCGACCGAGATGAATACAACTGAGAAGAACAGCACCGACACGACCAATGTTGAGTTTCAGTTAGCCTTACAATATGTCAATCAAACGGCGCGGCCGATCTTTCTGACCGGTCGTGCCGGCACAGGGAAGACGACCTTCCTAAAATATATCCGGGAGAACAGCTTCAAGAAAATGGCCGTTGTCGCCCCTACAGGGGTGGCGGCGATCAATGCGGGCGGGGTGACGATGCACTCTTTTTTCCAGCTGCCCTTCGGACCGTTCTTACCCAGGGCCAGCAGTGGATGGAACCCGGAGCAGCCGGGATTTTCGGATGCGAATACGCTGTTCCGGAATATCCGGTTCAATGGGGCCAAGCGGGAATTGTTGCAGGAGCTGGAGTTGCTGGTCATCGATGAGATAAGCATGGTCAGGGCGGATACCCTGGACGCCGTCGATACGATCCTCCGGCACTTCCGGCAGCAGCCGTTGTTGCCGTTTGGCGGAGTGCAGGTGTTATATATCGGTGACCTGTACCAATTGCCGCCCGTGGTGCAGCCGCCGGAGTGGGATATCCTGAAGGCCTATTATAACAGTCAGTTCTTTTTTGATGCGCAGGTTGTGCGCCAGGCACCCCCCGTCTATATCGAACTGAAAAAGATCTACCGGCAGAAGGAAGGCCGGTTCATCGAGATCCTCAACAATATCCGGAACAACAGGGCATCCTGGGAGGACCTCGAGCGGCTGCATGATCACTACCAACCGGAATTTGTCGCCTCCCGGGGTGACAGTTATATCACGCTGACCTCGCACAACGCGAAGGCAGACGCTATCAACCAGGAAGAACTGGCCAGGCTTCGGGGCCGGACGCAGGTTTTCGAAGCGTCGGTGACGGGAGAGTTCAATGATAAAGCCTATCCCGCAGAAAAGAGCCTGACGCTGAAGGAAGGGGCGCAGATAATGCTCATCAAAAATGATAAAGGCGAGGTGCGGCGTTATTACAACGGGAAGATCGGAACGGTCAAACAAATGACGGAGGACCGGTTGACGATCGAGTTCCCGGATGAGCCCGACGAGTTGGTGTTGGAAAAAGAGACCTGGAAAAATATCCGCTATGCCTATAACCGGGAGAAGGACGAGATCGAGGAGGAAGAACTGGGCAGTTTCCGGCAGTATCCGGTACGACTCGCCTGGGCTATAACCATCCATAAGAGTCAGGGATTGACTTTCGACAAGGCGATCATCGATGCGGGCGCATCCTTTGCTGCGGGGCAGGTCTATGTGGCGTTGAGCCGGCTACGTGGACTGGAAGGGCTTGTGCTGAGAAGCCGGATCCCGTCTACCTCGATAAGTACCGATCCCCGGGTGGTGTTCTATGTGGAAGACCAGCAGGCGAAAGGTGCGGTGGAGCAGTTGGAACAGGAGCAAGTGGCTTTTATCGGGGACACGCTGCGGAAGGCATTTCAATGGAGCCGGCTGGTGGAGCAGTTGCAGGATCACTATACCGGCTATGCGCATCGAAAGATGCCGGGCCGAGAGGCGGCAGTGGTGTTGTCACGGCAATGGTTGAACGTGGGAAATTCTCAACAGGAAGTGGCGCAGAAGTTCTCGCGGCAGCTGGAGCAGTTGCTTGTGGGCGCCGATGGAGATGGTTACCGGCAGTTGGCGGAACGGACGGCGGCCGCGGCAGGATATTTTATCAAGCAATTGGAGACGGACCTGATCGGGCCGTTACAGGAGCATATCGCAGAGTTGCGGGGAAAGTCGAAGGCGAAGAAATATGTCCAGGAGGTGCAGGTGCTGAAGGGAGTTGTCGTACGAAAGAAGCAACAGGTGGAGGATGCGGTGAAGATCGTGGAGGGCCTTCGGAATGGAGTGAATGCGTCGGGAGTGCTGACCGGATTGGCGGATGTGCGCATTAGCCGGGGGACGGCGGATGAAGGGGTGGTCGAGACCGCTTCACCCTCGGGTCGTGGGCAGCGGGGTGATACGCAGCGGATGAGTCTGCGGATGTTCCGCGAGGGGCTGTCGATCGCGGAGATCGCGAAGCAGCGGGAGCTGACAGTTTCGACGGTGGAGGGGCATTTGGCATCATTTATTTTTACAGGGGAGGTGGATGTAAAGGAGTTGGTGGCGGAGAAGAAGGTGGAGGCCATTCTGGCGGTGGTGAGGGAGTTGGGGCCGGGTGAGCTGGGGCGCATCAGGGGTAGGCTTGGGGAGGGGTATTCGTTTGGGGAGATACGGGCTGTGGTTAATTATTTTAAGTATTCTAATAAACCTCTTTAAATTCTGCGGCGGGGAACGCCGTGATTATTATTCCGTACGGAGGCTCTTGACCGGATTGGCGATCGCAACCTTGATCGCCTGATAGCTGACGGTCAGCAGGGCGATCAACAGGGCCAGCACACCGGCCAGGGCGAAGACCCACCAGGAGACATCGATGTGGAAGGCGAAGTTTTGCAACCAGGTGTGCATTGCCCACCACGCCAGCGGCGAGGCAAGGATGAACGCGACGAGCACCAGGACGAGGAAGTCCTTCGAGAGCAGGCCGAAGAGGGTGCCGGCCTTTGCGCCCAGCACCTTGCGGATACCGAATTCTTTTGTTCGCTGCTCAGCGGTGAACATCGCAAGCCCGAGCAGGCCGAGGCAGCAGATGGCGATGGCCAGTACGGCAAAACCGTTGGAGAGGCTGTGGACGACGGCCTCGCTCTTATAAAGATTGCGGTATTCTTCATCCGTGAATTTGTAGGTAAAGGGAAACTTTGGATTCAGCGTATGGCAAAGGGCCTCCAGCTGGCTTAGTGCCGGTTTTGTTTGTCCCGCCTTTATGCGAACGAGGATGCGTCCCCAGGTGATTCCCGATCCTTCATCGCCGAAACGGACGATCAGGGGTTCTATCGGAACGTGCAGCGATGCAAAATGAAAATTCTTTATAACACCAATGATCTTCCCTTTTTTACCCCACATAGTAAGATTCCGGCCGATGGGGTTCTTGTAGCCGATGCGGCGTAATCCTTCTTCATTGACCAGGTAGCCGACGCTATCGGTGGGAAAGTCGGGGGAGAATTCGCGACCCTGGGTCAGCTTAAGATTCAGGGTATTGGCAAAATCATAGCCTGCGGCCAATTGCGTAAACATGATCGCATTTTTCGGATCCTTGTCATCCCATTGGACGCCGCCGGTGTTATTGTCCATCTCGACAGGGTCGTCAGTCGACCGGCTTACGGCGGCAATGGTTGGCAGTTTTAGAGCCGATTCCTTGAAGGTCCTGTATTTGGAGGGAAGATCTCCTTCCAACGGAATGACGATCAGATTATCCCGGTCATAACCAAGGTTGATCGATTGAACATATTCCACCTGTTGGGAGATGACGATCGTTCCGATGATCAATACGATCGACAATACGAACTGAAAGACGACGAGCCCTTTGCGAAACCAGGCGGTAGCCGGAGAGAATTTCATCATGCCTTTCAGCACGCGGATCGGCTGGAACCCGGAGAGGAAGAGCGCGGGATAGCTGCCGCTGATGACCCCGGTGATCAGGGTCAGTGCCGCTATACTGAGCCAGAACGAAGTGACACTAAAAGGGAATCGGATATTCTTTTCAGTCAGGTGATTGAATGCGGGTAGGGCCAGCAGCACCAAACCCATCGCCAGGAGTACGGCGAAGACCGAGAGGACGACCGCCTCGCCGATGAATTGCCGGATGAGTGCGGGGCGTAAAGCGCCGACGACCTTGCGGATTCCGATCTCCTTTGCCCTGCCGACCGATCGGGCCGTGGTGAGGTTCATGAAGTTGATGCAGGCGATGAGGAGGATGAAGACGGCGACGATGCTAAAGAGCCGGACATACTCGATACGCCCTCCCTCGACATGGCCCTCCTTAAAAGTAGAATGCAGGTAGACATCGCCGTAGCGTTCCACTCCCAACCGGATATAGAAAGACTTATCCTGTTCTTTATTATAAGTGTCAAGATAGCGAGCGATCTTTTTCCCGAAGGCGATGGGATCGGCGTCTTTCCGGAGGAGAAGGAAGGTCTGCGGCCCATTGTTGCCCCATTCCTTTGCCCAGCCGTTCTCCTCGAGAAAATAAGTCCAGGTGAGGAGAAAGTCGAATTTGTTGGCCGTATTATCCGGAAGGTCTTCGAATACGGCCGTAATGTTGAATTGCTTCCTATTCTCATAAAGAATGGATCGCCCGATGGCTGCCTGGGGGCTGCCGAAAAAATCATTCGCCATTTTGCGCGAGATGGCGATGCTCGAGGGGGTGGCCAGGGCCGCCGAAGGAGTGCCTGCCAGCAGGGGATAGCTGAACATCCGGAAGAAATCGGCCCCGGCGTTGCGTCCCGTTTCTTTGAGCATCTTATCCCCGACCTGGAAGGTATTGTTATTGACCCAGTTGAAGGAAGAAGCCAGTTCGACTTCGGGCAGGTCTTTCTTCATCTGGTCAGCCAGAACCCCAGGGGTGAAAAAACCGGAGGATATCTTGCCATCATAATATTGATTTTCGTAGACGCTATACAGACGGGCGCCGTTGGCGTGGTAATTGTCGACACTGCGCTCGTCCTGGACCCAGAGGAGGATCAGGAGGCTGCAGGTCATTCCCAGCGCCAGGCCGAAGATATTCAGAAAGCTATACCCCTTGTGTTTCCAGAGATTGCGCAGGGCGACTTTGAGGAAGTTCTTAAGCATGGGCGGGCAGTTTTTTAAAGGACGCGGGAATTTGAAAGATGTTACAGTTTGGCCAGGAAAATGGTGCTTTAACATTTTTATAACACAGCCGGGACCAAACTATTTCGTTCCAGGGAGGTCAAAAAACAGAGCGGACCACGGGTTCGCTGGCCGAAGGCCCATTATTAGCCGTGCGCGGGGGATGGGTTTGTTTTTCGGATTAATCCATCCCCAGCGCACCAAATAAGTGCATTATATGAGAAGAATCCTCACCGTGATCCTTTGTTTTACATCGCTAACCTTGCTCCTGAGCAGCTGCAGCGGCAGCCGGAAGTTGTCCGGTTTTGTACCCTTTACCCGGGACCTTAAACAAAAGCTTGATAAAGAGAACATTGACCTAAAGCAGGTGCAGTTCTACCTGGATCAGAAACTGGTCCTGAACCGCAATCTGGCCGACCAGAAAGTGGTGGTCAGCTCCGGGGTGGTCAAACTGGAGAATGGGAGATATGTCAATGAAGTGATCATTCCCGACCTGACGCCTGGGGTTTGTGACGCAGTGGATGGGGATAAGCTGATGATCAATTTCGAGAAGGGGAATAACAACCTGGCCTTTGGCCCGGGCAGCGGATCGACCTTCAATCAATATGTTATATATGGTACAGAGTGGAAGAATGGCACCACGCTGGTGACATACGACCAGAACAAATACCGGGCACGTTGTGCCACCTGTTCGGATATCGCCGCGGCAACCCTGGTGATCAAGAAGAGTGTTCTGGACAAGATGGAACGGAAGTCCCGGACGCTCAAGGGTAGGACTGTAGAGAAATAAGCGCCAGGTTGGGAGTGTTATTGATCAGTTCTTCCAGCACGTCGATCTTTCCGTCGGCAACGGAAAGTGTCTTTATGCGGATAGGATTGATGATCTTCACCAAAAAGAAAGTCTTTTCGCCATCAGTGATCTCAGTAACGACATCAATACGGTAATCAGGATATTTGGCCCTGATCAGATCCCCCGAGCTCCGGGGGATTTCTGTTCCCGGGTAGTACTTCAGCGCATAACGGAAGGCGCCATGTTTGTCGAAGAAGGCCTGGTGATGACGGCCGTCCATTTGGAAGGAGACCTGATAGCCGTCCGGGGAGGCGAACCAATATTCATTGGTGGCGCCGGTGGGGAAAAGCCGTTGGAAATGCCGGTAGGCATGCGAATTGATCTCATTCAGCGGGACATTACTGGAGATGGCCGAACCACCTTCGTTGTAGGTATAGGCGGCGGGATGAAAATCGCCCTGCGCGATGGCAAGAGCGGGGGCGAATAGAGCTACGACGCACGCATACAAGAAGTTATGGCAAGCTTTCATCGTGTTTCGATTTGTTACTTAAGTTAACAATTTAATAATACACAACGAAATATTTTTTCGCCTATCTTAATTGGTTTTGTTAGTCCACTTCACTGAACTATGTCAAGAAAAAAAGCCCCAAGGCAGTTAAAGGGTTATACGCAACATAACAGAGTACGCCTCGTCCATGGAGGCAAGGATTATTTCGCCAGGATCATCCAGTTGATAGACGGGGCTGAGAAGACCGTCCACTTACAGACATATATATTCGACGGAGACGAAACTGGATGCATGGTCTCGGATGCACTGCTGCGTGCCGCCGCCCGTAACGTGGAGGTCTTTGTGCTGCTGGACGGCTATGCCTCACAGCATCTCTCCAAGGAGATCATCGCAGGATGGAAGTCGGCGGGTATTCGTTTCCGGTGGTTCTGGCCGTTGCTGAAAGCGAAGAAATTCTATCTCGGCCGAAGGATGCATCATAAGATCATCGTGGTGGATGCGGCCAGGGGAATGGCCGGTGGGGTGAACATCAGCGACAGGTATAACGATATCGGCGATGTCAAGGCCTGGCTGGACTATGCGCTGCTTGTCGAGGGACAGGCCGCTTTAAAATTGCATGTCGTCTGCCGGGATATGTGGACCAAGGCGTATTGGAAGACGGGCGGGTCGAAGAAAGACGAATTCACATGGGTGCCGGCCTTTGTGCCGGATGAGGAATGCCTGGTACGGGTGCGGCGCAACGATTGGGTGCAAGGCAAGAATGAAATTTTGCGCAGTTATCTCGAGATGTTGCGCCAGGCAAAGTCGCATATCATCATTCTTTCGGCTTATTTCCTGCCCAGCATTTATGGCCGCCGGCAAATGATGCTGGCGGCGCGGCGGGGGGTGTCGATCCGGATCATCGTCGGGGGCGTCTCGGATGTGCCGATCTCGAGGCTGGCTGAACAATATATGTACCGCTGGCTGTTCCGTAACAAGATCCGGGTATTCGAATACCAGGACACGGTGCTGCATGGCAAGATGGCGACCTACGACGGGATATGGATGACCGATGGGTCCTTCAACGTAAACCAGATAAGCGCGTATGCGAGCGTGGAATTGAACATGGATGTCCGGAATGAGAAGTTCGCGGCCTGCGTGGAGAAGGAATTGGAGGGGCTGATCCGGGATCATTGCAAGGAGATCGTACCGGAGGAGTATTTCAAGAAGACGGGGGTGTTCCACCAGTTGCTGCAATGGGGGGCCTACCAGATCGTACGGGGACTCTTTTTTCTTTTTACTTTTTATTGGCGGCAGGAAAAGGAAGGTCGCCGTTAGAGGCACGGGGAAGGGCTCAGGGTGGGACGCTGATGTTAGTTGCCGCGGATGCGCCGGATGAAGATGCGCAGCGTTCGACGGTCCCAGCCGGCAAAGCGGCCGCGTTGTACGACGACCCCGTTCTCGCCGGGTCGCTGCAAAAAATAGTGAAAGACGAACCGGGCCTTGGGGTCCTCCCACCCTCTCATTTCTCCAAAACGCAGATCATTAAAGACGACGGTATCGCCCCATTCTTCGACAGTGTAGTATCCCTGGCAGAATCGCAGGAGATAATTTACGTCAGGATTATTCATGAATGGTTTGAGCAGGCGCCTTCCCTTGGGCTGAAACCTGAACTGTGTAGGCTGGTGATCAAACATGGAGCGGTAGCCGGTGTAAAATCCACCGCTGTCTTCGGCAACGACGTACCAGAGCCAGTTGTTCAGGGGTGTCGGGGTAGAAAAGTACCGGGTATAGGGATGATGTTGGGCCTGCAGGTCTTCCTGCGCGTGGTGATCGATCCGCATTTTGTTGGTGACGCAATAGAGCAGATAGCAGCTGCTTAGGACGAGGCCGGCCCATGCCCATTTCCGTCGCGCCGGGTGGTGCGCACGCAAGATGAGCAGGGCGACAAAGGCGATGGCGAGCCAGACGCTGAAGAATGGGTCGGCGACAAAGAGAACATGAAAGGAGACGCGCCAATGGGTAAAGGGTTCGAACCAACCCGTTCCGTATGCGTTGAAGGCGTCGATAAACAGGTGGGCAAGCAGTTCCACGCTGAAGAAGAGATACCAGCGCCGGCGGGTCATTCCGACGCCGGGCACCATGCGGCGGGCGAGGTAGGTCAGTACCGGGGTCATGACGGCCACAAAAAGGAACGAGTGGGTGATCCCGCGATGGGCCCAAACGTCCTGGGCGGTGGGCATCCAGAAAGAGGCGACAAAATCGATGTCGGGGAGGCTGTTGGCCGCGGCGCCGAAGAGCATGGCTTTTTTGCCGAGTTTGCGGCCAGCCAGCATCTCGCCGATGGCGGCGCCGAGTACGATATGTGTGAGCGAGTCCATTGGTTTGTGGAGGCGGGCCGGATGCGCTGATCAAGTCCTGGGGTTGTGGGATCAAAAATTGTTCCCGCTCCCTACTCCAGACCGGGAACACACTCGATGGGGACCGGGGTGGACTGGAGCAGATCGACCAGGACTACTTCGTTGGTTCCTTTTTTCAGCCAGGAAGCGGGGCAATAGAGATGCTGCTGCGGACCCACATACCAGTAACGGCCAAGACAATGGCCATTGACCCAGATGACTCCTTTTTTGTAACCGCTGAGATCGAAGTACGTATCCCCGGTTTGATCGAGCGTGAAGCTGCCTTTGAAAATGATTCCCTTGTCCTGGGGAGTAAAGGCCGCGACTCCTGTTGTAGCGGACGGCGTTGTTGCCCTAGCGGATGATGCGGGGTGCGTGGCCGTCGTCGCGGGAGCGGTGGCAAGGGGAAGGGGATAGATCTCCCAGTTGAAGAGCGTCATACCGTTGAGTGTAACCCTATCGGTAATGCCTTTTCGGTCGATCATGTACTGCGCGAAATTGATATGACCCATTCCTTCCACCAGGATATCCAACTGAGGGTCCTTTACCTCCGTCTTTGGCAGCTTGATGGTCCAGTTGCCGCCGTCGCGATAGACGGTGTCGATGAACTGTCCGTTGAGGAACACCAGCGCATAGTCATGCGGTTCGGTGATGGTGAGCGTTCCGCTTTTGTGACCGATCAGTTTCGTACGATAGAGGATCATTCCGCCTCCCTGATCAAAATGTTCCATCGGCAGCGGTACGGGTGAATGTTTGGGCGCAGGCAAATGATCCCAGAGCGTACCGGCCCTTTCCATCATGATCCTGGGAATGGTCATTGCCGGGATCGGAGCCGGGGGCTCGGGCAGGGGATGGTTGGTGTATTGAGCGATAAGTTCACGCATCGCCCGATATTTTGACGTAGCACGTCCCTGTTCATTGATGGGCGCATCATAGTCATAGCTGGTAACGTCGGGCTGGAACTGCACGGGCGTAAAGGCATTCGCGCCGGCCGTATAGCCGAAGTTGGTGCCGCCATGGATCACATACAGATTGAAAGACCGGTGATGACCGAGCAGATAGCGGAGTTCGTTCATAAGATCGGCCGTATCGGGGCGTTGCCATTTTTCTTTCCAGTGGGTGAGCCAGCCGGGATAGGTCTCACTGCTAAAGGCGGGGACGTTCGGGTTATGACGATTGGCCGTTTCAAAATCGGCATCGCTTTCGCCGCTATCCAGCCCGATCGCACAGCCATCGAGGTTGCCGGCCTCGAGCATGAAGTTGGTAGGACCGTCCGCGGTGTAGAACGGCACCGTGATGCCCTGTTGTTTCCAGAGGCGGCGAAGATCGGCGAGATATTCCCGGTCGTTGGCATAACTGCCGTACTCGTTCTCGACCTGGACCATCAGGATAGGGCCGCCGTGATCGCATTGCAGCGAGACGACCTCTTTGGAGAGGCGGGCGACATAGCGGCTGACGGCACTCATGTAACGGGGGTCGCGGCAGCGTACTTTGATATCGGGTATCTTCAGCAGATAGGTAGGCAAGCCGCCCCAATCCCATTCGGCACAGACATAGGGACCGGGCCGGAGCAGCACCCACATCCCTTCTTCCTTGCACATGCGGATAAAGGCAGCGATGTCCCTATTGCCCGTTGAAAAATCGAATACACCCGGCGAGCTTTCGTGGTAGTTCCAGAAAACATAAACCGCGATGGTGTTGCAGCCCATGGCTTTCGCCATCCGGATACGATGACGCCAGTATTCCCGCGGGATGCGGGCGGGATGCATTTCGCCACTGATGATCTGGTAGGGCTTTCCATCCAGCAGGAAATCGGTCTTGCCCAGCGTAAAACGATGATGGTCTTGTGCGTATCCGGCGCCCGCCGTCCAAAAAAGGAGGAGGAAGAGGGCCGCTTTTATTTTGTTGGAGGTCATGCGATCAGGAGGGCTTGTTGATGATCCGGGTGTCACCGGTAGGCGAACCCGCCACCACAATATCGGCCATATTGATAAAGAATCCGTCTTCCATTACCCCCGTGATATCACTCACTTTTTTATGCGTCGCCGCGGGATCCACGATCTCACCAAACTGGCAATCAAAGATATAGTTGTGGTTGTCTGTCAGATAAGGTTTGCCACCGGCCATGCGCATGCGCGGGATACAGTCCAGCTCGGCCAGGCGCCGCTGGGTAAGCTCCCAGGCAAAGGGGACGACTTCGACAGGAAGAGGAAATTTTCCCAGGTGGCGTACCAGCTTCGACTCATCGACGATGATGATATAGAAGCGGGTGGCCGCGGCGACGATCTTTTCGCGCAGCAGGGCGCCTCCGCCTCCTTTAATAAGATTGAGTTTTTCGTCGACCTCATCGGCGCCGTCGATGGTGATGTCCAGCCGGTCCACCTCCGAGAATGGGATCATCGGGATATTCAGGTCCACGGCCAGGCTCTCCGATTGGATGGAAGTGGCTACGGCTTGTACGGAGAGTCCCTGCTTTACCATTTCACCGATGCCCTGGATCGCCCAGTAAGCGGTGGAACCCGTCCCCAGACCGAGGGTCATCCCATTGCGAATGTATTCGATGGCCTTTCCAGCAGCGATCTTTTTACCATTAACGGCTTGATTGTCCATGTTGTATTGCGCCTGTGGCGGCTTTGCAGGGAGGTTAAGTAAGAAGTTAAAATTCACCGTAAAAATAGGGGGGTTCTGGATTTTTTGCAAATTCCCTAGTAAGTCGGTAGGAAATACGACAAATTTCCCTAGTTTTGTAGAGTCATCTATTTTTCATGTCCCAAGTAGTTGCATATAAGAATTGTTGTTGTTGCTGTTGTCGGCAAGACTCGACTATTTGGGTGGAGGGTGACCTCTTGTAAGCTGATCAAACTGTATTAACAATAGTGAAAGCTCCACCGAAAGTGGGGCTTTTTTTATTTAGGTCTGTTCCTTTTGTTCTTTAAAGAGTGTGTTTATGTCAACAATGACCATTTATCCTGCAGATGCGACGTTGCTTTCCGCCGTCAGGGCCCTGGAAAGGGAGATCGGCCATACGCCGCTGCATCCGGTGACCGGCATTTTTCAGCATCCCCGGGTGCGGATCTATGCGAAAAAAGAGTGGCAGCAGCTTTCGGGCAGTGTCAAAGCCCGGGCAGCCTATTCGATCATTCGCCGGGCCATCGAGGAAGGCAAGCTGACGCGGGAAAGGACGCTGCTGGATGCTACCAGTGGAAATACGGGTATTGCGTATGCGCATATTGCCAAACGGCTGGGTATACCGGTCGCCCTTTGTCTGCCGGAAAATGCCTCCCGGGAACGGAAGGAAATCCTGCAGAATTTGGGGGTAAAGTTGATCCTTACGTCGCGGTACGAGGGAACGGACGGCGCACAACAAGTGGCCCGGGCATTGGCTGAAGCCGACGAGGATGCGTACTTTTATGCAGACCAATACAAGAACCCCAACAACTGGAAGGCGCATTATAATGGTACGGCTTTGGAGATCGCAGAGGCGTTGCCGGAGATCACGCATTTTGTAGCGGGTCTTGGAACCACGGGAACCTTTGTGGGGACGGGACGGCGGCTTCGGGAGCTGCGGCCGGATGTCCGGTTGATCTCGTTGCAGCCGGACCTGCCGATGCACGGGCTGGAAGGATGGAAGCACCTGGAGACGGCCATCGTACCGGGGATCTATGATCCCCTGGTAGCCGATGAGAACGAAGAGGTGAGTACGGAAGAAGCCCATGCGCTGATCGTCGAGGCCTGGCATAAAGAAGGCTTGCGGCTGAGCCCTTCGGCCGCGGCTAACCTGGCAGGCGCTATCCGGGTTGCCCGACGACTGGATGAAGGCGTCATCGTCACCGTATTACCGGACAATGCAGATAAATACAGTGAAATTATTCAAAAACTAATCGTATGATCATTATCGAGCCCAGGGTCAGACAGTTATTGGTAGAAGACGCACTCAATACCTTTCCGGACGAATGTTGTGGCTTTCTTTTTGGCCGGGAAGAGCATGATGGCACACGGCTGGTGGTCGATATCCTTGTCGTCGACAACTCCAAAGAAGGCGATAAAACGAGGCGATTCGAGATCTCGCCGCAGGATTATATGGCGGCAGAGAGCCATGCGCTGGACCATGACTGGACCTTACTGGGGATCTATCATTCGCATCCAAAGCATCCGGCTATTCCCTCGGAAACGGACCGGCTGTCGGCGCAACCGTTCTTTTCGTATGTGATCATATCCGTATTGGATAGAGATACGATCGAGCTGCGCAGCTGGCTGCTCAACGACGAGCGGCAATTCGAAGAAGAAAAGATCCTTGATTATATATATTCTTAAAAAAGCATCCTTATCATGGCAACAGTCATTATTCCCACTCCTTTACGGAAATTTACCAATAACACGGCCCGGCTGCAGGTAGGCGCCGGCACCATTCAGGACACCGTCAGGGAGCTCACGCAGAATTTTCCAGACCTGAAAAAACACCTGCTCGACGAGCACGGTAAGATCCGCAGTTTCGTCAATATTTTCATCGGTAATGACGATATCCGGGATTTACAGCAAGAGCACACGGCGGTGAAGGAAGATACGGTAATCAGTATCGTCCCGGCCATTGCGGGCGGAAGCCCGGATGGCGCCGACAGTGCCAAGGGCCCGGTGTTTACGAAAGAAGAGCTGGCGCGGTACAATCGCCATATCATTATCCCCGAATTCGGTTATGAAGCGCAACGAAAGTTGAAGGAGTCCAAAGTACTGGTCATCGGGTCGGGCGGGCTTGGCAGCCCGGTGCTCCTTTATCTCGCCGCAGCCGGCGTTGGGACCATCGGCATCGTGGATTTCGATGTCGTCGATGACAGCAATCTGCAGCGGCAGGTTTTGTTCGGTGTCAATGAGATTGGCAAACCCAAAGTGGAAGCGGCCAAGCGCCGTATCGAAGCGTTGAATCCGTATATCCGGCTCAACATCTACAATACGCATCTGAACTCGCAGAATGCGCTTGAGATCTTTCGGGACTATGACGTGATCGCCGATGGAACGGATAATTTTCCAACGCGCTATCTCGTGAATGATGCGGCGGTCTTGTTGGGTAAGCCCAATGTATATGCCTCCATTTTTCAGTTCGAAGGTCAGGTGTCGGTATTCAACTATCGTGACGCGCAGGGGCAGCTGGGCCCGAATTACCGGGACCTCTACCCTACCCCGCCGCCGCCGGGCCTGGTGCCAAGCTGCGCGGAAGGTGGAGTACTTGGGGTTTTGCCGGGGATCATCGGGAGTCTGCAGGCGCTGGAGGTGATAAAGGTGATCACAGGGGTTGGGGAGACCTTATCGGGTCGTTTCTATATTTTCGACGCGCTTAATTTCGAAAGCCGGACCTTCCGGATCAAGCCCCGGGAAGACAACCCCATCAATGGGAAGAACCCGACCATCACGGCCCTGATCGACTATGAGCAGTTTTGTGGAATGCGGGCGGTGGAAGAAAAACAGTTGAAGGAGATCACGGTAAAAGAGTTGTACGACTGGCAGGTGAAGGGCGAGTCCTTCCAGCTGATCGATGTGCGGGAGCCGCACGAATATGAGATCGTCAACATCGGCGGCGAGCTGATACCGTTAGCGACGGTGGCGGATAACAGCGATCGGATCGATCATGACCGGAAGGTAGTGGTCCATTGCAAGGTGGGTGGCCGCAGCGCAAAGGCGATCCGGGAGTTGGAGGAAAAGTTTGGGTATACCAATCTCTATAATTTGAAAGGGGGTATTCTTGCCTGGGTGGATCAGATCCAGCCTGAGCTGACAAAGTATTAGGCATTTAGCAGGGCGGCCAGCACACTCGCTACCTTGTCGGGGTTGGGCAGCATGGCGGCTTCCAGGCCGGTGTTCATCGGTACGGCGGGGAGGTTGAGTGCGCCGGCTACTTCCACGTGAGCATCCAGGCGGGTAAAGCAATTGCGGGTGATTCGCCAGGCCAGGGCTTCGGCAAACGAGTTGTTTCGTTGTTCTTCCGTCAGGACCAGACATTTCCCATGACGACGGACCGTTTCATAGATGAGCTGTTCATCCAGGGGATAAAGTGTACGAAGATCGATGATCTCGATCTGGCCCGGGAAGTGGACTGCCGCAGCCTTCGACCAATAAACTCCCATTCCATAGGTGATGACACAGGCTGTGTCGCCTGCTTCGACGAGTTGGTCATCGGCCGCGAGGATCTGTATGCCTTTGCCGAATGGCAGGACATAGTCCGCTGCCGGCTCGATCGTCTTTGCTTCCTCGGTGCCCGGGACCTTGCTCCAGTAAAGTCCTTTATGTTCCAGCATCACGACCGGATTTGGATCGAGGAAGGCGGCTTTCATGAGCCCCTTCATATCCGCTGCGTTGGAGGGATAGGCTATTTTGATCCCCTTGATGGAGAGTAATGTCGTTTCTATGCTCCCACTGTGATAGGGGCCGCCACCGCCGTAGGCGCCGATGGGGATGCGGATGACGGTCCGGACGGGGAATTTACCCTGGCTGAGGTAAGAAGATTTGGAGATCTCGGTGACCAGCTGGTTGAATCCCGGATAGATATAGTCTGCAAATTGGATCTCGACGATGGGCAAGGCGCCGACGGCGCTCATCCCCACGGTGGATCCCACGATATAGGCTTCCTGAATGGCAGTATTGAACACGCGATGATCACCGAAATGTTCGGCGAGTGTAGCGGCTTCCCTGAACACGCCGCCAAGCCGGCGGCCGACATCCTGGCCATAGAGCAGGGCTTCGGGATGAGCCGCCATGATCTCCCTGATCGCGAACAATGCGGCATCGACCATGATGACTTTTTGCCCACCTTCGGGAGACCGGGTACCTGTCTCTTCGGTGACAGTGGTGGGTGCGAACACATGATCCGCGACCGTGGCGGGATCGGGCTCCGGTGCAGCAACCGCCTGTTGAAACTGGCTGGCGACAAGCGCTTTTGCTTCTTCTTCGATGCCCGTCAGCATTGTTTCGTCGACCCCCAGTGCCAGCAAGCGGGCTTTTAGCTTTGGCAACGGATCATCGGCCAGGTGTTTGGCCATATCCGCGGAATCACGATAAAATTCGCGGCGAACACCGCTGGTATGATGACCCAGTAAAGGGGCATTTGCCTGTACCAGCCAGGGGCCCTGGCCGTTTCGCAATGCGCCGATCACCTCGCCCATGGCCTCGTAGGAGGTGAAGAAGTCGCTGCCATCGATGCGTATTCGTTCCATTCCTTTGAAGCCGGCCGCATAGTCATATGCATCCATCGCGCGGGCTTCGTCGGAGCGAACGCTGATCCCCCACCCATTGTCCTGAACGAGGTAAAGGATCGGAAGTTTTTTGAGCACGGCGAACTGAAAAGCTTCGCTGACCTCACCTTCCGTGACGCTGGCATCCCCGAGAGAACAAACGACGATGGGCGATTCGTTTTGCGGTCCTTTGCGGAGAAGCGGGGACGAGATCGCCGAAAGATATTGCAATCCCTGCGCAAGGCCGGTAGCGGGTATCGCCTGCATTCCCGTGGCGCTGCTCTGATGGATCATCCGGGCACGGTCGTCGCCGGAGTAATTCGGATGAGAATAATATTCGCGCCCGCCGGTAAACGGATCCTCGCCTTTGGCGAGCAGTTGTAACATCAGTTGATAGGGTTCGAAACCAAGTCCAAGGAGAATGCTTTCATCCCGATAATAGGGACTTACCCAATCGCAGGGAAGCAGGTGGAAGGCCGTCGCGAGTTGGATGGCTTCGTGTCCACGGGAGGTGGAGTGAACGTATTTGGCGATGGATCGGTTGTTCTCGTAAGTGGCGGCCATTTCAGCTGCTGTACACATCAGCCGCCAGGCTCTTAGCAAGATGTCGAGAGTGATCATTTTATTTCCACGGTGAACAAGCTGTCGTCTTCGATAAAGCCTTCCAGTTCGTCCCCAACCACACATTCGCCGACGCCGGCGGGTGTACCGGTAAATACCAGGTCGCCGATGTTCACGGAAAAGTAATTGGAGATATAGGCAACGATCTTGTCGAAGTTATTGATCATAAGGTTGGAGTTCCCCTGCTGCACCAATTCCTTGTTCTTGTACATGCAGAAATTGATGTCCTTCTTGTTCTTGACATTCTGCAAGGGGATCCATTTGCCGATGGCCGCGGAGTTATCCCAGGCCTTTGCCTTTTCCCACGGCAGGCCTTTTTCTTTCAATTCGTTCTGGATGTCCCGGGCGGTAAAGTCGACGCCAACCGTAACTGCATCGTAGTATTTGGAAGCAAAGCGTTCCTGAATGTATTTTCCGTTCTTCGAAATGCGAAGAACCAGTTCACATTCGTAGTGCAACTCGTTTGTAAACTCCGGGTAATAAAAAGGGGTATGCGCTTGCAGCAAAGCACTCTTTGGCTTCATAAAAATGATCGGCTCATCCGGAACTTCATTGTTCAATTCCTTGGCATGAGCCACATAGTTACGGCCAACGCAGAATATTTTCATATTCAATCAGGGTTTTTAATTCTTAGAATATAGGCATATTGAATATCAAAATACTTACTCATTAAGGATGAATGCAATATTTATGCGAAATAAAGATTCCCCTTTATAAATCATAGTTCAAACTCCAATTTATTGTACTGGTTCATGGTCCGCTCAAGCCCAATGGTGGCGAAGCTTTCAACGACTTCGACGCATTTGTCAACCTTCTTACGGACAATGGGTAATTCGGCTTCCGACCACTTGCCCAGCACGAAATCGACCTGCCTGCCTCTCGGAAAATTGTTACCGATGCCAAACCTTAATCGTGGGTAAGCATCGGTGCCGAGCGTTTCCTGGATACTGCGGAGGCCGTTGTGCCCGGCATCGCTTCCGCCGGGTCTCAGCCTTATCTTGCTAAGCGGAAGAGCCAATTCATCCACAATGACCAGGATTTGAGCCAAGGGGATCTTCTCCCTGTCCATCCAATATTTCACGGCCCTGCCACTTTCATTCATGTAGGTGGTGGGCTTTATGCAAACCAGGATATGCCCATGCCATTTCAAATCTACCTTTCCTGCCAAACGCTCTACATTGAACCGCCCGGTGAGGCTTGCCGCCAGGGCATCCGCCACGTCGAATCCGATGTTATGGCGGGGGCCGGCATACTCGGCGCCAATATTGCCCAGGCCGACAATGAGAAACTTGCCCATGCCCATGAGGGGATTAAAAATAACAAAAACCCGGTTAAAGTCTAACCGGGTTCCTACTAATTATCTAATTTATTTTTTCGCTGCGGCAGGTTTAGCTGCTGCGGGAGCCGCTGCGGCTGGTGCTGCGGCCTTGGCTCCTGCTGCCGGAGTGGTTGCAGCTGCTTCTTCCTGTTTCAGCTGACGGGTCAATACGATCGACGCGATGGGGATCCGGGGAGAGTTGAGGATTTCATAGTTCTCCGCCTTCACATCTTCGACGCGTACGTTACCGTTGAGCTCCAGCTCGGTCAGGTCGACTTCGATGTTTTCTTTCAGGAATTTCGGCAAGGTCTTTACCTTGAGTGCCTTCATCTTGGTGATGAGCTTACCGCCATCTTTCACGCCCTTTGCAGCGCCTGTGAATTTAAGCGGAATCGTCGCGATCACTTTCTTATCTTCAACCAGCTCCAGGAAGTCGGCATGGATGAGATCATCGGTCACCTTGTCAAACTGCAGATCCTTAAGGATGCATTTGTAGGATTTACCATCCACTTTGATCTCGGCCAATTGGAAATCCGGTGTGTAGACCAGTGTTTTAAACGACGTCAAAGGAGCTGAAAAATTCACCTCTTTTGCACCCCCGTAAATTACACCGGGCACTTTTTCCTCAGAGCGAAGTTGGCGGGTGGCTTGTTTGCCAATTTCGGTCCTGAGTTGTCCTTCGATTGTAATTGTCTTCATTTGTTATGTGTGTTTAAGTATTACGCTTTTTTAATTCCATTCCGTTCAACGCTTTTCCTTTAGCTGCGAGTGGATGAACAAGCCCGTTATACTTCTGTTCTCGTGAGCGTTGCGAATGGCTACTGCAAATAGTTCGGCAACGCTGAGTACTTTTATTTTCGGGCTGGGTTGTTTCAACGGGATCGTATCACAGACCACCAGCTCTTCCAACACGCTGTTCTCGATGTTCTCGTACGCCTTGCCGCTAAGTACCGGATGCGTACACAAGGCTCTCACGCTTCTTGCTCCTTTTTCCTTCAACAAACCCGCCGCTTTTGCGAGGGTTCCGCCGGTGTCGCAGATATCGTCGATCAGTACGATATCCTTATCCGTTACATCCCCGATCACCACCATGCTTGCTATTTCGTTTGCTCTTTTCCGATGCTTATCACAGATGACCATTTCGGCATTGAAGTAGCTGGCGATCTCCCTGATGCGGTTGGCGCTACCCACGTCAGGGGCCGCAAAGGTAAGATTTTCCACTGGAAGTTGCTGAATATAGGGAATAAAAATAGCCGAGCTGTCGAGGTGGTCGACGGGGATATCGAAATACCCCTGGATCTGGGGAGCATGGAGGTCCATGGTAATGACCCGGTCAGCACCCGCAGAAACTAACATATTGGCAATCAATTTACTACCAATTGCGACCCGGGGCTTATCCTTCCGATCCTGCCGGGCGTATCCATAATAAGGAATGACGGCGACCACTTTGTAGGCAGAGGCCCGACGGGCGGCGTCGATCATCAGCAACAGTTCGAGAAGGTTTTCCGCAGGGGCACAGGTGCTTTGCACGAGGAAGACCATATCGCCGCGGATGCTTTCATTGAAAATGGGCTGGATCTCGCCGTCGCTAAAATGCTGGATAGTGACCTTACCGGTGGGATGGCCGAATTGCTGGGCGATCTTTTCGGCGAGGTACTGAGACCCTGTGCCTGAGAAGATCTTCGCTATATGCTGCATAGATGTGATAAAATATGGGCGAAGATAATCAATACTGGAAACCCAAAATAAGGTCTTTCCATTAGGGTGGAAAGGGTGTTAAGAACGAGGAAAAGGTAATAACAATAAAAGGCCGCTCCGTCATTTTCTGACGGAAGCAGCCTCAATTCGTTTGCGATCGGGTGTCCTTAGTGGTTGACCGATGCCAGTTCCTGTTTGGCAGAGGTAGCAACGACAACTTTCTCGGCTGCTTTAGCCTGAGACTTGGCATTGAACGCGTAAAAAATAGAGGAGCAGACAAAAATCGAGAAGAAGAGGGCGACAACGTACATGCCGATACAGAAAAAGAAGGGCTGCCAGCCGCCAATTGCGTTAAAAGTAGAGCGATTCATTGGATTTTAGATTAGTTTTCAAAAGGTTACAGTTGTGATAAACTGTAGGTACCGGATTACAAAACGGAAGAACGAAACGGTTATTTCGTCTTACGATTGAATTCACAAAATAATCTTAAATTTCGATATTTGCAAGTGAAACCGGGAATATTATGGAGGGGAAGAGAAGAGCGATCCATGAGTGGGCCGAGGACGACCGGCCGAGGGAAAAAATGATGAAGAAGGGGGCTGCGGCGCTGAGCGATTCGGAGTTATTAGCCATTTTTATCAAGGAGGGGGTGAAGGGCACCAGTGCAGTCGATATCGGGAGGGTCGTGATGAATGCCTGCCAGGACAGTGTGCTGGAATTGGGCCGGCGAACAGTCGCGGACCTCACAAAATTGAAGGGGATCGGCGAGGCCAAAGCCTGCATGTTGCTGGCTGCACTGGAGCTGGGCCGGAGATGGTATAGCCGCAAGGCAGTCCACTATCCCTTTCTGAAGGACAGCCGGGAGGTAGAGGCATATGTGCGCCCATTGCTGGAGCATCATAATTATGAAGTATTCGGGGTATTGTACCTGTCGCAGTCCGGCAGGATCATTGAAGACCTGGAGATCATCAGTACGGGCGGGATCACCAGTACGACCGTGGATCCGAGGCGGATCTTTCGCCGGGCATTGGAGACCGGGGCGGTGAGCCTGATCGTTGCCCACAATCATCCATCGGGCAGTCCCCGCCCGAGCAAGGCGGACGAGGCATTGACCCAGAAAATACTACAAGGGTCTAAATATATGGATATCAAACTATTGGACCATATCATCATCGGCAGGGACGGCTATTTCAGCTTTGCGGATGAGGGGCAGTTGGCCTAGACGCCGGCGGTGAGAAGCAGGATCAGGCCTGGGCGGTTGGGCCGCCAAAATTCATCGGCAGCTGGACCTCTTCCAGGTCCTGGATTTTGCCATTGCCGGCTTCGAAGCGGGTCACATTCTCCGTCAGGGCCTTCATGAATCGTTTTGCGTGCTGGGGCGTCAGGATAAGGCGGGATTTTACCTTGCTTTTGGGCGTACCGGGCATGACATTGACAAAATCGATGACGAATTCGGCGTGTGAATGAGTGATGATCACCAGGTTGGCATATTGCCCTTCGGCCACTTCCTCACTGATCTCGATGTTGAGCTGATTGTTCCCTTGCGGTTGTTGTTCGGTCATTCGAAATGTTTCCGTAAAAATACAAAAGGACGCCCTAATGGACATCCTTTTGTACAAAGTAACTATGTGTGAGCTTAGTTCTTGTCGAACCAGAGTTTGGTACCTACTTCATCTCCACCGATGGCGGTCGATGCGGCCTGCCAGCTTCCCGTGTTTGCGTTCTCTTCCTTGGTAGGATAGAGAAGTCGTTGCGGGAAGACCGATGAAGCCGTCGGCGGTGCTACCAGGGTCGGATAGTTGAGCTGGCGGTAGGCCGTCCAGGAATCGAAGCCCCGGTTGTATAAGGCGATATACAGTTGGGTACCGATCTTCTGCTGCCAGGTCCCTGTCGCAGTGGCGTAATTTACAGTGGGCTGAGCAAGGTAAGTGGTGGCGTCCGATGCCGAGCCACCCCAGTAGGTGATCGACGCTGTAATCGCATTGGTATAGTGCAGTGCAGCCGTGCCGCCTACGTTGAAACCTCGTGCCGCACCTTCCGCGAGGCAAAATTCCGTCTCCGCATAATCCAGCAGGTCGCCCGGGTAATTCGCCTGGACGATCGCGCTGCCGGCGTGCGAGAACAAGCTATAGGTATTGCTCTTGCCGGGTACGCCGCCAGAATACGAGTTGTTGGCGTCCTGGGTAAAGTAATTTGGAATACGGGGGTCGTTGAGTGCAGTCATCATATTGATGATGGTCGTCGTGGCAACGAAGTCCTGGCGACCGCTCTGGACGAGGTCGACCCAGATGGGGTTCGTGTTCGGCGGAGCGGACTGGAAGGGGAATATGGCGTTGTCGGAATTGGAGGCAAAGACGTTTGGTGCGGCTGCTTCCATCACGGTCTTTGCTTTGGCGGGGTCGTCATCGGCGATGAGCGCGCCCATTTTCAGTTCCAGCGTATAAGCGAATTTCTTCCACATATCCGGGTCTCCGCCGTAGATCACGTCAGCACTACCCCAGCTGGCTGAGCCGGACACGAGGTTTTTGATGTCGGCATCCAGGCGGGTCAGCAAGGCATAATAGACTGTCTTGGCATCGTCATACTTCGGGAAGGTGTTATTGGGATCCAGCGCCTGGGTGTATGGAATGTTCCCATAGGTGGTCACCAGGGTATAGAAGGAATAACACTGCATGATATCGATGATGGTGGTGTCGTTCTGCAGGACACCGGGGTCGGCGGCCGTGATATCGGTACGGGCGAAGTACCGGGCCTGTTGGAAGTTGTTCAACACATCGCGGTACCAGGCATTCCACCAGTTGTCCGGAATGGCTCGCGTGGCGAGGATATAGTTGCTCTCATCCGTATAGGTCGTCTCCGTCCAATACTGTTGAATAAGCCGGAAGATATTGAGGTTGACATTCGAGCTGGATTGCGTGCTCGCCAGATTGAGTTCCGCCTGGGTGACGAGTGTCGAGGATGGAACCACCGTCGGATGTTTTGGATCGGTGTTCAGCCCCGTCATGTTCTTCTGACAGGAAGCGAACGTCAATATGATGAGGGAGAAAGAAAGTATTCTTTTCATGTCCGATAAGTTTAGAATCGTAATTTAAGATTGAAGGCAAAGGTCCGGGCGGTGGGATAGGAACCAACCTGGTAGCCCAATGCGGCGTTCCCGCTGCTGATGATGTCCTCAGGGTCGGCATAAGGCAGATTCTTATGGATGATCCAGAGATTGCGGCCTACGACAGAAACATCGATGCCTTTGAAGACATTATTTCCGAGCTTCGACACCACTTTTTCGGGAAGGGTGTAGTTCAGGGCAACTTCCCGCAACTTCACGAATCCGGCGTCATAGACGAAGGCTTTGGCAGGGTTACGATAGTAGCCATATGCCCCGAAGAGGGTGCTGATGTCTACGCGCTTGGTGTTGATTTTCCCATCTGAGGTCACCCCTTTGTAGATGATCCCGCCGCCGTCCGCGATCGAGTTGCGAACCGGGTTGCCGAGATCGTTCTTACCGGCTGTTTCGGGATAAAGTCCTGTTGCCAGACCGTAGTACATATCCAGGGAGAAGATGTCGCCGCCTTTGCGGGCATCGATGAGAGCTGTAAGCGAGAAGCCTTTATACCGGAAGGTATTGCTAATCGAACCGATCCAGTCCGGGTTGGGGTTCCCGATGATACTGTTCGAGGTGGACGTCATCGCATAATAGCCGTTGGACTTGACGGTGCGCTGGCCGTTGGTATAGATAAATTCGTTGCCCCGAATAGTGCCATAGGGCTGACCCTTGGTGGCATTCAGCGTCACGTTACCCTGGAAGGCTGCGATCTGAATGTTGGAGGCGGTGTCGTAGAGGGCGATCACCTTGTTCCGGTTGCGGGTCCAGTTGACCGTGATATCCCAGGAGAAGTCGCGGGTCTTTATCGGAGTACCTGTGACTGAAACTTCGAAACCTTTGTTCTCCACTTCCCCGGCGTTGAGGAACCGGGCATCATAGCCGGTGGCATCGGAGATCTGGGTCGGCAGGATCTGGTGCTGGGTTCTTGCATTGTAGTAGGTAACATCGAAGCCTACGCGATCATGCAGGAAGCGGGATTCCACACCGAACTCATAGCTCTTGTTCCTTTCCGGAACGAGGTTGGGATTGTTCTTGGTCCCATTGGCGGAAGTGACAGGCTGAGAGCCAAAGGAGGTACCGATCGTGTACGTATCGTAGATGGAATAAGAGGGCGCGCTATGGCCGACCTCGGCATAGTTGCCTCTTAACTTTCCATAGGATAGCCAGCTGACGTCCTTCATCAATTCAGAGAAGATGAAGCCGCCGGAAACCGAGGGATAATAGTAGGAGTTATGTCCCGCGGGCAGCGTGGAAGACTGGTCGCGGCGGATGGTACCGTCGAGTGTCAGCATCCTGCGCCAGGTGAGCGTAGCGCCTGCAAATACACCTCCTACCTCTACGTTGGAATTATTTTCCGTGGGCGGATTGGGCGTATTGATCGAGTTGGCCAGCGTATACAGGCGGGGAATGAAGAGACCGCCGTTGGTCTGAGCGAATATGGAGTTGTTGAGGTCCTGGCGGAGGTTTGTTCCGATGAGGGCCTTGAAGTTGAGATCCGCTGTCAGATCCTTATTGTAATTGGCGAGGAAGTCGTAATTATATTCCCTGAAGGTGTGGTTATACTGGGAATAATACGGAACCCCGATGCTGCCAATGGCATAACGCTCTTCCTGGGTCTCGTCATAGCTATCGAGCGAGATCCGGGCAAGGAAGTTGAGGCCGTCGGTGGGTTTATAGTTCAGATAGACATTACCAAAATAGCGATAACGGCTGTCTGTCTCATAGCTTTCGTAACGATTGTAGTAAGGGTTGTTCCAGTAGATAGGCACCAGACCATTGACTTCATCGGAAGGATCGGCCCAGTTCCAGGTGGTGTTCTTTTTGGTCCGGAAGTAGGCATTCTTCAGATCGTTGATGTCTACGTTGGTCTCCCACCACTCGCGGAAGTTGGTGGCCACGTTGTTGGCATCGTAGCCCGTGCCATATCTGCCGAGACCGCTGATCTTGGAGAAGTTGATGCTCGCTCCGGCGGTGAGTTTGTTGGTGAGGTTCCAGGTGGCGGAGCTGTTGACCAGGTCTTTCAGGATCTGGCTATTGGGAAGGATCCCTTTATCACTGTTGCGGGTGTAGCCGACCTTGAAGGTTGCTTTGTCGTTGCCGCCATCGATCAATACGCTGGTATTGTAGGAGAATGGCTTGACGAAAAAGGTGGTGGGATCGTGTGCGGCCGCTACCCAGGGTGTTGCTTTGTGGTAAGTCGAAGAAGTCCTGTCGAAGGCCTCCCATTGGTAGACCATGAGGTTGGGATCGAATTTAGCGCCCCAGGAAGCGTCTTCCGTGGTCGGGGTCACCAGATCGGGAGTGCCGTCGCCATTGACATCGAAATACAGGAAGTTGCCGTCGGGCGAACCGTATTCGTTGGCGGAACCGTAGTTGGCGCCATAGGAGTGTTGATATTTGGCAAAGGTGCTCTTGTCGATAGCGCCGGTCGTAACGCCGCCATTGAGCGTGATCCCTAAACCCTTACGACCTTTTTTCGTCGTGATGAGCACTACGCCGTTGAACCCGCGCTCCCCATAGAGTGCGCTGGCGGCGGCTCCTTTCAACACGCTGATGGAAGCGATGTCGTCGGGGTTGATGTCCGCGGCGGCGTTGCCGTAGTCATAGCCGCCGAGACCCGAGGTTTGCCTTGTAGCATTACCCGGTGTGTTGTTGGATTGGTTGGTGTTGGCGTTATCGAAGGGTACGCCGTCGATGACGAAGAGGGCCTGGTTGTCGCCGAGGATGGATTTGTAGCCGCGAAGAACCACGTTGGTCGAGCCGCCCAGTGTATTAGACTGGTTGATGGTGACCCCGGAAACCTTGCCTTCCATATTGGTGATGAAGTTACCGGAGCGCTCTTTGCTGACCTCGTCTCCGCCGATCTGCTGTACTGCATAGGGGAGTTCGTTCTTACTTCTGCGGATGCCAAGAGCTGTGACCACTACCTCGGTCATGCTGGCGTCCTTCATTGTAACGGTGATGTTTTGGACAGAAGCGTCACTGGCGACTACTTCGGTAGTGGTAACCCCGGCGCCGGAAATGATCAGTGTTTGAGAGGGAGAGACTTTGATGGTGTAGTTACCATCGGCATCCGCGCTGACACCGGCTTTAGTGCCCTTTACCCGGATCGTTGCAAAAGGTACCGGTTGTCCTTTTGCATCGGTGATTTTTCCGGATAAGGTTTTTGTTTGCGCAATAGCCAGGATTGAAAATAGCATGGCTACTGCAAACAAGGTCAAAAGTTTCCTCATGTTTACAGGTTTTGTGTGACTTAATGTTAACTCAGTTCCCCAGTGAAAACTTAACTTATCAAATAGTTAAATTTCGACAATGTTAGGTATTTAGTTTGACAAAAAAATAATGCAGGATGCTGCAAGACAGAAAAAAAACCTGTAGAGTCATTAAAAACTTCGCTGGGTCACGCTTCTATGCAATAATCATGCACGATAGAGTTTTTGTTAATGCGTGGTTAAGAATTTGAGCGCACGCATTAGCGTTTATGCATGAATGTTATATTGTCGGAGGTGGCTGAGTTTTATTTCATAATCAGTATAACTTATTGTATATTAGATTAATTATGACTATAAAAACCATCTGTCTTCTGGCAGGTCTCGGCATTGCGCTCACCGGCCGGTCCCAGCACCTGGATTACACCCGGTATGAGCTGCTTAGTCACGGCGGCATGCAGGCGGCATCCGTCGACGCACAATACGATGATATAAAAGGGAGTGCCTGGTTCTCGGATTGGCAGCCGGCCATTCTCGTGACCGGTGACGGCAGGCGACTCTCCGATCTAAAGGCGCGGATCGATCTTTATAAGAATGTCGCCTATATTAAATTGCACGACACCGTGTATAATATAAATGGGACTGCGATCACCCGGATCATCTTCTATCCGGGACTGGGTGATTCCGTGGTGTTTCAAAAAGGGTTTTCCGGCGCGGGGGTGCGTGAGGAACAATTCATCCAGGTGCTGGCATCCGGGAAGTTGGGTTTATTGAAACAGCGGTCGGTAGAACAAAAGGACGTGCATGAGGATGCATTGTCCACGGTAAAGACTTTTGTCACACAGGACTATTATTTCCTGGTCAGGACTGCAGGGCAGTTGGAGACGGTGAAGCCGGGCAGGAAATTGTTCGAGCAGGAGATGGGGGATAAATGGAAGACCGTCAGTCAATATGCCAGGGAAAAAGACCTTTCCTTCAACCAGGAAGAAGGATGGGTTCCGCTGCTGAGATACTACAATTCGCTTTAGTGTGCGAGTGCGCTGCCGACGGCTGCGACGAGAGAATCCGGCGGTATCCCCTTTTTGAGGATACGCCCTTGCGGGTCGACCAGGAAATTGAAAGGTATACTGTCGAATTTCAGCGTTCTGACGGCGACGCCCTGCCACATTGCCGTATCGATCAACTGAATCCAGCGGGATTGTTGACGATGAATCTCTTTCTCCCAATCTTCCTTTTCCGCGTCGATCGCCACGCTGACGATCTCAAATCTTTCGGTGGGGAACAATTTCCTCAATTCCATTTTTGCATTGCCATAGGCTAAGCACTGAGGACACCAGGTCGACCAGAAGTCGATGAGATAGCATTTTCCTTTCAGCGAGGCGGTGGAAAAAGGGTGGCCTTCTACATCCGGCAATGTGATCGACGGCAGTTGTTCGCCCGGTTGAAATTCCTCCTCCATGATCTTTATGAATGACTTTACGTCCTCCTGCAGTAGCCGGATCTCCGGATTGGAAGGGAAGCGGGCCGCGGCGGCGGATATAAACCGGGATTGCGCGGCATAATCGCGGCCAAATTCGATCAGATCATAGACAGCCATAAAGGCAGCGGGGCTTTTGACAGTGTCCGCAAAGTTGCGGTAGCGAATGGCGATAGCGGTAAAAGCGCTGTCGCTTGTTTTTTGAGCCAGTTGTACCTGTTCCAGCTGGAACCGGTGCAGGCCGGCAGACGCGGGAGAATGTTGCACTTCGTATTTAGTCGTGAGAAAGTTACCGACGATGGACAGTTCGGGGACATCGTTTATAAAAATGAATTTTACACCGGAGTGTGCGAAACTCAACTTATAGAGATGTTCTTCGCCGGAGATATTGAAGACGATATCGCGGGTCATGTCTTCCACAATAGCCGAGTCGATCGCGCCGCCTTTTTCATTCCCGTAGGGAATAGGAGAAAGATAGAGCTTCTGACCATGCCCTGACTGGATGCGGACGACCACCCGGGTATGAGGCTGGGAATGACAGGCTGCCATTGATCCGATCACGCCAGGCCAAAGGAAAATGTAGAAAAGCCATCGATATCGATGGCTTTTCCAGTGATAAATATGCGGAATGCGAACTATTGTCTTACCCATTTTTCGTATATCAGACGGGAATAGGTGACTTCACCGGTTCCGGGAAGCGGGTTCCCCCCGCTGTAATATCCATAATGCATCCAGAAGGTGGAGGAAGATGGATCATAGGTATTATTGTAGGTGCTTACAACATAGGGAGAAGAACCCGGTTGCGGGTTGACGGCAGCGCCGCTGGCCATCATCGTCAGGCCCCCTGGATTGTCCATGGTCATAAAGCCCGCCTTTGGAGCCACCGGAGTGGCGCCACCGGAAACCCAGTTCGTCAGTTTGTTGGCTGACGACACATCGAATTGGAACTGGTAACCGCTGCCGCCGAGATCACCTACGTCGCCATAAGAAGTAACGGCGCCGGAGGTCGTCAGGTGTTTAGTCAGCTTGATCGCCCGCGAAGACGAAGGATGGAAGAGGTATCCCGTCACGGTATAGTCGGCGTCGTAGGGATTCTTTACCTGTATGAGGATGAATACCTTACTGTGATCCGATAGGACCGCGTTGGGTCCGCCGGAGACCTTTGTGATCGTTACCCCCAGGGCGAATTCCGTACCGAAGGTGAGGAATTTGGCAATATCGACGCTCAACTTCGCATCGCCTTCTTTTGAGCCGGAAGAAATGCTGACCGAGGTGGGAAAGGTATAGACGCTTGAAGGCATAGAGTCATAACTCGTACTATTGGCTGTATTATAATCGGTGACGATGGTGTTATCGACAGCCAGGGTGACCGTCGATGCGGACCCACTCGAACTTGAGAAGAGCTTTATGGCCGTGTCCAATTTCGTCGTCGCCGCATCTACGCCGATACTCAATGCATCGACATTGCTGAGACCAAAACCAACGGCAGGAGTAGCGCCGGCCTGCGCGGTGGCAAGAACGTCGATATCCTTTTTGCATCCCGTCATCGCCATCACAAGCGAGACGATGATCGAACTTTTTATCAGTATTCTTTTCATTTTTTTGTGTTTTGTTTGCGATCCATGGCTACTGCCGTTACTATTTATCCCACCAGATGTGACCATACTGGGAATCCGATTCGCCACCAGATGTATACTGGGCAGCGGCGGCCGCCACGTTGGCCGGGTTGTAGGAATATTCGTTGGGGCCATAGGCCATGCGACGGGGAATATTGGGATAGACCCCTGCGGGTGCCGGTGTCAATGCAGGAAAGCCGGTGCGCCGCCAGTCGGCCCAACCACGGGTGCCCGCCGGGAAATGGGTAACCCATTCCTGCGTCTGGATCTTCTGAAGGGGGCTGCCACCGGAAAGATCGATGCTTCCGCCCGACATATAATTGGCATAGGTGGTCGCATTATAAACACCCCAGAACTTAAAGCTTTCCTGGATACCTGTTGCATATAAAGAGGCAGCAGTCCCGTCGGTGGTCGTCCATCCCAGTTGTGCCGCTTCGGCGCGTGCGAGGTACATCTCGGCGGAGGTAATGATCGGGAAGGCATCGGTGCCCAGTGAGCCGGTTGCACCCTTTAACAGCTGTGCATATTTAGGATTGGCGTTGGCGAAGGTGACCGCATCGCCGCGGGAAAGACCATAGGGGAACCCGATGCTAGAGGTTCCATAAATATTGGCACCGGCTCGCGGATCGTTCGTGCTCGCCAGCCAGTCGGTCATCGTCTTGGAAACGGCATAGTCGAAACGTTTGGTCACATCGTAGTACTGGTAGATAGGACTGAGGAAGTTGCCGCCGGGAAAGGAGAGCGTGATGCTTTGTCCCGCGCCGATCACTCCGCCTGAAGCAGCCAGGGCCGCCTGGAATTCCTTTGCGCCGGTGGTGGGATCCACCTTGGAGAGATGGAGTGCCAGCAGGGCGTGGAGGGAATTGGCGAATTGCTTCCATTTCGTCTCATCGCCCCCAAACAGGATATCGCCGGAGACAGTGAGCCCGCCATCGAACTGAGCGACGGCTGCCGTGAGTTCTTTGAACAGGTCGGTGTAGATAGACTGCTGGGTATCATAGGCTACTATGCCGGCGTCGCCCTGCAAGGCCTTGGAATAAGGGATGTCTCCCCAGATGTCCGTCAGCGTGCTGAAGATATAGGCTTTCAGAATGCGGGCAATTGCGATCTGGTCGGCATTGGAGCCGTTGGCTGCCGCGATCTTGGCCGTTGTCTTGTCGGTATTATAGTCGATGATCGACTTCAGGTTATAGAGTGCTCCGCTGGTGGTAAAGCTGTTTCCGGAGGCAGCGTAAAAAAAGTTCCAGTCCGGCTTTTCCTTGTTGTAGACCGAGATGTCGGTATACTGTGTCTCGGAGAAATACTGGCAATACAAGCCGGAGATGGTGGTGACGCCACCGGCATCCCAGGTGTAACCGGCTATCGTGGACAGCACATTGCTCAGCAGGGCGGAGGTTACGGGAGCAGTGGTTGCTCCGGGGTTATTGTTGACGGAACCGAAATCGCTGAGACTCTTCTTACACGAGGTCAGACCCAAGGTAGCCAGGGCGACAGCGGCGAGAAGGTATTTGATATATTTCTTTTGTTTCATTTTCGAATAGTTTTTGCGTGATCATCAAAAGGTAAAGGCCAGGTTAACCCCGAGAGAGCGGGTAGCGGGCAGCTGACCATTCTCTCCATAAACCGCGGAGATCTCGGAGGGATCAAAGTTGCGGCTGGCGCTGTAGATGAGCCAGAGGTTGCGGGCCACCACCGATGCCGTGGCGCTTTGCATGAATTTACCCGAGAAACCCCATTTCTTTACAGGCAGGTTGTAACCGACGCTAACCTCTCTCAGTTTCACAAAAGAAAGGCCGTGTACAAAGGGTTCGGCGATCTGTGCTCCGTAAAATTGGTGGAAGAAGGTGAACCCGTCCACATACCGGTCGACAGGAGTCTTCCCATCCAGGGAACTTACGCCTTTGACATGTACCCCACCGCCGTTGGCCACCGGATCCCGAACGCTCTTTCCACGGTCGTTGTTGGCGGCCGTATAATCGAGATCGCCGGAATACATGCCCCAGCTTTCCGTGAGGGAGAAGAATTTGCCGCCAAACTGATAGTCGAGGCTGGCGTTGACGACGACATTCTTATAGGTGAACATGTTCTGGAGACCACCTGTGACCTTTGGTACGATGCTACCCCAGTTCTTGGTTGGATCGCCGGTGATATACAGGCCTGTAGTCGGATCTATCTCGGGCAAACCGCCGGCTCCCTTCGTATAACCGGCGCCCTGGAGTTGGCCCCAATCCTTGTTCAACACCTGGTAGGCGGAGGCATAGTGTGTGCCGAAAGTTCCGATCCATCCGCTGGGCTGGATGCGCGACTGGCCGGCCACGATCTTCGTGACAGGGTTCTTCATCAGCCAGCCGAGAGTGGCGGTGACATTCCAGGTGAAGTCCTTGGCGCGCATGATCCCGGCATTGACGGTAAATTCAAAGCCCTGTCTTTTCACCGTAGCTGCGTTGATGGTCTTCGACGTATACCCGCTGACGGCGTCCACGTTGATGGTTACCGGCTGATTGGCGGAGGTCTCGTTGTAATAGTTGATGTTCACTCCGAAGCGGTTGTTGACGAATCGCATGTCAAGACCAGCTTCATAGCTGGTGATGAGGGCGCCCCGCAGCTTGGGATCGGGTACAACACCGGGCGAGCTCATGAGGAAGTTGCCGTTCCACTGGTACTGATCGACACTGTAGGGAAAGTTATTCGCATAGATGTCGAGGGTCAGCGGCTTGCGGCCCCAGGAACCGTAGATCTTGCCGAAGGAAAGCCATGAGGGCAATCTCTTGAGCAGTTCGGTAGGAACGAAGGAGACGCCGGCTGCAGGATAGATCAATTTATTGTCGTTGGCCGGAAGCGTGGAAGACCAGTCTTGGCGCACCATACCCGTAACGCTCAGGAATCTCTTGTATTCGAACTCGCCCGAAGCGAAGAGGGAGTTGGTCTTGGAGTCCAACCGGGCACTACCCACGGAAGGCTGTGCCTTCGAGTTGGAGATATCGAAGAAGTCGGGGATGTTCAGGCCCTGGTTCGTATTGGAGCTAATATCCTTGCGGCTATACGTATTTACGTTGGCGCCACCGAGGATATTCACCGCGAGATCTTTGAAAAGGGTCTGGTTGTAGTTGGCAATGAGTTCGTAGTTGAGTTCGTTCTGGTAACGCTGGCCGGTGGCGTAGCTGGCCAGAACGCCGGTTTGGCTGCCGCTCTTCTCGAGGATGGAAGGAACCTTATTCTCATACCAGTAGTTGTACTGGTCTTTACGAACGGTACCTTTCACGCTAAAGCCGTTGAAAAGATTCAGCTTGATATACGCATCGCCGAAGATGCGGTCTCTGCGGGTGTTGTAGCTGAGGACATCCTGGTAAGAATAGAAGTTGTACCAGTAGTTGCCGGTGAAGAAGGAGGCCGGATCGGTAGCGTCGTAGCCGTCGGGGTTGTGGAACCAGTTCCAGGAAGCCAGCGTACCGATGGGGGTTCTCAGGTTACGGAACGATTTGATGAGCTTCATATCCAGATCGCGGTGGTTCCACTGACCGAAGTTACCGGAGGATTGGTTCGCGTAACCGTCATTGTATTCGCCCTGGATCAGTTGCGTGTTGTACGTGAAATCGACGCCGGCGCTTACCATCTTATTCAGATCGATGGTGGTCGAGGAAGTGATGATATTCCGGTCGGATTTGGAGTCCGGAATGATCCCTTTGATATATTGCTTTGTATAGGATAGCCGGGTAGAGTATCCCTGGCCGGCCTTTATAAAACTCACGTTGGTATTGCTGGTGAGGCCGGTGTTCCAGAAATCCTTGATGTTGTTGGGTTGGCCAACGAGCTTTGCGGATTTACCGGTGTATTGTGTTCCCGGCACCCAGGCGTACCAGGGCGCATAGGTCTGGCCGGTCATTTCCGGACCCCAGCTGGAGTCGTCGGTGTAGTCGGGGAAACCTACGCCATCCAGGGCCTGCCATTCCTGCGGATCGCCGGCTTTGTAGTGATAGGTGGTGAGATAGTTGTTGGCGCCGCCGGCGTACCTGTTCTGCATGTGGATCAGCTGGGTCACCCTGTCGAAGATGACGCCCTGGTTCACCTGCACTAAACTCCGGCCGGAGTTGCCTTTCTTTGTGGTGATGACGATGGCGCCGTTGATGGCCTTACCGCCAAAGAGCGCAGTGGCATTGGCGCCCTTCAATACGGTGACCGACTCTACGCTGGACGGATCGATGTCGTACGAGCCATCGCGACTACCGTCATTTCCTATGATGGTGCCGTCCACCACGTAGATGGGGCTCACGTCACCCGACAACATCAGGCCGCCGCGGATACGGGCGAAAGACTGGCTGTTCAGCTTCGAAGGAGACTGGCTCCGGAACTGTACACCGGCTACCTTACCCGCAAGGGCGTCGGCGAGATTGGTCTGCGGGATCATGTTAATGGCCTCTGACTTAACCACCTGGGCGCTGTAGGGGGTGGTTCTTTCGCTTTTGCGAACCCCGAAGGCGGTGCTGACGACGACTTCTGACAGGGCCCTGTTCGTTCTTTTGAGACGAAAATTGAGGTCGCCGTCGGAGGACATTTCGGCTTCTTCGAAGCCTACTGCATTGACGACAAGAACGGAACCTTTGGGGACTCTGATGGTGAAGTTACCATCGGCATCGGCGCTTACACCCTGTTTTTGTCCTTTCACGCGGATGGAGGCGAAGGAAACGGGTTGGCCGAGATCATCCAAAATTTTGCCTTTGACTGGAGTGTGACTTTGGGCGAATGCTGATGAGCATAACGTCAACAGCACTGCTAGCAGTGTGCATAATCTTCTCATGTGTTTTAGTTAATTATGGTTACTGACAAGTTAGTGAGTTTAGGAATATGAACAAAAAAATATTAACTCTAGCTTAACAAATATCGATACAACTATATATATCTATAGATTTATATTGAATCAATGCATACTGTATCTATTTTATAATCATATATTTACAAAGCTAACATTTTCTTAACATATATTATTGTTAACTTATTTGAATATAACATAATGCATTTGAGCTCATATAGTTATCGCATCGCATATATAACGGAGAGGCTGCCAGCCGCCCATTTCAGGGTCTTTTCCCATCATATCCCGCCAAAACCTACCTTTGCGCCATGGAATTATTAGACGGCAAGATTGCTTCGAAGGCGATAAAAGATGCTCTGACGCTTAAGGTAGCACAGTTGGTAACGGAAGGAAGGAAGGTACCCCATCTGGCAGCGGTATTGATCGGGAATAATGGAGCGAGCGAGACCTATGTCGGCGCCAAGGTGAAGGCCTGCGCTGAGATCGGATACCGGTCCAGTCTTATAAGATTGGATGATACCATCACCGAGAACAGGCTGCTCACGGTGATCGACGACTTGAACAATGACCCCGACGTTGACGGTATTCTTGTGCAACTGCCGCTGCCCAAGCATATTTCAGATGAGAAAGTGATCAATGCCATCCATCCTTCAAAGGATGTGGACGGGTTTCACCCTGAGAATGTGGGAAAGCTGGTGCAGGGGCTGCCTGCGTATATCCCGGCGACCCCTCATGGGATCTTGCTCTTGTTGGAACATTATAAAATAGATACGCGGGGCATGCATGCCGTCGTCGTCGGCCGGAGCAATATTGTAGGGCGGCCCATGAGCATCCTGCTTAGCGGGAATGCGAATCCCGGGAATTGCACGGTAACGCTGTGTCATTCCCAGACCCGGAATATTGCCGAGCATTGCCGCCAGGCGGATATCCTTGTCGCGGCGCTTGGCCGTCCCGAGTTTGTTACGGCCTCCATGATCAAGCCGGGGGCGATCGTTATCGACGTAGGGATCACCCGGGTGCCCGATGCTTCAAAAAAGAGCGGTTTCGCGTTGAAGGGAGATGTTAAGTTCGACGAAGTGGCCTCGATTTGCAGTTATATAACCCCGGTTCCGGGCGGTGTAGGTCCGATGACCATTGCCGCCCTGATGAAAAACACGCTTACCGCCTGTGAGGAGAGAAATGGAAATGAATAATATTGAGACGGCTTTGCCCGTTATGGAATCCTTTTACACCTTGCAGGGTGAGGGGTTTCACCAGGGAAGGGCGGCATTCTTCATCCGTCTTGGCGGTTGTGATGTTGGTTGTGTCTGGTGCGATGTCAAGGAAAGTTGGGATGCCGGCAAGCATCCCCGGCTGACCATTGGGGAATTGGTGGCAGCGGCCGCGGCTTTTCCCGGGCGGCTGGCGGTGATCACGGGTGGGGAGCCGCTGATGCATGACTGCTCGGCGCTGACCTCGGCATTGCGCGCGGCGGGTTTCGCCACTCATATCGAGACCTCCGGAGCCTGGCCGGTGAGCGGGGACTGGGACTGGATCTGTCTTTCGCCAAAAAAATTCAAGGCGCCCTTACCGGAAATCGTGCCGTTGGCCAATGAGCTCAAGGTCGTCATTTATAATAAGTCCGATTTTGCCTGGGCCGAGGAGTGGGCAGCTCAGACTTCCCCGGGTTGCCGGCTTTTTCTGCAGCCGGAATGGAGTAAGTCCGCCACGGTCACGCCGTTGATCATCGAGTATATCAAGGCTCACCCCCAGTGGGAGTTCTCGTTGCAGCTGCACAAATATATCCATGTCCCTTAAATATGTCCATTTATGAAAAACCGCATCCCCCTTATTCTTTTCGCTTTACTGTCCGGAGTCCTGGCGAAGGCCCAGTATAATCCGGACAAAGTCAATAAAAAGGCGGCGCAATTGTATTCGAAAGGGCTCGAGCTGGCGCAGAATGACGATTTTAAAGGGGGAATTGCGGCAATGCAACAGGCGGTAGGCATCGACAAGAGTTTCGAGGAGGCCTTTCTTTCGATGGCCGGGATGTACGGAGAGCTAAAAGACTATCAGCATGCTATCGAGAATTACGAGAAGGCCAAGGCTATCGACAGCAATTTTTTCAAAGATTATAATCTTCCTTATTCGATCAACCTGGCCGGCAAGGGCGACTTTCAGAAAGCCCTGGATGCCGTGGGTGTGTTCCTGACGGTCAGCGATCTCAACGAGACGAGCAGAAAGGCGGGGGAATACAGGCAGCGGTGTTACCGGTTTGCTCTCGACTATGCGGCGAGTCATGCTTCGGCGGATTATAAATTCGAGCCGCATAACCTGGGGGACAGCATCAATACGAATGTCTCCGAATATTATCCCACGATAACCATCGACGGCGGCAAACTCATCTTTACCCGGCGGGTCAACAATTTCAACGAGGATTTTTACGAGTCCGACCGGGCCAACGGGGTCTGGAGCCGGAGCATCAGTCTCCCGGGGAATATCAATACGAACCAGAACGAGGGGGCGCAGAATGTGTCGCAGGACGGTCAGTGGCTGATCTTTACCGGATGTAATTTCCCGGAAGGGCATGGCAGCTGCGACCTTTATATTTCCTATCTCACGGCGGATGGGTGGAGTACGCCGGAGAATCTGGGCGACAGCATCAATTCCGAATTTTGGGAATCGGCACCGTCCCTGTCACCCGACAAACGGGATCTTTATTTTTCCAGCCGTCAACCGGATGGATTCGGCGGCAGCGATCTTTATGTCAGCCACCGGTTGCTGAACGGACGCTGGAGCACTCCGGAAAATCTCGGACCGACGATCAACACGGTTGGCGATGAGGGGACGCCATTCATTCATGCGGATAACCAAACCTTGTATTTTACATCCAATGGGCATCCGGGTTATGGGGGAGACGATCTTTTCGTCACGCGCAAGGGGCCGGGTGGGGTTTGGAGCAAACCGGAAAATCTGGGCTATCCGATCAATACTATCGAGAATGAAGGCAGCCTGGTCATCGCCGCCGATGGTAAGTCCGCTTATTATGCAAGCGATCGTGCCGACAGCCGTGGTGGCCTTGATCTTTATTCCTTCGAGATGCGGGAAGATATCCGCCCTGCCCGAACGACCTGGGTAAAGGGCCGGGTCTTCGACCGGAAAACCAATAAAGGACTTCCTTCGAGCGTCATCCTGACCGATCTTTCTACCCGGGAAGTGATCAGCAAACTGCAGACCGACGAGACCGGCAACTACCTGATCACGCTGCCGAAGGGGAAGGACTATGCGTTCAATGTGAACCGCCGGGGCTATCTTTTCTATTCCGAGAATTTTGCGTTGGATAAGGATCAGCAAAGCGACAGCGCCTATCACATCGATATCCCATTGCAGCCGCTCGAAGCAAATGCCGCCATCGTGCTGAAGAATATTTTCTTCGAGTCCAACAAGTACGAGCTGAAGCGAGAGTCGGAGGCCGAGCTTAACGAAGTCGTACAATTGATGAAGGATAATCCCACTCTTCGGATCCAGATCAATGGTCACACCGACAACTCAGGGAAAGCTACGGACAATCAGCTGCTTTCGGAGAACAGAGCAAAGGCTGTTACCAACTATCTCACTACCAAGGGTATCGCAGTCGCCCGTTTGTCCTACAAGGGATTTGGCGACGCACAGCCCGTCGCGGATAATGCAACGCCGGAGGGCAGGGCAAAGAACCGGCGCACGGAGTTGAGTGTGGTCAGCAGGTAGAAAATATCCACGGGGAGGCGAAGGCCCAGGGGGAAGTTGTAAATTGTGGGATGGAAACGATGTTGAGGGAGGAAGAAGTATTACACCAGATGGCGCTGACACGCGTAAAGGGTGTTGGTGGGTCAGGTGTGAGAAAGCTGATCAAGGTCTTTGGTGATGCGCGATCAGTTTTTCGCGCTTCGGCAGAAGCGCTCGGGCGAGCAGGAGTTTCGGAGAATATTGCGAAGAAGATTGCCGGCTTTCGCGACCATGCAATGATAGAAGCCGAACTGCGGCAATCGAGAGCCAAGGGCGTTCGCCCCCTTTTTCTTACAGACAGAGATTATCCCCGCCGGCTGCTGGAGAATTCCCAAACTCCTTCCCTTCTTTATTACAGGGGCAATGGCGATCTCAATGCTGAAAGGATCATTGCAGTGGTGGGCACACGTATTCCCAGCGATCATGGCCGTGAAGTAACGGCGCAATTGATCCGTCAGCTGGCGCGGCCTGGATTACTCATCATAAGCGGGCTTGCACTCGGGATCGATACAGCGGCGCATACCGCCTCGCTGGAATGTGGGATGCCCACCATCGGCGTCCTCGGACATGGCTTTGGACATCTTTATCCGGCCGAGAACAGGGGTTTGGCAAAAGCCATGTTGCAGAATGGCGGACTACTTACATCTCTGCCCTTCGGCAAGAAGCCCGATGATCATCATTTTCCCGAGCGTAATAAGATAGTCGCGGCATTATGCGATGCGCTGATCGTGGTGGAGTCGGCAAAACAAGGAGGCAGCCTGGTGACGGTAAAATATGCAAAGAAATATGGCAAGCCGATCTATGCGGTGCCTGGCCGGCTCATGGATATCCGCAGCTCCGGATGTAACTGGCTGATCCGGCAGGGGGTGGCGAGAATATTGACGGCGGGAGATCAAATACCGGCGGATCTTGGCTGGAAATGGCCGGTGGGTGGCGTCGGTATCCAGACATCACTGCGGTTGTCTTCATCCGAAGCCGGAGAAACGGGACCGGAGGCTGGGGTGCTTGCGCTTTTGAAACAGGTGGATGCATTGACGATCGACGAGCTTGGTGGCCGGATGGGGCTTTCTCCGTCATCGCTGGCGTTATCGTTGGTTAACCTCGAGTTAAAGGGTTTGGTCAGGGCGTTGCCGGGAAAGAGGTATAAGTTGAATTTGGCCGTAACCCGCGACTGACGCAGGTTTTAGGGGGGTGGTCCAGTTGTGCACGAAGTACACGGAATTTGTGCGGGGTGCGCCAAAAAATTACTTTTGGAGCATTTTTTGCCGCACCCTATCTTTGCACATGGCAAGAATAAATTCTCCCGCTGGAAAGTCAGCATCCCCCTCAAAATTTTTCGGAGACGGTCTCACCTTTGATGATGTGCTTTTATTGCCCGCATTTTCGCAAGTTTTGCCCCGCGAAGTAGATATCCGGAGCAACCTTACAAAGGCGATCACCCTCAATATCCCCATGCTTTCGGCCGCAATGGATACGGTCACGGAGGCGAACCTGGCCATCGCTCTTGCAAGAGAAGGCGGTATCGGTATCCTGCACAAGAACATGAGCATCGAGAAGCAGGTAGAGGAGGTGCGCAAGGTGAAAAGGAGCGAGAGCGGGTTGATCATCGACCCCGTCACGTTGAATGAAGAAGCCACCATCGGCGACGCGCTTCGCCTGATGAAGGAGAATAAGATCGGAGGCATTCCGGTCTGCGATAATAACAAAGTGCTCGTCGGCATTATTACCAATCGCGACCTGCGTTTCGAAGATAACAAACGCAGAAAGGTGAGCGAAGTCATGACTCCGAAGGAACGACTGGTAACGGCCCCAGAAGGCACCGATCTGAAAAAGGCCGAGAAGATCCTTCAGAAATATAAGATCGAGAAATTACCGGTGGTGAACAAGCACGGAAAGCTGATCGGTTTGTTCACCTACCGGGACATCCTGCAGGTGACCCGTTATCCCAATGGCGTCAAGGATTCCTACGGCCGATTGCTGGTCGGAGCCGCGCTGGGCATCACCAAGGACCTGCTCGACAGGGCCAGCGCGTTACAGCAGATCGGGGTGGATGTCGTGACGCTGGATAGTGCGCATGGTCATCATATCGGTGTGATCAACGCCCTGAAGACCCTGAAAAAATCCTTTAAGAACCTGCAGGTCATCGCAGGAAATATCGGTACGGCGGCGGGAGCCAAGGCGCTTGCCGATGCAGGTGCGGATGCCGTCAAGGTCGGGATCGGTCCAGGTTCCATCTGTACGACGCGGATCGTGGCGGGGGCGGGGGTACCGCAAATTACTGCCGTCATGGAAGCGGCATCAGCACTGATCCCCCGAGGGATTCCCGTCATTGCCGACGGCGGTATCCGCTATACGGGTGATATGGTGAAGGCATTGTCGGCCGGCGCCAACGTCGTGATGATGGGTAGTGTTTTTGCAGGCGTGGAAGAAAGCCCCGGAGAAACGATCATCTATGAGGGCAGGAAGTTCAAGCAATACCGCGGCATGGGTTCTATCGGCGCCATGTCCCAGGGCAGTAGCGACCGGTATTTCCAGGATGTGGAAGACGATATCAAAAAACTTGTGCCGGAGGGGATCGAAGGCCGTGTAGCTTTCAAAGGCAGTCTGTCGGAAGTGGTTCAACAATATGTAGGCGGTCTGAGAGCGGGCATGGGCTATTGCGGCGCGAAGGATATCAAGGCCCTTCAACAGGAATCCCAATTCATCCGCATTACCAATGCCGGGATGAAAGAAAGCCATGCGCATGATATCGAGATCACGAAGGAAGCTCCGAATTACAGTCGCCGGTAATCCGTTGCCGCGCCGGCGGCAACATTAAAATATCCCGCTTGAAACGATTTTCTCCTTTGCTGCTGTCTCTTCTTTCGGGTTTCCTGCTTTTTGCTGCCTGGCCGGTGTCTCCCTTCACTTTTTTGATCTTTGTCGCCTTTATTCCGCTGTTATGGCTGGAGCGACAGGGGAGCAGACGGTTCTTCGGCTGGGTTTATATTACAATGCTCACCTGGAATGTCGCGGCCACGTGGTGGGTTTGGAATGCCTCGGCGCCGGGAAGCATCGGGGCTTTTGTTGCGAACAGCCTGCTGATGTGTGTCCCGTGGGCGGGATTCCGTGCAGTGCGGAAGCGGATGGGTGACGGCTTCGGGTATGCTTCCCTGATCGTCTTCTGGCTTAGTTTCGAATATCTCCATTTACAGGATTGGGGCCTCAGCTGGCCCTGGCTGACGCTGGGAAATGTATTTGCAGCCCGGACCAGTTGGATCCAATGGTATGAGTATACCGGAACCAGCGGCGGTGGGCTTTGGGTGTTGGTGGTTAATGTGCTGTTGTTTTTGTTAGTCTGGGATTGGGTGCAGAAGCGGAAGCTGGTGATACGGCGGGTGTGGTGGTTGGTTGGAGTGGTGGTCGTTCCGGTGGTTGTATCGTTGTTACTAATGCCCGTCAGGTCATCCGTTTCAGCTACGCCGCCTGTTGGCAATGTCGTCATCATCCAACCCAATATCGATCCTTACGAAAAGATCTCGACGGGCAGCTTCGACGCGCAGTTGGGGAAATTGCTGCGGCTGAGCGAGTCGGCCGTGGACACCAGCACGGTCCTGCTGGTCTGGCCCGAAACCGCATTGTTCAACGAAAATGGATTTATCGAAGCCCGGCTGAAACAGAACTATTTTTTAAACCCGTTATGGGATTTTTTACGCCGGCATCCGCGGCTCAATCTGCTGACGGGAGTCGAGAGCGTCAGCATCTTTAAAGATAAACATTCCGCGACGGCCTTTCGCATCCCGGATACCAACGAGTATGTCGAGAGTTATAACGCGGCGGCGCTGATGGACAGTTCAGGTCCCATCGGTTTTTACCATAAGTCGAGGCTGGTCCCGGGAGTGGAGACTCTCCCACCCTTTTTACATTTCCTGGATTCCTGGTTCGAGAAGTTCGGAGGGACCACAGCAGGCTATACAGGCCAGGCGGACCGGTCGACACTGGATGAAACCAACCATGCCTATCGGATCGCTCCCAGCGTTTGCTATGAGAGCATCTATGGTGAATTCATGTCGCGCTACGTTCAAAATGGCGCCGATCTGCTTGCCGTTATCACCAATGATGGCTGGTGGGGGAATACACCTGGATATCGTCAGCACGAAAGCTATGCCCGGCTTCGGGCGATAGAGACGAGGCGATGGGTCGTTCGAAGTGCAAATACCGGAGTCTCCTGTTTCATCGATCCGGCGGGAAACGTCATCGACTCCCGGCCATGGGATGAAGCGGCCTTTATCAAGGGAAAAGTATGGGCTTTGAAAGACCGGACGTTTTATGTTCGCTTCGGCGACTGCATCTCCAAAGTTGCGCTGATTCTCGCGGCATTGTTCTTTATCTGGAATATCGTTACGATCATCAAAACGAGATCGGGTCGTGGATAAGACGATCAACATAGCAGGGCGTACCCTATCTTACCGGGAAGAAGGGACCGGTCTTCCGGTGTTGTTGCTACATGGGTTCGCCGAAGACGGAACCGTCTGGGAAGAGTTGGCGCCGCAATTAAAAGAGTGCAGCCGCTTATTGATACCCGACCTTCCGGGCAGCGGAAGATCTACTTTATTGCCCGGCGAGCCGTCCATCGATGCGCTGGCCGACGAAATAAAAGCGTTCATCGACCAGTTGGGCATCGATACCTGTGTTTTAATCGGTCACAGCATGGGAGGATATGTCTCCCTCGCCTTTGCGGAAAGATATCCCGACCGGCTTCAGGCCTTTGGCTTTTTTCATTCCACCGCCTATGCGGACAGTGACGAAAAGCGAACCGCGCGCCGAAAAAGTATCGAGTTCATCCACGAGCACGGGGCAGCGCCGTTCATCCGGCAATCCACGCCCAATCTTTTTGCAGCGGGAACGAGAGAGCAGCGCCCGGAACTGGTGGAAGGTGTCATTCGACGCTATTCAGTTTTTTCTCCTGAATCGCTTATCTACTATTATGAAGCCATGATCCGGCGGCCTGACCGGGTGAAAGTGTTGCAGGGATTCGTCGGGCCGGTGTTGTTCATCATGGGCGCCGCCGACCAGGTAGTCCCCTATGAACAAGCTTTAAAACAGTGCCATGAACCAGCGGTTTCCATGATCCATACGTTGAACCATTCCGGGCATATGGGAATGCTGGAAGAGCCCGAACGCGGCGGCAGCATGATCCGGGAATTTTTAAACTTTTTACAAAACTCATGAACAGGACCATCTTCATCACCGGCGCCACCTCCGGCTTTGGCGAGGCTTGCGCCCGCAAATTCGCCGCGAGCGGCGATCATCTTATCCTTACCGGCAGGCGGAAGGAGCGGTTAACCACGCTTAAAGAAGAGTTGGAAGAACGCCATGGCATACAGGTGCAGGCGCTGGTATTCGACGTGCAGGAGCGGGAGGCCGTGTTCTCCGCGGTTGCTGCCTTACCGGAAGGCTGGCGGAGGATCAATATCCTGATCAACAACGCCGGCCTTGCGCTCGGCAGGGATTTCTTCGATGATGCCAGCCTGGAAGACTGGGAGACTATGATCGACACCAATGTAAAGGGGCTGCTTTATGTTTCCAAGGCCGTACTGCCGCTGATGATCCCGGTGGGCAATGGACATATTATAAATCTTGGAAGTGTAGCGGCGAAGGACATCTACGAAAAAGGGAATGCCTACTGTGGCAGCAAGGCGGCAGTCGACGTCATCTCTCACGCCATGCGCATCGACCTTTTGCGCCATGGGATAAAGGTCACCGCGATCCATCCCGGAGCGGCGGAAACGGAGTTTTCCAATGTCCGGTTCAAGGGAGACGCCAGCCTTGCGAAAAAGATCTATGAAGGGTTTACCCCCCTCACCGCAGAGGATGTCGCAGACGTAATACATTATTGCGCCGGGCTTCCGCCGCATGTCTGCATAAATGATCTTGTCATGACCTGTACTGCGCAGGCGGATGGGATCTATTTCCACAAAAAAAGCTAACCGCCGCGCTTTTATTGCGCGAGCGAGATGCGGATATGGATGCCGCCCCTCGTGGTGACGATCGGCGGGGTGGTGGAGATCTTCGGCGTCGTCCGCGTTTGATCGAAGTAGAAATTCAGATTGATGCGGTTATTCAGCACATAGTCGATAGTCGGACCAATATGTATCACCCGTTGTCCACCGGTCGGGAGGGATGCGTTCTGATCCAGGTAACTGCTGGACATGGCATCGTCACGGATACTCACCGTCAGCTTCAGGGTAAGATCATTCGATCCCTTCTGCGCATTGATACTGCCTGGTGGTCCGTTGGGCGGGGTCTTGCCGTTGCCGGGGACCTTCCAGCCGAACGGAAGTCCTACGTTTCTCTTCTTATAGCCCAGCGTGACGCTCAATTCCGAGGAGTGGGTCTCACTCAATTGGAAATCGATGAGACTGAGGCTTAGCTGGCGCGAGCGGCTATAGCTCGCCTGGGCCGTCATCAGATTGACAAAAGCCATATCTATTCCGAGCAAGGGCGAGAACTGTTCGGAGATGGAAATATTGGGAACGGCGAAATAGGGTACAAAATTCCCGGTGAGGGTATCGATGAAACCCGGTTGTCCGTAGCGGGAAGGGTCACCGTAGTTGAGCTGAGAGTTGAAGCTGTTCATGCTCAAGTTACTTGTATAGGCATTGGTGAGGTTGAAGCTGGTGAAGATCTTGCTGAACCAGGGTAGTCTGCTCAACCCATTATAGGAGATATGCCAGTTCGGTTTTGGCAGATATCCCGAGAAAGGATTGGATGTGACATTGCCGCCCTGCTCGTTGATGAGGGCGACTTTGTTGGGACTCTTGCCGGTGTAAGCCGCGACAAAGGCGGGGATCAAAACATCCTGGGCGTACCGGCCATAGCCAACGGCATAGCCGTCGGCGCCGGTCAACCCACCGGTGTAAGGATTGATGGCCCCGAGTCTGGCGGAAATGATCTGGCGGTAGTTCTCGAATCGGGTGAATGTCCTGGAGATCTGATCTGGGCGGTATTTTTCGAACAGGGTGCCGTAAGAGATAAAGCTGATGTTGAACGATCCTGCAATATAGGGGTTCAGGCGGGCGAAGCCGTTGCCGCCGATGGTGTCTTTGTACAGTTCGGAATAATTTTGGCCGAAGGTTTTGTCGAGATTGATCGAGATACGGAGATCGCGTATCGGCTCAAGGGTAGCGGAAGCGGAGATCTTTTGAGCATAGGTGATGATGTTCTGACTATTCAGGGCGCTATCCCGGGAGATCAGGTTCTTCTGACCCAGCTTATTGATATAGTTGGTATCGGCCCGTCTGCCAAAAACATAGCCCCAGCCAGGCTGCATGGAATGGAAGTCCATACCCAGCACGTGGGTGCTGTCGAGGAAACCGTAGATCGTGGACGAACTATTGTCGGAATAGTTGAAGGTGATATGCTTCAAGGATGTCAGGATCTTAGCCAGTGCTTTGGGAATGCCGGTGAGGGAGCCGGCCGTTGGCGCTGCGTTGGCCCGCCGGGAGGTGTCGGGTACCTGTCTGCCACCCACGGTGATTGTCCTCGGCGGCGGCTGGTCGAGTCCCCGGAGTATTTTCCATTTGCTATAGAGTCGGGTGAAGTCGAGGTCCGCGAGCAAGGTCCGTTGTTGCGTATTCGCGATACTATTACCCAGTGCCTGCGCATAAAGGAATTGCGATGCTCCTGTCCAGGTATAGGTTGCCGAATAGCCCGCTTTGATGGTGGTCCAGTCCAGTGCCGGGAACTTGCTGGTCGGCAGGGTATAGGTAATGTTCGTGTTCTGCGTATACAGGATCGTCCGGCCGCCCTTCCAGAACCGCGACCACATCTGGTGACGCTGTTGCTTGTTTAGCCTTCCGCTGTCCTCATCCACCCAGGCTCTGTTGGTGGCTGTAAAATCCAGCGACAACGATTTTGTAAAATCCCAGCGCAGCGTATAAAGCCGGTCGAAGGTAAAGAACTTGTTATAGGTCTCAGGCAGGATATCCGGACCACCGATATTCCTTGAGCGATAGGCTCCGAATTGCCGGTTGATGTTGGCCTGGAAACCCAGCACATTAGGCATTGGGTTGAAATTGAAATCGCGGATCAGGCCGAGCCAGGGTGACCGGGATTTGATCAATTTCTTAAACGGCTCGATATACCTGGCCGTGTGGGTATAGTTATAGGCGATGATCGCTTTGTGTACGATCAGTTCGTCCTCCGTAGCCAGCGGACTATGGTGTTCGCTCCGGCTATAGGAATAACTGAGGTTTATGTTCTCGATGCTCCAGATCTTCAGTTTCTTGTTGCTCGTATTGTTCTTGTGGACGTTGGTAAAATTGATGGTCTCCACGGTCGTCTGATCCACCGCCTGTTTTCGGATCGAGTCCTTTTCTTTAGCCGGCGCAGCCGCGAGCTTATCCTTGAGCTTGATGTCCAGATCGAAGGGATCGTATTCCGGCGTACTCGTCGTCTTTGTCATGCCCGCATATACGGGGATCGATATTGCCGCCTTTTTGGGCAATAGCTTTCCTGCGTCGATATTGATGGCAGCGTCTATTTCGGCATCGTTCTCCAATGACCGCTGGTTTGTGCTCTGGTCGATGGTCCCCCAGCCGACGGATTTATTACTTCCGGACACGGTGAGGGTGCCCAGATCGGCCAGCTTCACATCCACCTTGCCGACGGCAGCCCAGCCCCCCTTCTCGCTGATATCGGTGAGTCGAAGCTCGTTAAACCATACTTCCGTACACACGGTTGGCCGGTTCACGTTCTGAACCCCCAGGAAGACCGCCTGGATCGCGCCAAGGTTGGGATTACCCAATACGGCATAGCTCCGGCCATCCGCATCTACCTCCTTGTAATAGGTGTTGGTGGAGCCTCCATTGTTGCGGTCCATCTTCAGTTTTACCAGCCGGCTGAGGTTCAGGTTCAGGTTATTCTGTGAGGGCCAGACCACGGTGGGGTCTTGCGTTTGGATCCATGGAGTCACTTTGATGGGCACACGGATCTCATAATAGTTGCTGACGAAGTCGCTGCCAATACGAACGATATAAGACAGATCGTTATCAGCCACGCTGTTCTGCACCTGGGCCGCTTCCGCGTGAACGAACATATCGAGCGTGCCGTAGCGACGCAGGTCGAAATTCGTCGTTTTGTAAACGCCGCGGACGTCGCCTTGTAACAGATTGCAGATCTGCAGGCTTATCGATTGTTCATTGAGCAGGAGGTTGACGTTGTTATTGCTAAGCTCCTGCTGACGAACGACACCGGGAGGAGAGACATATGGAACCGGGTAACGGGTGTTGTTCTGTTCGATGTTCACGGCCGTCACGTTGAAGCTGGTCGTGCTATTCGGCAGGAGGGTCATGTTGCCCGTCGTGTCGATGGTGTAAGCAAAGCTTCTCCAGGAGTTACGTACCAGCTGCAGTTGAGCAAAGCGGAGGACTACCGAGTCCGAAAAATTGGTCAGATACATCCTGATGAACTGGATGGACCGGAAGTCGGGCATGTTCCCAACGTTCTGATAATATTCCGACAGCGGGATGGTCATTTGGTACCAGGTCTGATTCAAGCCGCCGCCGGAGGGTGTAAAGTTGGCTGTGTCGGTGATATATGAAAAAGCTCCCGATCTTCCCAGGCTATCCGGGGTAAGGTTCACCTTGTACTCGAAATATTGTTCCAGCGTGTTCATGGTATTATCCTTGTTCAGGTCTTCCTGATCTGGATAAAGAGTATACGCGGAGATAGTGGTCGATCCCGTGGTGGCGATCGGCGAGTTGCCCTGCGGGCTATTGATGTTCTTATACCGGCCAAGAATACCCGTCTTTGAAGCATCGTATGTCGCATCGCGATAGTTGGTGAAGTTATCCGAGGAGGGGTCGTTCCTTGCGGCATCGGCGACCTGCGGACCTGCTGTTGCGGCCAGGGCCACCAGGAAGCGATTGAATTTATTTCGTTCATCGGTGTCGCCGAGACCGTCTAATCCGACGTCCTGATAGGGCCGGTCGGCGGCGTTGTTGCTAAACGCGGTGGTGACCTGGATGGGATTCGCCGGAACCGTACCCCAGGTGGAACTGTTGTCCGGTTCCGCCGTGATATTCGGCGTGGGTAGACCATTTTCGAATTCCTTTTTACCATCTTTAAGGATGTCTTCGGAGACACTGCCAAGGTCAATATAGAGCTGACCGCCTTTAGTACTATTGTTCCAACCGTTACCGCCGAATGGGCTGAGTACCCAGAACTGAAGAACCTCGATATTGGCTGTTTCGAAATCGGTCTGGTCGAGGGCGCGCATGATCCCGCCCCAGCGTTTCTGTGGGTTTAGCAGTTTACCTGTGTTGGAGATGCTTCCGGGCCGGGCATCGTAGTTATACGGGCCCCGGTCGGTCGGATAGTAGGCCAGATCGAATGTGACCAGCTGGGCCTGGCCTGTCTGGACGGACTGCTGTGGGAACAGCTGATTCACCTGGAGGGCAGCGATACGCGGATCGTGCAGATTATCATATCCGGACACGGGGTTGTTGGCATTGCTGGGATCCTGCAGGGTGGGTTCGATATTATACCAGGCCAGTTTGGCGCGATTGAAGCCGTAATCGATAGAATCATTGAGATTGGCCTCGGGGAAGAGGGGCGGATGCGAACCCAGCGAGCTGGGAGGCACGGCAGGCGTGGATGCCAGGGCCCAGCTCGTGAGCGGGAAACGAAGATCGATCGCGCTCGTGCTGCCTTCGAAGTCATCGATATAGACGGCGCCGCTGGTGCCTTTACCGATCTGCGGGGGATGGCCCGGCCGGAGGACGGCCCCTTCGCCATAGGCATTGATGGTACTCATCTCCTTTGTCGAATAGAACGGCAGTTTGTCCAGCAGGCGGGTCAGTTGGGGTAGCTGTCCCCGGTAGTTGACATCCGCGCCGAGCATCGTATTTCGGATAGGATCTTCACCATAGTTGGTCTTGCTGAAGAAGGGGCGTTCATTCAACCGCTCGAAGGTAGCGCCGAAGTTGAGGGATTCGGTGGCAGTATTCTTTGCGAGATAGTCCAGGCGGACGCCCATGAAACTTCGCTGCTGCAAGCCGAAGTTCGCATTGTTCTCAAAAGAGACATTGACGGGAACTCCTGAATTGACGATCGCCTGGTTGATGATCTGCACCTGGCCGGTGTTGTAGTCCACGACATAGTCGACATTCTCCCGCAGGGTCTGACCGCCGGCGGTAACTACGACGGAGCCGGGAGGAACGTTGTAGGCATTGAGGGAGAGACTGGAGGTCGATTGTCCTTTGGCCGTTCCGTTCAGCACATACCGGTCGACGTTGGCATAGGTTTGCGCGACTGCCTTGATGGTATCATACAGCTGGTAAAAGACATATTTGTTCTTCAGGGATTGCGGCTGGCCGGCGAACGCGAGCGTGTCCAGGTCACGGCCGAAAGGTTCGAGGACGGGAAAGATGACGCGGCCCTGAGTGGAAATGACCGTAAGGCCTTCGATATAGTCGAAGATCCCATCGGCTCCCGGGTCGTTGTGCGCATTCAGGCGATCGAGACCAAGCACGGTGAGCAAGGGCAGGTTGGCCTTGGGTCCTTCGGGCAGATACCGCTTGGTCCCCTTGCTCGGTTCGTCATAGTTGACGTTGAACTGGAATCCCTGTTGCTGGATATTGCCCAGGAAGCTACCCGTAGCGGTTTTCAGCGAGTAGACGTTCTTCATCATCAGGTTCCAGAGCGGCAGGTTGGTCCGTTGGGATGTTGCCTTCAGCAGCTTTAGGTACAGCACTTTAGAAACGCCGCCCGCGCCGGTTGCCGTCGTATCGGGAGGCACGTCCGTTGAAAATTCCCCGACCTGGTAGATGTGGCCGTTATAGCTGTATTGATAGGCGACCGCCAGAACATCATTGGCCTGGAGGGTCTGGTTGACCGAGAGGAAGCCCACCTGGGGGTTGAAGTAATAGTCAGAGGCGTTCAGTTTCCGGGCATAAACGATCTCAAAGTCCTGTACCTGGGTCAGGCCCAGGGAGTTAAGCTTGATGGCCGCGGACGATGGGCTCCGGCTGGATGGATCATTGATGATGTTGCGGTATTCGTTATTGGCATCGTTGTCCGGAAGTCCGGTGCCGTTGATGCCGCGACCGATCCTGCTGTTGTATGGGGAGGCTTCACCGAGGTCCATGAGGCCCACGATCTGGCGCGAGCCGGTGTCTATTCCATTGCGGTTGGTTACCCAGACCTCGATGCGCAGGATATTGACCTGGGAACTGACGACCGGAAGGGTGGACATCACCTTGTTGAAGTTACTCCGGAAGTATTGGGCCAGCAGGAAGTGCCGGTTTTCGTCGTAGTCGTCCGCCTTGAACTGGAAGGAAGTAACGGCGGCTCCGCCGGCGGAGGAGATCGTTTGCTTCTGCGAGCGCTGGTTGGCGAGGACCGCGGTGACGGAGAGTTTTCCGAATTGCAGTTTGGTCTTGATCCCGAAGAGTGACTGAGCGCCCGTCATCAGGGTACTTGGGGTAGTGAACGAGACGTTACCGGCCTCGATCTTCTTGATGATCTCGTCGGGTCCGCCGGTATAATCCAGCTTCAGTTGGTTCTCAAAGTCGAAATTTGCTAAAGTATTATAGCTGATGGGGAGTTTCAGCTTGTCCCCGATATTGCCCAGGACCTGGACGTTGGCGTTCTCGTTAAAATCGAAGCCACCGGTACGTCTGGCGCTTTCCGGCAGGGTTGGGTTCTGGATATTCTGGCCCAGGTAGCCGGCGGTGATATCCACATTTCCCTGGGGTTTGATATTTATGGGACCAGTACCAAAGATGCGGTTGAAAAGATTGTTGCTCACGGACAGCTTTGGACGCAGGAGACGCCGGTTCAGGGCGTCCAGAGCATCGGCGCGCTTGCGGAAATAATCATTCTCCGCGGAATCCCCGGCAATTTTCATCATTTCGTCGAAGGTGTAGTAGGTAGGCTTCCTATAGTATTGATTACCAATTTTTTCAATGATATAATACTGTTGGGTCGCAGGGTCGTATACGATGGAATCCCGGAGATTCGGCGGGTTCTTGAGGTCGAAGGGGTTGCGGTTCGGATAAGAAAACCGGTCCCCCCGGCGGTCATAGATGGGATAGCGGAGGCTATCGCCGGGTCGGGCGGTATCCCGCCGGTTCGCCGGCCGGAGCTGAGTGCTATCGAGGGGGCGAAGGGTGGTATCGTTGAGAGTGGGGTTGGGAGTGTTGCCTTGCAGCCGCCGGACGGAGTCACGTTGCCGGCGGATGGAATCGGCGGCCCTGCGCATCTGGCTCATGTAGTAGTCCGCCAGACCGACGGTATCGGTCCGATGAGCGGTGGTGTCCCGACGGCCTCCGGGCGCCGTTGTATCCCGCCTTTGCTGGAACGGACGGGCCGAAACAGTCGGGCAAAACACGACGGAAACTGCCGTCAACACTACCGTTGCCAGATTACACAGAAAGAAATGGCGGGTCAAACTTTCCTCAAGAATTAGTTAGGTAGAAATCCAACGATAGGCTTACAAAATTTTTAAAGCTTTCTTAATAACATCCTCGATCTTTTCAGCTCCGGGGCCTTCGCTCATGACTCTTTTAAGGGCATTTTCTGCGGCAGGTCTGGCTATACCCAGCGTGATCAGTGCATTTAACGCGTCCTGTTCTAAGGTATTGCTTGTCAAAGATGAAATATTTGTGGTTTCTTCCTTGGATTTGCCCACCTTATCACGCAGTTCAAGGATGATCCTTTCGGCTGATTTTTTACCGATCCCCTTGATGCTTTCCAGCTGTTTTGCGTTGCCCTGGAGGATGGCCCGGGTGATCTCTTCGGGCTTCATGGAGGATAACATCATACGTGCGGTGGCTGCACCGACGCCGGAGACACTGAGCAATTGGATAAAAAGGTCTTTTTCGGGCTTGTCGAAGAAGCCATAGAGGATATGCGCGTCTTCACGGATATGCAAGTAAGTGAGCAGGATGCCGTTGTCGAGCTGCTCGATCCGGGAATAGGTGTTAAGGCTTATTTGAAGCTCATACCCCACCCCGGCAACATCGATGTGTACGAGTGCGGGGCTTTTGAAGGTGAAATTACCACGTAGGAAGGCGATCATGGGAGCGAAAATAAAGGAAAAACGCCAGTTCGGCCCTTTGGGGCGCATTTGGATATTTTTCCCCACCTTTGCAAAAAACTTTTCTTAACCTGATTTCATAATGAGCAAGAAAATGACCGCCGCTATCACAGCGATAGGAGGATATGTACCCGAAGACCGCCTTACCAATGCCGACCTGGAAAAAATGGTAGATACCAACGATGAATGGATACGGAGCCGAACTGGGATCGAGGAGAGAAGGATTCTGAAAGGAGAAGGGAAGGCGACCTCCGACCTGTGCGTACCGGTAGTCGAGGAGATCTGTCGCAAACGGGGCATCAAACCGGAAGAGATCGATTGCATCATCGTAGCGACCGTTACGGCGGACATGTTGTTTCCTGCTACTGCGAACATCGTCTGCGACAAGGCAGGGGCGAAGAATGCCTGGGGATTCGATATGAGCGCTGCCTGCTCGGGTTTTCTTTATGCCCTTACCAGCGGCGCGATGTATGTGGAGAGCGGCCGGTTCAAGAAGGTGATCGTCCTTGGGGCCGACAAGATGAGCAGCATCGTGGATTATTCCGACCGGACCACCTGTATCATCTTTGGTGACGGCGCCGGCGGTGTCCTGCTGGAACCCAATTACGAAGGATACGGGGTGCTGGACAGCATTTTGAGAAGTGACGGCAGCGGCCGCTCCCATCTGCATATGAAGGCGGGTGGCTCATTGCGGCCTTCGTCCTACGAAACCGTCGCGGCGAAGGAACACTATATCTACCAGGAGGGTCAGGCAGTCTTCAAGTTTGCCGTAAAAGGCATGGCGGATGTCAGCGCTGAATTGATGGAACGGAATAAATTGTCCGCCGACGATATCAGCTGGCTGGTGCCGCACCAGGCCAACAAGCGGATCATCGATGCAACGGCACACCGCATGGGACTTTCGGAAGAAAAGGTGATGGTCAACATCCAGCGGTATGGCAACACCACTGCCGGAACGATCCCGCTTTGTCTTTGGGATTGGGAAGATAAACTCAAGAAAGGCGACAACCTGGTACTTGCTGCCTTTGGCGGTGGATTCACCTGGGGGGCTACCTGGGTCAAATGGGGATACTAAATCAATTATGGAAAATATTTCTATACGCAGGGCAGTCCGTGAGGACTGCCCACGTCTATTAGAGCTGATCCGGGAATTAGCGGAATATGAGAAGGCTCCACAGGAGGTAACGGTCACGCTCGGGCATTTTACCGAGAGCGGCTTCGGACCACAGCCGGTGTGGTGGGCTTTTGTCGCCACCGTGGATGGCCGGATCGAGGGCTTTGCGCTGTATTACGTTCGCTACAGCACCTGGAAGGGGCAACGCCTGTACCTCGAGGACCTCATCGTCACTGAGGAAATGCGCGGTAAAGGATTGGGCAAATTGCTCTTCGACCGGCTTATCGAAGAAGTGCGTGAAAAAAAATTCGCGGGAATGGTCTGGCAGGTGCTGGATTGGAACGAGCCGGCAATCCGCTTTTACAAGAAATATGACGCGGCATTTGATGCCGGATGGGTGAACTGTTCGATCGAAATGCGATGATGACCTGTTCTACTTAGTGGACGCCATCCATCAGGACATCGTGATTGATCTTGTGAATGAGTTTGTGCAATACTTTACCGGGCCCTACTTCGGTAAAGTGTGATGCGCCGTCGGTAACCATCGCGCGAATGGATTGGCTCCATTTGACGGGTCCTGTCAGTTGCTCGATAAGATTCTTCTTGATCTCGTCTTTCGATACCACCGCTCTTGCCACTACGTTCTGATAGACGGGACAGTTGGGGGTATAGAAGGTGGTATTTTCGATGGCTTCTTTCAATTCTTCCTGAGCGGAAGCCATGAAGGGCGAATGGAATGCTCCGCTCACCTTTAATGGCACGATCTTTCTTGCGCCTGCTGCCTTTGCCCGCTCACCGGCCAGTTGCAGCCCTTTGGGAGAGCCGCTGATCACGAGTTGCTCGGGACAGTTATAGTTAGCCGGGACGACGATCTCGCCGCTTTCCTTTTCCACGTCAGTACAGATATTCTCTACTACTTCGTCTGCAAGGCCCAATACGGCCGCCATACCGGAGGGTTCTTTCTCACAAGCATGTTGCATCGCCTCGGCGCGCGCCGATACCAATTTAAGTCCGTCCTCGAAACTCAATACCCCATTTGCAACAAGAGCGGAAAATTCGCCCTGGGAGTGGCCTGCCACCATTTCGGGCTTGCTGTTCTCGATACCTTTAAAAGCGATGACGGAATGAAGGAATATGGCCGGCTGGGTCACGTAAGTCTGGAGCAATTGTTCCTCAGTGCCATTGAACATGATATCAGAGATCCGAAACTCCAGGATCTCGTTTGCCTGTTCAAATAACTTCTTTGCAAAGGCACTATTTTCATATAGGTTTTTTCCCATTCCGGGGAATTGCGATCCCTGTCCCGGGAAAACAAACGCATGCTTCATACTAATCCGAGTTTATTTGATTGCAGGCCCTGGCCTGGGCTGGTCTGGGCTGGCCTGCTCGTGAACCTGCAAATATGACACAAACAGCCGATTCAGCAAAGAAAATCTTGCGTGAATATCCGAAAATCCAAGGCTCTTAATGCAGGTTGGAAGAGATAAGCTTGGTAAACTCGTTGCGGGTTTCGTTCTTTTCGAATTCACCCCAGAATGCCGAAGTGGTAGTAACTGAGTTTTGCTTTTGCACGCCCCGCATCATCATGCAAAGATGAGACGCCTCGATGACCACGGCGACGCCGAGGGGATTGAGTGTTTCTTTTATGGCATGCATGATCTGCGTGGTGAGGCGTTCCTGTACCTGTAAGCGTCTTGCGTATACATCGACGACGCGGGCCAGTTTGCTCAGACCCGTGATCCATCCATTAGGGATATAAGCAATGTGGGCTTTACCGAAAAAAGGAAGCATATGATGCTCGCACAGGCTGTATAATTCAATATCTTTTACCAGGATCATTTCGCTTACTTCTTCATGGAATTTAGCCGAGTTGAGAATAGAGTGTGCGTCCGCGCTATATCCCTGCGTCAGGAATTGCATCGCCTTCGCAACCCGTTCGGGTGTCTTCAAAAGACCCTCTCTGGTACTATCCTCACCCAACAGATCAAGTGATTCCCGGTAACTCTTTGTCAGCGCCTCCGTTGTCCGTTCATCGTACTGTTCGATTTTCGTATATGCCATATTGCTTGTCCTTGAATTGTTTTTCTTTTGTCAGGCAGGGTACTCCACAAAATTCCGCTCGGTTTCATATAGTCTTATCTGCAACTCCAGCCGGGTGTCGATCCTCGCGCGAAGCAGATCATAGATCACCATCGCAATGTGTTCCGCCGTCGGATTGAGTTCACGAAAATACACCGTGTCGAGGTTGAGATTCTTATGATCGAATTTCTCCAGCACTTCTTCCTTTGTGATCCTGGACAATACTTTCATATCCATTACGTAGCCGGTATCGGCATCCGGCACGCCGGTAACCTTGACGACCAGCTCGTAGTTATGTCCATGATAGTTGGGATTGCTGCATTTTCCAAACACTTCAGCATTCTTTTGATCATCCCATGCAGGATTGAAGATGCGATGCGCCGCATTGAAATGCTCTTTTCGGAAGACCGCGACCTTTCTTTCGGTATTACCCATATATATCATTTTCGCGCCTTCGGCGCTTTCTTAGCCAAAATATTCTACATAGATCCTCGGCGTTTCGTAGAGCTTGAGCCCATGCAACCGGACATTGGCCGGAATATGCGGCAAGAGCTGTTGCCAGATACCGACGATGAGATTCTCGGTGGAGCAAAGTTTGCCCTGCATAAAATCGACGTCCAGGTTCAGGTTCTTATGATCGAGTTTTTCGATCACCTGCTGCCGGATGATCTCGCTCAGCTGCTTTGCGTCGAACAAAAAGCCGGTGTCGGGATCGGGTTCGCCTTTGATCGTCACATAGAGCTCATAGTTATGTCCGTGCCAATTCTCATTGGCGCATTTGCCAAAGACCGATTCGTTCTTTTCCTTACTCCAGCCTGGATTATAGAGTTTATGCGCTGCATTGAAATGCTCCAGGCGCGTCAGATACACCATTTATTAGAGATAAAATTCCCGCAAAGGTAACAATTAAGAAGCAGATATTTGTAGAATGGAAATCCTGCTGGTAGCGGCCACAAGCTTTGAAATTCAACCAACTATCGATCATTTCCGGGATCGGGCCAGAGAAAATGGCTCTAAGTCCCTGGCGACGTTGATCACGGGTGTCGGTAGTCTCGCAACGACCTATGCGCTTACCCGGCAGATCGATAGAGTCCGGCCGGATTTGGTCCTGCAGGCCGGTATCGCCGGGTGTCTGACCGATAAAAGGGCCGGCGACGTACTGGTTGTCAAGGAAGAAGTGTTGGCCGATCTGGGTGTGTGGGAGGAGCAGCGTTTCAGATCTCTTTTCGACATGAATCTGGCAAATCCGGATGGATTCCCGTTTACCGGAGGCCGGCTGGTGAACCCGCATACGCCCTTGTTCGGGCTCGCCGGTCTCGAACCGGTGAGAGGCATGACGGTCAATGAAATAAGCACAGATGCCCAGCAAATAAGCTGGCATCAACAAAATACCTCCGCGGTTGTTGAAAGCATGGAAGGCGGTCCGTTTCACTATGTTTGTTTGCAGGCCGGGCTTCCCTTCCTGCAGCTTCGCTCGGTGTCCAACGCAGTTGGTGTAAGAGACAAGACAAAATGGAATATCCCGCTGGCCATTGCCCGGCTCAATGAAGAACTGATCGCGCTACTGGAAAAATTGGAAAAAGAACCTGCCACCGGCGGGATCAAAATCAACAAAGCATGAAATTTTCGCTGGGTTTCAGCCCTTGTCCGAATGACACGTTTATATTCGATGCACTCGTCAATAAGAAGATCGACACCGAAGGGATCGACTTCGAACTCTTTCTGGAAGATGTTGAAACGCTGAATCAGTGGGCGATGCAGGGAAAGCTGGACATTTCCAAGATAAGCTATGGGGTTTTGCCGCTTGTACAGCCGCAATATGATCTGCTGGATGCCGGAGGAGCGCTGGGTAAAGGAGTCGGTCCGCTGCTGATCGCCCGCAGACAGATGCCGCTGACAGCCATTAGCGACTGCCGGATCGCGATTCCCGGACAACGGACCACGGCCCATTTGCTCTTCTCGCTTGCCTTTCCGGAAGCCCGCACAAAAGAGTTCATGGTCTTTTCGGCCATCGAGGACGCCGTGTTATCCGGAGCGGTCGATTGCGGCGTTATCATTCATGAGAACCGATTTACCTACCAGCAACGGGGACTGGTCAAGCTGCTGGACCTTGGGGAATATTGGGAAGGCGAGACAGGAGCACCCATCCCGCTGGGAGGCATTGTCCTTAAGAAGGGGCAGCCGGGCGGCATAAAGCAAAAAGTAAACGACCTTATCCGTAAAAGTCTGGAATACGCTTTTGCCCGGTATCCGCAGCTTCCGGAATTTGTCCGGTCCCATGCCCAGGAGATGGACGAACGTGTGATGCGCCAGCACATCGATCTCTACGTCAACAATTATTCTCTCACGCTGGGGGTTGACGGAGAAAAGGCCGTTCAGACTCTGTTGGAGACTTACGCGCGGATCCACGCGGGAGCTACCGCTCTTTGACAGCCTTTGTGTAAGTTTCGATTGCCCTTTTTCTCGCCATTTCATGATCGACCATCGGCTGTGGATAAGTCAGTTCTTCCCATTCCGGCACCCATTGACGGATATATCGAAATTCGGGATCGAATTTTTTTGCTTGCAGCGTAGGGTTGAAGACCCGGAAATAAGGAGCGGCATCGCAGCCGCAACCCGCTGCCCATTGCCAGTTGCCATTGTTGGCGGACAGATCGAAATCCAATAATTTTTGTGCAAAATACGCTTCACCCCACCGCCAGTCGATGAGCAGGTGTTTTGCAAGAAAAGAGGCGACGACCATCCGGACACGATTATGCATGAATCCGGTGGTATTCAATTCCCGCATTCCCGCGTCCACGAGCGGATAACCCGTCTGTCCGGCACACCATTTCTCGAATTCTTTTTCATTGTTGCGCCATTTGATATGATCAAAGGCCGGCTTGAAGGCCTGCCCCTTCCCTACTTTTGGAAAGTGCCATAGGATCATTTGATAAAACTCGCGCCAGATCAGTTCGCCCAGAAAGATGTCACTCCCTTCCGCAGCCTTTCGCGCAAGAGACCGGATGGAGACAGTACCAAATCGAAGATGCATACCCAGGTGAGTCGTGCCAGGGATGCCCGGATAATCCCGTTGTTGCCCATATCGCTTCAGGAGATCACTCTTTACCGTAACCGGCGGGAAGGGCTCACCAACCTTTTTGAACCCCATGGACGATAACGAAGGGATAGCGATCGGCCGATGGGGCAGGAAATTTTTATGATACTTCTTTGTGGGATACGAAGACAGGTAAAAATCATTCAGCAGGGCTTTCCATTTCCGGCTATAAGGGGTAAAGATGGTATAAGGAGTTCCATCATCCTTCAGGATCTCGTTCTTTTCGAAGACGACCTGGTCTTTATAAGAGTGAAAGGGGATCTCTTTTGGGGCAAGCAGTTGTTTTATTTCTTCATCCCTTTCGGTAGCATATGGTTCATAGTCGCTGTTGGTATACACGGCCTTCAGATCGTATTCGGTAAGCAGGCTCCGGAATGTTTCGGCAGGCCGGCCGTATCGGATCTCAAATGCCGAACCCAATTCCCTTAGTTTCTCCCGCATCGCGGTGAGGGTCTCGTGGATGAATTCCACCCGCCGGTCGGCCTTGTCTTCCAGATCGTCCAGGATATTCCGGTCGAAAATAAATAAAGGGAGGATGGGAAAGTCGCTTTTGAGCGCATGATACAAGCCGGCATTGTCCTCCAGCCGGAGATCGCGGCGGAACCAAAAAATTGCTATGCTGGATTTCAAATGAGTTCTTTTATCAATTGGTTATAGATGATCCGGGAAAAAGCGCCGGCATACCGGGATGTACGAAATGTCCCCACCCACCGGATGCCTTTTATGGCGTTGGTTAGGAATACTTCATCAGCATTCAGCAAATCTTCGGCCCGGACGGGCATCTCTTCGACGGGAAAGCCTGCTTCGGGAAGGGAGGCAAGCAGGCAGCGGCGCATGACCCCGGCCACGCCGCCTTCCGACAGGGAGGGTGTATAGACGCGCCGGTCTTTGAGATAGAAAAGGTTGGCGATGGTGCTGTCGGCGAGTCGCCCGTAATTGTTGAGGACCAGGCAGTCATCCAGCCGGCGGTCTTTTGCATAGAAGGCGGCGAGGACGTAGAGGAGGAAATTGTTCGATTTCAGGTTGGCCAGTCCATCGCAGGCCTTCATGCCATCAGGGTAGATATCGATAGTGAGGCCATCCTCGTTTAAGGCTATGTCCCGGGGAGTGAGTGGCCAGGATTCGATAAGATAATGAGGATCATTTGTTTCGGGTTCATAAAGCCCTCCGTTGCCCCGATAAAGGGTCAGTCTTACCCGGGCAAGATCGGTATGCCTGTTTCGTTCGCAAAGTTGGAGGATGGCAGCTTCGAGATCTTCGCGGGAAAAAGACGAGGGAATGCTGAATCGGAGGTGAGTGAGGCCAGCGAAAAGCCGGTCAAAATGGAAATCTTTAAGCCGGATGCGGCCGTTCCGGACCAACAAGGTTTCAAAAAGGCCATCGCCATACCGGAATCCACGATTTCCTGCCTTCAGAACGGGGCTGCCGGCGGGAAGCCAGATGCCATTATGATTGATCCATTCCGTGGCGGATTTCACCTTCCTATATGACTTTACTGCTGTTGGATGATCCCATTCTTGACCGCGTACATGACCAGACCTGCCATGGATTTGGCGCCCGTCTTGGTCTTTAGCTTGTCCCGGATGGCTTCGACAGTGCGGGGGCTGATGTCGACGATATCGGCTATTTCCTTCGTAGTTTTCTCCTCGCACATCAGTTTCAGCACGGTAAGTTCCTTTTCAGTGAGGTTCACGTCCTGGACGGCGCCTATTTCGGGTCTCTTTGTACGGAGTCCAGTAAGTAACGCCTTATTAGTCAGCTCATTAAAGAAGAATTCCTGCTCGTAACAAGTCTTTATGGCCTGATAGATCGTTTCGGAATCGGAATTTTTGGTGAGATAGGAATTCGCCCCGATCTCCATCAGTTTGGAGATCATCGAATGGTCATTGTGCATGGATAAGATAATGACCTTGACATGGGGGTGATCTTTGCGAATTTCGGGTAGGGTCTGGATGCCATCCATTATAGGCATTTGAATATCAAGCAGAATTACGTCCGGCTCGACATGCTTCAAGAGGTTCAGAAGCTGCATTCCATTGTCAGCTTCGGCAACCAGTTCCACGTCTTTTTTCACGGCAAGAGCTGTCTTGACCCCGGCACGGAAAAGAGCATGATCATCGGCAATGGCAACTTTGATTGCCTGGTTAAGCTCGGGTCTTTTCATACGATTTAGAATTTACTACAACTTCCGACAATTGGATGGACTGCCGGATATAACTGCAAATTGACACAAAAATTGCAATACTTACTATAGGTAAAGTACGTAACAACTTGTTTTCGGAATATACGATCTGTACGAAGATAAGTGGTTTTTTCCCGATTTGAAAGAGGAATTTATACGATATGAGATATCGTCAATCTACGACCCCCCCCGTAAAAGCTGAAAAGTTAAAATTGAGCGTTTATGCGCTTGTCCGGCAGTCCTGCTAAGGCTATTTTTGTATCAGTTGATTGACGGGATTAGCAACCTCAGACCGTCCAATGTCCTAGAAACCGTCCAGAACCTTTTTCAATATTCTATGAAACCCGGCAAAATCCAATAGTCAATCAACTTTTTTTTCAAATTCTGTTCAGTATCCTTATAAAGCCCGAAAGTCCAAAGAATCCATTGAGAATCCGAGTCCAGGTTCCTATGAAAGCCACGACCTGATCACCGCCAATATCCAATTCAAGTTTTTAGAGCCGTTGCTGCTCAGGTAGTCGAAGGTATCTTCTCTGGTTTGTAAAAAGTTTGTAGAGCTTCTATGTCAATGAACATAGGAGCTTTTTTTATTTGGGCTAGTCGATGATCTTGTTTCGCATCGCGTACATGATCAGACCGGCGATGGTTTTGGCGCCGATCTTCGTTTTCATGTTCTGGCGAATGGTCTCGATGGTGCGGGTGCTGAGAAATACTTCTTTGGAGATTTCTTCGGTGGTCTTGTCTTCCGCCAGGAGTTTGAGGATGCGGATCTCTTTTTCGGAGAATTTTATGGGACTTGGGTAGAATTGCCTTACCTGGCGCTTGGTCTGCAGTTTGGAAAGGACGGCTTTATTTACCAGGTCGTTGAAGTAGAAGTCGTCGTTCATGCAGGTGAGGATGGCCTGGTAGATCTCATCGGGATCGGTCGTTTTTGTGAGATAGGCATTGGCCCCCATTTCCATCATTTTGGAGATCATCTCCTGATCGTCGTACATCGTGAGGACGATGATCTTGACGTCCTCATATTCCTTCCGAAGCAATCCTATCGCATTTATCCCATCCACCTCCGGCATTCTGATGTCCATCAGTAATACATCCGGACGCTTGATCTGCATTTTGTGTACCAGGTCCTTTCCATCCTCGGCCTCCCATAAAATCCTGAGATATTCCTTGTTCTTCAGAGCCATTTTAATACCGTCACGGAAAATCTTATGATCATCAGCGATCGATACTTTGATTACTAATTCAGCAGTCATACCGGCAGGTTTGTAGAATTAATAGGTATAGGTCTTAATTTGGGTTTATGTTGCTAGTTTGGTGAATGTCCCACGAATATCTACGATTCATAATGTAATTTCCGCATTTCCTAAATCGGGCATTTGTGCTCTTGCCCAGCCAAACCCCACCTGCTACATTTGTATTGGAAGTTGACTGAGAGGATTCTGCCTCAAACCATCCAATGTCCCGTTTACCGTCCAGTAAAAGATTTCAATATCCTTTAAAACCAAACAGGTAAATCCGAAATCAGTCAACTTCTCTTCTTCCTGCCGACACTTCTCACTACACGGTATTGAATTTACCTTTAATTTCCGGTTGCGCCGACTTCAGAACGAAAAATCAGGAATTTAATTACTTTACCCTGGTTCCGGGTCCTCCTTCCAGGTTATCCACACTGTTAGCTATTTTGTGAATATCTCCGAAAATGGGTAATTTCCCGGAGGCCTTTTTACGAAAATAACGATAGTAAAATTACTATTTTTCCCACGTGAAACTACTCAATTTTGCTATCGTAAGTGCCCTAGTAAAATCCCGTCAAACCCAGTACAGACTTGAATTACAGGCAATTTAAAGCATTTTAACGTCATTTTTGGCCGTTGTCCAGATTTTTTTTTAGGGGTTATTTAGTCTTACAAACTAACATTTTACAAACCTCTAAAAACGCTAGAGCATGTTACAAAAAGAGTTACTTACCAAAAAGGACTACGCTGCTGTTGGAGAAGAGATCAGCCATGAAAAGGCAAATGACTTCGTCAAGTCATACGAGAAGGCCAATCCGACCGGGATCGCCGGTTACTCGCTGGGCCGCAATATTATAGAAAAGATCCTGGCTCAGCCTGGTTGTGTTGGGATGCGCTTTCACTATGGTTTGAATGACGAAGGTCAGAAAACCCTCGTTTATTACGGTATGGATGCCAACGGCAATGACCTGGTGCAATACACGATGGTCACGGAGAATGGCTCCATGTCGAATCAACCTGCCGTTGTGGCCGACTGGATTTGGGTTTTCTTGCGCTAGACAACGCAATTCGCTTATTTTGCTTGGATTATCGTCTTTTAGCTTCTATATTTGAGCAAAATACAAGCTATTGATCGTCGCAATCCTAGCCTCTATAGCCGAAATATTACCTATCATCTTTTACCTCGTATTCCTCAAACGGAACAGAGGAGAAGGGTTGTGGGTAATATTTTTTTATTGCGTATTTTCTATTTTAACAGAGGTATTATATGGCATTACTAAAAGCCATATCATTTTTTCCTGTTTTGGGCTCGTACAATTTGCGCTGTTATCGCTCTTCTGTTATTTCTCGCTCAGGCAAAAGAGGCTTAAAATCATTCCGATAGTTGGTGCGATCATTTTTTACGTGGTTGCGATTGCTAATTTTTCGAACAGAAAATTCGATTCGCTTTCTGCATCCCTTGCATCGGTCCTTTTAATACCATATTGTATTTTATTGTTATATGAAGAGATCACTGATCCTATGATTGATTTCATCTATAATAATAAAAAGTTCTGGGTGATCATTGCCATTTTGATCTATTTTTCTGCTACGTTATTCCTATACTTGTACTACAGCACACTCTCTCCTGAACAACAGTCTATGTACTGGTCGATCAATAATATCTCTGAAATCCTGAAGAATATCCTGTTCTCCGTTGCGTTTATAATGAAAAAGCACTATAAAAACCCCTATGCCACAGATGCCCTTGAGCCTTAATCCCTTAGTAGAATAAAAAACCGAAATACTCTAAACCCCCAAACCAACCTGTCCCGAAGACGACCCAATTCATGATACTCTTAGAAGTCACTGGCCCTGGTAACGTATCCCTGGTGCTGTTCTTTGGCACTATTGGAATGTTAGCGCTTACTATCGGCCTGATCGTCTTTATCATCTTTCATCAGCGAAAGGTGATCCGCTATCAACTGAAGTTGCAGCGGATGGAACAGGATCAGCAAAAATTGCTACTTAATGCCTCGATCCGGCTCCAGGAAGAAGAAAGGCAGCGTATTGCCGCGGATCTGCATGATGATGCAGGACCTCTTCTGGCGACGGCACGATTATATTTAAATGAGAATCTGGTCAATCTGGACAAGACCACACAGCTTCAAAGCATTTACAACGCCAAGCAGATCATCGACGACACGATCCAGCTGATCCGAAATATCTCTCACAGTCTGATGCCTCCTACCCTGAAGAATTTTGGCTTGGAGTCGGCCGTCAACGACCTTTTTCAGAAGATCAGTGGCTCGGGGAGCATGAATGCGAGTTCCCGCTTTCACGACTACCGGGAGCGGCTGCAGGCAGAGACCGAGTTGATCATTTTCCGCGTCATCCAGGAACTGGTAAACAATATTCTAAAGCACAGTAACGCGAGCTTTATCCATTTGACGCAGAATACCAGCGGCGACAAATTCTTTATCCGGCTGCATCATGATGGACGGGGGATTACGCAGAATGATTTCAATAAGTTGAATAAAAGTAATGTCGGGTTGGGACTTAAAAATATTCAAAGCCGGCTGAAGGTGCTGCATGGCAAGATCTTCTTCGAGAAGGATATGTCCCAGACCTATTATAAAGTGACCATCGAACTTGTTAAGGAAGAGGAAGATAAGCTGCAGGAACAGGATTAGAATTTATGCTTATCTTTAAGTATTGAGTGTGATTTTAGAATGCAATAGCCTATGGGAGTGATTAAAGTTGCAATAGCCGATGACCACAAGATATTCCGAAAGGGTGTCATATTATCTTTACGCCCTTATAGCGCAATAAAGTTCGTGCAGGAAGCGGAGAATGGGCAGGAATTGCTGGATGGGCTGGCGGCTTCCGAGCCGGATGTCGTGTTGATGGATCTGCGGATGCCTCAGAAGGACGGGATAGAAACCACCAAGATCATCGCTAAGCAATACCCCTCTATTCATATCATCGCCCTGACCATGTACGAAGACGAGCGCTTTGTCAGCCATATGATGGAGATCGGGGCCAATGGATACCTGCTGAAAAGTGCGGACCCCTCCGAAATAAAAAGGGCCATCATCGAGGTGGCTACAAAAGGATATTACCTCAATAATTTTGTCAATCGCATTTTGCTGAAAAAATCCCACGTTCGTACCAAGACGATCCCCAGTCTCAACACGGAGATTACCCTAAATGATCGGGAACGGGAGGTTGTGCGTTACATTTGCATGGAATTCACGGCCCAGGAGATCGCCCAGAAGATAGACGTGAGCCCACGGACAGTAGAAGCGATCAAGGACCGCCTCATGGAGCGCTTTGGCGCGAAAAACACCGCAGGTTTGGTGTTCTTCGCCGTCAAAAATAACCTCATCGATTAGACCACCACCCTGCGTCACCGATGAACTATGTTTAAAACGGGTAATAGTTTTGCCGATTATCTTTTACTGGGAGTTAGTTTTCTACCACTGTTACCGGCAGTGCTGATTATTATCCGGAGGCGCTATGATCGGGAGCCTTTTGGGTTTTTAGCCGTTATCTGCGTGCTTTGTTTTCTCCAGGGTTTGATCGGCCTGGTATATCCCAATTTTTCGGGAGACTATTCCATCTCCGGAAGGATCATTTCGCTGCTGTTATTTCTGTTCTTTTTTCTCGCTTTCCGGTCAAATCTGGGAGGCAGGTTGCGATATGGTCTTAATCTTCTGATGGTGGCACTGGTTTCAGCGATTTGCACCTATTGGTCCTTAAAAGGCTGGGGGGAACCCAATCCGGTCCCTGAATTACTGTTCGATGGCTTCCTGGTCGTCATTCTTTGCATCAGCCTTCGCACGCTTATCCGGAATGCCGAGCTTCAGATCTTCCGCATCCCCCTGTTCTGGATCGAGGGTGGAAGTCTTTTCTCTCTTCTGTTATACCTGATGTTGGAAGGAGTTGGCGGTAGCTGGCATCCGTTGGTTCTGACGGCTGACCCCGAAAAAAGACTGTTCCTCGGGCTAGCCGACCTTGTCAGGTACATTTCCTATATCGTTGCGGTATTCGCGCTTTAATGCGGTCTGGTGAGGCTACAGCGGCATACCCGCAGGTTAGGTGAGTCTCATTTCCGGTACGGAGTCGGGGATCACCAGACGGCCGGCCGTCTTGCTCTTTATCTCTTCGATGGTAACTCCCGGCGCCCGCTCGAGGAGCAAAAAACCTTCGGGGCCGATGTTCAACACGGCCAGATCGGTAACGATCTTTTTTACACAATTCACCCCGGTGAGCGGGAGTGTGCAGGCGGAAAGGAGTTTGGACTCGCCTTTTGGATTGGTGTGCTGCATTGCGACAATGATATTCCGGGCACTGGCCACGAGATCCATGGCGCCCCCCATCCCCTTCACCATCTTGCCGGGGATCTTCCAGTTAGCAATGTCCCCGGTGTCCGATACTTCCATCGCGCCCAGCACGGTCAGGTCTACTTTTCCGGCCCGGATCATGCCAAAGCTTTCAGCGCTGTCGAAAAAAGCGCCGCCTGGTAAAATGGTGACTGTTTCCTTGCCGGCATTGATCAGATCGGCATCGATCTCCGCTTCGGTCGGATACGGCCCCATTCCCAACATCCCGTTCTCGGATTGAAGCATGATGGAAATACCGGGCGGGATATAATTGGCCACCAGGGTAGGAATGCCTATACCCAGATTGATATACATCCCATCGCGCAGTTCCTGAGCGATCCGTTTTGCAATGCCGAATTTATCCAATGCCATAAATGCTGTTTTGTAAATTTATTTTGCATCATCGAGCCGAACGGTCTTTCGCTCGATGCGCCGCTGGTAATTCTTTCCCTGAAAAATGCGATGGACATAGATCCCGGGGACATGGATGGCGTCGGGATCGAGTTCCCCGGGCTGCACCAGGTGCTCGACCTCAGCAATGGTGATATTACCCGCCTTTGCCATGGAAGTAGAAAAATTGCGGGTCGTCTTCCGGAAAACAAGATTGCCGAGCGTATCCCCTTTCCAGGCCTTGACGATGGCAAAGTCGGCATGAAGAGCATGTTCCATCAGGTGGGGCTTGCCGGCGAACACCCGGACCTCCTTGCCTTCGGCGATCTCGGTGCCGTAACCCGCGGGTGTGAAAAAGGCGGGGATACCCATCCCGGCCATCTGGATCCGGGTTGCGAGAGTTCCCTGCGGAACGAGGTCGACTTCCAGCTCTCCGCTGAGAAGCTGCCGCTCGAATTCGGCATTTTCGCCTACATAGGAACTGATCATTTTTTTTATCTGGCGGGTCTTCAGAAGGATCCCCAAACCAAAATCATCGACCCCTGCATTATTCGAGATACAGGTCAGCCGGCGGATACCGCTGCGGCCAAGCGCTTCGATACAATTTTCGGGAATGCCACAGAGTCCGAATCCGCCCAACATGATAACGGCGTCATCGGGAATGTCATGAATGGCCTCATCTGGCCCGGCAACTAGTTTTTTCATCGGCAAGTGATTTGTTTATGCGACCCGCGCAGGACCTAAAAATACGACTAAGATTCAAACCGGCCGCAGGACCTTCCCTTTACTTTTACGTAGGGAGTCCGCGGCTTTATGCAGGGAGTCGGCGATCTTTTTGATGGGAGCTTTAGTGATGGGGGCTGGTATCACGGGAGGAGGCGCGGGCTTGACCATGGGACGGCTATAGGTGTCGGAACGCAGCCGGTTTCCCATGGCCTGCAGACTGTCGAGAAGCGTCTGGGTAAGCTCTGGATGAGCCATGTAGTATTTATAGCTTTCACTGAACTTCTCCCGGGAAACATGGTGGAGTTGAAATACCTGGTCGTATAGCCGCAGATCTTCCAGCTTCAGATTGATATGCGCGGAATCTTTTGCCAGATAAGTAGTATACTGGTCAGCCTGGATCATGTCCCACAGGACATTTTGCATCTCTTCGCGTTCGAGAATGCCCGAGGGCACGCTTTTCTTATCCGAACAACCGATCCCCGTGGCCAGTAAAATGATGACGATCCAGCCTGCCCTGATCCTGCTCATTGCAACTCCTGTTTGTATTTATTTGCGTTGGAAACATCCAGCCGGGAAAGCAGGTCGAGCGCCCTCGACTTTTCATCCGGGGGAGCTTTTTGGAAGATTTTGGACAGTTCTGTTCCCTTGCCCTGGAAAAAGAACTGCATGATCATCGTATTGGGAGTTTCCGAATTTACGGTATTCAACATATTCAGAGCGTTGAGGATGCCGGCGCGGCCATCGGACTCCTTATCATATATTTGGTCGAGACCGGAACGGAAATAACTATAATAGGCATCATGCACCAGTGCATATTTGCTGTTGGTAAGATTTTCGATCAGCCAGTACCGGTTGCGTGTCCCATCAAAGGCTTTCCAGCCCGTAATATCCCGGCTATCGGGTGCATTGTTGACGATGTTGAGCGCCCGCTGAAAATAGGGGTCGCCGCCCCGGAGTGAGAACGTGTCGAAATCCAGTCCCAGGATCACGTAAACATAATAGGCGATCTCAGCCGTCAGATTGGCCGCAAAAGGCTCGGATCCCTGTACCCGGTTCTCATTAAAATCCAATTCCTGATATTCGACATACCGGAAAACGAAGGATTCATCCCTGAAATTGACGAGAGGGCTTTGGTAAGTGGTGTTATACACCGGCCGACCGGCCTGGATGGTAAGAATGGCCTGATACGTGTTGCTGGCGCCGCTGCTGCTGGTGCCGCTGCTGCTGATGTCGATGAGAAAGTTGCAAACGATCTTTTCATTGTTCTGAAAGCTCTCGTTCGTCCATTTCCGACCGTTTATGAAATTGTACAAATCTTTTTGCAGGGTCTGGAACTGCTTGTGATCGACCGTGGAAGGGATGCGGTTGGCCACGACGGCGACATTGGCCTGTAATTCCTGCGCGTGCAGGGAGGATGTAAGGACACCCAGGGTGAGAATGATAAGAAGAAGGCTTTTACGCATACGCTCCGGTTTACAATCCAACTATGGTATCAACGATATCTTTCGCCACTTGTTGCTTTGGCTTCTTTTCGAAGGAGCGCTCAAAGCCGTTCCTGCCGAAAATGGTGATCTTATTGGTATCAATGCCGAACCCCGCCCCTTCATCGCGAAGAGAGTTGAGAACGATAAGATCGGCATTCTTTGACTGCAGTTTATCGAGTGCATAGGATCGGCCGTCCGTCGTCTCGAGTGCAAATCCCACCAGGGTTTGGGTCTGTTTTTTTAGTCCGCCGAGGGTCTTGAGAATATCCGTTGTTTTGGTCAGCTCGAGCACCAGGCTGTCGTCCTTTTTCTTGATCTTTTCCGGGGCCTTTTCCACGGGTGTATAGTCGGCTACAGCGGCTGCCAGAACGGCAATATCGGCGCCCGCAAAGGCCGCAATGGAGGCCTGCAGCATCTCCGCCGCCGAAGTAACCCGGTGGAGGGTGATCCCGGCGCCCTCGATCACCTGAGAAGAAGGTCCGAGAACAAGATGTACCTCAGCCCCGCGCCGCGCAAGCTCTTCGGCAACGGCGATCCCCATTTTACCGGAGGAATGATTTCCGATAAACCGGACGGGGTCGATCGATTCATAGGTCGGTCCGGCAGTCACGAGGGCCTTTTTCCCACTGAGCACCCCACCCTTTTCCGCAAGGACGGGCCGGATGAAATCCAGGATCGTTTCCGGTTCGGCCATCCGGCCGTCTCCAAACAGTCCGCTGGCCAGTTCCCCTTTTTCCACGGGGATGACCCTATTGCCAAATCCCAGTAGTCGCTGCAGATTTTCCCGCGTAGTGGGATGATGCCACATGTCTTCATCCATCGCCGGCGCCACCACAACGGGGCAGGTCGCCGAAAGATAGGTGGCGAGCAGCAGGTTGTCACAGAGGCCAACCGCCATTTTCGCCAGGGTATTGCAACTGAGGGGGGCGATTACAAAGAGGTCCGCCCAGCGTCCGAGCTCTACATGATTGGCCCAGGTATCGCCGGCAAACAGGTCGGACAGAACAGGATTTTTTGAGAGAGTTGCCAGAGAAAGTGGGGTAACGAAATCCTTTGAGGCGGCAGTTTGGATCACCTTGACCTCCGCCCCCTCCTTGATCAGCAGCCGGACCAGGAGCAGGGATTTGTAGGCGGCAATACTGCCCGTTATACCGAGTAGGATCTTTTTTCCCTGTAACATATAAAATAGCAATAGGGCGCCTGTTGGCGCCCTATTGTCACAAGTTGATTTTATTTAAAGAGATCGTCGTCGTTACGGCGATAGTAGATCTTCTCATCCATGAACTCCTGGGTCGCCAGCAGGGCAGGATTAGGCATCCTTTCGTACGCCTTGGAGATCTCGATCTGCTCCTTATTCTCATGGATCTCCTCCAGGCTGTCGGTATGGCTGGCAAACTCCTCCAGTTTGTTGTGCAGCTCCTCTTTCAGGGAGATGTTGATCTGGTTGGCCCTTTTCGCGATAATGGCGATAGACTCGTACAAATTGCCGGTCTTCGCCTTGATATCGGTAAGGTTCTTGGTTTCCACTACATTGGTAGTGTTTGCATTAACTTGCCTTCTTAACCTGCTCATTTTTTAGCGATTTAATGTTATTCTGGGAGATGGTCAGGTATTCCTGAACACTCTTGTTTAATCTACTCTCGGGAAAACGATCGATGAACTCATTACATTGTGTGATGACCGTTTCAAACCGTTCGGGCTTCTTTTCGTCGATACTCTGCAAGGCGTACTGATAGTCAGCTTTGATGATCAATAACTTGTATTCGTCACTCTTCTCAGAATCCGGGTAACTGTTCATCAGGCTGGTCAGAGTAACACCTGCTGCCTTATAGTAGGACAGATCATAATACAACTGGGCGCTCTTATATTCCTTCTGTTCGAGCTTCGCCCGGCATTTGTCGATGATGGTCGAAGCCTCTTTTATCCTGTCGGACCCCGGATGGGTATTGATAAAAGCCTGCATAAAACCGATCGTCTTGGTCGTATTGGTCTGATCCAGGTCTACCTTCGGCGACTGCTTATAAAAGGTGTACGCCCGCATGTAATCCATTTCTTCAGCCTTATTGCTGTTGGGGAAATTCTCGACAAATCCCTTGAACAGGTTTTCGGCATTCGCGTAATCCCTTAAATAGTAGGCGCAGTATGCGAATTTGTAATATATGTCTTCAAAATGCTCACTGCCCTTGAAAATACGAAAAAGTTCTTCGAACAACTGTTGGGCGTGACCATAATCCTTGTCTGCATAATACTTGTCCGCCACCCTTAGTTTGTAATCGTAATCATTGCTTTTCATCACTTTAGAGAAGTGCGAGCAAGATGCGAACATGAATAACCCTAAAAATAAAACAGTAAATAAACGCATAAAGGCCTGCAAAGTTAAGGTTTTTTAGCGGAAATGCGGCTATTGCCGCTTTGGCGGACAAATATATAGGAGAAATAGAAAGAGCGAGCCTTTTGGGCTCGCTCTTAACTATTTATATAGATTTTTAACGCTTGCGAAGGTTCGGGTGCGGAGCAGGTACCGTGTTGGGACCTTCTTCGCCGGTGCCATCCTTCAGGTCGATGGTGCTTTCTTCGCCACCGCTCTGGCCGTAGCGGAAGATAAACCGATCGGGGCTAACGCCTTCTTTTTCAACCAAGTAGTTGATTACTGCATTTACCCGATCCCAGCTGAGCTGTTGTGCGGCCTTGCTGGATTCGCCGTAGCCGATGACAGCTACCTTACAGTTGGGGTTATCCTTGATCTTTTGTCCGACCGTTGCCAGCATTGCCTTTTGGTCTTTGGTCAGATTTACGCTGCGACCCTTGAAGGTGATGCTGGGGAGGTCACCGATGTGGCAACGAGTGCCCATACCGCCACCGTTGGAGTCGATGTAAGCGCGGAGATCTTTACAGCACTGAGGATCAGGACATTTACCAACACCATCCGCGTCAACGGGCTGACATTGGGTGGGTGTGATCAGTTCCTTATCCTTGAAATCGGGAACACCGTCACCGTCCGTATCACGGCTTACACCATGGCTGTCAACCGGGGCGCCTTTGGGAGTGTTGGGCTCCAGGTCGAACTGGTCTGTAACACCATCACCATCAGTATCATCCAACACGGGCTTCGGCAGCTTCATGTGACGGGGCTGGTTGATCTCGTTGTAAGCGTAATCCAGGGGATTGAGCCACCAGAGGGGTTCAACAGCGTGTTTCGCAAAAATATTGTAGTTGAGGCCGACGGAGACGAAGTTGTAACGATCCTTGGAAGTCGTTTGAGCAACGGCCTGGGTTACACCCTGCTGGTAGTTGTTCTGCCATTGCTGGCCATCCAGCAGCGGGGTGGTCGTGAACGTGAATTTGTCTTCGATGGCAAGATTGAGTCTGTTGTTCAGTTTGAATTCGAAACCGACACCTACGACACCTACGACAACCAGGGGAACGCCGCCCAGGGTGGCAGTGGTGGAGGGCCTTTCGGCGATGTGGTTCCAATCACCCGTGAGAACTTTCTTCAGCGCCTTGCGGATATCTCCTTTTTGCTTGTAAGTAGGAGTAGGGTATTGGGCGATCACATTAGCGTAGCCCTGCAGATAGGAGTCATCCTGCTTGTACAGAGTGCTGAAGGTCATTGGGCCACCGCCGATGAAGGCATAGGCGTTCCAGCCGGTCTTGGCCTTATGGAAATTGATATTGTTGAAGGAGAACAAGGCCTGGAAGGTCAGTTCATGAACCGTAGAACGATAATTGTAGAAAATGGGGTCGTAGTTTTGGGTCACCGGGTTCAGGGGGTAGAGATTCGCCTGCGTCAGCGATCCGTTACGGCCGTAGGACTGGCTGTACTGGTAGTTCAAACCTCTCAGCCGGATCCAGTCATATTCTGCTCTCAGGGACACCACATAACCCAGTGCCTTCCGGACGTGGAAACCAAAGCCGCCGGTAGGCCCCCAGTTGGTGACGGAGGTAAACCCATTGGTATACCCTCCTTTTACTCCGATCTCCCATTCATTCCTAGGCTTAGCCGGAAAAGGATAAGCATTATTCAGAAATTCGTTGTGCTGTGCGAGTCGTTTTGTAGGAATGAGTGAAGAATCCCGAATATCATAACTGCTGCCCACCATCTGGGCCTGAGTAAATGACATAAACAGGCAGAGTAACCCAAATAAAAGAGTCAGTTTCTTACTTGCCATAACTGAAGTTTATGTGAATGAATGAATTAAACCTGAGAAGAATATGTTGCAAAAATAGATATTGGTGGGCAATAACCAAATTTTTTTAACAATACATATAAAATTAAAGTTGTATTGAAACCACCGTTAGACAATTCAAATTTAAATTCCGATGCATAGCCAGGAAAATATTTTCAAAGTAGTAATATTGCCGGTCCATGAAGATAGCACAAGCCATACTGCGTGAAGAGCTGATCATTTTTGAGAAAACCTTCAAGGAGGCGGTGAAGAGCCAGACCCCTTTGCTGGACAGGATCATGCAGTTCATCGTCAACCGAAAAGGGAAGCAGATGCGACCAATGTTCGTGCTGCTTTCGGCTAAGCTGTGCGGACCCGTTAACGAATCGGCCTACCGGGCGGCTTCGCTTGTTGAACTGCTCCATACTGCGACGCTTGTGCATGACGATGTTGTGGATGAGTCGCTGGAAAGAAGGGGATTCTTTTCGACCTATGCGCTATGGAAAACAAAGATCTCGGTCCTGGTGGGGGACTACCTGCTTTCGAAGGGGTTGATGCTGTCCCTGAATCACGGCGACTTTCGCGTCTTACAGTTGCTATCAGACGCTGTTCGCAAAATGAGCGAGGGCGAACTGCTGCAAATGGAGAAGTCGAGATCGCTTAATCTGAGCGAAACCGTTTATTTCGAGATCATCCGCAATAAAACGGCCTCCCTGCTGGCGTCTTCCTGCGCCGCGGGCGCCTTTGCCGCCACCCACGACGAGGTTGTAACCGAAAAGCTCCGGCTATTCGGTGAGAACCTGGGCATCGCTTTCCAGATAAAGGACGATCTTTTCGACTATGGATCGGAGAATGTCGGAAAACCTACCGGAAACGATATCAAGGAAAAAAAACTGACGCTTCCGCTTATTTACGCTTTGAACAATCTCGACAAGGCTACCCGCCGGGAAATGATCTTTATTATCAAGAACCGGAACAAGGATCAGGAGAAAGTACAGTACGTCATAAAAAAGGTGGTCGAAGCGGGCGGTATCGAATATGCTACTGCGCGCATGAATGCCTACCGGGATGAAGCGCTCGCCATTCTCCACGAATTTGAAGATAGCGATGCCCGTAAGGGCCTCGAAGAATTGGTCCATTATACTACGGACAGGAAATATTAACGGAAGATGGAAAAAAGCTGGAACATATTGAAGGCGGATGCCGAAGAGGTGAGGGCCTTACAAAGCGCATTGGGAATCAATGAGGTTTTATGCCAGATCCTGGTACAGCGCGGCATTCGGACCTATGATGAGGCCCGTAATTTTTTCCGCCCCCGGTTGTCCGGCCTGCATGACCCGTGGCTGATGAAGGACATGGACAAAGCCGTGCAACGGATCATTGAGGCCCGCGACCGCCAGGAAAAGATCCTTGTTTTTGGGGATTATGACGTCGACGGCACAACGGCGGTAGCCTGTGTCTTCCAATTTCTCCGGAAATGCTGCGCTCCGGAAACGCTCGATTTTTATATCCCCCATCGCTATCGGGAGGGATATGGCATTTCCCGGCTCGGGATCGACTTCGCGCACGCGAATGGGTTTACGCTGATCATCTCGCTGGATTGCGGCATCAAGTCGGTCGATCTTATCGCCTATGCCGCTTCACTCGGGATCGACTTTATCGTCTGTGACCACCACCTTCCCGATGCGGAATTGCCACCCGCTGTCGCCATCCTGAATCCCAAGCAACCCGGTTGCGAATACCCCTATAAAGAACTATGTGGTTGCGGGGTCGGCTTCAAGCTGATAACCGCCCTGGCGGGCCGGTTGGGATTTGGGGAGGAGGAGGCGCTTCAATACCTGGACCTGGTAGCCACTGCCATTGCCGCCGACATCGTTCCGGTGGACGGAGAAAACAGGGTCCTCTCCTATTTCGGATTGAAAAAGGTAAATGAAAACCCGAACAACGGGATCAAAGCGCTGATACAGATCGGCGGGCAGCAAAAGGAGCTGAAAATGGTGAACCTGGTCTTTATGATCGCCCCGCGAGTAAACGCCGCGGGAAGAATGGACGATGCGCGGAAAGTGGTCCATTTGTTTACTGCAGCCAGTCTTCAGGATGCGCTCTCCTACGCCAACCAGCTACACGCCGACAACAGCGAAAGAAAAGAAGCCGATAGCAATATCACCGAGGAGGCACTCGCCATCCTTGAAAACGATGCCTTCTATACCGGCAGGAGATCTACCGTTCTCTATCAACCGCATTGGCATAAAGGGGTCGTAGGCATTGTCGCGTCCCGGCTCATCGAGCGGTATTACCGACCTACTGTCGTGCTCACCCGCAGCGGAGAGGTCATCGCCGGCAGCGCAAGAAGCGTCAATGGTTTCAATGTATATGAAGCCATTCATGCGTGCCGGGAGCATTTGCTCGGATACGGCGGCCACTTTGCCGCTGCCGGCATTACCCTGCTGCCGGACCAGATAGAGGCCTTTACCCTTAAATTTGAAGAAGTGGTGGCCGCCACGATCCAGCCCCGGTCATTATGTCCTGAACTGATCATCGATGCGGAGCTCGCTTTCGAGGCCATACGACCTGGCCTTTATAATATTATCGAACAAATGCAACCTTTTGGTCCCGGCAATACCCAACCGGTGTTTGTTGCCCGTCGCCTGACGGACAGAGGTTCGCGGATCGTGAAGGAACAACATATCCGGTTTTGTCTCCAACAGGGGGACCATCCCGTCGACGGCATCGGCTTCGGACTTGCGCAAAAATTCGCTCTCCTCCAGACGGGAGCACCAATCGATGTGGCATTCACGCTGGAGGAGAACGAATGGAACAATATCAAATCATTGCAACTGAAAGTGATCGATCTGGCGCTTTCTGCGTAGTCGGACTACCGGTGCAAAGGAGGCGATCAGGCCTCTACGATGATCTTTGCCTTATTCTCGCCCCCCATCAATTCTACACTTCGCTGGATGAAGCTGGTGAGGTTATTACCCCTGAGCAAGCCCTGGGAGAGAAGTGCGAGATCGGACAGATTGTGAACCAGCTTTTCCTGTTTTCCCTTGTCACCTTCTTTTAAGACCGTCTGATAGATGGGATGGTTACCGTTTACCGTAAGCGTCACTTCGTCCGGCATGTTCGCATAGAATGAGCCCATGGGGCCATTCATTGCAGCCATGTCCTTCATCCGGCGCATGAACTCGGGCCGGGTTGCAACGACGGGAGGCGCTTCGGGACTCAAGCCTTTTACTTCCACCGTCACATGAAGCTCGGGGATTTGCCGGCCAAACAATTCCTTCAAGGCGGATTCCTCATCTCCACTGAGTACGCTCCCCGATGCTTCCACCTTATCGATAAGATTATCGACGATGTCGGCATCGACGCGGGTGAAATGAACTTTCTCCCATTTCGTCTCCATTTGATTGATAAAGGCGGCGTCGACGATGGTCTCCAGTTTGACGACGATGTATCCTTTTGCCTGGGCTTGCTGGATATAGCTGTCCTGTTGTACGGGATTTGTGGTATAAAGGATGACCAGCTGGTCTTCTTTGTTCTTTTGCAACGCCTCGGCAGCAGTACGGTATTCTTCCAGGGTATAGAATTTTCCGCCCCTGGCATCCTCCATAATATGGAATTTCGCCGCCTTGTCGAGGAATTTGTCATCGGTCATCATCCCGTATTTGACAAACAAACCGAGACTTTCCCATTTTTCTTCAAATTCCTTTCGCTCCTTGTTGAAGATCTCCTCCAATTTGTCAGCCACCTTTTTGGTAATATGGTTATTGATCTTCTTTACATTTGGATCCCCCTGCAGATAGCTTCGGCTTACGTTGAGGGGGATATCCGGGCTGTCGATAACCCCATGCAGCAGCATGAGGAATTCCGGGACGATATCGCTGACCTCGTCCGTAACGAATACCTGGTTGCTGTAGAGTTGGATCTTATCCTTTTGGATCTCGTAGCTCTGTTTGATCTTCGGGAAATAAAGGATGCCCGTCAGATTGAAGGGATAGTCCACATTCAAATGGATCCAGAAGAGCGGAGCTTCGCTGTAAGGGTATAACTCCTTGTAAAAGTCCTGATAGTCCTGGGGCGTCAGCTCGCTTGGCTTTTTTGTCCAGGCCGGTGAAGGATTGTTGATCTGTTCTCCTTCGAACCGAATGGGGACGGGCAGAAACCGGCAGAATTTCTTCAGAATGGCCTTGATGCGCTCAGCATCCAGGAATTCTTTACTTTCCTCGTTGATATGCAATACGATATCCGTGCCCCGTTCAGCCTTTTCGACATCTTCCAGTGTATATTCGGGACTTCCATCACACTCCCACTTAACGGCTTGAGCCCCTTCCCGGTAGCTTTTGGAGATCACGTCCACGCGCTCGCTGACCATAAAGGCAGAGTAGAAGCCGAGACCGAAGTGACCGATAATATTAGCCTCGTTCTGGCCTTTATATTTCTTCAGGAACTCTTCGGCGCCGCTAAAAGCCACCTGGTTGAGATATTTGTCCACTTCCTCACCCGTCATCCCGACCCCCTTATCGGAGATGGTAATAGTTTTTTCTTCTACATTCAATTGAATATCAATTGTTAGCTCCCCGAGATCCCCCTTGGCCTCGCCCAGGGATGAGAGTGTTTTCAGCTTCTGAGTGGCGTCGACCGCATTGCTGACAAGCTCCCTGATAAAAATGTCATGGTCGCTGTAGAGGAATTTTTTGATGATGGGAAAGATATTCTCCGTTTGAACCCGAATATTTCCTTTTTGCATGGCAAATGGTATTTTATGTTAGTCTAATAAGGTGTATGGGCAAACTCAAAGAAAATGCCATTGTCGGCGGGCTGACACACTGTCAAGGGCGGGATAAGTTTGATAGTTCGGTCTAAAACCCGTAGTTTTGCAGCCCGTTTCACCTATATGGGTGGCGGTATTTTTAAACAATAATCACGAAACAGTAATGAACAATTACGAATTGATGGTGATTTTTACCCCTGTACTCTCTGAGGAGGACTACAAAGCCGCTCAGAAGAAGTACGCTTCGTTCGTCAAAGATAATGGCGGAGAAGTAGTGCACGAAAATGCCTGGGGCCTGAAATCACTGGCGTATCCCATCCAGAAGAAGACCACGGGTTTGTACTGGGTCCTGGAGTACAATGCGCCATCCGACTTCAATGAGAAGCTGAAAATTCAGATTCTCCGCGATGAAACCGTGTTACGTTTCATGGCTACCAAACTCGATAAATACGCCGTCGAGTACAATGCCAGAAAGAAAAGTGGTGTACCTACAGGAAACGAAAAAGTGGGGGCTTAATCCATGGCAAAAGCAAACGAGATCAAGTATCTGACGGCGATAAAGCCCGAGAAGCGCGCGAAGAAATTCTGCCGTTTCAAGAAATACGGTATCAAGTATATCGACTACAAGGACGCCGAATTCCTCAAGAAGTTCCTGAACGAGCAGGGTAAGCTGTTACCCCGCCGGATCACCGGCAACTCCCTGAAGTATCAGCGGAAAGTATCCGATGCGGTAAAGAAAGCCCGTCAAATGGCTTTGTTGCCGTACGTAACAGACCTTTTAAAGTAACCTCACCCTAATCCGCATATTGCGGAAACAGTCTGCCCTTTGGGTGCAAAAGCCTCGATGGGATGGATTGGGAAAACGGTGAACAAAAACAGAATAATGGAAATCATTTTGATCCAGGACGTAGACAATCTCGGTTCTGCGCACGAAAAGGTGAGCGTAAAGAATGGTTATGCTCGTAACTTTTTGATCCCCCGCAAATTAGCTGTAGAAGCCAACCCTTCCAACCTGAAACAACTGGAAGAGCGGATGAAGCAGCAGAAGAAGAAGGAAGCAAAGCTGATGGCGGAGGTGAACAAGGTTATCGAAGTGCTGAAGGCTGCTCCCGTGAAGCTTGGAGCCAAGACCGGCACCAGCGGCAAGATATTCGGCAGCGTCACTTCCGTGCAGCTGGCCCGGGCGATCCGCGACCAGAAAGGCTATGAGATCGATCGCCGCAGAATCCACATTCTTGACGAAGTCAAGGAATTGGGAACTTACAAGGCAAAGGTCGATTTCGGCAATGGAAATGAGACCGAGGTAGAATTCGAAGTTTCGGCAGAATAAGGCTTGGGTCTCAGGGCTATCCGGACAGCGTTGCTAAAATCCTGCTAATAAAATAGCTGAATATTTGAAAGCCCGTGAATAAATCACGGGCTTTTTTGTTTATCAACCTACTTTCCTGCTATTTTCTTGAAGACTGTCAAATTCTGTAGGTACAAAATTGATTTTTATTGCCCATGAAATCCGTTTAAAACGTGACCAATACTAAATTTGGTGGATTTAGGGCAAAATTTTAACAAGTAATAAAAATTGCTATCTTTACAATAGCTCTATTATTTCGTGTTGTTATTAGGCTGTCGTCAATTTCCTTATCATCGAGATTCCTCAGTCATTATAGTCTTACGGTAGGTAGAGTAGTTTTTTTCATTTTTTAATTTTTTGTACAATGAACATTTATGTAGGCAACCTCTCCTGGCAGATGACCGATGAGGATCTTAGGAATCTTTTTGAACAACACGGCACAGTTGCTTCCGCCAAGATCGTGAAGGATAAGGTCTCTGGTCGCAGCAAGGGCTTCGGGTTTGTCGAAATGGAAGATGACGGCGAAGCACAGCAAGCCATCACCAACCTCTACGACTCTGAAGTTATGGGCCGTAAGATCATTGTCAACGAATCGCAGCCCAAACAACAAGGCGGCGGCAGCGGTGGCGGTGGTGGTTACAAGAAGAGGAGCTTCGGCGGCGGTGGCGGCGGCGGAGGCTATAAAAAAGGTGGCTATGACCGCGGCGGCGGTGGTGGTGGCTATAACAGGGATTATTAATCTTACCATCGATACATCTTATCAAAATCCTTTCTGCAATCAGAAAGGATTTTTTGTTTTTTGGGGCTAAACCTTTTTGCCGTTACCTTTAAAAGAATCAAATCGATTGCTCCGATGCAACGCAAAAATCTTAGCCGCCGTGAGTTCGTCCGTACGGCCAGCATGGCCACTGCCGGTGTGACCCTCTTAAATTTTCCTATCTATGGCAAAATGGCACCCAGCAACAAGGTAGTCGTGGCCGTGATGGGGGTTAACAGCCGGGGAGCCTATCTCGCCAAATCCTTTTCTCAGTTGCCGAATGTAGAAGTGGGTTTTATTTGTGATGTAGAAGAGAAAGCCATTCAGAACGGGCTTACGGCGCTGAAAGCCGCACCGCGTCAGCCGACGGTAGTCCACGATATCCGGAAATTAGTAAAACAGACCGACTTCGATGCATTGATCGTTGCAACACCCGATCACTGGCATGCCCCTGCAGCGATCCTTGGCGCGGCAAATGGCAAGCATGTTTATGTAGAGAAGCCTTGCGGGCACAATCCTTATGAGGGCGAGCTGCTGGCGAAGGCGCTGGTCCAATACAAACGTCATATTCAGATGGGCAGCCAACGGCGTTCCTTTCCCACCCTAATTGATGCAGTCCGGCAGGTACGGGACGGGGTGATCGGAAATCCTTATCTAGGTAAGGCCTGGTATGCCAATAACCGCAAATCCATTGGATTTGGAAAAAAGGTTCCCGTACCGTCGACGCTCGATTTCGAATTATGGCAGGGGCCGGCGCCGCGAAGGGATTACCAGGATAATCTTGTTCATTACAACTGGCACTGGTTCTGGCATTGGGGAACAGGCGAGGCCTGCAACAATGGGACGCATGAGATCGATTGCTGCCGCTGGTTTCTTGGCCTGAACTATCCGACAAAAGTAGTTTCCGCCGGCGGGCGGTATGCATTTAAAGATGACTGGCAGACGCCTGATACGCAGATCGCCAGTTTCGAATTTGCAGAAGGGAAGACGATCACCTGGGAAAGCCGGAGCTGTAATCATTTTCCCACCGAGGGCAGCGATCGGGGCTTTATCATCTATGGCGATAAGGGCAGTCTGGTCAATCTGGGCGGCGGTGACTATAAAATATTCGACGACAAGAACAAGCTGGTAAAAGAAGTCAAATCCGAAGTCGTGGCCGATCCCACCGATCCGGTGGCCGCGAGCGGAAACATGGATCTCTACCACTTCGACAATTTTATCAAGACGATCCGGGGAGAAGCTACACTCACCCAGCCCGTGAGCGAAGGAGCCAAGAGCGTGCTGCTTTGCCATCTGGCCAACATCGCGCAGCGAACTTCGAGTACGCTTCACTGTGACCCTTCCAATGGGCACATCCTGAATAACCCCGAAGCGATGGCGCTTTGGCGGCGACAATATGAAAAGGGCTGGGAGCCGATGGTCAGTTAAGCAGCGGGTGCCATTACAGGCGCCGTACCTTGATACTCCGGTAGCTGACATCGTTGCCATGATCCTGCAGGAGGAGATGCCCTTCTGTGGCTTCGCCGAAGTTGTGCCAGATCTTGTACTTGCTGATCGCGACCAGTTCCCTGTACGCTTGTGATCCTCTTTCGTATTCGAGCACCTTTACGCCGTTGAGGTAATGTTCGACGTGGTTATTTGGGTAGACGACGATCCGGCCGGTGTTCCATTTGCCCATCGGATGAATGAATCGTTTTTGTTTGTTGGCCTTGATCAGATCGTAGAGGGATGCGAGGGTGCGATCGCCGTCACGCCCCAATTTGGCGTCGGGATGCAGGGTATCGTCCAACACCTGGTATTCGAGGCCGATGGCGGACCCGGTGGTCTTTTCTTCGGGTGCAAGTTTTACGAAGTATTTTACGCCGCTGTTAGCTCCGGGTGTCAATAAGAATTCGAAGGAAAGGTCGAAGGCTTTATAGGTGTCTTTTGTAACGATATCTCCTCCTACCCCGCCCTCTTTGCCGGCGGTCTCGTGTACGCTGATCATCCCATTAGCGACGTTCCAGCCGGTATCGGGAAATTTATCCTTGTAGGCGCCTACCCAATCGGTGGCCTTCTTTCCATCAAAGAGCAATTTCCAGCCACTGTTCTTCTCGTAAGCGGTGAGGTGATTAGGAATATTATCTACAACATAGATACCTGGCGGGAAGGGCTTGCTTTGAAGTCCGGAGGTTTGGATGCGGATATTCTTAAAATAAACCTTTCTGCCGGCGAGGTCGGGTTTACTTACTGCATGGACCTGCAGCCCGATAAAGCCGTTGTGATCGACTGTGTCGACGAGATACGCGACGGCCCGGCCGTTGAGCCAGGTTTTCATTTCATTGCCGATACATTCGACGCGAACATGATTATATTCTCCTACTTTGAGAGCATCCTGCGCTTTTGGGTTGAGAGATCCGGGGTAGAGCCAGTCTCTGCGGCCCTCGTCATAGACACCGCCCGACCAGCGGCGGGCGGAGGGATCTACTTCGAACTGGCAGCCGTAGACGAGACCTTTACCCTGGTGACCGGCAGGATCATAGTGGCTACGCACCTGGATGCCTGAGTTGCTGGTGGTGTCCATGATCTTTATGTCCAGTTCCAGGATGAAATTGCCATAAGTCTTTTCTGTGACCAGGAAGGTGTTGCCGGAATTGGGAACGTTGGTGCCCACGATGGCGCCGTCCTCGACAGTGTATTCGGCTGTTCCTGCCAGTTTCTTCCAGCCGTTGAGTGTTTTGCCGTCGAATAAGGGAGTCCAGGATTGAGCGAGGAGGGAGGAGGCCAGGATAAGACCGGCAAGCGTGAGGATCGATTGTTTCTTCATTGGAGGGATAGTTACGGCGATAAAGTTAAGGGAAGGGGAGAATATGGGAAGGGCTAATAAATAAAAAAGCCCCGTCTTTCGATGAGGCTTTTAAAAGAATATGGCAGCTACCTACTCTCCCGCATTGTGGTGCAGTACCATCGGCCATGAGGGGCTTAACTTCTCTGTTCGGTATGGGAAGAGGTGAACACCCTCGGCAAAACCACCATAAGATCT